>Ga0209270_1000025_pt1 | contig 425122 bp, 374 predicted proteins | sample MTBAKSrepl1MetaG_FD_187456 | JGI IMG/M metagenome (GOLD analysis project Ga0209270, IMG submission 187456) | Enrichment culture microbial communities from Arthur Kill intertidal strait, New Jersey, USA, that are MTBE-degrading - MTBE-AKS1... | ecosystem: Environmental > Aquatic > Marine >... | reverse complement strand
GGATCACCTGCCGGCAGGGCTGGATCCGGCCCTGTTCATCGATCACCCGGCCGATGTAGTCCGCCAGGGCCCGGCCCGAGGCGTGGCTGGAGTCGGTCCAGTTGTAGCCGAAGGCGTACACCGGAAAGTCGAAGCAGACATCTAAAGTCGCGGGCCACTCGTGGCCGGCCAGGGCGCCGAGCAGGCTGCCGTAATGCTGCCAGGCCACCGTGCCCCATCCGCGATCCCGCCCCGATTCAGGTACTTGGGCGTTCTCCGGATCGACTGACAGGTAGCCGGTTCGATGAGAGGATTCTCCCACCAGCATGTTTTTACGGTCATCGGCATCAACATGGGGCAGGCCGAACCGGCTCAGCATAAACCAGTTGGCGTCCGGGTCCCACACCTTGTCTCCGCCGGCGGACCTTTTGAGACGGCTTCCCATGATCCCGGGGACCAGGATGATGGGAAGTGTCTCCTTGCGGATGGCGATCTGATTGATCAATGGATCATTTTCCGGGGCGGTCTTGAGTCCCAAGATCGGCTTGAAAAGATCCTGCCAGCCGATGTCGATACGGTTGATGCGTTCTGCGGGCATTTGCTGAAGACTTTCTCTCTGCCGGATCTTTATCCTTGTTCCAGGCGTCACGCCTTCCACAGTGCGGCACTCGCGTTCACATGTCAGGTGGGCGCGCGATAAATCGGCTGATAGGCAATGGATTCGCGCAGAGGTTAAAGATGTTCGGGTTATCGGACCATCCGCCGAATGGGATGATTCTCTTTTGCGGGCCTGAACGGCCGGCACACAGGAATGATGCTGAACTACTTTTGAAAATTTCGGGGGAATATGCACTCGGGAGTGCAGTCCTGTCAACCCATTTTTCAAACCCCCATTTCATTACCGGGTTTCCTGCAGCAATGCTTGACATGCATGCCGGCAGCTGTTAACAAACCAAAATCATTACATATAAAAAGCGAGACGCGAAATGCCAAAAGAGTCGATTCAATCCCAAGTCCTGCGGGCCAGTAAGGAAATTGCGGTGAAATTCATCGAAGTCGGTAGACTGTCGCCCAGCAATTTTGGCGAGACGTTCAAGATCATCTACGATGCCATTGATGACACCGTCAGAGCGAAAGAAAGCGTCGCTGACGCCACATCGAGCGGCAGCGCCCAAAAGCCGTGAACCCCAGCGGCATCAGGCCATGTAGGCTGCAGGCCGGTGGGCCGCGCCGCTGAACCGCGCCAGGGCATTGTGGAAACAACCGGTCATACGATCGACGACGTCGGCGCCCATGGGGTCGAAATGGGCCATTTGCTCCCGGTAATCCGCCATGAGCTGTTCAACGAACGACATCAGGCGGTCCTTCGGCGTCGGTGTTTCCGCCACCGTTCGGGCCATTTTCTCGGCCATTCCATCGGCCGCCGCAAGTAGCGGCGATGCCGATTCCTGATCGACGGTTCCCGCATCCTCGAGCGGCTCTTGAGGCGCGGAAGCGTCTGCCCCGAGGCTGCCGGACACGGCAACCATCCGAGTTTGCTCGGCCACGAGCACCTGCTTCTCAACGGACATGGTGGCATCGAGACCGGCCAGTGTCTCCAACCTTTGCAGTTTTCTAGCGCCGGCCAGGACCGGTTTCAAATGGCCTTCGCTGAACTGATGCATCATGCGGTCCAAGGTTTTAAGCGCCTTCAAGATATCCCGCCGCTCCTCCCGATTCAAATCGCCTTCCACCGTGAAGGTCATTTCCCGTTCGTAAAGCGACGCCGAAAGCTCGAGCTTCTGATAAGCAGCGCCGTTTTCGTCCGCTCCGACAGTGGAATAGGCACCGTACAGGGCCGCACTCCTGGCATCCAGCGAAATGGTGACCCGGTCGCCTTCCTGGGTCATCAGCTGAACCTCCATCTGTTGGCTGGTGCTCACCGCGGCAACCTTGGTTTGCTCGGCCCGAAAGGCGCCCTTATAAGCATCCAGTTCACTCCCGGTGCCCGATGCGGCGGCAGACGTCGCGGGCATGTTGATTTCCATGTCTATTTCTCCCTTGGCAAATTTTTTCAGGGCAGCCGCAGCGGGGCTTTCAGGTTTCGGGAGGCCAGTTGATACAAGTTGTGTCTGGATTAAGAAAGCGCCTGCTGCCTGACGGTCTGCCAATAAGGTTATCGCCATAGAGGGGGGGAACTTTAGTATCGGTCGCGTAGGGGCTATAAACGGACGGGGAGCTGGGGCGGGCACAGTGCCCGCCCCGAAGCAATTAGGGTATAAAGTTGATTCCCGGCGGTTTCAGAGCGGCTCAACGCGCCAGGGCCGCCGGCCAGATATAGCAGAAGTCGGCCTCGCCGGCCGCCGACAGCGGTGACAACAGCGGCAACATGGATTCGATATCGGCTCCTGGATATACGATGTTGGGGTTGTAGATGGTGTCGTCCTGCACTTCGTAACGGCGATAGGTGACCACCCGCGCATCCGCGGGCAGACCTGCAATCTCTTTGGCTTTGCGCACCGCATCGTCCAGGTAACCGATCTGGTCCACCAGTCCCAGGGTTTGCGCCTGGGGTGCCAGGTAGACCCGCGCCGTGGCGATCTGTTCGCTCTGAGCCGGAGTCAAATTGCGATGCTTGACAACCAGGGAGAGAAACCGTTCGGCCATTTCATCCGTCAACTCCTGGAAAATGGCCTTCTCCTTCTCCGTGGGGGGTCGAAACGGGGTGCCCATATCCTTCTGCTCGCCGGAGGTGTTCACCTCCACCGAAAGCCCCGCTTTTTCCATCAGCCCGCTGACGCCCGGCCGCATGAAGATCACCCCGATGGAGCCCGTCACGGTGGTGGGATGGGCCAGGATATGATCGGCCGGCAGCGAGATGTAGTACGCCCCGGAAGCGGCCACATTCATCATGGCGACAACCACCTTGGCGCCCGTGCGCTGCTTGTAAGCGCTGATTTCATGGTAGAGAATATCGCTGGCCGTAACAGTTCCGCCGGGTGAATTGACCTTGATCAGCACCGCCTTGATCTCCGGGTCCTTCTCGGCGCGTCGCAGATAAGCAACCGTCTGCTGGAGCATGCTCGGCTGGGTGCGAACGAATTGCTTCTTGGATTTATCCGAAATGGTACCTTCAACGGGCAGCACCAGCACCTTGCCCTGTGCCGTGCCTTGCAGGGTGAACTCTTTAAGCGGCTCGGCCTGGTCACCGAAAAGGGTGACCCTGGGCATGGAGCAGCCGACGGCCGCGAAGATCAAAACGGCCAGTGTTGCCAACAGTGTGACAGTTGTTTTTCTCATAAGGCCCAACCTCCATTTTCTCCACACACAACCTTGTGGATCAAAACGATAAGAATTCATATCAGATTATGCAAGGCATCCAAAATTGACGACACCGTAAAAAGCCCAATATCTGCGTTGAACTCATTCCGCCGTCCTTGCGGCGGACGACCAGTACGCCTCAGGACACGGCATTTCGCGCGCCTTGATCTTGAACCTTTTACGGCGCCGTCCGGCAACGACTTTTTACATGGCCATCAAATAATACCCTGCCAAAACGCATCGTTGGCTGGACCGGCATGCGTCAGTGGGCTTCCGCCCAGTTGCGTCCCCAGGCCACGTTCACCTTCAACGGCACCTTGAGTGCCATGACGTTCTCCATGATCTCGGGCACCAGCTGCTCGATGACGGCCAACTCCCCGGGAGGCGCTTCAAACACCACCTCGTCGTGCACCGAAAGCAACATGACGGTCTCCAGCTTTTTTTCCCTCAGCGCATCGTAAATGCGGATCATGGCCATTTTGATCATATCGGCGGCGGTGCCCTGGATGGGCGTGTTGATGGCCATGCGTTCGGCGAACTGGCGCAGATTGGCATTACTGCTGTTGATATCGGGCAGCAGGCGGATGCGGCCCGACAGCGTGCTGATGCGCCGGGTCTCACGCGCCTCGGCGATGGTGCGCTCCATGTAAGCCTTAATGCCGCTGTAGCGCTCGAAATAGTGATCGATGTAGGTCTGGGCCATCTTGGGGCTGATGCCCAACTCCCTTGAAAGACCATAGGCGCTCATGCCGTACATGATGCCGAAATTGATCGCCTTGGCCTGCCGGCGCAGTTCGGAAGGCACCGCGTCCAGCGGCGTTTCAAACACCTCGCTGGCCGTGCGGGCATGGATATCCTCGTCGCGCTGAAAGGATTGGATGAGGATGGGATCGTCTGCATAGTGGGCCAGGATGCGCAATTCGATCTGGGAGTAATCGGCTGAGAGCAAGTACCAGTCGGGCCGTGCCACGAACGCCTTGCGGATCTCCCGCCCCTCTTCGGTGCGAATGGGAATATTCTGGAGATTGGGATCCGAACTGCTCAGCCGGCCTGTGGCGGCCACGGTCTGGTTGAACGAAGTGTGAATGCGGCCGGTGGCCGGATCCACCTGGTCAAGCAGCGCATCCACATAGGTCGATTTCAGCTTGGAGAGGCTGCGATGCCGCAGGAGAATGGCCGGCAGTTCGTGCTGCTCCGCCAGCTTGGTCAGCACCTCCACGTCGGTGGAATAGCCGGTCTTCTTCTTCGTTTTTTTAACTGTGGGCAGGCCCAACTTTTCGAAAAGGATACGCCCCAGCTGCTGGGAAGAGTTGATATTGAAACTCTCGCCGGCCACGGCGTAGATATCGCCCTCCACCTGCTGGAGCTGGTGTTGCATCATCTTGGACAACTCGTGCAGCTTCTCCTGGTCGATGCGGATGCCGGTGATCTCCATGGCCATCAGCACCGGCACCAGCGGCATCTCCACCCGATCGAGCAGGGGCATCAACCCCAACTCCTCCAACTGAGGCCGCAACACCTCATAGGCCCGCAAGGTGATGTCGGCGTCTTCGCAGGCGTAGGGAACCGCCTGCTTCAACGTCACCTGGTCGAATGTCACGGCCCCTTTTCCCGTACCGGTCACATCGGTATAGCTGATATTCTTGTGATCCAGGAAATCAAGGGCGATCTGGTCGAGGCCGTGGGACCGCTTGGCGGGATTGAGCAGATAGGAGGCCAGCATGGTATCGAAGCGCACCCCCGCCAGATCGACACCGTGCCGCTTCAGCACGATCCAGTCGTACTTGATATTTTGTCCGATTTTATCGATCTGCGGATTGGTCAGAACCGGCCGGAGGCTTTCGAGCACGGCTTCTCTTTTGAGCTGCTCGGGCACGCCGACGTAGCGATGCCCGACGGGAATGTAGTAGGCACGATGGGGCTCGAGCGCGATCGAAATACCGACCAACACGGCCTCCAGGGGATTCTGGGAAGTGGTTTCGGTATCGATGGCGAAACGCTTGCAACCGTCCAATCGGTTGACCAAATCCTGGAGCGCCTCGCGGTCGAGAATGGCGCGGTAATCGGTTTTCGGTTCGGGCCGGCCCTGCTGGAATTCGTGCTGCAGCTGTCTGAACTCCAGCTTCTGGAACAAGCCGCCCAACACCTTATCATCGGGTGGTTGCACCGCAAGCTGCTGCAGGTCGAGTTCCAGGGGAATGGTCTGATGGATGGTGACCAGCTCCCGGCTGAGCAGCGCCTGTTCCTTGTTGGCCGCCAGCTTCTCGCGCTGCTTGGCGGCTTTGACCTCGTCGATGCGCTCGTACAGGGCCTGCAGGCTGCCGAACTCCCGGATCAGGGCCACGGCCGTCTTGGGGCCGATGCCCGGCACCCCGGGGATGTTGTCGGCGGTATCTCCGGAAAGCCCCATCACGTCGATCATCTGCATCGGTTGGAGCCCAAACTCTTTCACGATGCCGTCCAGATCGATCACCTTGTCCTTCATGGGATCCCAGATCGACACATGGTCGCTGACCAACTGCATGAAATCCTTGTCGCCGGTCACCATCACCACATCGCAGCCGGCGGCTTCGGCCAACCGGGCATACGTACCGATCAGGTCGTCGGCTTCGTACCCTGTCATCTCGATCACCGGGATATTGAAACCGGCGGTGACCTCTTTGATATAGGGCAGTTGAACGACCAGCTCATCGGGCATGGGCGGCCGGTTGGCCTTGTATTCGGGATAGATCTCGTGGCGGAAGGTCGGCCCCTTGGCATCGAAAAACATGGCCATGTGTTGAGGCTGACGCTCCTGGATCAGCTTGATCAGCATACGGGTGAAACCGAAAACGGCATTGGTGGGCAACCCCTCGGAATTGGCCAGATCACGCAGGGCGTGAAATGCGCGGTAGACATAGGCACTGCCATCGATCAGATAGAGACAGGGGCGGGCCTTATCGGCGGCGGGTGACGGTGTAGCTTCAGGGGCCATGATTTTCTCGCACGTTGGAAGTGTTGGGTATGCTGGCCGACCGCATGCGCGCCGCTTGACAGTGTGATCCAACTGCGTTAGCTTCGCGTCGTCTTCAGGCCTGTGGCCGGACCGGGTGTCTCTTGCGACATCCGGCGGTTGCGCCTTACTAACATGGATACCGGGAAACGACAAGGCGTGCGCCATGGTGCATCCAGTGGTTCATCGGCATGATGGATCTGATACGATACCGATCGAAATGGAAAAAACAGACGCCTCCAAATCTTCCCCCCGCAAACGCCGCTGGCGGAGGCCGGCCGAACAAACATGCCACTGCTGTCGTCGAAGCTTTCCCTTTTGCTGGCGCTGCAGATGCGGATTCGAAATCTGTCAGACGTGCATGCAGGAAAACCTCTGGGGTATGTCTTGCAACGGCATCACCTGGCAATGCCCGGATTGCGGCGACTTGAACGGATTCGGAAACCAATAACCGCCCCGCCCCCATTAGAATGATCAACTCGTATAAGTTGTTGCCGGTCAGCAATTCTAATTGAATGTGATTCGCCCTGAAGGGAATGCTTTACAGGCGCTGTTCGGGATAAAAATTCGCATCGCATCGGCGGTTATGGCAGGGCCGGGTTTAATGAATAGCATTCAGTTGGATTCGCTGGTTGCCGTCAAAAATAATGGACGATACAAAGGTCTTGTTGCTATTTTAGGTTTTACTAATCCTGGCCGATAAGAAAGGTGGGGGCCTTTTCGGCCTTACATGCGATGTAAACACAAGTGCAGGGGCATCGGCCCTGCGAACTGTGCGGAGACCTGCGTATGGCTTCCATCCGAACAATGAACTTCGACCATCTGGTGGGGCAGACGGTCGGCACCAGCCGGTTGCTGAAACAACTCGATCGCGGCGCCATGTCCGTGGTTTTCGTGGCCTTCCAGAAATCGTTGAAACGCCAGATCGCCGTGAAGATCCTGCCCAAGGCGTTGATGACACCCAGGGTAGCGGAACTTTTCCAGCAGGAGGCCGAGGCGGCCGCGTTCCTCTCGCACCCCAGCATCATCCCGGTTTACGAAGTGGGCGAAACCGAAGACTTTCTCTATTTCACCATGCAGTTGATCAAGGGGCAATCCCTGGCCTATTATATCCGCCAGGCGCGGCGTAACGTGCTGCCCTCCAAACGAATGATTCCGGTCCAGACCTCCCTTAAAATCGTTCTCAAGGTGTTGGATGCCCTGGATTACGCCAACCGCCTCGGCGTGGTGCATCGCGACATCAAGCCGCGCAACATCCTGATCGAAGGCCACTCCAAACGGCCGATCATCACCGACTTCGGCGTGGCGCGGTCCTATGGCGGCTCGGATGACGACCATCGTATTATGGTCGGCACCCCCACCTATATGGCGCCCGAGCAGATCATTTCCGGCGTCGTCGACGGCCGGGCGGATGTGTATGCCACCGGCGTCATGTTACTGGAGATGCTTTGCGGCGGCCTGCCCTACCCCCCTTACGATTCGGCTGTCAAACTGCTGAAAATAAAATTGCGCTTGCAGGACCGGATTTTCAGCAAGACGCCCTCCCAGGTCAATCCGCAGGCCGACAAGGAGCTGGACGACATCGTGTTGCGGGCGGTCACCTATGACCCGGAGCAACGCTACTCGTCCTGCCGGGATTTTGCCGAGGCTCTGGAAAACTGGCTCGCTAATACATCATCCAAAACTTGAAAAGGACGCGACGATGGAGCATATCGCCAACTTGAAGATCAAATTGGGTTACTTCGGACGCTCGTTCGCCTTGTTGCTCAACCGTACGCTCATGTACCAGTCCACCCATCCGCTCATCAAACAATCGGTCGCCGATGTTTGCGTCACGGCCACACGTCTGCTCGATCATATCTCGCCGCTGGTCTTCATCCTCAATCGGGGGCAGTTTTTTATCGATGAGGAACCCCTGGATCCGCGCATCAACGTCAACCGCGTCGCGGCCCTGTTCAAAAAAGTGGGGATTCAATCCATCTCCTTTGAAAAAGGGGTCACCGAGAGCGAACTGACCCTCTTTTCACAGCTCGCATCGTCGCTTCCTCAGATCACCGATATCGATGCCGCGAAAGAGGCCCTGATCAAAAAGGGCGTCTTCAATATCAAGATCAACCACGTGATCTTTAAAAAAGTGACCGAAGACGATCAGGTGGTTTCCCGCGATGCGCTGAAAAAGGTCACTCCTTTGCTCGACTCGGACGACCAGGAGACCCGCAAACGCTTCATGGACACCTTGCTGGAGAGTGTCTTGTCCGAGGAGTTTGCCAAGACCCTCAGCATCACCAACCTGATGGCCAACCCGGGAGCCTTTTCAAAACAGCTGATCGAAGCGGACCTGGCCGCCTCGCAAGAGTTTCAGGCCGGTCCCGAAGGTGGGGGCGTGATCAGCGGCGGCAGCGCGGCCCAGGAGGGTGATCCACCGGCCCACGGCACGACAGCGGGCATAGGCACAGCAGTCGATGGCAATGCCGATGACACCCTTTCGGGAGAAGAGACCGACACGCTGGTGGACGCCTCACTGGAAAGCGGTCGGCAGGCCGGTCAGGGCCTTTCCAGCGGTGCAAAGGGGGCTGCGAGCGGCCGAAGCGATGGGGCGACGATCGCGGCGTTGGGCTCGGTGTCATCCGGCGCTGCCAACATGCGCGGCGGGGGCGGCGCCCATTCCGATGCCGCAACCGGAGCGGAAGCCGGGCCGGCAGAGGCCGGCGTCGTTTCACCCGGAAGCGCGGCAAACACTCAAGAGGGCGCCGGAAAGCAACCCGGCCCCATGCTGTTGCATCAACTCGAACTGATGCACGAAGAGGTGGAGCGACACCTCCATGGCGAAGGCGAAGTTGGCCTTTCCGATCTGGCCCAGGCCATTTTCGACATGAAAAAGCAACTGCTCGAGGGAATCCAGGCCCAGAAGGCACTCGGAATCGCCTATGCCAACGAGGCGGCCATCATCCAAAAAGCCAACGAGCTGGCCGATCAGGTCCTGCTCGAACTGATCAAGGAGGAGTATCGGGAGGGGCAGATCAGTATTCAGCGATTCGCTCACATCATACGGCGCATGATTCCCGAGGCTGCCGAATTGCGCCGCCTGCTGCCCAAGATCCGCAAAACGTTGCTGGAAGCCGGCATGCCCTTGGCCGAATACCTCAATTTGCTGCACGAATTACGCAACGAACTGCAAAGCGACGAACTCTCCAGAATACTCGAGGAGAGTTCCGAAAGTATCGGACTGGATGGCGACGGCCTGATTGAAGAGATCAAGCGTAACCCCACCCAGGCCGCCGAACTGATCTACCTGGCATCGGAACTGCGCAAAGGTGGCGGCGACGAGAATCTGTTGGCAGACATCCTGGTGGAGTACGTGGAGCATTTAGGACAGAAAATGGCCAAGGATGCAGCCGAGTCCGGTGAAGTGGACGGCGACGCCCATGTCAGACAGGTGCTGGGTAGTGTCGAGTCGTCGATTCTTAAAAAGCTGGGGGAGATGAACGTCAATGCCGATGTGCTTTCCCGAATGGAGGCGCGTCTCAATGCCAAAATGGAATCAGCGCTCGACAACATGCGTGTGCAGTGGCTGCAGATGCAGGCCGGTCAAAAAGCCGCCGAGGCGCCGGCCAAGCAATTGAGCGTGCTGCAAACGCTTGAGCACAACGTCGGCGAAGACGAAGAACTGGTGGAGATCCTGCAGGAGATACGTCTCAAGGTCGAAGCCGACGAAATCGAGGAAAACAACTTCAGCCAGATTTATGAAGCGATCATCCATTTGAAGAAGAAGCGAAAGGAAAGTGCGGACGGCGATGAATTGCCCGAGGGTGTGTTGACCTCCGAGGAAATCATGTTCATCTTAGAAAAAGAGATCGCCAGGGCCGAACGCTACGGCTCGCCATTGTCAGCCCTCGCCTTTACGTTTGTATCGGCCAAGCCGCAGAACAAAGCCGCCAACGGTCAGATTACCAACGAAGCCGTATTGGAGGCGGCACTGGAAAAACTCTCCACCACCTTTCGCGCCATGGACTATATCGGCCAGATCGGAAAGAACAAGATCGTGGCGCTCCTGCCCATGGCACCTGAAGAAGAAGCCAAGAAGGCTTTGGCCCGGGTGCTTCGTGTACTTCACTCCATGCCGCTGCAGGTCAACGGCGTACCGGTGAACCTGCGCGTGGCAGGGGTGGCCGATGGTTTCGATCCTGAAGTAACGCCCACGGCCCAGGTGTTTACCAAGCAGTTGGCCCAGAAGCTGTCGGACATGGTGGCAAGACTGAAAAGCATCCAGGTCCTATTCTAGTGCCCATCCACAGATGGTCAATTCACCCGATATCGGCGTTATGCGAAAATTTGATCCGCCGGAGAGGATTCATCCTTCAAAGAGCGGCTGGAACGCCTCCTGAAACGCCTCCAGCGTGAGTTCCGATTGCATAGCCGCTTTGGACAGCGCATGGCGCACGCTGATGAAGCATTGGCGGCGACGTGGATCGAGGCCGTTGAGCAGATCCTGATTGTCATCCCTGTAAATCGCTCCCGAATGCTCAATTTCTAAAAATGCCCGTATCACATACCCCATGGCCTGCTCGTCATCCATGTTGGCATGACGCCATTTCTTCATGTAACCGGACAGATCGTAAGCCGCCCGAGCCTCCTTTTCATAGATGGGACTCAGCGGTGCGAGCAAAAAGGGAAAGATCGACCAGCTGAGGCACCCAGAGTGCCGGGCGGCTTCGTGCCGGCGCATGAAATCGATGGTCCGCCGGGCCGATTCCGCCGTCTCGCCGGGAAACCCGAAAATCAGATAGCAGGAGCAGTTGATGCCGCTGGAAAGCAACTTGGGCAGAACGCGGTCATAAAGTTCTGGCGTGGCACGCTTGTTCATGTTGCGAAGGATCTGGGGATCCGCGGATTCGAGCCCCAACTGCACCTCCACGCAACCAGCCCGTCGGAGAAGATCGGGGTCCACCGGGTCCAGGGTGCTCGCCCGGATGAAGGTCATCCATCGAAGGCCCAGGTCTTCCTGGATCAACCGTTTGCACACCGCTTCCAGGTCACCCTTACCCAGCCGGAAGTTGTCGTCCACGAACCACACATACCGCGCGCCGCGCGCCCGCACCTGCCGCATCTCGGTCAGCAATTGATCCAACGGTTTGACGGCAGTGAGGCGCCGGTCTTTGACGAAATTGCAGAATGCGCAATTGTAGGGGCAGCCGCTGCTGGACTGGAGCGGCACGACCCCGGATCTAAACACCTCATCGGGCAGCCTCTCCCAGTCGATGGAATGATTCTGTAGGATGACGGCATCGGATCGCACGCCGAAGGCAAACGCGCCATTCTCGTAAACCGCCGTATTGGGCAAATCTCCAACATCTTCGTGTCGTTTGATCCGTCTGAGGGCCCGAGCTAAAATATCCTCGCCCTGGGATGCCACGATAAACAGGTCGGCTTCGGGCAGCCCGTCATTTTCGATAAAAAGAAAATCGTGACCTCCCTGCTCGGGAAGGTAGCCCGTCTCCGCCAGGAAACGTTGATAAATAAGGTAGGAGGTATAAACGAAAGGCCCCCCGATGATGATCTTCACATCATCCGAAAGGGTGCGTATCTCTCGCACCATATCGATGAGAGACTGTTTTCTGGTAATGAAGGTGGTGGAAATGACCACGGCCTGGGGTGCTTCCCTCAACAGCCGTCGCACTTTCTCCTTGTCTGCCGAGAAGTCGTCGATGACGGCCACATCCAACCCCTGCCGGGCCAAATAGCTGAAGAGATAAAGGCCGTTGAGTTTGGGTGCCGATGACCAGCTCAGGCGCCCCTCGCCGACAATCGGTGGAGTGAGCCGACCGTGGTTTTGAACCACGTTCATCACCGTTTGAATATCGGCCAAGCGGCCACCGAAATTCAATTTAAGCGGGTTGGTTCCGGAAAAGCTATCCGAACCATAGTCGGCGACAATCACGGCATCCAGCGCCATGGCAATACCTCGTCTGTCCCTGTATCAAAGCCCAACTCAAAAGGAGGGAATCAGCCTATCAACCCATCGGGGCAATCACCGGAAAACCGGCAGAGGGGATTATACGCCAACCAGCCGGTTAAAAAAACCCTCTTTTACCGGATCGGCGATCTTAACTGAATGCTATTCATTAAACCCGGCGCGGGTGGGGCAGGTGGCCGATGCCCCTGACATGGATGTGCAAACGTTCTTCGCCGGCAGGTCTCAGGCCTGGATCAAATGCTTGAGCCGAGACAGGGTCTGCCAGGAAAAATCCTCCCGCTGGCAGGGGAATATCGCATTGTTGCAATAGATGGGGTCGGCCGCCAGGTCATATCGGGAGTGCGCGACCGCTTCGGACCACAGGCGCGTTTGGGGAATCGGTGTGTAATGGGCCAGCACCGGCGTGATGCCGACCGCCTTGACCACTTCAATGGACTGGGCCACGGATGCGACCGACTGACCCGGGAGCCCGACGAGCAAATACGCCCCGATCCGGCCGGTATCGAACCCGGCTGCTTTGAGGTGGCCCACCGCGCGATGAAACTCCGATGCCGTCACCTTGTGATCCAGATCGCCCCGCTTTTCAAAGGCCGTGGTCTCCAGTCCGAGGCGCAGGCTGTGAAAACCGGCCCGGAACATCAAGCGGGCCGTTTCGGCATCGATTTCACGGATGTGGACGGCATTGGGGGTGTGAAAAAACAGCTTGCGACCGGAGCGCACGATGCCTTCCAGAATGGGCGCGGCATGGCGGGGTGCATCGACCAGAAGTGCGTCGTCGTAAAAAACGACATCCGAAATACCGTGCTGGTCCTGCCAGAAGGCGATCTCCGCGATCACCCCTTCGGGCGAACGGCGGCGCATGGCCGGCGCCAGAAAACGCGAGGCGCAATAGGCGCAATCGAATGGGCAGCCATGGACGGTCAGCACCGGAATGTAGCCGATCCGGCGTTGGAGATCGAAGGCCGGATAGGGCAGCGCGTCCATATCGGCCATATCGATGGCGGCGTCGATTTCGAAACCGGTGTAGCGCTGGAGGAGATCGAACAGGGATCGGCCGTCGTCGGTGACCACCTCATCGGCACCCGAATGGGCACGGGCATGGGCCGGGCAGAGCCGGGCATAGATGCCGCCCAGAGCGAGCGGCGTACATGGCCAATGCGCCTTCAACACAGCGACCGTCTCGAATAGTCCGGGATACCAGTAGGTCATGCCGGAGGTGACCAGAATGAGGTCGGGGGTCGATGGCAATGCCTGCAGGTCGGCGCGAAACCATTCGGGCAGGATGCCGTACCGGCTGTAAGTGCGCCGAATGTCCGATAGGCCGGAAGGTTTTGAAATGGGAGTTTTCAGGTAAGGTCCCCGTCCGTGACGCGCGCGGGGATCGGCTTCAGGCATTCGATGGTGAAATCGATCCAGGCAGTCGATGTAGGAGACGCACACGCCGTGGTGTCTCAAAATCGCCGCAAGACGCAACAGGCCATACGGTTTGGCCCAGAAGTCATAGGCGGCGAAATCGTGGATCCAGGGATTGACCAGAAGTACATGAGGTGCGCGGGATAGCAATGTGAGTCCCCTTGTCCAGCAGCTTCGGGGGTTCGGACTGACGGTCTATTTGATGAGGGGCTCGCCGGAAGCGGCATCGGAAAAATATTGCATCGAGGTCTTTTTCAATTCCCGCCGGCTGAAAAGCAACCGATAGTCATGCACATCGGCCTTGGCCGCCATCCTCCGGGCCGTGCGCCGGCACTCCTCTTCATCCTTGCCATGGATCATGGTGTACAAATTGTAGGGCCACTGATCTGTGGGATCACGGCGGTAGCAGTGCGATACGGCCTTGAAACCGGCCATAATCCGCCCTACAGCGTCGATGCGCGCCTCCTCGACCTTCCAGGCCGCCATGGCGTTGGCCTGGAAGCCCGATTTCTGATGGCGCAGGGTGGCGCCGAAACGGCGGATGATCCCCCTTTCCACCAGGTCCCGCAGGATTTCCAGCAGCCGTTCCTCCGTTTCACCCAGCGCGTCCGCAATTTCGGCATAGGGACGGGCCACGACTGGCAGGTCCCCCTGAATCCAAGCAATCACCTTTTTTTCCAGTTCTGTCAGTTCAACGGGCATCGGCATCATCCCACTTGATTAGCGAAGGTGTTTTATGCAACGGACGACTCCTGTCTCTTTTCGGGGAACAAGGCCAGGATGGCCGCTTCATTGGCCGCGCAAACGCCCCGCTCGGTGATAAAGCCGGTCACCAGGCGGGCCGGTGTCACATCGAAAGCCGGATTGGCGGCCGGACTCGTTTCGGGCGGCACCAGAACACGCGCCACGCCATGGGGGGTCAGTCCCTGGACATAGCGCACCTCGTCCGCCGACCGGTCCTCGATGGGAATCTGGCCGATGCCGTCGCGCAACCGCCAGTCGAATGTCGAAGAGGGCAGCGCCACATAAAAGGGCACCCCGTTATCCCTGGCAGCCAGGGCCTTCAGGTACGTCCCGATCTTGTTGGCCACATCGCCGGTGTAGGTGGTGCGATCGGTGCCCACGATGACCATGTCCACCATGCCATGCTGCATGAGGTGGCCACCGGCATTGTCGATAATCACGGTATGTCGAATCCCTGCCTTGCCCAGCTCCCAGGCGGTCAGACGCGCCCCCTGGTTCAAGGGACGGGTTTCGTCCACCCACACATGCAGATCGATTCCCTTCTCGTGGGCCACGTAGATCGGCGCGGTGGCCGTGCCCCACTCGACACAGGCCAGCCACCCGGCGTTGCAATGGGTGAGGATGTGGACCGTCCGCCCCCCTTTTGCCTCACTGAGACTTTCGACCAACGCCGCCCCGTGCTCTCCGATGCGGCGGCAGCGATCGGCCTCCTCCTCGGCGATGGCCGCCGCCTCCTGCCGGGCCAACGCCACTCGGTCCGCCCGCGCAGCGCCTCTCATGACGACAGCCACCGTGCGCTCCACGGCCCAGGCCAGATTGACGGCGGTCGGACGGGCATCCTTGACGCGGCGGCACATGTCGAGAAAATCGGCGTCGTTCCGGGAGTTGAGCAGCGCGACCAGCACACCGTAGGCACCGGTGACCCCGATCAACGGCGCTCCGCGCACCACCATCTCGCGAATGGCATCCACCACCTGATCCACGGTGGAGATGGAGAGAATCTCCAACGAGTGGGGCAGCCGGCGCTGGTCAATCACCTTGATCGTCGTTCCATCGGCATCCAGCCATATGGGGCGCATCGGTTGACCATCCACATTCATAGCTTCGACCTTTCTGTTAACGTCAACCGCATCATACCTCATCCTCGACGAACAAGGAGACCTGTTTGAACTGATCCACGTCCACCAGTCCCATATCGGTGATCTTCAGCGCCGGGATCACCGGCAGGGCCATGAAACTGAGGGTCATGAACGGATCGGCCAGGCGCGACCCCAGATGACGCGCGGCGGCCAACAGCTCGTCGAGTCCCGCACAGACCCGCTCCGCAGGCTGATCGGACATCAGCCCGGCAATGGGAAGGGGCACCGAGGCGATCACGCGCTCCTGGTCCACGGCCACCAGCCCGCCGCCCATGTCGACCAGCGCCCGCGTGGCCGCCGCCAGGTCGCCGTCTTCGACGCCCACCGCCACGATGTTGTGGGAATCATGGGCCACGGTGGCGGCCAAGGCGCCGCGCCCCAGGCCGAACCCGCGCACGAATCCGACCCCGGTGCGCCCGGTGGCGCGATGGCGCTCGACCACGGCGATCTTCAGCAGATCGCGCGACGGGTCGGACAACGCCCGGCCGTTCACGATGCGGGCCTCGGCGATGGCGCTGCGCGTGACGATCTGATCGGGCACCGTTTCAATGGCCCTTATCCGCCGCCCCCTGGCGGCCACCGCAAAGTCGAGACGATCCAGGGCCACATGCATGGATGCCGGAGGTGGTGTGATCGCCGGCCCGCTGTTGTCGACCACCATGCGGCCGTCAACGGCCACCTGCCGTCCCCCGATGTAAACCTGCTGCACCACGGGATCCTCGATATTTTCCATGACGATCAGGTCGGCCCGGCGCCCCGGCGCAATGGCCCCCACTGCATCCAGGCGAAAGTATTCCGCCGGATTCAAGGTGGCCATTTGGATGGCACACACGGGATCGACGCCGGCCTTGACCGCCCGTCGCACCATGCTGTCGATGCCGCCTTCTACGAGAAGGTCGTGGGGATGGCGGTCGTCGGTGCACCACATCAACCGGCGTGCGGTGCGCGCGGTGATGAGCGGCAGAAGGGCATCGAGATTGCGGGCACCGGTGCCCTCCCGAATCATGATGTGCATGCCGGCATCGAGTTTTTCGCGGGCTTCCGCCAGGGAGGTGCACTCGTGGTCACTGGCGATGCCGGGCAGCAGGTAGGCGTGCAGACCGGCCCCGCTCAACCCCGGGCTGTGGCCGTCCACCGGTTTGCCGGCCCCGTGCATCTGACCGATCTTGGCCAGCACATCGGGATCGCCATGGATCACCCCTGGAAAGTTCATCATCTCGGCCAGTGCCACGATGCGTGGATGGGAGACCCAGGGCTTGAGGGCCGATGCATCCAGCACCGCCCCCGAACTCTCCATGCCGGTGGCCGGCACGCACGAGGGCAACGTAAAGAAGATGTTGAGCAGGCTCTGTTCCCCGCAATCGACCATATAGGCGATGCCTTCCGTTCCCAGCACATTGGCGATCTCATGGGGATCGGCCACCACGCTGGTGGTCCCATGGGGCACCACGGCCGCGGCAAACCCGAACGGTCCGACCATGGCGCTTTCGATGTGAACGTGGGCATCGATTAACCCCGGCGACACATAGCGCCCGTCCAGATCGAGCACCCTTTCGGCCTCGTGCTCACCCCATCCAACGATATATCCGCCGGCAACGGCTATGGGTGTCTCCATGATCTCGCCACTGAACACATTCACCCACCGGGTATTGCGGATCAACAGGTCCACCGGCCGATCCCCACGAGCCGCCTCCAGCAGGCGTTGGGTATTCATTGCATCCATCCATCGGCCCCGTTCATTCACTTTCATACTTTCCTGCTTTCTTACTTTCCTACTTTCATACTTTTATCTTGTTTTTTACCTTTTCCGCGAATCGGACCCCTTCCGCCAGCAGCCCGTCCAGATCGAACCCCGTCAAGCGCCGGTCCTGGACCGCCCACTTCCCGCCGACCATCACGTGGCGCACGTCGCCGGCCCGAACCGCATACACCAGGTGCGAGGCCGGATGGTAGATGGGGGTAAGATGCGGCTGATCGACGTCGATCACGATCAGGTCCGCCTGTTTTCCGGGCTCGATGGAGCCGATGTCATCGGCCAGGCCCAGCGCTGCGGCCCCGCCCATGGTGGCCATGCGCACCACCGTGACCGCGTTCATGACCGTGGGATCGAGCCGTTGCACCTTGTGCAGCTTGGCCAGGGCATCCATCTCCCCCCACAGATCCAGGTCGTTGTTACTGGCGCACCCGTCGGTCCCGATGCCGACGGTGATGCCGGCCTCGAGGAAATCGGGAACCGGCGCCACGCCCGAGCCCAATTTCATGTTGCTTTCCGGGCAATGGGCGATGGGTGCGCCGCTGGCCGCGATCTGTTCGATGTCACGCGCATCCACCCAGATGGCATGGACCAGTAGGGTCCTGGCGTTCAAAATGCCCAGGCCGTGGAGATGGGACAGCACGCTGCAGCCATGGGATGCCTGCACCTGATGCAATTCATTGCGGGTTTCGGCGGCATGAATCTGAAAGAGCACTCCCAGCGACTCGGCAGCCTCCTTGGCCTTGATCAGGGTCTGGTCCGAACAGGTATACGGGGCGTGGCAAAAGATGGCCGGCCGCACCAACTCCGATCGGCCGGACCACTGTCGGGCGAAATCCCGGGCCACGTCGATGTTGCATGACGGATCGGGGACGCCGGGTGCCGGGAAATCGATGACCCCCTGCCCGACCACGGCCCGCATGCCCATGGTTACCACCGACGCGGCAACGTCATCGGCGAGAAAGTAGCCGTCACAGCAGGTCGTGGTTCCGCCCAGCAGCATCTCGGCGCAGGAGAGCCGTGCGCCCAACCGGACCGAGGCCGGATCGATATGGACGGCTTCGGCCGGGAAAATATGGTCGTTGAGCCACTTCTGGAGCGGCAGATCATCGGCCAGCCCGCGGAACAAGGACATGGGCAGATGGGTGTGCAGGTTGACGAGGCCGGGCATCACGATGCCGCCGCAGGCATCGATCGTCTCGCTTGCCGATGGAAGTGGCTCGCCCGCCTGGGGATGCCACACCTTCCGGATCCGTCCGTCCGCGATGGCCACCGCACCGCCCTGGTGAACGCCAAAGGCCGGATCCACGGTGATGACAATACCATTATATATGATCGTGTCGTATCTCACTGTATTCATTTCCGATTCTTATTCAACGCGGGCAAAAAACAGGGACGCATCAAGATGGTCCGCGACCGGTCATGGCGCGATGACGGCAGCCTGTTGCCTGGAGTCGGCGAGCAGCCCGGCCTCTTCGATGGTCTGGAGCGCTCTTTCTTCCATCACGACCTGCCCGTTAATCACGCTGTGACGCACATCGCTGCCCCGCACGGCGTAGACCAGGTGAGAAACCGGCTCATACATAGGCGTCAAATGGGGTTTGGCCGTATCCACCACGATCAGATCGGCTTTTTTGCCCACCTCGAGGCTGCCGATCAACCGTCCCAAACCAAGGACCCGAGCCGCATCGGTGGTGGCCATGCGCAGCACGGCGGCGGCGTCCATCACGGCGGGATCCAACAGCCGTACCTTTTGCAGCTTGGCGGCCATATCCATCTCCGTGAAGAGATCCAAGGTGTTGTTGCTGGCGCAGCCATCGGTCCCCAGTCCCACGCACACCCCGGCCGCGAGGAGCTCGGGCACCGGTGCGATACCGGAAGCCAGCTTCATGTTGCTCTCCGGGTTGTGGGACACCTTCACATCGTGTCGAGCGAGCAGGGCGATATCCTCCGGTGTCAGCACCACGGCATGGCAGGCCACCACATGGGGACCCAACACGCCCAAACGATCCAGGTGCCCCACCGGTGTGGCCCCGTAGGCGGCTTTGATCTGATCCACTTCGTGGCGGGTCTCGGACAGATGGATCACCAGCGGCGCATCGTGATCCCTCGCCAGCCGGGCGGCCTGCTCGAGCAGGGCCGGCGCGCAGAGATAAGGCGAATGGGGCTCGACGGCGATGCGGATCAGCGGATCCCCGGCCCATCGCTCGAACATGCGGACCGCGTATTCGAAGCCTTTTTCGATGGGGCCATAGTTCGGCGAGGGAAAGTCATAGAGCACCTCGCCGACCACCGCCCGCATCCCGCACGCGCGCGCCGCCTGGGCCACGGCCTCCTCGTACAGGTACATGTCGCAAAAACAGGTAGTGCCAGACCGGATCATCTCGGCGCAAGCCAAACGAGTGCCGGTCCCGACCATTTCCTGGGTCAGTTTCGCTTCGGCCGGGAAAATATGGTCGTTGAGCCATGTCATCAGGGGCAGGTCATCGGCCAGTCCCCGGAAAAGCGCCATGGCGGCATGGGTATGGGTGTTGATCAATCCCGGCAGAATCAAACCGCCCCGGGCATCGATGCATCGTTTGGCCTTGCCGGGATCGAACGCGCCAAGGGATCCGACCGCCGTGATGGTATCCCCGGTTACAGCCACGGCACCCGCTTCGATGCGCGTGTCGGCCGGATCCATGCAGATCACTGTTCCGTTATAAATCAGCAGATCCAAGTCAGGCTTCAGAGGGTTGTCGTCCCGATGCATCCCACCATCCTCTATCGACCGGCGTCGACATCAGCTTTGGACAGACGGCCGAGCACAGCGGCGATGATGGCCGCCAGTCGAGGTGCCGCATCCCGCGCCACGGCGATGATCTCTTCCAGTTGGGCGGGCACCGGTTCGTCGGGTCGGCAGGTGTTGGTGATGGTGGAGAGCCCCAGCACGCGCATGCCGCCGTGCACGGCTGCGATACACTCCATGACGGTGGAAAAACCGACGGCGTCGGCACCGATCGCTCTCAGATAACGCATCTCCGCGGGGGTTTCAAGCGAAGGCCCCTTTAAACCGACATAGATGCCTTCCCGCAACCGGCCGGCTTGCCGATCCCTCTCCTCCAGGGTCCATTGGCGCAAGGATGGGGCATAGGCGGCCGTCATGTCAGGAAATCGCCCGCCCCATGCCTCTTCATTCGGCCCGACCAAAGGATTTTCACCAGTCAAATTGATATGGTCGGCGATCACCATGATGTCGCCCGCAGCGAATTCAGGGTTCAGTCCACCGGAAGCATTCGTAATCACTAAATTTTTAACACCAAGGGAGTGCAACACCCGGATGGGGAAGGTGACGGCCCCTGGTCCGTAGCCCTCGTAAAGGTGACATCTCCCTTGAAGAATGGCCACCGGCTGTCCGTTCAATCGGCCGAAGACAAGATAGCCGGCATGGGATTGAACCGTCGAGGCGGGGAAATGGGGAATCTCTCCATACGCGATGCGCTCGTTCACCTCGCAGGCGTCGACCATATCGCCCAGACCGGTGCCGGCCAGGATGGCCGTAAGAGGCGAGGAAACCATTCGCCCCCTTAAGGCCGCGACAGCCTCGTTGACCTCTTTTAAACCGTATCGTGCTGATGCGTTCATCTTTTCTTTGCATACCCCGGGTAAACCGGGCGAACGTCCCGGGTGTCGATTTTCGGCAGGCGCCTGAAACCCCGTCCGCCATTGTCTTTATGCGAGTTATCGCGCGGCGCATAACCGCTACCCCTGCGGCGAAGATGTTGTATATGCCAGCGACCGCCGGACGTCAACCCGGGGTGTGAACCGGCAGCGATTCTGACTGAATGCGATCCACCCTGAATGGAACGTTTTCCTAAAGGTGTTTGAAAAAAATTTCGCATCGCAATGAAGATGGCAGGCGTGGGTGGGGCAGGTGGCCAGGGCCACGTGAGCCATGCGCTGTAGTGTCGCTTTAATGCAAACGGCGGACAAGCGGCCCAGACTGTTTGACCCCGGCGCAGGCCGGGGGAGTTTCTGGGCCGCCCGCCGTGCATTTTAGCGACACTTGACCGCTTGGCGGGTGGCATCGGCCACCTGCTCCATCCGCGCCGGGTTTTAATAAATAGCATTCAGTTAGAACTGCTGGTGAAACGGTTGCCGTGCCGCACCGGCGCGCCGTGCACCCATGACAAAACAAACGCCTGATCGCCAGCGATTTAATCGATCTTTTTGTCCCTGGTCTAATTGACTTTTTCCAAGGTTTATGAAATGTTGCCGGTCTGAAAAAAGATTTTCCTATGGCGGCTATTTCAGTTTACCGTCACCGATTCCGAAGCCTGGTTCCTTCAAGGCAGACCCACTGAGGAGAAAAGTATGAACGCGCTCGGACACCCTGATCACCCCGACGTGACCGAAGAGATGTGGCCCCAAATCGACCAATCGATCCAAATCCATCGATCCGTTCCCGGCTCGATCATCACGGTGCTCCGGGAATGTCAGGATATCGTGGGGTATTTGCCTGTTGAATTGCTCGACTATATCGGCCGGGGGATGAACCTGCCCAGCAGCGAAGTCTATGGCGTGGCATCGTTTTATGCGCTCTTTTCCATGACGCCCAAGGGCCGTCACACCATCAAGCTGTGCCTGGGAACGGCCTGCTATGTAAAGGGCATCAAAGAGGTCTTGACCCGCGTCGAAAACCACTACAAGGTCAAGGAGGGTGGGACGACCGAGGATCGGCGGTTCTCCCTGCAGGGGGTGCGTTGCCTGGGTGCATGCGGCCTGGCACCGGTCATGGTGGTGGACCACGACACCCACGGCGCTATAAGCTCCGATAAAGTCATCGATATTCTTGAAAAATATCAATAACCCCCGCGAGGCATTCAAAAAAGGATTCGTTCATAGGGACCCATATATGAAAATCAGCGAACTTCAAGAAATTCTCAAAGCCAAAATCCTGGTCGGTGAGGACCAGCTGGATCGCGTCATCATGGGCGGCGGCGCGGCGGACTTGATGGATGATGTGTTGGCAGCGGCAGCCAAGGATTGTGTCCTGCTCACAGGCGTCACCACGCCCCAGGTCATCCAGACCGCCCGAATCGCGCAAGTCTGTGCCGTCGTCATCGTGCGCAAAAAAAAGCCCGCCCAGGAAGTCATCGATCTGGCCCGCACTTACAATATCCCCCTGATGTTGACCGACTACTCCCTGTTCGTGGCCTGTGGCCGCCTTTATATGAATGGGATCAGAGGATTGGACGGATCGTGGTAACGGATCACACTATCGATCGTTAAGCCGAAGGAAAAACGTCATGCCGAAATTCACCTTGGACGATCTTCAATCGATCAAAGCCGCACATGCAGACCGGATGGCCTTTTCGGATAAAACCTACCTGCTGATTTGCGGCGGTACGGGATGCCACGCCACCGGCAGCATTAAGGTCAAAGAGGCATTGCTCGACGAATTGGCCGCCAAGCAACTCCTGGACAAGGTCGAGGTCGTAGAGACCGGATGCAATGGTTTCTGCGCCATGGGTCCCATCATGGTGGTTCACCCAGGCGACATCTTCTACCAGAAAATGGCCGCCGAGGACATCCCCACCATAATTCAGGAACACCTCGTCGGCGGGAAGCCGGTGGAAAAGCTGTTGTATAAAGACCCGACCACCAAAAAGCACATCGCGGCCCAGACCGAGATTCCGTTTTTCGCCTATCAGATGCCCCGGGCACTGCGCAACAAAGGGTTGATCAATCCCGAATCCATCGACGATTACATCGCCCGGGACGGTTATCTGGGAGCGGCGCGGGCGCTGAAGGAGATGACGCCCGAGAATATCGTCGAAGAGGTCAAGCGGTCCGGTATGCGCGGTCGCGGGGGCGCCGGTTTTCCCACCGGACTCAAATGGGATTTCGCCCGCAAGAGTCCGGGAGAGATCAAATACGTCCTGTGCAATGCCGACGAAGGGGACCCGGGTGCATTCATGGATCGCAGCATCCTGGAGGCCGATCCTCACTCGGTGCTGGAAGGCATGATCATCGCCGCCAAGGCGATCAACGCCCATAAAGGGTATATCTACGCGCGCACCGAATATCCGCTGGCCATCAAGCGGCTGCAAATCGCCATCTCCCAGGCCAAGGAGCGGGGATTGCTGGGCGAAGACATCTTAGGCGCCGGGTTCGACTTCGACATCGAAATCTACCAGGGCGCCGGCGCTTTCGTTTGCGGTGAGGAGACGGCCTTGATGCGTTCCATCGAGGGACGTCGCGGTATGCCACGGCCGCGACCGCCGTTCCCGGCTCACAAGGGCCTCTGGGAAAAACCCACGATCCTCAACAACGTCGAGACCCTCTGCAACATCCCCCAGATCATTCTGAGGGGTGGAGACTGGTACGCGTCGGTGGGGACCGAAAGGAGCAAGGGAACCAAGGTCTTTGCGCTGTCCGGAGACGTCAACAACATCGGCCTGGTGGAAGTCCCCATGGGCACCACCCTGCGCAAACTGATTTTCGACATCGGCGGGGGAATCCCCAAAAATCGCAAATTCAAGGCCGTGCAACTCGGCGGCCCTTCCGGCGGCTGTATCCCAGCGCATCTTCTCGATACGCCGGTGGACTACGAAGAGATCGCCAAGGTCGGCGCCATCATGGGCTCCGGCGGCGTCATCGTCATGGACGAAAACACCTGCATGGTCGATATGGCGCGGTTTTTCATGGAATTTATCCAGGAAGAATCCTGCGGCAAATGCACCCCCTGCCGGGAAGGCACACGGCGACTGCTCGAATTGCTGAAAAAGATCACCGAGGGGCGGGGTGAGCCCGAAGATATCGACAACATGGAGGAGCTATGCGGTGTCATCCGTGAAACCGCCCTGTGCGGATTGGGCCAGACCGGCCCCAACCCGGTCCTCTCCACGCTGCGTTATTTCCGCGACGAATACGAGGCCCACATTTACGAGCGCCGCTGTCCGGCCAAACGCTGCGTGGCTTTGTTGAAGTTCGAAATCGATCCGAAGCTGTGCACACGCTGCGGCCTGTGTGCCCGCTCGTGCCCTGTGGAAGCCATCGAATGGGAGAAGAAGCAGGTCGCTCGAATCGACAAGGAAAAATGTATCAAGTGCCTGACCTGCTATGATAAATGTAAGTTTGGCGCCATCATGTAGAGGAGAAGAGTCCGATGGGAATGGGAATAGCGATCGTGCTGATGGGCGGTTTGGGGCTGGTGGTGGGCATCGGCCTGGCCATAGCTTCGAAGATCTTCTATGTTTACGTGGACCCTAAAATTTTAGCGGTCGAGGCCGCGTTGCCCGGTGCAAACTGCGGCGGGTGCGGCTACCCGGGTTGCACGGCCAACGCCGAGGCGATCGTGGCCGGCAAATCGGCACCCAACTCGTGCGTGGCCGCCGGTCCCGAAACCGCCCAGGCCATCGCCGCGATACTGGGCGTGAGCGTAGAGGCCAAGGAGCCGGACATCGCCCTGCCCGGCTGCACCTACGGTGTGGCCGACGCGGACACCAAATATGTTTACGACGGCTTGAACGATTGTCGTGCCGCGGCCCTGCTCAATGGCGGCATGAAAGTCTGCACCATCGGATGTCTCGGCCTCGGTACCTGCGCGCGGGTCTGCCCGTTCAACGCCATCGTGATGGGCCCCAAGGGGCTGCCCATCGTCAACGAAGGCCGTTGCACAGGTTGCGGCACCTGCGAGCGCGCCTGCCCGAAGCACATCATTACCCTTTCATCGGTCACCCGGCGCATTCTCAGGGAGTACACCACCGAAGAGTGCACCACCCCCTGTCAGCGCGCCTGCCCCGCCGGCATCAACATCAGCGGCTACATCAAAGCTGTCGCCGACGGCGACACCGATCGGTCCGTTCAGATCATCAAGGAGCGCAACCCCTTTCCCACGGTGATCGGCCGTATCTGTCCGCGTCCCTGTGAAAACGACTGCCGGCGCCAATACGTGGATGAGCCGGTGGCCATCAACTTCCTGAAACGTTACGCCGCCGACCAGGAAATGGCGCGAGGCACCCACGTACAACCTTCCAAGGCACCGGAAACCGGCCGCAGGGTGGCCGTGATCGGCGGGGGTGTACAGGGATTGTCGGCCGCCTTCTTCACCACCCGTCTGGGCCACACCACCACGGTCATCGAGGCCCAGCCCAAGCTGGGCGGACTCTTGAGAACCGCCATCGCCAAATACCGTCTTCCGGACAGCGTATTGGATTGGGACATCGAAGGCATCCAGCAGATGGGCGTCAAAACCGAGACCGGCAAGATGCTCGGCCGGGATGTATCGGTGACCGACCTGCTGGCCGAAGGATATCAGGCCGTGTTTCTGGCGGTCGGCGGATGGGACAGCCGGCTGGCCCGAACCCAGGGCAAAGGCGAAGTGAGCCCTGCCCCGGGATGCCATCTGCTCATCGATGTCGCCAAGGCCGGCCGGGACGATTATCCCCGGATAGAACTCAATGGTCACGTAATCATTGTGGGCAACCCCAACCTGTCACCCGGATTGATCGACCGATGCAAGCAAATGGGGGCCAGCCGCATCACCCTGCTGGTACGCGAAGCGGCCATGAGCGACATCGACCCCGAAGAGATTGCCATCGCCGTTGACAGGGGCGTCAGCCGCCTTTATGGGGAGGGTAATACGCTCAAGGCGGTTGAATTGACCGATCTGTACAGTGGCACCACGGAAATCGTGCAGGTCGATCACCTGGTATTCGCATCCGGGCGTATTCCCGAACTGATCTTTGTGCCGGCCACGACATCCGGGGAGGAGATGGAGACCGAACCACCGGCCGCCGCATCCTGGGAGGCCCTGCCGCCATACAAACAGCCGGCCTTTCACCATGAAACCGGATTGATGTCCAAGGGTGACAACCTGACCGACTTTCAAGCGGCCATCAAGGCCATTGCGGCCGGCCGCCGGGCGGCCGCATCGATTCACTTCAGCTTGTATCATCTGCCCATGGAAGTCTCCGACAACGTGGTGACACCGGAGACACTGGTCCAGAACGTGGACCACGTGGCCGGTGTATCGGGCAAGGTACGTCAGATCATGCCGCTGGCCAGCCCGGCCCAAACTGCAGTCGGCCAGGAATTGGAGAAGGGATTCACGACCGAGCTGGCCAAGCTCGAGGCGGATCGCTGCCTGCAATGTGGTCTGATCTGCTATTTGAAGGATAAAAAGGAAGAGGTCATCCTTCGTGAGGTTGCGGTAGGCCAATAGCCTCCCTGGAGCCTACAAACAGCTCGACAAGCAGATAGACGAGAAAAATTCAACAAAACCGAGTCAGGGGGAATCCACCCGATAGACTCGTGGGATATTGCCAATGGCTATTGAAGAAGGCGTCGTCATTCGAATCGGGGCCCAGGGTCCCGCCACCGCCTGGGTGAAAACCTCGCGTTCCAGCGCATGTGAACACTGCGCTTCGCGCGACAGCTGCAATCCGGGTGCGGGTGGAGCGTCACAAGAGGTCGAAGCCATCAACCTCGCAGGTGCGAAGGTCGGCGACCACATCCAGCTGGTAATCGCCACGGGCGCCATACTCAAAGCCACTTTCCTACTCTACCTTTTCCCGATTCTCTGCATGATTGCCGGCGGTTTCCTCGGCGACCGGGTGGCTACGGGACTGGGCTTGCACCCATCGGTCGCATCCGCTATAGTTGCATTTATTTTCTTTGGGGCTGCGCTGGTGGTCATACGCATCAAGGGGCGCCGTATGGCCCATAAGGAAGCGTATCAACCGAAAATCAAACGGATCCTGAGAAACGGCGCTCTCCATCCAACCGACATGGAGGCGACCGGTTGTCCTTCTCAAACCCCTAACACGTGATCGGGCTTTTCCGCATGATTGAAAAGGTTTTCATTACCAGCAACAACACCGCCACCTTTGTCTGTCCCCAATGCGGCAATGTGACTACCGCCGATGTCTCCAAGTTTGCATCCATCAACAAAAAAATCAGCGTCAATTGCACCTGCAACTGTGGGCACCATTTCAAAGTCTCCCTTGAAAAAAGGCGTCAGTACCGGAAATCCACCAACCTGGCCGGCGTCTACTTTTACCGCCTCGAGAACGGCGATGTGGATAAGGGCAACATGCGTGTGGTCGATATCTCTACCACGGGGGTCAAACTCAAGCTGAATGTCGAGCGGAATTTTGACATCGGCGACATGATCCGGGTCGAATTTCACCTCGACGACAAGCGGCGAACCCTGATCAACCGGAATGTCGTTGTGCGTAACGTTCATAAGAATCTCGTCGGCACCTCTTTTGCTCCTAACCAAGGGGACGATCCCGCCCTGGGCTTCTATCTGATGTCGTAGCGTGTTGGAACCATGACATATTGCATCCAATGTCAACGCAATCACCGTGCGGGGTTTATTTCCACCCGATTTGCGGGGACCGACGGCGTCTCGCTGGAGGCCGAGAAATGGGCTCGGATCATCGAATCCTACGGCATCACCCCGTTCTATTTTGGTGGAGAGATCGATCGGGATCCGGCGCACAGCTACACGGTCGCCGAAGCCCATTTTCAGCATCCTGACATCAAAAATATCCATAATCACTGCTTTGGCGCTCGTCTGCGTGAACGAAAAGTCACCGAAAAGATTCAGAAGATCAAACACCATCTCAAAGACCACCTCTACCGCTTCATCGAACAATTCGAGATTGACCTGCTGGTCGCCGAAAACTGCTTGACGATCCCACTCAACCTGCCGCTGGGCATCGCACTGACCGAGGTCATTTCCGAGACCGGCATCAAAACCATTGCCCACCATCACGATTTCGTCTGGGAGCGCCAAGCATTCTCGGTCAACGCGGTGTGGGAATACCTGAGCATGGCTTTTCCGCCGCAATTGCCGAGTATTTCTCATGTCACCATCAATTCATCGGGCGCCAATCAACTCGCGCTGCGTACGGGCATCTCATCGACGATCATCCCCAATGTCATGGACTTTGAAAACCCGCCACCGCCGCCGGATGAATATTCCCAGGACGTCCGCCACGCCCTGGGACTGAAAAAGTGGGAACTGTTAATTCTGCAGCCGACCCGAGTGGTAAAGCGCAAAGGGATCGAGCATGCCATCGAGTTCGTGAAACGACTCGGCGCACGAGCCAAGCTGGTCATTTCGCACGCTTCCGGGGACGAAGGCCACGATTACGAAAGAAGGGTCTGGGAATACTCCCAAATGCTCGGCGTCGACACCCTCTTCGTGTCGGATATCATCAACGACAAACGCGGCATCACCAAAGACGGTCGCAAAGTTTACACCCTGGAGGACATATACCCCTTCGCCGACCTGGTGACCTACCCTTCCAATTTCGAAGGCTTCGGCAACGCTTTTCTGGAAGCCGTTTACTTTCGTAGACCCATCCTGGTGAACAACTACTCGATCTATGCCACCGATATCCGCCCAAAAGGGTTCGAGGTCATTGAAATCGACGGTTATGTGACCAAAAAAGCCGTTCAATTGGCCAAAAAAGTACTTCGTGACCCAAATTTCGAAAAGCAAATGGTGGGGCACAATTACGAAATTGGAAGCCACTACTATTCTTACAAAGTATTGCGACAGAAGCTGCACAACCTGATAGGCGACTGCCTGCCCTGTTGTTTTGAAAATTGCTGACATTGACAAAGGTTGAAATGGCAGGCTAAGTTCGACGAGGCGGTGGATTGAATTGGGGTTGTCAACAAGGAGAGGGGAAACAATGCAGTCATCCTATCAAACGTGGCTCTGGGAACAGCGCGGCCAGCGGTGTGCGGAAAACCTGAAAAAGAATGGCTTCGACGCCCACTGGGTGGCGGACACGCAGGCCGGCACCGACCTGATTCTCTCCATGATCGAACCTTATCAAAGTTTTGGATTCGGCGGATCGGATAGCGTGCGGCGACTCGGCCTGGTGGAACATCTCAGCGCCCGGGGGAAAACCGTGTTCGACCACTGGCAGCCGAATCTTTCACCCCAGGATACGCTGGCCATCCGCAGGTCCCAACTGACATGTGATTGCTTCTTTTGCAGCGCCAATGCCATTTCACTGACCGGTGAGATCGTCAACGTCGACGGCGCCGGGAACAGGACCAGCGCCATGGCATTCGGCCCTTCCAAGGTGATCATCGTGGCCGGCATGAATAAAGTGGCGGACGATCTTGCGGGTGCCCTGCAGCGGGTGCGTCAAGTGGCAGGCCCCATGCGCGCCAAAAGCCTCAACATGAAGACGCCGTGCGCGGAAACCGGTATTTGCACGGATTGCCATTCGCCTCAACGTATCTGTCGCATCACGACCATCTTGCATCGTCAACCCGTGTTGACCCCTACGAGCGTCGTTTTAATCAATGAAGCACTGGGATTCTGATATCGAGGCTGCCATGACAAAATTTCGTTTGGGGTTGCTGACAATTACAATTTTGTTATTCCCCCTGATTCATACGCCGCTCTGCTTTTCGGAAAACAACCGAACCTCGGCACCCGCCCTGGCCACCGTCAACAACACGGCGATCTACCCAAAAGATCTGGCCCGGGAGATGGGCCAACTGCGCGCTGAAATGATACTGCGGAATCGGCCCTTGTCCGATGGTCAGCTCGATCGATTGCGCAGCCAGTTCATCGAAAATCTCATTGAACGCGAATTGCTTTACCAGCACGCCCAGCAGAAAAATATCCAAATCCGATCCCAGTGGATCGGCGCCACACTCAAAGAGTTGCAGGATCAACTGGGAAGTAGATCGGCCTTAAAAACCTATCTTGCCAACAGCGGCCTGAATCAGGAAGAACTCGAAGAGCGAATTCGCAAGGGCCTGATCGTTCGACGATTGTTACGACGTGAAGCGTTGCGAACCATAAGAGTCAGTGAGGCTGAAATCCAGGCTTTTTACCGCAAGAACGCCGCCCTCTTCGATGCGGGTGAAAAAATCAGGGTGCGCCATATTCTGGTTGCGATGAATGACCCGCAAAACAAAGACGATCAAATGGCCGCATTGAATAAAATTCAAACGCTTCAACGGCGGATTGAAGCGGGTGAAAAACTCGCCGTGCTGGCACTCGATTATTCCGATTGCCCCAGTAAAACACGCGGAGGGGACCTGGGATACCTTTCCCTCGACCAAATGGTGAGCGACTTCGCCTCGGCCGTCGCCGACCTGGAACCCGGTCGAATCAGCGACATCGTCACCACACGTTTCGGCTATCATTTGATTCAAATGATCGATCGCCAGCCCGCTACGACCGAGAGCTATAGGGATGCCCGGGAAAAAATCGAGCGCACCCTAAGGCGCAACAAAGAAAACGCAGCGGCCCAAAAATATGTCGCTGCGCTCAAGCGACAGGCAAATATCGTTCGGCACGGTTCAAATCCTTGAAGTGATAGGCCAAATGTTTTTTCTTGACCTATCGGACAGCCATCGCTTATTCTAAAAATGAATGTTACTCAGACTCTAATGATATCTATGTTTTTATAGGCGGTGTTCAACCTGCTGGGTAACATCGGGGGTGGTAGCCTTTTTGGAGTAGGAACGTAACGACACAGGAGGAAAGAGCTTTGGCAAACGGTACGGTGAAATGGTTCAACAACAAAAAGGGGTATGGCTTCATTAACGAAGAAGGTGGTCGCGACATTTTCGTGCATTTTTCATCCATTACCATGGATGGCTACAAAACCCTGAATGAAGGGGAGCAAGTCATCTTCGAAGTCGAGGAGAGCACACGCGGTCCGGAAGCCAAAAACGTTAAAAGGGCTTAACGCTTCAACCTGAAAAGGCGCCATGACACCTCTCGTCCGGGGCATGGCGCTTTTTTTCGATCGGTGGTTTCTTGTCAGACACCCATCGGTGTGGAGTGCGGCCTTTCTCCAACGATGCGCGCCGAATTGGCCACCGCCAATAAGGCCGTACCCACGTCGGCAAACACCGCCTCCCACATGGATGCCAGCCCCACGGCGCCAAAGCCCAAAAAAATCGCCTTCACGACAAAAGCCAGAACGATGTTCTGCCAGACGATTCGACGCGTCAATCGGGCAATGGAGAGGGCTTCTGCCATTTTCCGCGGCGAATCGGTCATCAGCACGACATCGGCGGTCTCTACGGCGGCATCCGCGCCCAATGCCCCCATGGCCACCCCCACATCGGCCCTGGCGATGACCGGCGCATCGTTGATGCCGTCCCCCACATACGCCATCTTCCCATGACCGCGGTGCTCCCGTTGGATCTGCTCCAAGGCCTCCACTTTTTCTTCGGGAAGCAAACCCGCACGGAAGCTGTCGAGCCGAAGACGACGCGCCACCGCCTCTGCCACACACCCATTATCACCGGTCAGCATACCCACATGCTCGACCCCTATCTTTTTCAAATCCCGGACGGCTTCGACGGCATCCGGTTTCAATTCATCTCCGATGGTGATGTAGCCGGCATAGGTACCGTCTACGGCGATGTGCGCGACGGTTGCCCCCCATTCACAACGGTGGTGAGCGATGGCATGTTGGTGCATCAACGTGTCGCTTCCGACCAGGACCCGTCTGTTTTTGAATGTTGCGCTCACCCCCCTGCCCGGCTGTTCGGCGTGTTCGACGGATGCCAGGGATGCGATGCGCCCGCCGCTCTTTTCATAGGCGGCCACAATCGCCCCGGCGATGGGGTGGTTGGAACGGCATTCGGCCGCAGCGGCCATCTCCAGCAACTGCGACCGGGAAAAACCATTCAGGCTCACCACCTCCCTGATGGCGAACACGCCTTGGGTGAGGGTCCCGGTTTTATCGAACACCACCTGTTTCACTGCTGCCAGGGAATCGAGAAAATTGGCGCCCTTGACCAGAATACCGCGCCGCGAAGCTCGACCGATGCCACCAAAATAGCCCAGGGGAATGCTTACTACCAGGGCGCATGGGCACGAGATCACCAGCAACACCAGGGCACGATAGAGCCAGACGGTAAAGGCGTCCCCGGTCAACAGCGGAGGAATCGCGGCAATAGCGGCCGCTGACACCACCACGGCTGGCGTGTAATATCGGGCGAAGGTGGTGATGAATCGTTCGGTTTTCGCCTTGCGCGCCGTGGCGTCTTCCACCAGGGTCATCACTTTGGCGATGGACGAGCTGGCAAAGGGACGCACGACCTTCAGGGTCAGTGCACCGTTTTGGCAGATCTGACCGGCCAGCACCTCATCTCCCGGCCCCACGGACAAAGGCACGGATTCGCCCGTCAATGCGGCTCCGTCCACCAGGGAACGCCCCTCGATCACTTTGCCGTCCAATGGAATCTTTTCTCCTGGACGCACCACGATGGATGCACCGACGGGTACCGCTTCCGGGGATAGTTGACGCAGCCCCTCTTCGGTTTGCAACCAGGCCCTGTCGGGCTTGGCGTCTAAAAGCGCCCGGATGGAACGTCGCGAACGGGACACGGCCATGGCCTGAAGCATTTCCCCCACTTTGTAGAAAAGCATCACCGCCACGGCCTCGTCATAGGCGGAGATGGCGATGGCGCCGCCGGTGGCGATGACCATGAGCAGGTTCTCATCAAAGAATCCGCCCCGGCGCAGGGTGCGCCATGCGGCAGCGAAGACTTTCCAGCCGGCCAGGAAGTAGGCCGCCATCATGAACGGCAGAAAAAAAGCGGCCAGGGTGTGATCGGAGAAACGATATTCGACGATAAGTGCACCGGCGAAAAACAAAACCGAGGCCGACAGGATGGCGAGCTCTCTGCCGATGGGATAATCCATGTGTGCTTTTCCGGCCGTCTCGCTTCCGGCAAATTGCGCCATCGGTGTCAACTCGAGGGAAGGTTCGATGGCGCGCACATGCGCCACGACGTTTTCCATATCATCCGTTTGGACCCGCAACGTCTGGCTTGCAAAATCTATGGCGGCATACGCCACGCCCTCCAGTTGCCGGATTCGCGCTTCGATCCGGGCCGCGCAAGCGGCGCAATCCAGGTGATCGATCCGGTACTTTTCAATGCCTGCTGTTTCCATGTTTCCCATCAAATCCCTGTTACGACTCCTGGAGGTGCGCCATCCCGAGGTCCAAGAGACGGCGGATGTGATCGTCGTCCAGGGAGTAGTAGACGACTTTTCCTTCGCGACGCGTTTTCACCACCCTGGACTGTTTCAAATTCTTCAATTGGTGGGAGACGGCCGATTGCTGCATGCTCAACAATGCGCACAAATCACACACGCACATCTCCGATTCGCTGAGCGCCCAGAGAATCCGAATCCGCGTACCGTCGCCAAAGAGCTTGAAAAAATCGGCCAGAGGATCGAGCCAATGGCCACGGGGTAGATTGCGGGCCACACGTGCGATGATGTCGGCATGAATACAGTTGGTTTCGCAGACATCGACATCGGCAGAAAGGTTTCGGGCGAACATGAGCGCGCTCCTTTTTTAGGACATATGAACATATGATTATGTGTTCATATATTAATTTCACTCTTGCCTGTCAACGAAAAAGAAAAAAAAGAGGTTGATTGTCTTAAGCGATCGGTGGATGGCATCGGATATGGATGGGGTCTTTCCGCAAAGGACCATCGACGGCAAGACCTTTGGGGCGGCTCACTCGCCGATAATTTTAACCAAGACACGCTTGCGTCGCCGACCATCGAACTCGCCGTAAAAAATCTGCTCCCAGGTCCCGAAATCGAGTTTGCCGCCGGTCACGGCAACCACGACCTCCCGCCCCATGATCTGACGCTTCATGTGGGCATCCGCGTTGTCCTCGCCCACATTGTGGCGGTACTGGGAAACGGGTGCGTGCGGGGCGAGATGTTCCAACCACTGCTCGTAATCGTGATGGAGGCCGCTTTCATCGTCATTTATGAAGACGGATGCCGTTATATGCATGGCGTTGCAAAGCACGAGCCCCTCCTGTATTCCGCTTTCCCGCAGGCATGCCTCGACCTGGGGCGTAATATTGATGAAGGCACGCCGTGTCGGCACTTCAAACCACAGTTCTTGTCGATAGCTTTTCATCTTCGCTCCTTCCGCGATGTTAATTCTTGTCCGTCCACAAATAGGCAAACTGGGTCGAGATCAAGGCGCGCGGAAAATTTAACCGCAGGCATATGGTTCATATTCCGAGGATTAAATTTTTCGTGCAACGCTGATATCGGGCCAATTGGTCATTTGTGGATAGGCACTACTTCATGGCCTTGATCAACTGATTGGCCGCCACCAGCAGCGGGTCCCAGGTGGGGCCGAAAGGGGGTGCGTAGGCCAGATCCGATTCGCTGAACTGCTCAACGGTCATCGCGGCATGCAGAGCCACGGCCGCTGAATTGATGCGGTGGGCCGCCCCCTCTCGGCCGACCATCTGAGCGCCCAACAGACGGCCGCTGCGTCGATCACCGACCATGTGGACCAGGATCGGCGATGCGCCCGGCATGGAGTGGGCTTTTGAGGAAGCCTTGATGGTGACGGTGGCCGCATCGAAACCGGCCTCGGCCGCATCGGCCGCGGTCAGACCGGTGCGCGCCACTTCGAGATCAAACACCTTGAAGACGGCGCTGCCGACAACCCCCTGAAGCGACACCTCGCGGCCGCACAGGTGGTCCGCCACGGCCCAGCCGGCACGATTGGCCCGCAAAGCCAGAGGTATCCAGACGCGCCCCCCGGTGACGACATGAAAAGCGTCGGCGCAATCACCGGCCGCATAGACCCGCTCGTCCGAGGTGCGCATCTGCCGATCCACGGCGATGGCATCGGCCGGACCCAGTGCCAGACCGGCATCCCTGGCCAGCCTGCTGTTGGGCGTCACGCCGATGGCCACGACTACCAGGTCGGCCTCCAACATATCACCGGATGCGCTTACGGCCGCCAGGTGGTTGCCGCGTTCCTCGATACGATCCACGGAAAAGACGGTGTGGAGCGCCACCTGGTGGGCCGCCAACTCCTCGCTGACACGCTGGGCCAGTTCTTCAGGCAGCCAGGGCAACAATCGAGCACGAGGCTTGGCCATGGCCACCTCGATGCCGCGTTCCCGCAAGGCCTCGGCCATCTCCATGGCGATGTAGCCCATGCCCAGTATCAACGCGCGCTTGACCGGGTGGGAAGTGATGCGCTCTTTGATCGCCTGGGCATCGTCAAGGGTTTTCACCACCATAACGCCGGGCAGATCGAAACCGGGCCGGGTCGGAACGATGGGATCCGCGCCTGTGGCGATCAATAAACGATCAAACGGCAGATTGAACCTTCTGCCCTCGGGGGTTTGCCCGCTCACGAGACCTTCCGACAGATCGATGTGCTCGGCCTGATGTTCGGTCCGCACGTCGATGCCCGATTTTTTACGAAATACGTCGGCTGTTCTGACCACCAAATCTGCGACCGCCCGCCGGGGGTCGGAAATATTGTACGGAATGCCTCAGGCGCTGTAGGAGACGGTCGTGCTGCGCTCCAGAACAGTCACCTCCATACCCGCATCGTTGCGCTTTGCGCGGCTGGCTGCACTCATGCCGGCGGCATCGCCGCCGATGACCACGAATTTCATAAGACCTCCCATTTTTCCATTCAGAGCCCTGACCGACTCGATACCCTGACCGACGCATCCGTCCCTATAGTCGGATCTTCATCTATCCTTTGGGGAAGGGTTCAAAAAAACCGTCAGCCGTGATAATGATGCCCGGTCAATGATATGAAGGGATTATCGCAGGTCACACGGTGAGGTCAACACGTAGCTTGATAAATGCCATCCAGGCAAAACTATCCCGCGCCCTGCTTGCGGATCGCATGGCAGCCCGTCGGGAATTAAGCGCGATCCGGGCGATGCTCAAAGGGCGCGCTTCGGACGACCAGCTGCGCGAGCGCTGTGAACGCCTGGATCAACGCGTTTCGGCTTCGGTCGCCGTCCGGCAGCGGCGCTTGGAAAGCCAACCCATGCTGCACTTCGATCCCGACCTGCCGATATGCGCCAAAAAAGAAGCGCTGCTGGCCGCCATTCGCGATCATCAGGTGTTGATCGTGGCCGGCGAGACCGGCTCGGGCAAATCGACCCAGTTGCCTAAGCTCTGTCTGGCGGCCGGCCGGGGAGTGGACGGCGTCATCGGCGTTACCCAACCGCGCCGCATCGCGGCCCTCACCGTGGGGCGGCGCATCGCCGAGGAGATGCATGAAACCCTGGGCCAGACCGTGGGAGTCAAAATCCGTTTCCAGGACCACACCGGCGAGGAGACGCGCATCAAGCTGATGACCGACGGCATCCTGCTGGCCGAAGCCCAATCGGATCGCTTCCTCAACCGCTACGACACCCTGATCGTCGATGAAGCCCATGAGCGAAGCCTGAACATCGATTTCATCCTGGGCATGCTCAAACAATTGCTCCACCGGCGCAAGGACCTGAAGCTGATCATCACCTCGGCCACCATCGACACCGATAAGTTCGCCCGCGCCTTCGACGACGCGCCGGTGATCGAGGTGTCGGGACGCATGTACCCGGTGGAAATACGGTATGCCGAGGCACAATCCCAAAACGGTGACGACGCCACCCATATCGAACAGGCGGCCGGCGCCCTGGATCACCTGCATCGCGGCCGGCTCAAGGGCGATGTGCTCGTCTTCATGCCCACCGAACAGGACATCCGTGACACCTGCGAAATCCTTCGCGGCCGGCGCTATCCCGCCACAGAGGTGATTCCCCTCTTCGCACGGCTCTCCACCGCCGACCAGCAGCGGGTCTTCCAGCCCGCCAGCGGCCTGAAGATCATCGTGGCCACCAACGTGGCCGAAACCGCCGTCACCATCCCGGGCATCCGCTATGTGATCGACACGGGCCTGGCCCGCATCTCCCAATACACGCCCCGCTCGCGCACCAACACCCTGCCCGTGGTGCCCATTTCCCAGAGCAGCGCGGATCAGCGCATGGGCCGCTGCGGCCGCGTGGCCGACGGGATCTGCATCCGTCTGTACAGCGAGGAGGATTATCTCCAGCGACCGCGCTACACCCTGCCCGAAATCCTGCGCGCCAATCTGGCTGAAGTCATCCTGCGCATGATCGCATTGGGCCTCGGCGACGTGGCGGCCTTTCCTTTCATCGACCCGCCTGCGCCGCGCAGCATCCAGGACGGGTACAGCCTGCTGCTCGAACTGGGCGCCATCGAACCGGCCGGCCCCGGCTATCGCTCCAGCGGCCGATACCGGCTCACCGAAAAGGGCCGGCTCATGGCCAGGCTCCCCCTGGACCCGCGTCTGGCCTGCATGCTGATCGAGGCCGACCGGCAAGGCTGCCTGGCCGATGTGGCCATCATCGCAGCGGCGCTGAGTATCCAGGACCCCCGGGAGCGACCGGCCGAGCGCCAGGCCGAAGCCGACCAGGCCCATGCCCGCTTCGCCGACCCGACCTCGGACTTCATCACCCTGCTGCGCATCTGGCACCGCTACCGCCAGGTCACCGCCAAACGCAAGAGCTGGCAGCAGGTCAAGCAGTTCTGCCGCGAGAATTTTCTATCGTTTCGCCGCATGCGCGAATGGCGCGAGGTGTTGCACCAGATCCTCGGCCAGCTCAACGAGCACGGCATCCGGGCCAAGGCACCGACAAAACTCTCCGACGAACCCGGCGATATCGCCGACAGTTGGTATGCTTCAGTTCACCGATCGATCCTCAGCGGTTTCCTCTCCAACATCGCTCTGAAAAAAGAGAAGCAGATCTTCCAGGCCGCCCACCAGCGAGAAGCCATGGTATTTCCGGGCTCGGGGATATTTAAAAACCCGGGGCAGTGGATCGTGGCCGCCGAAATGGTGGAGACCTCGCGTCTGTTCGCCCGCTGCGCGGCCGCCATCGATCCTGCCTGGATCGAACCCATCGGCCGGGCCCAGTGCCGATATGCCCATCTCGATCCCCACTGGGAGCGCAAACGCGAGGCAGTGGTGGCGACCGAACAGGTCACGCTGTATGGGCTGATCATCGATCGCCGCACCAGGCCCTATGGACCGATCAACCCCGCCGAAGCCACGGAGATCTTTATCCGCCATGCCCTGATCCAGGGCGATGTGCGGCGGCCCTTGCCCTTCATGACCCATAATCTGCAACTGGTCGAGCAGATTGACGAAATGCAGGACCGGCTGCGCCGTCGGGACCTGCTCGTGGACGAACAGTTCCTCATGGCCTTCTATGCCGAACGCCTGGGCCATGTGTATGACATGCGCACCCTCAAAAAAACGATCAGCCAACGGGGCGACGATGGATTCCTGCGGCTGCGGCGTGAAGAGCTGCTCGCCAGTCATCCGGATGCCGATGAACTTTCCCTGTATCCGGAGCGCATCGACGCCGAAGGCGTGCAGCTGCGTTGCGAGTATCGATTCGACCCCGGAAAAGAGCACGATGGCGTTACCGTGCACGTACCCGTCCCGTCGGCCGCCGGCGTGGCCCCGGAAACGTTTCAGTGGCTGGTTCCCGGCTTGCTCAAAGAAAAAATCGCGGCCATGATCAAGGCGTTGCCCAAGGAGTTGCGCAAGCAACTGGTGCCTGTCGCCGATACCGTCGCCATCATCGCCCGGGACATGCCGATCCAACGCAGGATCGGGTTGAGCACCGCCTTGAGCCGCTTCGTCAAGGCGCGCTGGAAGGTGGAGATCCCGCCTGCCGCTTGGGACGAAGGCCAGTTGCCCGACCATTTGCGCATGCGCATCGCCGTCACCGACGCCAAGGGCAAAGTCGTACGAACCGCGCGCGACCCCGGCATCCTCCAGCACGTCTCCACCGGAAGCGCCATCGATGATTTCAGGGAGGCCCAGCGGCGATGGGAAAAAAGCCCCATCGAACGATGGGAAGATGTGGGGGACCTGCCGGACGAGATTGCCTTGAAAGGGCCCGGTGGACGACGCTGGACCGCCTATCCGGCGTTGATGCCACGCGGCGCCACGGTGGTATTGACCGTATTCGCGGACAAGGCCGCCGCCACCCGCAATCATCTTATAGGAGTGAAGGCCCTGCTCGTCCGGCAGCTCAGCGCCGACATCAAGTTTTTGCGCAAAAATCTGGCCCTGCCCTATCATTGCGAGGCCCAATGCCGCTATTTCGGCGGTCGCCGGGTCCTGGAAGAACAACTCGTCGAGCGGGTATTGGATCATCACCTCTGCATCGACATCCGGACGAAGAAGGCATTCGATGATTTTTGCGAAACGCTGCACACAGCTGGCATCGCCGGCTGGGGGCAGACCGAAAAAGGCCTGGTCATCGACATCCTGGAATCTTACCAGGGCGTGCGCGCGCAACTGGCGGATATCGAACAGCGCCATCGGGGCAAACCCATGCTCCAAGAATTCCTGGAATCCCAGCGTCAGGCCCTGCAGCGCCTCGTGCCGGACAATTTCATCACCCTCTACGACACCGACTGCCTGCAGCACCTGCCCCGCTATCTCAAGGCTGTTTCCCTGCGCGCCCAGCGCGGCGTCCTGGACCTTGAGAAGGATCGCGCCAAGGCCAAGCGTCTGGACCCTTACGAAACACGATTGCAGGCCGTGATCTCCAGCCTGACCCCCCGGACCAGCGCAGAGAAGCGGCAGGCCCTCGAAACCCTGGTGTGGATGCTCGAAGAGTTTAAAATCTCTGTTTTCGCCCAGGAGATCAAAACCAGCCAGCCGATTTCCGAAAAGCGTCTCGACGCCCTGTTCAAACAGGTCGAAGGGATGGTGTAGCCGATCTAATACATCGCGTTCAGTTGGAATCTCTGGACGGCGCCGTCAATTATTGAAATCCGAGCGGGGATGGTGTAAGTTTTCTAAGTTCAACAATGGCAAACGGCGTTTCGCATAAACCACAACATGCACCATTCCGAAAACTGACCGACGACAGATTCAACGCGTGCCCGAAGAACCGGTGAGCGCATTTCCAGATAGACGGATAGCCACGTCAAGGTTCAAACAATGCCCTTATGTCAACATACAACTTTCCAAGGGGGGAACATGGCAGTAACGACCAAGATTCTTAAGCCCACGCCGTCCGCTTACAATTATCAATTGTTGATCAAGCACTTGTTGGCCACGCCGCTCATCTATTCGCCGAACCAGGAAATCGTCTATCGCGACGTCCAGCGCTACACCTACACCGAGCTCGGTAAACGGGTGGCCCGGCTGGCCAATGCCCTGACCCGCATCGGCGTCAAACCCGGCGATACCGTGGCCGTCATGGATTGGGACAGCCACCGCTATCTGGAGTGTTTCTTCGCCGTTCCCATGATGGGGGCCGTTCTGCACACCATCAATATCCGCCTGACGCCCGAGCAGCTTATCTACACCATCAACCATGCGGAAGACGACATCATTCTGGTCAACAAAGAGTTTCTGCCCATGCTCGAGGCCGTCAAGGGACGCTTCGAGAAAGTCAGGAAGATCGTCCTGCTCTCCGATGAAGGCCCTTCGGCCGAGACGACCCTGACCATCGACGCCGAATACGAAACCCTTCTGGCCGAAAGCGCGGACAGCTACGACTTCCCCGATTTCGACGAGAACAGCATTGCCACCACGTTCTACACCACCGGTACCACCGGACTGCCCAAGGGGGTCTTTTTCAGCCACCGGCAGCTCGTTCTGCATACCTACGCCATTTTAGCCACCTACTGCGCTTACAAGAGCCAGGCCAATCTCAACTCCGCCGACGTTTACATGCCCATCACGCCCATGTTCCACGTGCATGCCTGGGGGGTGCCCTACATGGTCACGCTGATGGGCAACAAACAGGTCTATCCCGGCCGATATGAACCGGAGCTGCTGCTCAAGCTCTATGCCGAGGAGAGGGTCACCTTTTCCCACTGCGTTCCCACGATCCTGCACATGCTGCTGACCTGCCCGGCGGCCAAGAGCGTGGATTTGAGAGGCTGGAAGGTGATCATCGGCGGATCCGCCCTGCCCAGGGGCCTGGCCAAGACCGCCCTGGAGATGGGCATCAATGTCTACGCCGGTTACGGCATGTCCGAAACCTGCCCGGTTCTCACGGTGGCCAATCTCAAGCCCAAGATGCTCGGCTGGGATATGGAGAAGCAGCTCAATGTGCGCGTCCGCACCGGTCTGCCGGTGCCCGGCGCCTATGTTCAGGTCGTGGACCCCGACGGCAACCCCCAGCCCCATGACGGCGTCAGTACCGGGGAGGTGGTGGTGCGCACTCCCTGGTTGACCCAGGGATACCTCAAGGACGCGGAAAAGAGCGAACAGCTTTGGCATAACGGCTGGCTGCACACCGGCGACATCGGCTATTTCGATAAGGAAGGTTACCTGCAGGTGACCGATCGCCTCAAAGACGTAATCAAGACCGGCGGAGAATGGGTCTCCTCGCTGGAGTTGGAGGATATCATCAGCCAGCACCCCGCGGTCAGCGAAGCCGCGGTCATCGGCGTTCCCGACCCCAAGTGGGGGGAAAGCCCCATGGCCCTAGTGGTGCCCAAGCCGGCATTTGTCGACAAGATCACCGAGGACGAACTTAAAGATTTCTACAAGCGCTACGTGGATGAGGGGGTCATCCCCAAGTACGGCATTCCCAAACGCATTCTCATTGTCGATGCCATCGCCAAAACCAGCGTCGGCAAGCTGAACAAAAAGGAGCTGCGCAAACAGTTCGGTCACGGATAGCCCGCCTGCGAATGTGGATCGGTCGACGGTGGCGAGGATGTCGGACTACCCCGCCGTCCTCACCGGCGCCCACACCGGGGACGGTAGCTTGCCGGTATACCCGCAAGACTCGGTGCCGCAAATAAAACATTCCTTACAAGGAGTTATGGAAGATCGCCGGTCAGCTCCGCTGCCGTGTCCGTGTTGACAGCACCGGTTTGTCATGACATAAGCACGGATGCTGAAAAGGGGACCGGGGCAAAGCGAACGATCACCGCCCCACAAACGCGCATCAACCCAATATCGATTGAGCGGACACGATGACATCTGATAAAAGCCACCAAAAGATCGACATGCAACAGCTGCCCAAACACTTCGACGCCAATGCCGCCGAAGACCAGTATCAAGCCCTGTGGAACGACCTGGGCATTTACCGCTACGACCCCTGGCGCACCAGAGAAGAGACCTTTATCGTGGACACCCCGCCACCCACGGTGTCGGGCTCGCTGCACGTGGGCCACGTCTTCAGCTACACCCACACGGATATCATCGTGCGATACCAGCGCATGCTCGGCAAAAACATCTTCTACCCCATGGGTTGGGACGACAACGGGTTGCCCACCGAGCGCCGCGTCCAGAATTACTTCCATGTTCGCTGCGATCCGTCCGTCGCCTATGAGGCCGGCGTCGAATTGCAGCAGGCCAGTGCCAAGGATCGCAAGAGCCCGCCCCGCATCCTGTCGCGGCCCAACTTTCTGGACCTGTGCGTCCAGCTGACCCGCGAAGACGAGCAGGTCTTCAAGGATTTGTGGCAACGGCTGGGGCTCTCCGTGGACTGGAGTCTGGAATACTCCACCATCGACAAACACTGCCGCACCCTGGCCCAGCTGAGCTTTATCGATCTCTTCCGCAAGGGGCATGTCTACAGCACCGAAAGCCCGACCATGTGGGACGTGGATTTCCAGACCGCCATCGCCCAGGCCGAGGTCGAAGACCGGGAAACGGCGGGCGCCTTCCACGACGTCCGCTTCGGCGTGGCCGACTCGGAAGAGAGCTTCGTCATCGCCACCACCCGACCCGAACTGCTGGCGGCCTGCGTGGGCGTGACGTTTCATCCCGATGACGCGCGCTACCGCCATCTGGATGGCAAAAAGGCCGTCACCCCGCTGTTTCTCGCCGAAGTCCCCTGCTTTCCCAGCAAGCTGGTGGATCCCGAAAAGGGCACCGGCATTCTGATGGTGTGTACGTTCGGCGACCAGACCGATGTGCAGTGGTGGCGCGATCACAAGCTCGCACTGCGGCAAATCGTCATGAAAAACGGGCGCCTGACCGACATCACCTTCGGCCAACCGGGATGGGAAAGCCGCGATCCGGAAACGGCCAACCACTTTTACGGCCAGCTTAAAGGCCTCAAGGTGGCCCAGGCCAAGACGGCGATCGTCGACATGCTCAGGGATCCCCGCGGCGCGGCCGCCGGCACCGCCGCGCCATTGGTCGGCGACCCCAAAGCGATCCAGCATGCGGTGCGTTTTTACGAGAAGGGCGACAAACCCTTGGAGTTCATCTCCACCCGCCAGTGGTTTGTGCGCATCCTCGACAAGAAAGCGCAGCTCATGGAAAAGGGCAACCAGATCAACTGGTACCCGGGCTTCATGCGCAACCGCTATCTGGACTGGACCCAAAACCTGAGTTTCGACTGGTGCATCAGCCGCCAACGTTATTTCGGCGTACCGTTTCCGGTCTGGTATCCGCTGGATGCCAAGGGAGAGCCGGATTACGCCCGGCCGATCATCGCCGACGAAAAGCAACTGCCCGTGGATCCATCGATCTCCTGCCCGGCCGGCTACCAGGAAGCCCAGCGCGGCGTCCCAAATGGGTTCGTCGCCGAAAACGACGTGTTCGACACCTGGTTCACCAGCTCCCTCAGCCCCCAGATCGGCTCTCACTGGCTGCTGGACAAAGAGCGCCATCAACGCCTCTTCCCCATGGATCTGCGGCCCCAGAGCCACGAGATCATTCGCACCTGGGCCTTTTACACCATCGTCAAGGCCATGCTGCACGAAGACACCATCCCCTGGAAAAACGTCACCATTTCAGGCTGGGTGCTCGACCCGGATCGCAAGAAGATGTCCAAGAGCAAGGGCAATGTGGTGGTGCCCACCGAGTTGATGGAGAAGTACAGCTCCGACACCCTGCGCTACTGGGCCGGCAGCGCCCGCCTGGGCGTGGACACGGCCTACGACGAAAAGGTCGTCAAGATCGGCAAACGCCTGGTGACCAAGCTCTACAACGCCGCCAAATTCGTTCTCTCCCAGCAGGGCGAGCCCGGTCCCATCACCTGCGAACTGGACCGCGCCTTTATCCATCGACTGAAAGCCATGATGCAGAAGGCCGAGCACCATCTGGCCCAATTCGATTTCTCCACCGCGCTGGCCGCCATCGAGAGCTTCTTCTGGAACTCGTTTACCGATACCTACCTGGAGTTCAGCAAAAAACGAGCCTGGGGGGATCAGGGCGGAGACGCCGGGGACCAGGGATCGGCCCTGGCGGCTCTGCAGTTGGGCCTCGAAACCCTGACCAAGATGTTCGCCCCCTACATGCCCTACATCTGCGAGGAGGTGTGGTCGTGGCGTTTCGCCCAAAAGACAGGAATCGCCAGCGTGTGCGTCGCCCCCTGGCCCAGGGAGAGCGATTTCGACGCTATCGCGCCGCCGCAAGTGCCGCAGAGTTTCGATCTGGCCACCACAATCTTTTACGCCGTCAACAAGCAAAAGACGGATCACCAGCTCTCCATCGGTCGCCAGTTGTCCTCCATCGGCGTGCATCTCAACGCCAAGACCAAAGCCATTGCCGAAATGATCCAAGACGACATCCAGGCGGCGACGCGCTGCGACCGCATCGTCTGGCATATCGCCGATCACTTGGAAGACGGACAGGTCGAGCTTTCCGACATGAAGGTGCCGGACACCGACTGAGCATCACCTTCTGGATCAGACAAGGAGAAGCATGGAGACCTTTTTCAATCCGCGATCGGTGGCCGTGGCCGGCGCCAGTCAGAAGGAGAACCTGGGCAACCATGTGGTGAAAAACCTCAAAGCCGGTTTCGATGGGGATATCTATCCGATCAACCCCAACTATGACGAAATCGAAGGGCTACCCTGCTTTCCATCCATCGACGCCATCCCCGGCCATGTGGACCTGGCAATCGTGCTGGTACCGGCCAAGGCCGTGCCCACCGTCCTGGAAGCGTGCGCCCGGAAAGGCACACGCCGGGTGATCATCGAAAGCGCCGGTTTTTCCGAAACCGGCGACGCGGGCCGCGCCCTTCAGGCCCGATGCGACGAGATCGCCCGGAAAAACGATATCCGGCTGTGGGGTCCCAATTGCATGGGGATCGTCGATGTTCCCAGGCAGTACTTCTTTACCTTCATGCATCCGCGTATCCGCACGTCCGGACTGCTGCCCGGGCGTATCTCGCTCATCGTGCAGAGCGGCATGATGTCCGCCGTGTTCCTGGCCGAACTCGCCCGCAAGGGCATCGGCGTGTCCAAGGCCTGTTCCATCGGCAACCGCGCCGACGTAGACGAATGCGATCTGTTGGCATTCCTGGAAAAGGACCCCGACACCGACGTCGTCGCGCTCTATCTCGAATCGATCCCCCGCGGCCGGCGCTTCGCTGAACTGGCCGCGGCCTCTACCAAGCCCATCGTGCTGCTCAAAGGGGGGCAAAGCGAGGCAGGCGCCCAGGCGGCCATGAGCCACACCAGCAGCCTCTCGGGCAACTCGCGCCTTGCGACCGGCGTACTGTCCGGCGCCGGGGTCGTCATGGCCGACAGCGTTTTTCAGATGATGGACATGGCCCACACCTTGGGCGCCATTCCCAGGCTCAACCCGGCCTGCCGCATCGCCGTCATGACCCTGAGCGGCGGGGCCGGCATCCTGGCCTGCGACGCCCTGGCGCGCAGCGGCCTGACCATTGCCACCCTCTCGGCGGAAACGAAAAAGAAGCTGGAGGCGGTATTTCCGCCCTGGATGCCGCCCGCCAATCCCATCGACCTCTTTCCGGCCGTTTCCCTGCGTGGGCGCACGGCCGCGTTCATGGATTCACTCTCGGCCGTGCTGGAAGATCCGGGAGTCGATGCGGTGGTGATCCATTTTGTCGCCGGACTCGACGAGGCCATGTCCGAGCATCTGGACAACCTGAAAAAACGGGCCGACCAATCGGGCAAAACGGTCATCTTCTGGTTGATGGGTTTGGCCGAAGGCAAACGCCAGTTCAGGGAAAACGCACGGTCCGCAGGCATCGCGGTTCATTCGGACGGAACCCGGCTGGCCGAATGTCTATCCGCCGTCGCCCATTTCAATGCCTACCGGCAACGCGCCGAGGCCGAACCCGATGACCGCGTGCCGCCGATTCCCGAACCCAGGCGCCTGGACTTGCCCGGCACGACGAAGATGCTCGATGAATTCGACAGCAAACGCCTTCTCGATGAATGGCGCATCCCGGTGGTCGAAGAACAGATCGCCTCCACCCCCGAGGAAGCGTGGGCCTTTGCCGAACAGGTGGGATTGCCGGTGGTGATCAAGGGGCTGGCCCCGGACAAGGCGCACAAGACCGAACACGGCCTCGTCAAATTGGGTATTTCGGACCGGCCCCGGCTATTTGAAACGTTTGCCCGACTCCAGACGCAACTGGGCGGCAAGGGCCGTATCCTGGTCCAGCAGCAGGTCTCGTATGACTACGAATTGATCGCCGGTTTTCTCCGGGATGCGCAATTCGGCCCGTGCGTCATGTTCGGCCTGGGCGGCATCCTGGCCGAACTGCAACCGGATGTGACGTTCGCCCTGGCGCCCCTCACCGAAACCAAGGCCGTCCAGCTCGTCCGCAGCCTTCGGAATCGGCGATTACTGCAAGGCTTTCGCGGCATGGCGCCCCTGGATGAAGCCGCCGCGGCCCGACTGCTGGTTCAATTGGGAGACATCGGCGCGGCCCATGCTCGAATCGAACAGATCGACATCAATCCACTGGTCGTCAAAAACGGATTGCCCGTGGCCGTGGACGCCAATGTGGTGCTCGACAAGATCACCGGCGCTTAAAACACTCGAGATTCGTTTTTCACGTCATCCCGGCCCCGCCCATCGTCCGGGGTAAACTGCAGCCGAGATCCACTATTTTCAACCAAAGCGCGCTTTCTACCGGAACAGCGCAAAGCAGAGCCACAAAATGACGGTGGGCAGCAAGGCGCCCTTGAGCAGTCCTATCGGTGAGACGGCATCGTCGAAGTGCTTCTTCAGCAGGGACTGGCCGGCCGGGTTGGGTGCGTTGGCAATCACGGTCAACCCGCCTCCGGCGACCGCTCCGGCCACCACCGCGTATTTGCATCCGTCCGGGAATGCCGGTACAAGGGTACACAGATAAGTGATGGCGGCATTGTCGTTAAACGCGGTCAGGATGGTCGCCGCCACCATCAGCGGTATCTCGCCGAGTCTGCCCAGTACCGGCTCGATCCACCAGCCTTGCAATCCGCCGTGAATCACCAGGCCACCGAGGAAAAAACCGACCAGCAGCGGCGGTCTCAAATCGATGCGATTCTGGAAAGGCAGCGTCACCTGGGCAAAGCCGAGAAAAAAGAAAATGCCCGGCACGAACAGCGTGGGATGGTGGGCATTGAAGATGGTCCAGGCCATGAACAGGACATGGCCGACAGTGACCCAGGTCGGCACCGGATCGTCGCGATCGTCCCAGTCGGGATCGAAAAATTCGGCCCGCTGCTCCCTGGGCAGCAGCCCCGGAAAAAACTCACGCAGTTTCTTGAGCTTGATTTCATCGAACCGTTTATCAAAGGCTTCCTTGACCAGTTCGGGGTCCACACCCTTGCTTTGTAGACCGGGCAGATAGGACGCTTCCAAACGGATCTTCACATTGTCGATGACCTCCTTGGTCTTGCTTCCCACTGTCTTGCCGAAATCGATCTCCTGGGTGACCATGGGTCTGATCTTGTCGAACTCGGCCTCCAGATCGGTGCGTTTGATCAACTCCTTCTGGATCCCGTGCTTGAGCTCTTCCACCGCAAAGTCATGTTGCATGCCGTTCAGTTCCTTGCGGAAGATAACATAATAGATGCTGTTGCTAAGCAGCATGCCGATCAGCTCCTTCCAACCGAAATGGGTCAGCATGAAGAGCGTGCTCCAATCCCAGGGGCCGGCGACCATCAATACCGGAGGCGCCGCGAAATTCGTCAGAGTGCCGCCCACCGAGATGTTGACGAACAGAAGTCCCAAGGTGGCATATTTAAAGCCCGTACTCGGCTTCAAGGAGTAAAACTTTTTGCTGAGCAGCAACGCGGAGATGGTCATGGCGGCCGGTTCGGTGATGAGCGAACCCAGGGTAGGGCCCAGCGTCAGGACCGTAAACCACCATGCGATGAGAGTGCCGCCCAACAGGTTGGCGATCTTCTGCATCAACGCCTCGGCCAGTTTGAGAATGGGACGGGTGGCGGCCAGGATCATGATGGTGACGACAAACATCGGTTCCACGTAGTTCACCCGGTAGCCGATATAGTAGACCGTGGTCTGCCAATCGAAAAAAGAGACGACGGCGATCACGAGTACCGCGGCCCACAGGCCGAACACCACCTCCACCTCGCCGAAGAAGTGGAACAGTTCGGCACCGTGGTGGACCGAGTACTTATCGGCACGGCCCTGCCGGATTTTCTCCTCGTGTTCATGCTCCCATTTGTGGGCCACCTCCATGAACTTGCTGCTGAGAAACGTGTGAACGATGGCACAGAAGAAGATGAGGGTGGCCACCAGGTTGAACGGCTGCTGCCGGATACGGTGTTTGAGAATCTCCAAGATACTCGTCATGTCCTGATCGCCGTAACTGTCCAGGGCGGGAGGGAAATCCACGACATCCCCGGCCGGCGCCGCGGCCCAGGCCGCGCCGGCCCAGAGGATCATTGCCAGTAACAGACAAAAAACAACCATTCCACATTTCGATCGGCTCAACACGCTGTTCATCTCCTCCTCTTCATCATACTTGATGGCGCTCGATGGCGTCGTAGGCAGTTCAAGATCAAGGCGCCCGAAATTCCGTGTCCGGAGGCTTACTGGTCGTGCGCCGCAAGGACCACGGGATGAGCGCAACGCAGATATTGGAATTTTTACGGTGCCGTCCGATCTCCCCGGCGCTGTTCCAGGCACCGCTTCATCAGGTAATAGGCCAATCCCATGGCAACGATCAGGGCGGCGATACCCACAATGGTCAGGCCTGAATACTCCTTGACATCCAGGATGATGACCTTGCGGGCGATGGCGATCAGGGCCACCTCCAGCACCACTTCGGAATGCACCACCTTGTCGGCCAGATAGGCCTTGATGGTTTCCAGCAGCTCCACACCGATGAGAATCAGCAGGAAAAAGCCGAAAATATCCAGCAACTCATCGATTTCCAGCCAGAGGAACGGCGGCGAAATGATATCTTTGACGATCAGGTAGGCCAGTTCGACCGTCGATATCAGCACTACGACAATCATCATCCCGATCAGGGAGACAATGACGGCATGCTCGAATTTTCTCAAAAACCCGCCCATGGTATGGATGCTCCTTTACCCCTGTTAAAGCCCAAGCCAGTCACAACGACAAGAATATATAAAACCATACACCGAAGATTCAAGTTCCCGCATGCATTTTCGTTCGATAAGAATCCTTCTTTTTCCGGCGATAGAAAAGATGTGCTGCAACACCCTGTTTTTTCTTGCTTGTAGATGCCGGCTGCCCTAAAATCAAAAACATGAAAACCTGCTGACATTTTGGGACGGCCACTCTTTTCGAGCCGTGCGACCTCTCCTGAGCCAGTTTCCCGGCAGACCGCACGGCAGGAGAAACGATAGGATGAAAGAGATCGCCCGTTCAAGGAAATGCTTGTGGCCATGTAATTTGGCACTGGTTGCCGTTGTCCTGTTGCTGGCAGCGTGCGAGTCAAAAGAGCCCCTCCGTATCGGCTTTGTCGCAGGCACCCTGGGCCGTGTGGCCGATCTTGGCGTGACCGGACTGGATGCGGCTCAATTGGCCGTGGAGCAGTGCAATCAAGAGGGCGGCATCCGGGGCAGGCCGGTCCAACTCATCGCCAAAGATGATCACCAGGATCCCGATACCGCCCGGAAGGTGGTGCGGGAACTCGTCGCAGCGGGCGTACTGGCCGTGATCGGACCCATGACCAGCGATATGGCCGTGGCCCCCCTTTTGAATGAAGCCCGGCTCGTCACGGTGAGCCCGACGGCCACCACCGAAGAACTTTCAGGCCTCGACGATTTCTTTTTCCGGGTCACCTCCACGACCCGCGCCTTCGCCAACAAAAGTGCGCATTATCATATCCAAAACGGCACCATGCGGCGCATCGCGGCCGCCTACGATACGGGCAACCGTTCGTTTGGCGAAAAATGGCTCTACAATTTCACCGCCGCGTTCACCGCCTCGGGCGGGGCGATGATCCACACCATCGGTTTCAATACCAACCAACCCGCGACCTTTCTGCAAATCGCCCGCGACCTGCTGGCCGCCGAACCCGACGGCATCCTCATCGTCGCCAATTCCATGGATTCCGCGCTGCTGTGCCAGCAGATCCGCAAGCTCGATACGGCCGTACCCATCACCCTCGCCGACTGGGGCGCCACCGAGCGGCTGCTCGAACTGGGCGGAAAGGCGGTCGAGGGGGTGACCGTGGTGCAGACCTTCGACCGCGACAGCGAGGCCCCTGGATACAAGGCCTTTCGCCAGGCTTTCCTCGAACGCTATCGCAGGGAACCCGGATTCCCGGGAGTGAACACCTATGATGCCATGCAAGTGGTATTGACCGCCTTGAAGGCGCAGAAGATGGGAACCGGTCTGAAAGAGACCATACTCGCCTTACGGCGATTCGCCGGATTGCAGGGCGAATTTGAATTCGATCCGTTCGGCGACGTGGACCGGAAGGAAGCCTCCATCAGTGTGGTCCGCAACCAGTCGTTCGTCGTTCTGGAGTGATCCGATGAAATCCCCCTGGCCCCTGAGGCGTTATCTCTCGCTGCAATTCGTCCTTATCGCCGTCCTGCCGTTGGTCATGGTCGCTTTGCTGGTATGGCTTTTCCTGACACCGCAGATCCGCGTCCATATCGGCCTGCAACACCAGGCAATCGCCCGGGCCATTGCCGGGCAGATCTCCGCTCACCTCATGGGGGGGCAGCGGCAGTTGACAGCCCTTGCCGATCATCTGAGAATCCGGGGCCTCGCCACACCGGCCAATGTGATCACCCTGCTCGACGCCCAATGCGGCGACGGCGAGCTCTTCGAGACCATTTACATCGCATCCGAACGCGATGAAACCATTCGGCTGGTCGGACTCTCGCACGCCGGCCGATCACGGCGGGACGACCTGATGGGCCTGGACCTGTCCGGCCGCGACATCGTAACCAGCGCTCGGGCTGCCGGCAAGGCCTTCTGGTCGGAGACGTTTCTTTCCACGGCCAGCAGCCGACAGGCGGTGGCCCTGGCCATCCCCCTGATCGAACACGTGATCATCGGCGAGATCGCCATCGGCCAGATCGCCCGTTTCATCGGCCACATGCCGGCCGGTGCCGGCGTGCTGACCATCGTGCTGGACCGCAAGGGCCGAATCGTCGCCGACTCCCAGAACCAGATGGGGGGCCAGCAATTCGACCTCACCCGCCTGCCGCCCGAGGTGCGGCATCATGCCGAAGCGGGCGAGACCGACTTCAGCGCGGCGACCTTCCAACTCAACGGCCGGACGCTTCTCGGCACCGTGGTGGCCATAGAACCACTGGAATGGAAGGTTCTGGTGGCCCAGTCGTCTGAACGCGCCTATGCGCCCCTGCGGGCGGCGCTCTTTCTGATCGGCCTGGTGCTGGTGGTCGCCCTCTTCCTCTGTTTTGCCCTGGCGTGGGTACGCGCGGGGAATCTCTCCCAAATATTTCGGCGATACACGGAATTGTCCAAATCCATCGCTCACGGCCATTACGACTTGACATGGCCGCCGTCCAAGACCCTGGAATTCCAAAACCTGGTGGAAAACCTCGATTACATGGCCCGCACCATCAGCCGGCGGGAGCGTCAGCTCGTGGCCGCGGAAACCCACATGCGCATCACCCTTGATTCGATCGGGGACGCCGTCATCGCCACCGATGCCGAGGGTCTGGTCACCCGCATGAATCCCATGGCTGCGAAATTGACCGCCTGGTCGGTCGACGAAGCGGTCGGGCAACCGCTCACCCGTGTGTTTCACATCGTCAACGCGCTCACCGGTGAGACGATGGCCAACCCAGTGGAAAAAGTTTTGGACAGGGGTGAGATTATCGGCCTGGCCAACGACACCGTACTGATCGCCAAAGACGGCCGAAGGTACCAGATCGCCGACAGCGGCGCCCCCATACGCCATTCGGATGGGACGATCGTGGGTGTGGTGCTGGTATTCCGGGATGTGACCGAAAGCTATGACCGGGAACGAAAGATCCGGCAGAACGAAAAACTGCTCAAGGACCTCACCGCCAATGTTCCCGGGGTGGTCTACCAGTTTAGCAGCACCCGAGATCATATCTATAAAAATGTCTTTGTCAGTGTGAAAGCCACCGAAATATTCGGACTCGACGCCAACCCGAAGACTTTTCACGAGCATTTTCATACCCGGATCCCCCATGAAGATAAGAGGCGTTTCCTCACGTCGATCCAAGAAGCCGTGGATATGGTCGAACCATGGCATTATGAAGGACGGTTCATCAAGCCGGATGGCGAAGAGATCTGGTTCTCCGCACATGCCACACCCCATGAGATCGGCAACGAGATCGTCTTCTACGGGGTCCTGATGGACATCACCCGGCGCAAGCAGTTGGAAGCGTCCCAGCGCATCGCCCGTTTCTGCTTCGAGAAGGCATCCATCGGCATTTTCCGCATGGGCGCACAGGGCCAGATCTTCGATGTCAACGAACAGGCCTGCCGCAGCCTGGGATACACGCGAGAAGAGCTGTGCCATATGACGGTATTCGATATCGACCCGAAAATCCGGCCCGACCAGGTCGAACCCCTGCAGGCGGTGGGCCAGTTCACCTTCGAAACCTTACACCGCCACAAGGACGGCCATGTCATTCCGGTTCAGGTCGAGAGCAACGTCCTGGTGTTCGAGGGCCAGGCGTTCCACATGGCCTTCGTGCAGGATATCAGCGACCGCAAGCGTGCCGAGGCAGAGGCCAAACGCCTGGAAGCCGCCCTGCTCCAAGCCCAAAAAATGGAGGCCATCGGGACCCTGGCCGGCGGCATCGCCCATGACTTCAACAACATACTGGCCGGCGTGATTGGTTTCGCGGAACTGTCACTGTGGAAAATCGCGCCGGACTCCCCAGTTTACCCAAACCTCAAGAAGATCCTTGCCGCCGGGTTGCGCGCCAGGGATTTGGTCGAACAAATCCTCACCTTCAGCCGGCAGGATGAGCGGCAGTTGCAGCCCTTGCAGATCGCCCCCCTGGTCAAGGAAGCACTCAAGTTGATGCGTTCGTCGCTACCCGCGACCATCGAGATATCCACCCAAATCGCCCAGGATCTGTCCAGCACGATGGCCGACCCGACCCAGATTCACCGGATCATCATGAATTTGTGCACCAATGCCGCCCATGCCATGGAAGACAAAGGCGGGCATCTCGATGTGACATTGACGCAAGTCAAACTCTCCAACCGGGACGTGCATTGGCATCCCGGGCTCCAAGCCGGCGACTATTTAAAGCTGAGCGTCCAGGACACCGGCACCGGCATCTCTTCGGAAAATATCTCCAAAATATATGACCCTTACTTCACCACGAAACCCAAGGGCAAAGGCACCGGCCTGGGCCTGTCCTTGGTACATGGCATCGTCAAGGGGTATGGCGGCGCCATCAATGTATACAGCGAACCCGGCGTCGGCACGACATTCAACATCTACCTGCCGGCCATTGAAGGGCCCGTCGAAGTCCCATCCCAAGGTCAGCAGACCCTGCCCGGCGGCCATGAGCATATCCTGCTGGTGGACGATGAACCGATCCTGGTCGATGTCTGGCGTCAAATACTGGAAAATCTGGGCTACCGCGTCACCACGGCCGCAAGCGGTCCTGCGGCCTTGGAACTGTTTCGCGGTTCATCGGATACCATCGACCTGGTATTGACCGACATGACCATGCCCAAGATGACCGGCGATCGCCTGGCCATCGAACTGCTCAAGATCCGGCCCGATCTTCCCATCATTTTGTGTACCGGCTACAGTGCCAGCATATCCGCCGAGAGGGCCAAGCAAATCGGCATCAAGGCCTTTGTTCAAAAACCCATCGTGGAGGCCGACCTGGCCAACATCATTCGAGAGGTGCTGGCCGTCTCCTGCCCGGCGACCTAATACTGACGGCACCGTAAAAAGCCCAATATCTGCGTTGCGCTCATCCCGTGGTCCTTGCGGCGTACGACAAGTACGCCTCAGGACACGGAATTTCGCGCGCCTTGATCTTGAACTTCTTACGGCGCCGTCCCGCGAAGACTTTTTTCGAGTTTGTCAATACTGGTCCATCCATTTTTCCATGGCTGAGAATGATCGAATTGGGGTTGACACGCCCCTTTCATCCTATTATATTCCGATTCATCGATATGGAGGCGTTATGCGCGATTTTATCAAAGTCATGAAAGCACTTTCCGATCCCAATCGGGTAAAGATAATCAAACTGCTCCAACGCCGGGTCATGTGCGTCTGCGAGATTCAGGCAGCCCTGGGGTTGGCCCAGTCCACCGCCAGCAAGCATTTGAAGATCCTGGAGGAAGCCGGCCTGATTGCCTATGCCAAAGAGGGACTATGGGTCAACTACCGATTGGCGGACGGCGACATGAATCCCTACGTATCGAGCCTGCTCGGAAACCTTCGCCACTGGCTCGAAGAGGATCCCCAGGTGGCCGCCCTGGTGGCCCGCCTGCCCGAAATCCGGCGGGAAATCATTTGCGGCACATAATTTTTTTTTGACCTTATTATATCGCTAAATGGCGAAATATAAATTGATTGCCGGCTCACCCCCTTGGCCAACGTGAACCGACTGGTACAGAAAGGAAGTCATGAAGGAACGTAACAAGCTGTTGCTGATCGTGGGCGTATTTATTGCGGCCTATTATGTCCCCTGGACCCATCCGGTCATCCGTCAATCGGGTCTCGAAGCATTTCTGATGCTGCAAGAATACGCCCGCGAGCATGTGCTCACCTGCCTGATCCCTGCTTTTTTCATTGCCGGCGCCATCGCCGTGTTCGTATCCCAAGGGTCGGTTCTCAAGTATTTCGGCGCCCAGGCCAACAAAATTTTGTCTTATTCTGTGGCCTCTGTTTCGGGCACCATCCTGGCAGTGTGTTCCTGCACGGTGCTGCCCCTGTTCGCCGGCATCTACACCCGGGGGGCGGGCATCGGCCCGGCTACTGCCTTTCTCTATTCCGGCCCGGCCATCAACGTGCTGGCCATTACCCTGACTGCCAAGATATTGGGCTGGCAGCTGGGTCTGGCACGTGCCGTCGGCGCGGTGGTCTTCGCCATCGTGACCGGTCTGCTGATGGCTCTGATTTTCCGCAGGGACGATGCGGCGCGCACCACCGGTCAGATCTATGTCCCCGACGAGGGGGTAAAGGAGCGCACCCTGCTCCAGGACGCTCTGTACATCGGCACCATGGTGCTGATTCTGATCTTCGCGGCCTTTGCCAAACCCGCACCCGGTTCGACCGGATTGTGGCCGGCAATCTTCGCGACCAAGTGGTACATCACCGTTGCGCTGCTGGTGGTGCTGGCCTTCATGGTCAAGGCGTGGTTCACCGGCGATGAACGCAAAAGCTGGATCGAAGCCACCTGGGGTTTCATGAAGCAGATTTTTCCCCTGCTGGCCGGCGGCGTGCTGGTGGCCGGTTTCATGCTGGGCCGTCCCGGCCATCCGGCGTTGATTCCGGAGCAGTGGATCGCCTCGCTGCTCGGCGGCAATTCTTTCCAAGCCAACTTCATCGCCGCCCTGGCCGGCGCCTTGATGTATTTCGCCACCCTGACCGAAGTGCCGATCCTGCAGGGGCTTCTGGGATCCGGCATGGGCCAGGGGCCCGCGTTGGCCCTGCTGCTGGCCGGACCGGCCCTTTCACTGCCCAACATGCTGGTGATCGGCAGCGTCCTGGGTTTGAAAAAGACCGCCACCTTCTGCGGCATCATCGTGGTGATGTCCACCATCGCCGGAATGTTGTACGGCGCATGTTTCGCTTAGGGGATGCATATGGAAGGCTGCAAATCAATCGAAAATATAGAAGGAGGAAAATAAAATGGAGATCAAAGTATTGGGCCCAGGCTGCCCCAAATGCCAGCAAACCGAAAAGGTCGTCAAAGAGGCAGTAGCAGAGAGCGGCGTCGCTGCCAACATTGAAAAAGTCACCGACGTCATGAAGATCGCCGGCTATGGTGTATTCGGCACACCGGCCGTGGTGGTGGACGGAGAAGTGAAAAGCGTGGGTAAAATCCCCTCTAAAGCGGATGTGGTCAGTTGGCTGAAAAAATAGCCGAGATTGGGGGGGTGAGACCGGAAACGAACGAATGGACGGGTTGCACCAGATTGTTTTTACCGAGCATATCCGTCTGACTCCAGAGACGGAAGAGGAGTGCCCAACGATATGTTCGATCAATTTTTACTTACGGTGAACCAATGGATGACGACCGGTTCGGGAATCGCCATGGGAGGCGCCTTTTTGTGGGGCATGGTGAGCGTGCTCTTTTCCCCCTGCCACCTGGCCTCCATCCCGCTGATCGTGGCCTACGTGGGCGGCCAGGAAACCGCTGTCCATCCCCGTCGGGCCGCCTGGTACGCCGGGGCCTTTTCCTTGGGCTTGTTCATCACCATCGCCGTGGCGGGCATCGTGTGCGCCCTGCTGGGCCGCATGCTCGGCGATGTGGGCTCATGGTGGCACGTGCTGGTGGGCATCGTCCTGATCTGGGTGGCCTTGGGCATGCTCGGTGTACAGGCCTGTTCCATGTCCGGCGCACTGCTCTACCGTCTCAAACTCCGCGGTATCCATGGCGCCCTTGGATTGGGGCTGGCCTACGGCATTCTTTCCGGATCGTGCACCTTTGGGTTCATCGCCCCGATTCTGGCCATCGTCACCCTGCAGCAACAAATCCTCTTCGGCTCCCTGATGATGGTGCTTTTTGCATTGGGACACTGCCTGCCCATCGTCTTGGCCGGCAGTTCCGCAGCCTTGGTGCGCAAAGTCACCGAAAGCGGCACCTGGCAGGGCGCCGGTCTGTGGTTCCGACGCGGCGCGGGCATGGTGATCGCATTTCTGGGAGTCTACTTCATCGCCAACCCCTTTATCAGTGCCTGAATTCCAGAATCGTAAAGCAGGCAAGGAGTAAATGAAGCCATGAGCAACCCTGCAGTTCAATCCGACGAACGCAAGATGACCAGCGTTTTCGAACGATTCCTCTCCGTCTGGGTGGTGCTTTGCATCATCGCCGGCATCGTGCTGGGCAAGGTGGCGCCGGGTGTGGCCCGCTATCTGGACAGCCTGGCCATTTCTGTCAACGGTGCGCCCGTGGTCTCGATCCCCATCGCGATCTGCCTTTTTTTTATGATGTATCCCATCATGGTCAAGATCGACTTTGCCGAGGTGATCAAGGCCGGTAAGAGCGGCAAACCGGTCTTCCTGACCCTCTTCGTCAACTGGGCCATCAAGCCGTTCACCATGTACGGCATCGCCATTTTTTTCCTTGGCACCCTCTTTTACGGTTTCATCGGCCCCGGTGCCGTGGATTACGTGAAGATGCCCTTCGGCCTCGATTTGCCCGTCGGCGCCACTCACGGGGCCGGCAGCGTGGTGTTGGTCGAAGGGATCAAGATGCTGGAGGTCCCCCTGTGGCGCAGCTACCTGGCCGGCTGCATCCTGCTGGGCATCGCGCCCTGCACGGCCATGGTGCTGGTGTGGGGATTTTTATCCAGGGGGAACGACGGCTTGACTCTGGTCATGGTGGCCATCAACTCGTTGACCATGCTGCTGCTCTACGGCCTGCTGGGCGGTTTCCTGCTGGGCGTGGGCCGCCTGCCCGTCCCCTGGCAGGCTCTGCTGCTCTCGATCGCCATCTACGTGGCCTTGCCGCTGGTGGCCGGATATTTGTCACGCCGCTGGATCGTCGCCGCCAAGGGAGAAAAGTGGTTCAAGGAGAAATTCCTGCATGTGCTCACGCCCATTACCATCATCGCCCTGCTAATCACCCTGGTGCTGCTCTTCTCCTTCAAGGGCGCGGTTATCGTGGCCAATCCGCTGACCATCGTATGGATTGCCATCCCACTGTTCATCCAGACCATGCTAATTTTCTGGTTGGGTTATGGCCTGGCGCGTTTATTGAAACTTCGCTACGCGGACGCGGCGCCCGCAGCCATGATCGGGGCGTCCAACCATTTCGAAGTGGCCATAGCGACCGCCACGATGCTCTTCGGTCTCTCGTCGGGCGCGGCCTTGGCCACGGTGGTGGGGGTGCTTATCGAGGTGCCGGTGATGTTGATGCTGGTAAAAATCTGCCTGCGCACGCAGGGATGGTTCAGGCAGCCGCAATGAAGGGATGTGACATGGACAAAATGCTCATCATCGGCGGCAGCGACGCGGGCATCAGCGCTGCCCTGCGCATCAAGGAAATCGACCGGCAGGCCGACGTGACCGTCATCGTGGCCGACGCCTACCCCAACTTCAGCATCTGCGGCCTGCCGTTCTATCTGAGCGGCGAAGTCGCCGACTGGCGGACCCTGGCCCACCGAACGGCCCAGGAGATCGCCCGGCACGGCATCGACCTGCTGCTGGACCACCGGGTGCTGGACATCGATCCGACGACAAAAACGCTGGGGGTGCAATCATCCCAAGGCGCCACGATGCGGATCGCTTACAGCAAGCTTCTCATCGCCACAGGCGCTGAATCAGCGCGCCCACCCATTGGAGGGATCGATCTGTCCGGGGTCTTTTTCCTGCGCTGGATGGCGGACAGTTTCGCCGTCAAGCAATTCATGGATGAATATCAGCCGAAGCATGCGGTGGTGATCGGCGGCGGCTATATCGGCCTGGAGATGGCCGATGCGCTGAGTCAAAAGGGCATGGCCGTGACCCTGATCGAATTTGCACCACAGGTGCTGACGACGCTGGATTCGGATCTTGGGCAATTGGTTCATGACGAACTCGTCTCGAAGGGTGTGAAAACCCTAATCGGCCATGGCGTCGAGCACATCGAATCTTCGGACGGCAGGCTTCTCGTGCACGTCGCTTCCGGCCGATCCGTGGCCGCGGACATGGTCGTGGTCGCCGCCGGCGCCAAACCGGCCGTGGAACTGGCCAGTGCCGCCGGCATTGGCCTTGGTGCCGGAGGGGCGATCGAGGTGGATCGCACCATGGCCACGCGGACGGCGGATATCTGGGCCGCCGGAGATTGCGTCCACACCTGGCATCGCATCCTGGACCGCCACGTCTACATGCCCCTGGGCACCACCGCCCACAAGCAGGGCCGGGTGGCCGGGGAAAACATGCTCGGCAGTCATTGCCGGTTCCAGGGCAGCCTCGGCACCCAGGTGGTCAAAGTCTTCGACAGCGTGGCGGCCCGCTCCGGCCTGCGCGAAGCCGAAGCGCGGGCGGCGGGATTCGATCCCATCACCACCGCAATCACCACCTGGGATCACAAGGTCTACTATCCGGGCGCCACTGCGCTGCACATCCGCCTGACCGGGGACCGGCCGACCAGGAAACTGCTCGGGGCGCAGATGGTCGGACACCGCACGGCGGAAGTCTCCAAACGCATCGATATCGTGGCCGCGGCCCTCTACAATGACATGGGCGTCGGTCAACTCTGCGACCTGGACCTGTCTTACACGCCGCCACTCTCAAGCCCCTGGGACCCTGTGCAGATGGCGGCCATGCAATGGATGGCTATGGCTCGCTCAGCAGTATGATCCGAAAGATGAAGCGAACCCGAATCTTAAGGAAGTTATCTTGAAAAGTAAAGACCTTGCAATCTGCTTTATCGTTCTTTTGGTCTGGGCCGCCATGCCGGCATTCGCCGCCGAAGAGGCATCAACCGTCCCGCAGGTGCCCACGCCGGGCCGGGTCACCATGGTGGACCTCGGCGCCGACAAATGTATTCCCTGCAAGATGATGGCCCCGATTCTCGAGGAGCTGCGCAAGGAGTACGACGGCCGGGCCTCCATCATCTTCATCGATGTCTGGAAACACCGCGAGCAAGCGCAACGATTTGGCATCCGGGCCATTCCGACCCAGATCTTCTATGACAAGGAAGGCAAAGAGGTCGGCCGCCACGTGGGATTCATGGACAAAGAAAGCATCGTGGAGATGTTCAAAAAGCTGGACGTGCCCGGCTCGGCCGATCAATAAGTTAACCCCCTCTCCTTGTTAGGAAGTTTCGTTCCAGCGGATGCTGCAGGAGGGACGACTTCTGTCTCCTTCCGCCCGATGGCCGACCGCGAGCCGTATCTTTCATTGCCGGATCGATCCGCGCCGCGACTAATGAAAAAATTTACATCCTGCAAGGTTTCTTGACATCGGATCCAATGCGAACCCTCCATCTGAACTTGCCCCATTAAGGCCGATACGGCTGTCTGAAGTACCAATCCACCACATCGTCCAAACCCTTCCAACTGGATTTTTATGAATATTAACAAAATGTTTTACCCTTCTGAGATTCAGATCGTCAGTCTATTGGGAAATGCAGGATCCCGCCCGGCATTTGAAACCTGTGGAACTGTTTTCAGGTTGCCATTATTGCGTCAGCGCCCGGATAACACAAAATGATATGATTCCGGTTCGTTAGTTCCGCATGGCATAAAGTATGCTTACCATTTCTCAGGAATGGCCCCTCGAAACGGAGCGGTCTGCTCTGGCTCAAGAAGGGCGAGTCGATCTCCAGATGATACGCCAGGCAAGTAACAATTTAGATCCTGAGGTTCCGATCATGTTGGTGAATACGCAGATCGACCAGATCGTTCAAGCCGACCAAGCAGCCCGGATGCATGTAACCGAGGCCCGTACAGAGGCGGCCAAAATCATCGCCGATGCGCAGCAGCAAGCCGAGGCGATCGTCTCTTCGCAAAAGGCGCTTTTGGCCGAAACGGTTGCCGGTGAAGTGCAGTCCATTCTCGATGAAGCGCAATCCAGAGCGCACCAGCTCAAGGACGAGGCGGATGCCTATCTGGAACGGATACGCTCCCGCACGGAATCGCTTCTTGATGAATTAGTCAGCAGGCTTGTCCGAAAGGTAACCGGCCGATGCTCGTAAGAGTCTTCAAATATGCCTTTGCGCAAGCCTGGACCAGGACCTTGAAGGGCGGACTCCTCGGCGCCGAAGATTGGCACTTCCTCCTGAACATGCGCATGCCGGAAGATTTCTTAAGGTACCTCAGCGGTACGGCGTATGCGCCTCTATTGTCCCGCAATGCCGGGGGAAGGCCCACGTCCTCGGCCTTTTCCTCAGCGCTGTACCAGCACTTTTTCGGTCAAGCGGCCCGAATGATGAAGGTCTTGCCCAAAGGCAGCACGCGGATTGTGGCCGCTTGGCTGCTACGCTATGACGCCGAGAATTTGAAAACCATTCTGCGGGGAGTCTGGCAGGGCCGCTCCCCAGAGGAGGTCCAGCCTCTTTTGTATCCGCTCGGATCCCTGTCACGGCTCCCCGTCGAGACACTGCTGCACGCCGGACACATAGAAATGGCGTTGGACGCCTTGGGTCCCACCGTATTTCAAGCGCCAACCCTCCACGCCCTGGCGCAGCACCGCGCGCAGCAGCGGCTTTTCCCTTTGGAAATCGCCTTCGACCAAACGGTTTTCGAACGATTGCTGACCGAGGTGGAGGCGCTCGGCGGACTCGACCGCCACAACGCCCGCGATCTTGTCGGCGCATTGGTCGACGGGACAAATCTTTCGTGGCTCGCCCGATTTCGCCACTATTATGGCATCTCGCCGCAAGAGAGCATCAACTGCCTGTTGCCAGGTGGGGCGCACTTGACCATCGAAGATCTCGGACGGCTTGCGCGGGCACCCGACCTTGAAACCTTCAAGGCGTCCGTGGCACCCGCCCTCAGGAAAGTCTTAAATTCATCCACCCGTTGGGAACAAATCCAAACTCTCGTCGAGCAATGGTTTGCCGGCAAACTGCACGACGTCTTCATGAGCGATCCATTTCAGATTGCAGTGCCACTATCGTATCTGTTTTTAAAAGAGATCGAAGTAAAAACGCTTGAATCTCTCTATTCTTCCATAGGCCTGGAGGAACCGTCGGACATGCGCATCGAAACCCATGCGCTGCCCGTCAGAGGCGGTGACCGTGTTTAAGTCTGAGAAACTGGTTCGAATCACCATCCAGACACCGGAAGAGTTTATATCCGCGGTCACGGGCGTGATTTCCAGGCTCAAACTGCTCCACCTGATCCGAATCGACGAAACCCACCTTGGCCGGCTCGGCTATACAGCCGAAGCCAATGGGACCCTGCTGAAAGAATTTGATACGTTGTTCCTTGAAATCGAAGAGACATTGGACCGGATGAAAGTGCGCTTTGATGGTGTGCTGCAGCGTGAAGAAGTCAATCCCGAAAAGGATATCTATAAATTGCGCGAGCAATTACAGCATATCCGTTCGGCGGTCAAAACCGATCTCGATGAACTGACGATACTCAATGCCCAACTCCGGGACAGGCAGGCACTTCTTGATCGTCTCAATATCCTGCCGGGAGCGCTTGACTTCACGCCGCTCCACCAATGCCAGTACGTCCGGTGGGGGCTCGGATTAATTCCCACGACCGGATTCGAAAAGCTGGACGAAAGTCTTTCGCAGTACCATCATGCGCTGATCGAACTGGGTCACCTGCAGGACAGGTCCTTGATCATTATTTTCGGCCTGAAAAAGGAGTGGGCAACGCTCAATCGGGGTCTGCAGGGGGCGTTTTTCGAACCCCTGGAATTACCGGAAAAGACCTCGGGGACCGTGGATACCGCTGTCGCGGGTCACCAATACGAGATCGAACGGTTGCAGGAAAAAATTCGGGTTTTGACCGAAAAGCAAGCGAATTTCCGACGGCAATTCGGTACCGACCTGCTGACCATGAGGGAGAGCGCCATCGCGGCCCGACAGATGTTGACCGCACGCCGTCTTTTCGGAAAAATCGACAAGAGCTTTCTCATCTCGGGTTGGATTCCGGCAAGGTTGTTCGCGATGCTTGAGGAGGATTTGAACCGGGTGGCCGGCGGACAGATCGCCATCGAAAAAGTGGACCCGGAAGATCTGCGCGAAGTGCGTGAAGGCATCGTCACTATTCCGATATTATTCAACAACCCCATGCTGATTCGCCCCTTTGAAAAACTCACCAGCCTGTATGGAACGCCCAGCTACCGGGAAGTGGAACCCACATTCTTCTTCGCCATGAGCTTTCTGCTGCTGTTCGGCATGATGTTCGGCGACCTCGGCCAGGGGGTCATGCTATTTCTCGCAGGCTACCTCCTTTTTCGACGTTCTTACAGGTTTCTGGATTACGGGATCATTCTCATGGAGTGCGGCGTCAGCTCAGCGTTCTTCGGCCTGCTCTACGGAAGTTTTTTCGGCATGGAGCACATCCTTCCCGCGCTTTGGTTCAGGCCCATGGAAAATGTCGCTTATTTCACCAAAGTCGCCTTGTCGTTGGGTGCGGGACTGGTTGGATTGGGGCTGCTTCTAAATCTGATCAATGCATTACGGCTCAAGGAATACGACGGACTGCTCAGCGCCGGCGGTCTTGCCGGGGCGGTGCTCTACTGGATGGCGGCCGGTCTCGGCCTGAGGTACCTGCTGACCGGACGTGTGGCGCCGATCGAGCTGCGTTTCATGGGATGGGCCGCGGCGATTCTTTTCGTGATCATGATCCTGAACCGTCCCCTGTACCGGCTTATTGTCAAAAGGGAACATCCCAAACAGATCGTCGGACAATCGGGATTCGTGACCGGCATCATCGAATCGGTATTGGAGGTCTTCGATGACCTCATGCGTTACATTACCAATACCGTTTCATTCCTGCGCGTCGCCGCCTTCGCGCTTTCCCATGCCGCTCTGTTTGCTGCTGTCTTTGCCGTGGCCAGGGTAATGGCTCAGGAAAACGGAGGCGGGCTGTCGTATTGGGTTGTCGTTGCGGTGGGAAACGTCATCATCATTGTTCTGGAGGGCCTGGTGGTCTCTATTCAAACCGTACGGCTTGAGTATTATGAGTTTTTCGGAAAGTTCTTCCGCGGCGGCGGCGAGGCCTTCAGATCCTTGGACAAAGAAATCGAACCGCTGGAAAGGAGCCGCAATGAAAGCACGCAATGAAAGCATGGGTAGATACCTAAAGGAGACCCTCATGGAACGCCTGAAAATGCTTTGGTGGACGTTGTGTGGCTTTTTGTTCCCGCCCCTGGCCCTGGCAGAAGAGGCCGTCTCCAGCGGTCAGGCCGACTCAGGCATGGGATACCTCTCGGCCGCTATCGCCATCGCGGCGTCCACCCTGGGTGCCGGCGTTGCAGTGGCCGTGGTCGGTGCCGCCGCCATGGGCGCCATAGGGGAAAAGCCCGAGCTGGCCGGCCGCGCGCTGATCTTCATTGGTCTGGCCGAAGGTATCGCCATATACGGATTGATCGTCGCTCTGATGATCTTGGAGAAGCTATGAAAATCGCCCTGATCGCAGACCCGGACACAGCCCTCGCCTTTCGCCTGGCAGGCATGGAGGGGCACGTGGCGCACGACGCGGTCGAGGTGGCCGACCTGGTTGAGCAGCTTCGCCGGCACGAGACCGGATTGATCCTAATGACCGAGGAGCTCTTTGATGGAAACCGCGAACCGCTCGAAAAAATCATGCTCGACCCGGGCGGCACGCTCATTTTGACAATCCCGGCGTTCAAAGGCGCCAAGCCACGCAAAACCAGGGCCATCGAACGAATTGCGGCGTTTCTGAGGAGATAGGCACATGCCCATCTGGGGACACCTGGAGCTCTTATGCCGGGCCATCGCCGCCGAAGGCCGAGAGGAGGCCGAACAGCTTATTTCGCGGGCCAGGGCCAAAGCCGACGAGGTCATCGCTGCGGCGCGGGATGCAGCGGAGAAAAATTATCAGCGAGCGCTTCAGACCGCGAAAATTCAAGCATACGCCGATGCCAAACGGTGCGTGGATTCCGCAGAACTCGAGGCCAGAAAGCGCATCATGGCGTTTCGCGAAACGATTATCCGGGAGGTGCTCGAGGCTCTGGATAGGCGCCTGCAGGCGTACCGCAAGAGTCCCGACTATGAACCTTTCCTTCGTGATGCCTTAGCCGAAGCCCTCGCATCTCTGCCTGGCAAAAACTTCATCGTCGAACTGGATCATGCGGATGAAGAGCTGCTGAAGAGCGCAATTGGAAAATTGAAGAAGCAAAACACCGTGCAGATCGAAATAAAGGCGGCACCCGACTGCAACGGCGGCCTGCGGGTCACCACCCGGGACCGGCGCCTGCTCTACGACAACAGCTTTGCTGCCAGGCGCCAACGCACCGAAAACGACATCCGCCGAGAAATCTGGAGCGCAATTTTTGGAACGCATTCAACAGCCTCCTGAAGGGGCCATCATCAGCGCGGTCAACGGACCGGTCATCAAGGTCAAGCATGCGGCTGCCTTTTCGATGAACGAGATGGTGCTCATCGGACCTGAAAATCTGCTCGGCGAAGTGGTACGCCTCGTTGAAGACCAGGCCACCATACAGGTCTATGAGGACACCACCGGACTGAGACCGGGGCTGTCGGTCCATGGACAGGGCTTGCCGCTATACGTGGAATTGGGCCCTGGCCTCGTGGGCCGGATTTTCGACGGCACCCAGCGCCCCCTGGTGAGAGCGACCCTGGAAGTGAGCGCATCGGTGACCCGCGGCCGGTCGAAGACCGCCTTGGAGCGAAGCAAGGCCTGGAGGTTCTCGCCGCTGATCGTTGCCGGAAAAATGGTCGCGGCAGGTCAGGTCATCGGGGAAGTGAACGAAACCAACGCCGCGATCCATCGGATCATGGTGCCGCCCGGCCTCAGCGGGCGGATCGTGGAAATCGTCCCCCAAGGCCATTACGCCGTCGACGAGCGCATCGCCCTGCTTCAGGATGAAAATGAAAAAACGCACGAGATCAAACTGTATCACCCATGGCCGGTCCGGCAAAGACGGCCGTATCGAGAACGGGTTCTGAACCGCGAACCGCTCTTTACCGGACTGCGGGTGATCGACTTCTTCTTTCCCTTGGCCAAGGGGGGGACCGCCGCCATTCCCGGTGGATTCGGCACAGGCAAGACCATCACCCAGCACCAGCTTTCCAAATGGGCGGACGCCGACATCATCGTCTACATCGGGTGCGGGGAGCGGGGCAACGAGATGGCCGGCGTCCTAGAGGATTTCCCCGGTCTGCTGGATCCGCGCAGCGGACGGCCACTCATCGAACGCACCGTGCTCATCGCCAACACGTCCGACATGCCGGTGGCCGCCAGGGAGGCCAGCATCTACACGGGCATCACCATCGCCGAATACTACCGGGACATGGGCCACCACGTTGCCCTGATGGCCGACTCCACCAGCCGCTGGGCGGAAGCGCTCCGGGAGATATCGGGCCGGTTGGAGGAGATGCCGGCGGAGGAGGGTTTTCCGGCCTACCTGGCCTCACGGCTGGCGGAGTTTTACGAACGGGCCGGCGCCGTCCGGACCTTGGGGGGCGCAACCGGCTCGGTGTCGGTCATCGGGGCCGTGTCGCCGCCGGGCGGCGATTTTTCGGAACCGGTGACCCAGCAGACCAGGCGCTTCGTGAGCACCTTCTGGGCCCTGGACAAAGAGCTTGCCAGTGCCCGCTACTTTCCGGCCATCAACTATCTGACCAGCTACAGCGCCTATGTGCCGGCCGTAGCGCAATGGTGGCAGGAACGGGCCGGGTTGGACTGGATGGAGATGCGGGATCGCTGCCTTGCCATCCTCAAGGAAGAGGCGCGACTTCAAAATATCGTCAAGCTGATCGGCGAAGATGCGCTGCCGGAAGATCAAAAGGCCACGTATCACGGCGCAGCCCTGATCAAGGAGGATTTCCTGCAGCAAAGCGCCTACGATCCCATCGATAGCCATTGCCCGGCGGAAAAACAGGTGCAGATGCTGCGGACCATTCTTGACTTCATCACCCGCATGCGCCAGGCCGCCGCCCATCGCATCCCCATCTACCGCATCATGGAACTGCCGGTCGTGGAGGATCTGCACCGCATGAAGACCATCAGCAAAGGCGACGATCCGGCCCCCTTCGAGGCGATACGTCAACACCTCGAAGAGCAGTTTGATCGTCTTTTGAAGCGAGAGCTGTAACCCCCCTTGCAGGGGAGATGCATGATGCCAACCGGATCAGGCGTGGAATATCTGGGGCTCTCCGAAGTGCACGGACCGTTGGTGTTCGTATCCGGCGTGCGCAATGTCGGTTTTCAGGAACTGACCGAGGTGATCACGCCGGCAGGCGAGACGCGCCTGGGGCGCGTCCTGGCCGTCTCGGAAGATCTGGCGGTGGTGGAAGTGTTTACCGGCACGTCGGGCCTCTCCACAGCGCATTCCAAGGTTCGCTTCCTGGGACGCCCCTTCGAGTACGGCGCGTCCGCCGACGAGACTCTGGGGCGCATTTTCGACGGGATGGGGCGACCGCTCGATGGCGGTCCGCTCCCCATGGGCGCCAGGCCGCGAAACATCAACGGTCTGCCCATCAACCCGGTCGCCCGCGTCTATCCCCAGGATTTCATCCAGACCGGCATTTCGGCCATCGACGGCCTGAACGCCTTGGTGCGGGGACAAAAACTGCCCATTTTTTCCGGCAGCGGACTGCCCCATGCCCAGCTGACCGCGCAGATCGTGCGCCAGGCGACACTGCTCGACGGCCAGGAAAAATTCGCCATCGTGCTGGCCGCCATGGGCATCAAACACGAGGAAGCTCAATTCTTCCAGACCGAATTGGAACACAGCGGCAGCTTCAAAAATGTGGCCATGTTCCTCAATCTGGCCGATGCCCCTTCCATTGAACGGCTCATTACGCCGCGTATCGCCCTGACCGTGGCGGAGCAGCTGGCGTTTCACGAAGACCTCCATGTGCTGGTAGTCATGACGGACATGACCCATTACTGCGAAGCGCTGCGGGAAGTCGCCACCTCTAAAGGGGAAGTCCCCAGTCGAAAGGGATACCCCGGCTACCTTTACAGCGATTTGGCTTCGATCTATGAGCGGGCCGGAAAAATCACGGGCGCCGCCGGTTCGATTACTCAAATCCCCATTCTCACCATGCCTGACGACGACATCACCCACCCCATCCCAGACCTCACCGGCTATATCACCGAGGGTCAGATCGTTCTGGATCGCGGCCTGTTTCAAAAGGGCATCTATCCGCCCATCAACGTGTTACCGTCCCTTTCGCGGCTGATGAGCGACGGCATCGGTCCGGGACGCACCCGCGAAGATCACCGGAATCTGGCGAGCCAACTCTATGCGCTCTACGCCCGCGCCAAACGGGTGGAGAGACTTGCCACCATTATCGGCGAAGAAGATCTGGCCGAGCACGACCGACTCTTCCTCAAGTTCTCCCATGAGTTTGAAGGGCGATTTATCCGACAGGCCACCGATGAAAACCGAACCATCAACAGGACCCTGGATCTGGGTTGGGAGATTGCCTCGGTTTTTCCCGAAAGGGACCTGACCCGCGTCAACCCTCAAGAGTTGCGCACCTATGGACCGCAGAAAGGCGCTGAGAACGATGGAACGACTGCCCCTTTCCAGCAACAAGAGTAACCTGCTGCGCCTGGAAGAAGAGCTGGTGTTCGCCAGGGACGGCCTGGAACTGCTGGATGAGAAGAAAGAGGCCTTGATGCCACACATCAGCTTGCTCTCCAGCAAAGCAGAACGGGTGCGGATGCGAATGAACGCCGCCCTGAGCGATGCCTACCGTCATCTGCGCGATGCCGTCCGTTCACAGGGCCGCCCGGCCTGTGAACGGGCTTCCATGGCACCCCGGCTGGACGCGGTTCTGACCATCTTGGAAAAGAGCTTCATGGGCGTCGCGCTTCCTGTCGTGCGGCTGACCCTCGGCGATTTTCTACCGCCCTATGGTTTCCAGGGAACGGCGGCGGCCATGGACGCCGTTGCCTTGACCATTCGGCAGGCCTTGGCGGCGATCACCGAACTGGCCGAAATCGAAGTCGGACTCCTACGGCTGGAAACGGAAATCAAAAAGACGATCAAACGCATCAATGCCCTGGAGAACATCTACATTCCGATTTATGAAGCCACCATCAAGCACATCGAAGAGAGCTTGGAAGAGAAAGAGAGAGAGTTCCTGTTTCAACTGAAGCGGCAGAAGCGCCGCCGGGAGGAGGCGGGACATGAACATATTTAAGAAGATCCTGGTGCCGGTGGATGGCTCCCGCCACGCTCTCGACGCCGTGCATTTGGCTGCCCGGCTGGGGAAGACGCTGGGCGCCGAACTGATACTCGTTCATGTGGTCGATGACCTGCTGGTCGATCAACTGAGCCGGTTTTCGAAGAAGGAGAGGAAAGCCGTGCGCGAAGAGCTGAAAAGCAGCGCCAAGGGCTTTCTCGAAGATATGCGCAGCGAAGCGTCGAAAGAGCTGGCTGCCCAAATCGAAATCCGGATCGGGGAAGGCATTCCCCATGAATACATCCTGAAAGAAGCGTCTGCGAAAGGCGCTGATCTGATCGTGATGGGCAAGCTGGGGCGACGGGGTGTCGGTCACATCCTACTCGGCAGCGTTGCCGAAAGAGTGATCGAGTTTTCGGAAATACCTGTTTTGCTGGTCAATCGCCGAAAAAATCAGCGACACGCTTCAAGGAAGTAAAAAAATGAACCCGGTCTCCTTTAAACACCTCATGCCTTGGGCCGTTCAACACGGGTTGTCGCTCCAAAAGGTTCGCGCCCTTTCGGCTGTCAGTTCCGGCGCCGAGAAGGTCGCCATGTCGCCCAACATCACCTCGAAGCCGGTGAAATCGCTGCGCACCCAAGGCGCATAGTTGCCGCGCACCGTGAGCACGACTCGCAGCTCCAGATCGTCAGCGCCGTCTTCCAGCAGAAGCAGACCGAGGTTGTAACCGTTACGGCCAAGGCTGCGGTAAAACCGTTGGGCGTTCAAAACCCCCTTCGCCAGGTCCGCCCAATGATCGTCCGGGGTGTTTCGCAGCGAGGTGGTGCCGGGCAGGATGCCCCAGATTTCGAAAAATCCCTCGGGTGCGAAGGCGGCCAGCCAATTCCAGGGGCCTGTTTCGCCGACCCAGCGTTGCCCGGCATCTCTTTCCAGGGTCAAATAGTCGCTGAACAGGCGCGTACCGTGCTTTTTCTGATGTTCGGCGGCACGGGCGCTTAAAAAGCGCTGGTGGTTGGCCGGGATGCGATCGGCCTGCACCTGCAGATGGGGATGGAGCAGTGAACCGCCGGCCGAAGGCAGGTGGTTCTGGGTGATGGCCATGAAAACGGCCGCCGGATCGATAGACAGCACCCGCAGCAGGTAGTCCCGGCAGTTCAGGAAACTGTCCGCGTAGGACTGAAGGCGGGCCGTGCCGATCTCCACGAAATGCCGGGCGTCGAAAAGACTCACCGCCGAGTAGCGCCCGTAGGGGAATAGGTTGGGGAAAAGGGTGGAACTCCCCCGGGCCATGCGGCCCGACGGCCACAGCTCGGGCGCCATCCGGGGTGTCTGGGCGGCCAGCCGCGATTGGCAGAAAGGGCAGGCCGCCGTATCTTGAGCAAACGGCGGAGGTTCGGGCAAAGTCTCCGCACCGGGTTCGCGCTCTTCTACTCGGCTGTAGGTGATCCGGCAGGTGCGGCCGGTGATCGGGTGGGTGCGGATCTCGATGGGGCGTTCGACCGTCTTGCCATTGGGCAGCACGATCCGGGAATGAAATGTCTCTTGCTTGAATTGCAGCATGGGAAAGAGTTCCCTTCAGCGGGCCTCTCCGAAACCGGTGCGCAACAGCGAATCGCGGCTGATCATGCCCTTGAAACGTCCTTCGGAGTCCACCACTGGCAGACGCTTGAGCTCTTTGTCGATCATGAGGGCGATGGCCGCTTCGATCAACATCTCTTCATCCACGGTTGTCAGCGCGGTGGTCATGACTGTGCCGGCCTTGGTTTCGTTCAGGCAGCGCTGCAGGTCACCCGTCAGACAGGCGTCCTCTTTGAAAGTCTGCTGCACCTTGGCCAGGAGGCGCCAAATGCCGTCCTGTCCGGGTTTGAAGAAACGCAGCAAATCACGATCGGATATCACGCCCAACAGCTTTTGTTCGCCATCCACCACCGCTACCCGCTGGATGTCGTTGTCGTCTATGAGCCGGATCACCTCGTTGACAGGGGTTTCGGGTAAGACCGTGCGCACATCCCGCCGCAGGATGTCTCTCACCCGCTTCAGCTGTTTCACTTCGATTTTTTGCGCCTTGAAGGCGTTCCAGTCTGGCGCCTCGCGCATCACCGTGCGAAAGATATCCAGGCGCGACAGCATGCCGGCCAGGCGTCCACGCTCATCAACCACCGGCAGACGCTTCACCTTCTTGTTCAGCATGAGTTCCACCGCTTCGCTCAACGGCCGGTCTGCGGAAATGTTCACCGCCGGGGCCGTCATGACCTCCTCGGCGCGCCGGCCGGCCAGCTGGGCCAACACCGCATCCCGGCGGCCCTCGTCGGATTCCGCCAACAGCCCCAGGCGCAGCGGCATGCCGCCTTTGCGGATTAAATCCCCCTGGGTGACCACGCCGATGGGACGGTCGCTTTCATCGACCACTGGGAGCCCCGAAAAGATCGACGGCAGCAGCATCCGAACGGTATCGCTCAATGGCGTGGCCGGTCCTATGCGCTCAGGATCGGGCGTCATCACATCCCGCACCATCAACTGGCGCGGGAAAAAGGCATTGCCGGCCCGATGGCTGAGGACGTTCAGGTCGTGAACGACCACGATACCCTCTTCCATCATGCCGTTCAGGCCGTCGAGCGCGGCTTCGCTCTCCGCCGCCGGCAAAACAATATATATCCGGATCGGCATGTTGTGGGAGAGAATCTCCAAGCGCCCGGTGGCCATCTCGCCGCTTTCGTAGCAACCGGCGATGCCGCGCGTCACAATGCATCGCGCAGCGACCTTCAGGCTGCGGACATATGCGACGACGGCGTCGATCAGCGGCTTCTTCTTATAGCGGGCCGCCTCGCTGGTGAAGATTTCGATCCCTTTGTAGTTCAGCATCGCACCCCCTTAATTCAGGCCGCCTATCCGCATGCCGAGAATTGTCAAGGCCAGACCGCCGATATTGTTTATCAGAATATTGGCCAGGGGTTGAAAGATAAGACCGGCGCGTCCCGCGTTGACTGTTTCCAGGGCGAACGATGAAAACGTCGTCAAAGCGCCCAGAAATCCGGTGATCAACAAAAGGCGCATCTCGGGCGTCAACAGACGGACCCGCTCGGCCAGGGCGAAGAGAAGGCCGATGAGAAAACATCCCGACAGATTGACCAACAAAGTTCCCCAGGGAAATTGGGGCCCCCAGGCCTTGGCCGCCAACAGGCCGATGGTGTAACGGCCGGCCGCCCCCATACTGCCGCCGATCATGACAAGGGCCACCGCCTTGAACCACTCTCCCATGATTCCCTCTTCTCCTTGGTTGGATTGCCCTTCCGCATGGTCAATCGGTATTCTGCAAAGGCCGAACATCGACCGCAAACGGGGCGATGGCCTTGCGAACCGCATCGATGAAACGGAAAAACACCGCCGTGGGGTGCCGTCGACCATCGGGACTGAGATCCCGGAACATCCTCTCGCGCAGGCCGCGGCTGATCTCCAACTGAACGCCCATGCCGCGGCCGCACAGATTGCAGATATTCTTGCGATTGGTCGCACCGTATGGCAGCTCCCCGCTTCCCGTGATCTCAAACCCCGACAAATGGAGCTCACTTTCTATCCGATGTTTCAACTCTTCGTCCAAACCGCCCATATGCACTACCGGCGCCTTCTCGGCACTGCCGTGGATCGATATGATAATGTCAGCCCGGCAAACGATCTCCATGGCCGTGGGCTCGTCAAAGCGGGTACTGGTGATGTGCAAGGCCAGGTTTCCGGCGCGTTTTATACCTTCAAATGCGTAAAAAGAGTGCTCCCATCCGGCAATGGCATTGGCGATACGCGTCGTGCCCGGCTCGATTTCACCGCCGTGAATACTCAAAATGGTGATGCCCGAGCTGCCCATGCGCCAGCGGACACGGTAGTCGGCACCTTCGCGCTCGTGCTGCTTAAGGTCTTCAAAGGTTTTGTAGACGTCCATTTGGCTCCGCTGGTCATGATCGAGCGATGGGCAGCGATGATAAAAAAACCGCCTGCGGGCCGCTTTCATCGAGATCCTACCGTATGGTTCTGACAGTAGGAGTCATCAGCCCGGCCCGGGCGGTTTCAGGGGGACCCCATCCCCTCGGCTTCTGAATTCTTGTATCTGATTTTCTACCCGTCCGGTGCTTAAAAAGCAAGTTTAAAACCAATGTCATTCACCTATGCGGTTGCTGTGGGCGGGTGTTAAACCCGCCCCTGCGAGGTTTGGGTGGAACCGCGGGCCGTTGCCTACCCAGGCAAGGACAAATTCGGTTTGACGGCCTCGATATCGGCGGAAGCCACATAATTTTCGGCCCCGCTGCCGGGAAACCACCCGCTGACCAGCTCTTTGCTGTAAGATTTGGTCTCAATATGGACATCCAGGAAACCCACCTCATATAAGATTTCGCGCAGCCGGTCGATGTGCTCGGCACCCGCGATGCAGCCGGTCAGCAGCGCGGCCTGTTGGCGCATCGGCTCCGGCATCTCGGCAACGGCCACCACATCGGAAACGGCGATGCGGCCGCCCGGTTTCAATACACGCAGGGCCTCCGCAAAAACCTTGCGTTTATCCGGCGCGAGGTTGATGACACAGTTGGAGATGATGACATCCACGCTGTTATCCGCCACTGGAAGATGTTCGATTTCACCCAAGCGGAACTCGACATTGGCGGCCCCCATCTTCCCGGCATTCTCCCTTGCCCGGGCCAGCATTTCCGGGGTCATGTCCACGCCGATGACGCGTCCGCTTTCGCCGACCTGTTTGGCCGCCAGGAAACAGTCGAAGCCGGCGCCGCTGCCCAGATCGAGCACAATCTCACCTGGTTTCAGCTTGCCGATGGCCGTAGGGTTGCCGCAACCCAGTCCGAGATTGGCCCCCTCGGCCACGCCCTCGAGCTGCTCCTTGCTGTACCCCATCACCTGGTTGACGGAATCGAGAATGGCGCCGGACGAGCAACAGCAAGACATTGTCGCGGCCGGCTGACATCCGCACGAACCGCCGGCGATCTTACCATAGCGCTCCCGGACCATATTCCTTTGTTCATCTTCATGTTTCGCACTCATCTTCGTTTCCTTTCAATGACGCGCGCACGCGGCGGGCATCGGTGCCGATAAGATCTTCTCCAGGCGCTCCCTGTCTGCGCGGATCACAGGATCATCCGAGATGGTTTTCACGATCCAGTCCAGCGCCGCGACAACGAACCCGGGAGCACCCTCGCCGTTATTCAGGCGATAGTACATCCAGCGGCCGTCCTTGCGTGCGACCAGCAACCGGGCATTCTTTAACAAGAAAAGATGCTTCGAAACCGTCGAAGGCGCCAGCGGGAACAGCTCGTTCAAATGACAGACGCAAAGCTCTTCTCTGGCATAAAGCGCCATGAGGATCCGCACCCGGTTTTCGTCGGACAGGGCCTTGGTGAGATTCATGAATTGAAGCATTATATACCTCACAATTCGCCATCTATCGAAATATCGAAACAAATAATATGCGCCACTTACCTGTCTGTCAAGCAGCATGGTTCATGCCGGGATGGACCGTTCCGGGTGGGCATGAAAACCCGTCCCTACGAGGTTCGGGTATTAGCAGGGGCGCGATGGAAAAAGGAGTAGACCGTGGGAATCAACACCAGGGTGATCAACGTCGATGCGGCCAGGCCGCCGACCACCGCGCGGGCCAACGGTGCCTGGGCGTCGGCACCCTCGCCGATGCCCAATGCCAGGGGCATCAGGCCGAGGATGGTGGTCAGGGTGGTGATGAGAATCGGCCTCAGGCGCCGGCGGCCGGCCTCGACCAGGGCGTCGCGCACCGCCATGCCGTCGCGAAGCAGCCGGCCGGCCTGGTCGACCAGAAGGATCGCGTTGTTGACCACGATGCCGCCCAGCATGATGCAGCCTATATAGGATTGCACGTTGAGCGTGGTATCGGTGAGGAACAGGGTCACCAGAACGCCGATGGCGGCGAGGGGTACCGAAAACATGACCACCAGGGGATCGCGCAGGGATTCGTACTGGCAGGCCAGTACCATGTAGACCAGGACCAGGGCCAGGACGAGCGAAACGATCAACTCCCGAAATGCCTTGCGTTGCTCTTCGAAGGTCCCGGCCACCGCCAGGTCGTAACCCACCGAGCGCGGGATCGCGTCGAGCAGCGCCTGGATATCGCCCGCCACCGATCCCTGGTCGCGTCCGGCCACGTTGGCCCTGACCGTGACCAGGCGCTGCTGGTCCTTGCGGTCGATGAGGATCGGTCCCCGGCTCGCCTCGGCATTGACCAGGTTGCGGAGGGAAACCTTTTCACCTGCGGCCGTGGTCAGGGTCAAATCCAAGATCTCGTTCAATGAACGCTTCTCGGCATCCTTGAGCTGCACCAGGATGCGGTACGAATCGCCGCCGGTGCGGTATTCGCCGGCCTTGGAACCGGCCACGGCGGTCTGCAGGAGTTCGGTCACGTCGCGGACGCTGAGCCCGAGGTCGGCGATTTTTTCGCGGTTCACGAAGATCTTCTGCTGGGGGATGCCCGCCTCGAGGCTAGTCTGCACATCCGTGACACCGGGTACGTCCACGATGGAGGCGGCTGCCTGGGCGGCCAGGGCGTCGAGGGTGGCCAGGTCGTGACCGCGGATCTCTACGGTCAACCCTTCGTCGCCGCCCAGGAGTCGCTGAAGGATGAATTGTCCCTGGGGCGCCCGCACACGAATCTCCATACCGGGGATCTGGCCTTCCAGACGGCACCGCAGATCGTCGGCGATCTCAACGTTGGTGCGTTGGCGACGGGCCTGCGGCAGCAGCGACAGGTTGATCTGCCCTTCCGCGCCCGCATCCGGCCGCCACCCATAGGCGCCCACGTTGACCACCAAGGCCACGGTTTCGGGAACGGCCGGGCCGACGATCCCCTCCATGATGCGGGTCTGTTGATCGACCAGGTCGAGCCGAGTGCCGATGGCCATCTTGCCGTTGACATACACCTCGCCCTCGTCGCTGGGGGGCAGCAACTCGCTGCCGATGAACGGCATCAGCAGGAGACTTGCGGCGAACACCGCGGAGGAGATCAGCACGGTGGCCAGACGGTGGTCCAATGCCTTGCACAGGATACCCAGGTAGGTGGTTTGAAGCAGGCCGGTCATGCGATCGGCCGCGGCGATCCAGCGGTTGCTGCGGGCGGCCGGCTCGATGGCGCAGGCCCCGCTCACGGTGAGCAGCCGGGAGGCCAGCATGGGCACCAGCGTCAAAGCAAGGCCCAGCGAACAGAGCAGCGCGAAGATGATCACGTAGGCCAGTTCCTTGAAAAGGATGCCGGTGACCCCGCGTACGAACACCAGCGGCAGGAAAATGACCAGGGTAGTGATCGTGCTGGCCAAGATGGCCGGCCCCACCTCCATCGTGCCGGCCACGGCGCCTTCTATGGGTGTCTCGCCCTGTTCACTGCAGCGGCGGAAGATGTTTTCGAGCACAACGATGCTGCTGTCGACCATCATGCCCACCCCCAGGGCCAGGCCGCCCAGGGTCATCAGGTTCAGGGTCAGGCCGCCGAAGAAGATCAGGGCAAAGGTGGTGACGACCGAAATCGGGATGGAAAGGGATATCACCAGGGTACTGCGGATGTTGCGCAGAAAGAAGAGCAGCACGGCGATGGCCAGCCCGCCGCCGTAGAGCACCGAACGGGCGACGTTGGCGATGGAGCGCTCGATGAAATTGCCCTGGTTGCTGACCGGGACGATGCGGATCTGGGGATAGGCCTGGTTGGCTTCGTCGATTTCGGCCAGTACACGCTTGGCCACCTCGACCGTATTGGCCTCGGCCTGTTTGCGGATGGCGACTCGCAGACCGCGCCCGCCGTTGACGCGCACGAGGCGGGTCAGCTTCTCGTAGGTGTCCTTCACGTCGGCGATCTGGCCCAAAGTTACGAAGGCGCCGTCGCGCCGGACGAGGACCGTGTTGCGGATCTGATCGATATGGGTGAACTCGGCCGGCGCCCTCAGCATCACCTCGAAACTGCCCTGCTCGATCTTACCGGCCGGCAGGTCGAGGTTCGCGTCTTCGATGGCCGCTATCACCTGGCCCATGGACAATCCCACCGCCTTGATTCGATCAGGATCCAGCTCGATGCGCACCTCGCGATTGAAGCCGCCCCATACGTCCACCTGGGCCACCCCGGGAATACGCGCGAAGCGGTAGCGGATCTGGTTTTCGATGAGGTCGGTCAGTTCCACGGGATCTAGCGAGCTGGAGACGCCCAGCAGGACGACCGGAAAACTGGCGATGTCGAACTTGCGGACCTGGGGCCGGATGATATCGTCGGGCAGTTCGTTGATCTCATCTTCGAGCTTGCCCTGGACATCGATGGCCGCCGTGTCGATATCGATGCCCCAGGAAAAGCTGACACGGACCGTGCTCCGGCCCTCGGATGACGTAGAAGAGATCTCCTCCACGCCCGGCACCGTGGCCACGATCTCTTCGACGATCTGGGTCACCAGGCGCTCGATCACTTCGGGACTGGCGCCTTCGTATTCGGTGCGGATGGTCAGGGTGGGCAATTCGATGTTGGGCAGCATGTCGATTTGCAGGCGGCTCAGGGATACCGCCCCGAGAATGACAAGGATCAGGGTCACCATGCTGGTCAAAATCGGACGCCGGACACTGATATCGGGCAGATTCATCGGGCGTCACCCCTCGAACCGCCGTTGGCGGGCGTCGCCTGGGTTACCTGGGGAATTTTCGGGATGGAAATCCGCGCACCGTCCGTGACCATCTGCTGCCCAAGGGTGACGACCCGGCCGCTCAACCCCTCACCGGTCACCTGCACGCGGTCCCCCTCGCGGATGCCGACCCGGACCTCCCGCCAAACCACCGTCGTGCCCTCTTCGTTGACAATGAAAACGCCGCTGCGGTCCTCTCGCCGGGTCACGGCCTGCTCCGGCACGATGATCGCATCGGTCAGCCGCTCGAGTTCAACCATTGCGTTGATGAACATGCCGGGCTTGAGGCGATGCCCGGGATTGTCGATGCTCATTTCGATCCGCGCCTGTCGGGTGGACTTGCTGAAGACCGGCGCGATGCGCAGTATCTCCCCCACGAAGGTTTCGCCCGGATAGGCATCGGTCGTCAGATCGACGTGCTGACCGGGTATCAGGTAGGCATAATCCTTTTCGGTGACGTGAATGACGCCCTGGATGGGATCGAGCTCCACGATCAGCAGCAGCGGCGTGTTGGCCGCCACGGTCTGGCCGGCATCCACGTATCGTTCGCCCACGACGCGATAGTCGTCGCCGCCGGCCCAGCCGGCCGTTACCTTTGTGTACCCCAGGCGGATGTTGGCCGTTTCAAGAGAAGATTGCGCCTTGGCGACCTGGGCCTCGGCCACCTTGAGCTGGGCCTGGCGGGCCGATCGCTCCTGCCGGACGGCGTCGAACTGGGAATCGGAGGCGATCCCGCGATTCAGCAACGACTCGGTCCGCTTGAACTCGCGCGCCGCGATCTCGAGGGCGCTTTCGGCCTCGGACTGGTTGGCCCGAGCCACCTCCAGGTCGGCCTGGGCCTGGGCAACAGCCTGTACGTATTCATCGTTGTCCAGTTCGGCCACCACCTGCCCCCGCGCCACCGCATCGGCGATGGCCACCGCCATCTTCTCCACGCGGCCGCCGACCTTGGGCGCCACCACAAATTCGGCCATGGCCTCCAACTCCCCGCTGAAACTGCGCTTCAAGGCAATTGCACCGCGTTCGATCGGTGCCACGGCCACGGGCACCGGTCGTAGGACCAGGTCGTCCAGGCCCGCACCGCCCCCTTCGTGGAGCATGGCAGTCATCCACCACCCCAATGCAGCCAGCACCAGCACGAAGAGCGTCAGAATAACGATTTTGGGACCACCCGGTTTCATGCTAAATACATCCTTCCGTGTCTATCGATATTGAGATTGATGACGCCTCTGCGATTTTTTACGGGGTCGTCAAAATTGGAAATTTTGCACCTTTCAGACGAATCTTGCAAGACAAAGCATAAGGATCGACCATGATGGAAACCTCCTGCCGGCGCCTGGCGCCGATTTTTCCGAGCGATTGTCTGTTTTTCGGGTGCCTGCTTTTCAGGTGTCTGCTTGTCGGGCGTCTGCTGCTCGGGCTCCTGCTGCTCGTCCTCTTCACGGCCGGTACGGCACTGCACGCCGCCGAAAATGCCCCAGCACCTTCCTCCGGCGGTTTCCAAAGCATAGCGGGTGCGACGGGGCCTCTTAAAATCACCATGGTCGAGGCGGTCCTGATCAGCCTGGAGAACAACGCCTCGCTGGCCGTGCAGCGCTTGAATCCCGCCATCCGGCAGACTTCGGAAACGGAGGCGGCGGCCATCTTCGATCCCCTGGTGGGTGCCCAAGTCGCGGCCGGCCGGACCGAGGGCGAGCGCCTGGCCAGGTCCGGCTCCGAAACCGAAGCCTTTACCAACGACGAGGCCGAAGGGCTCATCTCCCTGTCCCAATATTTTCCCACCGGCACCACCGTGGCCCTGGAAGCCGGCACAGAATATACCGACTCCTCGCTCTACGATGACAGTTTCTACCAAGCCCGGCTGGGCATGACGGTCAGCCAGGCCCTGCTCAGAGGCCTCGGCCGGGATGTCAACCTGGTCCGCCTGCGCCAGGCACGCCTGAACACGCGTATGTCGGAATACGAACTGCGGGGCTTTTCAGAAGCCTTGGTGGCCGAGGTGGAACACACATACTGGGATTACGCGCTGGCACTGCGCCAGATCGAAATTGTCGAAGAGTCGTTGAAGGTGGCCCGCCAGCAGCTCAACGAAACCGAGCAGTTGATCGAGGTGGGTCGCCTGGCCCGCGCCGAACTGGCCGCCGTCCAGGCCGAAGTGGCCGCCCAGGAGCAGGCCTTGATCGAAGCGCGGGCCAACCGGGAATCCATGCGCCTGCGGCTGTTGCGTCTGCTCAATCCGCCCGGGCCGGACATCTGGGAGCGAGACGTGACACTGATCTATGACCCCACCCTGCCCGACATCCGGCTGGAACCGGTCGGCCAGTACGTGGCGGTGGCCATGCGCATGCGGCCGATCCTCAACCAGACCCGGCTGGAAATCGAACTCGGTGAGCTGGAACTGGTCAAGACACGCAACGGCCTGCTGCCGCGCCTGGACCTGTTCGTCACCCTGGGAAAAAGCGGCTATGCCAACGCCTTCGGCGACGCCTTCAAGCGCCTCGACGGTGACAGTTACGATGCCCAAGCCGGCCTCACCTTTCAACTGCCCCTGTTCAACCGGGAGGCCGAGGCGCTTCATCGCCGGGCGAGGCTCACCCGCGAGCAGACCGGAAAAGCCTTGGAAAACCTGGCCCAGCTCGTGGAAGTCGATGTGCGCACCGCCCATATCGATGTGGACCGCACCAAGCAGCAGATCGACGCCTCGTCGGCCACGCGCCGTTTCGACGAAGAGAAGCTGCGCACCGAAACCGAGAAACTGCGCGTGGGCCGCTCGACCAGCTACCTCGTGGCCCAGGCCCAGCGCGACCTGCTGGCCAGCCGCATCGCAGAGGTGCGCGCCCTGGTCAACTACATCAAGGCGCTGATCGACTTGTACCGCCTGGATGGTTCGCTTCTCGAACGCCGCGGCATCGCCGCACCAGGACGGGAACCGGTGCAATTGCAAAAAATGAAATAGGTCTGCTTGACAGGACCGGGCACTTTCGTTTCATAGAACAACGGCCTTGGGGTTTTCAGGATCTTTGGATGCCATCTGATCCTGTTTGGGGGGCATGTTAGCGGAAATTCGAGGCTGCATAGATTACAATTCAACTTTCGGGATTCGTTTGCCGGCGAGTGCATAGGTTGTGTCGGCCACGGGCAATTTCGCTTAAGTGCTACTAAGATGCGCTCCGGTCGACCCACAACTTGCATTCCCATTCACTTCTTTAGATTTTTTTATGTATTTTTTTCTAAACTTGTGTCCGTCCACAAATATGCAAATTTGGTTGAGATTAAGGTGCACGAAAAATCTAATCGCAGGCATATGGTCGATATTGCGAGGGTTGAATTTTTCGCGTAACGAAGATATCGGGCAAATTGGCCATTTGGGGATGCGCACTAACTTGCATACTTGAATTTGCCAACCAACTCATTCAATTGATTCGATAGACGATACAACGCATCAGCGCTTTGGTTCACTTGGTTGCTATTTCCGCTTAGTTGGGCAGAGATGCCATTGACACTGGCAATTTCTTTGGCGATTTCACCGGATACTGTACTGCTTTGAGTCACATTTGCGTTAACTTCCTGAATTCCCTGGGATGCTTGGGCAACGTTTCCTGCAATCTCTTTTGTCGTAACAGACTGCTCTTCAACAGCCGTAGCTATAGTTGATACAAGCTCATTGACGCTGTGAATTACCTTCGAAATCTTATCTATCTGATCGATAGTATCAGATGTAGATCCTTGGATTCCCTCGATCTGGGTTCGAATTTCCTGGGTCGCAGACGCAGTTTGCTTGGCCAGTTCCTTAATTTCATTGGCAACCACCGCAAAACCTTTTCCCACATCGCCAGCCCGGGCAGCTTCTATGGTTGCGTTCAATGCCAGCAGATTCGTCTGGTCAGAGATATCTGTTATGGCCTGAGTAACCTTGCCGATAGATTGAGCAGCCTCACCCAATTTCTCCATACGCGATGTTGTCTCACATGCCTGGGCGACTGCCTCTTCGGAAATTGCGCGTGCTTTTTCAGAATTTATCGCAATCTCCTGGATCGTATTCGTCATCTCCTCCGTCGCTGAAGCGACCATGTTTACATTGGCTGCGGCCTCATTACTGGATGTGGCCACAGTATTCATGTTGGTGCTCATTTGCTCAGCGGCCGATGCTACACTCGAGGACAGCCCAGACATATTGTGCGCACCTTCAGCCAGATTGCCCGAGAGATCGGACAGTGAAGTCGAAGACGTGCCCAGGGACCCGGCGGTAACGGCAATGTCGGCGATAATCCCCTGAAGCTTATCAAGGAATATGTTGAACCACTTTGATAGTTCTCCGATTTCATCGTTGCTGGCAAGCTGGAGTCGTATGGTCAGGTCACCTTCACCTTCGGCAATATCCTTGACTACACTAAGCGTTTGGTTCAATGGCTTCATAACATGCTGAATGATGAAAAAGAGAACGACAGCTACCAGCAGGATGCAAATGCACCCCCCTGACAGATTGATCCATTTAGTCTTTCGGATCATGGCTGCGCTGGCAAATTTCAATTCGTCGGCCGTCGCTGCGGCCGTCGATTTGTTTCTATCTATAATTCCACCCACGATGGCACTAAAGTTTTTCTGAACCTTATTAGATTCTTCCTGCAACACTTCAAACGAAAGTGTTTTGTTGCTGTCCACCAATGCTGAAAACTGCTTCTCCATGTCGGCGATCTTTTCCATCACCGATGCCTTGCTGATGCAGAGTTCAACGGCGCCCAACACTTCACCTTCAAACTCGATGCTTTTGTTCACGATCAAAACGCTTTTGTCTTTCTTTGCAGCACCAAGGATCTTGTCGTAACGGTTATTTCCATCGGTTTTCAGGTAGGCCTGAATTTTTTCATTTTTCTGGTCGATGTAACGGGTGAGCAGGCCTCCATCCGGGCGTAAATAGAAAGCATAAATCACGTTCGGGTTTTGAAGGGCAGCGCTGACATAACTGTTAAGGGCCTGAAAATCTTTTCCAAGAATGGCATTGGGGGCTACACGGGCCATCAAAAGCGCTATGGATTCGCCACTTTCCATCATCATCTTTTCCCAGTCGTTTTCAACCTTGGATCTTTGCTTGTTTAATGCGTTCGTAGTGGCCTGGGTCAATGCTAAGCTGGAGGACTCGGACATGTCACCGAGTGATCTTTCAATATCGTCCTGGAGTTTTTCCAGATCGCCGCTGATTTCAATATTGGCTGAGGCGATAGTTTTTTCGACGTCCTGGCGCATATTTCCACTCAAACGCTGTTGGACGGATACCAGGGCCGTAGATAATCCGATAATAACAACCACCAGCGTCCCTAAGGTTGGTATAAGAAGCTTGCCCCGAATGCCAAAATTAACCGCGCCGCGGCCTAATTTCAATTTTTTAAGCATTTTTTGCCCTTTATTATTGCTGCCCAGCCCCCAGTGCATTCGAATTTTGTATCATGAAATCGTCAATACAATATCCGGTGCAATGCATTTGACTTAATTGGCGTAGGCCCCAATTTTTAGTTTTTTCTGGAGTTCTTCAACAGGGCCATAATCAAGCGATGCCGACCAGCCAACCACCTTAGCATCCTTCGCCGCCTGATCTTCCGGTTTAAGCTTCATTAATGCCTCTACTACTTTATCCGAAAGTTGCACAGGCGTCGAAGAAATCCTTGCCAATGGCCATTCCGGGTAGAGCGCGGTGCTGCACAAAAAAGGGAATTCAGGATGGGACTGTTTTCCTATCACTTTGAAGTCATCCAGGAAAATGCTGCCGCTGGCTGCCATCCGCTCCATGGTATCTGTCCTGACTGTTCCGGCATCGACGGCTCCGTTGAGCACGGCTAGAACGACATTTTCATGCTTTCCGCCAAATTCCAGTTTGCTAAAATCGGAAAAAGGATCGATGCCTGCGTCGAGGATTTCTTTGTAAGCCATCTGCCATCCGCCGAAGGAGGATTTAGAAACCGCCATAAAGCTCTTTCCCTTTAAATCATTCAAATTGTTGATTTGATCGTTGCCCACCGTTGCAATGACTACTCCACCGAAAGCCTTCAAGGGTTTCCCTTGCCTCGAATTGACCATCGTCGCCACCGCAACAGCGCCATACTTAACCTTGGCTTCGACGAACATGGATGAGTTGACGAGAAAGAAGTCAACCGTTCCCTCTTTCACAGCTGGATTGACATCTTTAAAATCGAGTGGAACAACCTCAAATTGAATACCAGTTACATTTGCAGTCAGGTAATCACCGGTTGACTTCCACTGCGAAAGTGCCTTTGCAGGACCGTCTTTTGCCAGAACCCCGATCTTTACCACTTCCTGTGCACTGGAAATACCGGCAAGTGATACAACTGCCACACATAATAAAAACGATTTGAACCATTTCCATTCCATGAAAAACCTCCACTAATAATCGAAAAAGCGGTTTTTGGTCCCATTTACAAAAAATGTTAGCCTTCATTAAATTGTGCCAGGACAATCCCACATCCCTAAAAATCAGTATGGCAAGGACCCTTTTCAAATATCGGTAACTCGCATTATAACTTTAAAACTTTCAGTACGAGTGGAGATAAATTGAGAGTGTCGCAAGAAAATTGTGGGTCTCCAAGTCCTGTGATTACCCACAACAGGAGCATCTATTTGACACCAGCCCGGACAGCTCAAGGTGACTGTTGATACACTGAGGGATCGACGATATGGTCCCGACGAAGCCGCAAATGAAGCTATGTTGGAAGAATCATTTGGTCCACGCCACGGGCGGTGCTATCCCAACCGGTCGTCGCCCGAGGCAGGTGCACGAACCAATAAACCCATTCATCATCTGTGGAGAACATCATGCGCAGACCATTGCAGATTCGTGGGCCAAAACCGAAACGGATCTGATCGGCGCTGCTGGGTAAGGGTTTGAGGGTCTTTCAGGAGACGATCGTGGCAAACCGCTCAGAGTTTTCAAATGGAGAGACCTCCAAGCTTGGTCTCCAGAGATACTTGTCAAGGCCCTCGATGGCCCCCTCGCGTCCCAGCCCGCGCTCTTTCATGCCGCCGAAGGGGGCCGAGGCCGAGGTCGAATTGATGTCGTTGATGCCGACGATGCGGAAATGCAGTCTCTCTAATGAGGTAAAAGCTGTTTTCAGATAGAGCCAGGCATCTGGGAACGTGACGTGACGCTGATCTATGAACCCACGCTGCCCGAGATCCGGCTGGAACCGGTCGACCGTTACGTGGCGGCGGCCACCCCCCGGTTCGACGAAGAGAAGCTGCGCACCGAAACCGAAAAACTGCGCGTGGGCCGATCGACCAGCTACCTGGTGGCCCAGGCCCAGCGAGATCTCCTGGCCAGCCGCATCGCCTATGGACGCGCCCTGGTCAGCTACATCAAGGCCCTGATCAATCTATACCGCCTGGACGGCTCCCTGCTCGAACGCCGCGGCATCGCCGCACCAGGACGGGAACCGGTGCAACCGTCCAAGTAGTAGACCAGATTTGCTGCATGGTATCAGATCATTCGGCTTCAACGAACAACGTTCACAATGCCTGCGAAGGCGTGTTCTAAACTCTTTTCTGGTTCAGTTTCGCCCTGTGAACTGAAAGCGGTCCAGGCTGATAACCGGTTCGATCTGATACAGACGGGTTCCGGACCGAAAATATTCGGGCAAAATGCGGGATAATCGGGAACTGAACTCTGGGTGTTTTCAGGTCCTGGTCTTGAGGAGGCTGTGTTGTATTGCATCGATTGAGCAAGAATCAGCCATGCTGATTTTTTTGACCGATAAAACATGCTGCAGACATTGACAATCGAGAATTGAATTTTAGATATCAATCAGCAACTGGAAATGCTTCTGATAAAAATTGCCGCCCATATCCGCCAAGGAGATCGTTATGATGATGGCAACCAATACACCGACACCGATTCCGATGGATGATCGGCTATTGGATCTGGCACTGGAAATGAAGTTGGCCGGCCTCCCATGGGAACCCCAGGTCGGATGCTTCGTATGGGATCATCAGGGGTTCATACCCCATCCGTCACCCTTCCCCAAAAGAATCTACTTCATTCTCAGCATGAAAAGTTTCTTCAAGATTTTCGGGGATGCCGAACAGATGAAAAGCTGTTTGGTATGGCTGCCCACATGGTACCAACTCCGGCAGATCATGCAGCGATTGAATATTGGTGATGGAGTCACAGATTCGGACCGTTCGTCCAGCCAACCATCAACTCCAGAAGAGGAGATGATAAGGTTTTACCGGAGCATCCTACAGCGGCTGAAGGCTATCGGGGCGATTTCGCGAGGTAATCGCCCAAATGCGGATAGCGGCTCTGTGACCGAATGGATCCGTGCTGTAATGGCTTCCGAACTGGGGGACCTGAACTGGCTGCCCATATCGGTCCGGCATCGAATTGAAAGCGTTTATAGCGAAGTTGCCGGGTCTTATCTGGGATGGCGACGCATTGAGGAAGGCCGACCGGAGGATTGGCTCCCAACGGAAACTTCATTCGATACCGACTTGCTGCGCGATTTAGGCCACTTTTTCTCTGATTACCAGGCATCGGTAAAGTGGCTGGAGCGGATTCGCCAGGCCGTGCTGCTTTTGGGTGCGATAGATACTCGAAAAGATAGTGAAAATTATGATCGCCTGATCAACCTGATTCTCGAAAAGGTCGAACCGAGGACGACCCAGCGGGAAATTCTAACCCAGCTCACAACGCATGAAGATGCCCCTCCCGGTTAGAGGCAATTGTAGCGGCAATGGTCACGGGAAGGCTCTTGGGGGCGGACATGGGGGTCTGACGTTTCTCAGATAGTGGATCAAGGGGTTGCGTCATTTCATTTAGGCTGATTTGCAGTTGTAAAGATGACATCTGCATGAGTTGATTTTTTTTGAACTATTTTATGAGCGATGATTGATCGGGAGGAAACGAATTGCATTATAAGAAGCAATGTTAAAAGAAAGGAGAATGGTCCATGAACGCAAAAAATAAAGAAGATGTTTACGTGAGAGTGAAAGACATGGCCGGAAACCAATTTGTATGCCCTCTGAATGAGCTAAGGGATGTTAAAAGTATCAGTGAGACCGAATTGGCGAACTGTTTTGATGGTGACGTGGTTGGCCGTTACGCAGGGCAACTTTCGATTGTCGATTCGCAAGATTAAAGTTTCTTAAGTCTGTTCACAGCCAATCACTCCGAATCACGACATCCTCAAACATGCGCTGCTTGGACGGGAGAGGAGTTCTGTGACCCTCAGCTGCGCCCTCTGTGGAGTTGGTGTAGGTCCGGTAATAGGCTATTTTTGATGAAATCTCCCCAAAGCCCGGCGGGGCAGGCAGGGTGCATGGAAAATGTGACTGCAAGGATTCATCGGACATTGCCTTTAGAAAATTGTTCGAACAATGCTGATATGGTAGGACCTGGCCATTTGGGAGTTCCACCTTTTTTGCTGCGCTTAAGTACAAGGAAATTTCTTGAAGAAGGACCAGATTAGTTCGGCAGCATTAAAACCATACAGGGCATTATTGTCGGCCAGTTTGCCGGTAAAATAGGGTCCCGGCCAAATATGGCCCCAGTTTTTGATCACACACAAGACCGTTTCAGATGCTTTCGTGTTGTCATGCCATGTCTGGATCTGTACGCAGCCGCCGCATAAATCCGAAATCACCGGAGGGCCGTTGCAACCGTTGGCGTCAATCCAAAACTGAACCGAATCTCTGACGGAAAGATAGCTTCGATCGCCCTTTCGCACCATCGATCGCCCACCTGAGAAGGGTATGTCATCGTCATTCAAGCCATGCATGATAAAGATGGGCAGCTTTTTATCGGGCTTTTGGATACGCCATAATGGTGCGGCCGCATTGGAACGGCCACCGATGCTGGCGGCGATGGCGGCAGCGGCGGCAAGTTTATCGGGGTGTTCTGCTGCAAATCGATAAGTCATCATGCCACCGTTTGAAAAACCAACCATATAAACGCGGCTTCGATCCACCGTTAGGCGCATGCATACATCTTCTATAGCCTCGACAAGATATCCCACATCGTCAATTCGCTCATTGGCGGCTTTTCCGCAACAGTGTCCCGCATTCCAGTGTTGCAGATAGCCCAAAATCCCAATGCCCTCTGGATAAAGGACAATAAAAGTTTCCCGATCGGCGATCTGGCTGAATCCGGAAATTTTCTCAATGCCTCTGGCCGTATCGAATGCACCGTGAATGACGACTACAAGCGGCAACGAGGTTAAGCCGTCATAACCTGAAGGAATGTGTACCCGGTAGGAACGCTGATACCCGCCAGTGACAAGATCCATGCGTTGCTTGTATGTGGATGGGCCCTTGATGTTTGTCGATGACAATGACCCAGTGCAAGCACCCAAGAGAAAAATCAACGCAATGATGCCGATCGGACTGAATTTCAGGGAATAGTTCATTTAATTTAACATCCTGCCGGCAGGATCATCGCTAATCGATGATGCTCTATTTAAAAATGGCAAAAAGGCCGAGTGATGGCATTCGGCCTTTTGCCTGTCTTTCAGGATCCCAATTACCCTGGGATCCAAACTATCCGGGGATCGAGACCGGTGCTGCCTTGCCGATGAATTCCATGGTATCCTCATATTTGCCACGCATGTCGATAGTTCCCTGTTCCAATTCCTTTTTGATGGGGCTCCAATCTGACGGGCACTCGGTTCGTAGCTGATCCACCCGTTGGGCCATCTCGTCCATGAGCATATTGAGGTCCTGGATGTTCATCAGAAGCTTTTCTTTTTCAGCGGTTCCTAATTTATCGATTTTTCTCATGGCATCATACATCTTGGCTTTCCATGAGGTCATTTCCGATTCCATTGCCGAACAAAAGTCCTTTACGTCCATGATGTTTCTCCTTTTTGTTTGAGTTGTGATAGTCCGAAACTTGGTATGAAACTACTACAAGGCATACGGTGGTCAATAATATCAGCTGGGCAGCTCTGGAACGCGTCCAATGGAGGGATTGAAATACAGAACTGGTGTCTCGTTTTGGGCAATCCTTGTAGAATAAATATTTATAATACCATAATGATGCCAAGGTCAATGTTTTCAATTTATTATTTGCTCAAATGGACAGGGATAAAAGCGGATATCTACAACTTGCTGGCCCGATGTGGGATTGCGATCGAGTGCCTTAGAATATCTGTGCAGGATTTCAAAATTGAACCCGGCCGATCTCTCCTTATATTGCGTTCTCCAAACGGCTGCGTCCGATTGGAAGAGCGAATCTTGAAGGTCACACAACAAAGTGTCCGCCGCGAGCGGGATGAAAGGATAGAAGTATGGATGCGACCCAAGACAACATCGACGAGAAACTGACGCGGCTCGGGGATGGGCTGCTCCCCGGCCTGTTCGGCATCGAGGTATTTGCAGCCGATAAGGGCACCGCGCGGATGGGCATGGCCATCCGGCCCGACATGCTGGCCCCTAACGGCTATCTGCATGCGGCGGCGGTCATCGCCCTGGCCGATACGGCTGCGGGATATGGCACCATGGGCAACCTGCCACCGGGGGCCAAGGCCTTTACGACCATCGAATTGAAGAGCAACTTCACCGGAACGGCCAAGGAGGGGACGCTGGTCTGTGACGCCAGGGCGATCCACGGCGGTCGACTGACCCAGGTATGGGACGCCGAGGTCACCCATGTGGAGACGGGCAGGACGATCGCCCGATTCCGCTGCACCCAGATGATCCTGTTCGAGGGCCTCAACGAGTGCCTGAGCTGAGGGCATTCCGAAGATCAGGCGCTTTTCCGTAGCAGATGCGTTGCCAGACGTTTTCCCAGGGCGATCAGGGTCATGGACGGCGGCATTCCCCAGGCTTCCGGGATCACCGAACAGTCGCAGACGAACAGGTCGTCATAAGCGGTCATCAGGTTCGAATCCACGAGGTCGCCGATCTTGACCGTGCCTCCGGGGTGGGCGGCCAGGTACTGGGTCCTGAAAATCTCCCGGGCCCCCGCTCGCTTCAATATGGCCCTGGCCCGTTCATACCCCCGTTGCAGCTTACTTTTTTCGGCTTTGCCGAGCATCTTCCGCACGCCGCCCCTGTTGGTGAGCCGGCCACCCAATTCGTCCTTTGCCTTGACCATGATCTGGAGGGTGCGACGCCGGGCCCCCATCTGATCGAACCGCAAAACCCCGGCGGCAAACAGGGCCGTGGTGAAGAAGGGATGGGCCATGTCCGTCATCATGTAGCCTTCGTCCGCCAGATGCACGCCGGCGCTCATGGGGATCTCGCTGGTCGGCACATCGATATCGCGGACCGTCCCCCTGACGCCAATGAGCGGGTCGAAGAAAAAATCGAATCCCGCCCCCTCGATGCCGCTGGCCCGGAGGATTACCGGCGTACCGATGCCGCCCGCGGAGAGCACGATCCTCGGAGCGAACGCGCGTTTTTTCTCTCCCTTGCGAACGAACTCAACCCCCACGGCGCGGCGGCCGTCGAGGAGGACCCGGGTGACCCGGGCGCCGTTGATCAGCCTCGCACCCTTGGCCACTGCTTGATGGGCGAACATGCGGGCACTCCACTTCACCTCGTGCGGATCGCCGTAATGACCGAACGGCGTGCCGGGCGTCCATCGATCCTGGTACATCAACTTGTCGAGTTTTTGCCAGTCGTAGCCCAAATCCCGGGCGCATTCCATGATGCGCCGGGACATGGGGCCGACCATCTCGTCCTTGAGGGGTGCCACCGGCAACTCTTCCCGCAGCGCTTTGACCTCCTGGCGAATATCGACGCCGTATGACGCGAGCATGTCGAAGGGCACCGGAAAAGCGGTGGCGTAATTTAGCACCGAGCTGCCGCCGGTGGTGATGCCGCGCACTAGGCCGAGGAATTGCGGTGTGAACAGCAGGCTTCTGCCCGGCACGAGAAGGGATTTGATGCCTTGCAGGGCGCCGCCGGTCAGTGGGGCGTCCTCCCCCCATTCGAGCATGAGCACCCTCTGGTGATTTTTCGTCAACTCCCGGGCGACGGTGGCGCCGCCCGGGCCAGTGCCCACCACGATGGCATCGACTTCTCTTGGAAGCGGTTTCATAAACGGTCCTCCTGTAAACACCGCGAGTGGCTCTCCGGACAGGATTTGGCTTCAGAACCCTTTTGTCACCGATCAAACGAAACGCTTCACAAACCGGATCACCTCTCCGATCACCTCGTCCCGGTTGGTTTCGTTGAAGACTTCATGCATGGCACCGGGATAGATCTTCTCCGCGTAGATCTTCCCCCGCAGGTGTTGGATCATGGGCCGCGTTTCAGCCATGGGCACCAGCAGGTCCGACTCGCCGTGAACCCACAGCATGGGCAGCTCCCCCAGTCCCGGACCGGCTTCGACGGTGGCCATGGCCGCCATCATCGCCGTAAGGGTTTCGCGACGGAAAGCGCCGTGATACACCAGCGGATCCTGGGCATAGGCCTTCCCGACCTCGGGATCCCGGGAGAGCACGGCCGGGTCCAGCGGAATCTCGGGAATGGGGTCCATGGCCATCAGCTGCTGGAGCGCTTCGCGGGCGCCGAACATCGGGCCGGAGAGCACCAGCGCGGCCAGCTCCTTGCCGTGATGCTGGGCGTAGCGCGCGGCGATCATGCCGCCCATGGAGTGGCCGATGAGTATCATGGGCAGGCCGGGCAGGCCCTCGACGCTCTTGACGGCCAGCTGGTGCAGGTCCTCGACCACGGCTTCGAAATCGGAGATCAGGGCCCGCTCGCCGTCGGACCGGCCGTGGCCCTTGTGGTCCAATCCCACGACCGTCGCGCCGGCTGCACGCAGGTCGTCGGCCACGCGGTCGTAACGGCCGATATGCTCGCCATAACCGTGGCACAGCAACGCGACCCAGCCGGCCTTATCATTGGGCCATTGGCGCACGTAACGCTTCGCTCCGCCGCTGTTTGCCATCATCCACTCGTTCACCGTCTCCATCTTGCCCCCTGATTTTATTTGGACGCCAGCGGCGTCATATACTCGAAGATATTGGCCCCGCTCGCATGGGGTTTGGTTTCGGCCAGGCTGTTGATCTGTCCGAAATGGTCGCGGATCTCCTCGGGTTTGATCTCCCGGATCCCGTCGCCGATGCACACCCCTTTTCCCGAGACCACGGCCGTGCGGCCGTACCACCCAGCACCCATGACATAAATCATACCGCTCACGTCATTTTCTTCGGAGGCCAGATAAAGCACCATGGGCGCATTGAACTGGGGATTGAGTTTCTTTTCGAACTCGGGCGGAAAGATATCGCTTGTCATGCGCGAATAGGCGGTGGGCGCGATGGTGTTGACCTTGATATTGTAGTTGGCGATTTCGAGCTTGAGGGTGTTCATGATGCCCACAAGCCCCATCTTGGCGGCGCCGTAGTTGCACTGGCCGAAGTTGCCATACAGGCCGGAGGTGGAGGAGGTAAAGATCACCCGGCCGTAGTTGGCCGCTTTCATCAATTTCACTGCCGGTTGGGTCACACAGAAGGCGCCTTTGAGATGGACCGCGATCACCAGGTCCCACTCCTCTTCCGACATTTTCAGAAAGGATTTGTCACGAAGAATACCGGCGTTGTTGACCAAAATATCCACTTTGCCGTAAGCGTCCACCGCGGTCTGCACGATGTTGGCGCCGCCCTGCATGGTGGCCACCGAGTCGTAGTTGGCCACCGCTTCGCCGCCGGCGGCCTTGATCTCAGCCACCACACGATCGGCGGCGGACTGATCGGCCCCTGCGCCGTTACGGGCCCCGCCCAGATCGTTGACCACCACCTTGGCACCTCTGGCCGCCAGCTCCAATGCATACATCCGGCCGATACCCTGCCCGGCCCCCGTGACAATCGCAACCCTGCCATCAAATCTGATTTCCGCCATGCAGTGCTCCTTTTTCTGTGATGAATACACATCAGTGTGCCGCCGAAGCAGCCTTATGGATGGGATTAGAATTAAGACCGCGCTTAGAATTTAGCCGAAAAGCATTCCCGTGTCCACCCAGCGATTCTAATCGAATACAATTAAATAAATCCGGCCCGGGTGGGGCAGGTGGCCGAGCGCCGGGATTGACAACGGACCCCGTATCGCCGACAATAAGGTTCGATAAGCGGCCACTCCCCTGGTTTCCATTCCTGCGATGCGACTGCGGCACCGCCCGGCGCAGCCAGCGCCCATTTCTTGACCCATGTCTTTTTGCAAGGAGGTGACTCGTGATCCATCAATTCGACACCGTTATCGTCGGATCCGGCGGCGCCGGCCTTTATGCGGCCTTGGAGGCCAGCCGGCGATCCCGAACGGCGGTCCTGTCCAAACTCTATCCCATCCGCAGCCACACCGGCGCAGCCCAGGGGGGCATCAGCGCCGCGCTGGGCAATGTCGAAGAGGATAAACCCGAATGGCACGCCTTCGACACGGTCAAAGGGGGCGACTATCTGGTCGATCAACAGGCGGCCAGAATTCTGGCCGAAGAGGCGGTCCAGGCGGTCTACGACCTGGAAAACCGTGGCCTGCCGTTCAACCGCACCCCCGAGGGACGCATCGACCAGCGCCGATTCGGCGGCCACACCCGCAATTTCGGCGAGGCCCCGGTCAAACGCGCCTGCTATGCGGCCGACCGCACCGGACACATGATCCTGCAGACCCTCTACCAGCAGTGCATCAAGAACGAGGTCGCCTTTTTCGACGAATACCAGGTCGTTGACCTGATCTTGGACGACCATACCTGCCGGGGGGTCGTCGCCGTCCAGCTTTCCACGGGCGAACTGCACATCCTGGCGGCCAAGGCCGTGCTCTTTGCCACCGGCGGCTTCGGGCGCATGTTCAAGATCACCTCCAACGCCTTCGCCAACACCGGCGACGGCCCGGCCGTGTGCGCCCGCAGGGGCATTCCGCTCCAGGATATGGAGTTCTTCCAGTTCCATCCCACCGGGATCATGGGGCTGGGCATCCTGATCTCCGAGGCGGTGCGCGGCGAAGGAGGCATCCTGCGCAACCGCGACGGCGAACGTTTCATGGAACGTTATACTCCCACCCTGCTCGATCTGGCCCCCCGGGACATCGTCTCGCGCGCCATTCTCACGGAAGTGCGCGCCGGCAGAGGCATTCGCGGGGATTGCAAGATCGACGACTATGTACACCTGGACGCCACCCACCTTGGCAAAGAGGTCCTGCTCGGCAAACTGCCCGATATCACCAGCTTCTGCAAAACCTACCTGGGTATCGACCCGGCGGATGCGCCCATACCGGTGCTGCCCACGGCCCACTACGCCATGGGCGGTATTCCCACCGATGTCCACGGCCGGGTGGTCTGTGACGACAAGAAAACGGTGATCGACGGGCTCTATGCGGCCGGCGAATGCGCCTGCGTGTCGGTTCACGGCGCCAACCGCCTGGGCACCAACAGCCTGCTCGACCTGGTGGTCTTCGGCCGGCGGGCCGGCCGGCACATCGGCGACTACATCCGAAAGGCCGATGCGCCGCGGGTGAGCGAGGCGGACGCCGGACCGGCGAGGGCCTGGATCGAGCATCTCACCGACGGCAAGTCCGGACCGCACGGCGGGCACATCATGGAGGAGATGCAGACCCTGATGATGGAAAAAGTGGGCATCTACCGTAACGCGGGGGACATGCAGGCCGCCGTGGAGTCCCTTCAGGCACTGCGCGAACGTTACCGGACGGTGCGCGTTCAGGACACCGGCAAGTCCTTCAACACCGATCTGCTCGAGGTGATCGAACTGGGCAATCTGCTGGATCTCTCACTGGTCACGGCGGCGGCGGCCCTCAATCGCCGGGAGAGCCGCGGGGCGCACAGCCGCGAAGACTTTCCGGAGCGGGACGACGCGGGGTGGCTCAAGCACACCCTCGCGTTCCTCGAGGGCGATGCGGTGCGCATCGGATACAAGCCGGTAGACACCTCCCTATGGAAACCCAAACCTCGCACCTATTGATGCCGTTTGCCCTGCGGATGCAAAGGCGCAGAAGGAATGACATATGAAAATCACCCTTAAGGTTAAACGCTACAATCCGGAAACCGACGATCGGCCTTACGACCAGGAGTACACCCTGGAGACCGATCCCAACGCCCGATTGCTGGATGCCCTGATGCATATCAAACGTTTTCAGGACGGCACCCTGGGATTTCGCAAAAGTTGCGCCCACGGGGTCTGCGGTTCAGATGCAATGCGGATCAACGGCAAGGACGGACTGGCCTGCAAGACGCTCATCAAGGACGTGGCACCCAAGGAGGGGGACACCATCACGGTGGAACCGCTGCGCTACCTGCCGGTCCAGCGCGATCTGATCGTGGATCAAAAAGACTTTTTCGACAAATACAGGACGATCAAACCGTTCCTGATCAACACGCAACCGGTGGCGGAAAAGGAGCACATCCAGAGCCAGGAGGAGCGCATGCGCTTCGACGACACCACCAACTGCATCTTGTGTGGCGCCTGCTATTCGGCCTGCCCCATACCCGGGAAACTGCCCGCCTTCATCGGGCCGGCGGCCATCGCCCAGGCCTTCCGTTTCCTGGCCGACAGCCGCGACCGCGGGTTTGAAGAGCGGCTACCGGCCCTGGACCGTCCCGAGGGGGTGTGGGCCTGCGAAAACCATTTCGAATGCACCAAATGCTGTCCGCGTTCGATCCTCATCACCAAACGCATCAACCAGACCAAGAAGATGATCGAAAAGCACAAGCCAGGGGGCGACGGGGCGCATTGACCCCAGCCCCCATATCGAGATGCCATCCATCAATGGGGCGTTTCGTAGCTGTCCATGAACATTTCGGAAGGTTCGTCATCGCCGGGCTTGACATCCGGACGGTTGTTGAGGATGCGCGCACACGAATTCCACCGCAGCACCGCATCCTGATTGCCCGGACCGCACCCCTTCAGCGCCTTATCGAAAGACTCCAAAGCCTTGGCGAACCAGCTATAGGCGACAGTGCCCGAACCGGGACCGCCCTGCCCCAAGTGCGCCTTGGCCCGGCGCTCGTAGATAATACCGGTGTAGTAGGCCTTGCAGTATTGGTCCGAAAGGCGCTGGGCCACCTCCAGGGCCATCTGGTAAGAGGGGTTCAGTTCGTTGGCGAAATTGTCGGTGAGGGCCAGCAACAGGGTAATCAAAGCATCTTGATGATCGGGCTTCACCGCCAGGATATCGAGGCAGATGCTTTCGGCTTCATGGGGCTCATTGAGCATGCGATACCGTTTGGCCATCTCCAATGCTGAAGGAACGGATTCCGGCGAAAGTGTTTTTAGTTCGACCATGACCGCCTCCTTTTCCGACCATCTTGGTGGTCGCAGGCATAAATACAGCGGCATACAATGGCCAACGTATGGCCGTCCCGGCTGCATTGCTCGGCGCTCAAATAGACCCGCTATTCTCGTTTCTCGCGCCTTGTGCGACGGGCGCCTCGGCCTTCTTGTTGCGTCACTGTATTTTTACCCGCGACCACTTAGTGGCCGCTGGTTTGGGATGTTGACTTTATGCTAAGCAGCATCCCCGGCATTGCAAGTGCTTGGAGAAGTTTCAGGACGGAGCACCAGGGGCGGTATCAGACGGACAAAAACAGTGTATGGGATCCTCTCAACCCTTCAAATACTTTTCAAAGACATAATCGTTATCCTCGCCCAATGCGGCTTTCACCCATTTGACCCGCAACGGTGTTTCAGACATGTTCCCTGCGACGGGAAGCGTCAAGACTCCAAAGTTGGACGCTTCGATTTCCACAAAAGTGCGGCGCTTCTGCCAGTGGTCCACCTTCAACACCTCTGCAGGCGGCAACATTTTGGTGGTCACCGGCATACCGCCGCCGCGCCACTTGGATCCGGCGGCCTGGATGCTGTATTTGGAAAATTTGCTGAAAATTTCGTCGTAGGTAAAGTTGCGCACCGTTTTTTCAATGTCCTGGTTGAGTTCCCGGACTTTGTCGACGTTGTCGGTGATGCGGTCGATCAGGTAGCGCCACTCCTCTTCCAGGTTCCATTTGTTCAAAATTTTCAGAGCGGCGCGGAAATCCTGGTCACGGAAACAGGCAATGGCCACATAACCGTCCTTGCATTTGAAAAATCCATAGGGACAAAGGCCGTAATCCAAGGTCCCGTAGCGGGGACGGGCACGTTTCCACAAGTGACCGATGGTGGGCGGGAAGCCCACGCACGAGGAGTAGGCGTCGGCCGCGGCTACATCGATCATCTGCCCCTTGCCGTTCAACCGCTTGAAAAACAGGGCGGCCAGAGCGCCGGCCACGGCCTCCAACGCTACGGCGTAGCCTGCGGCGTGAAAGCCGGCCCGTGTCGGCCAGTTTTGGGGTTCGGGTGCATCGGGCAGGTCCCCCAGGATGGCGGCCAAGCCCGATTCCGCCTGGCTGGTGAGATCCGACCAGGGGATGTGCCCATGGGCCCTGGCCCGTCGGCCGGTGTGACCGTAAGGCGTGATGGCCACGTAGATCAGGCCGGGATTGAGCTCGCGAAGCTGCCGGTACCCCAGGCCTATGGCATCCAGTTCCCCGGGGGCGTAAGTCTCGATCACGATGTCTGCCCGGGCCATCAATTTCTTGAGCTTCTCACGATCCGCCGCCTGGTCGAAATCGAGCATCACGTGGCGCTTGTTGCGCGACTCGATCAGGTAGCCCAGGCCGGCTCCCTGGCGGTGGGCGCCGAACGGTGTGACCACCCGGGATGGATCGCCCCCCGGCGGCTCCACCTTGATCACCTCGGCTCCGGCTTCGGCCAGCAGGCCGGCCGCCGTCAAGCCGGCGAAGTTGGCGTAACTCAAATCCAGCACGAGGGTGTCATCCAGTGCCTCCGGCTTGCCTTCCGCCGATGCCATGCCGTCCAGCATGCGGCTCCAGTCGGCCATGCGCTGGGAGGCCTCGGCCCTGCGTACATATCGCGAATAGACTTTTTCCTTGTCAGCCATGCGTTTCATCCCGGTAGTTGAAAATCGGATCGTTGTCGATGTCGTAGTAGACCGGCGGGCGCTGCCCGACCCGGTAATCCCAATACCCCACGACCCGCGCCGCCTCCAGCGCCTGGATCTGATCTTCGTGGAGCCCCAGCAGGGTTTTGAAGATATAACGGTTGTGATAGCCCAACGGCCGGGTCAGCCATTTGATGCGGCCCGGCGTCTCGCTCAGCCGCACCGTACCGCGTTCCAGTTTGAGGCGCCCATACATGGTATCGTCGTATTCCACCACGTTGCCCCGTTCTTGGCGCCAGGCGTCTTCGGATATCATCAGGTCGTCGCACACCGGCGCAGCCGGAAAACGATGTTGTTCGGCCAGTGCCATAATGGTGCCCGTCGTCTGGCCTGCCACCCACTCGGCGGTCTTTCGGCTGATCTCCCTGGCATTTTCCTTTTGCAGCCGGTCCAGGGCCTTGGCAAACCGCAGATCTTCAGCCAGTCGCGGCTCTCCCATGGCCTGGCATAGTCCGGCATACTGCTCGTCCGACGCAATGGCCACGGCGATGAACGCATCGTCCCTGGTTTTGTAGATGCCCGAGGGCGACATGCTCGGGTCCTGACTGCCGGTGGTCCCGATCTCTTCTCCCTTATCGCAAAAATAGGAGAAGTGCGGCAAAGCGCGCATCAGAATTTCGGCTTGGCATATGTCCATAAACTGCCCCTTGCCCGTCCGCTCCCGGTAGTTGAGCCCCATGAGGATCATCATGGCCGCGTAAATTCCCGGACAGAAGTCGCCGTAAAAATCGGGCACCTTGAAATATTTCTCCGTTCCGGGATAACCGGTGGCGCTGAGCATTCCGGAAGCGCCCTGGGCCAGGAGGTCCCAACCCGGCATGAATCGATACGGACCGTATTGGCCGAAGGTGCTGCAGCTGGCATAGACAATCTTGGGGTTCTTTTTCCGCAGGCTGCTGTAGCCGATGCCCCATGCCTCTACCGTACCCGGAGAAAAATTTTCGATGACCACGTCCGACTGTTCGGCGAGCCGCAGGATCAGCTCAAGTCCCTGTTTCTCCTTGACATCGATGGCCACGAAGTATTTGCTGTGGTTGATGAAATGCCAAAGTGGGTTGGAGTGCTTCCAGTATTTTCCCCAGTAGGTGGAAGAGCGCCAGTAATCCCCGGTATACGGCAGCTCGACCTTGATCACCTCGGCACCATATTGGGCCAGGACCCGCGCGGCCGTGGGACCGAAAATCATGTGCGACAGGTCGAGCACGCGAATCCCCTTCAATGCTTCGGGCTTGTCGGCCGCCTCTTGGGAAGCGAAAAGCTTCTCGGTGAAGGCGAAGTAATCCTCGCGCATAACTTTGCTCCTGTATTTTTATCCGCCGATGTAAGCCTTTTTCACCATCTCGCTGTCGAGGAGTTCTCCGGCAGGCCCTTCCAGCACGATTTCTCCATCCTGGAGGACATAGCCCCGATCGGCGATCTCAAGGGCCATCTGGGCATTCTGTTCCGAAAGCAGCACGGTGATGCCCATTTTTGGAAACGTCTGGATAATATCGTAGATATTGGCCATCACCACCGGACTGAGACCCAGCGAGGGCTCGTCGATGAGCAGCAGCCTGGGCCGCGACATCAAACCCCTGGCGATGACCAGCATTTGCTGTTCGCCTCCGCTCATCAGGCTGGCCCGCTGCTGGGATCTTTCACCCAGAATAGGGAACATTTCGGCGGCCTTGCGCATCATCTCCTGTCGCCCGGACCACGCCTCGCGCTGGCAGGCACCCATCATCAGATTCTCGCGCACCGAGAGATAGGGGAATATCTTGCGGCCCTCGGGAATATGGGAAATGCCGGCGGCCACAATGTGGTGCGGAGCCAGTTGGTCGATACGACGGCTTTCAAACACAATCTCGCCGGAAGTCGCCGATTGCATCCCTGAAATGGTATTGAGCAACGTGGTCTTGCCCGCGCCGTTGGAGCCTACCAGGGCCACGATCTCTCCCTGCCGAACCTCCAGGCCCAGGTCGTGAAGCACCGGGATGACGCCGTAAGAGACATTCAATCGGTTAATGGACAACATGGCGACCTCCCAGATAGGCTTTGATGACCCGCTCGTCTTTGATCACCTCCTTGGGCGTCCCCTCCACCAGTTTCTGGCCGTGCTGGAGCACCACGATGCGTTGGGCGGCCGCCATGATCACCTTCATCACATGTTCGATCCACAGGATGGTGATGCCGAACTGCTCCTGGGCGCTCCAGATCATGTCCAGGGCACGAGAGGCCTCTCCGGGGTTCAAGCCGGCCATGGCTTCGTCGAGCAGCAACAATTTGGGGACCGTGGCCAGCGCCCTGGCCAATTCGAGCATGCGCAGTTCGTATAGATTCAGATCGCGGGCCAGGGTGTCGCGTTTGGCAAACAGACCGACGAACTCCAGGTAGTACGACGCCTCGAAAGAGGCATCGAACAGGCTCATATTCGGCCGATGCCCGCCGTTGAGGACGCTCACCGTCACCGACGCCAGGGCCGTCATGGCGTAAAACGGCCTTGGGATCTGATAGGTGCGACAAATCCCCCGATGACAAATCTTGTTGGACGGCAGACCGCTGATCTCTTCTCCCAGAAAACGGATGGATCCCCGGTCGGCTTTAAAGGTGCCGGAAATCAGGTTCATGACCGTTGTTTTGCCGGCGCCGTTGGGGCCGATCAACCCCACGATCTCGCCCTCTTGGACCGAAAAGCCGACATCGCTGACGGCTTGCAGCCCCCCGAACGATTTGTGCAGCCCCTGTATTTCGAGCACGACTTAATTTCTCCTTACCTTGAGCTGCGGGAAATAATCCCGGTGATGTCGTTTGTGGTAGAGACCGAAGAGCCCCTCGCCGCGCGGCAGAAAAACGATTGCCGCGATGAGCACCAATGGGAAGACCACGTAGTTGACCGGCCCCAGCGGTCGGATCACGTCTTCCAGAATGGCGACGAAATATGCCCCCCAGACCGCACCGTAGGAATAGGCTCGGCCGCCGATCAGAATGATGATCAGGATCTTGAGCATATAGTCCAGCGGCAAATAGGTGACTCCGGCAAAGGTGCGGAAGGTATGGACGATGAACCAGCCGACAATGCCGGTCAGCACCGAAGGAAAGACGTAGTAAAAAACTTTGTTGCGGCTGACGTTGACCCCCATCATCCGGGCCACGTCCTCGTCTTCGTTGATGGCGGCGAGCGTGACGCCATAGCGCGATCGCCCGATCTTGTCCGCCACCAGGAGATAGAGCAGCATCATCGCCAGGGAAAGATAGTAGTAGGAAACATAGTTCCAGGTCACGCGCCCGAGATCGAGCAGGGGACTCATGCCGACCAGGCCCACTTCGCCGCGGAACAGATCGCCGTAAATGAACGTCAGATCGAGAAACGCCAGGGGAAGAATCAGTGTGATCAGGGAAAAGTAAAGCCCCTTGGCGATCCAGGTGATGGGACTGAGGATCAGGGCGATGGCGGCGCACGTGAGAATGGTGGCCACAAGCGTGAGAAACGGATGCCATCCCAGGTGAAGGTTGAGCAGGGCGGCCGTATAGCCGCCGATGCCGAGGTAGAGCTGCGGCCCGAAATTTACGCGCGCGGTGCCCACGAGTTGGAGCCCCAGCGGTATGGTAATGGCCGCCAGCAGGTTGGCTGTGGTGAACATGGTTAGAAAGGCCGGATATCGGAAAATGGCCAGCGGCAGAAGGACCAGGAGCAGGACACCGATCCAGGGATTGCGCCAGTAGCGTGGCTCTATGATATATTCGTACTTCCGGTCCCGCCAACGGGCGATGATGCGATCACGTTTGAGCTCGAACTTTACCATATGGTTTCTCCGGGATAGAGGCCGCCCCGCTTGAAAATCATGACCAGCAAGGTGATGACCAAAGCGGCGAACCCCATGAATCGCGACACATAGAAGAAGCTGATAGAGGCGTGTATGAATCCAATCAGATAAGACGCCACGATACTGCCTTTGAGGTTGCCCAAGCCGCCCAGAATCGAAACCAGCATGGCTGTGGTGAGTAGCGGCGCCCCCATGAGGGGATCGACGCTCCAGAACGGCGCGATCATCAATACGCAGATGGTCGGTGGAATGACCGACAACGCCATGGCCAGAAAATACATCTTGCTGACATCGGCACCCATAAGCCGGGAGGCCTGGATATCCTGACTCATGGCCCGTATGATCAATCCGACGCGGGTCTTGAGAAACATCCAGACGAACACCAGGGTGACCCCGATACCCGTGAGGGCGGCGAAGAGCATTTGGTAAGAGAGCCGGACCTTGCCGATTTTAAACGTGCCATCGATGATCGTCGTGGGAATGGAGACACCGGCGGTTACAGGATAACTGTAGTTGGCCAGATGGGTCACGGCCAGGAACACCAGCATCGACAGAGTCAGCAAAATCTCCTCCTGCTCGAGATAACGCTGAAATATCCCTTTATAAAAGACCAATAACGCAAAGGCGATCTGCATGACGAACATCAATCCAATGGCCGGCCACAAGCCCAGGTGCAACTCGTGCATCAAGGCCCAGGTCCCGTAGGCCGCCAACACAAAGGTGACGCCATAGCCAAGGTGGAAAATCCGCAGCACGCCGCAGATTAGGGAAAACCCCAGGGAAATCAGCAAATAGATCGATCCCCAGACAAAGGCGTACACCAGCACGGATTGCAGTTTGTATGCGAGCATGGACAGACACTCCTCAAGCGCTGGCGTGCGGCCATTCCGCAACGGTTCATAAAGATCTGCAAAGGCCGCACGCCCTTCTTTTCTCTTCTATGGTGTTACTTTCTCAGCTCCGCGGGTGACATATACTTGGCGTTGGCGTATTCCGCCGGGAAAATCACCTTCATGGCCCCCTGGTCGCCCTCTTTCTGCCACTGCACGATCGGCGTGACATATTTGGGATAGGGCAAGTTGTAGTGCAGTTTCGCATTCCAACCGATGGTGCCGAGCACCGCGACCTCCTCCACGTTTTCCAGGCTCTTGATCAGGCCTTCGATATTATCGACGCCACCGGCGTTTTCGGCCGCCTTCTTGAAACCGTAAAGCGTGTCGTAGGTGGTATGGGACCCGAAAATGGGGCCGACTTTATACTTGCCCACCAGGTTATCCATGAAGGGAATCGTCTTTTCCGTAATGGGCACGCGGATCATGGAAGAGCCCACCAGCACGCCGAGACATTTGCCTTCGGTAACCTTCCAGGCCGGCGGCATGCCGGCCAGACCGCCCCAGATATAAAGCGGCAAATCCCTGGCGCTGGATTGTTCCCACTGCTTGATCAGCGCGCCTTCGTCGATGTAGCCGACCGTGGCGTCGATCACATCGGCCTCCATGGCGGCGATCTCTTCGAATACCGATGTGAACATCTTCTGATCGGTGGAGAGGGTGGTCTCGTAGACCACCTTCAGGCCGTTCTGGGCATAGACCTCCTTCAACGGCGGCGACACATCCTTGAGGCCTTTGCGAAGCGGCTTGGTCCATTCCATGTCCTCATAGACCAACGCCACATTTTTGGCCCCGGCCAGCTCCTTGAACACCTGGGCGTTGAGCGGGCCCCAGATGTTGAGGTAGTTGGTCGACACGGAATAGTAGGTCTGAAATCCGAATTTATACTTCTCATAATTATCCCGCACATGGTGCCAGATCACGTCACCCGATCCGATGGTGGAAAACATGATATGGGGAAACTCTTTGAACAGCTCGGCGCCGATTTCCATGCCGGCCACGGCCATTTCGACCTTCTCGCCGATGACCACCGCGGTCACCTTGTCGGTCATGACCAGTTTTTTGTAGAGTTCCACGGCCTTGGGAATTTCCCCTTTGGTGTCCTCGACAATGAGTTCCAAAGGCCGTCCGGCAATGCCGCCGGCGCTGTTCATCTCGTCAACGGCCATCTGGGCGGCGCCTTTGGCGCTGAGGGAAAACGCCGCCGACAGGTTGCCCATGAATCCGATTTTGATCGGTGCGTTAGCCTGGGCCATCGCGCCGGTCGAACATGCCAAGACAAAAAACAGGACAACGGATACGACCACCCCACTCTTTTTTCTGTTCATTGAAGCCTCCTTGATAGACGTGGCTTTGGAAAGAATTAACGCCGTTGCCGTCAATCCCGACGGCCTTGATTATCCCCGATCGACGGACTTACGTCCTTGTTGCTTTGTAACGGTCTGTTTTTCCTTTTTAGAAGACGTCGATCCGCTTGACGCCACGGGCCGTGATCGTGGATCCACCGGTTCGACGTTCACCTTGAACGTGAACGGGTTTTGGGACCGATCCGCCTCTATCCCCCCCATCACCAGTTCAACCAACGGATCGACGTAGTCGAGAAGATTGTCGTCGGTTCGATACAAAAGTTTGCGAATGGTGAGATGCTCGATCGCCCCCAACAGCACAGAACGAATCAGGTAGGGCGTAAAACCGGATTTGATTTCGCCCGAGGCGATGCCGGAACGGATCACGTCGATCAGAGGGCGCATGCGCTGCCGCAGCACCTGATATCCCTCGGCTTCCATAAATCGGCTGTTCTGTTTGAGGATGAGATAGCTGACTGCGGCATAATTGGGGTTGGTCTGGTGTATCCAAAGCAGAATATAGATGATCGCCCGAAGCTTGTTGACCGTTCCTTTGGCCATAGCCAGGTGAAAATCGATCAACTCGCCGATTTTTTGGGAAGTTTCCAGCGGTATGGTGAACAGGATATCTTCTTTGGAAGTAAAATACTCGTAGAGGGTGGGTTCCGAAAGGCCGGCACCCTTGGCGATCTCGGCCATGGTGGCGGTGTGGAATCCCTTCTGCGCGAAGACCTGCTCCGCTGCCCTGAGAATCTGTTCCCGGCGTGGACCGGTCTTCCTGCCCTTGGCCAAATCACCCTCCTTTGTGCCGCCGTCCGAAAACCAGGAAGGCGGATGAATCGGGTGTCTTATGGAATTATTTACTGCCTGGGATGTATCGCGCCGGTGATAAAATGCTTCGTGGCGTGTCTATTTTTTGGATAAAAGGAATTGATGCTTTAGTCAACATGAATTTAGCGTTATTAAGAAAATGAATGAAATATTTTATCCACACTATGAGAAATTAAAATTGCCCATTTTTTTCGAAAGAATCGGCGACTTGAAAAAGGCCTGCGGTGCTGCTAATCAGCGATAAACCATGGAGGAGATTGGACATGAATGACATTGCCTTTCGTTCGGCCAGTGAACTGGCGCAAATGATCCGCAACGGCAAGATGTCGAGCAGGGAACTGCTCGACATCTATCTTCAACGCATCGAAACCTACAATCCGCGGATCAACGCCGTGGTGACGACGGATGTGGAGGGGGCCCGTCTTCAGGCCAAAAAAGCGGACGAACTGGCCGCCAAAGGGAAATTCATGGGGCCGCTGCACGGCGTGCCGGTGACGATCAAGGACGGTTTCGAAACCGCCGGGATGCGCACCACCTCCGGTGCCGCGATCTATGAAAACCACATTCCCAAAACCCATGCCGACGCGGTTCAGCGCTATGTCGACGCCGGCGCGGTGATCATGGGCAAGACCAATGTGCCCAAGTTTTGCGCCGATTCGCAGAGCTACAACACCATCTTCGGCACGACCAACAACCCCTGGGACTTGGAACGCACGCCGGGCGGATCATCCGGCGGGGCGGTGGCGGCTCTGGCCGCCGGGTTGTGCGGATTGGAAATCGGCAGCGATATCGCCGGCTCGATCCGAGTCCCCGCCGCCTGGACCGGCGTTTACGGTCACCGGCCGACCCACGGCATCGTGCCGTTCCGCGGCCATGTCCCGCCGCCGCCGGGCATCCTTTCAGAGGCGGATCTCTCCGTGGCCGGTCCGCTGGCCCGCAGTGCCGACGACCTGCAGATGGCCCTGGACCTGCTCGCAGGGCCCGGTCAATGGAATGCCACCGCCTACCGTCTGTCGCTGCCCGCGCCGCGCGCCAGGACGCTGAAAGAATACCGCATCGCCGCATGGCTCGATGATGCCGCCATGCCGGTGGACGATTCGGTCAAGGCATGCCTGGCGCAGATGGTCGCCGCTTTGAGGGGCGCCGGCGCGCGCGTGGACGAAACCGCACGGCCCGCCATCGACCCGGCCGATGCCTTCCGAACCTTCATGCGGCTGCTCAGCCCGGTGCTCGCCGCCGGCGCACCGGCCGATCTCATCGAACTGCTCAAGCAGGTGGCCCGTACCGAAAGCGAGGAGACCGAGCTGGGGCAGTTCGCCCGCGACGCCACCCAGATGCACCGCCAATGGCTGTCGGCCAATGCCAAGCGCCATGGCCATCGCCTCATCTGGGCCGAATTTTTCAAGGATTATGACGTCCTGCTCTGCCCGGTGGCCAGCCTGCCGGCCATCGTGCACGACCAGAAGGGCGAACCCATCGAGCGCACCGTCATGGTCAACGGCAAGACCGAGCCATACAGCATCCTGTTGCGTTGGGCGGGTCTGACGACCTATGTCTACCTGCCGGCCACCAGCGCGCCGATCGGTCGCACGGACGGCGGCCTGCCGGTCGGCGTGCAGATCGTGGGGCCCTACCTGGAAGACCGCACGTCCATCGATGTCGCCCAAAAGCTGGCCGGGATCATCGGAGGGTTCGAGCCCCCGCCGGGATATGTGCCATAAAGTGATGACAACTTAAAGAGAACACACAGCCGAATCATGAATCCAAAACTGTTCAAGCTTCTGATCAACGTCTATCCGCCCTACCTGGGCACGGGCATCGTCCTCACGAACGTTGCCGACGACTACTCGAGTATCACGATCCGGATGAAAGAGCGTTTCTACAACCGCAACTACGTGGGCACCCATTTCGGCGGATCGCTGTACGCCATGACCGACCCATTCTACATGCTGATGCTGATCCAGATCCTCGGGCCGAAGTACGTCGTGTGGGACAAAGCGTCCAGCATCAAGTTCGTCAAACCCGGGAAGGGGACCGTCACGGCCGAATTTCATGTGGATCAGGCTCTCGTTGAAAAAATCAAAAGAGAGACCGCAGACGGCCGGGTCTTCTTGCCCGAGTTGACGGTTCCCATCAAGAACGAACAGGGCGACATCGTGGCCATGGTGGTCAAGACGCTCTACATCCGCAAAAAAGACAACCTTTGACGGCACCGTAAGAAGCCCAATATCTGCGTTGCGCTCATCCCGTGGTCCTTGCGGCGTACGACAAGTACGCCTCAGGACACGGAATTTCGCACGCCTTGATCTTGAACTCCTTACGGCGCCGTCCAGCGATAGCTATTTACGTGTCTGTCAATTCTTCACTCCGGGATTATCAGCAATTCCAACTGAAAATGTGATTCACCTTGAAGGGCATGCATTACAGAAGGAATTCGATAGAAATTCGCATGGCAATGGACATGGCAGGCGTGGGTGGAGCAGGTGGCCAGGGCCACATACGCCTGCAGTCAATAGTGCCGGTTGAATGCAAACGGCGGATAAGCGGCCCAGACTGTTTGAGCGCAGCGAGTTTCTGGGCCGCCCGCCGTGCATTTTTACCGGCACTTGGCCGCTTGGCGTGTGGCATCGACCACCTGCTCTATCCACGCCGGGTTTAATGAATAGTATTCAGTCAGAACCCCTACGGGATTATTTCAGTTTTTGTAGCATTTCCCCCATCATGCGATGAATCAGGTTGATCGCCTTGAGCGGTCGGAGCATGACCTTGAAGTCGATGATCCTGCCGTCCGCCCCCCAGGTGATCATGTCCACACCGTTGACGACGATGCCCTCGATCTCGGTCAAAAATTCGAGGACGGCATGGTTCCCCGATACAATCTCGCGCAGGTATTTGAAAGTCCCGTTATTGAGCACGTGCATGGCTGCGGTCAGGTAGAGCTTGGTGATCGGTTTGCCCGCTTGCGGCGTATGCACGACCGGTGAATGAAACACCACTTCATCGGCCAGAATGGCGTCCAAAGCGGCTTCATCCTTGGTGGTGACGACATGGTGCCAGGCTTTCATCGTATCTTCGATCATGTTCATCCTTGTCTATTGAAGGTTGTATATCCGTCTCATGGCCCGTGAAATGTCGCTGGTCATCATCAGGGCGCGGTCGGCCTCGTCGGGGCTGAGCAACACCATGTCACACGCCGGCATGACCCACGACGATTCGACCAAAAGACGCCGCTCGACCCCCGACTGCGAAAATCGGTCGATGGCCGCTGATATTTTTTCGATCAGGCTTTCCGTGGTCTCTTTTTCGAGCGATGCGCCGTCCACCGGCACGATCCCCCAGGCCAACATGCCGCCGCGATTGAGGAAACGGTTCAAATCAGGCGCATAGAGCAATATCTGCTCGATGTGCTGGTACGCATCGAAATTGATCACGTCGATGGCGGCATCGGTCAAAAGGGTCCAGTCGATATTGGCGCAGCAGTGCACCCACCGGATGTCGTCGATCCCTGCAAAGCTGGCATCGATGGCATCGATGATCCCTTCGCGGGTGCCCGTGCCGCCGGCCGAGGTAAACGTCACCAGGGTGGTTTCCGGCAAATCCACCACCACCTCCACATCGGGGATTTGTGCATGGATGGTGGCCGCCAGCGAGCGCGCTTTGATGTTCATGCCCTTGATCAGGATGTCCCGAAGGGTTTCATTGTAGATTGAGGGCTGCCCGTTGGCCTGTTTCAGGAAATCGCCGAAAAGCAGGGGACCGGCCGTATGGAAAACCACCCACTTGAGCTCCGGTGGCCGCTGGTCGCGTATCTTGGCGATCATCTCATAAATAAACGGCGCGATCTGGGGCGTGGTCTTGAAATAGTCCAGGTCATCGGCCTCGTATCGGTCGTAGAATTCGATGATCTCGGGCTCGCGCTCGGTGGAGAGATCGAAATGGACATTCTTTTTGACGCGATCGAACACCAGGCACGGCAGCCCCTCCAACATCCAGCGGATGCTCCGGGTCAAGGCCGGCAGGCAGGGGGCTTCGGGCAGATATTTCAGGATCGAGCGGGCGGCGTGGTCGATATCGCGATAGGGAGTGATGCCCATCATGGTGGCCGCGAAACAGGGTCTGGTTGGCCGTACTCTCAATGTGTCCCCTCCTTTGAAAGATGGCGCCCGGTTATCGGCCGAACAGCCGGTCGAAGCGCATCAACAGCTCCATATCGCCATTGACCTTGTACTTCTGGGCCATGAACAGATTCTGCCCGTCGGCCTTGCCGGTGACGATATCCATCCAGACGGTGAAGGGCGTTTCGATGGTCAGTGTGGGACGATCGGCCCGGCCGGCCAATGGGATGATCGTGCCGTTGTCGATATCAAAATGGCATGCCCCCTCGACCTCGCCCGAAAAAAGGAACTGAATCACGGCCCGGGCATCCCTGGCCGCGTCGCGATTGAACGCCATGCCCATGATCAGCATGAAGCTCTCGATGGAGTCGGGCCGCGGCACCATGCCGCGCTCCACGAATTTTTTCATGGTCACGCCCTCGGCGATGCAGGTTTTCCACACCAGATTGGTCACGGTGGTCCAGATGCCGAGATCCTTGACGCTCTGTTCATGGATCTGTTGCATGGTCGCCTCGGAAATGCGTCCGCTCGTTACGATCTCCCTGCCCGCTTCGACGGTCGCCGCCAGAATCCGCTGGGCGCGACTGCCGCCCAACGATGCGGCCATGGCTTCGGCACCGGGGCGGTAAATCTCGGCCACCAGGCGCTTGCCGAAGAGGTATTTGGCCCATGCGGAGAGCGGACCGAAGGCCTCCTCGTCATGAAAGCCGGCCACCGACAGCACCACGGCCCTGGGATGGGGATAGCGCTCCGGGTGGGTGGTGCGGCCGCTGGGCAGGGTGACAAAATAAGGTTCGTTCATGGGCAAGGTGCGCTCTATGAAAGCCTTCAAAGTGGCATTGACCGCGTAATGGTAGAGAGGTGTGGCAAAGACGACCAGATCGGCCTGACGGTATTTGTCGAACAGCTCGCCGCTCATGTCGTCCTTATGGATGCAGACGCCAGGGGTCTTGGTCCAGCATTGGAAACAGCCGCTGCAGATGTTGATTTTTTTGTCGCGCAGGTTGATGATTTCCACCTCGGCGCCGGCTTCGATCATGCCCTGCACCAGGTGGGACAACATGATTTCGGTTTTGCTCTGACCTTCGCCACGCGGGCTGGAATTGAGCGCAAGCACGTTCATACGAGATTCCTTTCTGTGGTTTTGCAGAGAGCTCTCTATCTTTCGAGCAAAGAGACCTGCGGGGAAAACCCGGAGGTCGCCTATTCGTCATGGCCGATATAAAACCGGTTCCACGTGGGACTGATGATGAGTTCATTGACGCACACATGGGCGGGTTGCTCGGCGACCCAGCGAATGGCGCGACCCAAGTCCTCGGATTTCAGCATTCTGGCCCGCACTTCTGCGGGCGGCGGCACGGGGCGACGGTCCAGGATCGGGGTGTCGACCTCCGCCGGACAGATGGCGCAGGCTCGGATGCCGTTGACGCACTCCTCCTTGTTGAGATCGGCGGTCATGGCCACCACGGCGTGCTTGCTGCTGGTGTAGGCCGGCCCGACAAGCGAGGAGAGATATTTGCCCGCCCATGAAGAGATGTTGATGATCAGGCCGTCTTTGTGCCGGCGCATGTGGGGCAGCACCGCCCGGGTGCAATAGAAGGAACCGTCCAGATTGACGCGGATGACCTGCTGCCAATCCGCGACTGAAACCTCTTTCCAGAAACGCTTTGGGCAGTTCAATCCCGCGCTGTTGACCAGGATGTGGATCGTACCGTGGCGTCCGACGATGGCCGCCGCCGTTCGTTCGACCGCATCCGGATCGCTCACATCCAACGGTTCCGCTTCCACGCGACCGCCGGCGGCAACAATCCGATCGGCCTCGCGCACCAGTACCTCTTTGCGGCGACCGCTCATCACCACGGTGGCACCGCCGCCGGCCAACGCCTGGGCGCCGGCCAGTCCGATGCCGGTGCCGGCACCTGTCATCCAAACGATTTTACCTTTCAGCATGTAAAGGACCTCTCCTGGTGATCGGTTTTGGAAGGATTCAAGACCGGAATGCTTCCCCGGCCTGCCGGGTCGTTTCACCCGTTCGTCGATTCACATCATAGAAGAGAGAGAGGTGAACGGTCAACCATCGTCATCAAATCCCGGGCATTTCTCACCCGCCCGCCCTTCTTGTTTTTCGTTGAACGGGATCGAATTTTATGATTTAGTTAGGCCAGTTGCGCTCAAGCTCCGGACCATCCACGGCGACACCTTTGCACCGACGATTTTTCCGAACCATCGCACCCGGATACAATCCTTTTTTATCGGACAGCTGCCACTAAAGGAGCCGACATGGCGGACAACCAGCATCAACAACAATTTCTCCGCAGGGCACTGGTCAAGAAGGTCATTCGCCGCATCATCGCCTTGGTGACCATCGTTTGCCTGGTCTACGGGCTCATCGCCCTGGTGTACGCCACAAAGACCATCTACAAGGTCAAAATGAATTACGCCGTCGTCCTCGAACGGTTCAACGGTGCGCGCGAGGCGGTTACCGACGTGGGTTGGCATGTGCGGTGGCCCTTTTTCACCCGCATCGAACAGGAGGTGGCCTTGATGAACCAGCGACTCTACCTGGGCGGCCAGCTGGAACCCATGCGGATCATTTCCAAAGGGAATGTGGCCTTATGGACCTCGGGGGTATTGACTTACCGCATCCGCGACCTGGAAACCTGGGCGATCCAAAACCTCGAGCCCATGCAGCTGCTGCAGGGCGATTACGACGGGATCGTGAAGGACCTTTTGCAGGCCGAACCGGTGGACCAACTCATCTCCGACCGCGAGGAAATCAAGGAAAAAATATTCAAGGCGCTCAAGTCGAGCCCCATCAATGTGGGCGGGCCGACACTGGAAAACAAATACGGCATCGATATCGTGAGCTTCGTGCTCAAAGAAACCCGCTTCGGCGACAAACTGGTGGAGGCCACGGAGGAGAAAAAGCGGCGTGAACTGATCGCCGAGGCCGAAAACTATGCCGCCGACCAGGAAGCCAGCCGCATCCGCAAACTCTACGCGGCCTATGTGGACGGCATCCAGGCGCTCCAAAAAAGCATCGGCCGGACCGATGGCATGACCGACACCGCCATTTTACAATTCTTGACCCAGCAGAAATGGGCCACGGCCTATGAAAAAAACCAGGAGGGGCAGCATACGGTCGTGATCCAGAACACCGAAATGTCGCCGTCCCTGACGCTGCCAGCGCCCCAGGCGCCTTCGGCGCCGACGGCAAACAAGGCTGGAAGCAATGCCAAATCACAGTAAGATGTGAAGGGCTTTGACCCGAGGAGTCGTCCGTTGCCCAAACGCCTGACCAAAAAAGTGACCTATGTCCGCCTGCCTGAACACCGAATCAAGGAGATTCAGGCCCTGGTGGCGTCTTGGCCATACGAAACCAAGGCCTTCATGCGTGCACGGCTCAACCAGTACAAACCGCCGCGCATATGGATGAGCAGCCTGGCCGAATGGGGCGTTTCCTTTTTCATGGACTCGCCGGAAAAGACCTTTCGCGTCCTCAAGGACCCGGCCATCCTGACCGATTGGCAGAAGCGATTCGAACTCTCCGGCCAGGCCAATCCCCAGGACGCCTGGAATCGTATCCTGGAAAAAGAGGTGACGGCCAGGGATTACCTCTACCTGCTCAGTTTGCTCGACGAGAGCCTGACCGATGTGCACGTGCCCATCGAGCTGGAGAATCTGTTCGAAAAAGTCTACCGGGCCCACATCCGCAAGGAGTATGTCTCTGATCCCATCGTTCCCAAGGCCCCTCTTCTCCTGGTGGTCGGCCCTTCGGGTAGCGGCAAGACATCGACTGTCACCGAGTCCATCGAAAAGGTGATCTTCAGCGACCAGGTGCTGCCCGAAATCGACCTGAACCTGAAGAAAGAAGAGTTGCTGGCCGACGAACCGTTCTGGAAGAGCCTGGAGGAGGTCGATCCGACCCTCGCCATGGAAATGGTGCGTCTCAAGCGCCTCAAATTCTACAAGCGTTTGGGCCGCATTCCCCTGATCCGCTGGATCTTCAACCGTCAGATCAACCGCAACCTCTCGATTCTCGAAGAGCAGGGCATCCAAGTCGACTATGCCATGATTACGCCCAACGATTACCAGACCGCCCTGGCGGGCGAGCCTGGCAACTACTTCAAGCGGGCCCTGGGAGATGCCCGTAAAACCACCATCCGCCACGTGGAAGAGGCGCACAGCGCCTTCGGACGCGTCGAGGGCCATGCCAGCGGGGCCGAACGCCAGCAGCGCACCCTGATCGACACCTCCAATATCGTTATCGATGAAATCATCAGCGGCAAGCGGGACTGCCTGCTCGTGGCCACCACCGACCAGCCCGAACGATTTGACGCGGCCATCTACCGGCGCTTCGTGGAAAAAGGCAAAATCATCAACCTGGCCGATTTCTGGAAAAATCCGTCCAACCTGCGCGAGGTGGTGCGCCTGGAGTTGCAGCGTCACGACATCGCGGTGCAAACCGCGGGAAGCCCGATCAGGCCGGTCGCCGATCGACCGCCCCCCATTCCCCAGGCCGACCTGGATCGCGCCGTAGAATTGATCTACCAGGTTTTCAAGGAACGCACCTTGAAGGTGATCCCCTCCTACGTCCGCAAACTCGTCCATTCCATCGTGGAGATAAAAAACGGTTTCACCATCGCGCATCTTCAGGACCCGTTTCTGGTGCGCAACGCCTTCGAACTGGTGGCCCAGAATTCTTACGGCGACCTGTACAAACGCATCGTCGATCGCATGGATCGCCACGTCCGGTGGGAGGAGTATGTAGGCGGCATCAAAGATATCTTCTCCGAAATGACCAACAACTGTCTCTACTACGGCGTCGATGAAGAGAAAGGGGTGGTGCTCAACGGCCCGCCGGGCAGCGGCAAGACCTTCCTGGTGCGCACCTGGCTCGGGGAGAATAAAGAGGTCCATGATATCGCTACCAGCGCCGCAGCCTTGCAGGACCCGGTCAACCCCATTGACGGTGCGGTGGAGAACATGGAAAAGCTCTACGACATCGCCAAGATGATCGCGCCCACGGTGGTCTTTTTCGACGAGGGCGACGCCCTGGCCCCCAAACGAAGCGCCTCGGGCGGCTCTCCTTCAGACAAGCTGACCAACAAGTTCTTGAGCCTGATCGACGGCGAAATCCCCCTGCGGCGGGTCTTCACCGTGCTGACCACCAATCGCCTGGACATTATCGATCCGGCCCTGATTCGTTCCAAGAGGCTCAAGGTGCTTGAAATATCGGGTATGATGAGCAAGGACGACATCGAAGGCATCGTCGCCATCTCCCTGGAAAACATCCCTTTGACCGAAGAGCTGAACGTCAAGGCGATCATTGAAAGCGCCCAGGGATTGTGCAACACCCCGGCCGATTACGCCGCCTTCGTCGAAAAGGCCAAGGCCCTGCGCAGCACCGAATACGAGGTCCTGCTCAGATTCCGCGACATGCAGGCGGCCGACGAAGAGATTCGGGTCAATTTCGTCAAATTCAATCTCAAAACACTGGTGGGCATCGTCGAAGCCGTGGATCTACCGGCCCCCCTGCGCAACGAGCTCAAGGCCAAGCCACTGAAAATCCTGGACCACTTCGACGAGATCAAGGCGGCCTGCGACCGGGTCGAATCGGCCGATGTCTATCCACTGACGCGCTCGCACCTGGCCTCTGCCAAGGCGGAAATCTCCCAGAGTCCGGTCAAAAAAGGCAAGGTTCAACTCGACGAGTTCCTCGAGGCCGAACTGAGCCAGGAGCCCCAGGTCGGTTTCATCATCGGCGTGGGCGCCAGCGATACGGCCGGCGTGCTGTTGCCCATCGCCACCAGCCTGACCTACCGCGTGTCGTCCAAGAACGTTTTGGTCACCGGTGCGGTCTCCTCACCCTCTTCCGCAGCGGCCCAGCTGGACATGGCCGTTCAGATGACCCAGCAATCGGCCCAGGAAGCGTTAACCATGGTGAAAAACTACCTTCAGGGCCTGGACCCCAAGGTGAGCACCGCCCGGCTGTTGGGCGATTTCCTGGAAGGCTACACCATCCACCACCAATTGTTGTCGGCCTCGTACAACGTGGGCGGCCCATCGGCCGGCTACGCCCTGGCCATCAACACCCTTTCGGCCCTCATGCTCATCCCTGTATTGAACGACTTCGGCATTACCGGTGCGCCCTGGACCAAGGGTGTCAAACCCGGCGAGGTGGGCGGATCGGTCATCATCGGCGGTCACAAGAAGAAAACGGAAAAAGTGCTCACCTACCTTCGCCGCATGTACATGCCCCTGAAAAATTACATGGATCTGGATCAGGATTTTCTGATGGGCTACTGGTCCCAGGGCAAAGACATTCTGGGCGTCACCCATTTCGGCGATTTGATCCCGGAAGTCGTCTGGCTCAGCCCCTCCTACGGAAAACGCCTCGAGGAGCTGATCCATCTGCGCATTCAGTATAAGTTGGGCAAATACAAGAACGAGAGCCCGCCCCAGGAGATCAAGGAGCGCATCCTCACCATCAAGGAAGAGCTGCGCGGTTTGGTCGAAAAGCAGATCCAGGAGCGGCTGGCGGCGCTGCGCTACTATTTGCGCAGCCCGGTCCGCGATCCGCACCTGTCCCTATCGGAGATATACCGCCACAAGCCCAGCCGCGTTTCCGATTGGACCGAACCCGTGTTCAGGCTGATTCGCAGCATCAAATCGCGCAAATCCATTCCTCCGGAAGCGTAACAACTTTTTCCATTTCGTTATACTTCCTGGACCGGCATCCGGCGCCCGCCGGTCCAGATTGAAGCGATGTGCGCCAATCCTTCCGGCAGGCGATCGGGGCTTGTGTCCACGACCAAAAAATCGGCTCGGCCGCCGGGTCGCAATTCACCGCGATCGGCCAGACGCATCAGCCGGGCGGCGTTTCCGGTGGCGCACTGCACGGCCTCTGCCAGCCGCATGCCGGCGGCCATGAGCAGCGCAAGTTCCTGCCGGACCGCCGCGCCGTGATCGACGCCCTGGCTTCCGGCATCGGTTCCCAGCGCGATCGTCACCCCGAATTGGACGGCCTTTCGAATCTGGTCCAGTTGATGGTCCACGGTGCGTCGGGCGATGTCGATCTGGTCAGACCTGAGATTGGAAGCCTCGTTCAGCCGGGACATGGGTACCACGGTCGGCACCCAGCAGACGCCCTGATCGGCCATGCGGCGCAGGTTCTCTTCACCCATAAAATAGCCGTGCTCGATGGAATCACAACCGGCGGCGATGGCCAGGCCCACGGGCAGCTCTCCGTTGGCATGCACCATCACCGGCCGGCCGGCCCGGTGTGCCACATTCACCATGGCACGCAGCGTGTTTTCGTCGAACTGCGGCCCGGTGGCGTGACCGAAGCGATCGATGCTGTTGACTCCCGACTGGATGATCTTGAGATGGTCGATGGCATCGATCTGCGCGAACACCGCCTCGGCGGGTGACGTTCCCGGCGGCACGGCGCGGCCGAGCATGCGGCCGTAACGGCCGGGGGTATGCCAGGCCCACCCGCCGGCCTTCACGGTGACCGCTGCTTCCTTGGCCAGTACATCCTCCGATGGATCATGGGTCTGCTTGTAATGAAGGGTGGCCCCCAAGCGATCGCCGCCGTCCCTCACAGCTGCCACGCCGTAGCGCCACTGGTCTCTCAAATGCCGGCAAACGGCCGCCTCGGCCGCTTCCAGGCTGTATTCCAGCTGGGCCGTTCGCACGCGATCATCGAGCGAACCGGAAAAGGCCAGATGCACATGGGCATCCATGAGGGCCGGCAATAGCGTTGAATTGGAAAGATCCACGGCGTCGATGGATTGTGAGCCGGCAGGGCCGACCGACACAATGATGCCGTCGCGCACGCCGATCAGCGCGTTTCGAACGATGGGCTGTCCGGTGCCGTCGATGAGCCAACCGGCTCTTATCCAACAGGTTGGGTCTGGGTGTGTCATCGCCTCACACCGATTGCTATTTCAATGTGCCGCTCAAGTGCCGCCGGAGCAGATCCAGTGCCAGCATAGCGAAAAGCTTTTTGTTCATCAAGCGCCGGCCGAAGGAGAGGGTCACCCTGCGGCTCAGCACGGTGTCTGGCGTGGCCAGGCCGATACAGATCGTGCCCACCGGTTTTTCCGGCGTGCCGCCGTCCGGACCGGCGATACCGGTAGTGGCCAGGCCATAGGTGGCCTCGGCCACGCGGCGCGCCCCCGCCGCCATCTGCTCGGCCGTCTCTTCGTGCACGGCCCCGCAGCGGTTCAAGGTCTCTGGTTGTACCCCAAGCACCTGGACCTTTGCCGCGTTGGCATAGGTCACGGCCGAAAATAGAAAATAGTCGGACGAACCGGGCGTGTTGGTGACCCAGTTGGCCACCAGGCCGCCGGTGCAGCTTTCCGCCAGCGCCAGGGTGGCGCCGCGTTGCCTGAGCAGTTCCCCGACCTCGGCGGCCATGGAGCGTTCATTCTGCGAAAAGACGTGAGGCTGCAACTGCCCGGCCGCCCACTGCAGCGCCTCGGCCAGGCGCGCCCGACCCCGCTCTTCATTCAGGGCGTTGTAATACAGCTTGACCTGGATCTCCGGAAACTTGGCCCGCAAACCGAGCTTGACGTCCGGGAAAAGATCGGCAATGGCTGCCACTTTTTCTCCGACGGCGCTTTCGGGCAGGCCGAAGGTCGAGATGACCCGCACCATCCGAAACTGCCGCGCCTTACCCTGCAGGGTCTGCAACGCGGGCAAAATCTGCTCCTCGAACATGACGCGCATCTCGTTGGGCACCCCGGGCATGAAGAAAAAGAGACATCCACCGATCGTCACCTGGAAACCAGGGGCCGTTCCCATGCGATTGTACAAAACGCGCGCTCCGTCGGGGAACAGGGCCTGCTTGCGATTGGAAGGGTTCATGGGCCGGCCGCGGGTTTTAAAAAAGGCTTCGATTTCAGCCAGGGCCCGGGAATCCTCGATCAGTTGGACGCCGGCCGCCCGGGCGGCCGCCGCCGTGCTCAGATCGTCCTGGGTCGGTCCAAGACCACCGGTCACCACCGCCACGTCGGCGCGCCGGCTGACCTCGCCGAACAAATCCACGAGCACCTCCATGTCGTCGCCGACAGCATGATGTCGCACCACCTCGATACCGTTGAGCTCCAGAAGATCGGCCAGGTAGGCCGAATTGCTGTCCACCAGCGCACCGGTGCGGATCTCGTCTCCGGTCGCCACGATTTCGGCTCTCATGATCACACCTCTCTCGAAAAATAAGCCCATATGGATCTGAAAGGTCGATATGGGCGCCAACCGAGCGGTTATACGCCGGACCCAGCCGAAGTGCAACCAGGAGGTGCTGAATGAGCCGCTGATCCTCCTCGTGGAAAATCAGCGCTGCCGGTGCAATTGGCAGGGGAGAACACCGCCACCGACAATTTCGACGCACAACAAGACACTCCAGCAGACCCGGACAAGCCGCGCAACTGCGTCTAACCCCTATCCGTCATATAAATCAGGCTTCCAAAGCATAAAAGTGTGACACATTGTCATAGCGGAGATAATTATAATTGCGGCAGTAAGAATTGGAATTACAATAATTAAGACAATCAGCTACAGTTATTACTGTGGCAATTACCAGCCAACCCCAACAGGCCGGCTATCCGCTGACCAACGAATACCGCAAATTAGGACGTCTTCATTGCGAGGTTACCGCCTATTTCTCCCCTGCAGCAGCCGAGGTTGCTCGAATCTTTGATGCAGAACCGTGTGAAAGACCTCTTCATCGAGGGTTGGACTTCCGGCATGAAGGCACGGCGGCATGCCTCGCCTATGAGGTCGACTGCGACGGCGATTGGCGGACACGGCTGGGCGTCGTGCATGGATGGGCCGGCCAATACCCGCTTGATTTTCGGATTACAAGGACGCCAGAGGGTATCTGGACGCTCAACGGCCAGGTCGTCCCCCACTTGCAAGGGGCTGTGGACCTGGATCTAAATTTTACCCGGCCACGAACCTGTCCCAATTGCGACGGATTGCACTTCAGATTGGGGAGGCCGCAGAGGTCCCCGTCGCATGGCTCGATGCGTATGTTGGCGCGATGGAACCGCTGCAGCAGCGCTATGAACGGCGCGCTTCCGGAGTGTACTGGAACGAAGCGCCACGATTCGGTTACTCAGCCCTTCTTCAGGTCAGCGCGGTCGGTTTCGTGGAAAAGTATCCGAACTTGTGGGAAGCGGAGCTGTGATCATCAATTATTGACACTATATACCTAATCAGTATATTGCATATACCATGAATTTTGAATTTGATCCTAAAAAATCGGATGCGAACAAGCTCAAGCGCGGGATTGATTTTATCGAGGCCCAGGAGCTTTGGAACGATATGGATTTATTGGAAATCCAAGCTAAAACAGCTGACGAGCCGCGATTTCTTGTCATTGGCAGGATTGATGACAGTCACTGGACTGGGATAATCACTTATCGTTCTGATAATATAAGAATTATATCTGTACGGCGTGCAAGAAATGAGGAGATTGAGCTTTATGAAAGCTAGGCATTTAGATAAAAAATTCGATGAAGGCAAAAGCATTATAGATCATTTGGACCTTTCAAAGGCCAGACGGCCAAATCAGGAACAAAAAAGGGTTAATGTTGATTTCCCTCTATGGATGATTCAATCCTTGGACAAAGAAGCTAAACGTCTTGGCGTTCCCCGGCAAGCGATTATTAAGATTTGGCTTGCCGAAAGATTAAACAAACCCGCTATGTAATAGCGTTGGAACCTTTCGCTGTCGGGGACGGCGCGCAGCATGCCGTCCCAAAGCGATACGTTTCACCGCCCCCCTTGACTCATAACCATGGGAATGAAGCCGCCCGTTGGCCGCCACCTTTTGAACACCGATTAGGAAATGGACACCACCTCGGTGGACAATGCCGCCTTCGCCCTCGAAGACAAATCTTTTTTCATCCGCCGCGTGGGCTCGAACGGCTTTAGAATCAGCCAGGTTTTGCGATTATTAGTCGGCTGGCAGGGTGCCCCAGACATGTTGGAGCAGCATGAATGAAACTGATTCAAAGGAAAAAAGAATAATAAAGTTCTTTTTTTGGTGTATGGCCGCGCCAATCATGTTCGCCGTCTTCATTCGGCTATTTTTCGTTATCTTCGGTTTCATCTATTCGCCTTTGATCTCCTTTCTATCTGGCTCGAGCCCCAACCACCTGCTCTTTGCGCTATCATCGATCACGGCGTTGATATTTACAGTGGGTACCATCGCCTGGACCTACAAACAGTTGAAGAAACACATTATTGATGGTTGAGGCGATGCGCGCCTTGCTGAACCTGCCGCCGAATCCCTTTCCCCGACGGGCGCGGGTGCACTTCCCGCAGACGCATGCGGCTGGAGAGCGGAGAATCCCATGAGCATGAAACAGATGAACCGACGAAAGGTTGCGGTTGTCGGAGCAGGCGCCGTCGGGGCGACATTTGCCTATGCGCTCGCCCATGACGCATCGAAGTGTTTGCATGCAACCCAATGAGGAACCCCATGCAACCCGCGGGTGAAGCGTTCAAAAACATCGCCCTTTCCCGGATCTGCCCCAACCCATGGAACCCGCGCAAGCGCTTTTGCGGCCAGAAGTTCGACGACCTGGTGGAATCCATCCGGCAAAAGGGCGTGCTCGAATCCATCCTGGTGCGCTCGATCCCCGCAGTGGAACAATTGGTCTTGTCATGGTCGTCTTGCGATGACTATATTCTCGATAATTAAGCTATCACTAACCTCTTTTGGCCCAACTGGATATTTTGCAACAATGGTTAACAAATAGTCGAAATAGTCCCATCACCTTTCATGTGAGCACAGAAATGACTGAAAAGCCTAATGATGAAAAATCGGATAGTCCTCCCAACGATTCGCATTGGTTCGATATAAATCAGAAAAATGATGAAAAGCCGGTGCCCGACATCCAAAAACGATACGAAGACCTTATCGAAAGATCCCCAATCGGTATCTTTCGCACGACCTCTGAAGGGCAGTCGCTTTTTGTCAACTCCGCAATGGCGGCCATCATGGGTTTTACCTCGCATGAAGAGATGAATCGATACTACAGACAAATCGGCAAACAAGTCTTTGTTCATCCCGAAAGAAGGGAAGAATTTCTGCAACTGTTGCGGGAAAATGGACATGTCGAAAACTTCGAATATGAAGCACGAACAGTGAATGACGATATCATCTGGTTGAGTCTGAACGCCCAGATTTCAGAACATTGCAATGACGGTTCGTTCATAATCGACGGATTTGCCACCGACGTGACGAATCGCAAGAGAGCTGAAGAATCTTTGAGAAAAAGCGAGACACACCTGCGTACCTTGCTAGACACGATTCCGGATCTCGTCTGGCTCAAAGACCTGCGGGGCGTATACCTTGGATGCAATTCCAGGTTCGAAACTTTTTTTGGAGCGAAGGAAGAGGAGATTATCGGAAAAACGGACTACGAGTTTGTTGATAAAGAAGTAGCGGACTTCTTTAGAGAAAATGATATACGTGCAATAAAAGCGGGCAAAGCCTGCAAGAACGAAGAGAAGGTGGTATTCAAGACCGACGGTCATCAGGAAATAGTTGAAACCATTAAGACACCCATGTTTAGTGCTGATGGGGACCTCGTTGGTGTATTGGGGATTGGGCGTGACATTTCAGAACGCAAGCGAGCCGAGCAAGAACGCGAAATATTGATTGCCGCTATTGAGCAAGCCGGCGATATGATTACCCTGACCGATCCGAACGCCATTATCCAGTATGCCAACACGGCCTTCGAACGTGTGACCGGTTTCCGACGGGAGGAGGTGATCGGCCATACGCCGCAAATACTCGATAGCACCAAACCGGATGAGACCTTTTTCAAGAAAGCATGGGAAACGGTTTCCAGTGATCGGACATGGAAAGCGCGTGTTGTCCACCGACGAAAGGACGGCACCTGTTTCACTGTTGATGCGAGCATCTCTCCGATTCATGACGAGTCCAAAAAAATTGTCGGCTATGTGTCTGTCGAGCGCGATGTCACGGATAAGCTGCGTTTGGAGGCCCAGTTCCTGCAGTCTCAAAAGATAGAATCCGTGGGACGTTTAGCAGGAGGCGTCGCTCATGATTTCAACAACATGCTTAACGTCATCTTAGGCAATGCCGAGTTGGCGATGCTCAAGGTTAGCCCCGGGGATCCACTTCAATCCCATTTAAAAGCTATTGTCGACGCCGGAAATCGTTCGTCCGCGATTACCAGACAATTGCTGGCCTTTGCACGCAAGCAAGCCATCAGTCCAAAAATACTCGACTTGAACGAAACGATTGAAGGATTGCTCAAGATGATCCGACGACTCATCCGGGAAAACATCGACCTTGTCTGGAAACCGAAAGCAACGTTATGGCAAGTTAGAATTGATCCAAGCCAGGTTGACCAAATTCTGGTGAACCTCTGCCTGAACGCCCGTGATGCCATTTCAGAAGTGGGCAAAATCACAATTGAGACCGGAAACATTACCTTCGATGAAGACTACTGTGCTGGTCATGAAAATTTCATTCCCGGTGAATTTATACTCTTATCGGTCAGCGATAACGGCAAGGGGATGGATCGTGAAGTACTCAGCCATATTTTTGAACCATTTTTCACTACCAAAGAGGTCGGGAAAGGCACCGGATTAGGACTGGCCACGAGTTTTGGCATCGTCAATCAAAACAATGGGTTTATCAATGCATACAGTGAACCCGGCATGGGGACGATCATAAAAGTGTATCTGCCTCGTTATAAGGGTGACGATGAGGTTATGGGGCCTAAAATCACCTCGGATCTTTCTCTCGGCAATGGAGAGACTATCCTGCTTGTGGAAGACGAGGAGATGACGAGAGATGTGATCCAGCAGATGCTGATAAATCTTGGTTACAAAGTCCTTGCTGCCACCAATCCGAAAAAAGCGATAAGCTTGGCCAATCAGTATGTCGGCGAGATTGATTTACTTTTAACGGATGTGGTTATGCCCGAAATGAACGGCCGTGAATTGGCCGCAGCAATCAAGACATTCCTGCCGACCATCAAAATTATTTTTATATCGGGTTACACATCAACTGTCATTGCCCAACAGGGGTTCCTCGAAGAGGGAATTAATTTGCTTCAAAAGCCTTTTTCCATGAACGATTTAGCCGTGAAGATCAAGATTATCCTGGGTGATTCGAAAAGCTGAAAGCAACGCCTTTTCGGATGACTAACAGGCCACTTTAAGACTCCATAAACGACCCGTGAGATAAACTATCATGCTCCACCTGCCCTGCCCCCTTCCCATCGACGCCGCCTGGCTGCCTCCGGAGCTGCGCCAGGCCGCCATCGGCAAGCTGCCGGGTCAAATTCTCCGCCGCAGAAAAGCGCTCGCTGATCAAAAAGGCCTACGTGCGGCCGTCGGACTGGTGCGAGCGGCACATCGTGCTGCCCGCCGACGCCCCGATTCCCGGCCGCTGGCGCAACCGCAACATGCCGCAAGTGGCCGGCATCCTGGATGCCTCCTTTCACCCCCGGCGTAAGAGGGATCGTGTGTTGCTGGGCGCCCCAGACCGCCAAGACCTCGCTGGGCTTTAACGCCATCGGCTACGCCATGGACCGCGTGCCGGGCAACTTCTTGTGCGTGTTTCCCGACATCAAGACCTCCAAGGAGACCATCCAGGGCGACGATGCCACCGGTGATCTGTGGTTCGTCACCGGGCCTGGGGCTAGGGCATCGACCCTTACAGCTGGCTGATCCGCGCCGGCAAGGCCAACTAGAAGGAGGCGCTCGTCACCGTCTTGTGGCGCAGCGAGTACTGCGATGTGGAAGGCAACCGCTATCCCGTGCTCTTTGGCCTGCAGGACGCCATGGCCAGCCGCATGAAGTGCAGCGACAAGACCGTCTACCGCCTCATCCAGGAGGGCAAGCTGCCCGCCGTGCGCATCGGCGGCCGGGCCCTGCGCATCCTGGAAACCGCCTTCAACAACTACCTGAAAAACCAGGCGATGGATCCCGACGAGCAAATCATGGCGGACCGGTAATGGCCCGCGAAAGGGCATGTACCCGCCATCGTTCCCTCGTGGTCCCGCCGGCGCCGCAAAGCGATCCGGCCCCTGGCCGCCTCTATTGACACACATATTTATGTGTAATAATGTGTGTAAAAAATGGAGGTGCCCCATGGCGACCAATTTGGCCATCGATGATAAACTGCTGAACGAAGCTTTGGAGATCAGCGGCATGAAAACCAAGAAAGACACCGTCAATCTTGCGCTCAAGGAGTTTGTCGACCGGCGCAAGCAATTGGAGATCATAAAACTTTTCGGCAAAATGGATCCTGATCCCAATTACGACTATAAAAAGGGAAGAACGCGTTGAAAGTCCTTGTCGATACCCCCATCTGGTCCTATGCGCTGCGCTCGCACAACAAAACATACCAGGCCGAAATCGATGCGCTCATCTCGCTGATTCAGGACCAGAGAGCCATCCTCATCGGCCCCATTCGACAAGAGATCCTATCCGGATACAGCGACTTGCGCGACTATCGCATCATAAGGGAAAAACTGTCTTTCTTCGAAAACACGCCCATCGGGGACGCCGATTACGAGCTGGCCGCGGAATTCAGCAACTCATGCCGGAAACGGGGCATACAAGGATCCCATATCGATTTTCTCATTTGTGCCGTGGCCAATAGAATCGATGTTCCCATCTTCACCAATGATAACAATTTCGGTCACTATCGAAACATCATACCCATCCGGTTGTTTGCCATCGGTTACTGACTCATGCATATTTAAAGAGGCCCGGGCTGAAAATGATCATCCATGACAGGGTTCCCCCACCACTCAACGCACCGCGGGAGCAACCGCCGCATGTCGCTCGTCGAACTGATACTGGCCTACCTGATCCATCTGGTGTTCTGGCTGTGGGTGACCCGGTGGGGAGGTGCGCAAAGGCTCGAGGGTACCTTCAGTTCGGGGTTTCTGATTCATGTATTGGCGCCCCGATGGACCGCCGAGGGCATCAAGCTGTTTGGATACGGCGCCATTTTTGTGAGCACCGTTTTCTTCCTGCTCGGCCTCTTCCTTCCAGATTTACAGGAATTCTTATAGAGCCTTGAGATGAAATCTCCAGCGGATGGCCGCCGTCAACCGTGGCGCGATCACGCAGAGGCGCAAGCGTTTGCTATTTTTCTTCGTTCGATCCCTGCAGGCCTACCCGATAGGGAGGGTCTATGCGTACGCCCCGGATAATGATCTTGTCGGAATGTGTCGGGTTTAAAGAGAGCTCCAGTCTGTCTGTTGAATAATTTTCTCCAAGTCCGCCTATTTTCCGGTTGGGATCATAGTCCCAATACCAAGTCCCTTCCAAGGCGAGCCCATCCGCCGAAACAACCGTGGCTTCCACTCTTCCGACAGCGGCCTCGCTGCGATACACATCCTTTGTGTAAATGGTGCCCCAGACTCTATTTCCGTTCTGTTTCAACACGATTTTCCAGCGATTCGCGCCGCCCGACAGATACCAGGTTCCATTGAAGCTCAAGGTCCTTTCCTCGTCTCCGGACATTCCCACATACTGAATACCGGCAAGGCCATCACGATGCGGTGTTGAATAAGAAGCTGATGGAAAAACGAGGTCCGCTGAAATCATCAAGACTGCAATAAAGCATTTGATCGACCCTGTGTTCATTGCCCCACCTCCCATTACCTTAGCCTCTTGTCGATACAGGCGGGTCTGAAGGCGCGCCGTCCCTCTCAAATCGAGCGGGACACCCGGGCCTCCATTCGAACATCCCCCCATGGATCCCTCATTGCAGCGACGCCAGTCGCCGGATCCGGAACCGGCGGCGGCGGCAAGGCGGCCTCGAGTTCCTCGGTTGCCTTATCCTTGATCGATTTGCGCTCGGCATAATCTCTTTTCAGCCCAAATGCGCCGAGATAAGCGGTCCAGCCCGCGCCGATCACCAGGGCTTGCAAAAGATCCTGAGCCAGTGCCGCCGCGAAAAAAGCGCCGAGCACTACATAGAGCGTAGCGGCCAGGGCAAACTGCTGCCGCATGTCGGACCGCAAGTCATCCCGAAAATTATCCGTCGCCTTCTCGATGGCGCTGATCACCTCCGGGTCCTTGTTTTCCGACCTTATGAGCTTGTCGATGATCTTCTCGCGCTCTTCCACCCGCTTCATGTCGGCCTCGATCTTGGCAAAACCCGAAGTGCCCGGTATGGCGCCGCCGATCAGGCTGAACACGGTGACCATCGACCCCACGATCCCCAAGGCCGCATAGAGCCCGCCCGTGCCCCAGGCGATGGGGCTGCTCTTGGCCCAGACAAATAAATTGGAAACGGTTATCGAGCTTGCCGGTGAAGCCTCCTCTCCCTCCGCGAACGCGGCTGAACTTGCAACAAGCAATGCCAGTGCGACCATCATGGCCAGCGCCGTTCGAGATAAAGCGCTCATGGATTCACCTCCCTGGACAAAAATGGTAGCCAATTTTCGGGAAACGCCGATATCTTGATTCCGCCAAAAAGCACGGCCTTGATCGGGTCCGGTCTCCACGATCAATTGACAGCGGCGGACGCGATGGCATCGTAAGATGAATCGATTTAGCGAAGGTCTGAATCTGTTGGAATTTGCGCCGGGATTTGGGCAGGATCAATTACATATTGCCACACCACAAAACCGGATAAAAAGCAACTCGATTCAAACAACACCGTTAAAACTTCATCCATGCCCCCACCCCTACCCCTGCCTTCCCCCTCCGCGGCCCCCCTGTTTCACTTTCTCACCCCAGGAAAAGTCAATTCGAGTCGGTCTCGGTCATCATAAGTAACGCAAATGGACATAAGTGGACAGGAGTCCCTTCCCTTTATCCAACCCGCCGCGTTAAACCTCTCCCATACGGCACACCGCCGCAGCACGACAGTCACCCGACCCACCCCGAACCGGGAGAATCGACCCCCATGGCGTTTTCAACCATCGATCAGGCCGCCGTCGAACAGGCCCTCCTCGATCGCGTCAAGGATATATTGTGGCACGTCTCGCCGAAGATCTGGCTTGGCGTCCATATAACGAAGTGCGCCCTGGTGAGCTGTTGCGCGTCCTCGAGCAGGACATCCTCATCGATCATGACATCATCATGATCAAATGGCCCAAGGAAGGCACGCTCAAAGGCAAGCACGCCCATCTTTCGCCGGAAGAAATTGAAGTGCTCAAATCCTTTGCCGAGCATCCCCACGCTGCCGTTCTTCCGCCATCCGGTGGGCATATCCGGTATCAAGGCCGGAACGCCATTCGGGCCGGTGTACTTCAACAGGTGGGTGGGCAGGGCCTGCGACGACCTGGGCGTGCAGCGGATCGGATTGTACGCCCTGGTGAAGCACAGCACCATGACGGCGTTTTCCACTCAACTGACGCCAGAGCAGATCCGTCGCGGCGGATCCAAGCATACATCCAGGGCTATGGAGAGATATTTACTACCGGAGATTGGCGAGACCAGGCTGGTGCAAAACACCAAAAAAAATGCGCCCGGCTGCGGCAGTTATCCCTATCAACCGCAACCAAAGCGCAACCAAAAAAGGTACAGTCAAAAAAAGCCAATGAACTGTAATTATGGATAAAATTGGAGGCGGCATCCGGATTTGAACCGGAGAATGGAGGTTTTGCAGACCTCTGCCTTACCACTTGGCTATGCCGCCAAAAAAAATGGAGCGGGAAACGGGATTTGAACCCGCGACTTCGACCTTGGCAAGGTCGCACTCTACCACTGAGTTATTCCCGCTCAGCATGAAAACGGGTATTTAACGATCTACGGCCCATTTGTCAACAAAAAATTACGACTGCAGCAATCTTCGGAAGCGTACGAAGTAATCGACACCCGACCACACCGTAAAGATCGTGGCCCCCCAAAGGAAAAACATGCCGATGGCATGCAGATCCACCGTAAAATAGGGGTAGTGGAACAGCAACGGAATGGCGGAGGCGATCTGAAAACCGGTCTTGTACTTTCCCAGGTTGGAGGCCGACACATCCTCCTGATACTGGGCGATGAGGCTGCGCAGTCCCGTTACGGCGATTTCACGACCGATAATGATGCACACCACCCAGGCCGGTACCCAGCCCAGCGACGTGAGCATGATGAAGGTGCACGACACCAGCAATTTATCGGCTACCGGGTCCATGACCTTCCCCAGGTTGGACACCATGCCTTTTTGGCGGGCCAAAAAGCCATCGAAGTAGTCGGTAATCGCCGCTGCGCTGAAAAGCAGAGCCGCCAAAAAGCAAGTGAAGCGGTTGGGCACGAGCAACAGCAAGACCACCAGCGGTACGGTCAGTACACGAAAAAGGGTCAAGGTATTCGGATCGCCTAAAAGCCTCTTGAATTGATCTTGGGGGCGCATGGCCGTCCCTCTTTATCGCCGCGTTAAGTTGTAAATGCTACTTCGTCGCCTTGTTCCAGTCGTCCAGAAATGCCTTGATGCCCTTATCGGTCAATGGATGGGACGCCAGCTTGCTCAGCACGTTGAACGGAATCGTGGCGATATCGGCGCCCAGCAGGGCGGACTCGAGGACGTGCAAGGGGTTGCGCACGCTGGCGACGATGATCTCGGTTTCAAAGGCGTAATTGGCGAATATTTCCACCATCTGCTCGATGAGCAGCATGCCTTCGTGGGAGAGGTCGTCGAGCCGGCCGACGAACGGGCTGACGAAATTGGCGCCGGCCTTGGCGGCCATCAGGGCCTGCAGGGGTGAAAAGACCAAGGTCACGTTGGTTTTGATACCCTCGTCGCTGAGGATGCGCACCGCCTTGAGGCCGTCGGTGGTCATGGGGATTTTGACCACGATATTGTCATGGATCTGCGCCAGTTCGCGCGCCTCCCGGACCATGCCGTCCGTATCCAGGGCGATCACCTCCGCACTGATGGGGCCATCCACGATGCTGCAGATTTCGGTGATGAGTTCTTTAAAATCCCGGCCCTCCTTGGCGACCAGGCTGGGATTGGTGGTGACACCATCGACCATGCCCATGGCATGGGCCTCTTTGATCTCTTTAATGTTGGCGGTATCGATGAAGAATTTCATTAATAGCTCCTTTTTGACGCTGGGCTTTTACCCAATCGTCTGATTTTCATGATGAATCAGATTGAATCCGTTTTACCGGCCAGATATTTTTCCTTGCAGGCCTCACTGCAGAAATGAAGCACCTGCCCGTCGATATTCAGCGCGATGCCATCGCTGCGGGTCAGGTAGACGCCGCATTGGGGATCCTGAACCAGGGCGTCATCCGCCCGTTGGGGCAAGTTTTCGGGCCTGCCCACCTGACGTTGGGTGGCGCCGCCGAACCATGTCTTGGCCGCCCGGTAAACAACAATACCGATTATGAGAAAGATGAGCAGTCGAACGAACATGGCCGGATGGCTTGATCACCTTCAGGTATTTGATTTAAAAGCGTTTTCACATCCAGACCCAACGTCGGATGCACAACAGTCGGGTCTATATCACAAATGGGTTGCAAGACAAAGCGCCTTTTGTGCAGGCGTGGATGGGGAAGAATCAAACGTTCACTCTGAAGGACAAGATCCCCGTAAAAGATGATGTCAAGGTCGAGTGTCCTGGGGCCGAAACGAATGCCGCCGGCCTGTCGCCCTAAAGCTGCCTGGACCGCTTGCATATGGCTGAGCAGATCTAACGGCGCCAGGCGCGTCCAGACCTTGATGGCCGTATTCAAAAACCAGTCCTGGTCCGCGTAATCCACCGGTTCGGTTTCATAGAACAGAGCCCGTGCCGCCAACCGCACCCGGTCATCGGCGCACAGCGCGGCGATGCCCAGGCAGCAGCTGCGCAACCGGTCGCCGAGATTGGCGCCGACCGAAATAAACGCCCAGGATAGCTTAGGTTTCGAATTCGTCACGTTCAGAGGGACTTTTTCTGAGAGGACGTGTTGGTTAGATCCATTGCGCTGAACTCGAACTGCCATGCCTCCGCATCCATTTCGCCACGATAGACCACCCGGGCATCGCCTTCGAGATAAACATCGCAATAGTCGGCTTCGCCCTGCCGCTTGAAATAGATGGTCAGATCACTGCCGCTGAGGGTCTTGAGCGAAATGGGCGACGGTAGTCGATAGCGTTCGGCCAGCACCAAGGCCGCGGCGACATTGCCGGTGCCGCAAGCCAGGGTCTCCCCTTCGACGCCGCGTTCGTAGGTGCGGATGGCCCACATACGGTCGTTGAGCGGTGCGATGAAGTTGACGTTGGTGCCTTCGGGTGAGAATTGTTCATGGAAGCGGATCTCGCGCCCCACCGCCTTCACATTGGCACTGGGCAGGTCTTTGACTTCCATGACCACATGGGGCACACCCGTGTTCACGCGGCTGATCGGCACCGGATAATTGGCCAGGACGATCCCGTCGTTGAGCACCATGTCTTTAGGATCGGACATCTTGATCTTGACCAGGTCGCCGTGCACGCTGGCTTCGATGAGACCCACGTCGGTATCAAAGGCCATTCGGTCCGGAGCGATGCCGTTGAGCAGGGCGAAACGGGCCACGCAGCGAGCACCGTTGCCGCACATCTCGGCCCTGCTGCCGTCCGAATTGAAAAATCGCCACCGGAAATCGGCCCGATCAGACCGCTCGATCAGGATCAGCCCGTCGGCGCCCACTGACATGCGGCGCAGACACACCTTGGCCACGAAGGGCGGCAAAGGGTCAGCAGATACCATGCCATCGCGGTTGTCGATGATGATAAAATCATTGCCGCTGCCGCTCATTTTATAAAAAGGGATGGTATTCATCAAATATCCTATCTCGCTGCCGGGGCGACCACGATCCGGCGCGACGCCGGTCCGCGATCTCCGGCCGACCCTCTCGGCTCGATTTTATAACTGTACACCAGGTCGGTCTGGATACGATCCGTAAATGTGTACGCGTCGGTTTCCGGCGCGGCCTCGACGCTGCCCACCTCCTGAAAAACCAGGGGGCAGCCTTCGCACGGCGGCGCCTCGATGGGCCATTGGCTCCGCAGCACGGCGTAACGGACTACGCCACGATCGCGCGCCCCAGGCCGCCAGCTCAAACCGACCGTATCCCCCTCACGCCAGGCGATCAGCTCCATGGGTTGGGGCAATGGCGGGCGTTTGGGCGGAACCGGGGGTGCTTTCCTTCCGCAAGCGCACGGGCCGACCATCAACAGGCAGAAGATGAGGGTCGCCCAGAGGGCACCGGGACAATGCCGCTCAGCACCGCACCTCATGCCGTGGCCCCGCTGGCGGGTTGACCAGGATCATCGGCGGCCAGTTCCCGGCGGGCTGTCGCGATGGCCGCGCGCACATTATCCCCCGAGGTGCCGCCGGCCGATTGGCGCCGCGCGATCATGTGTTCCAGCGTCAGATGGTCGAAGAGGTCCTCCTCGATCTCCATTGAAAACCCCTGCAACTCTTTGAGGGTGAGTTGATCGAGTTCCTTGCCCTGGGCCAATGAAAAGGCGACCGCCTGGCCGACGATGCCGTGCGCCTTGCGAAAGGGAACGCCCCGGCCGACCAGGTAGTCGGCCATGTCTGTGGCGTTGAGAAACCCCACCGAGGCGGCCTGACGCATCCGATCGGTCTTGACCTGGATGGTGGGCAACATCTTGATGGTGATACCAAGGCAACTCTGGAGCGTATCCACCGCATCGAACAGGGGCGGCTTGTCCTCCTGCATGTCCCGATTGTAGGCCAGCGGCAGACTTTTCATCAAAGTGAGTTCAGCCATCAGGCTGCCGACGACGCGGCCGGTCTTGCCACGGATCAACTCGGGAATGTCGGGGTTCTTTTTCTGGGGCATGATGCTGCTGCCCGTGGAAAAGGCATCGGAGAGTTCGATAAAACCGAACTCGGTAGAGGACCACAACACCAGCTCTTCGGACAGACGGCTCAGGTGCACCATGCAGATGCCGGCCGCCGAGAGAAATTCCAGAATGAAATCGCGGTCCGCGACACTGTCCATACTGTTGGCGGTGACTTTGGGAAAGCCCAGCAGTTCGGCGGTGTAGCTGCGGTCGATGGGGTAGGTGGTGCCGGCCAGGGCCGCGGCGCCCAGGGGCATGACGTTGGTGCGTTTTAGGCCGTCGGCAAAACGCATGGCGTCGCGGGAAAACATCTCGTAGTACGCCATCCAATGGTGCCCCAGCAGCACAGGTTGAGCCCGTTGCAGATGGGTATAGCCGGGCATGACGGTTTCCACATGCTGTTCGGCCAAGCCGACCAGGATGGTCCGCAGCGCTTTCAATCCTTGAATGATCTGGGCGGTGACATCGCGCAGGAACATGCGGATGTCCAATGCCACCTGATCGTTGCGGCTGCGCGCGGTGTGGAGTTTCTGGGCGACCTTGCCCACCTCCTGCAGGAGGCGCGCCTCGATGTGCATGTGGATGTCTTCCAGGCTGTCGTCGAACTCGAAGTTGCCCTGGTCCAACTCGCGCTTGATGCGCCACAACCCTTCCACCAGCGTTTCGGCCTCTTCGGCCGTGATCACGCCGACCTTGGCCAGCATGCGGCAGTGGGCCACGCTGCCCTGGATATCGTACGGATAGAGCCTTCGGTCGCACTGGATCGAAGAGGTGAATGCCTCCACGCTGGTGTCGGTTCGCTCGGCGAAGCGGCCATCCCAGGGTTTCTCGCTCATGAAAAAGATTCCTCTCCTGAAATGGTTTTTACAACCCCCGCGCATCCTGCATCAGCTTGCGTATTCTCAACCGCAGCGCGTTGAGGCGGATAAACCCTTCGGCATCCTTCTGGCTGTAAACCACGTCGTCCTCGAAAGTGGCATGGGCCTCGCTGTACAGCGAGTAGTCCGATTTGCGACCCACCACGGTGCAGCTACCCTTGTAAAGTTCCAGGCGCACCACACCGGTGACATGGCGCTGGGTTTCGTCGATCATGGATTGCAGCAGCTGACGTTCGGGAGCGAACCAAAAACCATTGTAAATCAATTCGGCGTACTTGGGGATCAGGCTGTCGCGCAGGTGGTGCACTTCGCGGTCCAGGGTGATCGACTCCATTGCCATATGGGCCTTGCGAAGGATGGTGCCGCCCGGCGTTTCATAGACACCGCGCGATTTCATGCCCACGAAACGGTTCTCCACGATATCCACCCGACCCACGCCGTGCTTGCCGCCCAGGCGGTTGAGTTCGGCCAGCAGGCTGGCCGGTGAGAGATCCTTGCCGTTGATGGCCACGGGATTGCCCTGGGCAAAGCTGATCTCGATGCTCTCCGGCGTGTCGGGCGCCTTCTGCGGGGATACAGTCAGCTGGAAGAGATCTTCGGGCGGTCTGGCCCAAGGATCTTCCAGAATGCCGCCCTCGTAACTGATGTGCAATAAATTCCCGTCGGTGCTGTAAGGCTTGGACGGCGTGGTGGGCACCTGGATGCCGTGCCGCTTGGCAAAGTCCATCAGCGCGGTGCGCGAATGCAGGTCCCATTCGCGCCAGGGGGCCACGATCTTGATGTGCGGATCCATGGAGAGATAGCTCAACTCGAAGCGCACCTGGTCGTTTCCCTTGCCCGTGGCACCGTGGCTGACCGTATCGGCGCCTTCCAGTTTTGCGATCTCCATCTGCCGTTTGGCGATCAACGGCCGGGCGATGGAGGTGCCCAGAAGATATTCTCCTTCGTAGATGGCGTTGGCGCGGAACATGGGGAAGACGTAATCACGCACGAACGTCTCCTTGAGATCCTCCACATAGGCCTTGGTCGCGCCAGTCTTGTAGGCATTGGCCTCGACATGGTCCAGGGGTTCGGGCTGTCCCAGGTCGGCCGAAAAGGCCACCACCTCGCACCCATAGGTTTCGATGAGCCATTTGAGAATAACGGAAGTATCAAGGCCGCCGGAATAGGCCAGAACCACTTTTTTTATCGATTCGGTCACGGTTGGAATCTCCTTTAAAACTGAGTTTTAAGTGTGAAGTGTTAAGTTTAAAGTGAATGAATGCTGTCGATTAGAATTTTGCTACTCGGCCCGGTGGCGTAACGGGATAGAATCAAATCGACAGAATTCCACCACTTTAAACTTTATACTGAACACTTTACACTTCACATTTGATACTTGACGCTGTCTTTGCAAACGATCGCCGTTTTTCACTTATATGGTAGTAAAAACCTCATTCAGACAATCCAAAACGCCATCGATTTCTTCCCGGCTGATGATCAGCGGCGGGGCGAAACGCAGGATGTTGTCCTGGATGCAGTTAATCAGATAACCGCGCTCCATGCAGGCCTTGACGATCGGCGCGCCGGGGACCTTCAGCCGGACGCCCACGAGCAGGCCCTTGCCGCGCACCTCGTCAATGACCGGGTATTTGGATTTGAGTTTTTCCAGGCCGCTGCGAAAATAGTCCCCCTTAGGTTCGACCTCGTCGAGAATGCCCTCTTCCACAATCAGCTTGAGGACTTTCAAGGCCACCGATGTCACCAGGGGCGTGCCGCCGAAGGTGGTGGCATGTGCGCCCGGCACGAAGGCCGATGCGACCCGTTCGGTGGCCAGCATGGCACCGATGGGCAACCCGTTTCCCAAGGCCTTGGCCAGGGTCAGAATGTCGGGCGCAATCCCGGAGTGCTCGTAGGCGAATAACTTGCCCGTGCGCCCCATTCCGGTCTGAACCTCATCGTAAATCAGCAAGGAACCGGATTCGTCACACAGTTTGCGCACCTGGGCCAGATAGTCGCGATGCGGAACGACCACCCCGCCCTCACCCTGAATCGGTTCGAGCATGACAGCGCAGGTCGCAGGACCGATGGCGCAGGCGAGCTCTTCGATGTCGTTGAAAGCAACGAAATCGAAACCTTCCAGGATCGGGTCGTACCCCTTGCGCACCTTCTCCTGGCCGGTGGCCGACAAGGTCGCCATGGTGCGGCCGTGAAACGACTGCTTCATGCTCACCACCCGGTAGCGCTCGGCGGCGCCGTTCTCTTTGAAATAACGACGCGCCAGTTTGATGGCCGCTTCGTTGGCCTCCGCCCCGCTGTTGGCGAAGAACACCCGGTCGGCAAAGCTGTGCTCGGTCAGCCAGGCCGCCAGTTCCGCCTGGGGTTGGGTATAAAACAGGTTGGAAACATGCCACAACTTACGTGCCTGAACCGCCAGCGTTTCCACCAGCGCCGGATGGGCGTGGCCCAGATTGCACACTGCGATACCGGCGATAAAATCCACGTAGGACCGCCCCTGGTCGTCCCAGACCCGGCACCCCTCGCCCCTCACCAGGGCCAAGGGATAACGCGCATAGGTATTGGCAATGTGTTTGTCAGCCGTCTGCTTGATATCCATATCCGCCTCTGAAATCATCACTTTACTATTGACGTTTGATCTTTACTACCTGAGACCGTCGAAGGTAAGACGGGAACCCAGGCCCGAACCAAGGGATGTTTGCCCTGGATGCACACTACCTCAGGGTGACTTCTGTGCCGATCCCCTGATCGGTAAACAACTCCAGCAGAATTGCATGACGCCGCTTGCCGTTGATGATGGGCACTTTTTTCACGCCGCCTTTGAGCGCTTCGAGCGCATATTCGATCTTGGGAATCATGCCGCCGGTGATCTTCTGCTTCTCGATCATCTCCTTGGCCGTGGCCGCGTCGATAGAAGAGATGAGTCGCCCCTGATCGTCCAGGACGCCGTCCACATCGGTCATCAGAATCAGACGCCCGGCATTGAGGGCCATGGCGATATGGCTGGCCACCAGGTCGGCGTTGATGTTGTAGGTTTCGCCGTTCTCGCCCACCCCCACCGGCGCGATGATTGGGATGAAGCCCTCCTTGGCCAGGGTGTGGATGATCGCCGGGTTGATGCGGGTCACCTGGCCAACCATGCCAGGGTCGATGATTTCGGGGGGTTTGGTGGCATCCTCCTGGAAGACGATCTGCATCTTCTCCGCCTGGATCAGGCCGCCATCCTTGCCGCTCAAACCAACGGCCCGAACCCCCTGCTGGTTGATCTGGGCCACGATGGATTTGTTCACTTTGCCGCCCAGCACCATCTCCACCACATCCATGGTGGGACCGTCGGTCATACGCATGCCGCGCACGAATTTGGGACGTATCCCCATCTTGTCCAGCACCGAATTGATCTGGGGGCCGCCGCCGTGAACGACCACGGGATGCACGCCGACCAGCTTGAGAAGTGAAATGTCACGGGCGAAATCTTCCTTCAACTGTTCGTCCACCATGGCATGACCGCCGTATTTGATGACCACGGTCATGCCGCTGAAACTGCGGATGTAGGGCAGCGCCTCGATCAGAATCTCGGCGACAGAGGCTTTGGGAATTTGTGCTTCCATGGCGATAGAATTCCTTCACTTTAACTTGACACTTCGAACTTAAAACTCTTCTTCTATAAAATATACCGACTCAAATCCTCGTCTTCCTTCAGCGCCTTCAGCTTGGCATCCACATAATCGGCATCGACCACCACCCGGGACAGCCCCTCCCGCGGTGCATCGAAGAGTACGTCTTCGAGCAGGCACTCCATCAGGGTATGCAGTCGGCGCGCCCCGATATTTTCGGTGCTCTCGTTGACCTCTTCGGCAATGGCGGCGATGCGCGCGATGGCGTCGTCGCCGAATTCGAGGTCCACCCCATCGGTCTTCAGCAGGGCGATATACTGAAGCACCAGGGCATTGCGTGGTTCTGTCAGGATGCGGGCGAACTCTTCACGCCCCAATGCATCCAGCTCCACCCGGATGGGAAACCGGCCCTGCAATTCCGGGATCAGGTCCGAAGGCTTGATGGCGTGAAAGGCGCCCGAGGCGATGAACAGGATATGGTCGGAACGCACAGGCCCATATTTGGTGTTGACCGAACTGCCTTCGACGATGGGCAGCAGGTCGCGCTGCACCCCCTCCCGAGACACATCGGGGCCCTGGCCCGAGCTTTTGGCCACGATCTTATCGATTTCATCCAGGAAGATGATGCCTGACTCTTCGACCTTGGCAATGGCGGTGCGAACTACCTTGTCCATGTCGATGAGGTTCTGGGCCTCTTCCTGGGTCAGAATTTTGAGCGCTTCGGATACTTTCATTTTGCGACGTTTGACATTCCTGGGCAGCAGGCCACCAAGCATGTCCTTGAAATTGATACCCATCTCCTCCATGCCCATATTGGAGAAGATCTCCACCATGGGGCCGGATCGATCGGGTAGATCCAAATCCACGAAGCGATTGTCCAACTTTCCGTCCCGCAGCATGCGCCGCAGCTTCTCGCGGGTGGAGCTGTGTTCTTCTCCGGAGGCAGAGACCACCTCCAGTGCCGTTTCTCCCGCGCCTTCACGCTTGGCCGGCTCCTGGCCGCCAGACTTGGGCAGCAGCAAATCGAGCATGCGTTCCTCGGCAATGGCGCGCGCCCTTTCCTGAACCGCCTCCTGCTCGGCCTGCTTGACCGCATTGACCGTCAACTCCACCAGGTCGCGCACCATGGATTCCACATCGCGACCCACATACCCCACCTCGGTGAACTTGGAGGCCTCCACCTTGTAAAAGGGGGAGTCGGTCATAAGTGACAACCGACGGGCGATTTCCGTCTTGCCCACCCCCGTGGGCCCGATCAGGATGATGTTTTTGGGCGCGATCTCATCCCGCAACACCTCCGGCACCTGCCTGCGGCGCCAGCGGTTGCGCAGGGCGATGGCCACCGATCGCTTGGCTTTGCCCTGACCGATGATGTAACGATCGAGTTCGGCAACAATCTCAGACGGTTTCAGGTCCTGCATCGTAAGTCATCTCTTCGATGGTGAAATGCTCGTTGGTAAAAACACACAGGCCGGAGGCGATCTGCATGGCGGCCTCGGCCACCTGGCGGGCATCCAGGGAGGTGTGTCGCAGCAGCGCGGTGGCCGCCGCCTGGGCCGCCACGCCACCCGAACCGATTCCGATGACCCCTTCATCCGGTTCGATCACATCGCCCGTTCCCGATATCAAAAACAGCTTCTGGGGATCGGCGGCAATCATCAAGGCCTCCAGTCGCCGGAGCATCTTGTCGGTGCGCCAATCCCGCGCCAGCTCGACGGCACTGCGGGTCAGATTGCCGTTGTAGCGCTCGAGCTTGGTTTCCAGACGCTCGGACAGATTCATGGCATCGGCCGTGGCACCGGCAAATCCGACCACGATGCGGTCATTGTAGATCCGGCGAACCTTGCGCGCCTTGTGCTTGATCACGGTGTTGTTCATGGTGACCTGCCCGTCACCGGCCAGGACCACGCGTCCCCCATGGCGCAGGGCCAAAATGGTGGTACCATGAAAACCATGGCTCGTTTGCGTCATGCGTTGCCTGCCTTTCGTTGGTCACGCCTATCGCCGGGGGTGGGCCTTGTCGTATGCAGCCATCAACCGGTCGATACTCACATGGGTATAGCGCTGGGTAGTGGAGAGGCTGCGATGCCCCAGCAACTCCTGTACCGATCGCAGATCAGCACCCGCGTCGAGCAGGTGGGTGGCGAACGAATGGCGCAGGGCATGAGGCGACACGCCCATCTGCAACCCGCAGGCCCGTGCGAATTTATCCACCACCCGGGCAATGGACCGCGTGGTCAACCGCCCCTGGTCCTTGTTGAGGAAGAGGGCGCCGTCGTCGGCCACTGGCTCGCCGCCCCCCTCGGACAAGGCGCTGCGGTAGGCCCGAATGGCCCCCACCGCCTTCTCGCCGATGGGAACGATGCGTTGCTTGTTCCCCTTGCCCAGCACCCGCATGGTCCTGTTGCGCAAATCCACATCAGACACATTCAGGCCGGCCAATTCCGACACCCGCACACCTCCCGAGTAGAGGGTCTCCAGGATCGCCCGATTGCGCAGGCCCAACACATCCTCGGGAACAACGGCATCCAGCAGCCGGAACATGTCGTCAACCGAAAGGTAGTTGGGTATGGGCTTGCCGTGTTTGGGGGTCGGCACGTTTTCCGTGGGATTGTCGCGGACCTGGTCAAGGCGTTGCAAATGTTTGAAGAAAGAGCGGATCGACGCCAGTTTACGTGCGATGGTGGTCTTGCGGTTACGGCCGTGCAAAAAGGCGAGGTAGCCGCGTAATTGTATGGCATCCACCTCGCCGACCTTCAAGGCCAGACGCCGGTCTTCGCGCTTCGGGTCGCCCGCCTCTCCGGCCAAATAATCCGCCAGCTCTTCAAGGTCGTGGCGATAGGCCCGCAGCGTATGGGCCGAATACCCCTTTTCGGCCGCCAGGCTTTCAATGAAACGATCGATACAGACGAGCAGCAGATTCGATCCCATGGTTTGCCGATTCCCCGTCAATGGTAGGCGGAACCGGCCGCATCCAGACCCGGTGGCCGGTTCCCATCACGCGCCTCCCAAGGGATTGCGGCCGTCGCACGACGGCATCCACCTGTTCCATGCCGCCGGTTGCTGCAACGCCTAAGCCGCCCTTCGGGTTTTCTTCTTCAGCTTGGATATCTGCCGCCGGAAGCGGGTGGCCAAGGTCTTGTCTTTTGCGGTAAGGGCTTCCTGACGTTTGGTTTTCAGCCCCTTGAGTTTGCTTTTGATCTCCTTGGTCGAAGCCCCGGCCTTGGCCTTGGGGGAATCGGTGATCCCCCTCACCTCTTTAATCACTTCCAGCAATTCCGGTTTGTTCATTCCATGAACGCCGACCAGCCCCTCGATTTGAAGAGCGATCTCCCGCAACTCCTTAACCGTCATTTTATCGAGCGGCTTTTCCTTTACGTCTTTTTTCTTACCCCCCATCTTCGTTCACTTCTCCTTTCCGGTCGTCGGTCTCAAAGCAGCAGCGGAGGCTGTTTGGAGCCTCCGCTAAAGTTCCAAAATAGACGGCCACGGCATGTAACGCCCAGTTTGTGCCAGCGCTCCGGTGGAACCGCCCGGGCAGGCGCAGCACCATGGCATCCATGGGGCCTCGGCTCTCATCTTAAAAGGGCATAACTAACCTATCCCGCTATAAAATGTCAATGTTCAAGCGAGACGACACCGTAAAAAGTCCAATACCTGCGTCGCGCTAATCCTTCTTGCGGTCCATGAATATCTTAAACAGATCGATGGGTAACGGGAAGATGGTGGTGGAATTGTTCTCCGATGCCATTTCGCGCATGGTCTGCAAATAGCGCAACTGCAAGGCCATGGGGTGATCGGCGATGATCTGGGCGGCCTCTGCCAGTCGGTCGGCGGCCTGGTATTCACCCTCGGCGTTGATCACCTTGGCGCGCCGTTCACGTTCGGCCTCGGCCTGCTTGGCCATGGCACGCTGCATTTCCACCGGCAGGTCGATATGTTTCAACTCGACGGTGGCCACCTTGATGCCCCAGGGGTCGGTATGGGTGTCCAGGATCTCCTGGAGCTGGTTGTTGATCTTTTCCCGATCCGAGAGCAGTTCGTCCAGCTCGGCCTGACCACAGACGCTGCGCAGGGTGGTCTGGGCCAGTTGGGACATAGCATAAGCATAGTTTTCCACTTCCACGATCGCCTTGGTCGGATCCACAACCCTGAAATAGATCACCGCGTTGACCTTTACCGAAACGTTGTCCCGCGTGATGACGTCCTGGGGGTCGACATCGGTGGCCACCAGGCGCATGCTCACCCGTTGCATGCGATCGATAACGGGAATGAGAATGATCAAACCCGGTCCTTTGGCTTGGATCACCCGCCCCAGACGGAAGATGACACCGCGCTCGTATTCGTTGAGGATTTTGATGGCTGACCAAAGAAAAAGCAGAACCAGTACGATGATGGCAACAAATGGTGCAAACATATGAAAACCTCCATGTGTAGCAGTGCGGAATCACAAATGATCGATCGGCCCGATGGAACCAGTCGTTGCCGATCGTCGGGCCATCGGTCTCATGCTTCCGACTTGAGGGCCGCCACGGTGATGGTCAAACGATCCACCGCTTGCACGACCACCTTGCTGCCGACGGTGACCGGATCCTTGAATCGGGCTTGCCAAAGCTCGCCATGCACCAGGACCTTTCCCTCCTGCCCATTGACATTTTTCACCACCCCCACCTCGCCGATGAGGCCCTCCGAACCGCCGAACGGTCGATGGGCGTGAGCCCGAACCACGAGAGTCACCACGGCAATGAAAAAACCGGATATGGTCAGCACGGTTGGGATCAAGAGTTGCCAGGCCACCTGGAACTCGGGCCCGGCGCCCTTGAACAACATGAGCGATCCCAGGATCAGGCTCAGCACGCCGGCCACGCTGAGCATGCCGAAACTGGTGACCTTGATCTCCAGGATGAAAAAAATCACCGCCAGCAAGATCAGGAGAATGCCGGCGATGTTCACCGGCAGCGTCTGAAAGGAGAAGAAGGCCAGAATGAGGGCAATGGCGCCGATAACCCCCGGGAAAATGGCACCCGGTTGTGAAAGTTCGAAATAGAGTCCGGCCAGACCGATCATAAATAGGATATAGGCGATGTTGGGATCGCTGATCACCTTGAGGATTTTAATGCGCAGATTGGGGGTAATTTCGACGACTTCGGCGCCGGCGACCTTCAATGGCCCCTTGCCATGGACCTCCCGGCCGTCGATCCTGGCGATCAGATCTGCCATGTCTCTGGCCACCAGGTCGATGACGTTGAGTTCGAGGGCTTCGGCAGCGGTTACGGAAACGCTTTCGCGGATCGCCTTTTCGGCCCACTCTCCGTTGCGGTCCCTGCGCTTGGCGATGCCCTGGGTAAAGGCTACCAGGTCGTTGACGACCTTGTCGGTCATGGTTTTCTCGAGTTCCTGACCGCCGCCGGCCACCGGATGGGCCGCTCCGATGTTGGTACCGGGCGCCATGGCGGCGATATCGGCGGCCATGGTGATCATCACGCCCGCGGAAGCGGCCCGGGCACCGCTCGGAGAGACATAGACCACCACCGGAATCTGGGACGCATAGATCGCCTGCACGATCCTGCGCATGGACTCGACAGCGCCGCCCGGCGTGTCGAGCTGGATGATCAGGCAGGCCGCCCCCGCCTCTGAGGCCTTCTCCATGGCGTCCTCCAGAAACTCGGCCACCCCCGGACCGATGGGGTCGGCCACGACGACGGTCATGACCATACCCGCGGCGTCCGTCTCAGCGTGAGCGCTGAAAGCAGGTCCTCCTATGAACATCGCGACGATACATGCCCAGCCCAAGGTCCAACGCATGCGGCATCTCCTCTGGCACATTCCCATCTCATGATCGTTTTGAAACATTCTATAGCGGGATCCGCAAGAACGCCATGATCTTTTTCACGTCTTCCCAGACCAGCTTCTTCTTGTCCGGCTCGCGCAGCAGGTAGGCGGGATGGTAGGTGGGCATCACCTTGATACCGCCCCGATCGTGAAAGTGGCCGCGCAACCGGGATACCGGCTGGTCGGTATCGAGCAGGACCTGAGTGGCGACACTGCCCAGGGCGCAAATCACCTTGGGATCGACCACCTGGATCTGGCGCTCGAGGAAAGGGCGGCAGGTTAGAATCTCTGCGGCTTCCGGATTGCGGTTGCCGGGCGGCCGGCACTTGACCACATTGCAGATATAGACCTGATCGCGGGTCAAATGCATGGCTTCGATGATCCGGGCGAGCAACTGGCCGGCCGGGCCGACGAAAACCTTTCCACTGCGGTCCTCTTCGGCCCCCGGCCCCTCGCCGACGAACATCAATTCGGCCCGGGGATTGCCTTCCCCAAACACCAGATGGGTCCGCCCGGCGCTCAGCCCGCACCTGCGGCAATCTCCCAGATCGTCTCGAATCGCGGCCAGGGTATCCGCCGGGAAATCTTCGGACGGGGCGGCCGGCACCGGCAGGGACCAGGTTTTCAGGATCGCCAGGGTCTGCGGCGAACATTCGAACCCCTGACATCCCCACCGCGACAACTGCAGCAAGGTGTCGCGCAGGACTTCGAGGGGATCGTTGAAAGTGGCGGGATCTTGTTTCACGGGCGATATCTAACGTAATGCCTTCGCGTCGGCCGCTGCAGCCATCAGGGCGGCGATTCGGTCGAGGAGGATGCCGGCCAACTCGGTTTTGGGCATGAGCCCGATCTCTTCGCGGCGACCGTCGCGAAACAAAAAGGTCGCCCGGTTGGTATCGGACTGAAAACCCGCCTCCGGCGAACCGATGTGGTTGGCGACGATCATATCCAGGTTTTTGGCCGCCAGCTTGCCCCTGGCAAAAGATTCCATGTCATGGGTTTCGGCGGCGAAACCGACCAGGATCTGATGGGTTTTGCGCTCCCCCGCCGCCTTGAGGATGTCCCGGGTGCGCTCCAGTTGGATCACCATTTCGGCGTCTTCCTTCTTGATCTTCCGGTCGGAAACCGCCATCGGTCGGAAATCGGCCACCGCGGCCGTCTTGATGATCACCTGGTGGCCATCCATCTCGGCCAATACCGCCTCGGCCATCTCGGCTGCGCTGGTCACCCGGATCAGTCGAACGCCATCGGGCGGCGCAAGAGCGGTGGGGCCGGAAACCAGCGTCACCTCGGCACCGCGCATGGCGGCGACGCGCGCAATGGCATAGCCCATCTTGCCGGACGAAGGGTTGGTGATGAAGCGCACCGGGTCGATGGCTTCACGGGTCGGGCCGGCCGTGATCAACACGCGGCGGCCGCAAAAGTCAGCAGGCTGGAACAAGGCGCGAACCGCATCCATGATGATCGCCGGATCCGGCAGGCGGCCGGGCCCCACCGTGCCGCAGGCCAGTTCGCCGCTGCCCGGTTCGAGCACCTTGTATCCATAGGACTTCAACCGCTCCAGATTGTGCTGGACCTGCCGACTCTGGTACATGTTGGTATTCATGGCCGGGCAGATCAGCACCGGGCAGGTGACGGCCAACATGAAGGTGCTCAAGGCATCGTCGGCGATGCCGCCGGCCAGTTTGCCGATGATATTGGCCGTGGCCGGCGCTATGACGACAGCGTCGGACTCCTGGGCCCAGTGGATGTGCTGTATGGCCGCCTCGTCCGAGGTTTCGAACAGGGTACGACACACCTTTTGCTGACTGAGGGCCTCAAAGGTCATGGGCCCGACAAAGTACCCCGCGTTATCGGTCATGATGACGCGGACAAGGGCCTCTTCCTTGACGAGCAAACGCACCAGCTCGGCGGCCTTGTAAGCGGCAATACCGCCGCACACACCGAGCGTGATCCGTTTTCCAGGCATTGAGAATCCCATACCCCCCCTTTTATCAAGTGCCCATCCATCAACGGCCAATTGTTCATTTGTGGGTGGGCACTATTTGTGCAGACCGTTTTGCGTCACATTGCTGGTCGGTGCCACCCAGATTTCAACCTTGGTGCTGAACTGGCCGTCGGTAATGGCAATGGCACACCAACGGGTCGCCTTTTCGAACAGCAGCAAGGATCGCGCCGATCGAAAAGATCCAACCTTGTTCCAACCATCCACCGGCATCTTGCTTTCAAAAAAGGAGACGAGCGAATTGGCATCCACGCCCCCGCTCATCACCAGCACGCCCGACGTCATGCCGGCCGTATTCATGACGAACGACTCCTTCTTGTCGGCCTTCAACTCCCGCGGCAGCATGACATCGCCGAAATCCAGGTAGATGGGGCCGGCGTCCTGGGCCGTAACCGCCGGGGACGTAGACACAGTTTCCGTCGAAGCATTTCCTTCATCCTTGCCTTTTAAGGTCGAACATCCGGAGATCAAAAAAAGAACAATGCCTGTCCAGACCAACCCACTGATCAACATCCTATGGCCGACTAAATTCTTCATCTTCTTTCCTCCTTGAATAAAGATATTTTGTTCGCTCTCTTTTCTTTTTTTTCCTTAACAGATCGATCCATTCCTGCAATAAAAGTTGGGCATCTTTCAGGGTGGGCGCCTGCCGCATGACTATCTCCTGTTCAATATCTTCCAAAGCCCTTTTCAATTCTGCGTCCTTTGGGTTTTGGGCTGCAAGATAACGATATATTTCGGCTGCTTTGAGCAAATAGCCCTGCTCGGCATACAGTCTAGCCATGGTCGCCGTGTAGAACTCGGATGATTCGGTCATTTCCTCAGGTTACTTGGTGTTGCTTTTAAATTTAAAAATGAGTTCGTCGGAGCGGATCATGCCAAGCTCCTGGCGGGCGACATTTTCAAGAAATGCCGGATCGTTCTGTAACCGATCGATGGTCCGGTACATCTGTAGAATTTCCTGGGTGAGGGATTCATTGGCACTCACCAGTTGCGCATGGGCCGATCGCATGCGACGTCGCTCGACCCATCCGTTGTCGCCGAAAACGATCACCAAAAGAAGATAAAACATGGCGATGCCGGCCAAAGCGATCGATATTTTCTGTTTGCGGTTCACGCTTGCGGTGACCTTCTCTGGATCATATGCATCAGGATTTGAAGCTCCGGCATTCCCAGGATACGCGCCAACACGCCGAACATGATGGCGCCGATGATGATACAGCCTAAAAGGACCGGCAGCAGAGCCACGCCGACAACAGGGTCATGGGGAAGCAGCCATCTGGCTGCGATCCAAACGCCGACCGCCATCACCCCCGCGCAAATGGATGATCGCAACGCGGAAAACGCGATCGACCGTCCGCCTAACGCTCCCAGTCTCCTTCTCAACGCAAAGCTAAGCAGTCCGAGATTCAAAATCGAGGCCAGGGTGAACGCCAGTGCAAGACCATTGTGCCGCATCGGCCCCATCAGCGCCACTCCTAAAATCAAATTGGCGGATATGGTCCATAGCGCGATCTTCAACGGCGTGCGGGTATCTTTCAACGCATAAAAGACATTCAGAACGACACGTACCGCCGAAAACGCCCATAATCCGATGCTATAGTACAATAAGGCACTGGCCGTCAATCGCGTGGAATCCAGATCGAAGGCCCCCCGTTGAAATAACATGGCAATGATCGGTTCGCGCAGCACGATCAAACCGGCCATGGCCGGCAGGGTGATAAACAAGACCAGCCGTATGGCCTCATTGAAGGTGTGACGCATGGCATCGTATTGCTGCATGACCGCCTGGCGCGCCAGGGTCGGCAAAGCGGCCGTGGCTGCGGCGATGCCAAAAATGCCCAGGGGAAACTGGAGCAGCCGGTCGGCGTAGTAAAGATAGGAGATGCTGCCCTGAAGCAGCATGGAGGCCAGGATCGTGATCACCAGGTTGTTGATTTGATATACGGCAGCACCGCACAGGACAGGGGCAAGCATAGCCCCGATCTGTTTGAAAGCCGGGTGCCACCATGGCGCCGGGCGCCAGAGAAAAATCCTGTTTTTAATGAGAAAGGGAAGCTGCAACCCCAATTGCAGGGCGCCGCCCACGACCACCCCCACGGCGAGCCAGTGGGCGAGGTCCGCCTGGGTGTCGACCCACAACGCGCCGCCCGTGATTGCGGCGATCATGGCCACGTTCAAGCACACGGGCGCCAGGGCGGGCGCGGCAAAATGCCCCAGTACATTGAGCAATGCCATGCACAAAGCGACCAGTCCGATAAAAAAGATGTAAGGGAACATGGTGCGGGTCAGCGACACGGTGAGATCGAATTTTTCAACCGAATCGGCAAACCCCGGCGCGAGGACATGAACCAGCAAAGGGGCCGCCGCCATGCCGGCCAAGGCCGCCGTTAACAGACAGGCGGCCAGGAAACGCGCGGCGCTGGCGGCCAGGCGATCGGCTTCGGCACGCCCTTGTTGGTAGAGGCACTCCGTATAGGCCGGCACGAAGACAATACTCAGCGATCCCTCGCCAAACATGCGCCGCAACAAATTGGGAATGCGAAAAGCGGCGATGAAGGCATCGGATATCATCCCGGTCCCGAAAAACGAGGCAATGGCAATATCCCGAACGGCACCCAACACCCGGCTGAACAGGGTTGCGGCTCCCACCACACCGGCCGCCTTGGCAATGGCAGCCCCATCGCTACCCTGCACTCCGGGGGTGGAATCGAGATGAAGGTGTGCCTTGTGGGAAGACGTTTCGGCACCCGGGTTTTCCTTGTCGAAACCTGTTGACATGGTATGGAGATACCTATATAGAGTTTCGTTTTATAAAGCTACAAATCAAAGTGAAAGGAGCATTTAAGTGGCCAACCATAAATCAGCCCTCAAGCGCGCCGGCCAGAACGAAACGCGGCGCATGCGAAATAAGACCGTCAAGACCCGTGTCAAACATGTGGTCAAGGAGGTCCGCCAGGCCGCCGCGACCAAATCGGTCGATACGGTCGATGCGTCCCTGCGGACGGCTCAGTCGACGATTGACAAGGCAGTGAAAAAAGGCGTCCTGCACAAACGCACCGCCGCCAGAAAAGTTGCCCGCCTGGCCAAGCTGTCCCAAACCATCAAATCCTGATTCCGGATCTCAAAGCAAAGCACCCGGCACGAGAACGGCCGAGTGCTTTGCTTGCTATGCAGTCCAGCCCCGATGCCCGGGGCCACCCAATATTTTTAAAACGCGCCCGTGAGGCGCTCGAACAGATATTCGGCCAACCGTTCGGATACCTGTCCGATGGCCAGCCGTTTGTTCAGATCGGTGGCGGCCTTGCTGTCTCCCACGGGATACGCCTGCTCGGCGCTCAGCCCCCTCACCTGCCATACCACCTTGCCACCCCGATCCTTCAAAACAAACGAGGCTGTCATGATCACCCTGCGCTCGACGGCGGTCAACGTGCCGCCACGGGAAAGAGTTGCCGTGGACAGCCGGTAGATGGTACCCGACAAGACGGCATCGGCCTCCTTAGCCCCGACCACCAGGTCCTGCCGCCTGCGGGTCATCTCATCGATCACGGCGTTGGTCAGCGTCGTCTCCAGCCCGGACTCGGCCGAACGATTGGTGAAAACCTCCACGGCGATGGTCTGGACCCCACCGGGCAGCTGACCCGGCCCGGCAAACTGATAACCGCAAGCCGTCAGCAGGCATAGGAAAAGGGCGAGCAACATCCACCTGCCGGCCTGCCGTCGTCCGTGGCAGCGGTCTTTTGCGACCGCCTGTTCACAGGCTGCATAGAGGCCGTTCAAGTTCTGGCGCACATATTTACAAGGCATATGGACGACCTCTCATCTAATAGACCGAATTCCTTCACTTTAAACTTTACACTTCAAACTTTACGATTTTATTTAAACTGCTGCCACCTATAGGACAATGTTGACCAATTTGTTTTTCACGACGACGATCTTCTTGGGCGCCTTGTCGCCGACGAACTTCTGCGCCCGTTCATCCGCCAGTGCAAGCTGCACCACGGTATCGTCATCCGTGTCCACGGCGGTCGTAAACCGGCCGCGCAGTTTGCCGTTGACCTGAACGACGATGGTGGCCTCTTCCTGGACCAGCGCATCTTTGCGGCAGGCAGGCCAGGGCACAGCGAGCGTGCTCTGGGAATGACCCAGGGCATGCCAGAGTTCCTGGGCAAAATGGGGCACGATGGGGGACAGCAGCAGAATGACCGTCTCCAGGGCGTGACGCATGACGCCGTTGCGCTGACCCGCATCGCCGTCTTCGGGGCCGACCGCATGCATCTGGTTGACCAACTCCATGACGGCGCTGATGGCCGTGTTGAAATGGAAACGATCTTCGATGTCGCGGGTCACCTTTTCGATGGTCTGGTGCGCCTTTCGGTAGGTCTGCCGCAAGGTGTCGGGAAGCGACTCGGCCGGACCGTCGTAAGGGGCCGTGCCCTGCACCGCGTCCAACCAGGCGCCGGCCAACCGCCAGACCCGATTGAGGAAGCGTGCGCTGCCTTCGACCCCCTGGTCGCTCCACTCCAGGTCTCGTTCCGGCGGCGCGGCAAAGAGGCAGAACAAGCGCGTCGTGTCGGCGCCGTACCGTTCGAGCAACACATTGGGGTCCACCACGTTGCGCTTGGATTTGGACATCTTTTCCACCCGCCCGAGGGTGACCGGCTGATCGCAGAGCGCACAGTACAAAGTTCCGCGCTCTTCGCGCGCCTGCTCGGGAAACAGATAGCCGTGCTGGGGACAGGACATGGTTTCCTTGCACACCATGCCCTGGGTCAACAGCCGGGTGAACGGTTCTTTGTAATCGATCAAACCGATGTCGTGAAGTACGCGGGTGAAGTAGCGAGAATAGAGCAGGTGCAGAATGGCATGCTCCACACCGCCGATATATTGATCCACGGGCATCCAGTAGGTTACCGCCTCGCGGTCGAACATGCCCTCGTTAAACTTGGGACTGCAGTAACGCTCGAAATACCAGGACGACTCGACGAAGGTGTCCATGGTATCGGTTTCCCGGCGCGCATCGGTGCGTCCGCACTTGGGGCAGGTCGTCCGGGCGAAATCGTCGAGGGTGGGTAGCGGCGAGCGGCCGCCGGCAAGCAGATGGGCATCCTCGGGCAGCACGATGGGCAGATCGGCCTCGGGAACCGGAACCGTGCCGCACGTATCACAATAGATCATGGGGATGGGAGCGCCCCAGTAGCGCTGGCGCGAAATCCCCCAATCCCGCAGCCGGTAACTGATCGCCCGCCGGCCCAGCCCCTTGGCCTCTAGCAGGTCGGCGATCTTTTCCATGGCTTGGCGATTGGGTTGCCGGTCGAAGTCTCCGGAATTGACCATCAGACCGTCACCGGCATACGCTTCCGTCATCTGAGCGGCGACCAGGGTCTCGCCTTCCGGGTTGACCACCGGGATGATGGGCAGGTCATATTTCTTGGCGAAATCGAAATCGCGCTGATCGTGGGCCGGCACGGACATGACCGCACCGGTCCCGTACTCCATCAGGGCGAAGTTGGCGGTGTAGATCGGCATGCGTCGGCCGGTCATGGGATTAATGCAAAATTTGCCGGTAAAGACCCCCTCTTTTTCGTAGGTTTCCAAGGCCTTGCTGGTGCGCTCCTGCAGGCTGATGCGTTCGATGAAATCGGCCACCGCCGCCGCCTGTTCGGTTCCGGACGCCAACTGGGCCACCAGGGGGTGTTCGGGGGCCAAACACATGAAGGTGGCGCCGAAGACGGTGTCGTGGCGGGTGGTGAAAACCGGTATCACCGTGTCGCTCTCCTCCACCGCGAATCGGATCTCGGCCCCCTGGCTGCGGCCGATCCAGTTCTTTTGCATGGTGGTCACTTTTTCCGGCCACCCCGGCAACCGATCGCAATGGACGAGCAGATCCTCGGCGTAATCGGTGATGCGGAAAAACCACTGATTGAGCTTCTTTTGCCTGACCGGCTGGCCGCAACGCCAGCACATGCCGGCCTCGACCTGCTCGTTGGCCAGTACGGTCTGGCACGGTTCACACCAGTTGACGTAAGCCTCCTTCCGGTAGGCCATGCCTTTCTCGTTCATCTTGAGAAACAGCCACTGCTCCCAACGATAATAATCCGACGTGCAGGTGGTCACCTCCCGGGTCCAGTCGTAGGAAAAACCTAGCTGTTTGAGCTGGTTGCGCATATAGGCGATGTTATCGTAGGTCCATTCGGCCGGATGTGTGTTGTTGGCGATGGCGGCGTTTTCCGCCGGCATGCCAAAAGCATCCCACCCCATGGGATGCAGCACGTTGAAGCCCTGCATCCGCTTGTAACGCGCCACGACGTCTCCGATGGTGTAGTTGCGCACATGGCCCATGTGAATTTTGCCCGAAGGATAGGGAAACATCTCCAATAAATAATATTTCGGCCGGTCGGCCTGGACATCCACCTCGAACAGATGGCTCCGTTCCCACTCCTCTTGCCATTTTTGTTCAATCTTACGGGCATCGTATTGTTCATCCATCGCTTGTCACCTGAACCGGCTTGGCCGGACATTTAAATGTTCTGGTTCCAACTTTGACGGCGCCGTAAAAAGTCCGGAATTCGCTTTTCCCATCATCCCGGCGAACGCCGGGATCCAGTATTTTCAATATGTTCTGGATGCCGGCGTTCGCCGGCATGACGCCTTTGCGACTTTTTACAGTTTCATCAACTTTCAGCCATCAAAAAACAGAGCGCCGCGACGGCGCATGCGGCGCCATGGTCGTTTAAGATTTTGATTTCTCATGCCATAATTTTGTTCAAAGTGCAAGATATGTGGGAAGTTGACAATCTGTTTGACTTAACCGCAGCAAACACATATGAATCAAAGCGTTACAGTCGCCTACGCCCGACGTCCCCCACGTCACACACGTTATCGAAACACAGGAATAACCCATACATGAGCAGCAAAATTCTGATTAATGCCATCGACCCGGAAGAGGTTCGCATTGCCAAGGTCCAGGACAGCCGGATGGAAGAGTTCCAGATCGAAATGGCCGGTCGTGAAATTCTCCATGGCAATATTTACAAAGCCATCATCACCCGTGTAGAGCCCAGCCTGCAAGCCGTGTTTATCGATTTCGGAGGTGAACGCAACGGCTTTTTGCAGCAGCACGAAATTCACAGCGACTATTTTCAGGAGAGCGACAGTGGTCAGCGGACGATCGACAACCTGGTCAAAAAGGGCCAGGAGATCATGGTCCAGGTGACCAAGGACCCCATGATGAAAAAGGGAGCCATGCTCACCACCTACATCTCGCTGCCCGGCCGTTACGTCGTGCTGATGCCGGGCACCAACAACCGCGGCATATCCCGTAAAATCGAGGATGAAGAGGAACGCAAGCGGCTCAAGGAGATCCTGGTCCAACTGAAAATCCCCGAAGGATTCGGCACCATCGTGCGCACCGCCGGCCAGGGCTGCACCAAGACCCAACTGGCCAAGGACATCAGCTACCTGCTGCGCCTGTGGCGTGACATCAAAAACAGGGGACTGCAGGAAGCCGCCCCCGCCGCGCTCTACAAGGATCGCAGCCTGGCCGTTCGATCGGTGCGCGATTATTTGACGCCGGACGTCAACGAGATCCTGATCGACGATGAAGCGGCTTTTCAGGAGGTCAAAAATTTCGTCCAGATCATCTCCCCGCGTCACAAGCGCATTGTCAAACACTACACCCTGGACAAACCGATCTTTACCAAATACCAGCTCGAGGATCAGATCGCGACGATCTTCGAGAACCGGGTGCCTCTGAAATCCGGCGGTTCCATCGTGATCGAACAGACAGAGGCCCTGGTGGCCATCGATGTAAACTCCGGCCGGGGCACCCGCGAAAAGGATCTGGAGCAAACCGCCCTGAACACCAACCTTGAAGCGGCCGAAGAGGTCGCCCGGCAGATTCGCTTGAGGGACCTGGGCGGCCTGATCGTGGTCGACTTCATCGATATGCGCGAAATGAAAAACCGCAACGCCATCGAACGCGCCCTGCGCGAACATGTCAAACGGGATAAAGCCCGGGTGCGAATCGGTCGAATTTCACAATTCGGCCTTTTGGAATTGGCCCGCCAGCGCCTGGCGCCCTCCATCGAACTGGGAAGCCTGGTGGCCTGCCCCTACTGCAAGGGAAAGGGGTTGACCCCGTCCACCGAAACGCTGGCTTTGCGATTTTTACGTCAACTCAAGACCATGACGCGCAAGAGCGGACTGCAGAGCGTGCACGGCAGCGTGCCCAAGGCGGTGGCGGACTATGTGCTCAATAAAAAACGAAAGGAAATCATGGAATTGGAAATGCAACGCGGCTTCTCCCTGACCATCGAGGGTGACGCCGGCATGCCCCCCCATGAATGCCATATCGATTGCTACCCCGAGTGTTGATCTGGAAGAAGGGTTTGACCTGCACGGACATTTCAAGTATACCAGCGCCGTCTTGTGATGCACATCATTTAATAATGTCAATTGCACTCTATTCTCGAAAGGGAGGTTTGACGATATGAACATAGCCTATGCCATGGGCCAGGGGGGCGCCGCTGCAGCCGAAGGCGGCGGTGGACTTTTGGCCACGCCCCTGTTGCCCATCATTTTGATGCTGGCCATCATGTGGTTTCTGCTGATTCGCCCCCAGCAGAAAAAACAAAAAGAGCATCGGGAAATGATCACCAACCTGAAAAAGGGCGACATGATCATCACCTCCGGTGGATTGTACGGCCGGATCACCGGGGTCAGCGATGCCAGCTTGACTGTCGAAATCGCGGATAAGGTGCGCGTAAAAGTCAGCCGGGGACACATCGCCGGTCTGGCCCAGACGAGCAAGCCGGATACACCCCCTGCGCCCAAAAAAGTTGAAACCGACAAAAAGTAAGCCCAGTCGGAAGGATGATACCCGCAGCAACACCGCTATTTTCAGCCAGGTCTGTGACGGCCTGGCGAATCGGTGGGTGGCGGGTATCCTGATTTTGACTCGAGCATGGTTCAAACAAGAGGAAAGAAGCATTGAAAACAACTTCCTGGCGTCCCATTGTCGTCATTGTGGTCGTACTGGCCGCACTGGTCTATGTGCTGCCGACGCTTCAAATGGTCCTGGAAAAAAAAGAGTCGCCGACCTTATGGCCTTATAACAAAATCAACCTCGGGTTGGATCTGCAGGGCGGCATGCACCTGGTATTGCAGGTGGACACCGATAAGGCGGTGGAGAATACGGTGGATCGGTCCTTCGACGAACTGCGTGCATTCATGCGTCAGAACGATATCCGCGTCGCGGCCCTGAAAAGAACGGATGCCACCACCTTCACGGTGGCGCTGGATGAGCGTGAAGATGCAGACCGATCAAAGGGTTTGATCGCCGACGAATTCCGCGATTTCAACCTGGAAGACCGCACCCGCGAAGGGCAGCGTGAAATCGTCCTGCAGCTCAAACCAGACGAAATCGAACGGGTGAAAAAACTGTCGTTCGAGAAGGCCGTGATGAAAGTCCGCAACCGGGTGGACGAATACGGCGCCCGCGAGCCGGATATCCGGCCCCAGGGCGAAGATCGCATCATCGTCCAGCTTCCCGGCGTCATCGATGCCGACAAGGCACGCAAGGAAATCGGCCGCACCGGCAACCTGGAATTCAAGCTGGTTGATGAAACCAACGATGTGCGCCAGGCTCTCTCGGGCAGTGTCCCGCCCGGGAGCGAAATCCGTTATTATCGAAAAGACGATCCCGACATGGCCGGTCGTCCCATCCTTCTGAAGAAGGAAACCCTGCTCACCGGCGACTATCTGAGTGAGGCGCGCGTCAAATTCGATCCGGCCAACGGACAGCCCTACGTCGCCATCAAGTTCAATCCCAAAGGCGCCCGCATCTTCGCAGACATTACCGAAAAGCACATCCACGAACGTCTGGCCATCGTCCTGGACAACGAGGTCTATTCGGCCCCGGAAATTCAATCCAAGATCACCGGTGAAGGCATGATCACCGGCAATTTCACGGACGACAGCGCCAAGAGCCTGGCCCTGGTGTTGCGCGAGGCCTTCCCCACGCCGGTGAAAATTCTATATGAAAAATCAGTGGGCCCATCGCTGGGTGAAGACTCGATTCGCAAGGGCCTGCTCTCCATGCTCATCGGCGGTGTGCTCGTGGTGCTCTTTATGGTTGTTTATTACCGGGGTTCAGGCCTCATCGCCGATGCGGCCCTGCTGCTCAATATCATTCTCATCGCCGGCGGCCTGGCCGCCTTCAACGCAACGTTGACCCTGCCCGGCATCGCCGGCATCATCCTCACCATCGGCATGGCGGTCGACGCCAATGTATTGATTTATGAACGCATCCGGGAGGAGCAACGCCTGGGCAAGACGGCTCGCGCGGCGGTCGACGCCGGCTTTGATCGGGCCACGCTGACCATCATGGACGCCAACGTCACCACCCTGATCGCCGCCATCGTTTTGTTTCAATTCGGCAGCGGACCGGTCAAGGGCTTTGCGGTGACCCTCAGCCTGGGCGTCATCGCCAGCCTGTTTACGGCCCTGATCGTTTCGCGCACCATATTCGAATTTTTGCTGACCAAGCGTTCGATCAAGACCTTGAGCATTTAACCATGGTCCGCCAACGGCCATATCGTTCGGACACCATCATGCCGCGGGCATGCGTGAATTGATTCTGAGGAAAACCGACCATGCAGATCATTAAACCTGATGTAAATATCGACTTCGTGGGGCGTCGGAGATTCGCCTATTTTGTCTCGGCCATCCTGATTCTCATTACCATCGTGTCTCTCATTTTCCACGGGGGCCCCAAATACGGCATCGACTTTGCCGGTGGCGCCGAGCTGTTGATCCAGTTCAATCAGCCGCTGCCCATAGAGGAGGTCAAGGCGGCCATGAACGCCCTGCAGCTGGAGGCCGTGGTGCAAAAATACGGGGAGGAAGCGGAGGATTTCTATCGCGTCCTGATTCCCGCCGCAGTGGCCGAGCAAGAGAATCTGGCACAAACCCTCAAGGAGGGCCTGGCCGCCCGGACCCAACGACAGGTGACCCTGGAATCGTTCGAAATGGTCGGTCCCCAGGTGGGCCGCGACCTTCGTGAAAAGGCACTCCTGGCCATGTTTTTCGCCCTGCTCTTCATCGCCGTCTACATTTCAGGTCGATTCGAACTCAAATGGCTGCTCAGCGCGGCCATGGCCGGCGCGTTAGCCTTCAGCGTCTACATTCTGCGGCTGGCCCACCTGAGCATTCCCATGTTGATGCTGGCCGCGGTGGTGGTCACCCTGGTTCTGTTTTATGTATTGAATTTGAAATATGCCATGGGCGCCATCGTCGCCCTGATACACGACGTGATTATCACAGTGGGGTTTTTCTCGATTTTTCAAAAAGAGTTCACCCTGCCGATCATCGCCGCCCTGCTGACCATCATCGGTTATTCGTTGAACGACACCATCATCGTTTTCGACCGGATCCGCGAAAACCTCCGAAAATACCACAAGCTGCCCCTCGCCGAAACGATCAATCGAAGCATCAACGAGACCCTCAGCCGGACGATTCTGACCTCCGGGACCACCCTGATCGTAGTGGTCATGCTCTTCATCTTCGGCGGCGGCATCATCCACGATTTCGCCTTCGCCCTGCTGGTCGGCATCCTCGTGGGTACCTATTCGTCGATTTTTGTGGCCAGCCCGATCCTGCTGGCATGGCAAAAACGAAAATGATCGCATGAACGACATCGTCCCCTGGCTGACGCTCAAAAGTGTTCCGGGCGTCGGGAACCTGCTCATCAACCGGTTGATCGAGATCTTCGAATCGCCGGAAAAGGTATTGAAGGCCCCTACCGGCGCGTTGACCCGAGTGCCGGGCATCACCCCCAGAATCGCCGAGGCCATCCGACGGCAGCGGCCCCCCGATGCGGTGATGCGCGATATCGATCAGGTCTGTAAGAAGGGTTACACTTTCGTGACCTGCCAGGACAAGGACTACCCTCCTTTGCTCCGGCACATCCCGGATCCGCCGCCTCTCCTTTACGTTTACGGCCGGTTGAGCCAGCTCGAATACCCCCTGTCGGTCGTCGGTTCGCGCAAGGCCACCCCCTATGGCCGCAAGACGGCCAGGAGCTTATGCCGACAGCTGGCCGAAAGCGGCGCCAGTATCGTCAGCGGCATGGCCCTGGGCATCGACACGGCCGCCCACGAGGGTGCACTCGAGGCCGGTGGCGTTACGGTCGCCGTCCTGGGTTCGGGGTTGAACCATATTTATCCCACTCAAAACCGAGAGCTGTTTCATCGGATCGCCGAACATGGGGCGGTGATGACTGAATTCGCCATGGATGCCATCCCAGACGCCCGCCACTTTCCCATGCGCAACCGCATCATCAGCGGCATGTCGCTGGGCACGGTGGTGGTCGAGGCCGCCCGCCGGAGCGGCTCCCTGATCACCGCACGACTGGCCGCCGAGCAAGGTCGGGAGGTGTTCGCCGTACCGGGCAATATTCACTCGGCCACGGCACGAGGTACCCACGACCTGATCAAACAGGGCGCCAAGCTCGTGGAAACGGCCAACGACATCATCGAGGAGATTACGCCTCAATTGTCCGCAGGGCGTGAACCGCGACAGCCGCGCCAGCCGGTCGGCCTTTCGGAGAGGGAACAGCGCGTCTTTGAAGCCATCGGGGTCGACCCGGTGCATATCGACGACTTGGCAAGGGACCTGGGGCAGGCCATGGCGCCGCTGACCAGCATCTTGTCTCAACTGGAACTCAAGGGTTTGATCTGCCAGGAACCTGGCAAACACTTTGTTCGACACGCAGACTATTGCAATCCTTGATGGCCATGGCGCCCCCCCGCTTCCGGGGCAATGGGAAAAACCGCCTGTCGGGAGTAACGATCTGTATTTTATTATAAAATTTATAAAGGTAACAACGCTCGATCCAAAAATTCCACGGTACCGATATTTACAATTGAACCGCCATGCGCTAGCATGGTGGCCACTACATTTTGTTACAGAGGTATATTGTGTCTTCAAAACCACTTGTCGTTGTTGAGTCTCCGACGAAAATCCGCACCATCAAAAAATATCTGGGCAATGATTTCAACGTGGCCGCCACGGTGGGCCACATAAAGGATTTGCCGGCCAAAGAGATCGGTATCGATATCGATAACAATTTCAAGCCGCTTTATCGGAGCATTCCCGGTAAACAAAAGGTGATCTCGGCGCTCAAGGCAGCGGCCGGGGAAGCCGATGACATCTACCTGGCACCCGACCCGGACCGGGAGGGAGAGGCGATCGCCTGGCATGCGGCCGAGGTGCTCAAAAAAAAGGGGCGCCGTTTTCATCGGGTCCTCTTTCACGAATTGACCCGAAACGGCATCCTCAAGGCCATTTCCCAACCGGAAGAGCTGAACAAGGATAAATACGAGGCCCAGCAGACGCGGCGGATCCTCGATCGCCTGGTGGGCTACCAAGTATCGCCGCTGCTTTGGAAAAAAGTCAAAGGCAACCTGAGCGCCGGCAGGGTCCAGTCCGTTGCAGTACGCATCATCTGCGAACGCGAAAAGGCCATTCAGGAGTTTATTCCACAAGAGTATTGGTCGATCACGGCCCTGCTCGAAGGTCAAACGCCCCCTGCCTTTGATGCCAAGCTGGTCAAGAAGAATGGCGAGAAACTCGAAATCGCCGATGAGGCTGCGGCCACGGCCATCGTCGAGGAATTGAAAACGGCGCGGTACCAGGTGGCCAAGGTGGTCAAGAAAACGGTGCGCCGCAATCCGCAGCCGCCATTTACCACCAGCAAGCTGCAACAGGAAGCAATCCGCAAATTGCGTTTTTCCGCCAAAAAAACCATGCTCATTGCCCAGCAGCTCTATGAAGGCATCGACCTGGGGCCGGGGGAACCGGTCGGCTTGATCACCTATATGCGCACCGACTCAACCCGCATTGCGGCCGAGGCGGCCCAGGAAGCCATCGATTGGGTGCGTCAGGCCCACGGCAACGATTATGCGCTGGAGCAGCCGCGCAACTTCGGCAACCGGAACAAGGTTCAGGACGCCCATGAAGCCATCCGCCCCACCTCGGTGAACCATACGCCCGAAAAACTGGCCAAATATCTGAGCAAGGATCAGTTGGCGCTGTACCAAATGATCTGGCGGCGCTTCGTGGCCTCCCAGATGACGCCCGCCCAGATCGATCAAAACACGATCTCCATCGCCGCCGGCGACTACACCTTTACGGTCACAGGATCGTCGGTCAAATTTCCCGGGTTCATGACCGTTTACCAGACCGTCGACGAAGAGGCCGAAAACAGCCGCAAGCAACAGCCCCTGCCGCCCTTGACCGAGGGTGATGGGCTCGACTTGAGGCAAATTCTGCCCAAACAGCATTTTACACAGCCACCGCCGCGGTTTACCGAAGCCTCACTTGTCAAGGAGTTGGAAGAAAACGGCATCGGCCGGCCGAGCACCTATGCAGCCATCTTGTCCACCATTCGCGACAAAGGTTACGTGGAGTTGCTCAAGGGGTACTTTCATCCTAGCGAACTGGGACTCATCGTCAACGATTTGCTGGTGATCAGTTTTCCAGAGATCTTCAATGTCGAATTCACAGCCCGAATGGAAGACAACCTGGATCGCGTGGAGACGGCTGAACTGGACGCGGTCAGTGTCCTGAGCGATTTCTACGGGCCCTTCAAGCAGAAACTCACCGAGGCCGATGTGCAGATGCTCAGCGTCAAAGGCGTCGGCATTCCCACGGATATCGACTGCCCTCAGTGCAAGTGTCACAAGCTGCACATCAAGGTCGGCCGCAACGGGCATTTTCTGGCCTGCAGCGGCTATCCGGAGTGCACCTACTCACGGGATTATGTGCGCGACGAACGCGGACGTATCCAACCGGTCGAACCCAACCATGAGGCCGCCACCGATAAGGTATGCCCCAAGTGCGGCAAACCCATGGTGGTTAAAAGAGGCAAATACGGTGAATTCCTGGCCTGCAGCGGATTTCCCGAATGCAATCACACCGAATCGATCAACGGCGGCGTCAATGGTAAAAGCACCGGTGTGAAGTGTCCGGAACCGGGGTGCACGGGACAGATCGTCGAAAAAAAATCGAAACGCGGCAAGGTGTTTTACGGCTGCGACCGCTATCCCGCCTGTACCTTTGCCAGCTGGGACAAGCCCGTCGACAAACCCTGCCCGGCCTGCGGCATGCCCTATCTCGTCGAAAAAACGACCAAGCGCGACGGCACCTCTTTATGCTGCGTGAACCGGGAGTGCGGCTACAAGGAGCATCTGTAACCCCCATGTCGGCCGACAAACACCCATGACCAGTCCCTATGCTGAAAATATCCTACGCTCGATCAGACGCATCACCCGGGCCATCGATCTGCACAGCAGGGAACTCAGTGCGCGTTTCAAACTGACCGTGCCGCAACTCGTTTGCCTGCGGCAGCTCTATCTGCATGGCCCGTCCACCGCCGGCCACCTTTCCCGCCTGGTGTTTCTCAGCCAGGCTACGGTCACCGGTATTCTCGACCGCTTGGAATCCAGAGATTTGATTCGTCGAGAGCGCGGACGTCCGGACAGGCGTAAGGTGACCATCGCCTTGACGGACAAGGGACAGGAAATCGCCGAATTAATGCCGTGGCCGCTCCAGGAAAGATTCGCACAGCGCCTCTCTGCCTTGCCCGAGGAGGAGCAATCCCATATCGATCAGGTCCTTGACCGGATCGTCCACATGATGGCGGTCCAGGACATCGATGCCTGGCCGATCGTTGGCGCCGGTGAATGGACGGACCCTTGTGCCCAGCCCGCAACTGCTCCTGAACCCGCTGCCCAAACAGCGATCTCCCAAAGTACATCGTCTAAAAAGCGGTTGTCATAAGTACACCCCATCCGATGCTTGACAGATCCCGGCCTTAACGCTAAAAATTGATGTAATTTCATTGCAATAGAAAAGCGTTGCAACCTGTGCAACGCTTTTCGGCTGTGATAATGTCCGGACGCGATATGGACGATGATCGGTGCTCATTCAGAAACAGGCAAATTCGGTGGCAATCGCATGTCAGGGCACGGCCGACAGGCGACAAGGCGAGGCATCCCAAACACACCCGGCAGGAGTTCACGAGATGACCGCTGACAGCAGCAATCGACAGTCCGAGCGACCACCCGAGAAGCAAACCGAACCAAATAATGATCGACCGGTACACCAACAGAATGACGACCCATCCCAAAAGTCCCCCGGGCATCGAACCGATCCGATAAAGATCGAGGAAGCCCTTAGGCAAAGTGAACAAACCTATCGCAATTTGATGGACCTGGCGCCCGATTCGATCACGGTGACACGGCGCAAGGACGGCCGCTTCATGCAAGTGAACCGCACCTTTTGCGAGCGGACCGGATACACGGTCCAGGAAACCGTTGGCCGGACGATCTACGAGTTGGGCATTTACGCCAATCCATCGGATCGTGAACGGATCATCGAGGCACTGGAGAGAGACGGCAAGATCGAAGGAATGGAGATTCAGTTCAAGTCCAAATCCGGCAGGATTCTCGACAATCTCATGTCCTCTCAGCCCATAACGTTTGAGGGAGAAGATTGCCTGCTGGTTGTCACGGCCAACATCAACTCGCTCAAAGAGGCCCAGAGGGACCTTCGTGAAAAGGAAGCCAAGCTTCGCAACATCCTGGATCACATCACGGAAAGCTACTACGAAGTCGATTTGTCCGGCAACCTGACTTTTTTTAACGACACCCTCGTCCAAGTCTCTGGATACACTCGCGATGAATTGATGGGCATGAATTTTAGGCAGTACACCTCATCCGAGGATGTTGACCGGCTCTATGCCGTTTTCAATGACATTTTTCGAGGCGTCACCCCCAGCAGGATTGTAGACTACTGTGTGAGAAAAAAGGACGGCACCCCGAGGATCGTCGAAAGCTCTGTGAGTCTGTTGCGGGATGCATCAGGCGTACCCATCGGTTTTTACGGCATACTGCGAGACCGTACCGATCAGAAGAAAGCCGAGGATGCCCTGCGCCAAAGCGAAGAGAGCCACCGCGGCATCCTCGAACTGGCGCCGGATTCGATCACTGTGGTCGACCTTCAAGAGGGGCACTATCTCCAGGTCAACGATGCATTTTGCCGACTGAGCGGTTATTCGGCCGAGGAGGCCCTCGGTCGGACCCCACTGGAACTGGGGGTGTACCGCGATCCCCGGGATCGGGACCGGCTCGTCGAACGGGTCAAGACATACGGCAGCGTGGAAGGCCTTGAAATTCAATATCGAAACAAATCCGGGCAGGTTTTGGATGCCATCGTATCGGCCCGGCAGATTCGGTTTCGCGATCGGGAATGCCTGCTGGTCATCGTCACCAACATCACCTCGCTCAAGCAGGCCCAGGAGGTGCTTCACCAAAGCGAGCTCAAGTATCGAACGGTCCTCGAGAGCATGGAGGAGGGCTATTATGAAACTGATCTGCGCGGCCAATTCACCTACTTTAATGCCTCGACCTGTCGATTGCACGGATATCCGGCCGACGAACTGATGGGCATGAGCTACAAACGTTACCTTCGACCCGATAACGCCAAAAAGATCTCAAACATTTTTCGAAAAATTTACGAAACCGGCGAACACTCGACCGTCATGGAATACGAAATCATCCGCAAGGATGGATCGATCCGCCAGTGCGAAATGTCGGCTTACCTTCGCCGGGATGTTTCCGGCCGGCCGGTCGGTTTCTGGGGCATTACCCGAGACCGCACCGAGCAGAAGAAGATGGAGTCCCAACTGTTGCATTCCAGTAAAATGGAGTCCATCGGCACACTGGCCGGCGGGGTGGCCCACGATTTCAACAACTTGCTCATGGGAATTCAAGGCAATACGGCACTGATCCTCATGGACACCGACGAAGACCATCCCAGTTATGCCAACCTGAAGAGCATCGAACAGTACGTCAGGGCCGGCGCGGATCTGACCCGGCAACTGCTCGGGGCGGCCAGGGGCGGCAAGTACGAAGTAAAGCCCACTCACATGAATCATGTGATCGAAGCCACTGCAAACCTTTTCGGCCGAACCAGGAAAGAGATCACCATTCACCTCGAGTTGGAAAACGCCTTATGGATGGCGGTGGTGGATCGGGGCCAAATGGAACAGGTGCTGCTCAACCTCTTTGTCAATGCCTGGCATGCCATGCCCGACGGCGGCGATCTATTTTTGTCGAGCCGAAATAGTGTTCTGGAGGGGCAAGCCGCCCGGTCATATGGCTTGAATCCAGGCAAATACATAAAAATTTCCGTCACCGATACTGGTGTCGGCATCGCACCGGAGGCCATCAACCGAATCTTCGACCCCTTTTTCACCACCAAGGAAATGGGACACGGCACCGGACTGGGACTGGCATCGGTCTATGGTATTCTATCGAACCATGGCGGCACGATTACCGTCTATAGTGAACAGGGGGTCGGCACGACCTTCAACATCTACCTGCCGGCCACGGAAATGCAGACCGGAAGGCAAAAAGAAGTAAAAATGGAAGCCAAAACAGGAAACGAAACGGTTCTTTTGGTCGATGATGATGCGGGCATCGTGGAAGTCGGCCGGTTGATCCTCGAAAAACTGGGTTATCGGGTCTTGACCGCAGGCAGCGGCCAGGCTGCCATAACCACCTTTGAGCAACGACACGATACCATTGACCTGGTACTTCTAGACATGATCATGCCGGGAATGAGCGGTGGGGAGACCTTCAACGAAATGAAAAAAATAGACCCCGATGTCAGGGTGATTCTCTCCAGCGGTTACAGTATCAATGGCCAGGCCAAAACGATCCTGGAGGGCGGCTGCCGGGGATTCATCCAGAAACCTTACAACATCAAAGAACTTTCGATGAAACTCAGGGAGGTGCTCGATCGAGCTTAAGGTGCGTCCCGACAGGGCACCTCGCGGCGATGCCGAATCATCTCTTAGGCGGCAGAATCTTATCGACCACTTCCGGAGACATGCGCAGGGCCGCACGCGGCCCTTCATTTGTCCCGTCGTTGGTCTCATTCTTGGTATTGACCAGCTGCCTTTGAATCAGCATGCGCAACGACCGTTCTTTCTTCGCAATGGCCGCCTTCGACAAATGGGTCACGATCTCATCGGGCATGGCCTCTGCCTCCAGAAAGCCGGCGGTGACCGCGTCATCGACCAGTTGCGACCCTCTTTCTGAGCGGACGATCAAGGTGTTCCATCCTTTGCGTCCCTCGTACATGCCCACCGAAACATCGGCCAGTTCGGCGGTCATATCCAGACAGATAAAGCAGGTATGCGGGATAAGCGGCTTGATGTCGTTCAGGGAGACCTCCACAGGCCCACGGGACGTCTCCAACACCAGCGTATTGGCCGGCGGTGGTGGAATGTCCATGCCACGGATGTCGGCAATATCCACCTTTTGAACCAGCAAATCAATCAACTGACGGGTGTCCAGGGACCAATTGCAAAAGAGGCCGACGGTCAAGGCCACTGGCACCTCATGCTCCGGCTTTCCCAATGGATTCATGCGCATCTGGGCAACCGCCAACATCTGGCAGGGTGTCCCGACCACGCCCAGATCCCGCTGCCCCTGACGAACCGTGGCGTTTAAACCCGCCAGGGTCGGCGCTGCCATGAATTTGGAACCGGCCAATCGGGCAACCTGCGTCCAGTCGGTCACCACCTCGGGCACCGGCGTCAACCCTTCCCGCCGGGTCAGGGCAGCGGCCTTGACCCGCCCGGACTTCATAGCAAAGGCCATTAGAGCCGAAGCGGTCCCCCCGCCCTGGTAATGACCCGGCGCCATCTGACCGCCTGCCCTGGCGGCCAGGATCGTTCGGTAGGGCCCCAAGGCACTGCCGTCATAAGGCATCTGCCAAACATATTGATAGATCTCGTTCAGGTCCACCTCGGCTTTTGGACAATAGGCAAAGCACCGTCCCTGGGGCAGTGTACATGGAAACAACTGGGCGGTTTTGCCCTTGTAATTTTTGAAATAAGGGCACAATTCGACACACGCCCCACATCCGATGCAAAGTTCTCTGCGATGGACATCTTCGATCAATTCATTCGAGCCGAACACCCGTGGCATGTGCCCCCCTGTTATGATAGATATAACGATAAATGAAGTGGACGGTCGGATAACGGCACCGAACGACGCGCATTTCGGCGCCTCTCCGTGCAGCCCACCGAGAGCCGGATAGGCCCTGGCAATAACTAAACAAAAACATTTTAGCGTAACTATCGGCACAAGGAAAGCAGGATTCCAACATTTACGGAAAAGACCTTGTTCAGATGCATCAATATTCGGCGATTCCGAATGCTGTTCATCAAAATGCTCAACGAAAGGCCAATCCCATGAAGATGACCCATGCCGGCGCCGTAACGTTCCGATTCGCGGATGGTCGCCCACTGTTTCTCATTGTGTCGTCATCCACCGGTGCACACTGGGTTCTGCCTCGGGGGCATATCGAGGCGGGCGAAAATGCCGAGGCGGCCGCATTGCGCGAACTTCGCGAAGAGGCGGGTGTGGTGGGCAACATCGTTGCACCGTTGAGTCTGCAATGTTTCCAAAAATCAGGCGAAAGGGTGATCGCCCAATACTATCTCGTCCAAGCCGTAGCGGAAATTCAGGCTATGGAAAACAGGACGGCGCAGTGGGTCGACGGTGAGGATGCCCTGCAGGTCTTGTCCTTCGAAGAGGCGCGCCGTGCCTTGGGCGAGGGTGCCGAATGGTTGGCACAGCAAAAAAGCCCGCCTACCGATATCGACAGGAGCACTATCTACCAGTTCTAACTGAATCTGGTCCACCCTGAAGGGCGTGCTTTCCAGAATCTTTTTGATGAATACTTCGCATGGCAACGGTTATGGCAGGCCCGGGTGGGGCAGGTGGCCAGGGCCACGTGAGCCGAGCGGTCTCAGTGACGGTTTAATGCAAACGGCAGATAAGCGGTCCAGACTGTTTGAGCGCAGCGAGTTTCTGGGCCGCCCGCCGTGCATTTTATCGGCACTTGACCGCTTGGCGTATGGCATCGGCCACCTGCTCTGCCCGGGCCGGGTTTAATGAATAGCATTCAGTCAGAATTGATGAGCACTAAGTATTCAGGCCGCCGGTATACAGACTGTAAATGTGCTTCCTTGGCCCTCTTCGCTTTGCACCTGAATATGGCCATTGTGCGTTTCCACGATTTTTTTCACGATGGGCAGCCCCAGGCCGGTGCCGATTACGAGACGGGTCTTTTCAGTTTTGACCCGATAGAAGCGTTTGAAGATCTGATCCAGCTCCTCTTTTGGGATCCCATAACCAGTGTCGCTGACTTTCATGCAGACGAAGAGCCCGTCGATTTCCGCACCGATGGCCACGCGGCCGCCTTCGGGGGTATAGTTGATGGCATTGGTGATCAGGTTGGACAACACCTCTTCCATGTTCCTTCTATTGGCAAGGACCGGCGGCAGTTCAGGCAACCGGACCAACTCCAGAGCAATCGATTTGGATTGCGCCTTGGGCAGGTGGAAAGCCACCTGATCTTCCAATATCGACGCTAACTGCAGCCTCTCTTTCTCCACGGCGATCAGCCCAGACTCCATCTTGGCCAGGTCGAGCAACTCGGTGGACAATTCCACCAGCGCGCTGATCTTTTCGTAGGCGCGGGTCAAAATCTCGCGCTGCTTTTCTGTGATCTCGCCGGCGAGTTCGTCTAGAATGACCTTGTGCTGCATGAGGACGGAGTTGAGCGGCCCCCGGATCTCATGGCTGACCATGGCGACGAATTCCGATTTCATCTGATCCATGCGCTTTAGGGCCGTCACATCGTGCATGACGGTAATGGTGCCCAGGTTTCGGTCCAGGCGGTCCCGAAACGGCACACAGCGAACCTCGATGATGCGCTCCTCGCCATCAGCTCCGGATGCAACCGTGATTTCATCGTTCAATTCGGCAAACTGGTCTCCCGGCATGGTCAGGGCCTGATCGATCATGGCAAGAATTTTTTGATCTTTGACCAGGTCGGTGACCGGTCTACCGATGGGGGTTTCACCGCGGTGATCAACGAAGTTGAGGAAGGCATGGTTGGCCAGCGCCACCACCTTGCAATTATCAGTGGCCATGACGCCGCCGGCCAGATGGTTGATCATGGTGCGAACCCGCGACTTTTCGTTGGTAATATCCTGCAAGGTGCGGATATGCTCGATGGCCTTGGAGACCACGAGGCGCAAGTCCTGGGGAGAGAAAGGTTTGGAAACGAAGTCGAACGCACCGTTCTTCATGGCGTTGACGGCGTGATCCAAGGTTGCGTAGCCCGTGATAACGATCACCACGGTATCCGGGTGCATCTCCCGAATCTGTTCCAGGGCCTCCAGCCCGGAAATGCCCGGCATGAGCAGGTCCAGCAATATGATATCAAAATGGCGCTGGGCGACCATCTCCAGACCGACGTTGGCGTTTGCCGCCTGGGCCACATCGTATCCCTCTTTGGTCAGCATCTGGGAGCAGACGTGGCGAATCCGCTCCTCGTCATCGACAATCAGCACACTGGTCTTCTGGAATCCATCCACACAGGCATTGCCCGGCTGCGGTTGTTGGTGGGTATCGGTCACAGCATCTTTCCTTTAATCCATATCTTGGTCCTGGGCACTCGAATAGAGCTCGAATTCAATGATAAAGGTCGTCCCCGAACTGCCGGTTTCTTTTACACGAATCTCTCCCCTGTTCTCCTTGAGCAGTCCATAGGCCGTGCTCAAGCCCAGACCGGTGCCTTCGCCGGGGGCCTTTGTCGTATAAAACGGATCGAATATTTTAGGCAAGTCCTGGGCTGCGATGCCGCATCCAGTATCGGAGATTTCAAGAAAAGCCTTTCCTTCGAATTTGCTCCTATAGGTTCTCAAGGTCAACTTGCCGTTGCCGTTCATGGCGTGCACGGCGTTGATCACCAGGTTGATGATCACCTGGCTGATCTGGTTTTTATCCACATGCAACATCATCATCTCGTCTGAAAAAATCCGTTCGATATCGATATTGCGAAACAACTTCGGGTCCCGGATCAGATTGATGCTCTGGTCGACGAGCGTGTTGAGCTGGATCATGTCTTTCATGGGACTCGATTGCCGGCTGTAGGCCAGGAGGTTCTGCACGATGTCGCGGCAGCGCTTCACATCATCGATTACCGCCTGCACATCGGCCCGCTCGGGGTCGTCGTGGTCCATGCCTTCCAACCGCAGGGTCGCGTAAAACAGGATACCGGTCAGCGGGTTGTTGATCTCGTGGGCCACCCCGGCGGCGAGCTGCCCCAGCGAGGCCATCTTCTCGGACTGGGCCAACTGGGCCTGGGCCTCCTTGAGTTGTTTCTCCACGGCCAGCTTCTCGCGCAGATCGGTATAAATGCCGACGGTAGCCACCGCCTCCCCGTCTTCATAGATGATCGAAGCCGTCAGATCGACGGGGATATTCTCACCCTGGGCATTGTGTATGGTGGTTTTGATGCTCGGCAATTTGCCTTGGGCATCTTCCAGAAAACGCATGATCTGGCTGGCCGTGCCGGGGGGATAAAGCTGATCCGCGGTAACATGGCGCACGGCAAAAGGATTGCTATAACCAAAAAGCTCTTCGGCGGCCGGGTTCATGAGCAGAATATGACCGTAGCGGTCGGCGGCAACGATGGCGATGGGAGAACCGAGAATCACCTTTTCGAGAAAAGCCTCGGTCTCTTTCAGGGCCAGCTCCAGATTCTTCTGGCGGGTGACATCACGGACACTCTCCATGATATAGGCGACCTCGCCATTTTCGTCTAAAATAGGCGAAAAGACCCGGTCCTCATAGAGCCGTTTACCGGTCCGAGTGGTATGCCGCCGCATAACGGTAGTACCGTTTTTCTCGGTCAATACTTTTTGAAAAGGGCACATTTTGTTCGGGCATGTGTCCGCGTTGTAAAACACCTCGTAGCAATGCTTCCCCACGATTTGATCCAAGGTGAGGCCGTGGCGCTGCAAAAAGATCTGGTTGGCCGACAATATGGTCTTGTCCGGTTTTAGAATGAGGGTTGGGAATGAGAGTGAATCGAACACCCGCAAGCGCCAGTCGAGCTCATTCATCAGTTTCTGATTCATCGTTCGGTTTCCAGCTCCTCGGGATCGAACCCACGACGCCAATGGCGTCGCCACGCGTCAGATGCGCACATTACGGGGAATTTCGAATGCGTTCGTGAGCAGTGCTTTGGCCTGCCCGCCCCAACCGGTCCGCAAAACCAGATAAATCGTGGCCACCGAGCAGGCGACGGCTAGAATGGGTATTTGCGCCTCGATCAGTGGCGTCAGGGTAAAATCCAGCACGCCATATCGATCGCCGTAGTGCGGCCCCTGGAAAAACAGCAGGTCCACGCGGGTGGGATCCCCCATGACCGACACGTTGCCCACCGCCAGTTGACGATCCAAAAAGGGATTCAACCTAACCCAGTGGATCTCATCGCTCAACAGGAAAAACCGGGTCGCCCCCCCCTGGCCGCCTTGTGCCCAAACCACCTGGAAGACCGGCCCCTGGTCGGCCATGGATTGAAGGGCTTGCCCCCACTGCACCATCTTTTCCGGTGCGATATCGATCCGGCACATGCGTAGCGCTTCGCACAGATGAAATCCGTATGTTCGGATTCTAGATTCCCAATAAACGGCAATGGTTTCCATCGATTCCCATCCATCCCCGGGCAGCGGTCGATACCCGGATAGGCGGCCTGGCCGGCCGATTTCTCCCCGCATGGCCATCTGGCCGGATCATACGGGCCGCCTTTCCTGTCGGACTTTGAAATCGGTCCGCAACGGCGATGCATTTTCAGGCAATTGAAAACTTTCGACAAGCAGCCGGCCGGCTTCTTCCAGCCGATCGAAATCGACCACGAAGCTGAGAGCCGAGATCGAAGAGGCCAGTGCGTGGACCTTGATGCGGTTTCGGCTGAACAGTTGCAGGGCCAATCCCATGAACTTGAGGTTGGCATGGTGTGGATAGAACGTTACGATACCGACACTTCCGCAGAAATGGACGTATCCCCTGAGCTGCTCGTGTTGCTCGGTCAAGGCTTCGACGACCGATTGATCCTTGGCCTCGATGCAGCATACCACCGGCTGCGAATCGATGGCAGCGGTCGTTGTGATGAACGCGATGTTGACTTGGTGTTGGGCCAGCAAACGGCAGAAAGGAGACAAGAGGCCAAAGGTCGCATGGGGCGCATGAACCTGGATCAGGGCCAGGGGCTCGCTGAGCTTAAGGCCATTGATGGAAAGCTTTTCGGTCATATCGAAGACCAACCCCTATCATGGCCGACAGTCTGCAAGAGATGGTTCCGGAGGCCCATTCGGATGACCATCTTTGCGAACGACTATACCAATAAATACGGTATGCGCGGTCTGTTTCGCCGGCAGCCCGGGAAGTGAAGGGCTGCCGGCGAAAACAAATCAGTGACTGGCTCAACCGTCTAATCGTCGTATGGAAAAGACAAGGCCTGACCGGATGCAATCGCCGTTAGAGATTATCGGCGACGATCTCCATCAATTTATCCAGGTCGATCGGCTTGGGAATAAAATCATCGGCCAAAGTGTTCTTCCCGTCCATGTGGGTGTAGCTGGTGTCGGGCACCGCATCGGCCACGGCTGTCAGCAGAACCACCACGATGTCCTTATAGTCGGGATCGTTCTTGATTTCGTTGCACAGCACATACCCGTTCTTACGGGGCATCATGACGTCCAGAATCACCAGGGCCGGCCGGTCGGCTTTGATCTTGCCCCAGGCTTCCACGCCATCATAGGCTTTGGCCACACGGTAGCCTCGGCTTTCCAGCTTCATGCTGACCGATTCCACCAGATCCGGGTCATCGTCAACGACCAGTACCAATTGTTTGCTACTCATGGTGTGAGACCTCCTTGATCGATTTGTATTCAAAACGGTGTCGACCCCAATCGATCGGGGATCGTCCCGATGCCTCTATACCTGCGGCCGCGGATAGAGTCCAGACCGTTCGACGATTTCGGGCACCGCCGATTCCCATTCGATGGCCATGATGTGAACACCGGCCACCCCTTCGATGTCCAGGACCCGCTTTATGGTCTCGACGCAGATGTCGATGCCCTCCTGGGCTTGCTTCTCTTTGGGCGTCTTGGCCATGCGATCGACCAGTTCGGAGGGAACATCCATCCCGGGCACCTTGTTTCTCATGTACCTGGCCGCGCCTACGGATTTCATCGGGGTGATACCGGCCATGATAAAGGTCTCTTTGTGCAGACCCCGCTCGCGCACACCTTTCATCCATTGCTCGAACTTGTCAACATTGAAAATGCACTGCGTCTGAATAAAATCGGCACCGGCCCGCACTTTTTTGGCCAGACGGGCCACGCGCAGCTCGAATGGATCGGCAAACGGGTTGGCTGCAGCGCCGATAAACATCTTGGGCGCGCCCTTGATCTCGGCCCCGCCGAAAAATTTACCCTCGTCACGCATCTTGCGCACCATCTGAATCATCTGGATGGAATCCAGATCAAACACACCCGATGCCATGGGATGATCGCCGAACTTCATGTGGTCGCCGGACAGACACAGCATGGTGTTGATGCCGTGGCTGTAGGCACCGATGATATCGGCCTGCATGGCCAACCGATTGCGGTCCCGGCACACCATTTGCAGGACGGGGTTCATATCGATTTGCTTCAGGATCATGCTGGCAGCGAAACTGGACATGCGCACCATGGCGGTCTGGTTGTCCGTAATGTTGACGGCATCCACGTAACCGCGAAGCAATTCGGCCTTTTCCTTGACCTTTTCCGGCATTGCGCCCCGGGGGGGTCCGCATTCGCCCGTAACAGCAATATGGCCGGCTTTCATCACCTTTTCTAATACGCTTTCTGTCATCATTGTGCCAAATCCTCTCTTACGATCTTGCGAGGCCCGCCGGCCCGTTCCGTACTCCAGTCCTTTGCCTCTATAATTTCTTCGTATCGATCCTCTTGGCCCAGCTCCTTGAGCCGATCCCAGATCAGCTGCCATACGCAATCGATCTCATCACTGACTTCGCACTTGCCGTGACTGGAACCGCCGCAGGGGCCGTTGAGCAGGCGCTTGGAACAGCGCGCAATGGGACAGATGCCGCCGGTCAGGCCCAACAGGCAATTGCCGCAGCCATGGCACCGTTCCGCCCAGATTCCCGGGCCTTCCGAGGCGCCCATGAATTTGGTGTTGACCGCTGGAAAAACGCGCTTGTCGCGAAACCGTCGGGCCACCTCCTGCACGCCGCAACCACAGGCCATGGAAACCACCGCATCGACCTGGCCGATATACGGCGCCAACTGCTCCACGTACTCGGGATCGCACTGACGCTCCAAGGTCATTTCACGAACATCCAGGGTCTTGCCCCGTTTCATGAAATCCATCTGCATGGCCGAAGCCAACATGGCCACCTCTTTGCGACCGCCGGCCGAACAGACCGTCACACATTCGTTGCACCCAACCAGAAGAATTCGTCGGCAGTCGTCGATGCTGTCGATGATCTCCGCCAAGGGTTTTCGTTCCGCTGTAATCATGATCGTCTACTCTCCTTTATCTGTCCTATGCGACCTTGTCCGCGGCGGCTTGTGCCTGCTTTGCGGCACCGACCGGGTTGGGTCCCAATTTTCGAATTTCTTCGGTGAATTCAGTGGCAATCTTGGCAAAACGGGGCCCCATGCCGGCCGACATGGTCACCATGGCCAGTCGCTGGGGTTCGATGCCGATCTCTTCGAGCAGCTTTTGAACGAAAGCGACCCGCTTGGCCGCCTTGGTATTGCCATTTTTAAAATGGCAGTCGCCGTCCAGGCAGCCGGCGACCAGAACGCCGTCGGCCCCTTTTTCCAGCGCTTTCATCATGTGAATAGTGTCCACCTTACCGCTGCATGGCACCCGCACGATTTTCACGTTGGTCGGGTAATTCAAGCGCATGGTCCCTGCCATGTCGGCGGCGGTGTATGCGCAATAGTGGCAGCAGAAGGCCACAATGACAGGTTCAAATGTTTCCATCAGGCTATCCTTTCGAGCAATCCTTCAAGTTTGGCCATAATCGGTTCATCTTCGAAACACGCCAGCTGAATCGCCTTGGCCGGGCATTCGGCCGCGCAGATACCGCATCCGTGACACTTGGCCGGATCGATTTCCGAATAACGGTCTTCGTTAATAAATGGTACGTTGTAGGGACAGGCGCGCACGCAGGCCAGGCAGGTGGCACATTTTTCCGGATCCACGCGGGCCACAACGGCACCCAGGTTGATCGTATCCTGGGCCAACATGGCCTGTACGCGGGCGGCCGTGGCCTGGGCCTGGGCGATGCTCTCGCGAATGCTGCGCGGTGAATGGGCACAGCCGGCCACGAAGAATCCCGGCACCGACATATCCACCGGTTTGAGCTTGACATGCTCTTCGAGGAAATAGCCGTCTTCCGTCCTGTTGAGGTGGAAGATGGCCGCCAGGTCTTCGGTGCTCTCTTCATCGGCCACCAGGCCGGTGCTCAGCACCAGTCGGTCGGAGGTCACCTCCACCGGCCGCTGGAGCACCGAGTCGATAAATCGCACCGCCACCTTGTCTCCGGCCGCATCGACCTCGGGTGGCGCGTCATGCTGATATCGGACGAAAATGACCCCCCGCCGCCGGGCTTCGATATACGCGTCCTCGCTGAATCCATAAGTCCGCATATCACGGTATAGCACGAAGATCTGCAACTGGGGATTGAGATCCAACAGCCGCAAGGCGTTCTTAATGGCCGTCTGGCAGCAGATGCGCGAACAGTTGGGATTCTCCGGCGTGCGGGAACCCACGCACTGGATCATCACCACGCTTTCCCAATCGGCGATGGGCGCCGGGGTCTCCTCGATGAAATCGTCCAGATCGAGCTGGGTCATCACCGCCTTGTGCCGGTCGAGCAGGTATTGGCTGGGCCGATTGGCCATGGCGCCGGTGGCCATGATGGTGGCACCGTGTTCGATCTGGCGGTAGTACATCCGGGGACCGATCTGGAAACCGGTGGTGAATTTACCGGGCATGCCGGCGTGGTCGACCACGATGGCGTTGGTGATCACCTCGATGCCTTCATGATGGTTCACCTTGTCCACCAGCTGGTTGAGGTAAACCCTCACATCGTCACCTTCGAGCGTTCGGCGAACGACCGAAGCCAGACCGCCGAGGCGGCCGTTGCGTTCGGCCAACACCACCTTGAAGCCCTGGTTGGCGAGTTCCAGGGCCGCATTCATACCGGCCGCGCCGCCGCCAACCACCAGCACATCCTTGTTCATCGGCAGCTGATGATCTCTCAACGGTCCCGACTTGGCCACACTGAAAGCGGCCATGCGAATCAACTGCTTGGCCTTGGCCGTCGCCAGCTCCCTGGCATTGCTGTGCACCCAGGCGTTTTGATCGCGGATGTTGGCAATCTCCACGAGGTATCGGTTCAATCCGGCCTTTCGGATCGTCTCTTGGAAAAGCGCCTCGTGGGTGCGCGGCGAACAGGCACCGACCACCACCCGGTTGAGGCCTTTTTCCTTGATGACGCTCTGCATGCGGGCCAGCGCCTCGCTGCCGCAACCGTGTCCGGCCATCTCGGCATACACCACATGGGGATACTTGCCCGCCTCTTCGACCACTGCGGCCACATCGATGGCCCCCCCGATGTTCTCGCCGCAGTCACAGACGAAAACGCCGATGCGCGGCGCTTCGCCGGTCACATCCCGTTCGGGTGGGTAGATGTCTTCGACCGCAGGCATTTCGTTTGTCTTGGTCGGCAGATGTTTGGCCGCCATGCACGCGGCCGCACTGGCCTGGACCATGGTTTCGGGAATATCCTTGGGGCTTTCGAACACCCCGCAGACATACACACCCGGCCGATTGGTGCTGACCGGCTGAAAACTCCCGGTCTTGGCAAAGCGGTGCGGATTGAGTTCGATTCCCATGGTTTCGGCCAGTTGCGTGGTCTGGACCGATGGCCGGAAGCCGGTGGAAAGGACGACCATATCGAAAATTTCCGTGGTCATGCCTGACTCGTGATCGGTGGCATAGGAAATCCGGAGGTCGTCGCTGTCCTTTTCGGGAATGATGCTGTGGGGACGACAACGCACCAGGCGGATGCCGTACTGATCCTTGGCCCGCTCGTAGTAGCCCTCGTAATCCTTCCCGAAGGTCCGCATGTCCATGTAGAAAATGGTGGCCTCGATATCGTTCTCAAAACGCTCCTTGGTGACGATGGCCTCTTTGAGCGCGTACATGCAGCAGACGCTCGAGCAGTAGGAAACATCCTCGCGATTGATCCCGCGCGATCCGGCGCACTGAATCCAGGCCACCCGTTTGGGCTGCTTGCGATCCGACGGGCGCACCAATTCGCCCAGGGTGGGACCGGAGGCCGACATGATTCGTTCGTACTCCAGGCCTGTCACCACATTGGGGTAGCGGCCGTGGCCGAAATGGTCCAGCTTGCCGGGATCGAACAGGTCGGCACCGGTGGCCAGCACGATGGCGCTGACCTTACGGGTCTCGGTTTTCTCCTTATCGTCGGGTATGATGGCGTTGGCCGGGCAGCACTTGATCAGGCCGTCCACATCCAGGCACGCCGCCATGTCGATGGAAAATGCCTGGGGCGTGGCCTGCGGATAACGCATACAAGTCGGTGCACGATGATCCAGGCCCGGAACGAAACGCACGCATTCGGGGTATTTTTTGTGGCACTCCCCGCACGCCGTGCATTTTTCCAGATCGATGTAGCGTGGCGCACTGACCAGCTTGACCGTGAAGTCGCCCGCCTCACCCTCCAGGCCGGTCACTTGGGTCAGCGGCATCAGGCCGATGTGTTTTTCCCGGGCACCTGAAGAGAGTCGCGGCGAAATGGTGCACAAATCGCAATTGTTGGTGGGAAAGGTGCGGTCCAGCTGGGTCATCAAACCGCCGATGGCAGGAGCCTTGTCGATGAGCAGCACATCTTTCTGTGCTTCCGACAGGTCCATGGCCACCTTGATGCCGCCGACGCCGCCGCCTATGACGAGAATCGGTTTGTTGTGCTCTGCAGTGTGGTCTGTCATGGGTCTGTTACTCGCTTTGATTGGGTGTATGGATATATCGATGCGCATGCACCGGCCGCCGAACAACACCACCGGGCGTTGCCTGGCCCTTGTGATGCCGATCGCATACGCTGCTGATTATTTAAAACCGGCCTTCATCGTCCGGATCGACCGGCTATATCTGGGCGTAATCGAGAATGGCCCCCAGACGGTGCTCCCATCCAAGGGTTTCGATCTTCACCCCGGCCACCTTGCCCTTGAGCGCGACGATGGTTTCACCGGCTATCCGCAGGCACTCCTGCTCGCGGTCCGATGCCTTGCGGATGCGGCCGATAAGGGCTTCGGTAACGCCCGCGCTGGGCTCATTCAGGGCGATATATCGGGCGATACCGACCGATTTTAGCAGGAAGATGGTCGCAATGACCGGTACCCCCAACCCCTTGAGCTTTTCCAGGAGCGCCTCGCAACGCGCCACGTCGAATACCGGCGGGGTCACGATGAATTGGGCGCCGGCCTCGACCTTTGCCTTGGCATCGGCCAGTACCGCATTCAGGGCCACGGCGTCGCCGAACGAGGCGATGGTGCAACCCGTGGTGAAGCTCGGTGCGCCTTCCAAGTCGAACCCGGCCAGGTCCTTGCCCTTCTGCAGGCCCTGTATCGCCTTCAGGAGACCGATCTCGTCGAGATCGTCCACCGTTTTGGCATCCCGGTGGTCGCCGTTTCCCATGGCCTCGCTGTGAGCCACGATCAGGTTCTGGATACCCAGGACATGGGCGGCCAGCAGATCGCCTTGCAGGGCCATACGATTGCGATCCCGGCCATAGGTATGAATAATGGCCTCGATCCCCTGCTGCTGCATCAGAACACCCCCTGCCAGGGCGCTCATCCGCATGACGCCGTTATCCATGTCCGGAACGCTCACCGCATCCACCCGCCCCTTGACTTTACGAGCGTTGGTGATGAGCTGAGAAATATCCACCCCTTTGGGCGTATTCATCTCAGCCAAAACCACAAATTCGCCAGATGCTAATCGTTTTTGAAAACTCATGGCTCCCCTTTTCCTAGTTATAAGCTTTTCTGGTTTCCCATTTGCCCCGACGGTCGGCAAATGGCCTCAACGCCCTAACCGCTGTCCTCCCAAAATTGCCTGAATCTGTTTTGTCTGAACCATCACCGCTTACGCAAACAAACGCGAATCAGGGCCGCTTCGCTCTCGTCCATGGCGATAAGGTCGTAGGAAACCTTCGGAAGCAATCGGAACAGATCGGAGCGCGTATCCGCGTCCAGCCCTTTCACTTCAAGCGTCTGATTCGGCCGCATTTCCCTGAAAACACGACTCAATTTGAGCATGGCCAGGGGGGCGATGGCGCCTCGAAAATCGAGGCTGTAATCTACATGATTTTCAAGCAACTGTACACTGCTCCGATAAAAAAACCACAAATACAGGGGGCAATGAATACGCAAACCCCATGCCATCCACCAGGCATCGGTCAGGGCCTTGTCCTGGGAATGGGTTTTCCTTCTGGATTCATAAGGTTAAACTCCATCACGGCCCAAGCCCGCACAGGAGCATTGCCCATGACGTGTTAAAATGATAAAGAATCCGTTTTTGACAGGTGTTAAATTTAACAGGCATGCGCGATGAGCGAACACGAAATTGACCGCTACTGGAAAACCGTCGTCAATACCATCCGCGATGGATTGATGATCGTTGACGAACGCGGCATCATCGTTTCGATCAACACCGCCCTGGAGCGCATCACCGGCTTCAGTAGAGACGAATTGATCGGCCGGAACTGCACCCGCCTCGAATGCGATGTGTGCGAACAAATTCGCCACAATGACGGAAATCAATGGTGTTCGCTGTTCAGCGGGAAAACCGTCAATGCCCGCCAGTGTGTGATCAAGCGCAAAGACGGCCGGCCCGTGCACGCGCTGAAAAACGCCTGCCTTCTCCACGATGACGGCGGTGCCGTGATCGGGGCGGTGGAAACCATCACCGACATCAGCGAACTGATCGAAAAGGAGAACAAGATCGCTGCGTACGAGCGCCAGCTGCGTTCCGACGACGGCCTTTGCGGCATTCTCGGCGCCAGCCCGCCCATGCAGCAAGTCTTCGAACTTATCTCAAACGCCGCCCATTCGGACGCACCGGTGATCATATTGGGCGAGAGCGGCACCGGCAAGGAGCTGGCCGCCCGCGCCATCCATCAGCTCGGCGCACGTTGCGACCGACCGTTCGTCAAGGTCAACTGTGCCGCCTTTACCGAATCGCTGCTGGAAAGCGAACTGTTCGGTCATGTCAAGGGCGCCTACACCGGCGCCTACCGCAATCGCGCGGGCCGTTTCGAACTCGCCGACGGGGGCAACATCTTCCTCGACGAGATCGGTGACCTGCCCCTGGCCATACAGGTCAAACTGCTTCGGGTGCTGGAAGAGAAAATCATCGAGCGGGTGGGCGACAACATGCCCATTCCAGTGGATGTGCGCATCATTTCGGCCACCAACCGCAACCTGCAGAAGCTGATCGCCCAGGGAAGATTTCGGGAAGATCTCTTCTTCCGGATCAATGTGATCCCCATTCACCTGCCGCCGCTGCGCGAACGCACCGAGGACATTCCCCTGCTGGCCGAAGCCTTCTTCCACAAAGTCGGCCTGAAAAACCGCAAACCGATCAGCGGCATCAGCAATGAGGCCATGGCCTGCCTGATGGCCTACCGCTGGCCCGGCAACGTCCGGGAGTTGAAAAGCGCCTTCGAATACGCGTTCGTCACTTGCCAGGAGACGATTATCGGTCCGAACCATCTGCCGCCCAACATCTTCAATCATGCCCACAAAGCCGCCTCCACCACTGAACGCAAGGGCTTCGACCGGGAGGCGCTCAAGCGCCTCGAACTCATCGAAGCCCTGGAAGAGGCCGAGGGCAACCAGTCCCGCGCCGCGGAGCTGCTGGGTGTCACCCGGGTCACCGTCTGGAACCGCATGCGGCGCTACGGGGTGCAATATAAAAAGACCATCGCCGCCGACGCCGGGGAGACGCGACCCAAGGCGGCCGGGGAGCGATGATGCCATGAGCGCGGCGACCGACCCCATCCTGGGGCGCATGCGCGCCGATGCCGAAGCGATATTCCGGACAGGCCTGAGCGCCGCCGACCCGGCGGCCGCCATCCGGCGTCTCTGCCGCCGAACGGAGCGGGAACTGCGCATCGGCGAACGCCGATTCGACCTCTCGGGCATCGACCGAATATGGGTCGTCGGTGCCGGCAAAGCCACGGCCTTCATGGCCCAGGCCATTGAAGACATCGTCGGCGAACGCATCGAAGACGGGATCATCAGCGTCAAATATGGGCACACCGCACCATTGGCCCGCATCCGCACCGTCGAAGCGGGTCACCCCCTGCCTGACGCCAACGGCGTCGCGGCCTCCAACGCCATCCTCGAGCTGGCTCGCCAAGCCGGGCCAAGGGACCTGGTCATCGTGCTGCTCTCCGGCGGTGGATCGGCCCTGATGCCACTGCCGGCCGAGGGTATCGGACTGGCGGAAAAACAAGCCACCACCGATCTGCTGCTCTCCTGCGGAGCGACCATTCACGAAATGAACGCCATCCGCAAACATCTCTCCGGCATCAAGGGCGGCCAATTGGCCCAAGCCGCGGCGCCAGCCCCGTGCGTGACGCTCATTTTATCCGATGTGGTCGGCGACGACCTGGATGTCATCGCCTCGGGCCCCACCGTGCCGGACGGCAGCACCTTCGGCGACTGTCTGGACATCATTGGCCGCTACGGCATCGAATCGCAACTGCCTAGCGGCGTTCAGCAGCGCATCAGAGGCGGTGCCGCCGGACGAGTGGTCGAAACGCCCAAGGCAAAAACTCACGACTGGCGGCATACCGCACATCTCATGGTGGGCAGCAATCGCCAGGCCCTTCAGGCTGCGGCACAGGCCGCCGAGCAGCGGGGCTACCATACGATGATGCTGTCATCCTGCATCGAAGGTGAAACCCGCACCGTGGCGCGCCTACACGCCGCCATGGCCCGAGAAATTCTGGTCTCGGGCAACCCCTTGCCACCGCCGGCCTGCATTCTGTCGGGGGGCGAAACCACCCTGGTCGTCAAAGGCGACGGCCGCGGCGGCCGCAACCAGGAGTTCGCCTTGAATGTGGCCATGCCCATCGCCGATCGAGCGTCGGTCCTCATCCTCGCGGCCGGCACCGACGGCAGTGACGGCCCCACGGATGCCGCCGGTGCCTTCGTCGACCACACCACCGCGGCCCGCGCCGCCGGTGCAGGACTGGACATCCGCCGCCATCTGTCTCATAATGATGCCTACCCGTTCTTCAAAGCGCTGGGGGACCTGCTGATCACCGGCCCCACGGGTACCAATGTCATGGATTTGAATATCGTTCTGGTGATGACAACAGAAAAACAGCCCATCTTTGAAGATGGCGCGGAAGGGAACCACCGCCCAAATGCAATTCGAACCGATTCAACTCGAACGTCAGGATGACTATCTGAAGCACCTCTCCCGGTGCGGCCAGATCGCATCCGATTACAGCTTTATCAATCTCTGGGGATGGGGCGAGGAATACGGCCTCCAATGGGCTTGGCAGGACGACCTGGTGTGGATACGCCAACAAGATCCCCAACCCGCCCTATGGGCGCCGGTTGGCGACTGGCAGCGCACCGACTGGCCGACGGCCCTGGCCGCAGCCAAAGCCGACGCCGATCGGATCATCCGAGTCCCCGAGGGGTTGATAGATTTTCTCCGACGCAACGATGCGCTCTCCATTACGGCCGAAGAGAGCCGGGAACACTGGGACTATCTCTACAGCATCGAAGAGCTGATCGAACTGAAGGGCAACCGCTTTCACAAGAAGAAAAACCTGCTCAACCAGTTCCTCAAGAGCTACGAATACACCTATCTGCCGTTTGGACCGGATATGATCGACCATGCCATGGCCATGCAGGAAGATTGGTGCGCCTGGCGCGACTGCGAAGGCGTCGAAACCCTGGCGTCCGAGAACGAGGCCATCGCGCGCGTGCTCGATGCCGCGCAGCATTTGCAAGCGATTACCGGCGGCGCCCTGATCGTCAAAGGGATCATCGCCGCCTACACCATCGCCGAGATCATGCCCGACAACAGCCTGGTGATCCATTTCGAAAAGGGGTGCCCAGACTACAAAGGCAGCTACCAGGCCATCAATCAAATCTTTCTGACCAAACTTCCCAAAGGCCCCACCGTCGTCAACCGGGAACAGGACATCGGCGACGAGGGGTTGCGCAAAGCCAAACTCTCCTACCACCCGGTGGATTTCGTCAAGAAGTACCAGATCCGATTTTAAAAAAACCGGCTGAGAAAATGGATGGATGTGTGAAGAGTCGCTGCGGGACGGCGCCGTCGACAGTGGATCGTCGCCACGGCAAGGTGGATGGCCGTGGCGACGATGGGGAATTAGGCCGCCTTCTTCGTAGGCTTGTGGACTTGTATCTGGTGGTCGCGTTTGTCGAACCAACCGCTGTAGAGGATCAGGTCCGGATATTTGGCCAGGTGGTCGTAGTTGGCGACCTCGATACCGGCCGAACGAACCGCCTTGGTGCTGAAGACCAGAAAATCGAATTTCGACTTGACGTCCGGGTAGGGCCGCAGGACGCATCTCAAGGCCCAGACCCAGTCCGGATCCATCTGCTCCTGAATCACCAGATATTGTCCGATTTCTTGGGGCAGCTCCCTTGGTTTGCCAAGTTTGACTTCTCCATTCTTATTGGCCGCATTATTTTTACGATTCCAGAATTTCCATTCCATGGCTTTTTCTCCTGGGGTTGAAAGGGTGTATTCAAACAACAATCTATTTATACCAGGAGATAATTGCCGGCCCATTTCCTGAAGATTACAGTTTTGAAAGGTTTTTTATGGAAGGATCGTCATTCGGGCGGGAGGGTAATAGTGAATGTGGCACCTTCACCGAGTGAGCTCTTCGCCTCGACCCGGCCGTTGTGGGCCTCACAGATCGCCCGGACGAAACTCAACCCCAGGCCCAATCCTTTTTGCGACCTGGCGTTGGCCCCTCTGAAGAGACGATCCCAGATCTTTGGTAAATCGTCTGCCCGGATGCCGGCGCCCGTATCGGTGAAGCGGATACATAGGTTTCCATCCTGCTGAAACACCTCGATGGCGACACGGCCGCCGGCCGGCGTATACTTGATGGCGTTGTCCAGGATATTGGCAAAAGCCCGGCTCATCCGGTTCCCGTCGCATCGTCTGCATAGCTCGGCAGGAGCCTCGACCGTCAGTCCGATGCCTTTTTCGTCCGCCACGGGTTCATACATATCCACGACCCGTTTGACCAGCGAACTGAGGTTGTAGGTCCCGCGGTGCAGGGTAAGGGTGCCGGTTTCCGCTTCGGAAATATCCATGAGCATGGTGACCATGGAAAGGATGCGGTCCGACTCCTCGATGCAGTCGGAAAGTGCGTCGCGGGTCTGTTTGAGATCGGTATCGTCCTGGAGGGCCTTTTCCGCCACCGTGCGCAGACGGGTCATGGGGGTGCGCAGATCGTGGGCCACGTTGTCCAGCGACCCTTTCATACCCTCGATGAGCGTTTTGATCTGGTCGAGCATCTCGTTGAAAAGACGGGCCAGATCATCCAATTCGTCGCCGCTGTAGGAACGGATGACCCGCGCCGCCATCTCACCTTCAAGGATGGAGGTCACGGTTTGGATAATGGATCGCACTGGCCGCAAGGATCTGAGCGCCATCAGCAATCCGGCGGCGATGCCCAAGACCGTCAACGGGAAGAGGATCAACAGCATCGTATCCCGGAACCGACTCAGGGTTTCTTCCCGCTCCTCGGAACTCATGCCCACCTGGAGCCAGCGACCGTCGTTGAGTTGTTGGGCCGTGGCCAGCATCAGGAAACGATCCTCCCTGGCCGGCAGCGACACCCAGTCGCCGGCCGGGCCGAGGGGCAATCGCTCCAACTGATCCAGATCAAATTCGTCCCAAACATCGGGGAAATAGATCTTCACGGTCCGGTTCGCGCCGTCGGCCAAGCGGAAAAAGAAGGTTTCTGCCTTCAAAAATCGATATTTGACCGCGACCTCCTCGTCAATGGCCGGCAGCCCGCCGGCATTGTAGAGGGCCGCCAGCTCCGCCAGTTCCGAATCAATGTCCTCCCGGTCGTTTTTAGCCATGGCTGAGGAAAGGGACAGGTAGGTGACCATGAGCAGGGCTGCAAACCCGAGTATAAAGGCCACCGCATACCACAAGGAGAGTCGGAAGGCGTTGGATTTAAATATTTTTAGCGGGGTCCTGGAAAACATAGCCGATCCCTCGGATGGTCCGGATGAATTTCTTGCCATACCCCTTTTCGATCTTGTTTCTGAGCCGGCAGATCAGGACGTCGACCACATTGGTCTGAGGATCGAACTGGAAATCCCAGATATGCTCCAGGATCATGGCCTTGGTCACGGTGCGCTCCGCGTTGCCCACCAGCAACACCAGAAGGGCGAACTCCCGGGGTTGCAAGTCGATTTTGTGTCCTCCCCGATACACCTCCCGCCGAATCAGATCGATGGAGAGGTCTCCATACGACAGACTCGAATGCTCCCCGCGCATCATCGACCGGCGAATCAGCGCCTGGACACGCACCAGCAGTTCGGAAAAGGCGAACGGCTTGACCAGGTAGTCGTCCCCGCCGGTTTCGATGCCCTTAATCCGGTCTCCAAGGGATCTTTTGGCGCTCAGGATCAACACCGGCGTCCGGATGCCCTGCTGCCGGAGCTGCTCGATCACCTCCAACCCGTCGAGGTCTCCCGGAAGCATGATATCCACGATAGCCGCGTCATAGTCGGCATTGAGGGCTAACTGAAGACCTTCACGGCCGTCCGAGGCATGGTCGACCGCAAAGCCCTCCTGTCTGAACCCCACCATGATAAAGGATGCGATTTTGGCATCGTCCTCGATGAGGAGTAATCGCATGGAGGCCTCCTGTTTTCATCACATCGTCACCTGATGGCTGGTTCTATATTGAGGCGAACCCGATGATCAAATCATTTCCGCATGTCCGCGAAACTTTCAGGATTGTAATCCTTGAACCAACGGCCGCCAACACCGGGATGGCGAACAGGTGCCGAACACATTCCTGTTGACATGCGATCGACCCGGTGAAATATTGACGTTAACGTTAACTTCTCACAGGCTCCTGACATGCCCATCCCGAACGACGAACCGACATGGACCGTCAGCCAACTCGCCGGCGAATTCGATATCAGCACCCGCACCATCCGTTTTTACGAAGAGAAAGGGTTGCTGGCACCAAGCCGCACCAACGGCGGCCACCGCCTCTTCACCAGGCGGGACCGCGCGCGCCTCAAGTTGATTTTGCGGGGCAAGCGCTTCGGCTTCACCCTCGACGAGATCGCCGACATGATCGGGCTGATTTCCGACGACATCGATGAACGTGAACAGATCCGGCGTACGCTGCGCTATGCGGACCGCAGCCTGCGGGAGATCCGCCAGCGCATGGCAGAACTCAGGTTGTTCGAATCGGACATATTGGAGATGTTGGAAAAACTAACGCTTCGGCGCGACGAACTGGAACAGGAGGACGGCAAAGATGTTTGATTTCATGATGACCGACGAACAAAAAAAATTACGCGAAGAGGTGCGGGACCTGGTGCGCTGGGTGCCGCGGCAGATGATCCTCGATATGGACCAGGACAAGATCCAGTTTCCCAAGGAATTTCTGCGCGAAGCCGGCCGGCGCAACCTGTTCGGCTGCCGCTACCCCAAGGCTTGGGGCGGCCGCGGCATGGATTGGGTCTCCACCTGTATGGTCATGGAGGAGGTGGGCACTTTGGGCTACATCTTTGCCTGCGTCTTCGGGGTGGGTGCCGAGCTGGTCTGCGACGCCATCATCCTGCACGGCACCGACGCCCAGAAGGAGCGTTACGTCAAGCCGCTCCTGAGCGGGGAGATCTTCGCCGCCGAATGCCTCACCGAACCCCGCGGCGGGTCGGACTTCTTCGGCACCACGACAACCGCCGAGGACAAAAGCGACCACTTTGTCATCAACGGCCAGAAACGCTTCATCGTGGGCGCTGAAGGGGCCGACTACTTCCTTGTCTATGCCAAGACCGATCCGGCCGCCGAACCGCACAAGGCCCTCACCTGCTTCATCGTGGACCGGGGCCCCGGGGTGCGGGTGGACTACATCTACGGCCTCATGGGCAGCCGCGGCGGCGGCGCCGGACGCGTGGTCTTCAAGGATGTCCGGGTCCCCAAAGAGAACATCGTGGGCCGACTCAACGGCGGCTACGCGGTCTTCAATACCATGATGATTCCCGAGCGCCTGGGCACCGCGGCCATGACCATCGGCGCGGCCCGCCCGGCCCTGAGCGTGGCCACGGGCTACACCACCCGGAGAAAGGCCTTCGGCCAGCCCATTGCCCAGTTCCAGGGGGTCAGCTTCCAGGTGGCCGAGGCGGCCATGCTCCTGGATGCCGCCCGCAGCATGATCTACACCACCGCCCGCATGGTCGACTCGGGCGTCCCGGCCAGGGACACCCGCCGCATGGTCAGCCAGGCCAAGAAGTTCGTCACCGAATCGTGCCAGAAGGTGGCCCACAACGCCATGCAGGTGATGGGCGGTATCGGCTACACCAACGTGTTCCCGGTGGAACGCATCGCCCGCGACCTGCGCCTGGCCTCCATCTGGACCGGCTCCAACGAGGTGATGAGCATGATCATCGCCCACGAGTGGTACAAGGAGTATCTGGCCGGAAAGGCTAAAAAAACGGAACGGGATTATGAAAACGATGCGGCCGAAGCCTTTGCCGAAGGAGAGAAGATCTACGAATGATAGACGGCCGGCCTGGAGATCAGAGTTCCTGAAGAATACGGGCCCGCTGGGCGAGGTACTCTTCCTCGCTGATCAGCCGGCTGTCTCGCAGGTTGTCCAACTGGCGCAGCCGCGCCTCGATGTCAGCGCCTGGGGCCGGGCCGCCGGGAGCGGCTGCAAGGTCGAATCGCAGTTCCGCGAGGGTGTCCGCGCCGCTCTGCCGCGATGCCTTCACCACCCGTCGGAATTGGACGATGATACCGATGCAGGCGCCCATCCAGACCAGCCAGAAGAGGCACATCAGAATCGTCAGCCCCGGTTCCGAGGAGAAAGAGGTCTCCATCAGCACCACCACGGCCATGACCAGACCGAACACCATTAAAAGGGAAACCACCCAGGTGCCGATGGCCGCACCGCGGGCCGTCAGCTTTCCGGGAACGATCTCAGCTTGTTGCGTCATGCGTAGCTCCTTCACCGTTTTGCGTCAATCCCGCCTCAAGCGGGCCGAATTCCACCGCCGTCATCCCCCGGTCCGGTGTCATGGGGCGATGCGGATTCCCATCCATGGCCGCCCCATCTAATGGGTGCCCATCCAGAAACAGACCAATTGGATGTTTATGGTTGGGCACTGACAACAATCTCGTACTCCCGGAGAAATTTCGGCTGCGGGTCCTGCCACCAGTGGGTAAAGACCTTCAACTTGGCAGCGCCGGGTTTGACGGCTTCCAGAATCACGCCGCTGTGCGGATCATAGAAAACGGTTTCAACGGCATCGCCGATCAGGTCGATGGGGCAACTGCTGCTCCGCGAACCGGGCAAATCGTAATAAAGGTACTCACCCGTTTTTAGCGCCGTGGCGGGTTCATGCTGTGATCCGACCTGGATCACCTGATGGCCGCGCAGCATCAGGCCGACGTCTTTTACTTCCAACTGTGCCCGCAGAACGATCTCCCCATGATGCTGCGGCCCATCGACCCCCGTCACCCAGATGGCCGCCGATTCCCGCTCCAGCAGCCAATCCTGGTCGCTGGTTTTGCCCCCCCATACGGTGGCGGCGTGTCCGGCCTTGTCGTTCTCCGGCCGGAATCCGTACACGAGCAGGGTCTGATTCAAATAAAACTGCCTCGAATCGATCAGGAAGGGAAGATTCATGGGCATGCCGTGATCGACCTTTAGCTTATGTTCGTGCCTTTCCCCGGGTGAACGGTCCGAGATGACGGAGAGGGTTTGGGCTTCGACCTTTTCCATGGGAGGGGTTGCGGTGTAGGGGTTACAAAAGAACTCATAGACGGGCTTCTTATCGGCATAAATGACGAAGGTCCTCGTCGGCACCTCCCTTCCGATCTGGTCCGATACTGCCTTGATCTGCTCGTACATGGAATAGGCAGGGGTAATGACGGGCGATATGCCGGCATAGGCACCGGCGAGAAAATAGTCATAGGAAAACTGCCTCTGGTCATAGGCGGTCATTTTACGGCATTCGACAGCAAACCATCGCGTGAAGTTGCTGCCATCCGGCTGCAGCGGCGCGCAGATTGAAAACGACACATCCTTGTTGACCCCATCCATGTGGATCTTTAAATCCGTCACCGCATCATTTTCCATGGCGAATGTGACATACTGGCTGTCGTCGACGCGATAATTGCCATCCTGGTCCACCACACGCGGACCTCTGTATCGCTCTGCGGCCACGCCCGGCTGGGCATGGAGGGCGATGATTGCGACGATCCAGAAAAAGAGCATCAAAACAAACCGCTTAAGCTCGGAATCTCTTTTCTTCTCCGAATATTTCCCAAGCGCACTGCACACGTCGGTTTTCATTTTCAACTCCTCGCTGTCGTTCTAAGATATTATATTTGTGATTCGTTATTGTGGTGAGCATCATTCGCCGCTGTTCGCTCGCACGCTCGATTTGTAGTTCTGATGATGTTGGCGAGCGGTCGAAACATTGGAAAACACCAGCGCCACGGCGGCGATCAACAGGGCAACCGCCACAAGCCGTGGCCACCCCGAGCCGGAAAACAACGCAATGAGGGAGGTGACCCCCGCCAGGACCAAACAGGCGATACCGGCCATGGGATCCATGACAACCCCACCGATCAATAGGAAAAGAACCGCCAGGACGATAAGGCTCTTTTGAGTTGCGCCCTTTCTCGGCGCTTGACCTGTCCCGGCCATTGAACGCCTCCTCTTCACCGGTCCGACCGGTCCTTTTTACTTGTCACGGTAAAGGGTCTCTGCCAGTTCGTAGGTATATCCGATCTTCCGGTCGAAAACCTTCATCCGGAACTGCCCGCCGGCCTTGAACGGTCCGCTCAATTCCAGGATGAGATCGCTCAACCCATAGGGAATGACCACCCGATCGCCACTTACCAGGGGATCTCCGAAGGCGATGGAGAACAGCCAGGGCGCCGAGTGGCCGAGAAAAACGCAGGCCACCACATGGCGCTGGAAATCCAACTCCGGCGCCGGTGCGTCGAAGGCGCGCCGCCATAGCAGACGCCATTCCGTCGGGTCTGTCACCACCTCGATGAAGGCTTCCTTCTGGCGGGACAGGTGCCCCTCCCAGGTCTGCCCCCACCGGGCTGGCGCCGGCGTGGCGTCAAGGGCAGTGGGAGCGGGCGACCCGGCGACGGGAAGCTCGTCTGCGCAGGACCAGACGGGCCACAAAATCAGGCTCAGCAAGAAAGCACCTGTCAAAAGAAGATACCGGTATTTAGTCATATGGTTTTACCGACAGCCCAAAATGAAAAACGGCTTTGCATCGTATATTTATCAAAATTTTAAGCAGGTTATAAAACAACCCAAATCCGCCATCAAGCACGGAATCCCTTCGGTGGATACTATCGGCCCCATCCGGATCAACCTTGAGGGACACCCCGGCCCAGGTCGGGTCCCGATCGGCACCAACAGTTCTAACTGAATGTGATTCACCCTGCAGGGCATGCTTTCCAGAAGTTGATGGAGAAAAAATTCGCATGGCAACGGTTGCGGCAGGCCCGGGTGGGGCAGGTGGCCAGGGCCACGTGAGCCATGCGGTGTAGTGCCGGTTTAATGCAAACGGCGGATAAGCGGCCCAGACTGTTTGAGCGCAGCGAGTTTCTGGGCCGCCCGCCGTGCATTTTACCGGCACTTGACCGCTTGGCGTGTGGCATCGGCCACCTGTTCCACCCGGGCCGGATTTAACGAATAGGCGTCAGTTGAATCCCTGGATCGGCAAATAGCCGGTTGTTTTCACTGGGTATCCATATTAGAGTGCGTCGGTCTTTAGAGTTCAGGATATCAGGACGCCACCCGTTCAAATTAGAAGGAGACGCAATGAAATACGCATCCATCGTCTTAATGGTTTTGCTGACCGTCCTCGCGGCCGTCTCCCCGGCGGCGGCCGGCGGCGCAGCCCCTTCGGAAACCACCTCGCAAAACCTTTTAACCCAGGGCAACCGCGCCTTCGCGGTCCAGCTTTACCGGCAGCTGGCTACCGCGGAAGGCAATCTCTTTTTCTCGCCCCACAGCATCTCTGCGGCCATGGCCATGACCTATGCCGGCGCCCGCGGCATGACCGCCGAAGAGATGAAGCGGGCGCTCCACTTCGATCTCGATCAGGACCAACTTCACCCGGCCTTCAAACTGCTGAACGCCGGGTTGGCCGCCGGCTCCCACCTGGACGGGCAGAGGTTCGACATCGCCAACGCGCTGGTGCTCACGGGCGATGATGTGAGCCGGGCATACAAGACCCTTTTAAAGGACTTTTACGATGCCGAGATCTTCCCAGGGGATCTGGAGACGATCAACGCCTGGGTGCGAAACAAGACCGAGCACAAAATCGAAAAGATTCTCGATGAGCTCAATGCCGATTCGGTCTGCGTGATCCTCAACGCCATCTACTTCAAAGGCCTCTGGGCCTTCCCGTTCGATAAAGAGCACACCGCCGAGGCCCCCTTCAATGTCACACCCGACCGGCAGGTGACCGTTCCCCTCATGAACCGAAACGCCGACTTCAAGCTTTTGAAGGCAAACGATTTTCGCGCGCTCAGCCTGCCGTACCAGGGAGAACGGCTCTCCATGGTGATCCTGCTGCCCAACCAGGTGGATGGGTTAAACGCGCTGGAGGAGCAGGCGAACGAACCGAACCTCAAACAATGGCTGGCGGCCCTGGACAGCCGAGCCCCCAGGAAGGTGAGGGTCCACCTGCCCCGATTCAAACTCGAAACCGGCTATGACCTGGTGCCGCCTTTCCAGCAGATGGGCATCGCCGAGGCGTTTAAAATGCCCGTTGCCGATTTCAGGGGTATGGGGTGGCCCAAAGGCAAGCTCCGCATTTCCCAGATCAAGCACAAGGCCTTCGTGGAGGTCAACGAGGAGGGGACGGAGGCCGCCGCCGTCACCGCCGTGGAGATGGTCACCAAGAGCATCATGGAACAGCCCGAAGCGTTTCGCGTGGATCAACCCTTCTTATTTCTGATCCGCGATCATGCCACCGGCACCATCCTCTTCATGGGGCGGATAGTCGATCCAGGTATATGAGCCTTTCTCCAGAAGATACCATAGGGGAGACTGCAGCAGGTGACCCGCATCATGGCCATCCTCACTGTCGCCAAGGGCTATCAGGTGCTTGAGATCCGGGATTTCGGAAAGGATCCAGAGGGCCAGCCGGAAGCGATGCGCTATGAGCTCACACTCCAGCCGGTAGGGACGGGAAAGTGAACCGTTGTAAAAAAGCGCGTGGGTGTTGCAGCCACCGCCGCATACACCACGCAGCCAGCAGTCGGAACATCCGGACCTGCCTTGCAGATAGCGCTTCCGCCAAGGTTTGCCGATCGACGCGATCAAGCCTTGCTGTAAATTGCCCAACTTCGCACCGGGCAGACCTGTGGACATGTGACACGCATACAACTCCTCTTCGGCGGTCACCGCCAGGGTCGTGACACCGGCGCCGCAACGTGCGCGGCGTGGCTTGGCCCGGGCAAGCTGAATGATCGCATCGTCAAAGTCCCAAAGACAGAACGGCGTCCCATCGCGCCAACGGCCCACATAATAACGGGCAAGCTCATCGTACGCCCGCTTTACGGCCGTAAGGTCCAGCCAACGCAGGGCGAGCGGATGCAGGGGAGGTAAAAAAACGGGCTCATAGGCGATGTTTTTTGAAAAACCGCGCTCGACGAGACATCTCACTTGCGGGAAAAATGCGGCACTTGGCCGGGTGAAGGTGCCCCGCATGGTGATGCGACGCCCGATGGGGAGCTCTCCAGCGATTTCCAAAGCGCGGGCGATGGTGCGGTAGGAGCCGCGGCCATCGGGAAACGGCCGGCACGCATCATGGCATGCCGGCGTTCCATCCACGCTGACCGTGAGGCTGAAATCCAAGGCGTCGAGCCGGAAAAGGGTCCGGGGCGTGAGCAAGACCCCGTTGGTCACCAAATGCAGGTCCAGAACCCGACCTTCTTGGACCGCTCTGGCCCGTGCATGATGCGCAGAGGAGAGGACCGTCTCCAGATTGAGCAACGGCTCGCCGCCGAAGTAGGTGACCGCCAGCGTTTTCGAACGGCTGGTATCGAAGAGAAAGTTGACGGCCTTCTGGGCGGTCCGGGCCGACATCGTCCTGAAATCACCGCCGTATCGTCCGAAATCCGCGTTGCAGTAACGGCAGCGCAGGTTGCAGGCATGGCACACCTGCAGGATCAGGTTGCGAAAAAAAGGGTCCCCGACCCCCTCGGGAACCGGCCGGGGCATCTCTACCCCCGCTGGCACAAACAGATCGGCGAGTTCCCGCGCGGCCGCCCTGCCGGCGGCCGGCACACCGAGGCGGTGCCATGTCAGGCCGTCCAATTCCATATGCCGCAACGTCTGCGGATGGAACACGAAATGGCGGCCGAGGATCTTGAGGCGCACCAGATCCGTCAGCGTCCCGCTGTTGCCGTCACCTTTGCCGTTGCGGTTCATGACGAGGCCTCCCCGGTGAGAATGTTCAGAATGTCCGTGATGATATCGTAGGCAGCCAACTCCCGCTCCTTGATCTCCTCCATGAACCGCCGTTTACGCGCTCTCCCCAACGCGTACAATGCGGTCGCGAAAGCGGTCGGTGCAGACATCTTCGCTGTCGAGACGTGCGGGTCGGCGCGGTCCGCCCGGCACGCGTCGACGATGCGGCGCAACTCGTCTTGCAGCCGGCCGAACTCGGCCAGATAACGGCGCAGATCGGAAACATACCCGGCGACCTCGCCTATGGGAATGGGCAGCGGCCGGCCGGTCACCCCCACGGCCCAATCTGCCACGGACACCAGAAGCGCGCCGATCTCGGCACACATGGCACCGACCCGTCCATAAACGGGGGCGGGAAGACCGGCCCCGTTGACCCACAAATTGCCCAATCCCAGATAGGACATGGGAAACGCCGGCTCCAACGCGCCGGTCAACCGGTTCATCATCTCCCCGACACGCTGCATACGCGGGTCCCGAGCGCGGCACCGGGCCTGGCCGCCGTCCTCCGCCAGCCATCCGTTTCTGGCGTAAATCCGCCGGGTCTCCGTGCCGGGATAGGGATAGAGATAATTTCCCATGCTCAATGGCGACACATCGTAACCCGCCCGCCCCTGGAAACGCTCCCGGTAGAAGGCCAGGTTCTCCTCCAGCTCCCGGGTCGTGAGCCCGGGATCAAAAGGCACCATGAAAAACTCCACGGCAATGCCCAGTTCTTCAAGGATGCGCAGCGCTCGGCGGTTGTCGGCCACATCGGCAATTTTCCCATAGCGCTTCAACTGGGTAGAGGACATGGACTCGATACCGATCTCGACCTTGCGCAGCCCCGCGGCCCGCAACGCTTTGAAGAGGGAGCGTTCGACTTGGTCCGCCCGCACGGTCATAAAAAATTGACAGGCGAGTCCGGCGTCCTGGATGCGCGCGGCCAATTCCTGCAGGCGCACCACCCCCTGCTCGCCCGGGCCGACCACCGTCTCGTCGATGAAGGCGAAAAGCCGCGTTCCGTAGCGTTCATGGAGCTCCTGCATCTCGGCGACCACCGAACGGGGCGACCGGCCGCGCCAGGCGGGACCCTCGGAGCGGCCATAGAATGCCCGCACCGAGCAGAAGGTGCACCTCCCAGGACAGCCCCGACTCGAACTCATGCTCGCCGCGCCGCCGCCGTCCCGCACCGCGGCCATGTCATCCCGGGCGGGAAACGGCAGTTCGTCCAGGGGCTCGATGAGCCGGGCCGGAGGCGAGTAGCGCACACCGTCGCCGTCGCGGAAGGCCAGGCCCTCGACCGTCCGCCAATCACCGCCTGCGCCCAATTTGGCCAGGAGCGCGGCAACGGCCCGCTCCCCCTCCCCCAGCCCCACGCTGTCCACGAAGGGACAGGCGCGCAATATCCGCTCCGCATCCAGGGCCGCTTCGATCCCCCCGAAAATGATGTGTGCGCCGGGATGGGAGGCCCTCGCCGCCCGTGCAATGGCCACGGCCGCGGGCAAGGTCCAGTGGAGAGTGGAGATGCCGAGCACCCGGAACCGGGAACGGTCCAGGAGGTCCGCCACATCGTCGGCATTCAGGCCGTGAAGGCCCGCATTGATCATGGCGGCCGTAAAGCCCGCCGCGCGGGCCGCCGCCGCGATATAAGCGATGCCGATGTTTTCCATGGAAACCACCAGGCGCTGGAACGGGGGGAAAACAAGCATCAGGTCGACGTCGATGCCCTTGGGAAATGGTGCACGGTTCATGCCGTTATGCTCCAAACAAGGCCTTCAGACGCTCCACGGTCCGGGGCCGCCGGTGCGCCAGGATACGCCAGGCAAGCATGGCCCGCGCGAACTCGGCCCGCATGAGATCGCACCACAGCTTCTGCCTGCCATTCGGCGTTTGGGACGACATCCAGGCGCACCGCTGGTTACTTACCATGCAGCCGCCGCGGCAGCGGGCCCAGGCCCAGCAGGCACGGCAGTCGTCATCGGCTATCCGCTGGCCAGGATCGTGGCTCATCCCGCCGTTCCCGTCCGGATGGCCGCACCGTCCGATCGCGGGCTGCCCGGCCGCATAAAGCTGGGGGCAGCGGTGTATGCCGCCGTCGGTATCGATAAAAACCTCTCCTGATCCGCACTCGCAGATACCCGGCGGTCCGTCGGACTCCGCGGCCACGAGACTGGCGAAACCCATGTCCACGTCGGCGTTGCCGTCCAGGGCCGATTGGATGAAAAAGGGGAAGAAATCCTCCCTCGCCCGCATGAGGGCGACGATCGCCTCATCCGACCAAATCAGCCCGGTGTGTATCTCCCAGCCGGCCGTGAGAAAGGAAATACGCCGGAAGCCCATAGATTTCAAATATCGGGCCGTTCCGACGAGATCGACGGGACCGGGGGTCACCACCGCCTGGGCGTCGATTTTCGCCCGGGGATGGACCGCCTTCAGCCGTTCCACGCCGCGAACCATCTCGGCCCAGGTGCCGTGCCCGTCGGCGTGCTTGCGGTGGCGGTCATGGATTTCCGTTGGGCCGTCCACGCTCACCTGCACGGTGATGTCATGGCGCGCGACCATCCGGGCGACGGCCGGGGTCACCCGTGTCGCGTTGGTCGTCAGGTGAAATGCCGGCCGTTTCCCGACCCGCCTTCCGCCGCGAACCAGCTCGTTGATCAAATATTCCGCTATGTTCCAATTGAGCAGCGGCTCGCCCCCGAAGAGGCACACGAGCGGTTCGGCCTCCGACCCGGACAGAATGTGGCGAACGATCCGCTTTGCGGCGTCGCGATCCAGGTCATCCCGACCCGCCGCCCCGCCCTGCTCGTAACAGTAGTCGCAGGACAGGTTGCAGCGGCCGGTCAAACGAATCACGAAGCTGCGCGGCGCCGGGGCCGCCGGCATCGGCGCCCCGGCCGGTGCCGCCCCGGGCAGCGGGCCGACGATCGCCTCGAAAAGCCGCTCCGGCGTCCTGGCGGCGAGGCCGACCAAAGCCTCTTCGAGACGGCGGACATGCCTGCGGGTATCGTGGCAGGCCTGCGGCGCCGTCACGTCGACCCGGCCGCTGGTTTCATAGGCATTGAAGGCGCACCCCGAGACGCACACCCGCCGCGCTCCGCAGCTTCGGCAGGATTTCAAAACGGCCCGATGACGAGCCTCGAAGGAGCTCACCCGTTCCGGATCGAAGCCATGGTCGATGTGGCCGATGTTCTGATCCGGGTGGCCCACGAAGAATGGACAGGGGTAAATCTCTCCGCTCCGGGTAACGATGGTGGCATCGATTCCCGCCCCGCAGGGAGTGGCAGGCATACTTCCCACGAGAGCGGCCATCGCCGCCCGGATCTCGTCGTCGCCGGCCGCCGCGTCGCCCCCCAGAAAAGCCTCCCGGTGCCGGTCGATCCGTTGGTCCCACGCTTGCTTGGCGATACGCCGGCAGCCGTTCCGATGGGGATCGTCCGGCGCGAGACGCACGGGATTGATCGTGAGCCCGCGCACCTCCAAAGCCCGACAGAGCGCCTGGAGCCAGGGCAAGGCCCCCGGATCGGTCAGCACCGCGAAGATATCCACCGGGTGGCCGGGGTGGCGTTCCACGAAGCGCAGCAGATTGCCGTAGACCCTGCGGAAGCTCGTGGCACCGTCCGGCCCGATGCGGTTGACGTCGTGAACCGCCTCGGGGCCGTCAAGGCTCACCTCCAGGCCGATCTTCTCCGCGGCGATGAAATCCCCCATGGCCTCGTCGAGCAGGGTGCCGTTGGTCACTATATGGTAGCGGGTCGGCCAGGCCCCCACTTCGTCCGCGGTGCGTTTGGCGTAGGCCACGGTGTGACGGATCAGGTCGGACCGCAGCATGGGTTCCCCGCCAAAGAAGGTGATCTTTACCGGGCCTTGGGCGTACCGCCGGGCAAAATCGACGAATCGTTCACAGAAATCGGGCGTGCAGTCCTCCAGGTCGGGATGGCTGCGGCGTTGCACATAGCAATAACGGCAGGCGAGATTGCAGCGTTCGGTGAGCTGAATGCTGAAAGCGTGTCGCTGCACGGTCACGACAGACTCCTTTGGGCGTCCATTTCCGGCGGCCGGCCACTATCTGAAGACGGAGCGTCCCAGGGCAGGCCCCACCCGTCCGAACCGACCCCAACGGGCGACCTGGTAATCTCCTCTATAGTCGCGGCCAACGCCTTCCGCACGGGCCAGAGCGGAACGAACCCGATCTCGTCATGGATGCGGCGGGTATCGAGCACCACGTCACCTTCAAAGTAGTAGGGGATCTTCTGCGGATCGGCGCCGTCACGCGCCAGCACCCGGGTCGAAGCACGAACCATCCGCGCCGTCCGGCCCGCCAGCCCTGCGATTAAATCCACGTAGCCTTCGAGGGCAAAGGGCGCCCCCCCGGCATTGTAGACCCGCCCGACCGCATGAGGGCTTTCCAGCAGGGCGCACACGGCCCGGGCGGCATCGGCCGCGAACAGGTTCTGGCACAGGTACGGCCGGGGCGGAACTACGATCGTTTTATCCTGCAGAATCCGGCCCAGCAGATAGGCTTCGCGGGAATGGGGATCGCGCGGCCCGAACACGGCGGGCAGCCGCAGGACGGTCCAGGGCAGCCTGGCGGTGGATTGCGAAAAAAGCAGCCGTTCGCAGGCCGCCTTGCCGAAGCCATAGCCGCGCCGGGGGTCGCTCTCAAGGGGCGCATCCTCCGCAACCGGACAGGGCAGCGGCCAGCGATAAACGCTCAAGCTGCTGATGTACACCAGGCGCTCGATGCGGACGCGAAAGGCCTCTATCGCCACCCGGGTATCGTCGGGATGATAGGCCGTAACGTCCACGACGGCCGCGACGTCAAGGCCGGCCAAGACGCGCGCATAGGCGCACGGGTCCCGACGGTCGGCCGTCACCCGCTCGATCAGCCCCGACGACTCGCCGATCGGCGTCTGCCCCCTGTTGACCGTGATGACCCGGCAGCCCTTTGCCAGAAGCGCCGCCACGACGGCATGACCGATGAAGCCGCTGCCGCCCAGGACGGCGACGCTTTTCACCCGGGGGCTCATGCGAATCCCATCTCCCGCATGGCCTGATACTTGGGCAGCACATTGCTATCCGGGTCAAAAAGAAAGAAGCCTGGAAAGACCTCCTCGTGGGCGCCGATGAAGTCGTACAAGGCACGGTAGCGTTCGGGCACCGTATTCCAAGTGTCCACGATCTCGTGACCGGTCACCACGTAAATGGGCACGAGTTCGGGCACCAGGGCCAGCGCCCCGCCATAGGCGCCCTGGCGGTACTCGCGATAGATGTCGGTCTGGGGGAGCATGGAGAGCAGCGACGGCAGCACCGTCACCCCCATCTGGCGGAAGCGCGCCATCTGAAGCGCGGTCTGGTAGAAGTCTTCCATCTCCTCGAAGGGAAATCCCCATATGAAAAAGGTCTCCACCGACTCGAAGATCCTCAGGGCCGAGCTCACGGCCGCAAGAGCCTCGCGGAAGCAAAACCCCTTGACCACGCGTTCGAGCACCCGGTCCGATCCCGACTCGATGCCGAAGCGCAACTGAACGCAGCCGGTCTCGGCCATGCGCCGCATGGCGCGCTCGGTGACGAGGTTCACCCGGCCGTAGCATTTCCAGCGCACCGGAAGCCCGGATTGGGCCAAACGATCGCAAAAATCCATGATCTTCGCCTCACTGGAGTAAAAGAATTCGTCCTGGAAGAGAACGGTTTTTACGCCGTGGTTGTCGTGCAGCAGCCGGATCTCGGCGATGATGTTCTCGTGGCTTCGGTAAGTGGTGCGGCGGTCCCAGACAGGGGCGACGCTGCAAAATCGGCAGGCGTAGGGGCATCCCCGGGAAGAGACGAGGCCGAAGGCGTCGTAGGCGGAGGTGTCGAGACGATGATAGGCGGGCAGCGGCACGCCGTCCAGATCACCGATCCGCTCGGCCTTTCCGGAGTATTGCACCGTTCCGTCGACGCCTCGGTAGAAGATGCCGGGCACACTGCCGATTTGGGCCGGGTCGCGCAGGGCCGGCAGGAGCCGCGGCAGTGTATTTTCGGCTTCGCCCTGGACGATGATGTCGATCCAGTCGAAACGTTGCAGGATCAGCGTTTCGACCCCGAACGGGCCTACCCCGCCCAGCAGCAGGGTCTTCTCCGGATGTCGCCGCTTGAGCCGCTCTGCCAGAAGCAGGGTAAAAGGCAGCAGGTTGGCCATGCAGGAAAAGCCAACCACCGCAGCGGTTTCACCGAGATAATCGAGGCCCGTGTCGAGGTCGAAGGGGTCTGTGCCGGGCCGCGTGCGGGGCAGCAGCTGGTAGTCGACCAGATCGACCCGGAACCTCTTCTGCTCGAGCACCGAGACCAGATAAAGGAGCCCCAACGGCGGATGGGTCTCGTAGTCGATCCGGTCTTCGAGGCAGATGTAGAGCAGGTTCATGTTCACCAGAGTGATGTCGGCCGAGCCCCCCAGCCGCGAAGAGGCGGTCGCGCGCCGATCCGCTCCGGCACCATTCCCGCCCCCCGGCCGTGCGCCGACGATGGGGATACTGCAGTGGTCGCTGTTCATCAATAGGTCTTCCGAAAGCGCTGTGTTTAACCGCGCACGCCGGCCACGGCGCTGGGGGTTCGGATTTCGTAACGTTTCCTGTCGAGGATCGAATCGCGCGCCTTGACCTCGACCTGCTCCACCTCGAGAATCACAGGCTTAGGCGTGACGCGCGTGTCGGCGAAATCGGCAGTGTCCGACGTCGTCACTTTGAGGTAAACCTCCTCTTTGCCCAGCTTTTTGAGCTCGAACCCGATCGATCCCATCCCGTTTTCGCCAATCTGCCCCTGACCTTCGGGCACCAGGGTGTAGCTGTCCGGGTCGCCCGTCGTGCTGTAGAGCAGACGAAAATAAACGCCCGGCTGCCCGGCGATATTGAGGGTGACCCGGTCGGTCTCCCCCTGGCGCAGGAGTTGAATCACCTCCTGCTGTACAGCTTCCGCGGAAACGGTGGCTTTGGGCTTCTCTCGGGCCGGTTGGGGCGCATGGGTCATCTGGTCGTCGGCCCCGGCCAGGGCTGGAAGGGTGTAAACCGTGGCCAGCAATGTGGGTATCAATTTCTTCTTGTCGCGTTGCTTCTGCATGCGTTGCTCCTTTCACATCGCAATGGGTCATTTTTCCCGCTATTCGCCGTACATGACGAATGCCGCCCAGAAATAAGGATGGCGGTAACGGGTCTTGAGCATCTCCCCCTTGGCGGCACGGAGGGCTTCGCTCTTATCCTCACCTTTGACGATCATGCCTTCGTAAAAGCGCGTCATCAACTCCCGGGTGGCGGTGTCGTCCACGCTCCACAGACTGACCACCGCGGCCGGACTGCCGGCATAGAGCACGGCTCGGGTGAGCCCCGTCACCCCCTCGCCGCGCTCCACCTTGCCGAGTCCGGTCCGGCAGGCCGACAGCACCACGAGCCGTGCGTCGAAGCGCAGATTCATCATCTCCCCCATGGTGAGCAGGCCGTCCTCGCCGGTGCCCGGAATCTGGCTGAACGCGATGGCCTGCAGCCCCGGGGTGACAATGCCGTGCATGGAAAAATGGATATAGCCATAGCGGTCCATGCCGGCCCCTTTGGCGATCTCCTCGCGCGCCTGCTCACGCAGCAGGGCCTTTCCGCTACCCTTTTCCCGGAACAGGCGCTCGATGGCCCGCACCTCCTCGCCGCTGCCTTCGAGACGGCTCAACCGTCCCCCCAGAGCCGCATAGCGGGTCTTGAAAGAGCCGGTCAGGGCCCCGCGTCCGGCCAACTCGGCGTCGCCCTCCGGCCGACCTGCGGCGTAACTGCGGTAATCATACACCGGATCGCCGAACCCGATAAAGCCCTCTTTCGCCGATGCCCCGGTTTCACTACGCAACAGGGCCATGATAGTGGCCGACGGCACGTATTTGATGGCGTGCCGTTCGAACAGATAGGATCGATGCCCCTCTTTCCGGACGACCAGCGCCTCGAAGGGCAAGAGCGCCAACAGGCCGTCCGGAACGATGACCAGAGTTCGGCCCGCCATATCTTTTTCGATTGGTTTCAATAAGATATCATAAAGCTCGCCGGCGGCGGGCCGATCATACCCTTCCCCCCTGGCCAACCCGGCATTGAGATTGTCGACGAGGGCTGCCACCCGGTCCTGCAGGGCCGGCGCATCCCCGGCCAGCCGGACCGCTTTGAAGACTTCGCGGGTGACCACGAAGCCGTAAACCTCGCGGGTGCCGACAAAATATTCGATCAGCACCTCGTCAGGGGAGAGCACCCGGCCCTGCAGTTCGGCCACGGTCACCGGCTGGGGGTATTCCACCGCGGCGAAGCGGGGATTGTGCAGGCGGATCTGCTTCCTGATTAGGTCCAGCTCGATGGACAGGCGGGTCATGCGCGCCTGGATGGCGTCCAGAACCTCCGGGTCGGGCGACGGCTTGCGGTACTCGGCCCCGATCTCGTCGGTTGCCGCGGCGAGGTCGGCCTCCACTCCGTCCCTTCGGGCCTTGAGCGCAGGGTCGATCCCCTTGTGAAGGTCCACGCGCGCCTCGGCCAATTGATCCAGGAAAGTGCGCGCCTTCATGCGCTCCACGTAGCCCAAAGCGCGCTCGTCCATCCCTTGCGAAAGCGCGAAGCACGCGGCCTCTTCATACCGGTCGTACACCTTGCCCATGAAGGCTTTGCGAAACTCCGGAAAACCCGCCTTGGTGCGCACGGCTTCCAACCGGGCGATGGCCGCCTCGTAGAGATCGGCGGCCTGATCCGGCCACCCCTGTCGCGATGCCACGCGCGCCTTGTCCATGACGGTGAAAGCCTGGGATTCCGCGTCACCGATCTTTTCAAATGCACGCAGGGCCTGGTCGTAAGCCGCCTCGGCTTCGGCCAGGCGACCGTCGGCCTCGTGAAACCGCAGCGCCACGAACCGGTGCGCATATCCCGCCGACTGCAAGTCCCCGATCTGTTCCCAGAGATCGAGCGCCTTCTGGAACGCTGCGAGGCCCTCCTGCTCGCGCCCCAGCAGGGCCAGGGCCAGGCCGCGGTCGTGCAGGGCGAGCCCCTGCCACTCCTTTTCCTGCATGGCGACGCCCAGCGCGAAGGCCTCGTCGGCCCGCACCAGGGACTGCTCCAACGCCGCGACGGCCTCCCGGCCGGCCAGCAAGGCGCCGCGTTCGCGATGCATGCCGGAAAGCGCGCGCAACACATACCCCTGGCGCCAGCGATCCTTTGCCTCCGTTGCGAATCCCAGCGCCCTCTCTTCGTGGGAGATTGCTTCACGATAGCGGTCAGCGGCCCGTTTCGGGGCGCCCTCGGCCGCATCCGCCGCAGACATTTTGGCCGTGCAGATCCCCAGGTGATTGTACGACCGCGCACGGGCGCGCGACCGGTCATCGGCCGTTGCGATCCCTTCGGCCCGCGCCAGAGCCATGCGATGATAACCCATGGCCGCCGGGTAGTCGCCCAGCATTCGGTGGCAGTAGCCCAGGTAATCGTTGAATTCGGCCATGCCGGCCGAATCGCGGGCCTTTTCTGCATGCACGAGCGCCTGATGATAGGCTGCGAAAGCTTGCTCGTAGTCCCCCGTGGCCACGTAGACGTCCCCGAGCTGGCGATGGGCGCGGGCCGCTTCGGGCCAGAAGGCGGGAGGGTGCAAGAGCCGCACGGCATCGAGATAGGCTTCACGGGCCTTTGCGAATTCTTTCCGGCGCTCGTACACATCGCCGATATCGATAAGGGCCTGCCCTTCGAGGAGGCGGTCCGCCGCATGCCGTCCCAAGGTCAGGGCGCGTTCGTGCAGCGCCAGAGCCTGGACATAGTCGGCCAGGCGCCGGCCCGCTTGCCCCAGGTAGTGCAGTGCGCGGCCCTGACCGGCCAAATCCCCGAGCCGAACGAAGACTTCCAGGGCGGCATGCCCGAGCGCACCTACATCGCCGTAGCGGCCCTCGCTGAAAGCCGCCATGGCCGCCTTCAGCCGGGCGTCGGCCTCGATTTTGCGCGTATGGTCGTCAAGCCGCCAGGCGCGGTGCCGCCCCACCTGTGCCAGGGGAAAGGGATCGCCGAGCAACGCTTCGGCGAGTCCGGCGGCCGACATCGCGAGGGCAAACGCCGATTCGGCATCCGCCGCGCGCGAGGCGACGACCGCCTGGGAAGCATCAGCCAAAAAGGCTTCGACCAGAGGCCGCACCAGGTCCGGGTGATCCTGGACCAGCCGCGACATGGCCGGTTCGTCCTTTTGGGCAAAGGCGCTTTCGAATCCGGACTTGAACTGCGGTAAAGAGAAGGGATCCCCTTCGTCGGCGCAGGACGGCGTGACCCAAAGCATCACGGCCAGGGACCAGAAGATCAAACGAAGCATCAAACCGTTAAGAAGACGATGGTCCATCACCTTCACCAGGTCATTTCGGGGCGCTTTTGAGCGTCGGTTCCCTTGCCACACCCTAAAGCCTTGCGCAAATATCATCCACTGACAACACCTTGGCGAACAGACCGTTCAGCGCCGCCAGAAACCCGGTCTGCACCGCTTCGGCCGGGACGCATTTATCCCCGAAGGCCAGATCCCTCGCCGCGCAGGCGTCATGGGCCAGCAGGCACTGGAAGCCGAGGTCGAAGGCCGCGCGCACAGTCGTGTCGACGCACATGTGGGTCATCATGCCGGCGATCACAAGCCTGTCGATCCGACGATCGCGCAGATGATCCAGCAGCGGCGTTCCCCGAAAGCAGTTGGGATAGTTCTTCTGGACAACGGGTTCGCCGGTGACGGGCGCCACGCAGTCGTGAATATCGACCCCAGGGGTATCCGGCAGGAAAAAGGCGGCTCCCGGCCGCGTGGAGATATGCTGGATGTGAACGACCGGCAGGGATTGGCTTCGAAAGGCGTTCAGCAGTTGGCCGGCCTGATCCCCGGCCTCCCGGCTGCCGACCAGCTCCATGGCGCCGCCGGGAAAATAGTCGTTCTGGATGTCGATGATCAAAAGGGCTTGTTTCATGCTCCCGCCTCCCAGGCTATTGTTTTTAAGGTATGCCTGCGCCTTCCCGAACGACCGGCTCTCACCTTCCGATGCCCAGAAAGCCCTGGATGCCGGTCATGATCATCTGGGCCGCCAGGGCCGACAGCACCAGGCCGGTCAATTTGCTGAGGATGGCGATACCTCTGATGCCAAGACCGCGCTGGATCATGGAACCGGAGAGCAGCACCGCGCCGATGCAGGCCACAGAGGCCAGCAGGGCCAGGACTCCCACGGCCTTTTCGGCCAGTTCCGGCAGCTCCGCGCCCATGACGAGCAGTGTGCCCGTGGTGGCCGGTCCAACGATGATCGGGATGGCCAGCGGCACTACGGTTACGTCCCCGTCGGGCGTGGTCTTGGAAGCCGGAGTTTTGCCTTGAACGAGGCCGATTCCGGAAAGCAAGAGCAGCACCCCGGCGCCGATACGAAAGGCGTCCAGCGTGATGCCGAACAGCGAAAAAATCTGCCGGCCGGCGAAAAAGAGCACGAGACATATGACCGCAACGGCCACAGTGGCGGTCACGGCCAGCTTTCGACGCCTTGGCTCCTCATAGTCCTCGGTCAGGCTGAGGAACATGGTGAGCGCGAAAAAAGGCGTCAGGACGAAAAACAGCTTGATCCAGAGGCTCAAAAACAGTGCCATAAAAAAGGGTCCATTCCACTTTTCCGAGGGATTGCACGCCGCTCGCTTATGAGTAATTTTCCTTCCACCGCGCGGGTGCGAACCGGAGCAGCGCGGGCTGTTTTATTTCATTTGGCGCATTTTTACAATCTATTCGGGTGGTCCGACCCGCGGCGCCGGCTCAATCCGTCTGCGCGCTGATGCGGGTCCCCTCCTGGATGGCGGCTTCCGGGTGCACGATGACGACATCGCCCTCTTCGAGCCCGCCGAGCACCTGCGCGGAGAGACCCGCCCGCTGCCCTATGCTCACGGTTCTGCGGACCGCCCGGCGTTCTTCGACCACGAATGCCGCCCAGCCGTCCTGCGTGCGGAAGAGCGCGCCTGCGGGCGCCTGGAGGACCCGATCCGCCTCCCAGATCACGAAACGGGACAGCACCCGGTATCCCGAGCCGAGATGCGCCCACAGCTCGGGCGGCGAAACGAAATCCGTCACCACCTGCACGCGCTGCTCTTCCACGCCGAGAGCGGACACCTTCGTAAAACCGTAAGGTTCCACGCGCCGGACGGTACCCTCCAGCGGCGCCTCGCCGCCCCACTGGTCGAACAACACGCGCGCACCGGGCTTGATGCGGACGGCATCCTGTGACAGGACGTCCGTCCACACCTCGAGGCGTCCCGGATCTCCGACTTCCATCAGCGGTTCGCCCGCATTCACGAACCCCTCGCTTCTCCGATGGACGGCCAGGACGCGGCCGGCGACGGGAGAGCGCAGCACTTCCCGCACCGGCTGGCCGGCACTTCCGTCCGAACCGCTCAGCAACGCCGCGCGCGCAGCGGCAAGATCGGCGTCTGCGGCAGCCACCAGGGCCCGGGCCGCTTCGAGGTTCGCATCGGCCTGGTCGGCATCCGTCCGGGCCATATCCAGCATCTGCCGGGTGGCGATATCGCTCTGAAACAGTGCCTCGGTCCGCGCCAGCTCCTGCGCCGCCAGTCGGGCGACCGCCTGTGCCGCCTGCGCCTGCTCACGGGAACGCTGCACGGTGCTCTCGGCGGCTTTGACCCGGGCCTGGGCCTCTTCGCGCGCACGGACATCCAGAATCAGGGCGCGGGGCGCCTCGACCTGCACCAGCGGCTGTCCCTGACGGACCGCGTCGCCCGCATCCCAATCGATGCGGCGGATGAATCCGGCGACCGGTGAAGAGATGACATAGTTGTCTTCCACGCGCGTTTCCCCCTCCTCCTCGATGACCACCCTCAGCGGGGCCCGCTGGACCGTGGCGACCCGCGCCGGCGTTGCCGTCGGCAAAAAGCTGTACACCACGGCGGCGGCCACCAGAGCGCCCAAGGCAACCAGGACAATTCGTTTTCGGATGTGTCTAGTCATCTACTCTCTCGTTTTCAGGACACCGATCAGATCCAGCCGGTTCAATCTGTGGTTGACGATCAGGGCGGAAACGACCGCCGCCGCCAGCACGACAACCGCCGCAAGGGCCAGTGTATGCCGACTCAGGACAAACGGCAACTGATACATGTCCGTCTGCAGCGCTTTGACCACGGCCGCGCTGGCGCCGGCGCCCAACAGAAAGCCGAGCGGGATGGCCAGCAGAGTCAGCACGGCCAATTCGCCCAGCAGGATGTAAGCCACTTCGCCTCTGGTGAGCCCGAGCACCCGGAGGCTCGCCAGCTCACGATCCCGCTCGGAAAGCGAGATGCGGGCGCTGTTGTAGACCACCCCGAAGGCGATCACGCCGGCGAACAGGCTCAGGATGAAAGTGTAGGTCAGCATGGTCTTGGCGGACGTCTCCCGAAACGCCTCGATCGCACGCTCCTGAGAGGCGATGGCGGCCACGCGCGGACGATCGGTGAGAAGGCGTTCGAGCGCTCTTTCCCGCGCTTTGTCGACCATCAGGAAAACCCCGGAATAGGCCTGGCCGACGCCGGTGAGCCGGTTGAGCGCACCCACGTCCATGTACGCGGCCAAACCGATGAACTGGCGGGTCAGTCGGGCCACCGGCACGCTGCGGGTCAAGCGGCTGCCTTCCTGCACCTCCACGACGACCTCGTAGCCTGGCTGGACATCGAGAATTTCGGCCAGCCGCTCGGTGAGGACGAGGCCCTCTGGCGGGACTTCAACAGGGTTCAGGCGGGTGTCGATGAGACGGCGCAGGTAGGGCGCCGGGAAGATCCCTTCGACGCCCGTCTGGTAGCTCCGGTGCCCATGGCGCAGACGGACCGGCACCGTGCGGAATGGCTCGGCATATAGGACGCCGGGCAAACGCGTCAGTTCGTGGAGGGCCGCCGTGGAGGTGGGCTCGGTGAAGGTGACCGTCAGATCTTCACGCTGGGCGATGCCGAACTGCACACGGATCACATAGTCGAAGGAATCGCTGAAGAACAGTCCCATGATGAGAATGGCGCAGGAGCTCGATATGCCCAGGATGGTCAACAGCGCCTTGAGGGGCCGGCGCTCCAGACTGCGCAGGATCATCCGGGTCGGTTGATCGAAAAGGCGTTGCAGCCCCAGGCGCTCCACTATTGTGGGGCGGTAGCTGGCCGGCGGAGCGGGCCGCATGGCCTCGGCGGGCGGCAGCATCACCGCCCGGCGCACGGCCTGCACCACGCCGATCAGCGAGGCGGCGAGGGTCAGACCCACGGCCGTGCTCACCACGGCCGGACGCAGGGAGTAGTGCAGGTAAGGGAAGCGGTAATACTCCAGATAAAGCCGGCCCAGCCCCTGTCCCATCCAGAACCCCAGAACGGTGCCGGCCGCCGCTCCGGCCGCGGCGATCAGGAGGACCAGCTTGGCATAATGCAGCCCCACGTCCCTATTGGTGTATCCAAAAGCCTTGAGCACGGCGATTTGTTCGCGCTGTAGGCTGATGAGCCGGGCGACCACGATGTTGAGCAGGAAGGCGGCCACCGTCAGAAAAACCAGGGGCAGAACCGTGGCCGTGCCCTGAAGCTGGCGAAACTCTTCGGTGATGAAGAAATGCGAAGGCTGGTCTTTCCGCCCGTAGGCCCCCTGCCCGCCGTAGGGTTTCAGGAGTGCGTCCAGGCGGGTGAGGACATCGTCCAGGTCGGCGCCGGGGGCCAGGGTGAAGGCGAGCTCGTTGAAGGCCCCGTCCATGTCGTAGGCGGCCTCGAGGGCGGTGCGGCCCATCCACATCACGCCGTAGCGCCGGGGATCGGGAAAGACCGAACCGGGCTGGATCTGCATGAGAAACTCGGGCGAGAGTGCGATGCCCACCACCCGCAAGGTTTGGTAGCGGCCCTTCAGGATCGCGGTGACGCTGTCCCCGGGGTGTAGGTCGTGGGCCTGTGCAAAGGGCTCGTTGAGCACCACCTCGTCCTCCCGGCCGTGAGCCACCAGCCGGCCTTCGCGGACGAACAGCCGGTTCAGATCGGGCTGGCGTCCCTCGGGGATCGATACCATCAGGCCGGATACCGGCTCCTCGAAACCGGGTACCGTCAGGTTCATGCCGGCCGCCACCCGCGACATCACGCTGTTGATGCCCGGCGTCTCGCGGATGCGCTCGAGCAGCCGCTCCGGCGCCCGGCGAACCGTGGCAAACCCGTCCGCGAAGCGGTAGTCCGCATAGTAGTTGCCCAATGTCCGCTGAAGGGCATCCATCACGCTGGTCATGGAGACGTACGCGGCCACGCCGCTGAGAAAGACGAATACGATCGCCAGGGCCTGCCCGCGCATCCCCCAAAGATCGCGCGTCATTTTGCGGTCGATTGCTCTCATGCGCCTACCAGGACAGCTCGTGGGCGGCCTTTTTATGGGCGTTGCGGCGGATGCCGGTCACCCGGCCGTCGCTGAGATAGACGACCCGCTCCGCCATCTCCGCCTGCACCGCATTGTGGGTGATGACCACCGTGGTGGCGCCCAGCTCGCGATTGACCCGTTCGAGCGCTTCGAGCACGACCACGCCGGTCTTGGAATCCAGGGCCCCCGTGGGCTCGTCGCACAGGAGCACGCTCGGCTGCTTGGCGATGGCGCGGGCGATGGCCACGCGCTGCTGCTGGCCGCCGGACAACTGGGCGGGGAAGTGGTCCTTGCGATCGCCGAGCCCCACCAGCTCGAGGGCCGCTTCGGGCGTCATGGGGTTGCGGGCGATTTCGGTGACGATGGCCACGTTCTCCCGCGCGGTCAGACTCGGGATCAGGTTATAGAACTGGAACACGAACCCCACGTGATGGCGCCGGTATTCGGTCAGCTCCCGCTCCCCCGCCTGGGTCAGGTTCTGGCCCTGGTAGAACACCTCACCCCCAGTGGCGGTGTCGAGCCCGCCGAGAATGTTGACGAGCGTGGACTTGCCGCTCCCCGAGGCGCCCAGCAGCACGACCAGCTCGCCCGCATAAAGATCGAGATCGATCCCCCGCAGGGCATGCACGCGCACCTCGCCCATGTCGTACACCTTGGTCAATCCGCGCGTCTGAAAAACGATTTCCGGCGCCATCCGCGCCCCCCTGATCCCCGAAGCGTCTCCCTGGCCAACCCTGAGCGGCCTGTTGGGAGGTCGGCCCGCCTATCCCTCCCCGAGCGCCGCCCGGATTCGGGCGGCATAGCCGGCCAGCTCCACCCGGGGCGGATGTTTGGCCGGCCAGGTGAGCCCCACGCCGTCGTCCGCATGCCGCGGCAGGACATGGACGTGAAAATGGAACACCGTCTGCCACCCGGCCGCCTCGTTGGCCTGCAGCAGCGTCATCCCGGCGGGCTGCATGACCTTTTTGAGCGCCTGGGCGACGCGCGTCGCCGTTTGAAATACGGCGGCCGCCTGCGCGTCATCTATATCATAGATATATGCCACGTGGGATTTCAGGGCCACGATGGTGTGCCCGGGATTGACCTGGCCGATGTCCAAGAACGCCAGCGTCAGATCGTCCTCATAGACGATGCTGGCCGGCACATCCCCCCTGACGATCTTGCAAAAGATGCACTCGTCCACGCTTCCCTCCCCGCGTCTGGCTTTCGCTTCCATTTTAGCCGACTTTGCCGGTGCCGCTGCGTCTTCCTAAAATCGTCCCAATCGCCGTCAACGTTCCCCGACTTCCCTCCCGAGCTCCACTGGATAGTACGTTTGGACAATTTCCTCGACCTCGGAGAGCCAGGCGGTTCGTTGTCCTTCGCTGCTTGTAACGACGATGCTGAACGTTCTTCTGAAAAACTCCGAGACGCCGCAAAGACCGAAAATGCAGTTCCGCCAGATGGTTTCGAGCGGGTCTTTGAACACCTCGCGCTCCCGGGTGGCTTCGGTATTGGCGGTGTTGAACACCAGGGCGGATGTTGCCCGGAGTAATCCAACCGGTACGCCCTCGCCAGCGTCGCCTTCAAGGAACGCATAGGCCACACCGGGCCGGATCACCCGATCGACCCAGCCTTTTAAAATCGCCGGGGGCTGACCCCACCAATTGGGATGCACGATGATGATGCCGTCTGCCGTCGCGGTCTCGTTGCAATGAATTTGGATTTCCGCCGGTAGTTGAGCAGCTCGCGGGATTTCATCCGGCGGCAGAATAGGGTCGAATTTCTCGGCGTACAGATCGTGGAAAAAGACAGTGTGCCCATTTGCAGCGAGGACATCGCGGCAGCGTCTGGCAATGGCTGCGTTGAAACTGTCTGGATCCGGATGGGCCAAAATGAGTGAGATTTTCATCAAGAGCCTGCGCAAAGGGGGTTTAAATGACGCTCTTATTTCTATTGCCCTGTCAGGGCCAGTTTTATGCCCAGGGCAGCGAAAATGGCAGCAAACGATCTTTGCAGCCAAGCGGTGGCTTTCGTGGAGTTAACGATATGTGTGCGGACATAATGGGCCGAAATTCCGTATAGAATGAATACGATCAGGGTCATCGCCATGAATGCGGCACTCAGGATCAACATCTGGATCATGGGAGAGGATACATCCGGTGAAACGAACAGCGGTAGGAACGCCAGGAAAAATATGGATAATTTCGGGTTGAGGATATTGATCAAGAACCCCTTTGCAACGATTTGCCACAGGGTTCTGGACGATTCGAGAGAGTTGACCTGCAGCGAACCTGTTTCACGCCACATGGACCATGAGAGATACATGAGATAAACGACACCCGTGTATTTTACGACCTGAAAGGCCAAAGCGCTCATGTGAAGAATGGCGGACAGCCCCAGAATACTTGCAGTCAAGTGGGGGAGGATGCCGGCCGTGCAGCCGAATGCGGCGGCGATGCTCGATCGCCAACCGCTGAAAAGCCCGGCGGAAACAGTGTAGATCACACCCGTACCGGGTATTAAAACGACCACCAGCGAAGTCAATAAAAACTCTGTGCTGAACATGTTCACAACCCTTTCTGTTGTCAAAATTTCTGAGATGCATCTTTCAGCATTCTCTGGGTGGACGTACTGAACCAGCAATCAAGGAAAATCTCATTTCGGGATTTAAAATTCTTTTCATATTTTTCCCTTATTTCCTCGGTACGCGAGGATTTAATCGCTGAAAACGCCTGAGTACCGGATGCGGACAATGCGGCTGCTTTTTCCCATGCCTTCCGAACCACCGTGTCGGTCGGAAAAATTTCATCGACCAGTCCGATTTTTTGGGCCTCTGCAAATGAGATGAAATCACCGCTGTAAAGCATCTCGGTTGCCGATCGTTCGCTGATGATCTGTCTCAAAAGCATATCGGCCAAGTATGGCACCGGAACGCCCAGTTTGATTTCATTCAGACCGATCTTTTTGGTTTCATTGCCTGCAAAGCGGTAATCACAGGTGAGCGCCAGGATGTTTCCGCCGGCAACCGCATGACCTGTCATGACACATACGGTTGGCAATGGGATGGTGTACAAATCGAGGATAAGATGGTTGAATTTATACCAGAAATCGGACATTTCCACTCTGTCGAATTTTATGAGGGACGGGAGATCGAGACCGATTGAAAAAAACTTTGCACCTCCGCAGAGTACCATGCCTCTGGCCTCGTTTCGTATTTCATCAAGCGCCGCGGACATATCTCTGACCAGATCGGCATCTATTGAATTGCTTGTTCCGTTGTTCAGTGCCAGAACGGCAATATCTTTTTTTATTTCCGACAATACTTTCTGCATCTGCTTTTCCTTTCAGGTCGTTGTCGATTTCAGTAAGTTTTCGTGCAACGTTCGTTTCCCCTGCTACACGACAGGCTGTTAGAAGACTTCGCCAAGCTCCCTGGCACTTACCGTGAGAATCTCATTCACGTGACTTCCGACCAGTACGGTATCCTCCAGTTTCATGGCGCCCACCTCTTCATCCAACAGGTGCATCTCGATACCGAGTACATAATTTTCCAGGATCTTTGCGCTGCTGCCGGCAGAAATGATTGGAGGCTCGTTGATTTCCAGGCCGAGTCCGTGGCCGATCATCTGACTGCGTTTTCCATTTCCGAAGCTCAGGAATTGGGCTGCGACTTTCAGTTTTTCGGCCTCCTCCACCGCTGAGCGGAAAATATCGTCCCCGCTCATTCCGGGACGGATTCCTTCGATGACGGATTCATGAATCTCCTTCAGTCTTTCATATCTATCTTTGAGCCTTGGGCCGCATCGGCCAAGAAAATAGGTTCTGGTCTGATCGGCATGATATCCATTGACGAACGTAGGGATATCGACCACTACCATATCCCCGGCTTCGATCCTTCTCATTGAAGGCCCCACAGGAACGGACGGACTGAGCCCTGCGCCGGTGACGGAATAAACAACGCCACTGAATTTCTTCAGGTTCGAGCCCGATCCGATCGGGCCTCGACTCATGAAAAAATCAGGAAGCCTCATAAAAAAGACCCCTTCATGCCCGGCAAGCCTGTGAGCATTTTCGACGGCGGCGGCCACCTCAAGTTCCGTGACGCCCTCTCGCAGCGTGGAAAGCACTGCCCTGTGTCCGGCGTCAATAGCCGTGCAGGCTATTCTGATCTGTTCAATCTCATACGGATCTTTTGCCATCCGTTGCTCGAGGACCATCGGCGAAATATCCGAAAACTCCCAACCTTCAAAGATTGTCTTGTACCCGAAATACTGCTTTGTCGGGAGGATATCCAGTTCCGTCGCCATCTTTCTGATTCTCAAATCCGAACAGATTTTCGCATAGATGGTTTCGAGGCGCCGTTCTTCGTAAACCTGTTCCGTGCTGATGAATACCTCATTTACTGCGAAATCATATCCGCTCCTGACGAACAGAAAAAATTGGTCCGGCAGAACAAGCAGAAATGATGGTTGAGCGGTCCCAGTGTAGTAAAAAATATCCCTTGAGTAGAATAGCAGCGCGCAGCCCAGTCCTTCACCCTTTATTTTGCCTTGCAACTGCCGGATTCTGCCCTGTCTTCCCATGAGGTCCTTTCTTTATGCGCATAGCCGACTTGTATACAGTCTCTCGGCTTTCTGTGGATAATTGTCCTGGCAATGCCCTGCAAATCAGCTGGTTAGCCGGTAGATCTGCAGAATAATAATTTGAGAGTTATCGAAGCAGAAGGTACAAGTTAACAAATGTTCATGCCTCTGTATCCATATTGATCGAAATTTGATCTGGTTCCGCCTGCAAATTATCGCCGCGCCCTCTATATGTCAACGTAATAATTGATTTTTTTCACTTTCAAAGCTCGTCAGGAAACATGAAGGTGTATTTGCCCCTTGAAAAGCGGACACCGAAAACATCAAATCACACCAGCGACCATACAGACCTCTTGAAACCCCGCCGCCTGGATCGGATCCGACATGTCATCCGCTTTAAAAATTTTAACACTCGGACCGGACAGGCCTATGTCGAGTGGATCAAGCGCGTCATCATTATCCATGACTGCAGGCATCCCGGCGAACTCGAAGAAAAGTACATAGGGTTTGTTCACAAATAGGCAAATTGGTCGAAATCGAGTCGCACGAAAAATTTAACCGCAGGCATGTAGTTGATATCCCAAGGATTAAATTTTTCGTGCAGCGCCGATATCGGGCCAATTGGTCATTTGTGGACGGACACTACTTAAGAAGGTGATCCGGAAACAGATCGTTCGAATGGATGACCTCAGCGAAGGGAAAAAGCCCCTCTCAACAGCGGCAAGGCGCGGGGACAGGTGGAGATTCTGAGAAGGCTGGCCGGGGGGATCCGCCGCGCCTAATGGCCGGCGGATCGCAGGCGGCCGGGGGGAGATCTACTTCAACGCCTTGGGAAAACTGACGTAGCTTTCGTCCACGGGCGGCATGGGCACCTCCTGGGCGCTCACCAGACGGCCGTAGGTGGGATCGTCCTGCCAGCCGTCGATGTGGGCGGCGCGCTTGGCGGCGGCCTTGAGCTTGTTCCAGTCGGCGCTGCCGTAAAGGTGCATCTGCTGGGCGGCCATGGAACCTTCACCATGAATGGTGTCGATCTGCCAGTAGTTGCAGGTCACGTCCTTGATCAAGCGCATGAGGCGCAGGCGATGCTCGGTAGGCACCCCCTCTTTGGCGCTGAGATACTTCTCGATGTAGGGCTGAATGTCGGCATTCTGCCAATCGCGGTAGGCCGGCACGGTGGTGCAGAGGCCGCCAGCGATGTCCTGCAGATGCTGGCACATCTGATGGAAGTTGCTGGCGAAGGTGAACTTGGCGGCGTTGATGGACATGGGATTGGGCATCGCCACCTCCATGCCAAACTCCTTGACCGGGTCGAGGCAGGCGGCCTTGCCCAGTTCGGCGGTCATGTGGGTAATCATGGCCATCCAGGCCAGCTTCTTGCGCACGTGGTCGACCTGGGCCACGCCGTTGTAATCGGCCACCAGAGCCGCGGCGCCGGTGATGGCTTCGAGCTTGCCGATCATCTTGCAGGTGCCGAAGAGGCGGTGGTAGCTGCCAAAGGCGTAGGCAAGGGTGCGCGAGAACTGCCACTCACCGCACATGAAGACCCGCTCCCAGGGCACGAAGACGTCGTCAAAGACGATCAGGCATTCGGTGGGCTGCAAGGCGCTGGTCTTGGGGTAGTCGAAAAGCCCTTCGGCGCCGTAGGTGCGGGTGACCGGCTCCACAGCCAGCATCTTGACCCCCTTGGCATTACACGGCACGGCGAAAGCCAGAGCATAGTCCTTGTCCGCCTCGCCGTGGGTGCGGCACGGCGAGCAGAGCAGTTCGTTGGCGCAGGGGGAGGCGCTGATGTGCACCTTGGCGCCGCGCACCACGATGCCCTCCTTCTGGCGGTCGACCACCCGCAGGTAGTAGTCCGGATGCTGCTTCTGCTGGGAGGGGTGCAGGCTGCGGTCGCCCTTGACGTCGGTGATGGCGCCGGTGATGCCCAGGTCCTGTTTCATGAGTATGCGGCGGTAGTTCTCCACGCGCGCGCTGTAGTCGGTGCCCAGGGCCTTGTCCATGGCGTTGGCCGTCACCGTGAATGCGGCCAGGGCGTCGGCGCCCATGCAGTGCAGCAGCACGCCGCCGCCGGCGCGCATGGCCGTGGCGAAACACGCCCTTCTTCTCAGGAGATCCTCGGAATTTTTGGGTGCGGTCAGCAGGTAGTTGACGTCTTCGCCGTCCTCGTCCTGGGTAACGAAGAGGTGGCGGTACTCCGAATGGTGGGGCAGCACGTAGTCCAGGGCCGCTGTGCGGATGATGCCGCTGAGGGTGGGATGGGTGCGCACGTCCTTGACCTTTTCCCCCATGCACCACATTTCGCGGCCGTCGTCCAGGCTTTCCAGGTATTGTTCGACTGTTCTGATCATGGCGGTCTTTCCTTTCTTTAGGTCGATTAGTCAGGGTGGATTTATAATGCGTTCGGGTTTCCACAGGGCGGAGATAAACCCCACCCCATCACTCCATGAGCCCAAAAAGCCAAGAAAAAAAATTCCGAACGCTCGCTCGGAAAACAATAGCAGGTTGCCGACGGAAATCAACCTCAAAAATTGAACCGCCATCGAAAATCACCTTTCGTCTTGCATGCCAACGTGCTTTTTGAGAAGGCTTAGAAAAAGGAGCCCCCATGAAAACCGCTTTCGACATCCCGTGCAGCGATTACTACAAGCAGCTTTTCGAGCATGCCCCCATCGGCATCCTGCAGACCCGGCTGGACGGCACGATCATCAATGCCAATCCGGCCATGGCCCGCATGCTGGGCTATGGGTCGGCCGCGGAATACATCGAAGCGGCCGGCCATTTTGTCGGCAATTCCTATGCGGTCCCCCAGAGCCGTCAGGCCTTCGTCGAGACGATTCTTTCACAAGATCAACCCTACATGTTCGAGAACCGTTTCCGCCGCAAGGACGGCACGGCCCTGCCCTGCCGCGTGCATGTGCGTGCGGCCCGGCGGCCGGACGGCGGCATCGATTACCTGGACAGCTTCGTGCAGGACATGTCCCAGGAAATCGACATCGCCCGCACCCTGGAAAAACGGGAGGCGCAATACCGCAGCGTCTTTGAAAATACGGGCGCCGGCACCATCATCATCGAGCAGGACACGACCATTTCCATGGCCAACGCGGGCTTTGCCCAAATGCTGGGTTTCACCAAGGAGCAGATCGAGGGCAAAATGACCTGGACCTCGGTCATCGCGGACGATGAGGATCGAGAACGGATGTTGCGCTATCACCACATGCGGCGCCACCACCCTGAACAAGTTCCGGTCGAGTATGAGTTCAAGCTGCGGAACAATTTCGGCAATATCAAAAATATCTGGCTGCGGGTGGACATGATCACCGGTACTGACCGCAGCGTGGCATCGCTCGTCGACATCACTTCCCTTAAGCAGGCCGAACGCAACCTGCGCTCCAGCGAATCGAAACTCAGTGGCATCCTCGAGGCATTCGGCGGGTTCGCCTATGCCTGTTCGCGGGATCGGCGCCTGACTTTTGCTAACAAGACCCTGCGCGCGGTGATCGGCAATGAGTGTCTCGGCATTTTGTGCCACGAGGCCATTTTTCGTCTTGACGCACCTTGCCCCTGGTGCGGCCAGGAAGACGTGTTCAGGGGTGAAACGGTGCATCGCGAATTCGTCAATCCCATCGACGGCCGCTGGTATTTTGCTGTGGGTTCGCCGATCTTCGGAGCCAACGATGCAGTGGCCGAACGCCAGACCGTGATCGTGGATATTCACAAGCGCAAGCAGGCCGAACTCGACCTCAAGGAAAAGGAGGCGCGTCTGCAGCAGGAAAACATCCGCCTGCGGGCCGCCATCAAGGAGCGCTACCGTTTCGGCGACATCGTGGGCAAAAGCGCGGCCATGCAGAAGGTCTACGAGCTGATTCTCCGGGCCGCAGCCACCGACGCCAACGTGATCATCTACGGCGAATCGGGCACTGGCAAGGAACTGGTGGCACGGGCCATTCACGATCTGAGCGAACGCGGGGGCCGTCGTTTCGTGCCGGTCAACTGCGGTGCCATCCCGCCGCATCTGATGGAGAGCGAATTTTTCGGATATAAAAAGGGGGCGTTTACCGGAGCGGACCAAACCAAACCAGGGCTGTTCGACTACGCGGACGACGGCACGCTGTTTCTCGACGAACTGGGCGAAATCAAGGAAGAAATGCAGGTCAAGCTGCTGCGGGTGCTCGAAGGCGGCGGCTATACACCTATCGGCGGGCTGGAGGCCCAAAAAAGCCGCGCGCGGATCATCAGCGCCACCAACAAGGAACTTGTACAGCTGCTGGAAAAAGGACGCATGCGCGAAGATTTTTTCTATCGCATCCACATCTTCCCCATCCAGATGCCGCCGCTTCGCGAGCGCCGCGAGGACATCCCCCTGCTGGTGGATCACTTTCTGGCCAAGTACGGCAAGGAGCAGGGGGTCAACACCATGCGCGGCCACGAGCTGGAGACGCTCATCAACTACGGTTGGCCGGGCAACGTCCGTCAGCTGGAAAATACGATCCAGCGTTACCTGAGCATTAACTCCCTCGATTTTATGGATTTCCAGGGCCAATCGGGCAGCGGGGGCACGGAAAATGTGCCGGTGACGGTGCGGCCGGGAGAAGGTCCGCTGCGCGATGCGGTTCAGGAGTTTGAACGGGCCTACCTCTTTTCCCTGCTCAATCGCCATCAGTGGAACCGAACGCGGGTGGCGTCCATTCTCGGTATCGAGCGCAAGACCCTCTATTTGAAACTGCGGAAACTCGGGATTCAAAACGAATGAACTCGCTGCGAGTTATTTATGACTCGCTTTGGGAAATTTAACGGCAAACCGATTATTACATTTAATTTCAAAAAATTACCTTTTAAATCATTGGGTCGGTGAGTCATGGGTGCCACACCCGCTTAACCGGCTAATTTCCCGTCTGCATCAGCCTCCATCCAAACCTGCTGAAATATAAATAAAAAGCCATTCAAGAAACCGTTCCCTCCATGCTGGCACCTTCCTTGCTGTAACTCGTCAAACAGTATCACCAAACCCAACCAGCTCAATAAACGCAACACACAACCAACCCATCTACCCAAGGAGGACGTATGCCCGCTAAACTGATCCAACCCACCCCTTCCGCTTATGGTTTTCCGCTGCTGATCAAAAATCTGCTGCGCACCCCGCTGATCTATTCGCCCAAGCAGGAAATCGTATACCGCGACCAGATGCGCTATACCTATGCCGATTTCGGTAAACGGGTGGGAAAATTGGCCAACGCCCTGAAAAAACTCGGTGTCGAACCGGGGCACACCGTGGCGGTGATGGAATGGGACAGCCACCGCTACCTGGAGTGCTTTTTCGCCGTCCCCATGATGGGTGCCGTACTGCACACGATCAACATCCGCCTCTCACCGGAACAATTGATCTACACCATCAACCACGCCGAGGATGACGTCATCCTGGTCCATCACGAATTTCTGCCCATGCTCGAGGCGGTCAAAGACCAGTTCACCACCGTGAAAAAGATCGTGCTGATCGCCGACGGTAAGCCGGCGCCGGCCACCAAGCTGACCCTCGACGGCGAATACGAGGACCTGCTTGAGGCCGCGGACAGCGAATACGACTTCCCGGATCTGGATGAAAACACCATGGCCACCACGTTCTACACCACCGGCACCACCGGACTGCCCAAGGGGGTTTTTTTCAGCCACCGCCAACTGGTGCTGCATACCTACGCCCTGCTGACGGCTTCCGGATCCTACGCCGCCCAGGCCAATATCAACTCCAACGATGTCTACATGCCCATCACCCCCATGTTCCATGTGCACGCCTGGGGCATGCCCTATGCCATGACCTTGATCGGCGCCAAGCAGGTCTACCCCGGCCGCTACGAACCAGAGATGCTGATCAGACTCAAGCTGACCGAAAAGGTCACCTTCTCCCACTGCGTGCCTACCATCCTGCACATGCTGGTCTCCAGCCCCGCGGTGCAAAAACTCGATCTAAGCGGTTGGAAGGTGATTATCGGCGGATCGGCCCTGCCGCGCGGTTTGTGCGAGGCCGCCCTGAAACTTGGCATCAACGTCTACGCGGCTTATGGCATGTCCGAAACCTGCCCGCTACTGACCATCGCACTCATCAAGCCCCACATGAACGCCTGGAGCCAGGAAGAGCAGGTCAAGGTCCGCTGCCGCACCGGATTGCCGGTGGCCAACGTGGTGCTGGAAGTCATCGACGCCAACGGCAAACCCATGCCCCACGACGGCAAGAGTACCGGCGAGGTGGTGGTGCGATCGCCCTGGCTGACCCAAGGCTATTTGAAGGACAAAGAGCGCAGTGAGGAGCTGTGGGCCAACGGCTGGCTGCACACTGGCGATATCGGGTACATCGACGAGGAGGGCTACCTGCAGATCACCGACCGCCTTAAGGACGTGATCAAGACCGGCGGCGAGTGGATCTCCTCTCTAGAACTGGAAGACATCATCAGCCGGCATCCGGCGGTGAGCGAAGTGGCGGTCATCGGCGTGCCCGACGAAAAGTGGGGCGAGCGGCCAATGGCCCTGGTGGTTCCCAAGCCCGACCAGAAGGCGACCACCACCGATGAGTCGATCAGGAGCTTTGTGGCCAAGTTCGCCGAGGACGGCACCATTCCCAAATTCGGCGTGCCCGACCGTATCGTGATCACCGACGCATTGCCCAAAACCAGCGTCGGCAAGCTCAACAAAAAAGAGATGCGGCAACAGTTCAAGTAGGCTGTCCGCATTTTCAGCAAAGGTGCGTGCACGGGGTGGTCGTTACGAGTTGACGCCAGTAGCAATACACACCACAAAAAAAACAAGCTTTTATTGTCGGTATTTGCCTACTGCAGATTCTCTGTCACCCCTGCCGCACCTTGGTGCCAAACCTTGATTGTTTGAATTGCGGCCGAATGGAATCCCCAGCTTTTTCATCCGCTTGCGCAATGTGGAGGGATGAATCCGAAGCAGTTGGGCCGCCCCCTGCTCGCCTTCGACACGCCCATTGCAGAGTTCCAGTACCTTGCGGATATGCTGAGTCGCCACGGAATCCAGCGATAGAACGGCTTCACGAGGGAAAGATGTGTTTTTCTGAGGCCTTGCGGACATGACGCCGGTACCGACATCCTTGAACGCCAGGGGTTCGCCCCGGCTGACGATCAGGGCGCGCTCCACCGCGTTTTCCAACTCGCGGGCATTGCCCGGCCAGCTGTAGCCGATCAGGCGTTCCAATGCGCCCGGCGCCACACCGGGGACCACCGACAGTTTCATTTCACGTGCCTTTTTCTGAATGAAATGCTGGACCAGGGCCGGTATGTCTTCGCTGCGCTGACGCAGCGGGGGGATGACGATGGGAAACACCCGCAACCGGAAGTAGAGGTCTTCGCGGAACTGGCCGTCGGTCAGCATCTGTTCGAGGTTGCGGTGGGTGGCGGCGATCACCCGGATATCGATATGGATGGTTTCACTGCCGCCCACCCGTTCGATGGACTTGTCCTGCAGAACCCGCAACAGGCGCACCTGGGCCTCGGCCGAAAGCTCGCCGATCTCGTCAAGAAAGATCGTGCCCCCGTCGGCCCGCTCGAATCGACCCCGCTTTCGAGCGAGAGCCCCGGTGAAGGCCCCCTTTTCGTGGCCAAACAGCTCGCTGTCCATGAGGGTGCCCGGAATGGCGCCGCAGTTGACCCGGATAAAAGGTCCGTTGCGACGCGAGGAAAGACGGTGGATGGCGTTGGCCAGCACCTCCTTGCCCACGCCGGTTTCGCCCAGCAGCAGGACGGGGCTGTCCAACGGCGCCACCTGGTGCACCATCTCCATGATGTCCCTGAGGCCGTAAGCGGCACCGACCACCTCTTCACCGGCAATCTGGCGCAGTTCGTCTTGCAGATAGCGGTTGTCATCGGCCAGCATGTCGCGCAGCTTGCGCAGTTCGCGATATCGCAGGCTGTTGGCCAGGGCGATGGCGAACGGCATGTTCAAGAGGGAGAGCAGGCGTACGTGCTCGGCATTGAAGCGCCGCCCCGGCTCCCCGAAAACGGAAACCGTGCCGATGAACTTGCGCTCCAGGGCTAGATCGAGCAACAGGCCGGAAAGGTCCTCGGCGCCGAAGTGGCGCACCACCGGTCCGGCCACGGCATCGTCGCCCATGCGCTCGACCAGCTTGGTGCGCGATGCGCGCTGTTCCTCGACCTGCCGGCGACCTCGGGCCGACAGCGGCGTACGCTGGGCCATGGCTTCGCAAGTGGTGGCCGTGGCCATTGCGACGGTCTCCACGATGCCCAGCTCGCGGTCGTAGACATGGAAGCACATTCGACTGGCCGGAATAATCTCCACCAGAAACTGCAGGCAGCGCTGCATGGCCTTTTCGATATCCAGGCTGCTGCAAATCCGCAGGGTGGATTCGCGGAAAAAGTTGTTCTCGTCGATGGTCATGTTCTCTCCTGATCTGGAATATGGCGCAGTTTAGTACTAAACTGTAAAATAGTCCAGTTGTTTCTGCACCATGGGACGGATAGCGGATTCCAAAAATATACAACTATTTGTTATCAAAACATAAAGTTAAATGGTACGATCTTTGCGTATTATTTGTTGACGGCACCCCGGTACAGGGGGAAGATAACGGGGCAGATGCTTGTCAATTTCAACCCGCCCCCCGCCAGGGGACGCGCACAAGGAGGAAAAAATGGAGTTTGAACTTACCAAGGAACAAATCCAGATCCAGAAAGCGGTCAGAGACTTCGTCAAAGGCCAATTTAAAAAGGACGAGATCCAGGATCTGATCGAACGACACGCCTACCCCGAGCGGTTGTGGAAAAAGGCGGCTGAATTGGGTTTCATCGGCATTCACTTTCCTGAAAAATATTCCGGACAGGGCCTTGGGGTCATGGAAAACATTCTCGTGGCCGAAGAGTTGGCCCGGGGTGACAGCACCATCGGCACCTGCCTGCTGATCGCCGATTTCGCTTCGGAGCTGATCCTGCACTTCGGTACGGATGAACAGAAGGAAAAGTGGTTGCCCAAGGTGGCCGAAGGCCAGTGCCTTTCCTGCGGCGCCTTTACCGAACCGGACCATGGTTCGGATATCACCACCGTTGAAACCACGGCGGTCAAGGACGGCGACGAGTGGGTCATCAACGGTGCCAAGATTTTCATCACCAACAGCGGTCCGCTGGCCGGCTTTTACAACGTGCTGTGCAAGACCGATCCCGATGCCGCCAAACCCCACCGGGGACTTAGCATGATCCTGGTCGAGGCGGACCGGCCGGGGGTGGGCTATCAGGACGTGGGAAAGAAGATGGGCATCACCCTGAGCTACACGGCCGAAGTGACTTTCAAGGATGTACGCGTCCCGATTAAAAATCTGGTCGGCCAGGAGAATAAAGGATTCTATCATCTGCTCGAGTTCTTCGACGAAAGCCGCATCCTGGTGGCGGCCCAGGGCCTGGGCATCGCCCAGGGCGGTTTCGACCGCGCCCTGGCCTATGTCAAACAGCGTGAGCAGTTCGGCAAGAAAATCGCCCAATACCAGGTGACCCAGCACAAGCTGGCCGACATGGCCACCAAGATCGAGTGCGCGCGCCTGCTCGTGTACAAGGCGGCCTGGAATTTCGACCAGGGACGCATCGATCCCAAGCTGACCTCTATGGCCAAGATGTACGCGGCCCGCACCGCCGTCGAGGTGTGCGACGAGGCGATCCAACTGCTGGGCGGTTACGGATACATGGAGGAGTACGAGGTGGAACGTTTCTACCGGGATGCCAAGATCACCGAAATCTATGAAGGCACCAAGGAGATCCAGAAAAACACGATTGCCAGCGCCATCCTGGGCAAACTCAAGTAGCCTCAGGCCTTCTTGAGAAGCCCTTACCTTCCTCCCCGCCTCCTAGCCTAGCCCGCCTATTTTGCCGGGGGAAGGTTCTTATCGGCCTCTTGCGATCTCGCAGCATGCTGAGAGATATCGCAAGAGGCCGATCTTTGTTCTATCGCTTCAAGTCTTCAAAAGCCTCTTGAGCTGTCCCAGGTCCTGCAAATGCACCTCGGCTTCCAGGGCGGGGTTGCCGAAGGCGACGAAAGGAACGCCCGCGTCTTGGGCGGCCATCGCGTCGAGCTCGGAATCGCCGATGTAGAGCATCTGCAACGGTTCGATCTGAAAATGGTCCAGAAGCACCAGAAGCTGCTCCGGATCGGGCTTGGCGTTACGGACATCGCTGGCGGTCACCACTTTATCGAAATAACCGGTCAAACCGTGCACTTCGAGCACACGGGCCATAGTGTTGGTCCGATTGGTGGCGATACCGGTCCCATAGGCAGGCCTCAAATAGGCGAGCACCTCCTTGAGATGGGGTTCGATCACCATGTGCGGGATGAATGGCATATAGCTCAACTCGCGACAGTAAGCGCGCACCTCGACGAGAATGTCGGGGTCGTCGAACAGGTGGGCCAGGGCACCGCTGACCGTATGCATGTGGGCATAGGCGAACTGGGCATCGGTCATGGGCGGCCGACCGAAGTGCTGCAGAATATGGTCGTAATAGGCCCGATTGGCCCGGGACGAATCAAACATCACGCCGTCGCAATCGAAGGCCACCACTTTCATATCATTCGGTTTCAATCTAATATTGCTCACTTTTCAGGGAGTTGCTTTTCATAGAGTCGCCCACTCACCGGAATGCCGATGGTGGGCTTCTCCTTGAGGTCGGTTTTGATCAGGATATAGTCTCCGAAGCTGCCGGCTTCACGCCGGGTGCTGATTACGTTCAGCACAAACCCCTGCTCGGCTGTCTTTTGGCCCTCGGTTTCGATAGTTACCCGGATGTCCGAACCGTTGCTGGGTTTGGCTTCCTGTATGGTAAACGGGTAGCCTTGGGGCACGATTCGCACCTGCTGGGAAAGTGTTTCGCCCAGCCGGCCGACCAGTCGCACCCGAGTCGGCGAAACCATGATATAGGCGTTCACTTCCCCACTCACCGCAAGTACGGTCTGGCGCTCCCGGGGATCATTGGTGTAAACGCGAAATCTTTTGGTCAAGAGCTGGCCGCCCCGATTGACGGTATCGACCACCACACTGATTTTTCCCTTGCCGCCGGCAGGAATCTGGCCCGGATGCGAGGCCACCGAGCAGCCTCAGTCGGGTTGTACCTTGTGGATCTCGAGAGGCGCGTCGCCCTGATTTTCGACGATAAAGTCGTGCTTGATGACGGCGCCTTCCATGACCGCGGCAAACTTGTGGATGGGTTCGGGAAATAGCGCTTTGGGTGCCTTGCCGGATTGGGCCGGCTCTTGGGATTGAACGGCCGGACGTTTATCGCACAGGCCGTTGTCCACGAACCCGATCAAGCCAAACAAAGTGACCGCCAGCATGATCGTCAGATGGGTGAATTTGTGTAACATCGGGCAGTTCCTTCTCCTTTGCATTCCGCTGATAAACTCACTATCGGCTCTCCTTGCCAAATTTATAGGCCGAGCTCTATTGGTTGTCAAGCCGATAAAATTTTATTTTAAATGATATCAAATAGTAATCAACACCTCCGGCACGACAATGCCGGAATCGATCACATGAGAAAAACGGGATCGACGTCCACGCCGACGTGGATGCGCCCCCTGTTCGCCTGAACCTCCTTGTGGGCGAGCAGCTCGCGTACGAACCGGTGCAGCGGAACGACAGCCGGCCACTTGAGCAACATCTGCCAGCGAAATTGATTGGCGATCCGGTGCAGCGGCGCCTCGATGGGGCCCATGATCTCCACCCGGGCGCCGATCGGACGTTCGGCCAGCATCTGCCGGCCCGTTTTGCCCAGGCGGTCTGCAAAAGCGGCCAGACGCGGTGCGTCCGGCCCGGTCATGAGGATCTGCACCATGCGGGTAAAAGGCGGATACCCCAGAGCCTTGCGGAATTCGATCTCCTGTCGGAAAAATTCGTCGTAATCCTGGTCACGGGCAGTGGTAATGCTGAAGTGCGACGGGTTGTAGGTTTGCAAAATGACATGGCCCGGTACCTTGCCACGTCCTGCGCGGCCGGCCACCTGGGCCAGCAGTTGAAAGGTGCGCTCTCCGGCCCGGAAATCGGGCAGGCTCAGCGACAGATCGGCGCAGACGATGCCCACCAGGGTAATGTTGGGGTAGTCGTGCCCCTTGGCCACCATCTGGGTGCCGATCAGGATATCGATCCTGCGGTTGCGCAAATCCTTGAGGATCTTGATCAAGGCCCCCTTGCGCCGGGTGGTGTCGCGGTCCATGCGGGCCACCCGGGCCGTGGGAAAAATCTTCCGGATCTCCATTTCCAGACGTTCTGTACCGATCCCCAGGCCGATGATCCGCGCCGATCCGCAGCGTTCGCAGCGGAATACCGCCGACCGGCTGAAACCGCAATAGTGGCATTGATAGACGTTGGCCTGCTGATGATGGGTCAAGGAAATATCGCAGTGCTTGCAGCGCACCGACTGCCCGCAGTCGGCGCAGATCAGGCTGCCGGCAAATCCCCGCCGGTTCAAAAAGAGCAGCACCTGTTCCTTACGCTCCAGCGTCGTTCGCATGGCGGCCGACAGTTCGGGGGTTAAAAAACGCCTGATGCCGCGCTCTTCACGAATCGCCGTGAGGTCCTGGACCACGATCCGGGGCAGCACCTGGCGGTCTACCCGTTCATAGAGGCTGATCTTGGTAAATTTGCCGCTGAGTGCATTATAGGCGGATTGCAGCGACGGCGTGGCCGAACCGAGAACCGCCACCGCACGGTGCTGACGGGCGCGCACCACGGCCAGATCGCGCGCATTGTAGCGCAAAGCCCCTTCTTGCTTGTATGAATCGTCGTGCTCTTCGTCGACGATGATCAATCCGATGCCGCCGGAAAAAGGTGCGAAAATTGCCGAGCGGGCGCCCACGGCAATGGTGGCCTCTCCCGCCAGGATCCTGCGCCACTGATCGTAACGCTCGCCGCTGGACAATCCGCTGTGCAACAGGGCCACGCACTCGCCGAAGCGTGCCCGGAAGGCGCGTTCGGTCTGAGAGATGAGGGCGATCTCAGGGACCAGCACGAGGACGGCAAGTCCTTGCTCGAGGGCCATGGCTGCGAGTTGCAGGTAGACCTCGGTCTTGCCCGATCCGGTCACGCCGGCCAGGAGAAAGGTGTGAAACCCCTTTCCCAGGGCCGTCCCCATCGTGGTGACGGCCTGATGTTGCTCGACCGTAAGATTCGGGGGCTGGTCCGGGGTAATCGGGTCTCCCAGCGGGTCGCGGTAGACGACCCGCTCCTCGATCCTGAGTTGCCCGTCGCGGGCCATGGCCCGGACGACATTTGCCGCGCTGGGCAACGCGCTTTTGAGATCGCTCAAAGCCATGGGCCCATGAGTCATCAGCATCTCTATGATCGTACGCCGTGCCTCGGATCGCCGGCTCATATCCATGGGCGCTGATGCACCCAGACTCGCGAATCGAACGGTCTTGGGACGCGTCCGGCCGCCGGAAAGCGCCCGCTGCCGAACGATCCAGCCCTGCTTTTCCCATGCGTTGATCCGCGACGGTGAAAAGGCATCGCCCGCCAGGCGCTTCAGCGTCGCCGGCCGACAGGGTCCCTCGACAAGGCGGCCGTAAAGGGCGCGTTCCCAGGGTTCCAGGGGCTGATCGCCCAGTGCCCGGCGTCCCTGGTCGCTGATGGTGTAAATCACCTGTTCGGCCACGTTGATGCCGGTGGGCAGGGCCGTTTGGATAACCTCCCCCAGAGGGTGCATGTAGTAGTCGGCCGCCCATCGAAAAAACGATATCATCTCAGGAGGGAAGAGCGGCTGATCGTCGAGCACGGCGACGATGTTCTTAACCGCCGCATCGGGTATCTGGTCCGTGAATTGGAGCACATAACCGGTCACCCGGCGCTTGCCGAAAGGCACCAGCACCCGTTTGCCGACCGCCACCTCCGGAAGCAGGTCGTCCGGCACCCGGTAGGTGTAAGACACGAAAACGGGCAATGCGACGGCCACATCAATCATGTGAATCGTTGATCCGTTGGGGATGGCTCTATGCACAAACAAGCCCTTTCCGACAGGGTCGTGTCAAACGGTCAGAAATTGCATCCGAAAACAAGAACTGCTATGGTTGTTCATAATTACTCTTAAAGACAGAGGATCGGCCGTTTGACCACCTCTTTCAGCAAAGGAGCCGACATGTTTCAGCTAACCACCAAATTCATCGCGATGCTTTTAGTTTTGGCGGTCATGGGCCTGCCCTGCGGGGCCATGGCGACCAATAATCGGGATCTCAACGATCCGCAAATCGACGCCGGCGAAATGGCGGCAGATGCCATCCTGGTCAGGCCCCTCGGGATCGTCGCGACTGCCGCCGGATTTGTTCTGTTCGTGGTCGGCGTACCGTTTGCGGCCCTAGGCGGCAATGTGGGCGATGCCTGGAATGCCATGGTGGTCTATCCGGCCAAGTTCACTTTCGCCCGGCCTTTGGGGTATTTCGAATAAACATCCCGGCTGCAACCCCACCGCCATCGCAATCGCTTCAAACCGCCTTGCGCTTGGCCATCGGCACATAATGGGTTTCAGATGGACCCGTATATATCTGACGCGGGCGGCTGATGCGCCATTGAGGGTCGTCCATGCTCTCTTTCCATTGGGCGATCCAACCGGGCAGTCGACCGATGGCGAACATGACGGTAAACATGTTGGTAGGAATACCGATGGCGCGTAAAACGATGCCGCTGTAAAAATCCACATTGGGATAGAGGTTGTGGTCGATGAAATAGGCATCCTTGACGGCTACCTCCTCCAGCTCCTTGGCGATGTCCAGGAGCGGGTCACTCAAATTCAAGGCCGACAACAGATCGTCACACATCTTCTTCATGATCTTGGCCCGCGGATCATAAGTCTTGTATACCCGGTGCCCGAAACCCATCAGGCGGAAGGGATCGTCCTTGTCTTTTGCCCGTTCCACCGCCTTGTGGTAGTCTCCCCCGCTGCGATAAATATCGCTGAGCATCTCGACCACGGCTTGATTGGCGCCGCCGTGCAAGGGGCCCCAAAGGGCCGACATACCCGCTGATATGGCAGCGTAGAGGTTGACGCGCCCACTGCCCACCACACGCACCGCGGTGGTCGAGCAGTTCTGCTCGTGATCGGCATGCAAAATCCAGAAAACCTCGAGTGCACGCACCACCTCCCGCACGAATTCGTATGGTTTGACCGGCGTGTTGAACATCATGTTGAGAAAATTCTCGCAATAGGCCAGATCCGGACGTGGATAGACCACGGTGTGGCCCCGGGAAATCTTGTAAGACATGGCGGCCATGGTTCTGACCTTGGCCAGTAATCGGGTCACGGTGAAGTTGATCTCCTCCTCGGTGGTCTCCAGCACCGGATAAAAACTGCGTAAGGCGTTGACCATGGCGGAAAGAATCCCCATGGGGTGGGATGCTCTGGGAAAATTCTGGAAAAAAGTCTTCATGTCCTCGTGGACCAGGGAATGGTCGTTGAGCATGATGGAAAAATGGCGCAGCTCGTCCGCCGTGGGCAAGCGGCCGTTGATCAACAGGTAGGCCGTCTCTTTGAAGGTGGAGTGTTCGGCCAGTTCTTCGACCGGGATGCCGCGGTAGCGCAGGATGCCCTTCTCGCCGTCCATATAGGTGATGCTGCTTTTGCAGGCGCCGGTATTGGCGAAACCCGGATCGAGAGTGATCAGACCGGTATCGCGTCGCAATGTGAGGATGTCGATACCGCATTCGTTCTCGGTTCCGACAATCACCGGCAATCGGTAGGTTTTTCCTTTGTAATTCAATGTGACATGCTCTTCCATCGGTGTTTCCTTCATTTTTTGCATACGATTGCGCAGCGAATTGCCGGACAAAACGATTTGCTGAAAAGTTGCGAATCATATACAAAATATCGACCATCCGGTCAAGGAAAGGAGAGATTATGGGATTCAAAGAGAACCTGTTGAAAAAGATAGAAATCAATCGGTTGGCAGACCAGGTGCGCGCCTCCTGGAAACCGACGGACCCACCTGGGCGCATTGACAAGGCCGCCATGAAGGCTCTGCTGGACATGACCCCGCTGACTTACAGACGGGAGAGGGACCTGGATCTCTATTGTGAGGAAGACACCGCTCAATCGCAGCGCATTCTCGTGTTCGACAACGAACTGAAGCTTTACCGCACCACCATCGAGGATGTGGCGATGCGCAAGAGCCCGACAGTCAAGGAGATGGTCAGCATCCGCAATGCTATTAAAATCCTTAGTGACAAGGACGTGGTGGTCAGCATGAAAACCGATACGCTGGGTTGGGTTCAAAACCAACTGATCGATGGGTTGGACCTTTCCTACGAAGATGCAGACATCGACGCCCTTGCCGGGGATGGCCGCGAGTCCCTGCGCAACGCCTATACCGACGGTATTGTCGAAGTGATGACCCTATTTTGCGAACTGCTCGGCTACACCAAAGCGCCGAAGGCTTTCCAGCTGCCCCACACCCATATCTGGGGGGGCGTGGATCGCTCCGGCGCGGCCGCGGAGCGCATGGCCCCAACGATTGTCTACAGCCTCGTGCGCAACACCTTGAACCTGCTCGATGGTCCGCTCAGCGCCAAAGATCCCGACGACCTGCGCAAGCTTCAACAGGTGGCCGCTGGCAATGACACGGCGGACGTGGAAGGCGAAGCCGTTTTCGATGCATTGCGCGACAAGGTGTTGAAGGAGCGACCCCGGGGATTCTAGCTGAATGCTATTCATTAAACCCGGCGAGGATAGAACATGTGGCCGATGCCACACGCCAAGCGGATTTTTTTAACAAACAACTTCTGTAATGCATGCTCTTCAGGGTGAATCACATTCAGTTAGAATTGCTGTAGCGACCCGATACCTTCACTTAAACTTTACACTTTATACTTTACACTTCTAAGCCACCATCGTCTTCATCCGGCGGCTTCGGCTTTCGTAATAACGGATATGGCAGGCATAGCTTCTCAAATCCACCTGAAGGGTCGTTTTGTATGGGGCCAGATGCCAGCTCAACGATAGATGGTCATCCGGCGCCTCTTCGATCACAAAATCGCCCTTGAAGGCCGGATACGTGCTGCGAAACTCCATCAGGCGCAGCAATCGCTGAACGACCGGCTTCTGGATGTCGGCGGCGATTTCGTCGAGGGTGTAATTGTGGCGGTTGATGTCGCGTCCGTTTTTGGTGCGTTCGACCAGCGCAACGTCATTTTCTCCTGCCAATAATCCCACGTAGTAGACCTGCGGAATGCCAGGGGAGAAGAACTGGATGGCCCGTGCGGCGATATATGAGTCGTCGTTGCATTCGAGCGCCGAGTAATAGGTGCAGTTCACCTGGTAGACATCCAGATTCTGATACTCGGGCCCCGAATAGATCTTGCGCGTGTTGGCGCCCTTTTCGAACATGCCATGCACGGTTCGCTCGATTTCATCGGTTGTGAGCAGATCCTCCACATCCACCACGCCGATGCCGTCGTGGGTATCCAGAGTGGTAACCTGTTTGCGCGGGCAGATTTCCAGCCAGTGTCGCAGGCGCGCACTGGTGTGATGATACAGAGTGTGCAGAACAAGCATGGGCAGAGCAAAATCATAGGTCCAGTAACCGTGCTCGGCTATCTTTTGGTGGTAACCGTAATATTCATGGACCTCCGGCAGAATTTCGACCCCGAAAGGCGATACGTATTCATTTAACCATTCGAGCGTTTCCCAAACCTGGGGTTCGAGAAAAAAACAGTTGGTGCCGATCTTGATGGTGGTATATGCAAAGGCGTCCATGCGGATCATTTTGGCCCGGGATCGCGCAAGCCGTATGAGAAAATTCCGAAAGACCTCCTTGGTCTTGGGAGAGGTGACATCCACATCGATCTGCTCGTAGTCGAATGTGCACCACAACTTCTCTCTGGATCCGTCGGCCCGCTCGATGACGGTATAGGGAGGACGCGGCTTGCGGGTATATACTTTGGCCAATTCCTCTTCGTTGATTTCTCCGTCGGGACTCAACTTGTCGAAATAGAGAAACATGTCCGCATATTCGGAGCGGGTCCCCTTCTCGATGTAATCCTGGAAAAAAACCGACTGACGGGAGATATGATTGACCATGAAATCGATGATCAGGTCAAAATCTTCTCCTATTTTCTCGATATCCTCCCAGCTCCCGAAGACCGGATCGACTTCATGATAGGTCAACGGCGCAAAGCCCCGGTCGGCAGAGGACGGATAGAACGGTAAAATATGCACGCCGCCGACGGCGCCGGCCAGATAGCGGCGCAGCACGTAGTGCAACTCCATCATGTTGCCGCCGAGGCTGTCGGGATAGGTGATGAGCTGGACCCTGTTCTGGATCGTCACTGCGCCGCCCTCCTGTTTTCCTCGCAAAATCGATAGTGGTTCATGCCTTCCAGAATACCCCCGGCACAGGGCGCTTTGGCAAAGTAGATATGGCGCATCCCTTTGAGGGCTTCCAACTCGGCGCTGTAATTGCCGACCACGACCCCGCGGGGCTCGCCCCGCAGCATTTCCTCGTCGTTACCCGAATCCCCGCTGACTAAAAAATTGCCCAGGGGAATGACCCATTTGTAGCTCAAATAGCGGATAGCCTTGCCCTTGGATGCGCGATATGGCAATATATCCAAATATTTACCATGGGAATAAATCAAATTGTATCGACACCTGTTGCTCAACAGACGGTCGTGCACCAGGGCCAGCCGCTCTTCATCCGGATCCATGTAGTAGCTGATTTTGAATGTTCTTTGGGTCTCTTCCTCCTGGTATCTCAAAAAATCAAATTCCTTCAAAGAGGAGACAATTTTATCGCGCTGCCATTGATGAGAGATGTGGGTCGCCCAGCCTTGTCCGAAACGGCGATTGGCGCCGTAATAGATTTCACTGCCCACCGAACAGATCATCACATCGGGCTGCGGCACTTCGTGCTTTTTGAGTATCTTCGTTGCGGAATCCACGGTTCGTCCGGTCGCGATGCCGAACCCGATGCGTTCGCGATGCTCGGCAAGGACGGCCAGCAGCTCCTTGAGGCGGCTGTTGTCTTCGCCGATCAAGGTGTTGTCGATGTCGGTAATCAAAAAATAGCGCAGCGACATCAAGCGCCGGCCTATGGCATCCGATGGAACGGCGGTATCCATGTCGGAGGCCTGGTTGGCGGTGATCAACTTTCGGATTGCAGCGGCATAGGTACCGGCATGGCTCTGCCATGTGTAGTACTTATTGACATTCATGATCCCGTTTTTGGAAAATTTCTCCCAGAGCGACGCATCGGAGATAATCTTGCGCAGTGCGGCGGAAATCTCCCTGGGCCGGGTCGGATCGATGAGAATGCCGTTTTCGCAATTCCGGACGATGTCGTTGGGGCCGCCGTCATTGGTGGCCACGATGGGAAGCCCGGAGGCCGAGGCCTCGAGAAGGGTCAAGCCGAATGGCTCGGTCAAGGCCGGGTTGATAAACACCCCCCTTTTCTCGGCCGCGATGCGGTAAAGGGCAGGCACCTCGTAATCGAAATCGTGCTTCTTGGGGATCGCCATTTTGCCGTAAAGATCATATTTGTCCATCATCAGCAGCATGCGTGTCAGCACGTCACGCTCATTTTCTTCCATGGCGTCGATATCTTTTCGCAGGCCCGCAAAGATTGCCAGATTGGCCATGGTCTGAAGCTCCAGGTCCTCACCATAGGCCTGAACGAGTCCGGAAATGTTCTTTCGTTTGTCCGGTCGACACAGCGCCAGGATCATGGGTTTGTCGGTATGGGAAAAAAAACGGTTCAGTTCCCGCAATATCGATGCCTGGGCATATTTGATATTTTCGGACTTGCTGTTTTCTTCTATCATATCGTGATAGAAGGGATAAAAACGGTCGATGTCGATCCCCGGCGGAATAATCTTGTACTCGGGCACCTTCTTGTTGCGATAGAGCGCGTACTGTTCTTCGATCTCGTGCTCGGTGCTGGTCACCACCAGGTCCGCATGTGCCAGTATCTGCTCCTCGGCTTCGATACGGCGGTGGATTTTGTATTTCTTTTCGACATCGGCCTCGGTCATGCCATCGGCCAGCAGCTTGCTGAGTTTTGCGCGCCCGAGGGAATGTCCGGTGTAGACAAAAGGGATACCGAAGAACTCGGAAAGCTCCATGGCCAGATAACCGGCATCCGGATAGTGCCCGTGAACAATGTCGGCAACGGCATCCTGTCGTTTGATGAATTTGATGGTTTTATCGACATATTCGTCCAGATGCGGCCAAAGCAGCTCCTTGCGCATGTATTGGCGACCGCCGCACTGAATGCGGACGATGCGAAGCTTTTCTGTGACCTGCTCTATGGGCTCGGCATAATCGGGCGATACCCGTTTGTCGGCGATCAACCGGGTAAACAGATCGACCCGTCCAATATCGTCCAGGGAACTGAGATGCCGGGCCAGTTCCAGGACATAAGTGATTTGTCCGCCTGTATCCGAATCGCGCCCGAGTTCCAGATTCTCCGAGCGTATCAGACCGTGGATGCTGAACAGCTGAACATAGGGAAGACGATCAGTCATGCATTAATCCTTCCATTTTTTTCCGCAAACGGGCATATATAGAGGTGTCATCGGGGATGGCACCCGGCAGTTCACAGATCTGCCCTGCGAAGCAGTTTGCGGCCGTCAAGGCATGCTCGAGAGGCATACCTGAAAGGTAGCCGGCCGCGATGACGGACGCGAAGGCATCTCCGGCACCGACGGTATCAAGGACGTTCCCGGTGGGCGGGGGCGATGCGTCGAATCGCTGCTTCCCTGTGAAAAGGGTGCTTCCGCTGGAACCCCTTGTCAGAATGACCATTTCGATTTCATGCGTTCTCATGAGATGGGCAACCAGAGCTTCTTCCTGGCCCGGCCCGCCTGACAACCCACCGACATGGTGCAACTCGTCGGTGTTGAGCTTCAATATGTCGGCATAGCCCAACGAGGCCTCGATGACATCGGCCCGGACATGGGGCGGCCGCAGATTGAGATCACAAAAAGCTTTGGTGGATGCGCTCTTATGCGACAGCAATCGGTCGAAGCGCTCAAAGGCCAAGTCCGAACGCTGGGCCAGCGTGCCGAAGTAGATCATTCGTGTGTCCGGACCATGGATAGGCGTAAGTGCCTCAAAATCGATGTAATCGTATGCGACATCCTCTCGGATGTCAAACCGGGGCACGCCATGATCGTCCAGGGCAACCTGGACGGTTCCGGTCGGATGGACGTCATCGACCTGGACATCATTGAGATCGAAATGGTGATGGGAAAGCATTTTGCTGATCTCTCGGCCATGGGGATCATCTCCGATCCGGGTCAGGAACCGTACCGACAACCCGAGCTGTTGGAGATGAAAAGCAAAATTGAAGGGCGCACCGCCGATGCGCTGGTAGTTATCAAATAAGTCCACCAATATTTCTCCGAGCACGGTAATCATCTTTCCTCCTTGAGAATGGGGGCGGTTGCTGACGACGGAAGGTGCAGTATCGTTGAACATTGGAGCGCAGCAGCGAGACCAACACAGCAGCATAGGTAGTGTAATGATGGGCGCCACGAGAGCTCTAACAGACTATCCGCCGGACTGTCAAACCGACACAACCGTCCAACGTTGTGTATACCCAAGCGTCGGCTTGTCAAAGGTGTCACGTTTGAATTGCAAGCCCGATGGGATACATGTCGGCAATCGATTTTATGGAGAATTTGCCTTCACCCTGAACTTCGCATGCCGATTCCGGCGCACAGGACAGGATTATCGTTATGGAAACTGAAATTCTATTCAATCAACAGGCCAACACCCTGCAGGGACGCCTGGCGATCCGCTCCAAAGACCGGGCCGCTATCATTACCCATCCGCATCCATTGTATGGCGGCGATATGGACAATGTGATCGTGGCAACCATCGTCGCCGCCTATGCCCAAATGCAGTGGACCACCTTGCGCTTCAACTTCCGCGGCACCGGCCAAAGCCAGGGATGCTTCGACCATGGCATCGGGGAGCAGGAGGACGTTCAGGCGGCCATCGATCAGCTAAGGCAGCAAGGATTCGAACAGATCGATCTGGCCGGCTATTCTTTCGGCACCTTGATATTGGCCCGCTGGTCGCGAAACCATCATCCCCACAGCCATGCGCTGCGTTTTGTGGCGCCGCCGGTGGCGTTTCTGGACTTTGAAACCCAACGCGATATTCCGGGTTTAAGGGACGTTTTCGTCGGCCGTCACGACGATCTGGCGCCCCTGGATCAGATTCAACGGGCCCTGCCCTATTGGCAACCCGCTGCCCGTTTGCATGTGATTGATAGTGCCGATCATTTTTTTAGCGCCCAGTTAAGGTCCCTTCAAGCTGAAATCACGATCGCTCTAATGGGATGAGGTCGTCCTGACCCCAACGCGATAAGGGGTTGTAATGCGCTTTGTCGCGTTTGACTTTTTGGAAGATTGCCTCACCTTTTTGCCATGAAGGTCAATTCAGAGGAGGTGCCCATGCCATGCATCGACACAAAAACCAAGGGTAAAAGGACGCTGGTTCGGCTGCCCACGGCCTTGCTCGTCGCGGGAATTGTCATGATGCTCGGCTGCGCGTCCGGAGGCTATGGACGCTTATACCTGGATACGGAGGTCACCCTGTGGTTCAGGCGAAACAGCGTCCCCGACTATTATCGCTACTATACCAACGGCCGATCGAATATGCCCTACGCCATTATCGGAATTGATCCAAGATACCGTATTAATACGAAAATATGGGAACCAGTGGCCCCCAACACCCCTGGCTTCGCCGACAAGGTCGCGTTCGTATGGCGCCCGGACATTTGGGAACAGCTGGATCCGGCCCAAGGTGCATGGATCCAAAGTCCAGACGGAGAAAAAATCGGCATCTGGTTCTCCATGTATCCCTTCACGACAATCGAACTGCAGGAAGACAACCGGGTGGTGATCATGTCGCCTCATAATCCAGGCAGGGAATAGGATGGCGAGCCATTTCCGGCAATAGTTCACTCACCTCGATCATAGGATTGATTCCCTTTTCAGACACGGATGGCCGGGCCATGCAGCTTCAGCCGCCATTTTCCCGAAAACCCAATCTTGACAACTGGTTGAAAGAATGGTTTTAGTTGAAAGACTTTGATGGGACAACATCCAATCCAATGCAATTCATCCGACTATAAAACAAATTATCAATGACATCCCAGCGAAGCAACGGTCGGCTTGCGCCGGCGACAAGGACGGAAGTCGGGAGCCGTTCAACCAGATCGGCCTAAAAACAAAGGAGTGCTCATGGCGCGTCTAATCTTGACCTTCAACAATAAGGTGCTCAGCAATCACCAAATCTCTCCGGGGCAACAACTCACCATCGGCCGCCATCCCGACAACAAAATCGTCATCGACAACCTGGCCGTCTCGGCCCATCACGCCACGGTTCGCGCCGAAGGTCAAAACCTCATCCTGACCGACATGGGCAGCCGAAACGGCACTTATGTCAATAATGAACGGGTCGAAGAGAGCCGGCTGGCCCACCAGGATTGGGTGAGTATCGGCAAACATATTCTCATCGTGGACCTGTACGAAAGCCTTTCCATGGAAGCCACCGCCGATGAACTGATGGGTGTTCCGGGGGGTGCCGCCAATGCCGATCAAACCATGGTTCTCGACCGAAAGGAGGCCCAGTCGAGCTGGGTGGGATTCGACTATCTTTCTTTTCTCTCCTCGGTGCGCGAGGATTACGAATTGACCGCCAAGGGGGTCTCCATAGGTAAAAACGCGGATGCGGACATCAAGATCACTGGCTTATGGTCCCTGTTTGCGGGTCAACCGAGCGCAACCATCACCAAGCGGGGAGGCGATTACGTTCTCAGCTACGTTCAGGGACGAATCACGCCCAAGGTAAACGACAAGGCGGTCAAAGGATCGGTCAAGCTGTCTCACGAAGATATCATCGCTATCGGCCCTTTGAAGGTCCAAATCAGATTCGTCCGCAGGCCGGTCAAATAGTGCCCATCCACAAATGGCCGATTTGCCCGGGCGCTGCAGGTCGCACCTCTGTTCGGCCTTCGCCCCACCCCCTTTATCTGTGGATACATACCTTACGGTTGAACATCCCTCCAAAAACAGCTAATTTAGATTTTTCTGATATCTCAGACCGGAGAAGACTGTGAACCAAACCCACATCTTGATTCTGCGCGCCATACTGGGCGTCGTTTTCGGCGTCGTCCTAACCCGGCTCTTTTACCCCAATGCATCGGTTGTCTTCATGATCGGCCTTTGTGCCGTCCTGGTGGCCTTGTCCTATCTGACCGAATACCTGCGGCGAAAAAAAAAGTGAGACGGGCCAATGGTGGCATCGAGGATGAATGACAACCAGCATAAAGGAGTGCATCGGTCGTGAAGCCAATCATCTTAGGCACTGCCGGACATATCGATCATGGCAAAACCACCCTGATCAAAGCCCTGACCGGTATCAACACGGATCGGCTCAAAGAGGAGAAGCTGCGCGGCATCACGATCGAGCTGGGTTTTGCACACCTCGAGCTGCCCAGCGGCCAACGCCTGGGCATCGTGGATGTCCCGGGCCATGAAAAGTTCGTCAAAAACATGGTCGCCGGCGCAACGGGTATCGATCTGGTCGCACTGGTCATCGCGGCCGATGAAGGCATCATGCCGCAAACCCGGGAGCACATGGAAATCTGTACACTGCTGGGCATCCGCCACGGCGTGGTCGTCATCACCAAGCGCGACATGGTGGACGAAGAGTGGCTGGCCATGGTGCAGGAGGAGATCGCCGACTTCACCCGGGGGACTTTTCTCGATGAGGCCCCGGTGGTGCCTGTGTCGGCCATTACCGGACAAGGCCTGCCCGAATTCATCGCCACACTCGATCGCATTTGCGAACAAATCCCTGCCAAGACGGCCACCGGCCTGTTCCGCCTGCCCGTAGACCGCGTCTTCAGCATGAAAGGATTCGGCACAGTGATCACCGGAACCCTCATATCGGGCAAGGTGGCCGTTGGGGATCGGGTCATGCTCTATCCCTCGGGGGCGGTTTCCAAAGTCAGGGGGCTTCAAGTTCACAATCAGAGTCTGACCCAGGCCGAGGCGGGCATGCGTACGGCCATTAACTTTCAGGGGCTTGAAAAGGCAGTGGTCAACAGGGGGGATGTACTCGCCAAACCCGAAGAGTTAATCCCCAGCTATATGGTGGATGCCGATCTGCTATATCTGGCCAGTAACGCCAAACCGCTAAAAAACAGGACGCGGGTGCGATTTCACAGCGGCACCAATGAAATCATGGCAGTGGTCGTTCTGCTCGATAGGGAAGAAGTCCGACCGGGAGAGCATGCCCCGATTCAAATCAGAATGGATGTACCGGTGACCCTCGTCAAAGACGACCGTTACGTGCTGCGCAGCTATTCCCCGATCCGGACCATCGGTGGCGGTGCGATTCTCGATCCGATTCCGCCCAAGCACAAACGCCATCGGCCCGACATCATCGAGGCACTGCGGCTTCTGGCGGAAGCCCCTCCCGAAGAGGTGGTCCGCCTGCATATCGAAAACAGTGGATTCAAAGGCTGTGCCTTCGGCGAGCTGTTGATCATGACGAACCTGCCCGAGAAACAGCTGGAACGGATCCTCCAAGACATCACCTCAAAACGAACGGCCATTCTGGTCGACAAAGAAAAGAGGCGCTACGTTCATCAAAAAGCCTTTTCGGACCTCCAAAAGGCGGTCACCGACCTGCTCGGAGCGTACCATCAGAAAAACCCGCTCAAACCGGGCATGTCCAAAGAGGAACTCAAATCCAAACTGCCCCTCGGCGTGGACAACAAATTGGCGCTGCTCGTACTGCAGCAACTCATGAAAGCCCAGACCATCGTTCAGGAAGAAGACATGGTGCGCCTGGCCGGTCACCGCGTGGCCCTGGGAGTGGACCAGCGCACCCTGAGGAAAAACCTGTTGACCATTTATCAAAAAGAGGGGCTCACACCGCCCTATTTCAAGGAGCTTTGCTCTGAGCTCTCAGTTCCAGCCGAAGAGGCCAGGCAAGTCCTCTCCTTGCTGATTGACGAAGGGCATCTTATCAAAATCAAGGAGGAGCTCTATTGCCATCGGGAAGCGATCGATAGGATCAGGGATCAACTGGTGGCTTTCCTTTCCGAGCACGAAGAAATCTCCACGCCGCAGTTCAAGGATATGACTGGAGCCTCCCGGAAATATGTGATACCTTTAATCGAATATTTTGATACCACCCAACTGACCATCCGTATAGGAGATATGCGCAAATTGCGCAAACGTCCGACAGGCAGTTGATAGATAGGCCGGAGACATCACCATGGACAACCCCACGGGCCCCCAGGACCGCAATCGTGATAGTAAAGCTGGATTTGCCGCATTTTTGATCAAACGCGTGGTCGTCGTCACCCTTTTGATACTCGTGGTGCTGTGGGCCCTGGCCACCGGCATCGATTACCTGGACAAGCCCGCGCCCTGGAAAGATCGCCTGGTCAAGGACGACGCCGCACCCACCGAGGCGCCCGCGGCCATGACATCTTCCGAAACGGCGAGTATGGACGCGGCCCGACCGACTAATCCGCATGGCGGTGCCCCCCTTCATGCTTCCCAAGGCTCCGCCGGAAAAAGAGAAATGGCCATGCCGGCGCCACCGGCGAACACCGATCACCGACCGGTTATCGATGGCCATCTGCCCCCGCCCGCAAGCCCTCAGGTTGTTCAACCAAACCAGGTTACAACCCCGTCCGCCAACAGCGCCACCCCTTCCGCGCCCCCTGCCCCGCCTGCTGCTCCGGCCCATGGCACTGCATCCGGAGAGGGCGCCGCCCCCCATGCCGAACCGGCCGTCCCCCCCCCCGCGCCGGCACCCAAACCGCTTCCCAGGGGCGTGGCCTTCATCGATGCGGTCATCAACCCTCTCTCCCATGAGCTGAACGAGAGGTTCTGGGGGTGGCGGCCCAACGACATCATCAACGTCACCGACAATGTGAACAACTATCAACTGGGAGTTCTGGAAGTGACCCGGCGAGCGGTCGTCCAGTTGACCGAACGCATATCCCGTACAGGCAGCACGGATACCATCAATCGCAAACTGGAAAACGCCATGAACTGGCTCATGATCAAAGCGGACGCCTACTGGTTTCCTTCTCCGGAAGCCAAATACAAGGATAGCCTGACGGAGCTCAAAGCCTACCGCACGCAGCTTATTTCCGGCGGAGCCTCCTTTTATGTGCGGGCCGATAACATCATTCCGCTGCTGATGACTTTCGAAGACCTGCTGGGCAGTTGTGATGAAAATCTGGTGAAGGCCAAAGAGAAGGATGGGGCGTCGGTCGGATTCTTCACGGCCGACAACTACTTCTATTACGCGAAAGGAGTGGCGGCCGCCATGGGGGAGATCCTGGAAGCCGTGGCCCACGATTTCGATCAGATCCTGATCACTCGGCACGGCGAAGAGTTGTTGCACCATGCCGTCGTCTCTTGCCAGCTGGCCGCCTCTCTGGATCCCTGGCTTATCATCAACAGCGACCTGGACGGCTTTCTGGCCAATCATCGCGCCAATATGGCGGCGCCCATCAGCCATGCCCGTTATTATATCGGCCAACTGATCAAGACGTTGTCGACCTGATACCCAATGAACCGAAATGTGAAAAGCTCAGCAAATCTGACCCTTCTCGAGCACTGATTTCACCGCTGAGGAGAGCTGCTGCAGCGTGTAAGGCTTGCGGATATACCCCCCTGCGCCCAGGGCCAAGGCCTTTTTCACCCTTGCCGACTCATCGAAACCGCTGACAATGACTGCCTTCTGCTGTGGATGGCGGGCGAGCAATTGGCGGTAGAGGGTTAGCCCGTCGGAGCCATTTCCCAGCACCATATCTAAGAGGACCACAGCATATGGCGATTTGGCCATGTGATCCAATGCCGCCCGGTCGCTGTCCACAACGGTCACCTGGTAGTTCAGCCGAGTCAGCATTTCGTAGGCGATATGGCAATGCTCGGCCTCGTCATCGACCACCAGAACGGTTTCGCCATGGCCCATTAAATCTTCGATCTTCGGGACCGCCGGCCTGGCGGACTGCACTTCGTTGGTGGCGGGAAAAAACAAACGGATGATGGTTCCCTTGCCCACCGTGCTGTGGACCTGGACAAAACCGTCATGGTCCTGCATGGTGGCCCAGACGATCGCCATGCCCAATCCGGTACCGCTGCGGCCCATCACCTTCTTGGTGTAGAAGGGCTCGAAGATTCGGGTGATATCATCCTCGGGGATGCCGGTGCCGTTATCGATAACCGACAACACCACATAATCGCCGGCGGGATGATCCTTGACCCGTTCCCCCTTTTTCAATGTCTGGAACTCGCTGACCATCACGATTCGTCCGCCGTCAGGCATGGCCTCAGCCGCATTCATCGCGACGTTCATGACCATTTTGACCAGATGCACCCGCGACCCGCGTATGGCCGGCAGCTTTTCGGCAAGCTGTAAAATAACTTCGATCCCCGGATGATTGGCGCGCAGGTTGTCGTATTCAGGGCTGGTCACAAATTCATTGACCACCTGGTTGACGTCTATCGCCTCTTTCATTTGAACGCCGCGACGCGCCAGGGTCAACAGATCCTGAACAATGGCCGCCGCCCTCGTGCCGGCCATCTTCATCTTGGTCAGGGGGGCATACAGGTTGCTCTCTTTGGGAATGTCCATGAGCAGCAAGTCCGGATAACTGACGATCGCGCTCAGAATATTGCTCAAATCATGGGCGACCCCACCGGCCAGGGTCCCCATGGCCTCCATCTTCTGGGCGTGGCGCAATTTTTCTTCGAGCCGTTTTTTTTCGGTCGTGTCGACAAGCACACAGCGTCCTTCGAGGACACGCCCCTGGGGCCCCCTAAACGGCTCCATGGTGATGTTCACCCAGAGGATGCGGCCATCCGCGTGATGCAGCCGCAGCTCTTCGTTGTAAACCGACCTTCCCTGCTGCAAAGCCTCCTGGACCCACCGAGACCGGGTTCGATTGCCGCGTTCGGAGGCCACATAGTCCAGCCAGCACGAACCGATGAGCTGATACCGGGGCCGCCCCAGCAGTTCGCTCGCCGCCGCATTGCATTTGAGAATGGCCGCCTCGCCGGTCGATATGGAAAAGTAGGCGGTCGGCGCATTTTCATAAAGGCTGCGATATCGCGATTCGCTGTCCTGAAGCTTTTTATAGGCAACGGCGCTGGAAATGCTGACCGCTGTCTGGTAAGCGACGCCCATCAAAAGATTCACGTCGCTCTGCGTCAACGGCCGTTTGGTGTGGATGTTGTCCACCGCCAGGATACCCAAGGAATGATTCTCATAGACGATCGGCAGGCAGATCAGGGACTGGGAGTCCATCTCTTGAGCGAACAGACGGCTTCTGGTCGAATACGAATCCTTCATCGTGTTGACATCGTCCACCAGAAGCGGGCGCTGTTCACGAAACACCTGGACAAAGGTGCCTTTGGCATCGGGATGATCCAGCCGGAACCGGGTCCGGTTTAGGAGTTCGGTTTTTTCCTCGTCGAAACCGAAACCGGCGGAAAAGACCAGTCGCCGCTGGTCCTCATCGGCCAACATGATGATTCCCCGGTCGAAATCGAGTTGGGCCTGGATTTGGGCCATGACCACTTGCGCCAGCTGGTTCACGTCGAGAAGCACGGATGTCGCCTGGCCGATCTTTTGAACCAGCAATGCGCCGCGGTACCGGTAGTCGATCTCTTTGATGTGATCCTCGGCCACGTTACCCTGCTTTTGAATCGTGCGGACCAGATTCTGGCGCTCCAGAAAGGCGGCCCGGAAACCGATGCCCATCAGGACGATCAAGGCCGCGGTATTGATCGCACACCAAACCGCCGGGGGCCAGAGAAACAGACCGGCTGCGGCGTTTAGAATCACTAGGAGTGTGCCGACCTTGAAACCCCACTTCCATTTTTGGAAGCTCGGCACCTCCCAGGCGACGATATATCGGCAAAAGGGATCCCCGCGGTGGATGCACTGATCATGCTCGATCTGGGCATACTTGCCGGTGAACAACGCGGCGAGACATTCAAAGATGCCCAAACGGTTGTCGCATTGATAGGGTTTTTCATTGACTCCGGCTGCCGGCACGCACAGAATCTCCACCTTGTTGGCGCCGACCTTGCGGACCTTGACGCGCGCCCCGCGGCTGAGCATTGGGTAGAGTTTGGCCAGCAGCAGGTAGATGGAAGCGGTGTTGAGCAGCCCCAGTACATGCTGTTTGAGAGGACCGGACGCATCGGTCGATACCGCATATCGGCCCACCTCCCGCGCGATGTCCGGGTTCCCTGAAAGTGCCATGGCCTTTTCATGAAACGCGTCCACCTGCTCCTGGTTGAACCAACACCCTGGATCTTCCAATTGGCATTTGGTCAGGCAGGCGGCCTCGATGATGGCGTCTAAGTTGACTTGGGGATAATGGGCGTTGAGATAGGCGGCGTAAAACTTTAAAACCCGGCTGTTATAAACGGTGTCAGGTTTCGTCATGAGCAGAAGATCCCAACAGTTGCGATGAGAAAGAGAGTAGCTCAGATATTTCTTCTTTTGTTTTTATCATGTTATGATCGAACGGCCCCATATTGTCAAGTGATTGCACCAGAAATGATATTGAGTGAATCCGCCAACCTGCATGCCAAGATGGCGGACAGCACAAGGCCGGCGGACTTTTCAGGGGAAAAACTTCTCCAGGCCGGCACTGACCGGCCCTAGCGGGAATGGCGAGATGCGGCCCGTTGAGAGGCGGTTCAAGCCCCCGGGTTCCGCACCAACGCCAAACCGAGGTCCAATGCCTTGGCGTTCATTTCCAGAAAACGTTGCGGCACGCGGGCCGTCAACACCTTTTGGACAGATGGCAGCGTAACCAGATGGGTAAAGCCCAACACCGCACCGAGCATGCAAATGTTGAAGGCCAGCGGCGTTCCGAGTTGTTGCATCACCGTATCATACAGAGGTAATTGCTTCTGGATCGCGTCCACCCGGCGTTCGGTATTGACGTAACGGCTGTCGGATATCAGCAAGCCTCCGGGCCGGATGATGGGGGCATATTTGTGGTAGGCTTCCTGGGTCAAACAAACGAGCACATTGGGCTGCACCACCATCGGATAGTTGATGGGGGCTTCAGAAATAATGACATCGGCCCGCGTGGCCCCGCCCCGGGCGGCAGCGCCATAGGATTGGGTCTGGACGGCCGTCAGGCCGTCGTACAGCACGGCCGCCTCTGCCAGGATAATGGCCGCGGTGACCACCCCCTGGCCTCCGGATCCCGAAAAAACCAATCGTGTCCTTCCCATCTTCCTCACCCGTTATCCGATCATGTGGTTGTGTGATCGGCGCTCCGAGCGCGCTCGATCACCTTGTCATACTCGCTGCAATACTCCGGACGATCCACCTGAAGGAATATGCCCCGTTCGATGAGGCTCGGATCCGACTTGGCGGCCTTGGAGCCGATCGGGGTGGTGTTATCCTTGAACTGGCGCATCATGGCGGCGGCGTCACCGATCTTGTTCTTACGGCCGAAGTAGGTCGGACATTGCGAAAGAATCTCGACCACCGAAAAGCCGTCGTGCAAGATGGCCTGCCGAATGATATCGGTCATCTCCTTGACATGATAGGTGGTGGTGCGGGCGACGAAGGTCGCCCCGGCGGCAATTGAGATTTGAACCGTGTCAAATCCCTGATCGATATTGGTATAAGGCGCCGTGGTGGCCAGGGTGCCATACCCGGAAAGCGGCGAATACTGCCCGCCGGTCATCCCGTAAATGCGGTTGTTCATCACTATAGCCGTCATGGCGATGTTGCGACGGGCGGCATGAATGAAATGGTTGCCGCCGATGGCCAATGCATCCCCGTCGCCCATTGCCACGATCACGTTGAGCTCGGGCTTGCTCAGTTTCACGCCGGTGGCAAAGGCCAGGGCGCGCCCATGCAACGTGTGCAGGGTGTGAAAATCGACATATCCGGTGATGCGCGACGAGCAACCGATGCCCGATACCATCACGATTTCGTTTTTGCTCATACCCAGCTTTTCGATGGCGCGGATCATGTTGTTCAGCACGATTCCATGACCGCACCCCGCGCACCACATGTGGGGAAAAAAACGCTCGCGAAGATAATCTTTGACCGCCATGGCGATATCCTTGGCCCCGCTGGCCGGGGGGAAGTTGGAACAACTTAAGTTTAAAGTTGAAAGTTTAAAGTGAAGGAATCCTGTCGATTGTAGAGCCAGGGATCCAGACACTCTGCTCGTTCAAATCCGCATTCGTTCAAACCTGCAGGCTACTGGCAAGTGGTGCATCGGCCTTTCAGGCAAGGCTGCAGCGTTTTTGAAACCGCAGGCGTAGCCGATCTACGTCGAGGATTTCAAAAATGCGAGAACGCCGCATGGGAGGCCGAGGTGCTGCTTTCCAGCAGCCTGCTATACCCCTTTGCCTTCTATCAAGCGCAACCCCTGCCGGATATCGGTCGGCGTGATGAAAACCCCGTCGATCCGATTGATCAAAAAGACGTTGCGCGGGTTGTTCAACGCCTTCTTTACCTCGCTGCAGATATGGCCCATATTCATCTCGACGACGATGACCTGCTTGGCGCGCCCGATGGCTTCGCCGATGATGTCGTAGGGAAACGGCCAAAGGGTCTGCAACTCGAACAAACCAAATTTCTGGCCTTTGTTGCGCATGCTCTGGACCACGTGCAGGGCCGAACGGGCCGTCGCCCCATAGGAGACGAGGACGGTCCGCGCATCGTCCAGGTAATAGGTCTTGTACCGGGCAATGGCCTCCACATTGCTTTCGATCTTGTCCACCAGGTGACGAATGAGGCCGTGCACGACCTTGGGATCGTCCGATGGAAATCCCCACATGTCGTGGTAAAGGCCGGTGACGTTGTAACGGTGCACGCCGCCGAAGTCGGACATGGGCAGGCGGCCGTCTTCACGGGGCAGGTAGGGGTGATAATCGACCCCCTCGCGCACCGACGTACGAAGTCGCTCGACCAGCGGGATCTGACCCGGTTCAGGGATATCGAGCCGTTCGCGCATGTGGCCCACCACCTCGTCGAACAGCAGGATGACTGGGGTTCGGTAGGTTTCGGCCATGTTGAAACCCTCCACCGTCGTGGTGAATACGTCCTGGTGGTTGGAGGCGGTCAAGGCAATAATGGCATGATCGCCATGTGTCCCCCAGCGGGCCTGGTTCACATCGCCCTGGCTGATGTGCGTGGGAATTCCCGTGGAGGGACCGCCGCGTTGCACGTTGACGATCACGCAGGGAATTTCAGCCATAACGGCGTAACCCAGGGCCTCCTGCATCAAAGAAAACCCGGGGCCACTGGTGGCCGTAAGCACCTTGTGTCCGGTGAGGGAGGCGCCGATGATGGCGCACATAGAGGAAATTTCATCCTCCATCTGGATAAACTTGCCGCCATACCGGGGTAACCGGACGGCCAGGTGCTCGGCAATCTCGGTGGAGGGGGTAATCGGGTACCCGGCGAAAAATTGCAGCCCGGCATATAACGCACCTTCCACGCAAGCTTCATTGCCTTGAACGAATCGGATGGTGGGATGCATAATAGCGTCGTCCTTTTCTGGCGTCATCTTTTGACAGCGAATTATGTGTCGGCCTCGTCGGTCCCGGACGTTTGCTCAACCACCGTTATGGCCAAGTCCGGACATCTCAATTCGCAGGCTCGGCAGACGATGCAATCTTCCTTGCGGGCCACAACCGCTTTGTCGAGTGGGTCCATTTCGAGGACCTGCGTCGGGCAGAAGGCGACGCAGATACCGCATCCCTTGCACCAGTCACGGTTGATTTGCAGTTCTTTCAATTTAGGTCGGGTCATCGCACGTCCCCTTGCTCCTTGAGGCAAGCCCGGTCATTCCAGCGTCTTGTCGATATGTTCATCAGCATAAGGCCTTTCGGGTCATTAGGCAACCATTGCGAACGCCCTTGCGCCTCGAAACATTGACAAAATCAAAATGCTTGGCATAAGTTGGGGCCGCCCATAAATAGACACATTGGGTCGGGATCAAGGCCCAACGGAATCAGCAAACCATATAAAACAACGTCATCAGGGGAATCTTGTTTAAATTAAAATACCTCTTGCTGCTCATCATTGCGCTGCTGATCGCCGTTGCAGGGACTGCGGGCTGGATAGCCGTCGACCTGCACCGCTTTGCCCATCGTCCGGCGGATAGGGAGGAACACTCGCACATCGTCTCGGTGGCCCCGGGAGAGAGCTTCGGGATGCTCTCCGCCAGGCTGGAAAAAGCAGGGGTCATCACCAGCGACATTCGTTTCAAGATCCTGGCCAGGCTCAGCGGGGACGACAAACGGCTCAGGGCCGGCGAGTATGCGCTATCCACGGTGATGACACCGATGGAGATCATCGACATCCTGGCCAGCGGCAAGGTGTTGCTGCATCGCCTCACCATACCGGAAGGTTACACCATCGACCAGGTCGCTGCCGAAGTCGAAAAGGCCGGTCTGGCATCGGCAGAAGAATTCAGCCGGCTGGCCCGCGATGCCTCGCTGGTGTCGGAGCTGCAACTCGACGGCCCCAGCCTCGAAGGGTATCTCTTCCCCGACACCTACTATTTCCCCAGGGAGGTGTCGGCCAGGGGCATCATCGCGACGATGGTGAACGCTTACCAATCCCTCGTCACCGATGAGTGGCGAAACCGCGCGCGTGTGCTCGATCTCTCAATGCACGACATCGTCACCCTCGCTTCGATCATCGAAAAAGAGACCGGCGATCCCAGTGAGCGTCCCATCATCGCTTCGGTCTTTCATAACCGACTGAAAAAGCGCATGCGCCTGGAAAGCGATCCCACGGTGATCTACGGTATCGAGTCGTTCGACGGAAACATTACCCGTCGCCATCTGAGTAGCGCGACTCCCTACAACACCTACGTGATCCGCGGGCTGCCGCCGGGCCCCATCGCCAATCCGGGTCGGGCCGCTTTGGAAGCGGCATTATACCCCGCCCAGACCGATTACCTCTTTTTTGTATCGAAAAAGGACGGGACGCACTACTTCTCGAAAAACATCACGGAACACACGGAGGCAGTGCGGAAGTATCAGTTGCGCAGGAAACGCCATTAGATTCTGAACACTCTAATCCTTCTTAGATCTTCCCACCGGAAGTTCGGGACAACACAATGATGCAGGCTCGCGATCTCACAGACAGTCAAAAGGCCGGACAGCATCTGATGGTCGGCTTCACCGGCACAGACCTCAACGACGAGTTGAGGTGTGCCATCGACACCCTCGAGGTGGGCGGCATCATCCTCTTTTCGCGCAATATTCTTTCTCTCGATCAGATCCGCGACCTGTGCGGCGATGCTCAGAATTATGCGGCCCGTTGCGGACAGCCGCCCCTCTTTATCGCCATCGACCAGGAAGGCGGGGTGGTGTCGCGTCTCAAGCCGCCTTTCACCCAATTTGCCGGTAACCCGGCCATGACATCGCCGGCGGATGCCATCGCCTTTGCCCGGACCACGGCCGACGAGTTGAACCGGATCGGTGTCAACATGAACATGGCGCCGGTTCTCGATGTGCCGCCCCCCGAAGGTCCCAGCGTCATGCTCGAACGCGCTTTTGGCCGGGATCCACAATGGGTCGCGCGCATGGGCGGCCTGGTGATCGAAGAATTGCAGAATAACGGCATCATGGCCGTGGGCAAGCATTTCCCGGGCATCGGCCGCACGGTGCTCGATTCCCACAAAGATCTGCCTGACCTGGAGATCGACCTGGAAACGCTGCGGTCCCGTGACCTCATCCCCTTCGAGGCGGCCATTCAATTGGAGGTGAGCGGCATCATGCTCTCTCATATCCGCTACACCCGCATCGACCCCGTATGGCCGGCCAGCATTTCCACCGCTGTAGCCGGCGACCTGCTGCGCGATCAGATAGGATATGAAGGGCTGGTGCTGACCGATGATTTGGACATGGGCGCCATCGCCAAATACTACGCCATACCCGATATCGTCACCCAATGTCTCAGCGGCACCGTGGACCTAATGCTCATCTGCCATACGGGGCCGAACATAGAGGCCGCCTTCCACGCGATCCGGCACGCCATAAAGACCGACGACGATTTGGCTCAGCTGAGCCACGCCTCCCTGGGGCGCATCCTGGCCGCCAAAGAGAGATTCCTCTCAGATTGAAGTTGATAAATTTGTAATAAATCGTTGCCGTCAACGTGACATCAACCGATACCGTAATTTTTCAGCTTGTTGTGCAGGGTCTTGCGGGTGATTCCCAGGCGCCGGGCGGTTTCGCTTTTATTGCCATCGGTGGCCGCGAGGGTCGCCAGAATCGCCTCCTTTTCGATCTCTTCCAGGGAGCGGGTGCCGTCTGTCGGCGACGCAACGGCTTCTGCAGGTGCGGTCTCTTTTGCCTGCGCATAGTCCTTGGCGATGTTGAGCGGCAGTTGTTTTTCGGTGATGTGCTCGCCGGTCATCAAGACCACGGCGCGCTCCACCGCATTTTCCAGTTCGCGTACGTTGCCGGGCCAATCGTAATTGAGTAGCATGTCCATGGCCAAAGGAGCGAAACCTTTGGCCGTCTTGCGATTCTTTTCGGCAAATCCATGGAGAAAATGGTTGGCCAGCAACGGGATGTCTTCTCTTCGCTCCCGCAGCGGCGGCACCTTCAAGGTGATGACATTCAGGCGGTAGAAGAGATCTTCCCGAAAGCGTTCTTCGCTCACCTCTTTTTCCAGGTCGCGGTTGGTGGCGGCCACAATGCGCACATCCACCGGCAGCGTCTCTTCACCGCCCACGCGCATAATCTCCTTTTCCTGAAGCACGCGCAACAGCTTGGCCTGCATGGCCGGCGATGTCTCACCGATCTCGTCCAAAAACAGGGTACCGCGGTCCGCCTGTTTGAAACGGCCCTCACGGCGTCGATCCGCCCCGGTAAAAGCGCCCTTTTCGTGGCCGAACAACTCCGACTCGAGCAGCGATTCGGCCATGGCCGCACAGTTGACCACCACCAGGGGATGATCCTTGCGCGGACTGTTGAGGTGCAGGGAGCGGGCGACCAGTTCCTTGCCGGTGCCGCTCTCTCCGGTGATCAACACCGTTGCATCGGACGGTGCCACCATGGCGATCATCTCCATGAGATCCTTCATGGCCCGGCTGTTGCCGATGATGCGGCTCGTCCCCCAATCGAGGGCCAGCTGCGCCCGCAGCCGTTCGTTTTCGACCTTGAGGCCGGCATGTTCGCACGCCCGCTCGATGGTGATCTTGAGCTCTTCGAAATCGAGGGGTTTGATCAGATAGTCGTACGCGCCGGCCTTGAGCGCCTCCACGGCCGATTCGACCGATGAATAGGCGGTCATGATGATCACGGGGATTGCTGGATTGTAAGCCTTGATCTGCCCGAGCGCCTCGATGCCGCTCACGTGGGCCATACGCACATCCATGAGCACCAGATCCACCGGCTCGGCACGTACGGCCGCCACGGCCTCGCCGCCATCCGTGGCCGTGAGGACCTCATACTTCCAACTTCGGCAAATGGTCTTCAGTGTGGTCAGATGCCCGGCATCGTCGTCAACGATCAGTAGCCGATTGGGTCTATTCATCGCGACGCACTCCCTGTGCTGGTGTGTCCTCATCTGCACAGGGCAGATGCAGCAGAAAAGTCGTGCCGCGTCCAGGCGCGCTCTCCACGTTGAGCCGCGCTCCGTGGGCTTCGACGATTTTATGCACGATGGCCAGCCCCAATCCCGTACCCTGGCTTTTAGTGGTGTAGTAGGGATCGAAAATTTTAGCCATTTCATCAGGTGCCATACCTTGGCCCGTATCGCTGATCCCGACCCGCACCTCGCCCTGATCGACCAGCTCGCAGCGCACGCACAATTGCCCGCCATCAACCATTGCCTCGATGGCATTGATCAGCAGATTGAGCAGGCACTGGGCCATGCGGTCCGGATCGATGAGGACCGGGCACAACCCATCGTCCATTTTCAATTCGACCTGGACGCGCTGATTGGCCGCGTCCTGCTGAATCAAACCGACCGTCCGGGTCACGATGGGCGCGATATCGACCCGCCGCCGTTTGATGTCCGACGGACGGGCGAAGGAGAGCAACTCAGTGATCACCCGGTTAAGGCGGTCCACCTCCTGGACCATCACCTCGGCCGCACCCCGGCCCTCGCTGCCCGCTTCGAACTGACCGGAAAAGAAGGTGGCCAGCCCCTTGATCGAGCTGAGAGGATTTCGGATTTCATGGGCCACGCCGGCGGCCAAGCCCCCGAGGGCAGCCAATTTTTCCTGACGGCGCACCTCGTCCTGCAACCGGCGCACCTCGCCCAGGTCCCTTAGAATGAGAATCTGCCCGATATAAGCGCCGAGCTCGTTGACGATGCGAGCGGCACTGACACTCACAGGCACCGTCCGGCCGCTGATAAAACGGCATTCCATCTCCTGCTCGGTGATCGTTTGGCCGCTATCGAGCAACTCTTTCAAACCACAAAGGGTCGAGGGCAGCAGCATATCGGCCGGTTGGCCGCCCGCTTCTTCCCTTTTCAAACCGGTGATACGTTCGGCCCCTGCGTTGAAAAAGGTGATGCGTCCCTGCTGATCGGTGGCGATCAGGCCGACCGGCAGGCTGGCCACCACTTTGTCTGCAAAGGCGCTGGCATCCTGAAGGGATCTTTTGGTGGCGCGATAGCTGTACATCCAGAAAAGAGAGACGAAACCCGCAAAACCCAGCAGAACCAGCACGACCGAAAGCACCAGGGTGGTGTTTAAATCTTCGCGAATGGCCGCTTCGAAGGGTTCAACGTCCAGGCCGGCCACGATCAGCAGTTGTTTCTGATCGGAAGCTGAAAACCAGTCATCATCCTGGGGCGGCACCATCCCATGACGTCGCATCATACCGTACATGCGGGCGCTTCCCGGCCCTCTTCCCGCCACCATGGGTCGAAACGGGCGATGCACTTCAAAGACCCGGCCCTGCTCACCCAGATCGACCAACTCCCAGTTCTCTTGTAGGTCGGACCCCAGGTGCAACAGCTTGCGTCCCTGATCGAAAGGTTTGCCGATCATCTCCGGATCGCTGTGGGCCACTGCCTTTCCGTCCGGATCCACGACGGCCATGTAGCGCACATCCGGCAACCGGCCGGTCTCTTCCAGCAATCGCTGGATCTGGGCGCCGCCCCAGGACATGCCCATCATGCCGGTTCGCGCGCCGGCCTCCACGGCCCGGATGAGCACCGCGCCCTTGGCGCTGAGGATTTCCGACATGTGGCGTTGCTCGCGATTGGCCTTCTGGATCGCAAGCACGATCACCACGACGATCAGGATCGCCGTCGATCCCAGGATAACCCAGGGCGAAATCTGCATGCCGGTTTTGCGGCCGCTTTTTTTCAGATGTTCCTTTGTCATATTTCTACCGAGTGCCCGCGCACAAAGGAGAACGACAGGCCCAAAAAAGTCGAAACCCTATACAAACCTCAGCAACTCGACAAACGGTTCAAAAACGGGGCTTGCGCGAATAGACATCCGCGTCGAGATCGGTGCGCTCGCCCCTGCCCAGGTGGTAATATCCCACCGCCGCGATCATGGCGGCATTGTCCCCACACAAGGCCATGGGCGGCACGTGCACAGCAAGCGAGCGGGCGGCGCCATCAATGGCAAGACGTTCTCTCAAACGCCGATTGGCCGCCACGCCGCCCACCACGGCCACCCGCGAACACCCTTTGACCTCGGCTGCGTGAAGCAGCTTATGCACCAGCACATCCATGACCGCCTCCTGAAACGCGGCGGCGATGTCGGCGCATCGTTCCTCTACGGCCTGGGGATGCGCCTGGATATAACGGTTGACAGCCGTCTTGAGACCGCTGAAGCTGAAATCGAATTGATCCTTTTCAAGATAGGGCCGGGTAAACGCAATGGCATCCGCCTTGCCCTGGGCGGCCAGGCGGTCGATCACCGCACCGCCCGGATACCCCAGCCCGAGCATTTTGGCCACTTTATCATAAGCCTCGCCGGCCGCATCGTCACGGGTCTGGCCGAGAAGTTCATGGTCATTTTCCGAAGCAACGTGGTAGATGCCTGTGTGACCGCCGGATGCGAGCAGAGCCACGTAGGGAAATTCAGGCGGATCGTCTCCGAGGCGAATCGAATAGAGATGCCCCTCCAGATGATCGACCCCCACCCATGGCAATCCACGTGCAAAGGCAAAGGATTTGGCAAAGGAAAACCCGATCAGCAGGCAGCCCACCAGCCCCGGTCCCTGGGTGGCGGCCACGGCATCGATGTCTTCAATCCTGAGCCCGGCATCGCCGATGGCCTGCTCGACCACCGGCACCACGGCCTCGATGTGCTTGCGCGATGCCAACTCCGGCACCACGCCGCCGTATGGATGATGAATCGCCACCTGCGACGCTACCGCGGACGACAAAATCCGGCGTCCGTCTTCGACGATGGCGGCCGCCGTTTCATCACAGGACGATTCGATACCGAGGACACGCATGTTGATCACCTTTGGAAGCGTTGGGCCGATGGAGGGATGCGCGAGGAGAAGCGTGCGCCGGATTACTTGCGAGGTTTGGACACCGCCCGGGTGTCCCCGCTGCGAAGCCCTCAACTGCGACAGGGCGGCTGGTCTAGCGCACCCTTGGCCACCCATTTAAGGAAACGGGAGAATAGATCGGAAAGCATTCGTATCATTAAAAGTCCCAGAACACCTAGTGTCCGTCCACAAAGAGGCCGGTTGGCCATTTGTGGAGAGTCACCACTTACATCCAGCGGAAACGGGTATCGTCCCCGCTTTCCCTCTCGGTGATTTCGCCGATGACCCAGGCCTTCTCCTTCATGGCCAACAGGCGGGCCACGATATCCTGGGCGGCATCTTCGGGAACGACGGTCACCATTCCGATCCCGTTGTTGAACACGCGCAGCATCTCGTCATCGGTCACCCTGCCCGCCTCCTGCAAAAACTTGAATATCGGCGGGGTTTCCCAACTGCCGCGGTGCAGTGCGATCCCGCAGGCTTTGGGAATGATCCGCAGCACATTGTTGACGATGCCGCCGCCGGTAATATGGGCCAATCCCCGGATCGGCAGACCGCGGATCAGATGTTGCACGGTCTCGGAATAGATCCGCGTGGGCGTCAGCAGCTCTTCTCCCAGGGTCCGGCCCAGGTCCGGGACATGGGTGTGGACATCCATCTTGAGCACGTCGAAACAGATTTTGCGCACGAGCGAATAGCCGTTGCTGTGCAGGCCGCTGGAAGCGATGCCGATCATCTGGTGGCCGACCTGGATCTCCGATCCGTCCACGATCTTGTTGTTGTCGACCAATCCCACGGCGAATCCGGCCAGGTCGTACTCGCCTTCGGCGTAAAACCCCGGCATCTCGGCGGTCTCTCCGCCGATCAGGGCACAGCGCGCTTCCAGGCATCCGGTGCCGACGCCGCCGATGATCTGTGTCAGCTTCTCGCCCTCGATCTTCCCGGTCGCCAAATAATCAAGGAAAAACAGAGGCTTTGCTCCCTGCACAATGATATCGTTGACGCACATGGCCACCAGGTCGATCCCCACCGTGTCGTGCTTGTCCATGAGAAAGGCAATTTTGAGTTTGGTGCCCACCCCGTCGGTGGAACTGACCAACACCGGGCTTTCCATGCTGGCGGTATTGAGGGAAAAGAGCCCGCCGAAGCCGCCGATCTCCCCCATGACACCCGGTACCCGGGTCTTTTGGGCGATCTTCTTGATCGTTTGAACCAGTTGGTCGGCCTTGTCGATGTCAACGCCGGCATCGCTGTATGTTATCGGTTTGTCCATGGGGATCTCCTGAGGATCTTGAAACAAATTTCGCCATTTTCGGCGGCTTGCAAACAATCTCTGAAAAAACAGCTGCATAGATAAACTGATGGACCCTAAAAGTCAAAACAAAATTTTTGACTTTTACTACACGCTTTTATAGGGTTGGGCGCAAACGCAAAAAAACCGCCCGCCCCATCACCATATGGGGCAGCACTTTCATACCCGGAAGGAAACGCCATGGTTGAATTCGCCCGTCTGGATCGGCTGCCGCCTTATGTCTTCGCGCAAGTCACCGAAATTAAAATGCAGGCCCGCCGCAGGGGAGAGGATGTCATCGACCTGGGAATGGGCAATCCGGATATGGGCACGCCCGACCATGTGGTCGACAAGCTGGTCGAGGCGGTCCAAAAACCGCACAATCACCGCTACTCGGCCTCGATGGGGATCACCAAGCTGCGTCATGCCATCGCGGACTGGTACCAACGCCGATACGACGTGGCCATCGATCCGGACCGCGAAGCCATCGTCACCATCGGCGTCAAGGAGGGCATGTCCCACCTGGTGCTGGTCACCATTCGGCCGGGCGATGTGGTCTTCACCCCTACCCCCACCTATCCCATTCATCCGTACTCGGCCATCATCGCCGGCGGCGATGTGCGCGGCGTTCCGGTGGGTCCGGGTCAGGATTTCTTCGAAAACCTCATGAACGCGGTCCGGCAATCCTGGCCGCGGCCCAAACTGCTGATCATCAGCTACCCGCACAACCCGACCACAGAGGTGGTGGATCTCGATTTTTTTCAACGGGTGGTGGATTTTGCCAAGGAACACAAGATCATGGTGATCCATGATTTCGCCTACGCCGATCTGGTGTTCGACGACTACCAGGCCCCGAGTTTCCTGCAGGCCAAGGGCGCCAAGGATGTGGGCGTGGAATTTTTCTCCATGTCCAAAAGCTACAACATGGCGGGCTGGCGGGTCGGCTTCTGCGTGGGCAACCCGGAGATCATCTTCGCCCTGCGGCGCATCAAAAGCTACCTGGACTACGGCATTTTCCAGCCGATCCAGATCGCGGCCATCATCGCCCTCAACGGCCCCCAAGCGTGCGTGGGCGAGATCGTCGACACCTACCGGTCGCGCCGCGACACGCTGATCACCGGCCTGAACCGAGCCGGATGGGAGGTGCCGAGCCCCAAGGGCACGATGTTCGTGTGGGCCAAAATTCCACCCAAGTACAGTCACATGGGGTCGGTGGAATTTTCCAAGTTTCTCATCAACGAGGCCCAGGTGGCCGTCTCTCCAGGCCTCGGCTTCGGCGAGTATGGGGATGAATACGTGCGTTTTGCGCTGATCGAAAACAACATGCGTATCAACCAGGCCATTCGCGGCATCCGGAAAGTGATGTAACCCCTACTGCGCCTATAGACCGGCCGCCGGCCGGGAACCCGGTCGAGCCGGTTTGCAGGCCTTTTTTTATTGACTTTGCCCGGCCGGTTATACGAAATTGCGCTTCTGTTGCATTAACAAATATAAATAGTGTCCGTCCACAAATAGGCAAATTGGGTCGAGATCAAGGCGCGCGAAAAATTTAGCCGCAGGCATATGGTCGATATTCCGAGGATTAAATTTTTCGCGCAACACAGATATCGGGCCAATTGGACATTTGTGGATGGTCAATAGATTGTGTTTGACAGATCATTTGGTTACGTCCGGACCATTTAACCGGACCATCTAATCAGATTTTCCAATTGAATGTCGACCAGAGGAGCAATTCGCCATGCGGCCCGTAAAACTGGGAATGATAGGATGCGGCACGGTGGGCACGGGTGTCGCCCGGTTGCTGATTGAAAAGCAACAAATGATCGAACAACGGACCGGCATTGCGCTGGATCTTAAATATGTGGCCGACCTGGACCAGACCACCGACCGGGGCGTCGCCTTCGCGCCCGGCGTCTTCATCCAGGACGCCTGGACCATTATCAACGACCCGGAGATCGACATCGTCGTCGAGATGATCGGCGGCCTGACGGCGGCCAAGGAGTTCATTTCGGCCGCCATCGGAAAGGGCAAACATGTGGTCACCGCCAATAAGGCCCTGCTGGCCAAACAGGGTAACGACCTGTTCCGGGCGGCGCAGGCGGCTGGCGTGGACCTGGCCTATGAAGCCAGCGTGGCCGGGTGCATCCCCATCATCAAATCCCTGCGCGAAGCACTGGTGGCCAACGAAATCCAGGCCCTGGTGGGCATTCTCAACGGTACCTGCAACTACATCCTGACCAAGATCACCGACGAAGGGCTGCCCTTCGACCAGGCCCTGGCCCAGGCCCAGGCCAACGGATATGCCGAAGCCGATCCCACCCTGGACATCGAAGGCCTGGACGCGGCCCACAAGCTGGCCATCCTGGCGGCCCTGGCCAATGGCATGCGGATCAATTTCGATGATGTCTATGTGGAGGGCATCTCCAAGATCACACCTCTCGATATCCAGTTCGCCCGGGATTTCGGTTACCGCATCAAACTTCTCGCCATCTGCAAGAACCGCGGCGATAAAATCGAGGCGCGGGTCCATCCGGCCATGATCCCCGAAGACAACATCCTCTCCAATGTTTCCGGATCGCTCAACGCCATCACGGTGACCGGCCATGCGGTGCAGAATCTCTTTCTATCCGGATTCGGCGCCGGCATGATGCCCACGGCCAGCGCCGTGGTCAGCGATATCGTCGATCTGGCGCGCAATATCCAGTATGGCGCCGCCGGCCGCGTGCCTTCCATGGCCTACCAGCCCGACCAGATCAAGACCATGCCGATCCTGCCGATCACCGATATCGTCACCCACTACTACTTCCGCTTTGCCGTGGAAGACCGGCCGGGCGTATTGGCTGCGCTTGCCGGCATACTCGGCCAAAACGGCATCAGCATCAAATCGGTGCAGCAAAAGGGCCGTAAAACCAACGGCCACGTGCCCATTGTCATCATCACTCACCATGCCAGGGAAGCCGACGTCCAGAAGGCCCTGGCCGAAATCGACAGCCTCGAAGTGGTGGGCCCGGCACCGATCGTGATCCGCATCGAAGACGAAAACGCCACGGCCGCCGAGACGGCCGAATAGCCAGACCGGTCTGGAAAAAGCGCAAAAGGTCTCCCGACCCGGTGCAGACACCAAAGAATCGAAAACAGTCATCGAAAACCGATAGTGAGAAGCTTATGCAAATCGTATGTACTGACCTGGAAGGTGTATTGGTGCCTGAGATTTGGATTCACGTCTCTCGCAAGACCGGCATCGAAGAGCTGCGCCTGACCACGCGGGACATCTCCGACTATGATGTCCTGATGCGCAGGCGGCTGGCCATATTGAAGCAAAACGGCCTGAAGTTGAAAGACATCACCGACGTCATCGACACCATGGACCCGTTGGCCGGCGCCGTCGAATTCCTCGATTGGCTGCGCAACCAGACCCAGGTGATCATCGTATCGGACACCTACATCGAGTTCGCCAAACCCCTCATGGCCAAGCTCGGCTGGCCCACCCTGTTCTGCCACTCCCTGGGCATCGATGCCGAAGGCGCCATCGCCGACTACCACCTGCGCCAGCCCGACGCCAAACGCCACACCGTTCAGGCCCTGCAGGGACTCAATTTCCAGGTGATCGCCATGGGCGACTCCTACAACGACATCAACATGCTCAAACAGGCCGAGCATGGCCTGCTCTTCCGGCCGCCGGAAAACGTCGTGGCGGAATTTCCCCAGTTTCCCGTCACCCATGACTACGAGGCCCTGCAGAAGGAGATCGGCGACCTGTTCACCTCATAAGAAGGATACCCATGCTCACCCGACAGACCCGCTACCGCGTCATTTACGGCGATACGGACAACATGGGATACGTCTACTACGCCAACTACCTGCGCATGTTCGAGATCGGGCGCACCGAACTGTTGCGCGACTGGGGGCTGCCCTACCGGGAGATCGAATCGCGCGACATCCTGCTGCCCGTGTCCGAGGCGTACTGCAAATACATGACCCCGGCCCACTACGACGACATTCTCATCATCCACTCTACACTGGACACGGAAATGAAGGCCGGCATGAAAATCGACTACCGCATCACCAGCGAAGACGACCGAACCGTTCACGCCACCGGTCACACCCGCCACGCCTTCACCAACCGCCAAGGCCGCGTGATCCGGCCGCCGGCATTTATCCGTGAACTCGTCCGCAAACAGAGCGAAACATCAAATGTTTGAGATCCAGGCCGACGAACAGGGCATCACATTCTGGGTGGCTGTCCAGCCACGAGCCTCCAAAACGGGCATCGTCGGCCGCCACGACAAGGCCCTCAAAATCCGCCTCACCGCCCCGCCCGTGGATAACGCCGCCAACAAGCAATGCGTCGAGGTACTGGCCAAGGCACTGGGCCGCCCAAAATCGACCATTGAGATCATCGCCGGCCATACCAACCGCCAGAAACAGGTCCGCATTCACCCCAAGCAGGGAACCCTCTCGGCCCGGGAACAATCCGAACTCAAAGCAAAACTGACCGCTTTGGCCGGAGACGCCACCCAAAAAACACCTTGACGCCACCAGGCGGAAACGCTATAAGAGGCCTTTACTTGATGCGGGGTGGAGCAGTCTGGTAGCTCGTCGGGCTCATAACCCGAAGGTCACAGGTTCGAATCCTGTCCCCGCTACCAATAAGAAAATCAAGGGCTTGGATGAGAAATCTGAGCCTTTTTTTATGCCTTTTTGGAGGTAATTTGGCCTTGCGCAAGCATTATGCAAGCAGATTCGATCAACCAAAAAAACTTGGCCCAGAAGAATTCGGGGCTTTGTTTCGATCCTGACCGATAATGCGGTATGCGTTTCAGTATGAATCCATCAAACTTGGCTTTTATGGCGTTACACATGCCATTCAGGGCCTCAATGGTCTCAAATGGCCCCCACCTGCACCACCAGATTATATGGTCGCTCCTGAGCCAACAGCCGGAAAATGATCCCCACCGTTTAGACTGATCATTAACCTTGAAAGCTTATCGAGGCGATCACTGTCCTCTATTAAGCTCCGGTTACCGAATATGCTTCCAATAAACTTGTCGGTGACAATTACTTCGAGCGTTTTTTGCTCACTCCTGCCAATACCAAATCGGTTCATCGGAGAAACCCTGATCCATCACCCGCATCAGTCCCAAATCCTTTTCCAGTTGGATCGAATGGCAATTCCGGTCTGCTTGCAATGCCGCGATGTATCTGCTCGCGCGCGTTACCACCCAGACCTGGGTTGATGCCCGTGCACGGATGATGATCCAGGCCAAGGCGGGCCACAGGTCCGGATGCAGACCCGTCTCAGCCAAAAGATGCAGTGCATGGCAGAAGTTGGAGTGGCCGCTATTCGGCCCGGCTCAACGGTAAGCGCGTTTGGTTCGCGGTCCGGTTCACCGGCGGGTCTCATTTCTTGACATTGACCCCGTTTTAAAGTTTATTGCGCTCATTTCAACCACCTGTTTTGAAATGATTCTTGATTGGGCGAAGCCTTAGCCCGGAATATTTGGCTTACGACGGTGGTATGCACGATGATTAAATTATCTAAGGAGATTGAACGAATGGATATCAAAGATAAAGTGGTGGTTGTGACCGGCGGCGCTTCCGGGATCGGCGAAGCGCTGTGCAGAAGGTTCGCCCGGTCGGGGGCAAAGGGTGTCGTGATTGCGGATGTAAACGAGGCGGGCGCAACCCGTATTGCCAAAGGGATCAAGGGAGCGCATGCCTTCAGGTGCGATGTGCGCAAAGAAGAAGATATCATCGGCCTGGTCCGTTTTACGGAAGAAAAACTCGGTCCCATCGATCTGTTCTGTTCCAATGCGGGTATTCTCGCGATGGGCGGCTACGAAGCCTCCAATGAGGAATGGCAGCGCATCTGGGAAATCAACGTGCTTGCCCACATTTTCGTGGCCAGGGCCGTCATTCCCGGAATGATCGCCCGGGGCGGCGGCGGCATCATGATCACGGCCTCCGCCGCCGGGCTGCTCAGCCAGATCGGGTCCATTCCCTACTCCGTAACCAAGCACGCAGCCGTCGGTCTGGCCGAAAGCCTGTCTATTACCTACGGAGACCAGGGGGTCAAAGTCTTTGCGCTCTGTCCTCAAGCGGTCCGCACGGCCATGACGGCAGATACAGGCGGCGGGGTTGCCGCCGTAGATGGGATGATGGAACCCGATCAACTGGTCGATGCAGTGATTGCAGGTCTGGGAAAAGAGGAATTCCTTATCCTGCCTCATCCGGAAGTCAAGCAGTACATGCAGAGAAAAACCGCTGATTATGATCGGTGGCTGTCGGGTATGCGGCGGCTGCAGGCGAGGTTTCTCGCGGGGTCGCCGCTGAAGAAGGATTGAGGCAACCGCCTATTACAAGCCATCTTAAAAAACGCGGCTTTGGACAAAAGACTTTTTTGAGATGGCTTGTAACGTTTTCATGCAGTTGCTTTCTTTCGAGCAGTTGATCCACGGCATGATTCTTACCGGCTCAAGTTGAAAAACGTGTAGGCCAGAATCAAAATCGAAATGGCCGTGATGCCAACGACACCCCCGCCGGAGAGGGTTCCGGCAATCGCCGGGCCATCCTGCTTGGCCAGAACGAACTCCCGGTGAATCATAAACCACGGGAACGCGGCGCCGATGGCGATAAACAAGCCGAACAGCACCCAGAACCAAACCCCGCGCATGAACAGGCGGCGTGCCTCTAACAACATCCAGAGGATTGCGGCCAACCCCAGGCATAAGAGGTCGACGGTGATCGATCGGCTGGCCGGATTGGCCAACGTCAGCTGCCAGAAGCGGATGTTGGCGTCCAGGATCCCTGCGTCCTTAAAAAGTGCGATGTTATTGCCCCAGCAACCGATGAGCGCGACCAGACCTGTCGCTGCGTAAACGATACAAAGCGCTTTTCGAGAAATTTTCATCCCTGCTCCTTTCTGAATCGGGCTTGCCCGGGATTATTCCTAAACAAGCCGATGTCAACACAACCCCATTGATTGAAGCTTAATTCTATTTCCGGCACCCGCATTGAACTGAAACAGCGTTTGGAGTATTGTAGCCAAAAAGGTAACAAAGTCTATTACCTCAGAGGTAAAACCCGTGTCCGATCTGATAAAAATTGAAAAAATGAACGAATCGGTGGGCGATTTGTTGCGGTTTTGGCGCCAATTGCACAAGATCAGCCAGATGGACCTGGCACTGGATGTGGGGGTTTCCACCAAGCACCTCAGTTTCGTGGAAACCGGAAAGTCCCGCCCAAGTCGAAACCTGGTATTGAAGATCGCGCAAGCCCTGAAACTGCCCCTCAGGCATCGAAACACCTTCCTGATGGCGGCCGGCTATGCATCCGAGTTTGGTGAAGCGCCCTTCGATGGGCAAAAGATGGAGATCGTCCGCCAGGCATTGCACCGCATGATCGAAAAGCATGAGCCCTACCCCGCTTTCGTGATCAACACGGGCTATAGGATTCTGATGAAGAATTCGGGCTTCGACCAGATCGTGAAACTCTTCGCCGGCGAACATGCCTTGAAAACGTATGATAATGTCTATCGCCTGCTCTTTGCCGAGGACGGTCTACGGCCATATGTCAAGGATTGGTCAACCATCGAGCACTTTTTGGTGGGCCGTTTGTGGGAGGAGGCCGCCTCGACCCAAAACGGCGATCTGATCGACTTGTATCATCATATTTCTCAGCTCAGGACCGGTCAGGCGCCGGTGGGTTTACATGTCGACACCGATCTTCCCATATTGAGTCTGACGCTGGAGAAACAATCGGTGAAGGCGAGTTTCTTCTCCACGGTCACGACTCTGGGCACCCCGCTCGATCTAACGACCCAGGAAATTCGGATAGAGTCGCTGTTCCCGGCGGATGAAAAGACCAAACAGATGTTTCCTATTCAAAACTAAAATAACTATGATCGACAAGCTGTAAAACCGGTCCCAACCCATTATGAAAAGGAGGAGGCCATGGAGACCAAAGCCCATGAACTTGCCGAACGGCTGCGAATTTTCAACGAGGAGATCACTTCCTTTGTCCAGTCGGTGCCCGACCAAAGCTGGCAAAAAAAGTGCCCTGGTGAACAGTGGCCCATCAACGTCGTGGCCCGCCACATCGGCGCCGCACACTACGGCGCCATCGAGTTGGCCAAAATGATGATCGCCGGCACGCCGATTCCCGGTGGTTTTGAAGAGCGGATCACCCAAAGCAACGCCGTCCATGCCGCCAAGCATGCTGACTGCAGCCGGGAAGAAGTTTTCTCCATCCTGACGACCAAGGGTGCCAAGGTGGTGAACTATGTATCCGCGCTGAGTGATGCGGAGTTGGAGACCCGCGCCGATATTCCGGACTTCGGCGGCGAAATCACGGTCAAGCAGATGATCGAGGCGCTGATCCTGCGCTCCGGCGGCGAACATCTGGAGAGCATGCGCAAGACGCTGGCGGTGAATTGATGGCCCGGCAAAAACCACGAAACGACCCATCGCCGCTCCGTTGTTCGGGCTTCACCCTGATATGAACCCAGATTTATTTCGACAGCTTCCTGTCGCAGCAGTCCTGGAAGAGCTCCAGGCGACACTGCAGCGCCATTCAGCGGCCGTGCTCGTGGCACCGCCGGGGGCCGGCAAGACCACCGCCGTTCCGCTGGCCCTGCTGCCCGCCCCATGGCTCGCCGGCAGCCGCATACTGGTGCTGGCGCCGCGCCGCCTGGCGGCCCGGGCTGCGGCCGAACGCATGGCCGCCCTGCTCGACGAAGCAGTGGGCGAAACCGTGGGCTACCGCATCCGCATGGAGAGCCGGGTCGGCCCGCGAACCCGCATCGAGGTGGTCACCGAGGGGGTGCTGATCCGGCGGCTGCAGTCCGATCCCGGGCTGGCCGACGTCGGACTGGTGATCTTCGATGAATTTCACGAACGCAGCCTGGAGGCCGACCTCGGGCTGTCCCTGTGCCGCGAAGTTCAGGCCGCCTTCAACGAGCGTCTGCGCCTGCTGGTCATGTCGGCCACCCTGGATCCCGCGCCGGTGGCCGCCCTGCTCGGCAACGCCCCCCTGATCTGCTGCGACGGCCGGGCCTTTCCAGTGGAGACCCGCCATGTGCCGCCGCGTCCGGTCCTGCCCATCGAGCGCGCCGTGGCCGACACCATTCTGCGATCGGTTGCCACTGGCGAGGGCAATATTCTCGCCTTTCTGCCCGGCGCACCGGAAATCCGCCGCGTGGCCCGCATGCTTGCCGATGCCGGCCTGCCCGGGCAATGGGACGTGGCGCCCCTTTACGGCAATCTGAACCGCGCCCTGCAGGACGCCGCCATCGGGCCGGCCGCCGCCGGCCGCCACAAAATCGTGCTGGCCACGGCCATCGCCGAAACCAGCCTGACCATCGAGCAGATCCGCGTGGTGGTGGACAGCGGCCTGCAGCGCGCGCCGCGTTTCGATCCCCGGAGCGGCATGACCCGGCTGGTCACCTTGCCGGTCTCCCAGGCATCGGCTGACCAGCGCCGCGGACGGGCCGGCCGGCTCGGGCCGGGCATCTGCTACCGCCTGTGGAGCGAGAGCACCCACGCTTCCCTGCCAGCCCACAACCGTCCGGAAATATTGGACGTCGACTTGACCGGCCTGGCCCTGGAACTGGCGCTGTGGGGCGTGTCGTCTCCCGATGAATTGGGCTGGCTGGATCCCCCACCGGCCGGCATCTACTCCCAGGCCATTTCCCTGTTGAGCGACCTGGGCGCGGTTGACGGACGGGGAAAAATTACCGAGCATGGCCACCGTATGGCCGATCTGCCCCTGCACCCGCGATTGGCCCACATGGTGTTATGCGCCCGGGATGCGGGTTGGGGCGTCGATGCCTGCCGGCTGGCCGCCCTGTTGAGTGAACGCGATCCGCTCCATTTTTCGGCAACGGCACGCGACGCCGATTTGCGCCTGCGCCTGGACGCCCTGAACGCGGCTCAGACCCGCACCCCCTTTCACCTGTCCGACGGTCATGTGGATGGGAAGGCCATGGGGCGCGTGTTAAGCGTCGCCTCGCTGTTGCAGCGGCGGCTGGGGATCAAAACCCGATCCACCGCGCCGGGCGATCCGGGCCGCCTGCTGGCCTGGGCCTATCCGGACCGCATCGCCGCCCGGCGGGCCGATGGCGTGGGGCGCTATCAACTGACCAGCGGCCACGGAGCCTACTTCGACCCGCCCGATCCCCTCATGGTTCATGATCTTCTGGTGATCGCCGAGCTGGACGGCGAACGCCGCGATGCACGTATCTTTCTGGCGGCGGTCTATGACCGGGACACACTCATGTCCCAGTTTCATAATCGGTTCCAATGGCGGGAAACCATCGATTGGGACGACCAGCGCCAAGGCCTCATCGCCCGGCGCCGCCTGATGCTCGGCGCCCTGGTCCTGCAGAGCGAACCCCTGGCCCGTCCCGATCCCCAGGCGCTGACCGCCTCCATGCTCGCCGCCATCCGGAAACTTGGCATCGGTGTGCTGCCCTGGACCCCGGCCGTGCGCACATGGCAGGCTCGCGTAGAGCTGCTGCGCCGTATCGGAAACGAAGAAGATGCGTGGCCCGATCTGTCCGACGCGGCTTTGGCGGATGACCTGGAAAACTGGCTGGCACCCTATCTGAATGGCATCACAAACCTCAAAGACCTCGCACGCCTCGACCTTTCGGAGGTGCTGCGCAGCCGGTTGACCTGGCAACAGCGACAGCGCCTCGACGCGCTGGCCCCCACCCATATCGTGGTGCCCAGCGGCAAACGCCGGCCCATCGATTACGGCAGCGATCCGCCGGTCCTGGCCGTGCGGCTGCAGGAGATGTTCGGCACGTCGGAAACCCCGGCCATCGCCAATGGCCGTTTGGCGCTGCAACTGCACTTGCTCTCGCCCGCCGGCCGGCCGGCACAGATTACCCGGGATCTTGCCGGTTTCTGGCGCAGCAGCTATGCAGCCGTCAAAAAGGAGCTCAAAGGCCGCTATCCCAAGCACCACTGGCCCGACGATCCGCTGAGCGCCCGGCCCACGGATCGGGCCCGGCCGCGAAAAAGGCCCCAAGGATGATCGCATATACTGTCGGGATTCGATTTCGAACCGGGATTGGACGGATTCCTGCGCTCCGGCGACCCATAGAAGGGCTGCATGTCGCTAGGCTTCCGTTCGATCCCCGCTCTTCCCGGCAAACCGTCGCGGCACGTGGACGCTGAAGGCCGTGCCCTTCCCCGGCGATGAGGAGACGTCGATGCGGCCGCCGTGCTTGAGGACCGCCTTTTCGGTGATGTAGAGGCCCAGTCCGGTGCCCCGCTGCCCCTTGGAAGAGTGAAAGAGATTGAACAGATGTTTGAGCTGTTCTTCGGGAATGCCGCAGCCGTTGTCGCGGATATCGAAAACCACCTCATCTTCTCCTGAGCCTGCGATAAAATCGATGCGGTGATCTGTTTTCAGATCGTCTTCGATGCAGGCCTCCACCGCATTTTCCAGCAGGTTGGAGAGGGCCGAGCGCAACAGACCGGGGTCGACCTGCATATCCCCGTCGCATCCTTCGAAGTCGCAATGGAAGGCGATGGCCGCCCCGCGGATGTGGGTTTCAAAAACCGCGGCAATGTCTCCCACGAACTTTTGCACCTCCACCGTCTCGATCTCCATGGGGCGTTCCTTGGCATCGTAGAGCACCCCGAAGACCAGCTTGCGCAACCGGTCTCCCATCATGCGGATCACATCCAAGCCCTCTTCGATGCGCCCGGGCGCGTTGCGGTAAAAGCCCTTGTCCACAAGGTAGAGCCCGGCGTCGAGGCCGGTGATGCAACCCTTCATGTCGTGGCACACCGTGCTGAGCATCAGGCCCAGGGTGGCCATGTGGTCCTTCATCTGGCGAAACTGGGTGATGTCGGTGAGAATGGCCAGGACCTGGACCAGCTTGCCGCTAGCCGTCATGATCGGCGAGGTGTCGGCCATCACCGTGTAGTTGTGATGGTCCGGGCCGGTGAGAGACATCTCGCCCTGGTGCGGCAATCCGTCTCCGAGGGTCAGGGAGATGGGATCTCGAAATGCGGGGAACGCCGCAGGCCTGAAGGTATCGAAGAACTTCCGGCCGATCTGGTCGCCGAACAGTTCCTTGAACCGCCGATTGGTGGCCGTAATGTTGTGGCGGCGATCCAGCACAACGACCTGCACCGGCACCGCGTCGAACAGCTTTTCATAACGCTGCTGGGTGCTGCGCACCTGTTCGGCCAGTTGATCGATCTCCTGGGTGCCGGCAAAGACTTCCAGCACCAGAGCCACTTCGCCGTCGTTGTCGTAAACCGGGGCCGTGTGCACGAGGACCGGAACCTTGGACCCGCTCTTGTATTGCACCAGGGCGCGGGTCGTCTCCACATTGCCGCTGCGCACCGTGCGGCCCACCGGACAGGCCTCGCGGGTGGCGCGTTTGCCGACGTAGATCTCCCAACTGTTGGCATAGAGCCGGTTGCCGAAGAACTTCAAGGAAGTCTCATTGGCCGCCAGCACCCGGCACTCAGGGCTGTGGACGGAGACGAAGTAAGGCAGCTCGTTGAAGTATTTGACGCCGCCTTCCACCGTGGAGGCCACCTGGGCGATGAAAGAAGACATCTTTTCGATGATCTGACGCACCACCAGGAACCGCTCGTTGGCCACTTCGCGGGCTACGTTATCGCAGGTTCGGGCGCTACGGTCCTGGCCGCAGGTGTGTTTGACGTCGTGGATCAACCGTCTGATTTTTCGTGACCGTTGCAGGGCGATTTCCAGTGCCAGGGCATCGACGGGATGGCGGAGAAATTCATCCGCCCAATCTTTCAGGCGGTGCATGACGTCGGGCAGGCGATCATCGGACGCCATGGCAAAAATAATCGCATCCGATGATACGGACCGGATGTCGACGGCGAGTCGAACCCCGCCCGGCAGGTCGGTGTTCAACAAGACGAAGGGCGGTTTGGTCTGGTCGAACCGATTGAGCGCCGATGGGACGTCGGAATGAATGTCGACGGGGTGCCCCCATCCGCCCAACATCGAACGGAGGGCGTCGGCGGCCCGCCCATCTGCATCGATCAGTAAAACGGCTTCCTTGTCCATGTCTGCCCCGGGTTTCCGGCCGGCTCTTCTGCATTCGGCCGGCGGGCGCAATTCCGCAATTTGAGTGGGTGAACCTGTCAGAAGTGGCCAAGCGTGTCAATATGCAATTGGTTCGAATAAAACGGAATCGCCCCGCTCGAAGTGCTTTGAACCAGCTGCATAGGCCAGAAATAGTCGATCAGCGGTATGGCGGTGATGATGCCCAGGAGGGACAGCGACAGGCCCAGTCGCCGTTAATCGCCGAAGCGGTATCCGCTATCCATGATCAGGGCATTGGACTGATGGCCGACAAGCCTGGCCTCCTCCGGAACGATCACCTCGTTTATGTAATCCTCGATTTCGAACCACTCTTCGGGCGCGCCTTGTCCATCCCGCCGGGGCGTCAGCCGCCAGCCGATCAGGTCATGGCACCAGAGCCCCCATACACAAAGCACCAGCGTCCCTGCAAGAATGGCGAACACCAGACCATGGTCAAAGGTGAGCTTCATGCATCGATCAATTGGACATTGCGTCGTTCAGCCAGTCGGCCAGTGATTCCGGAGGCAAAATCAAGATGGAGAACACCTCCCCGTCACAAGGCGCACGCTTTCATCGTCTGCGACATGCGGTGATATACGTCCGTAAATCGCAGCAAGCCGACGATGTCATCGCCCTGCACCACGAACAGGCTGTCGTGGCGATTCATGATGAACAAATGAAAACACTTGGCCAGGGTGTCATCGGGACGCACGATCTGCCCCTCCTGGGGCGGACGGATGAAATCCCGGATGTGCACCTCGTTGGCCTTGCGGCACAGGTCCTTGAAGGGATCTTCCCACAGCCCATACTCTTTTTGCATCGATTTCCAGATATAGCTCAGCCCGAAGTGCTTGATCGTCTGTTCGGTGTTGATGCGGGCGTAGTTGGTTTCCAGGCCCCGGATCAAATCGATGGGCGACATCTTGGCGACCACCTTGCCTTGCTCGTTTTCCACGAGCAGAATTCTCTGCTCGGCTTTACCCGACAAGAACTGTTCCTGTGCATGTTCCAAAGCGTACAGGGCCTCATAAAAGGTGGCCCGGTCCGATAGCTTGGGAAATCGATCCACGGGAACCATCAAATCCCGCACTTTCATCTTGTCCATCGCAGACACCTCCTGGTTGGTGTTTTGGCGGGCCGATTATCCGCCCGCCGTATATTTCTCGGCGAACATTTTTTCCGACTCGGCCGAACCGATCAGGACCAGTTCGTCTCCACGCTCCAGAACGATGGTCGGGTCCGGGTTGATCATCAGCTCATCTTGTCTCTTGACGGCCACGATGCTGCAGCCGGTGGTCTCGCGCACCTGGATGTGAAGGAGGTCCTTTTTTTCCAGCTTGGGGGGCACACCGACGCGAAAGACATTGAGCCCCTCGGAGAGCATGAGCACCTGCTGGGGTTCGAGCAGGTTCATGATCGTGGTGGTCACCATGGAACTGAACGACATCACCAGATTCGCTCCGGCCCGGTGCAGGGTCTTGATGTTGCGGTCCAGGCTGGCGCGGCTGATGATCTGCACATCGGGACGCAGGCGACGGCAATAAATGGTCAAATAGATGTTCAGGTTGTCGTCGTGGGTGGTGATGATGATCGAAGGCGTCTCGCGGATACCCGCCTTTTCCAAGGTGTCCCGATCGGCGGCGCTGCCCTGGATAAAACGGGAATCCTGGGCCACGATGCCGGAGCGCTTCTCCACGACCCGGAAGTCGATGCCCCGCGCGCCGAGTGCTTCGGCCACCGACTGGCCCACTCGGCCGCCGCCGAGCACCATGACCGGCGCCTGATTGCCCCCCCCTTCGGCCGCAGACGCAATGGAGCGGTCGAAGCGGTCGAGTTGCGCCTCGGTCCCGGCCAACACCAGAACAGTGGACTCCTCGATGCGGCTTTGGGGCGTCGGGATCACGAAACGGCTCTGCTCCCACAGGCCGACCACGGTGACACCGGTGGCCTGGCGCAAACGGCTCTCGGCCAGGGTCTTGCCCTGCAGCCAGGTCCGCATGGCCGGGGCTTCGGCGATCAGCAATTGATCGAAGCGACCGATCACATTGGCCTTCATGCTCACCCCCAGGACACGTCTCGCCAACGCCTTGCCCAGCATATGGGTGAATTGGAAGACATACGTACTGCCCGCCAGTCGCAGGATGTCCACCGAGTCCTCGAGATCCGCATTGGTCACCGTGACGACGCTGTCGCTCGCTTCCCGCAGGGTATAGATGACGTTGGTGCCGACGATGTCATCGTTCATCACCACGACCAGGGCGGCATGTTCGATGCGAAGTCGGTGATACGTCTGGGGATCATCCAACTCGCCGACCACCACCTGAAACCCAAGATCGTGCAAATCGAGCGCGTTCTGCAGCTCGTGGGTCACGAGGACATAGGGCACCCCGTATTGATTGAACCTGTCAATCAGGTTGACGGTGACCTCGTCGAAATGGGTGAGAATCACATGGCCGGAAAGCGTCTCCGGTACGGCCTTCGGTGCGCGCGCCTTGTTCTGCTCTTCCAGCCAGGGGGCGTAGAAGAACTGAATAAAGGTGAACGGCAGCATGACCAGCAGAAAAACGATGCCGCTGATCAGCACCAACACCGAAAACAGCCGGCCGATGTCGCTGCCGAAGGTGATGTCTCCGAACCCCAAAGTGGACATGGTGGTCAGGGTCCAATAAAACCCGGTAATCCATGAGTATTCCCGGCCCTCGTAAACCATCAGGAGATGGAACAGCACACTGTAGATTACGAACAAGAAGAGCAGCACCAGCATGAACTTGATCAACAGGCGCATATTGCTGCGCTGCTGCCCCATCCTGAGCAGCAGCGCCAGCTGGGTGGCCATGGTCTTCATGGGATCACAACCCCTTTTTCTCCAACCAACCGAAGAAAAATACGGCGCCGATCAAGAAGATCGGAATGATCAACCAGTGATTGACCCCCAGCACCTGGGGCAATGTAATTTTACCCAGATCCCCCCAAGTATAGACCGTCTGCTTGAGCGCAGGGTAAACCTCGGCGAAAAGGGCCGCACCGACGATCATGCCGATGATACCCCACACGGCGTCCCAACGCCCTTCACCGAGGGCGCCCATGGAGGTTCCAGGACAATATCCCAACAGCCCCCAGCCGAGACCGAAAATCAGGCCGCCGATGATCACCGGCCCCAATACGGTGGCCTTGATCGACAGTTTGGCCAATCCCAGGTCGTTCAGCAGGTAGATCCCCACCATGCCGACACACACGCTGGAGAGCATGAACTTGATGATGGTCATGTCCTTCAGGCGCAGGGCGCCGAGCTGCTTGTCGTAGCGCAGGACCCGCCCTTTTTGCAGAAAGAAACCGAATAACATGCCGGTCACTAATCCATAAATTAAAATCTTCATCGCGCACCTCCCCCGTATACGACGCGGGCCACGATCATTCCGCCGATAAAAAAACAAACCAGGGCAACGAAACCACTAACGGCCAGTTGGAGCGAACCGCTCAACCCGTGACCGCTGGGTCACCCATCGGCGAGACGTGCACCGAACATGGCGACCACGCCGCCCGCGAAAGCCACTACGGCCCGGCTGACCGTGCTGCCGGCGCCGAACCGTTCGGCCCACATGTCCGGAACGGCCTGCAGCCTGAAGGAGCCAGAGGTGACCGCTGAAATCAAAGCCCCCAGGAAGATGCCCACTACGAACATCCATTGCCAGTCGATTTCAGGGGCGGTTTTGATAAAGTAATCCATCTGCGCCACCCGTTCAGGCCCGAAGAGCTGTTCGATCAGCCCTGCCGTGCGCACAAAAGAAGTGGAAGCCCCGAAATACTTTCCAGCGAGCCACACCGACAAGATCCCCACCACACCGCTGAGGGCCCCTGCGAGATATGGGTTCCATCCGCCATCATCACGCCTCATGTAAACCTCCTTTGAACAGTTTGGGTAAAAATGCCTTGCAACGGCACGACGCCGCCGCGACTTCTCAGGAATATTATTATCGTAACGATCTTGAGGATGTCGAAAAGGGCCTGAACCTGGGCAGTGTTATCGTTTCACTGACCTCATCCCACACCACCTCGACCGGCATCTCGCAATACACCGCATCGGGTGGGCTGCCGACCACGTTTGTCAGCAGATGCGGCCCCTCGTCGAGTGCGACCACAGCCACCACGTAAGGCAGGTCCGCCGTGAAAGCCGGATGAAAGGCGGTGTGGTAGACGGCAAAAGTATACACCTGGCCGACACCCCTGGAAGCCACCCATTGGACCTCCGTGGCATGGCACTGCGGGCATAGGAAAGCCGGCGGCCACCGGACGTGGCCGCATGCCGCGCACTGCTGAAACCTAAGTTCGCGCTGCCGGCATCCTTCCCAGAAGAAACTGCTGTCGCCGTTCAGTTTAGGCAAGGGCTTGGGGTAAGTCGCCATTTACAACCTCCTCAGCAGGATGCACGAGTGGCTCTGAAGGACACCACCGTTGTCGCTGCACAGGATGATCTCCGGTCTTTTGGTGTGGGTGACCGGGCCGAGCTGTCGTTGCCCACAGCGCCCCATGATCTGCATGGCGCCTTCGGAAATCGGGGTCAGCCCCATGAAATAAGCCTCCGACAACAAGCCACCAGACGTATTGACCGGCGTGCGGCCTCCCGGCTCGATGGTGCCGCCCTCGAGCCAATCCCGGCCTTCACCCGGTCGGAAAAAACCATAATCCTGCAGCGTGATTTCCACCGTATAGGTGAAACAATCGTAGATCTGGCAGGCATCCACGTCATCGAGGGTGACCCCGGCCATGGACAAGGCCATGGCCCCGGCCTTTTCGGCCCCGGTGGGCCCGGCCATCCAGGTGGACTGGGCCACTTCCGTGGAGGGATGCTGCTGTCCCATGCCCATGATGACGGCCGGCGGCTGCTTCAGGTCCCGGGCCCGCTCCACGGATGTGACGATGATGGCCCGCCCGCCATCGGTGATCAGGCAATTGTCGGGAAGCCGAAACGGCTCGACCACCCACTTGGCATTGTCGTAGTCCGCTTCGGTCATGGGCTTGGTGTACATCCGGGCCTGGGGATTGAGGTTGGCCCACTTGCGCTGGCCCACAGCGATCTTCTTCCAGGTCTCGGGGCCGGTGCCGAATTCGTACATGGCCCGCCTGGCCGCCAGGGCATAGCCGCCGGTGGCGCCGAAATGACCGAATACGGCGTCATCTCCGGAAAATGCCGTGAGCATGGTCGCCATGCTGTCACTGGAAAGAGCACTGTGACCGTATGATATGAGGACGTAATTGCACCAACCCGATTCGAGCGCGCCAACTGCGTGCTGGATGTGACTCCGCGATCAGTTGGCGTCCTGGTAAATGTAAGTCGGCGAAATCCCCAGGTGTTGGGCGATGCGACTCGGTGTCAGATCGTTTTCATCCGAGGCGGCCGGAAAGTGGCGATAGCAAATGAAACCATCGACATCGCGCTTCTGAAGACCGGCATCCGCGATGGCATTGGCCGACGCCTCCAGATGAAAACTCAGTGACGTTCTTCCGGGCACGCGGCCCTGGGGCGTATACCCAATCCCCACGATGGCGTATTTATCTTTCAATACCGAAGTCATGGAAACTCCTATCTTGATGGCTATTGCTTTTACGAATCCATCTATCCATATTCGCCTATGTCCGAATCCGCGGAATCGGTCAGAAAGCGGCCCGGTCGGCGCTGGGCTTGTCTGACACGGAGAGGGCGGGCCTTTATCAACCTACCATCATCGTCGTTCAATCGGCAACATAATAGCCGTACTCCACCGCGTTCACATTGTTGCGCTTCTCCCAACCAATGGTGGACGATGGGGTGGGACCATAGTCGTGTCCCGGCCAGACGATGGTATCATCGGGCAGTTCCATGAGCCGGCGGATGGAAGCCCCCAGGGTGGGTCGGTGCCCGCCGGGCAGGTCGGTACGCCCGCTGTCGCCGACAAACAGGGTGTCTCCGGTAAAAAGGTTGCCCTGGGCATGGAGGCAGATGCCGCCCGGGGTGTGCCCGGGCGTGTGGATCACCTCGAAGGTGATCTCGCCCAGTTGCATGGTTTTTTCATCTGTCATGAAAATATCGGCCTGGGGATAGCGATCCTTGTCCAGGGAATGGATGATGACCGGCGCTCCCGTGAGGCGCTTGAGTTCGGCGTCGCCGGCCGTGTGGTCCCCATGTCCATGGGTATTGATGATGGCCTTGATATGGACGGCCGCCTTTTCGGCCTCGGCGAGGATGCGCTGCACCTCGGGCGCCGGATCGATGACCCACGCGTCGCGGGTCTGCTCGCAGGCGACCAGGTAAGAGAAATTGTCCATATATCCCATCGAAATCTGTCTGATAATCATCGACGCCTCCTTTCTTATCAGATGCACTGGGTTCAGTGGGAAGATTCGCACGGATGCCGGATCGAGTCCGGCATGGCGCTTCAACGACGTTTACAAGTCCGTTAAAAATTAAATTAACATAAGTCCATTTCTCTAGAAATCCACGTCTCAAGCCTTAATTAAGCCCGACGAATCCGACATGATGATCGCAATAACGCACTAACATCCTGACGTCGTATCCTCTAAACAGGAGGTGCGTCCGGCGGGCGGCCCGAATTCTATTTTTAGGTTTCCTTTTCCGAGCAAAACGTGTATATACGGCGGTTCAAAAAATATCTTTCGAACGGCTAAGTGGCATCCCGATGGACGGTGATGCAACAACAGATGGGCTCTTGGTTACGGGACGGGTCGGCTGTTGACTTAGAAAGAGATGCGGCCCTGGAAAGGGCGGCACCGGCTGACGTACCCCAACACAATCAGGAGCGACCATGTCGAATCAAGATTTTTCCCTTCTGGACCTGCGTCCGGAGTTGATGCAGGCAATTTCAGATCTGGGCTACGCTGTTGCGACGCCCATTCAATCCGCCGTCATACCGGTCATGCTGGCCGGACGCGACGTGATCGGACAATCCCAGACCGGTTCCGGTAAAACCGCCGCCTTCGGTCTTCCCGTCCTGCAGCGGCTGACGCGCGGACAGCGCCATGTCCAGAGTCTCATCGTCACCCCCACCCGGGAGCTGGCCTTGCAGGTCGCCGAGGCCATGGAACAATTGGGCCGCCACATGAAGGCGAGGGTGTTGGCCGTTTATGGGGGCCAACCTTACCCCCCCCAAATTGACCGTCTGAAAAAAGGAATCGATGTGGTGGTCGGCACACCGGGCCGCCTGCTCGACCTGATGGAAAAACGGGTGCTCGACCTGAGCCGCACCACGACGATCATTCTGGATGAAGCCGACGAGATGTTGAGCATGGGGTTCATCAAGGATATCGAGGTTCTTCTGGAGGCCGCCCCCGCGGATCGCCAGACCGCCCTCTTTTCGGCCACACTGCCGCCGGCCATCCGCAGTCTGGCCAGACGATACCTGAACGATCCTCACGCCTGCACCATCGACCGCCAACAGCTGACCGTAGCCACGGTCGAACAGCGCTACTACCTGATCAATGAAAGCGACCGTTGCGCGGCCTTGACCCGCTTGTTCGAAATGGAACCGATGACCAGCGCCCTGGTCTTTGCCCGCACCCGCTTGAGCACCGCCGAACTGGTCAATAAACTGGTCGGCCGGGGATTTGCCGCAGAGATGCTCACCGGAGAACTGAGCCAGGAAGCCCGGGAAAGGGTCCTGCAACGCTTCCGCAACCACCAGGTGAAGGTACTGGTCGCAACGGATGTGGCGGCCCGGGGATTGGACATCGAGGATGTCTCGCATGTCTTCAACTACGATCTGCCCCAGGATCCCGAGGTCTACGTCCACCGAATCGGCCGAACCGGACGGGCAGGCAAATCGGGCGTGGCGATCTCCTTGATAACCCACCGGGAACGTTGGTTTTTACGCAAAATTGAAGGCTACACAAAGCAGAAATTGACCCTGGCCCAACTGCCGAGCGAAGAGGAAATTCAGTCCCGGCGGGACAATCTCCTGGGCGAGCAACTCCTGGTTTGGCTGCGGCGCGGACGATGCCACCGCGAGCGTCAGATGGTGAACGATCTCACCGAGCAAGGGTTCGACCTGGCTGAAATCGCAGCGGTCGCCATCAAGCTGGTTCGCGCGGAAGAAAAACAGCGACCCATCGCGCCGATCACGGCGCTCTGTGACGATGCCCCCAAACGGAAGTCCTTCAAGGGCAAGCCATTAGACCCACGCAAAAACGGCCCGCTACCCGCTCAGTCCCACGAAAAGGGCATGGTGCGGCTCATCTTGAGCAGCGGCAAGGCAGACGGCCTGAACATCGGCCATGTGGTGAGCAGCCTTTCCCAGCACGCCAACATCCCGGGCAGCAGCCTGGGCAAAATTCATATCGACGGCCAGACGACCTTTGTCGATGTGCCCAGGCAGCTGGTGGCGCAGGTTCTGGCGGCCGGCAAATCCTACCGTATCGGAAACCAGAAGGTGAGCATCACAAGGTCATAGCGCCGCTATTCGGACGATCGCTGGTTTCCCTCGCCGGTCTTTGCGATGACGCTGGTCGCCGTGGCGATCAGCCCGGTGATGTCGTTCATATTCTGGGGAATGATCATAGTGTTGTTGGTGCGGGCCAGGTTGCCGAACTCCTTGATGTACTGCTCGGCGATGCGCAGGTTGACGGCCCTGTCGCCGCCCGGCGTTTCGATGGCCTCGGCGATCATCTGAATCCCCTTGGCCGTGGCCTGGGCCACCAGCATGATCTCTTTGGCGCGGCCTTCGGCCTCGTTGATGCGCTTCATCTTCTCGCCTTCGGACCTCATGATGGCTTCCTGCTTTTCGCCTTCGGCCACGTTGATCACGGCCTGCCGCTGCCCTTCGGACTCGGCGATTGCCGCACGCTTTGCACGTTCCGCGCGCATCTGCTTTTCCAGGGCATCGGTCACGGTCGGCGGCGGATTGATGTTTTTGATCTCATATCGGGTGATCTTCACCCCCCATGGATCAGAAGCCTTGTCCACGGCCTGGATAATGGCACTGTTGATGGCCACCCGTTCTTCGAAGGTCTTGTCCAAGTCAATCTTGCCGATCTCCGAACGCATCGTGGTCTGGGCCAGCTGGGTGGCCGCATAAAGAAAGTCTTCGATACCGTAGCTCGCCTTGACCGGATCGACCACCTGCATATAGAGCACGCCGTCGACCTCCACGGCGATGTTGTCCTTGGTGATGCAGATCTGGGAGGGCACATCCACGGCCATCTCCTTCAGGGAGTGCTTGTAGGCCACATTGTCCAGGAAAGGAAACAGGATGTGAAATCCCGCGTCCAGTGTCCTGGAGTATTTTCCCAGTCGTTCGATGATAAAGGCCGATTTCTGAGGCACGATGCGCGCGGTCTTGAAAATCGTGACCACAATGAGAACGACGAGGCCGATGGAGACGACCAATCCAAAATTCAAACCGGAACCCATGCGTTTGTTCCTCCCAACTTATTTTTCGATGATGAGTGTCAAACCATCGTTTCGGACGATGGTGGCGGTTTCTCCTTTTTTAATTACCTGGTCGGATGCTGCCTGCCAGTCACTGCCCTTGAATTCGACCCGCCCATCGGGTCGCCCGGGCGTCACGTCGGTCAGAGCCACCACCTTGTGACCGACAAAATCATCCAGGTTGTGGGACAGATCCTGCGTCCCGGTAATGTGGCCGTAAAACTTGTCCCGCACCCACTTTCGCAACCCGATCAGCAACACCAGGGACGCCGCGCTGAATACCAGAAGCTGCGACGTCAGCGTCGTTAATAGATCGAAATAGACGAACACAGTAACGACCCAGGCACCGATGCCGAAGAAGACCAGGATCACGCCGGGAACGGCAAACTCCATGAGAATCAGCACCAAACCCGCCACGAACCACATGATGGCGGGCAAGCTTTGAGAAAACCCCAACATGGCTTTTCCTTTCCAAACGGTCGTTATCATCTTTTGCCGTAGCGTCGAACGGTCGCAAGACCCCTCAACAATTCGAAAGCGGGGGCACTATACGGTCAGCGACGCCAAAGTTCAAGGAAATAGGTCGGATCACCTTGATCCGGTTCAATTTTCAACTGCCTGAGTAGTTTGCGCCTTTGTTGACCCCCGCCTTGACAGGCAGACCGCAAACATTATCGTTTTCCATAGTGCCCGGGTATCCTGCTGCAAGTGCCCGGCGGTCGCGCCTGCGGTTTAACACCAAACGACACCGAGCAAGAGATGTTCGATCACCTCGACTCAACCCTGTTGGCCCGAATCCAATTCGCCTTCACGGTATCGTTTCACATCCTTTTTCCCGCCTTTACCATCGGCCTGGCCAGCTGGCTGGCCGTGGTGGAGTGGCGCTGGCTCCGGACCGGAAACCCGCTCTACAGGGAGATCTACCGCATGTGGGTCAAGATCTTCGCCGTCACCTTCGGCATGGGGGTGGTTTCCGGTGTGGTGCTCTCCTACCAGTTCGGCACCAACTGGTCGGTGTTTTCAGACCGGACGGGCAACATCCTCGGGCCGCTGCTCGGTTACGAGGTGCTGACGGCCTTCTTTCTGGAAGCCTCTTTCCTGGGTGTCATGCTTTTCGGATGGCAACGGGTCAGTCCCCGAATGCACTTTGCGGCCACGATCATCGTGGCCGTGGGCACGCTGATCTCCGCCTTCTGGATTCTCTCCGCCAACAGCTGGATGCAAACCCCCCGGGGCTTCCGCATCGGAGCGGACGGCCTTTTCTACCCGACCGACTGGATCGAAATTATCTTCAACCCCTCGTTTCCCCACCGATTCGCCCACATGACCATTGCGGCCTACCTGACCACGGCTTTCGTGGTCGGAGGGGTCGGCGCCTTCTATCTTTTACGCAGACAATTCGTCCGACACGCCCGCATCATGTTCGGCATGGCCATGTTGATGGCGGTTTTCGTGGCACCGACACAGCTGCTCGTGGGGGACATGCACGGCCTCAACACCTTCGAACACCAGCCGGTGAAGGTATCGGCCATGGAGGGATTGTGGGATACCCAGCGCGGCGCGCCCCTGGTGCTGTTCGGCTGGCCGGACGAGGCGGCCGAAGAGACCCGCTACGCCATCGAGCTGCCCAAGATGTCCAGCCTGATTCTCACCCACAGCCTCGATGGAGAGGTCAAGGGCCTCAAAGATTGGCCCAGGGAGGAACGCCCCCCGGTGCTCTGGGTCTTCTGGTCGTTTCGGATCATGGTGGGTATCGGGGTCCTCATGATCCTCACCGGACTCTTTGCTGCCATACTGCACTTCAAAAAACGCCTGTTCGAAACCCGCTGGTTTCAAATCTGGTGCATGGCACTGACGCCCTCAGGCTTCATCGCCGTGCTGGCCGGATGGTTCGTCACCGAGATCGGCCGTCAGCCCTATATCGTCTCCAACGTGATGCGCACGGCCGAAGCGGTATCCCCGGTGGGGGGCATTCAGGTCGGACTCTCGCTGCTGGCCTTTGTCGCCGTATACCTGCTGGTCTTCGGCGCGGGGGTCTATTACATTATCGGCCTGATCCGCAAGGGACCGGACGTGGACACCAGCGAAAAGGGCGATGGCCGAAAGCAGGGAAGGCCGGCCCTTGTGGGCCGCCTTGCCTCGGAGTGATCCCATGCGCGACGCCTCCGCCGAACCCCAAGCATTCCGCATCAGGAGAAGATCATGTTCAATCTCGAGACGTTTATCGACCTGCCCCTCGTGTGGTACGGTCTGATTGCCACGGCCATCTTTCTTTATGTCCTTCTGGACGGCTTTGACCTGGGCATCGGTATTCTCTTCCCCTTCGCGCCGTCGGACAAATGCCGCGACCGCATGATGGGGTCCGTGGCGCCGTTCTGGGACGGCAACGAAACCTGGCTGGTGCTCGGCGGCGGTGGGTTGTTCGCGGCGTTTCCATTGGCCTACGCGATCCTGATGCCGGCGTTCTACATGCCGGTGATCATCATGCTGCTTGGCTTGATTCTTCGTGGCGTTTCCTTTGAGTTCCGCTTCAAGGCCCATGGCCCTTCCCGACGCCTCTGGGACGCCACATTTCATTTCGGCTCCCTGGCAGCCGCTTTTGCCCAGGGCACCATCCTGGGCGGCTTCGTACAGGGTGTCTCGGTCCAGGGCCGCGCTTTCTCGGGTGAACCTCTGGCCTGGCTGAACGCCTTCAGCGTCATGACCGGCCTGGCCCTCGTCTTCGGCTACGCCCTGCTGGGCGCCGCCTGGCTCATCATGAAAACCGAAGACATCACCCAGGATTGGGCACGCCGCTGTGCCGTCTATCTGATCGGTTACGTGGCCTTCTTCATGGTCCTGGTCAGCATTGGCATGCCGATCATGAACCCGCAAATCCGGGCACTGTGGTTCAGTCTGCCCAACTTTCTCTATCTGCAAATCATGCCGTTTTCTTGTGTGGTCCTTTTTATCCTGCTATGGCGGGACCTGCACCGCAACCATGAAAACCGACCCTTCTTCCTGGTCCAGGGCGTCTTTCTCATGAATTATATCGGGCTGGGCGTGAGCATGTGGCCTTGGCTGGTGCCGTTCGAGGTCACTTTCCGGCAGGCGGCCGCCGCACCCCAATCCCAATCCCTGCTGATCGTGGGCACGGTCATCCTGCTGCCGGTGATACTGGGCTATACGGCATATTGCTACTATATCTTCAGGGGCAAGAGCTCCCATGAGATCCATTACTAGTCGACGCAGGCAGTGGCTCTGGTTCGCGGCCCTGTGGTGTGGCGGTCTGCTTTCGACCGTTCTTCTCGCCTATGGCATACGCTGGTTGATCTATCCCTGATCCAGAACCTCACGGATCGCTTCGGCGATCTCGTTTCTCACGATGGGCTTGAAAATCACCTTTCGGATGCCCAACGCGGTCAACTCCTCGGCAGACATCCCCTTACTGAAACCGGTGGCCAGGATAACCGGCATATCCGGTCGGATATTCAAAATGGCCGCGGCCAGCTTGTCGCCGGTGAGATCGGGCATGGTCAGATCGGTGATCACCAAGTCGAAATCCTCTTTGCGGTGTTCGAAGCAGGCCAATGCTTCGATGCTGCTCGAATGGCCGGTCACACGATAGCCCAGCTTTTCCAGCGTTCTTTTGCCGATCTCCACGAGCGGCGCCTCGTCATCGACGAAGAGGACCCGCTCGCTCCCGCCGGGCAACTCCTCGAAGCGCGCGTCGCGCTGCGTCTGGGACTCGCCCGACATTTTGGGCAAATAGACATCGAAGGTGGTTCCCTTGCCCGGCACGCTCTCCAGCGCAATGGCACCTTTGGCGTTTTTGACGATGCCGTGGACCACGGACAACCCTAATCCCGTGCCTTCGTCCTTGGGTTTGGTCGTGAAAAAGGGATCGAAGATGCGATCGATGACGTGGGACGGCATGCCGGTTCCGGTGTCCGACATCTGCAACCGCACATAGGCGCCGGCCGAAAGATCCACATGATGGGCGGCAAAGGCCTCGTCGACCTGGCAATCCTCTATCCTGACCGTCAGGGTCCCGCCTTTCTCCTTCATGGCATAGCCGGCATTGGCGGCCAGGTTCATGACGATCTGATGAATCTGGGTCGGATCGGCCAGCACCCGGCCGTCGGAGAGCAGTTCCTGGCGAATGGCGATGGTCGCCGGCAGGGAGGCACGGATGAATTTCAACGCCTCTTTTATCAGGGGCTTGAGATGCAGAACATTGACCTCCTGGCTAGACTGGCGGCTGAAGGTCAGAATCTGGCGGACTAGGTCGCCGGCGCGCCGCCCGGCCTGTTGGATTTTGCCCATGTAGGTCCGCAGGGCGTCAACCGTTTCGTGGGCTGAGAGTCCCAATTCCGAGTATCCCATGATGGCCGAAAGAATGTTGTTGAAATCATGGGCGATACCACCGGCCAGAGTGCCGATGGCCTCCATCTTGTGAGCTTGGCGAAGCTGCTCCTCGAGACGCTGATTGACGGTGACGTCCCTGGCGCTGACGACAAATCCGGCGATGGCCTGCTTCTCGGGGTCGATATAGGGGAAATAGTTAACGTCCAGACAGCGTTGCTCGCCACCCCGCAGGGTGATCCAGGTCTGATAGTGGACCTCCTCACCGCCGAGGCAACGCTCCGCCATAGGTCGGGTGACCCTGGCAAAATGGTCTTCGCCCACGGCCGCGGCGATGGTTCGGCCGATGAGCTGGTCGGCCGATTTGCCGAAAAAGCTGTGATAGGAGTTGCTCACCGCTTGATAGACACAATCGGCATCCACCAGTGCCAGCAGGTCACCGGTGTGGGAGACGATCTGCTCATAATGGCGCAGGATCTTCTCAGTATGCTTCTGTTCGGTGATCGATTCGATGTTCCCGACGACAGCCGACGGCCGGCCCTGTTCGTTGAAACGGATGGTCATCCTGGCCCGGTACCAGTCGTAGCTGCCGTTCCGGCCCATGAACCGCAACTGATAGTTTCGGTCCGAGGTGTCGCCCGGCTTGTGGCGAAGAATATCCCGGCTGATGCGATTGAATTTTTCAAGGTCATCGGGGTGAATTCTTTCTGCGACCCATGCGGGTCCGCCTTCGATGAAGCGATCGGCCTGAAAGCCGGTAACCGTTTCGATATACGGACTGACATATTCGAACCGGCGCGATGCGAGGTCCACTTTGAATAAAATGGTCTTGGAAAGATGGAGCGTCTCCTCGGCCAGGACCTGGGCCTTGCGAAGCCGGGTGATATCCCGCGCCTCGACCACCAGCCACTGCAGCTTGCCCGAGGCGTCCAGGAAGGGATTGATCGAAACGTCGATGTGGCTCTGCTTTTTCCGGTAATTGCGAATTTGGGCGTCGAAACGGGCGAACTGCCCCTGAGCGGCCTTTTGAAAACAACTTTTCAATTCGGCCTGAAATGCTTCATTGCCCTGCGCCCAGGGCGTCTCCCACAACAGCGTGCCGACCACGTCCTCGAGCCGCGCCTCAATAAAGTCCAGAGCTGTTTTGTTCGCCAGAACGAGACGGCCCTCAGGGTCGACGATGCCGGAGAACTCGAAGTGGTGGTCGAGAAATGCCCGCAGCTTCTGTTCGCTTTCGTGCAGCTCGCGGGTGGTCACCTCCTTGACCAGGCAGTAGATCATCAGAAACCAGGCGATGGGCGTCAACGTGCCGATAAAATTTTCGATACGGTCGAAACGGTTGCCGGTTCCAGCATGCCGCCATTCCATGAACAGGCTGAAATGGTATGCGGTCAATAAGATAAGAAAACCGGCCAGCAGATAGCGGGAGTCCTTGTTCAGCGGCAGGCGTTTGAGACCGATGAAGAAAAAAAGCAGGGCGGCGGCGGCCAGACAGGCAATGGCATCGAGGAAGGCGATCATGGTGATCGTCCCTCTTCCCGAGGACGGGTGATGCACCAGACCCAACAGGCTAGAAAAATTGTGCCGGCAAGGTAGCTGAGGTGTTCGAAAAAATTTAATATGGAATAGAGGAAAAACCCTTCGACAATGGTCAACAGCCATCCGATCAGCATGAAGGCAAAGGCCCATATAAATAGATAGGCGGCCTCGTATCTTTTCAGCTTGGCATAGTTGCCGCGCACAAGAACCAACGCCCCCACCCCCAACAGGAGCATTAGCAGTTCATTTTCCTGGAACATGATGACCTCCCCGCGGAACCCGATAGGGCCTTCACCGTCCGTTTGCCGGTCTATGACATGCCATTACCGTTCCTCCAAATCGATAATTCATTAGTGTCCGTTCACAAATAGGCAAATTTGGTTGAGATCAAGGCGTGCGAAAAATTTTACCGCAGGCATATAGTTGATATTCCGAGGATAAAATTTTGAACAGAACGCAGATATCGGGCAAATTGGCCATTTGTGGATGAGCACTCATTAATAAATGGTCTGCTTTGTGCACTTGTCAACCTCTATTGGGGGTGAATGGCTGTTCGTCGTGGTGATATCGCGCCATCATACCTTGAAACGGCTCACCAGGGCATTGAGCTCTTCGGCCAACTTGGCCAACTCGCTGGAACTCAAATTGACCTGAGAGCTGCTGTTGGACATCTCTCCGGCCGCCTGAGTCACCTCTGCGATATCTCCGGCGATATCCGAGGCCACCGAAGAACTCTGGGCGATGTTTTCATTGACTTCACCGATACCCTGGGAGGCCTGGGCGATGTTGCCGGCGATCTCACCCGTGGTGGTGGACTGCTCCTCAACCGCGCTGGCGATGGTGGTGACCACTTCGTTGACGCTTTTGACCACCCGGGTGATGTTTTCAATCTCGGCAACGGTGCCTCCGGTTGAGCGCTGAATGCTCTCCACACGCTGTTTGATCGCCAGCGTCGCCTCAGATGTCTGACGGGCCAGTTCCTTGATCTCATTGGCCACGACGGCGAACCCCTTGCCGGCCTCACCGGCCCGGGCGGCTTCGATGGTGGCATTGAGGGCCAGCAGATTGACCTGTTCGGAGATGTCGGTGATGGCCTCGACCACCTTGCCGATCTCCTGGGCGGCACTACCCAATTCGCCGACCTGCTCCGAAGCCTTTGCCGTCTGTCCGACCGCCTCTTCCGTTATATTGCGGGCCTTTTCGGTGCTCTGACCGATCTCCCGAATGGTGGCCGTCATCTCTTCCGTGGCGGCCGCCACCACATTGATGTTGCTTGCGGCCTGCTCCATGGCGGCGGCGACCGATGTGATGTTGGCGCTCATCTCCTCGCTGGCGGCGGCCACTGTGGTGGCCTTGGCGGAAGTCTGCTCGGCGCCGGCATTCATCTGCTCGGAAATACCGGCCAGACTGCCGGACGCGTCATTGATACGTGCGGCGTGCTGGGCCATTTCGCGGACGATGCCCTGAATCTTTTCAACGAAGGCATTGAACCAGCGGGCCAACTCGCCCACCTCATCATGGCTCTTGACCGCCAGCCTTTTGGTCAAATCACCCTCCCCTTCGGCCGCGTCCTGCAACCCATGGACGACCTGGTTGAGTTTTACGGCAATCGTGTTGACCACCATGAAAATCAAAATCGTGGCCACCAGGAGGACCACCCCGGTGATGATGAGATTCAAACGGCCCAATTCGTATGCAGCGGCCATGAACTCATCGGTGGGCACACCCACGACGACGGTCCACCCCAACCCCTCGATGGGTTTATACGCGGTTCGCTTGGTGACGCCCTCGAATGTGTACTCGAGCATACCCGATTTGCCGGCCAGCATTTTTTTGCCGAAATCGAAATCGTTCAAATCGAGTTTGAGGACATTGGCCTTTTCGGGGTGGGCAATGACGACACCGTCCTGCTTGTACATAAAGGCATACCCGCTTTGACCGACCTTGATCGTATCCACGAAGGCCTTGTTGAAGGCCGACACGTCCACGACGCTGAACACCACACCGATGACGGCCCCCTTCTCCTCGATCGGTGCCGCCAATGCAAAAACCGGTTGTCCGGTCTGGCGGCTGCGGGTCACCTCGCCGATCCCCAACGTGCCCTTCATGGCCGCCTGAAAGTAATCGCGGTCATCGACCTTGAATTTGCCTGGAAGTTCCGCGTTCGAAGAGGCCACGATGTTGCCGGCGGTGTCGGCCAGGTTGATGTCCTCGTAGTAGCCGTATTGCTCCTTCAGTTTCGCCAGCTGGATGTCGGCCGATTTTCTGGCGGCCTTGCCCATGAAGGTGTCCTTGACCGCGCTGGCGTAAAGCTGCTGCTCGCTCCACGTGGTCAAATCGAGCTTGCGGTCCTTGATCCAGGATTGCAGAATCGTCGCGATTGAATCCGCGTGTTGGTTGAGGTTCTGGGTCAGAACCTCCTCGAGCGCCTGGCTCGAACGGAAATAGGAAACGACCGCGGTCAGTCCCATCCCTACAACGATCAATCCGATAATGGGCACCAGGATCTTGCTTCTAATGGTATTGATTTTCAATTTTTTCATTCATGAATCCTTTATCAAGCGTTTATCAAGCGTTTTCCTTATAATAACAGAATGATGCACTCAGAACAGGTCCGTGTCCACTCCATTGACCACGACATCAAATCCCGGCCGCCACACACCGGCGGAATTACCTGATGATCATCATTGGCACGATCGGGGGAAACTTTAGCCGGAACACATGGCAATCCTGTTGATTGATCCTCAAAATCACCTTGACGGACCATTTTGCCTGCAGCAGTATGAGGCCCGAATTTTGGGCCGTACCATCCCGTTTATGTGTTATCCGTACCCATCAACCAAAGGAGATTTCGATGACATCATCAGGTGCTTGGACAGTTGTACGAAATGGATTCGCATGGGCATGCGTGCTCCTGGCGGGAATGTTCTTCATGTCACCGGCGGACAGCGGCGCCGACTTCAAAAAGGAATACAAGCTACAGGTCAATGTGGGCCCCTCCTTTTACTGGGGAATTGGCGCGAGCAAGTTCGCCGACCTGGTCAAGGAGAAAACCGGCGGCCGGATCCATATCAAACCCTATTTCGGCAGCTCGCTGCTCAAAGGAGCTCAACTCAACTGCGCCCAGATGGTGGCCAAGGGGGTCATCGACTGCGCCTACGAATCGACCATCAACATCTCGCCGGTGATCGGCGAAGCCAATGTGTTCCACCTCCCCTTTTTCATCAACTCCTTTGAGAACCTGGACAAAATGAAGGCAGGCCAGTCCGGCCGGGCAGTCTTCGACGCCATGACCCAGAAAGGGCTTCAGCCCCTGGCCTGGGCGGAGAACGGTTTCCGCCAGGTGACCAACAGCAAGCGGGCCATCCGCACTCCCGATGACCTCAAGGGGCTGCGCATCCGCGTGGTGGGCAACCCGCTGTTCATGGAAACCTTCCGTCAGCTCGGTGCCGATCCGGTGAATATGAACTGGGGCGATGCCCAGACCGCTTTCCAACAGGGGGTGGTCGACGGCCAGGAGAATCCGGTGGGCGTGCTGGTGCCGGTGCAGATCTGGCAGTACCATCGATATGCCACCATGTGGAACTACCTGGTCGACCCGTTGGTGATCTATTGGAACCAGAAGCAGTGGCAGGCCTTCCCGGCCGACATCCAGAAGGCCATTTTGGAAGCGGCCGATGATTCGGGGCGTTTTGAAATCGCTCTCTGCCGGGCCGGCCTGGACGGAGAGAAATCGATCGGCATTCTCAAAAACGAATTCAACTACGAGATGGAAGTACCCAATCCCGTTCAATTCATGGAATCCAAGGGTATGACCGTCACCTTCCTCGACGACGATCAGGTCAAAGCGTTTGCCGAAGCCACGCGTCCGGTCCTGGAAAAATGGACCAAGGAGATCGGCGCGGAACTGGTGGCCAAAGCAATAGCCGACATGGCCCGGTGAGAGGAGCGGACGTGCAGAAGCCCGAATCGATTCGCCTGGACTACTGGATCGTGGCGGTTCTGCTCATGGCCATGGCCCTGATCGCCTTCGTCAATGTGCTGAGCCGCTACTTCGTCAATTTCTCCATCGGCGCCACCGAGGAGATCACGATCAACCTCTTCGTCTGGATGACGGTGGTGGGAACGGGGATCGCCTTTGAACGGGGCGCCCACCTGGGCATGGTCACCTTCTTCAATCTCTTCCCCCGTAAGATGAGACGTCGGCTGGTGGTCTTCAACGCTCTGCTGGGCGCCCTGCTCTTCATCCTCGTCTGCGCATACATGATCCAGGCCATCTACGACGAGATCACCTTCTTCAAAGCCACCAGTGCATCGCTGGGCATACCCGTCTGGCTCTATTACGCCGGCGTGCCGCTCTTCTCGATCTTCGTCTTCAGGGGCATCTACCGGGGCACCGTCAGTCGGTTGGCCGAAATGGACCGGGAGGCGGCATGATGGAAATCGCACTGATCAGCTCGGTCTTCCTGGTGCTCATGGTGCTGGGCGTGCCCATCGGCATCTCCCTGGGCGTGGCCGGCGTGGTGACGATCTACCAGTTCGACCTGGGTATCGAGATGCTGGGGGTCAACTTCGCCTCGGGCATCGCCTCGTTTCCATTGCTGGCCATTCCCTTTTTCGTGCTGGCCGGCGTGATTCTCGATCGCGCCGGTCTGGCGGCCACCATCGCCCGATTTTTCGAACTGCTCGTCGGGAAAAGCACGGGCGGGCTTGCTATGGTGGCGGTGATGACCTGCATCTTCTGGGGGGCACTGTCCGGATCGGGCCCGGCCACCACGGCGGCGGTGGGCATGATCCTGCTGGCCCCCATGATCCGGCACGGATATGACAAGAGCTTTGCCGGGGCCACCATCGCCAACGCCTCGGATCTGTCGATCATCATCCCGCCGAGCATCGCCTTCATTATATACGGCAACATCACCAGCGTATCGGTCAGCGCGCTGTTTATGGCCGGCGTGGTCCCCGGATTGCTCACCGGCGCCGGCACCGTGCTGGTGGCCTACCTGATCTCAAGGCGACGCGGCTATTGCGGCATCGAAGGCCGCGGCAGCGCCGGCGAACTGTGGCAGGCCCTTAAAAAGTCGGTCTGGGCCCTGCTGGCGCCGGTAGTCATCCTGGGCGGCATCTACTCGGGCATCTTCACACCTACCGAGGCGGCCGTGGTGGCCGTCTTCTACAGCCTCTTCGTGGCCGTTTTCATTTACCACTCGATCCACTGGCGCGACATGATCGACATGCTCGTCAGTGCAGCGGTCACCAGTTCGGTGATCATGTTCATCGTGGTCTTTGCCGGCATCTTCACCTGGACGGCCTCGGTCATCGGTGTGATCGACCGGACGGCCGAACTGATCGTGAGCATTTCCCCCAATGCCGTGGTGATGATCGTTCTGGTGGACTTGCTGCTGCTCGCCCTGGGCATGGTGCTCGACGCCATCAGCATCTCCTACCTGCTGATGCCCATCCTGATACCTGTGCTCAAGGCCTTCGGCATCGATCCGGTCTGGTTCGGTGTGATCTTCATCGCCGCCCTGGCCATCGGCCAGGCCACGCCGCCGGTGGGCGTCAACCTGTTCACCGCGGCCAACCTGATCCAGAGCGACATCGACGTGGTGGCCAAGGAGGCCATCCCATACGTGGTCATGGACGTCATCGTACTGCTGATCCTCTCCCTGCTGCCGATTTTGTCCCTCTATCTACCGATCAAGGCCGGGTTGTACGCGCCATGATCGAGTTTGGCCTGTTTGCCCTTATCAAGATCGCCGTGTCCGTTCTCTTCGTGGTCGTGCTGAGCATCATCGCCGAACGGGCCGGTCCGCGGGTGGCGGGCATCATCTCCGGCTACCCCATGGGGGCGGCCATCACCCTGTTTTTCATCGGCGTCGAAATCGGACCCGGCTTCGCCGCCCGCAGCGCGGTTTTCACGGCCGCCGGCCTGGCGGCCACCGTCGCTTTCGTGGCCGGCTATCTGGTGGGCCTGGGCTGGGCGCGCAACCGAAGCCATGCGGGGGCCATCTGCATCTCCGTTTCGACGGCCCTGGCCGCCTATGCCGCGGCCTCTTGGCTCCTCACCCTGCTGCCCATCGGCGCAGGAGGGGCCGCGCTCATCGCGGCGACGAGCATTGCCCTGGCCGTATGGGCTTTCAGAGCCATCGCCGATGTGCCGATCGTCGACAGAAACCGTCTGCGCTTCCGCGTGACCTTAATCCGGGCCGCCTTCGCCGCCCTGGTGATCCTGACCATCACCACGATCGCAAAGGTCGTCGGCACGCGGTGGGCGGGACTCTTTTCAGCCTTTCCCAGCACGGTCCTGCCTCTCCTGGTGATCATCCAGTTCACCTACCACCCGGATCACGTTCGCACGATCATCAAAAACGTGCCACGCGGTCTGCAATCGCTGCTCGTCTATGTGCTGATCGTAGCGGCGACCTACGACACGCTAGGGGTCGCCTGGGGCACTGTCCTCGGGTATGCCGCAGCCACGGTTTATCTGCTCGCCTTGGAATACAGCCGGCACCTGAAATGGCAGGGGCGATCGAAGGTATAAAAAAACGCTCCGGAACCCATTCAAAAGATTCCGGAGCGTGATTTCGATCAGATGCCGGAAATATACCGGCAGATGGGCAAAGCGATCAGCGCGACCGCGGGGCGGGTGCACGCCGGGCGGCTCTCTCCCACTCCTCGACCTCGCCCTCCTCCACCTCTTCCCAACCGCTGATCATAGCCCGCACATGGGCGCTGACCGTATGGCCGGTGGTGGTCATGTAAACGTGAACGATGATGAAGGAAAAGATGGCGAAGGCGCCGGCGGTGTGGATCAGCACCACCGGGTTCAGGGAGAGACCGGCCAATCCCCAGGCGGGCCAGTCGTTGTACATCCAGTAGAGCAAACCAGACACCATCTGAACGGGCAGCAAAAATGCCGCCAGGGAGAGGTAGACCAATCGCTGGAGGGGGTTGTGCTTGGCCTCCTTGCGTTTGGGCACCGGGTGGCTTTCGCCCCGGAAGATACCGTAGCTGTAGTAACGAATCACCTGGAACATCTTGCGCGTCGTTGGGATGTATTGGCGCCATTCGCCCGTCGTGAAGAGCCAAAAAACGAAAAAGGAGAAGGCGATGAGCCAGGTGATCCCAGCGGCGTTATGAATGGTCACGGCCCGATCGAAACCGATCAGTGTGAAGCTGCCATGGACCTCCAGACCGGTCACCAGCAGCAGCACGATGAGCAGCATCTGAAGCCAGTGCCAGAAACGCTCGTAGCGGGTATACAAGTACATATTGATTTTTTTGACGTGTTCCATGCTATTTGCCCTCCTTCCGGCCGCTGGTGAACATACGGGTCAATCCGTGCAGACAAACCCCCACCAGGCTGCCCAACACCACGATCCAGCCAAGGGCGTCCAACGCCGCGAATCGATCACGGCCCGGCATGTAGAAGCCGGTCAGTTTGGCCAAACGGCTGCCGGTGCGCACGTGGCACTCGGTGCACGAAACGGCCTGCTCCCTGGGCGCCACCATGTGGGTGATGGGAAAAACGTAGGTGGTGTCCACGAAGTCGAATTCACCGGAATAGGGAACCTGCAGGGCCTCATGTCCCTTTGATAGAGCATGCTGCCAATCCAGGGTCTTCCAATAGCCGTCAGGACCGGAAAGCATGGGGCCCAACAGCGTTTTATGGACTTTGTCGTAAGGCTGCCGGCCCTCGTGCACCTTGAAGGGAAAGATGCGCGCGTTGGCATCGTCACGGGAGCCCACCGGGTGGCTCACCTGAACCACCGTGCCGGGATCGATCTGGTCCTTTACCGTCACGCTGCTGATGGAGCCGTTGTACCAGAAGTATTCCGGCTGCACATTTTTGGCCCAACGCATCTGCCCCTTGATCGACAGGTAGCTGTCCTTGCCGAATTCGTCCTGAGTTTTATAGGGTTTGCCGTCCTTTAGCTTGCCGGCCTGGGACCAGTCCCAGGACATCTTGGTGGGATTGACCCGGGCGAACTTGGGGATGTGACAGCTCTGGCAGGCCACCTTGTCGGTATGATCGTTGGCTTTGGAGTCGGCCGCATGCGGCTTGTTGGTATGGCACGATTCACAGGTGATCTTAGGCGCCAGGTCATCATCGATCAGGCTCTTGCGATCTGTGGCTGCCGGCTTGGTATAGACCCGGCCGGCGATGTTGTGCAGAATAGTGGTGTGGCAGCGCGTACACTCGAAATTGCGGCCTTCGACCGCCATGTGGACATCCAGGGCTTTGTTGGGATTGGTCAAGGAGGTGTCCAGGTCTCCGTGTTTTACGCCGTCGCCGCCGCCGCCTTTGAAATGGCACTCGCCGCAGTTCTGGCGCTGGGGCCGGACCACGGCCTGAACCGACGATAGAAGATTGGTGCGCAGTTCATCGGCGATCTCCTTTTCCCCAGGATCGTCGGAGTCGGCAAAAGCGGACAGGTCCTCGAACGCCTCGCCCCAGTTCATGGTCTTGTTGCTGTGGCAGTTTAGGCAGTTGATGGTCTTGGCCTCCGTACCCCAGCCCGGATGGCAGCTCAGGCATCCCTTGTCCTGCATCTTGTTGGCCGAGATGCAGAAGTTGTTGATCGAGTCGCCGCCTTTGCCGTGGACGCTGCCATCCTCGGTCTGGTAGGCCTGCCAGGTCCAGTGGATGGTCTTGTGGATCTGGTCGGCGGCCTCTGTATGGCAGGAGAGGCACGCCTGAGTCACTTCCAGTCCCGAACGGAAATCCTTTTGAAGCGCCTCGATGCGGGAATGGTCGACCGTAATCCACAGATTCTTCTCCTTGGTGGCCTGCTGCGCCATGGTCCGGCCCGGCGCCTGGTCCTGGGCCGGTTCCCTGGCAGCATCGGCCGCAGGCAGGCACAGCAAGGTGATCATGAAAAGGAGCAGTGTTGCGGGCACAATCGCAAGGCTCCCTATACTTGACTTCATGGTTTCCCCCTTTTCTGGGTTGACATGGCGATGGGCACCTATTGCGGCTTTTTGATAGTGTAGCTGCCATCCTTGCCGATGGTCAACTCACCATCCAGATAATAGACGTTTTTGAGCTCCGGACGCAAGTCTTGAACCATATAGTAGGATTCACCGCTGCGGGCGCCTGTGCCGCAGATGAAGACGACCGGTTTGTCGGTTGGCAGGGTCTTGATTTTACCCTCCAATTCATCCACGGGAATGTTGATGGCCGACTTCAGTGTGCCCCGCTTGTACTCGTCCGCATCACGGACATCCACCAGCAGGATCGATTCGGGCGCCTCGGCAAGGATTCGGCGAAACTCGTCGTGATCGATGCTGCCCTCTTCCTGACCTGCCTTGACCGCGCTAACTGTAGCCGTCGACGCAGGCTTCCCGGTATAGGCCGTCCAAGCCGGATAGCCTTCTGCAAACACCTTGACATTGGTGTAGCCCATGGCGATGGCTCTGTCCGCGCTCTTGTGGCTCAACTTGCAATGCAGACCGCCGCAGTAGAAAACCACCAACTTATTCTTGTCTGCGGGAAGTTGCCCTTTAAATTCGTCGAATTGCATGTCGGGAATGCTGACGGCAGTGGGAATGTGCCCCTGGTCATACTGTTTTCGTTTTGGGCGGGAGTCAACCAAAACCATGTCGGTTCCCTTGTCGAGCTGGCTCTTGACCCATTCGGCCGATACCGAAGGGTAGTGAGACTTGACCGACATCCACTTGGGGTAGCCCTCGGCAAACACCTTCACGTTCTTATAGCCCAAAGCCTCGGCCTTGGCAGCGCTCTTGTGGCTCAAGGCGCACTTCAGCCCGCCGCAGTAAAAAATGAGAAGGGTATTCTTGTCGGCCGGCAGCTTGTCGGTCATCTTGGCGAACTGGCTGTCGGGAATGCTCACCGCCATGGGAATGTGGCCTTCGATATATTTCGGCTTGTAAGGGCGCGAGTCGATGAGCATCACGTTCTCCGCCATGGGAATGGTGACGTGCTGCTCGACGAAGGCCGTGTCCACGATCGAGTGGAAGGGTTTGAAAGCGGGCTCGGCTTCCGCACCGGCTTTGACGGGGGGTGCAACGGCTTGCTGGCCTGCGCACGCTGATAAAAAGAGGGATATAATCGCCATAATGAACAGCGTCGCAAAAGTTCGACGTGTCTTCATTCAATACCTCCATCATATGGAAAATTGGGGGGCGGCATATCAAAAATAGACGGCACCGCCCATTTTCGGATAAGACCTGATCTCATCGTCCGCTATTTGCACTTGGCCGGGGTAGGCGAATCGGCCGCATGGTTATGCAGATAGGCGTATATGTCCATCAAGTCCTCTTCGGACAGAGTGTCCCACTCCTGCTTGCAGCCGAATTCCGCGAAGTCTTTTTTTTCGAAGGTTCGGGTCCATTGGGCCTGGGTTTTGGCATCGGGGCTGATTGGCGGTTTGGGCGAATCCACCTCGCCTCGCTCCATGCAGGCCTTGTAGACCTTGCGATAGGTATACTTGCCTTTGCGGTCGTTGCCCTTCTCCAGAGCCAGAGTGATACCCGCGGTTGAGAAAAGAAAAGTGAAAGCGACAATTGTGATAATGGACTTCTTGAACATGGTTCCTCCTTCTATTTCCTTTAAATCAGGTATGGTTTAAAGATCTTCTTCTTTCATTTCAAAACACCAGGTAGCGATCGGATTCCGAAAGGATCTCCACATGTTTGGCCTGTGTTGCGAATTCCACTCGCTCCGCGCCGGGAATCTCTGCCATTCGGGCAGGCAAACCGTATTCTCTGAAGCTGATGTCACAAACCGCCAGCCTGGCTTTGCCGACCAACTCGCCGAACTGGGGGGCCAAAGTCAGCAGTACTCCCCTGCCCGTAAAAAAAAGGCTGATCTGCTTGCCCTTGGCATGGGCGGCCCTGGTAATATTGACCACATAGTCCAGATGACGATCCGAGCTGACAAGAATCCCCAGATGATCTGCCATGTCAAACCTCCCATCGGTGGATACCTACCACCAGCAAACCACCCGGTCGTTCTCGAAAATCTGATCGACCAGGGCCGACCAGTCGATCATTCCTTCGTAGAGCGACACCACCGTGGTCGTGTTGTCCTCCGACATGACATCGGTGATTTTCTCAACGGTGCCGTCCGGATCGGACCTAAGCAGGTGCAATACTTTCATGAATCAACCTCCTCACCGCCCCTTCCTCAAAATGGGATAATCACATCGGCCGCATTGATTTTCCTGGCCAATTCGCTCAGCGTGACATGCCGGAATCCATAATTTTCCACATTGCCTGAATGGTTCGAATAGCGCTCGCCTTTCATTTCGTCGACGAATGCCATATTGTCCCGATAGGCATCGTCCATTGCGACGATTTCATGGTGCAGGACAAACATCTGAACCTCGATGTTTTCCAGCAGCAGCCCGATGCAGGTGCGCAGCCCTTCGTACTGTTGGGCAGGGTCTCTGATGATCACGGCCGCCTTAATCAAGTGTTCCCCTCCAGATAGACCATTCTCGCATCTCATTTTCGCCGCACCCTTTGATCAATAGCGCAAGGTGAGCGATAAGTAGACGTCCCACACTTCATCGATGACCGGTGTCAAGGCGTTCAGGGAAGTGAGATCATCGATTTTAACCGGCTTGCCCAAAGGATTGCCGCTGCCGCTGTATTCATAGTCGTAGTAGCGTCCGCCCAGGGTGGCGAAGAAGTATTCCTTGTAAATCGGCTGGTGCCAGTATGCCTCATAGACGTGACCGCGCACGGCCAGCTTGCTGCCTACCAGGGAATCTTCCGCACCGGTGAAATTGAACCAGTATTTGGTGCCGTAGTTGTATTCCACTCCGAAGCGGCCGCGCCACGGCATGGGGAAAACGGCCCCCAAATAGACCATATAGCCGTCGCGGGACTCCAATTCTCCATTGGAGTTGAGCAGCCCCATGCCCATGAGTTCATAGTAGGGGTTCGCTGACGTCCGCGAGGGGCTGGTATGGCTCCAGGATCCGGACAGGAACAGGTCGATGTCCTTGTCAAATCGCTCGGACAGATTGGTGCGCAGCAGCAGGGAGAGGGCATCCCAATCGCCGATCTCTGTGGAGGGCTGCAGGCGGCTGATATAGCCTCCGCTGTTGGGCGTAAAAAAGAATTGATCGCCGGTTTTGCTCACGATGAAGGGCATGACGCTCAGACCGGTGAAGCCATCGGTGATGTCCCAGGCGTGGGCATAATTGAGAACGGCGCTCGAAGAGCCGTTGTTGAACAAGTCGGCGATAAAACCGAACATATGCACGTCGTCCACGTCGGGTTGCTGGGCATTCAGGGCGTAAGTGTTACCCCAATCGCCTTCGAATCCCACGCCGTAACACAGTTTGAACGCCGCTCCGGGAATCCCGGTGAGATCTTCAAGCCCCAGGGTATAGGAGGCACCGTCGAACTGCCAGTTGATGATCGTGGCCAGGGGCGATCCGCCCTCAAGGGAGTAGTTCTGGTATTCGAGCGGGGGACCCTCTGTTGAAGGGCGCCGGCCCAGCGAAAAGTTGGTCGGAACAGGCCCGAGATCGAATTTGTAGTTGAAATAAGCACGCTCCAGACGGATGGTGTCTCCGTGCGGCAGGCTGGAGGTGTTGCCATCCAGGGTCACATCCCCCAGGCTGCCCTGGTTCACCTTCACCTCGGTGCTGTCGCCGAACACCTTGTATGCGGCCAGACGGCCGGTAAAACTCAGCTCGTCGCTCACCTTGGCGAACATATTGAGGCGGAACTTGTTGGTGAGGATGATGTCGTTGTCCGCGTCGTACTTCTCGGTGGGAGGAATCATGCCGCCGGAGGCCATGGCGGCCATGGCAGCCTGGGCTTGAGCCAGGGTGGCGCCGTTGAATCCGGCTGGAAAATCGGCGAAAAACATATTGGTCAATGCGGCCGGGGCCATCTGAATATCGGTGTAGTGCAGGCTGTCGCCCCGGGTCCTGAGTTCGACACCGAAGGAGAGTTTGTCGGTGGCCGTATGCAGCTCCGCCTTGTTGAGACGGTCGTCGATCTCGTCGATCGCCTCCTCCTTTTCCTGGCTCTTCTTCTCCATCTCGTCGATCTTTTTGCGAACATCCTCCATCTCACGGGTCATCTGGTCCAGCTTTTTCTGCAGCGCATCGACATCGTCCTGGGCGATGCCGGCGGTCGGCAGCGCCGTGCTCAAGAGGAACAAAATTCCGGTAATGTTGACAACCGCCCTTGTCCACCCCTTCAAATGCAATCTCATATCCCCTCCCCTCGTTACGGTCATTCAGTTGATCAAGGACTGACCTCAAGCAATTAGCAACGCATGTGCCAGGCGTCAGAGGAGGTCTGATTAAGTCTCAAGTCATTGTTTATTTTAATTTTTATTTTTTCGATGGAATGCTTGCAATATGGTGGGAATATGTTAATGTTAACAATTGTTAACTTAACAAATTAACATATTAACTTGTCAAGGTTAGCACTGGAGCACACATGGATATCGCCAAATACTGGAAAACCATCGTGGACACCCTGCAGGATGGACTTCTCGTCGTGGACGCCCAAGGCCAGATCCTGGCCGCCAATCCGGCCGCCGAGCGGGTCACCGGCTACACCGTCGACGAATTGGTCGGCCGCTCCTGCCGCATTCTCAACTGCACCGGCTGCAAGATCATCGGCAAAGGACCTGGGGCAAATTGGTGTGGGCTGTTCAGCAGGGGGACCATCAAGGAAAAAAAGTGCCTGATCACCAACAAAGACCGCCGCTCGGTCCATATTGTCAAAAGCGCCTCCGTATTGCGTGACGAAAACGGTGAAATGATCGGTGCGGTGGAAACCCTGACCGATATTACCGAGAAGGTGCGTCAGCAGCAGGAGATCAGCAACCTGCGCAAAACCTTCCACCTGGACGAAGGCTACCACGGCATCCTGGGCAAGACTGACGCCATGCTCAACCTGTTCGAAACCATCGAAAACGTGGCCCAATCCAACACGCCGGTGATGATCATGGGGGATAGTGGGACGGGCAAAGAGTTGGTGGCCCGGGCCATCCACCGGGCCAGCGCCCGCAGAGAAAAGCCCTACATCAAGGTCAACTGTGCGGCCCTGAATGAAAATCTTCTGGAAAGCGAACTCTTCGGCCATGTGAAGGGCGCCTACACAGGAGCGGAACGGGCCCGCGTGGGACGGTTCGAAGCGGCCCACGGCGGCACGCTGTTTCTCGATGAGATCGGGGACATCCCGCCGTCCATTCAGATCAAACTGCTACGAGTACTGGAAGACAAACGAATTGAACGGGTGGGTGACAACCGTCCCGTCGACGTCGATGTGCGCATCGTCACCGCCACCCACAAGAATCTCGAAGCGCTCATCGAAAAGGGTTTGTTCCGGGAGGATCTTTTCTTCCGCATCAATGTCTTTCCTTTGAAATGCCCGTCCCTGGCGGAAAGACGCGAAGACATCCCACTGATCGCCCAAAGCTTTATCCGGCGCAACGCGATCAGCAGCGGCAAACGGATCCTCGGCCTGACGCCAGAGGCCCTGAACCGGCTTTCGACCTATGAATGGCCCGGAAACGTCCGCGAACTGCGGAACGCCATCGAATACGCATTCGTTCTGTGTCAGAGCGGCGGAATCGGTTTGAACCATTTGCCACCTAAAATCGTCCAGGGCGATATCTCGATACCCGGCAACTGTTCACAGGATTCGGCATGCATGGAGGGGCGCGAAGCGCTGCTCACCGTCCTGTGCAAAACCGGTGGCAACCAGTCCGAGGCGGCCCGTTTGCTAGGCGTCAGCCGCGTCACCATCTGGAAGCGGATGAAAAAATATGGCATCGGTGGGAAACCAGCCGGACGCTTTACGGCGTCGTCAAACCTTGGTGGTTGACAACAAATACGTTAGCATCGGTTTTAAAATCATGTCATGCCTCCAGGTGAACGCCAGGGCCGGCACACGATGATGAAAGTCTATTTTCATAATGACTTCTGCCAGGTTTACACCAGCGACCCCGCGGCCTCGGCCGGTCGAATGGAAGTGATCATCGAGGCCGTCGCGCCGTCTGTGGACATTCTCACATGCGACCCGGCCACCGAAGAGGACCTGCGCGCCGCACATCCTGCAAGCCACATCGCTGATATTCGCCGCCGGGGATTGTACGATATCGCCGCTCTGGCGGCCGGAGGGGCCATCCAGGCTGCACAAGCCGGCATGCAGGAACCGAGTTTCGCCTTGATCCGACCGCCGGGGCACCACGCATCAGCCGACAGCTGCTGGGGATTCTGCTTTTTCAACAACATGGCCGTCTCGCTCTGTCACCTGCGCGCTTCGGGCCGCATCGGCTCCGCCTTGATCCTGGATTTCGACCTGCATTACGGCGACGGCACCGTCAACATCCTCGGAGACCAAAGCTGGGTCGACATCCTCAACCCCGAATCCCACCATCGTTTAACTTTTCTAGACCAGGTGCGACGCACCCTGGATGCCACGACGGCCGATGTCATCGCCGTCTCCGCCGGGTTCGACAACCATGTCCAGGACTGGGGCGGACTGCTCACCACGGCTGATTACCGCACCATGGGGGAGTGGGTCCGCGCAGCGGCCGAACGGAACAAGGGCGGCTGCTACGGCCTTCTGGAAGGGGGCTACAATCACGATGTGCTGGGAAAGAATGTACTGGCCTTTTTGGAAGGATTGTCCAGCAGGGAAAATCGCCATGTTCAAAATCAAGCATCTCCGCTATAAGCTGCTGTTCAGCTACGCCATCCTCTTCATTCTCTCCATTTCGCTGGGTAGCGCGTTCATCTATCATCTGGTCCGCAAAAGTATTGAATCCAATATCGAACGCGAACTGAACAACACCACCAACACCATCCTCAATCTGGTCCACACTTCGGCCACGGTCTCCATTAAAAACCATTTGCGCGCCGTCGCCGAAAATTCCCTTGAACTGGCTCGCTATTACCACCAGAAGTCCCTCGATGGCCTCATCACTCCCGAGCAGGCTCAAAAGCAGGTGGCCGAGTTAATGCTCAACCATACCATCGGCGAATCGGGCTACATCTATTGCATCGACAGCGAGGGCGTCGTCAAGGTGCACCCGGAAACGGCCCTGATCGAAAAGAGCGTTGCGGACTTTCATTTCATCAAGGAGCAGGTGAGACGCAAAAAGGGATACATCGAATACGACTGGCAGAACCCGGGAGAAAATCTTCCCCGCGCCAAAGCCCTTTATATGCTCTATTTTCCGCCCTGGGACTGGATCATTTCGGTGTCGAGCTACCGCAGCGAGTTCAAGAATCTCGTCAATGTGGAAGATTTTCGCAAAGGCATTCTGGAAATGCGCTCGGGACGGTCTGGATATGCGTTCATCATCGACGGTACGGGAACGGCCATCGTCCATCCCAAGCTCGAAGGGCTCAATTTTTCAAAAGCTGACAATCTACTCGGTCGCCTGACGGAAGAGATGCAGCGCATCAAAACAGGCAAACTGTCCTACTCCTGGAAAAATCCCGATGAGTCCGAAGATCGCTTGAAGCTGGTGATGTTCAACCACATCCCCGAGTACGACTGGATCGTGGCATCTTCGAGCTACCTGGATGAATTCTACGAACCGCTCGAGAGTATCCGCAATCTGATCATCGCCATCGTGGTCGTGACCCTGCTGTTCGTGCTGCCGATCACCACCAAGATCAGCGCCTCCATTACCGATCCCCTGCAACGGCTGATGCGCCATTTCGAACAGGTGGGCGACGGCGATTTTTCCATGCGCATGCAGTCGGCCTCGACGGATGAAATCGGCCAATTGTCCCGATACTTCAACCGCTTCATGACCCAGTTGGAGGATGATCACCGCCACCTGGCCGCAGAGATCGAGATGCGGCGCAAGGTGGAAGAAGATTTAAGAGAGAGTGAAGCGCGCTACCGCTCGGTGATGGAAGCGGCTCCCGATCCGATCATCACCTATGACATGACCGGGCGCGTCACCTATTTGAATCCCGCCTTTTCCAGGGTTTTCGGCTGGACGGCCGAAGAGTGCCTCGGCCGCAAGATGGACCACTTCGTCCCCGAGGAGAATTGGAAAGAGACCACCCGAATGATTCAGGAGGTTCTGGCCGGCAATACGCTCGACGGCACCCAGACCCGTCGTTTCAACAAGGCCGGCGACATCGTGCATGTGAGTATCAGCGGGGCGACCTACCGTGACCGGCACGGCCAGCTGATAGGAAGCGTTATCATATTGAGAGATATCACCAAATCTGAACTGCTTCAGAAGCAGGTCATGGAAATCGCCGACCGTGAGCGGCAAAAAATCGGACAGGACCTGCACGACGATTTGTGCCCCCATCTCATCGGCATCGAGGGCTTGGGTTCGGCCCTGGCCGCCGATCTGAAAGAGGATGGATCGCCGCATGGACAACTGGCCGATAATATCGTGAGGTTGATTCGCCAGGGCATCGAAAAAACCCGAAGCCTGGCCAGGGGGTTGTGCCCGGTGCACATGGTCGCCCACGGGCTTGAAACGGCGCTGCAAAACCTGGTCGACCATACGGCGGCGGTCAGCCGCATCGACTGCCGTTTGCGCTGCAACAGCGCTGTCTCCTTAAAGGACAATACAGCGGCCACCCACCTCTTTTACATTGCCCAGGAGGCGGTCAACAACGCGGTCAAACATGCGGCCGCGAACGCCATATCCATCGATTTGGATCATCTTAACGGTACGATTCGACTGCGCATCAGGGACGACGGTAAAGGCATATCATCGACCAAGCCAAAAACAGGCATCGGATTGCAAATCATGCAGTATCGTGCCAGAATGATCGGCGCCGGCTTCACCATTGAAAGGGGCGAAACAGGCGGCACCGTAATTCAGGTATCGCTGAGCCAGGAGGCGCTGCCGACCGGCGATTGTAATCCGGAACACATATAGTCATATGAAACGCAAAATCCTCATCGTCGACGACCATCCTGTATTCTGCCTGGGGATGAGCCAGCTCATCAACAGGGAAAAGGATTTGGAAGTGTGCGGCAGCGAAGACAGCGCGCCCAGAGCGCTCCAAGCCATCGACCGGCTCAAGCCTGATCTGGTGATTGCGGATATCGCATTGAAGGAGAGCAACGGCATCGAATTGGTCAAGGAGATCAGGCGCCGCTATCCTCAAATGCCGGTGTTGGTGCTCTCCATGTACGATGAGTCCCTTTACGCGGAAAGGGCGCTTCTGGCCGGCGCCCGCGGCTATGTCATGAAGCAGGAAGCCATGGTCCAGGTCGTCGAAGCACTTCGCAAGGTGCTCAAAGGGGAAGTATACGCCAGCGTCAGTGTCAAAGAAAAAACCTTCCAACGTCTCGTGGCCCAGCGCGACCCACTCCAAAAGTCGCCCATCGATCTGCTCACCGACCGGGAGCTGGAGGTCTTCCATCTGATCGGTGAGGGTCTTTCCACCCGCGACATCGCCGAACGGCTGCACCTGAGCGCGAAAACGATCGGCACCTACCGCGAAAACATCAAGAACAAGCTCGGCCTTCAGCATTATGCCCAACTGATTCAGACAGCGGTCTTCTGGTCCCGCCAGGCGCAAAAATAGCGCCAAGCCAAACATTGGGTTTTAAACATAGCCTGCTTAAGCCCATATCCTATTCCAATTTCGGCTGCCAACCGATTGAAACCGGCCGAACAGACGGATAACCTCGTGTGAATCTCATCATCCAGGCGACACGTCCCTGTCGACTGGAAACGCCCTTGAGGCCCGGGAGATCACATTGCGCCCTTTCAGGAGGAAAAAAGCATGGATGAATCTAATGTCAATTACGATGTCTTGAGCCCCGTAAAGTTCCTCGACCGTACGGCAGCGGTCTATCCGGAAAAAACGGCGGTCGTCTATGACGGCATCCGGCGCACCTGCGGGGAATTCAGCGCCAGGGTGAACCGTTTTGCCAATGCCTTGAAGAAAAACGGCATCGGCAGGGGCGACAAAGTGGCCTTCATATGTCCGAGCACGCCCCCCATGCTCGAAGCCCATTATGCCGTGCCCATGATCGGTGCGGCGCTGGTGAGTGTCAATATCCGCCTCTCCACCAACGAGGTAGTCTACATCATCAATCACTCGGACGCCAAGGCCGTGTTTGTGGACAACGAGTTTGCCCGGCTCATCCAACCGGCCCTGGATCAACTCGAAAAGGTCGACTTCTTCGTCAATATCTGTGACACCTCTGGTGACATGCCCTTGCCGGGCATCGATTATGAATCGTTTCTGGCCACCGGTTCGCCCGACCCTGTGGCGATCGCCGTCGAAAGCGAACGCGACGTGGCCACGATCAACTACACCAGCGGCACCACCGGGCTGCCCAAGGGGGTGATGTACCACCATCGCGGCGCCTATCTGAATGCCGTTGGAGAAATCCTCGAAGCGCATCTGGACAGCAGTTCGGTCTACCTCTGGACCCTGCCCATGTTTCATTGCAATGGATGGTGCTTCACCTGGGGCGTGACGGCCGTGGGCGCCACCCATGTCTGTCTGCGGGCCGTGGAGCCGAACAAGGTGTTTGCACTCATCGACAGCGAAGGTGTTTCCCACATGTGCGCCGCGCCCACCGTATTGATCATGATGTCCAACTACCCCGGCGCCAAGGATTTGAAATTCAATCGTAAAATAGAGATCATGACCGCCGGGGCACCGCCGGCCTCGAAGGTGATCGAAAACGTCGAGGCCATGGGCGCCAACATCACCCATACCTACGGGTTGACGGAAGTATTCGGCCCCCACAGCGTCTGCGCCTGGAAACCCCAATGGGATGATTTGCCGCCCGAAGAGCGGGCACAGCTCAAATCCCGTCAGGGAGTGCCTTATATCACCACCCAGTATATGGATGTGGTGGACCCCCTCACCATGCAGCCGGTGGCGAGGGATAGACAGACCATCGGTGAGATCGTCATGCGCGGCAACAATGTGATGCTCGGTTATTATAAAGACCCCAAGGCCACCGAGGATGCGTTTCAAGGCGGCTGGTTCCACAGCGGCGATCTGGCCGTCATGCACCCCGACGGCTATGTGCAGATCATGGATCGAAAGACGGACATCATCATCAGCGGCGGCGAAAACATCTCCACCGTGGAGATCGAAAGCGTCATCTTCCGCCACCCGGAAGTGCTGGAGGTGGCCGTCATCCCGATTCCGGATGAAAAGTGGGGCGAGGTGCCCAAGGCCTTTGTGGTCCCCAAGGCCGGCGCCCATCCCACCGCAGAAAACATCATCGACTTCTGCAAGCAGAATCTGGCCCGCTTCAAAGCGCCCAAGGTCGTGGAATTTGGTGAGCTGCCCAAGACAGCCACCGGAAAAATCCAGAAATTCAAACTACGGGAGAAGGAGTGGCAGGGGCGCGCACGACGGGTCAACTGATGTGTCTATCCACAAATGGCCAATTGACCCGATATCTGCGGTATGCGCCGCACCTGCCATCAGGCGGGCCCGGCGGGATTGGCGGTCAACTCCCTTTTCAGATCGAGCCCATATTTGCGCATGCGGTTCCACACCGTCACGCGGTTAATTCCCAAAAGGTGTGCGGCCCGGGTCTGATTGCCGCCGGTGGCCTGCAGGGCATCGATCAATTCCTGCCGCTCCCGGCGTTCCCGATGGCTGCCGGGAACAGGCACGCTCACGGCCGGCGCATCGGCGGCGAACATCTGAGGCGGCAGGTGCGAGATGTCCAGGGACCCCTTTTCGGCGATGGTGAACGCATACTGCAGGACACTCTTCAATTCCCGCACATTTCCGGGAAACGCATAGCGCATCAGGCTGTCCATGGCTTCTTTATGGATGCCGCTGATGGGTTTGCCGGTCTTGTATTTCAACCGCTGCATGAAGGTCTCCACCAGCAGCGGAATATCTTCTCGTCTCTCCCGCAACGGCGGCAGATGGATGGGAATCACGTTGATCCGGAAATAGAGATCCTGTCTGAAGCCGCCCTGGGCGATGAGCGAAAGCAGGTCTTTGTTGGTGGCCGTGATAATCCGCACATCCACCGCCCTCGATTGATCGTCGCCCACGCGCTCGAACTGGTGGGTCTCCAGGACGCGAAGCAGTTTGATCTGAATGGGCAGGGGAATGTCGCCGATCTCGTCGAGGAACAGCTCGCCACCGTCGGCGCTTTCGAAGCGTCCCTTGCGGTCGCGGAACGCCCCTGTGAACGAGCCTTTGACGTGGCCGAACAGTTCGCTTTCCAGCAGGGCGGCGTTCAAGGCCGCGCAATTGACCTGAACGTAAGGCCCGGTGGATCGAAGGCCCCGGTCGTGGATCGCCCGGGCGACCAGCTCCTTGCCGGTTCCCGACTCTCCCAGGATGATCACCGGTGCATCGCTGCGGGCCGCTTTTTCGATGATGCCGAAGACCTTTTGCATTTGGGGCGAGCGGCCGATGATGCCGCAGTACCCGTCGGTCTCGTCGAGCTGGCGGGATAAAAAGGCCACGCGCTTGTCCAGGCGATCGAGTTCGCTGATATCCGTCAACGTCTCCACCGCCCCCATTATCGTACCATCCTCGTCATAGAGTACCGAGGCATTCTTGAGCGCCAGCATAGCCGTACCGTCCTTTTTGACGATTTCACAGCGGCACTTGCGAATATCGGAACGGGGTTGCTCGAACAGGGTGCACCAGCCCCGACCGTCGTCTTTGATGGCCTTCTCGCAGGCGTCGCACCTGAGCAGGCGACACGACTGGCCGGTAATCTCCTGGGCCGTATAGCCGGTCATCTCTTCGAAAGAGCGATTGGCCGCCAGAATCCGGCCCTCCTTGCTGATAATCAAGAGGGCATCGTTGAGGGTGTCGATCACCCTCCCCCAGTATCGGTTGATCTCGATGTCGTTCATCGCCGCCACCCTGATGACAAAGTGATAATCCGAGCGTTTAAACAGATGTTAAAAATTTCAACAACTATTATACTATCATTTAAACATTCAAAACGCAAAACCGTTTACCCGCAAATTCCCATTTTAATTACAGATACATAAAAATTAATACGATTCGCACGGCCTGGCATGCATCTTGAGAAGGCATCCAAGACGATCTTTTAACCGTTTCACCGCGAGCGTGTTTGGATGAACGGCTTGTATGAACGGACGGCCTGCGTGAACGAACCGAGCGATGATGAGGGCAAGGGGGAAACCATCCAGTTAAGTCTTGTCGATGTTCCCTGGCCGATCAGCATCTTGAAATGCAATCAGCAATTGGTGCAGATGCCGGTCGGTGCAACCCTCGACGTCACGCTCAAGGATCCGTTCATCAAGGACAACCTGGTGCTGCTGCTCAACGCGATGCCCGGCTTTGCGTTCGACGTCCGCTTCGTCGATGAATGCATCTGTTTGAGCATCACCAAACGGCCCGCATAGCAGAGCCGCTAACATCGAGCAGCGCAGTTTCTTAAATATAAGGAGAAGAGATGGGCATCAGCCGACGCAATTTTTTCAAAATCCTTTCCGTCGCCGGGGCCGCCACCGCGACAGCCGGATCGCCGGCCCGGGCCTGGGTGTCCCAGGCGCCTTCTGAAGCTTACGGCTGTCTGGTTGACCTGACCCGCTGCATCGGCTGTCGCAAGTGCGAACAGGCGTGCAACGAGGTCAACAAACTCCCCCCACCCGATCGTTCGTTCGAAGACCTGACCGCACTGGACCGGAAGCGGCGGCCGGACGAGAAGACGTTTACCGTGGTCAACCGGTACTATTCGGGCATGATCGACGAACGCGACCAGCTCATTCCCACATTTATCAAGCTGCAATGCATGCACTGCCAGGACCCGGCCTGTGCGTCGGCCTGCATCGTGGGCGCACTTTCCAAGCAAGAGAACGGGGCCGTCAACTACGACGTGACCAAATGTATCGGCTGCCGCTATTGCATGGTGGCCTGCCCATTCGAAATCCCGGCTTATGAATACCACGACCCCATCACCCCGAGGGTCATGAAATGCACCTTCTGTTATGAGCGCGTGGCCAACGAGGGCAAGCTGCCCGGCTGCGCAGAGATCTGCCCGGTTGAGGCGATCACTTTCGGCCGGCGCGACACTCTGTTGAAGGTTGCCAGGGATCGCATCGAAGAGAACCCGGGCCGTTACGTCGACCATATCTACGGCGAACACGAAGCGGGTGGCACCTCCTGGATGTACCTTTCGGCCCAGCCCTTCGAAAAGCTGGGTTTCGTGACCCTGCCCGACCATCCCATGCCCCGCCTGGCAGAAACCATTCAACACTCTCTTTACAGCTATCTCTGGTCGCCCATCGTTCTGTTCGGCATGCTCAGCGGCATCATGTGGGCCTTCCGCGGCAAGGGCGAACGCCAGGAAGACCACGAAGGAGGGAATCTATGAGCCATCATCATGCGGCGCCCACCAACAGCAAGTTCTGGACCCCAGGCGTGGTCGCCCTGGCCTTCGTGGCGGCCGTCGGCCTGATCGCCATCATCGCCCGCTATATCGGCGGCATCGGTTACGTATCCAACCTGAGCACGGCCCGTCCCTGGGGGTTGTGGATCGGCGTTGACGTGGCCTCGGGAGTCGCCCTGGCCGCCGGCGGCTTCACCACCGCCTTTCTGGCCCATATTCTCGGCAAACACTACTACGAACCGGTGGTCCGGCCGGCCCTGCTCACCGCCATGCTCGGATACACCTTCGTGGTATTGGGTCTGCTGGTGGACATCGGCCGCTCCTGGGCCATCTGGAAGCCCATGATCTACTGGAACTTCAACTCGGTCCTTTTCGAAGTGGCCATGTGCGTGATGTTTTACCTGAACGTGCTCTACATCGAATTCCTTCCCATGGTGATCGAACGGTTCAAGGGACGGGTGCGCCTGCCTGGCGCCCCGGACGCGCTGAACCGGGCCATCGACGGCCTGCTGGCCGTGGCGGACAAGGTGCTTTCCAAGATCATGTGGGTGTTCATCATCGCCGGCGTGGTGCTCTCGTGCATGCACCAGTCGAGCCTGGGGGCGCTCATGCTCATCGCACCCACCAAACTGCACCCGCTGTGGTACACCCCGATTCTGCCGTTGCTCTTCCTCACCTCGGCCATCGCAGTGGGCTACCCCATGGTGGTGTTCGAGGCCACATTGGCCACCGCCAGCCTGAAACTCGATTCCGAGATGAAGATTTTGACGCCGCTGACCCGCTTCACCGTCTTTTTGCTGGGCATCTACCTGGCCTTGAAGGTGGGCGACATGGTGATCCGCAAGACTTACGTCTACCTGCTGGACGGCACATCTCAGACCAATGCGTTTCTTATCGAAATGATCATCGGCGTGCTGGTGCCCTGGCTGATGCTGCTCTCGCCTAAGGTGCGCCAATCGCGCCGCTGGCTCTTTATCGCCTGCACCATGATCGTGGGTGGCGTGCTGCTCAATCGCGTGAATGTTTTCGTGGTGGGTTACCGCCCGCCGGTCAGCGAAGCCCATTACTTTCCGTCCATCGGCGAAGTCGCCATCACCGCGGGCCTGATCGCCGGGTTGATGCTGATCTATCGCTTTCTCGTCACACATCTGCCGGTCCTCAATAAACCGGAAAAGGAGGTGGCCGCATGATCCCGAAGGTTCCTGCCTGGAACCGGCTCCGCCGGAGGTTGACAATGAAGAATAGAACGTCAGTGGTTCCCCTTGGACTTGTGTTGATGGTCCTGACGGTAGGCTTGGGCATTCAGCTCCCTGCCCGGACAATGGCCGCCGCCGCGCCGCCCGAGACCGCCAAGGAGCCCGAAGCTGCGGCATGGTTCGCCCCCGACCAGGTCGACGCCCAGAAACGCGCCCAGGAAGTGATGCCGTTTGTCGGCGAAGTGCGCGACGAATGCAAGCTTTGCCGCCAGCAGCGGCTCCGCGATGAGGGATTGGGCGTCAAGGACCAGGCCCACAGCTACCTGTTGCTCGACAGCCCGATCATCAAACGCACCGAAGACCGCTACAGGCCGGTGCGTTTCATGCACAGCAAGCATGCCGCCATTACCCAGGACTGCGCCTTGTGCCACCACTACCGGCCGGCCGATGAGAGCGCATCGGAAACCGTGCGCTGCTCGGCCTGCCACCAGGAAGCGTTCCGGACGGATCATCCCGAGCGCATCGGCCTGAAAGCCGCCTATCATCAGCAGTGCATAGCCTGCCACGAGGAGATGGAAAAGGGACCGGTCGGCTGCATTGGCTGTCATCAGAAGAACGTACCGGATCACAAGGATCTGGTCCAGCTACCGGACAACCCGGAACCCTCACAGGTAACGTCCGAGTGCCTGCGCTGCCACGAGGCCGCCGGAAAGGACATGCTTTCTTCGGCCCACTGGCTCTGGAAAGGGCCTTCCCCCTATACCCTCAACCACCGCAAGGCGGTCGATCACGGCAAAGCGACAACCGCCGTGAACAATTTCTGAGTGAGCATCATCAGCAACGAGGCTCGTTGCACAAGCTGCCACGCAGGATATGGTTGGAAAGACGCGACCTTCGATTTCACGGACATGACCAAAATCGATTGCCTGGTGTGTCACGAAACCACCGGCACCTACAAGAAAACGCCCACGGGGGCCGGCATGCCCGATCCCAGCGTGGATCTCGTCCAGGTGGCCAAGAGCGTCGGCCACACCACCCGCAAGACATGTGGGGACTGTCACTTCAACGGCGGCGGCGGCGAAGCGGTCAAACACGCCGATCTTTCGCGCCAGCTGTTGCACCCCGAGCGTAACTGCGACATCCACATGGGCGGTTACGACTTTCAATGTGCCGAGTGCCACCGCACCCGCAACCACAAAATCGCCGGCCGCAGCAGCTCGGTACCCGTGGTGGAGGGCAGCCGGGAATGCGAAAACTGCCACACCAACAGACCGCACTATGGCGGCAAACTGCTCGATCACCACCTGAACAAACACTCGGACACCATCGCGTGCACGACTTGCCATGCCCCGGTCTATGCCAAATGCAAGCCCACCAAGACCTGGTGGGACTGGTCCACGGCCGGCGACAAGACGCGCAAACCCCAAAAAGACAAGTACGGAATGGAAGACTACAACTGGATGAAGGGCGATTTCGTATGGAAAGAGTCGGCCAAACCGGTCTACCGATGGTATGGCGGATTCATGAAGCGCGTGCTCCTTGGCGACCGCATGGACATCGACGCGCCGGACGGGGTCAACATCGCCGAACCGGTGGGCTCCATCAACGATCCCAACTCCAAGATCTCGCCCTTCAAAATTATGGCCGGCGTTCAACCCGTGGACCAGGAGCACAAGTACCTGCTCGTGCCCCACCTGTTCCCCCGCGACAAGAACGACACGACGGCCTACTGGAAGAATCTCGACTGGCAGAAAGCCTTTACCGATGGCATGAAAGCGGCCAACATGCCCTACAGCGGCAAGGTCAAATGGATCACGACCCGCATGTTCTGGGGCGTGCAGCACGAGGTGATGCCGGCCCCCATGGCGCTCTCCTGTGTGCAGTGCCATGACAGCCTCAAGGGTGAACGCACCTGCAACCGCTGCCACCAGGACAGCCGGGACGTGGATTTCAAGTCCATCGCCCACAAGGGAACCGACTTCAGCTACATGGCCTCCCAGGGCCGGGATGTAAGCCACCTCATCGGCTCGACCGATTATATCGACTTCAAATCCCTGGGGTACAAGGGTGATCCGATCATCTACGGCGGACGCTTCAAGAAGCTGCCCATGGGGTACAAGGCCCACAAGTAAAATCGGACACGCCGGCGCGGCGCACCCGTGGTCAGCGCGCCGGCTTCCACCAAACCCGAAACAACGAAGGCCGCTCTTTGACAAGGGGCGGCCTTTTTTCGTAGGAGGTATGTTTCATCGCCTTACGCGTCAGGCGGCTTTCCCTCCGGGTCCCATCCGCGGGCCGCATAGTAGTCCGCCATGAGGCGCTTCATCTGTTCTTCGGTGATCACCTTGCCGCTCTCGGGCAGCGCTTCCCGGTGGAATCGCCGGGGCAGCATATCGTCTTCGGGTCGGAGCCCTTCGCGCAGGTTGAACCGGCGGGTGTCGTCACTGACATGGGCGGCGATGTTTCGCATCCCCTGTGCATCCAGATCCAGACCGGTGGTGCCCTTGATCATGGTCCCCAACTGCTCCCACTGGTAGAGATCCCGGTAAAACCGGCACAGAATCAACGTATCGAAGAGAGTCAACCGGTCTTCCCACTCCGTAAAAACGGCGGCCTTGCCCTCGATCTTTTCCGGATCGACGATGCCGGCCAGCTCCGGCTTGTAGAAGGTGGCCCGCAGGTGGCAGGCGCCGCGGTCAGAAGAACCGTAGGCCAGTCCCATTCCCTTGAGCACACGCGGATCGTATCCGGCCGGCTCCAGACCTTTGACGTGAATGGCCTGGTCCGCCATGCCCCATGCGTCCGCGGCCGCGCGAATCCCATCGGCCAATATCTGGCCGATATCCTTGCGGTATGCGATATCGGCCAGCAGCTGGGCGATGGCATCCACGTCGCCGTAATCGATGCCGCGATCGATGCGCCCCTGACGGGCGGCCTCGATGGTCAGGGCGGCCAGATTACCGGCGCTGATGGTATCCATTCCCAAGCGGTCGCAGATGTCGTTCAGATAGATAATCTCCTCGATGCTATCGATCTCGCACAAGCCGCCGAAAGCGTAAATAGTCTCATACTCCGGGCCTTCGACCTGCAAGCCGGCATGACGCCCCTCCTTGACCGTGGAAAGGCGCCCACAAGCCATGAAACATTTCAGACACGCATGGGGCTTCACATCACATCGCTGATGCAGGGCGTCGGCGTTGATCTTGCTGGCCCCTTCGAAACGCCCCTTCTGCCAGTATCGGGTGGGAAAGCCCCCGGCGTTGTTCATGACATCCACCAGCATGGGGGTGCCTTTGGTCTTGTAAGCGATCACGCCGGCGTTCCCCTTGCCTTCGACGGCCAACTCCTTGGAAAAAGCGCGCACCAGGGCATCGTCGGCAAAGGTTTTCTTGCGTTTGCCGTGGAATGCGATGGCCTTGATCTTCTTGGCGCCCAGGATAGCGCCCACCCCGGTCCGACCGGCGCTGCGCCAATAGTCGTTCTCGATGACGGCAAAGGAGATGAGGTTCTCCCCGGCCGGACCGATGCAAACGACGCCGCAGCTGCCCGCGCCGGGACGGTTCTCCTTGACCCAGGCCTTGACGCGATCTTCGGTTTGATAGGTGTCCAGGCCCCAAAGCGCTTCCGCGGAATGAAAGTAAACGGTCTCTTCGCAAATCTCCAGCCAGATCGGCGCATCGGCGGCACCGTGGATCACGATGGCGTCGAAACCGCAAGCAGCGATGTTTTCGGCGACGCGTCCGCCGGAATAGGATTCCGAATAGAATCCGGTTTGCGGCGACTTGGAAAAAACACCGTGACGGCACGACCCCCAGATACTGCTGCCGGCCACCGGGCCGGCGGCAAAAATGATGTGGTTGTCCGCCGAGAGTGGATCGACACCCGGCGGATTGTGCGCCAGCAGTAAATGGGTGGCGAGCCCTTTGCCGCCCAGCGTCTGGGCCAGGACCTCGTCCGAAATCATCTGCAGTTCAAAGGCGCTTTGGGTCACATCGACCCTGAGGGCCATGTTATAAAAACCGAACATGACGGCATCTCCTTCCTTTGGAACCCATCCATTTTTATTTTCCACCTCGCCGATGGCCGCTGTCGCTGCCATGACGCATAATCCCCGATGGCCGGAGCGCTCGCCAGACCATCTCTCAAAGCACACTCAGATAAATCTGTTCTGCATCTTTCTGCGCCATCACCCGGGGATTGTTGGCCAGCAGACGCGTGACCTTCATCACGCCCGCGGCCAGCATAGGGATATCCGACTCCTTGACGCCGAAACGACTCAAGTGCTTGGGAATCTGAAGGTCCGCGGCGAGCGTGCGAAGCGACTTGACCGTCGCCAGGGCCATGTCGCGCTCGCTCAACCCATCGGTGCACTCTCCCAGCAGGCCTGCCATCCGGGCAAACTTTTTCAAATTGCCGAGCATGTTGAACTCCATGACCGATGCCAGCATAATACTGTTCGCCACCCCGTGGGGAATATGGAACTCCGCCCCGATGGGATAGGCAAAGGCGTGCACGGCGGTGACGCCGGCATTGGCGAAGGCCATTCCGGCCAGCAGGCTGCCTTCGAGCATGCACGAGCGCGCCGCCAGATCCTGGCCGTTGGCATAAGCGGTGCGAATATTGGCCGCGATCAGCTCGATGGCCCGGCAGGCCAGCATGTCGCTCATGGGAAAGGCGTTCCTGGAGGTAAATGCCTCTACCGCGTGAATCAAGGCATCCATGCCGGTGGCGGCGGTGACTTGGGGGGGCAGATCCAGCGTCAGAACCGGATCGAGAATCGCGACCGAAGGAATCAGGTGGGGGCTCACGATCCCCTTTTTCAGCTTTTCCGCCTCATCCGAGAGGATCACGATGGGCGTCACTTCGCTGCCGGTGCCGGCCGTGGTCGGCACGATAAGGGTCTTGCGTCCCGGTTTGGGCACCAGATCGATGCCGAAGTAATCGGTGAGCCGGCCCTCGTTGTCCACGAGCAGGGCCGACGTCTTTGCTATGTCGATGGCCGATCCACCCCCCAGGCCGATGACCACCGGGGCCCCGGCCGCACGCAAGGCATCGATCGCCTGCTGGGCGACATCCAGGTTGGGATCGGGAGTGACCTGGTCGAAGCGCGAAAAGGCGATGCCGGCGGCACCGATAATTTCTTCCAGCCGCCCGGCGATGCCGGCCTGCACGATCCCCGGATCGGTGACGATCATGACCCGATCAAAGCCCAGGCGCTTGATCTCGCCTGCGATCTGATCAAGGCAGCCGGGACCCATCACGATTCGGGGTGTGGTTTGAAAGAGATGGATCGCATTCATGGTGATTTCCTTTCTCGAAAAATGATACCCGTTGCGTTTACCTTCAAACACTCTATGGTCCAGGTCAAACCGCCAGGTATTTCTTGTGCACCTGGTCTTCCTTCTGAAATTGACTGACACTGCCGGTATAAACCACATGGCCCTTGTCCAGCACGACCACGCGGTCCGAAACAGCCAGGGCGAACTTCAGGTTCTGCTCGGACAGCAGAATGGTCGTGTCGGCGGACTTCAACTCCAGGACCAGGCGTTTCATATCGCCGACGATCACCGGCGAGAGCCCTTCGGAAGGCTCATCGAGCATCAGCACATCCGGATTGCCCATGAGCGCCCGGGCGATAGTCAGCATTTGCTGCTCACCACCCGACAGGGTGCCGCCCAGCCGTTCGGACATCTCGGCCAGAGCAGGGAACTGGGCAAACACCGAATCCAGATTCCAACGGCCGTGGCGGCCCGGTATGCGCCCCAGTTCGAGATTTTCGCGCACGCTGAATGGCCCCAGGATGCGGCGGTCTTCGGGCACGAACCCCAACCCCATGCGGGCCATCTTGTGCGCCGCCTGGCCGGTGCAGGTCTTGCCCTTGAATTCGATCGTTCCGGTCCGGGGAGGCGTGAGACCGATCAAGGAGCGGAAGGTCGTGGTCTTGCCGACCCCATTGCGCCCCATCAGACAGACCGTCTCACCGGGCTCCACATCGATGCCCACATCGAACAGAATGTGACTGCGGTCATAAAAGGTGTTCAGGCCGACGGCTTTGAGAATGCTCTCCATTAAAAATCTTCTCCCAGATAGGCGGTGATCACCTGCTTGTTGGCGCGGATCTCCTCGGGCGTCCCTTCGGCCAGCAGGGCCCCTTGCTGCAGGACCCGCACGACCTGGGCGATGCCGAAGACCATGTCCATATCATGCTCGATGAAGACCAGCGTCAGGTCGTAGCTCTTCCAGAGCTGCTTGATCAGGTCCCGGGTCTGCTGTCGCTCGTCGGGTGACATGCCCGCCGTGGGTTCGTCGAGCAAAAGCAACTTGGGCTTGAGGGCCAGTGCGATGCCGATATCGAGCAACTTCTGATCGCCGTGAGCCAGTTCAAAGGCCGGCCGGCCGGACTGGCCGTCCAGACCGAGACTGTCGAGAATCGCGTGGGCCTCGTCGGTGGCACGTTTGAAATCGGCGACATGGCGCCAATATTTGCGCGTCTCACCCAATTTGGAGAGGCAGGCCACGCGAATGTTGTCCAAGACGGTTTCTTCCGGAAAAATGGAAGCAATCTGAAAGGCGCGTCCGATGCCCCTGGCCACGATCTGCTGGGGCGGTTTTCCGACGAGATTCTCTCCCTGAAACAGAATGGCCCCGCGGTCGCAGAGCAAATGGCCCGTGATCTGATTGAACAGGGTGGTTTTGCCCGCGCCGTTGGGGCCGATGATGGCTGAAATCTCTCCGGGCATCACGGAAAACGAGACATTGGAGGTGACCCGCAGTCCGCCAAAGGCCTTGTCCACCGCATCGAGTTGCAGCATGGGTGTCATGGTCACCTCCCCACACCGGTTTTGGTCAGAAGAGATTTGGCGCGCATCGCCTCACCCACCACTCCCTTGGGGAAAACGAGCACGATCACCATGATGATAATGCCGATGATCAGCGACCAATATTCGGTGTGCGCGCCGACCAGATCTTCGATCAGAATGATCACGGTGGCGCCCACGAAGGGACCGAAGAACTGGTTGATGCCGCCGAGCACGGACATGAGGATCACCTCTCCGGAGGTCGTCCAGAACAACATGTCGGTGTGGATCGAGCCGTCCACCCCGGCCATCAAGGACCCAGCCAAGGCGCTAAAAAAAGAAGAGATGACGTACACCCGCAGCTGGTTGCGCCGCACGCGCCGCCCCAGAAAACGCACCCGATCGGGGTTCTGCTGCACGCAGCGCAACACCAGGCCGAAGGGACTGAAGGCCATGCGCTTGAGGACCCATATGGAAAGCATCACCACGGCCAGCACAAAGAAGTAATAGACCGTGCCACTCTCGAGGATGCCGGGCGGTATGATCCCCTGGATTCCGTCGTCCCCACCGGTAAAATCATACCATTTGAAGGTGATCTGCCATCCGAGCTGGGCGAATGCCAGGGTGAGCATGGTGAAATAGACGCCCCCGACCCGGATCACCAGCAGCCCCAACAGCAGGGCCAGCGCCGCGGCGGCCAGCACCCCCAGGCCCATGGCCGGCAGGTACCACTGACGGCCCAGATGTTCGACCATCAAGCCCACACTGTAAGCCCCCAACCCGTAGTAGAGCGCTTGCCCCAAGGAGAGCATGCCCGTAACCCCCCAGAGCATATTGAAAGAGACGGCGAACAGGCTCCAGATCAGGACATGGCAGGCCAGATTCACCTGGTAGGACGATGTGGACAGGACCGGCACCAGAACGAAGATCAGCACAATCAGCGCCCACAGGGACGCCGCCTTGAGATTACGTGTGGCCAGATTTGTCATACCTTCCTCACCTTGCGCGCAGCAAAGAGCCCCTCTGGTTTAAAAATCAACACGACGACCATCACCAGAAAACTGAACAGCGTGGCCCATTGGGGCACGACTGCTACGGCAAAAGCATTGACCTCACCGATCAGCAGCGCGCCGAACCAGGCGCCCCAGAAATTGCCCATGCCACCGAGCACCACCACGATCAGCGAATCGATGATGACCTCGATCCCGGCGCCCGGCGTCACCGTGCGCAACGGCGCGGCCAGCGCACCGGCCATGCCGCCCAGCGCCGTGGCAATGCCGAATACCAGGGTCATCGTCATGGGAACGTTCACCCCCAGCACGCTCACGATTTCACGATCGACGGCCGCGGCGCGGGCGACCTGCCCCGGTCGGGTCTGGGACAGGACCCACCAGGCCGCCACAACCACGATTACCCCGATGGCGATAATCAACAAATTGTAGGTGGGTATAAAAATATCTCCCAACTGGATCGCACCGCCGAACCCGGTCGGACGTGGCAATGACTTATACTCCGCTCCCCAGGTCAGCTTGACCAGATCGTCGATGATCAGGATAAAGGCGTAGGTCAGCAGGATCTGAAATCCCCCTTCATTGGCACGACCATAGATGCGCCTTAAAAAGGCGAACTCGGCCAGCATGCCGAACAATCCGACGCAGATGCCCGAAAGGAGGAGAGCGATCCAGAAATTGGTGCTCCACACCGACACGAACTGATAGCCGAAGTAGGCGCCGAGCATGTAGAAAGACCCGTGGGCGAAATTAAAGACATTGCCGACCCCGAAGATGAGTGTCAGGCCGCTGGCCACCAGGAAAAGCAGGGTCGCCATGGTCAGGCCGCTGATGAATTGCGTGAGAAGAAAAGAGGCATCCATGGAAAATTTCCTATACCGGGAGATCGGCGGAGGCCCGCGCAGCGTCGTGCGTTACGACACGTTGAGAGCCCCCGCCATTGCTTTGGCTCTGTTCCGACGACGCCTATTTGTTGGGATAACCCGGCGGAGGTGCGACATCTTCGGCTTTGTAGATCCTCCAATCACCCAGCATCATTTTTGCCGGTGGGAAATCCGTGTTGGGCACGGTCACACCGATCGCCTGCACCTGCATGATCTGGTGGGTGGCCGGATCGATGTAGGAGGTGAACCCCTCCGGATCCTCGGGCAGTTTGATCTTCAACCCCTCCAGGGCCTTGACCAGGGCCTCGGTGTCGTCGGGGTTGCCCACGATTTCAACAGCCTTGGCAATGGCATAGACGCCCGCATAGGCGCCTTCGGCGGCATAGGTCGGATAACGGCCGGTGCGTTTGTGAAAGCCCGCTACGAATTGGCGGTTCAGTTCGGTATCGGGCCAGTTGTTGTAATGACGGGCGCCCAGCACCAGGCCTGCCGGCAGTTCCGCGCCCATGGCGCTCATCAACTCATAGTTACCACCTGCATCCGGCTGGAAATAAAGCGACTTTTTGAACAGGCCATATACCTGGGCCTGTTTGATGAAGGCCACGGTATCGCCGCCCCAGAATCCGGTCACCAGGATGTCCGGATTGTCCTTGACCAGTGAGGTGACATAGGAGTTGTAATCCGGCTCGAAAAGTTTGGGCCAGTATTCGCCTGCCACCTGGTATTTGACCCCTAGCCGATCCAGACTGAAGCGCAGCTCGTTCCATTGGTCGTGGCCGTAGGCATAGTCCGGGCCGATGTAGGCGATGGTTTTCCAGGGTTTGCTTTTCTGGAGTTCCTGCAGGTAAAGGGCCCCGGCGGCCATGGATTGGAAGGTGTTGTTGGCCACCCGGAAGTAATAGGGCTGAAGCTTGTCGGACGTCAGCTGCGTGGAGGCGTGATCGGTGCCGATGAAGATCTTTTTGTACTGCTTGGAAATTTCGGTTACGGCCAGGCCCACCCCTGAGCTGACCACACCGAAGAGAAAATGCACCTGGTCCTCGGTGATATAACGGGTGGCTACGCGCACGGCATAGGCCGGCTTAGCCTTGCTGTCCGTGAAGGTGGCGTCGATTTTGTAGCCTTTGACGCCGCCCTTGCCATTGATCTCGTCAATGGCCATTTCAGCGGCGGCCACCGAATCGATGCCATAAAGGCCCGCGCGACCGGTCATCGGATACATGGCCCCGATCCGAATGACCTTTTCCTGGGCTTGCACGGCTATGGGCAACGCGCAAAGCACCCCCAGAACGATTGCCAGACAAACGCAAAAATTTCTTTTCATGTTCCCTCCTTTTCGATTTTAGATACGCTACGGATAAGGGTTGTCTGCCCTTTTGTCGGCGAGCATCAGACAATTCGGAAATATACAGAGCAATGGCTGTGCCACTCTCCTGAAAAATAACAACCCACTGTTTTTGAAGGAGTTATATCAATACATATTTTGAATTGGATTTATTTTGATTATTGCATTTAAGCAATAATCTAGTCTTTAAAGGATGGGAAATTTATTTCTATCTGTATTAACGGATGGTTAACAAAATTGCAAAAATGCAGCCTCATTTCATTTTTGCAATGTCACCCGCCATGCCGTAGCGGGTGATTTTTCGCCAGAGGGTCGTGGGGTGGACCCCCAGGCATTGCGCCGCCGCTGCAAGGGAAACTTCCTTTTCGATGGCCGCCTTGATCATCTGTGTTTCCAGGGCCTGCACCGATGCTTTCAGGGTGCCCACTCCCGAGGGCAGATTGAAGGCACAGGCAGGAGAAAATGTCTCTTCGGGGAGGTCGTGGGCACACAACCGCTCTCCGTCGCTCAGGATCATCATGCGTTCGACGATATTGATCAGCTCACGCACGTTGCCGGGATAGTCGTATTCCATGAGCCGGTCGATGACACGCGACTCGAACCGTTTGGCGGTCCCGTTGCGACGGTTCAGGGAGTCCACGAATTTCATGACCAGCGGGACGATATCTTCCCGCCGCCGACGCAGAGGCGGAATCGAAATGGGGACTACGTTCAAACGATAGTATAAATCCTCGCGAAAAGTCCCCTCGTGGATCATCTCGAGCAGGTCCCGGTTGGTGGCCGCGACGATCCGCACATCCACCTCCACCGGGCGGGTGCCGCCCACCCGTACGAAGGTCTTATCTTCGATGACCTCCAGGAGTTTGATCTGCATTTCCGGTCGCAATTCGGCGATTTCGTCGAGGAAGACCGTTCCCAGGTGCGCCGTTTCGATCATTCCTGCCTTGCCGCCGGGCATGGCACCGGTAAAGGCGCCCTTCTCGTAGCCGAACAGCTCGCTCTCCATGAGCGTGGGAGGAATGGTGCCGCAATTGATCTTGACGAAGACCCGCTCTTTGCGATCGCTGATCTGGTGGATGAAACGGGCGAGCATGCTTTTGCCCACGCCCGATTCCCCTTGAAGCAGCACGGGCGCCTGGGTGCCGGCCACCTTGATTGCCGTTCGCACGACCTTCATCATGCTCTGGCTTTTGACCACCATCTGCTGCATGGCATGCTCGACCGAATCCTGCTCCAAGAGCGTCTGGGCCATGCGCGAGGCGATCCGTCGGCTGTTTTCGAGCTCGGCCTTCAACTGATTCAACTCGGTGATGTTGCGAACATTGGTGACCACCAGCGCGATCTCGCCTTCATCGTCAAAAATCGGCGTTCCGGTCACAATGACCTGCTTGTCGCCGCTCACCACCTGCATGAGGGTCACCGGTTGCCGCTTTTTGAGTACCTCCAGCGTCACGGAATGGTCGTACACCTTTTCATCGACCAGCTCGTGCATGTTGCGACCGATCAGGTCCTCGCGTCGAAGGCCGGTGATCCTTTCGTAGGCTCGGTTGACACGGATGGTGTTGGCCTTTCCATCGGTGATATACAGACCGTCATAGGAAGACTCGAAGATCGCCTCCAGTTCCCGGTTCAACCTCTGAAAACTCTTCAATTCACTGATGATCGTCTCATACTCGGAAATATCCTGAAAGACGGAGATGACCCCTTGCACCTGTCCGTCGATCAGGATCGGACTGCGGTTGGCGATAACGGTGGCACCGGCAATGCTGAGTTTGCGTCCGATCTGGGGTTGGCCGGTTTCGATAATCCGCTGGAACTCGGGCCACACCCCCGGTCGCACCTCCTGAATGTGCCGGCCGGGAGAGGTTTCCCGGTCCTCGCCGAAAATCCGGCGCGCGGCCCGGTTATAGACCCTGATGATACCGTTGCGATCGAGAATCAGAACACCGTTGTGGAACATGTCCAGGATTTCCACCCAATGCCCGGGGGGATCCAATGTGAATTCCGGCAACACTTGCGCAGACTCGCCCATTTCGCGAGAAACCGACGACAGCGCAGTCTTTCCATCGTTTTTCCGCATTTCAACCTCGCCGACTCAAAGTCATGCCCAAAAGGAGCAGCGATCCATGACAGTAGGGATCCTCGGTTACCCACCGCACTTCTGAGGAAGCGTCATGCTTGTTGGCCGTTTCCTGGGATGAAATGTTTCACCGCGAAGCCGGGTAGACCGCTTTTTACGACTCCATCAAATAAACTTATGATATGTGCCATTTCGGCATGGGCACAACAACAAAAATTCGGTTTCAGAAAACCGACGAGAACCGTCCAACCTTTTCGATGAGCGTGCAATGTATTGACAGCCCGCGGATGGAAATGGTTGGATACGGCCGCAATTACCGAATGTCAGTACCGAATATGGAAAGCGACGGCAACGACCATGACCACGGAAACAGTTGACACCCTTATCATCGGCGGCGGCCTGAGCGGCATCTATGCCGCCTGGCTCCTGCAGCAAAGAAAACGATCTTTCATCGTGCTCGAAGCGCGCGACCGGATCGGAGGGAGAATTCTATCCCCCGAGCACCAGGGCTTTTGTTCCGACCTGGGCCCCTCCTGGTACTGGCCCGAAATCCACCCGCAGATGGTGCATCTCATCCATTCCCTGGGGCTGAACGGATATCGCCAATTCGAAACTGGATCCGGACGCTTTCAACGCTGCACGGGTGCAGTGCAGACCGTCCGGGGATATGCCATGCAACCCCAATCCTGGAGACTTTCCGGGGGCATGATGGCGATGGTCAGGAAATTAGAGAATGACATTCCGCCCAGCATGATCAGATTGAATCACCCGGTCTGTCATATCGAGAAGCAATCCAACGGCGTTCTAGTTACGGTCGGCGAGCTGGGAAAAGAGGCCTGGGCACAATTTCAAGCCCACCGCCTCATTCTCGCCCTTCCCCCGCGTCTCGCCGCTGCCACGATTCTGTTCACCCCCGAATTGTCCGACCGCCTGACCCAGGCCATGCTGAAGATCGGCACCTGGATGGCTGGACAGGCCAAGTTCTGTGTCCTTTACGACACCGCTTTCTGGCGCGAGGCCGGGCTGTCGGGCCAGGCGTTCAGCGAATGCGGTCCGTTGGGCGAAATTCACGATGCGTCCAACGACCATCGGGGCCCCTATGCATTGACAGGCTTTGTCGGGCTCCCGGCGGTGCAGCGCGGCCAGCAACCCAACATCACCGGGGCGATTCTCCACCAGCTGGCCGGCATCTTCGGCACCCCAGCCATTCAGCCGACCACCTTCTTTTACAAAGATTGGGCCCGGGAACGATTCACGGCCACCGAATACGACCAGCCGCCCATGCATGAACACCCGATCTACATGCCGCCCGCAGGTCAAACGGCCATCTGGGACGGCACCATCCTCTTTGCCGGCTCGGAAACCGCGGACCAGCACGGCGGTTATCTCGAAGGGGCGCTGGTGGCCGCCGAACGGTCGGTGGCGTACCTCTGTTGAACGAGCGGACAACCGGGCGGGGGCAAAGGACATCAGGTGGATACAAAGGTCCGCCAATTCTTGCCAAAACAGGATGTGCGGGAATTAATTAGATATGGAAATCAATTTGTTAGAAATTCTCGCGAGCGCTTGTACAATACTGGTGAAATGTGCCCATGGCGTGTGGGGATGCCTGCTTTCGGGGTGAACGATGATTTGGATGATCGGGAATCCTTAAGATTTCATCACGCGTCGTGCGTCCATTTGATCTGGAATTCAATCTCCTCCTGGTTGCCCTCCCGTTCATGTTCGATATTGAAAAGGGCCCCGGCAGGCACCGAAATGCGCTCCCCGGCAATTTGGATTCGGAAGCGCCGACCGCTTTCCAGAGCATCGGCAAACCTGCGCAATTTCGCCACGAACTCAGCCGTTGGATAGCTTTTTTCAAGATCTCTCTTCTTCTTTTTGGCCATGCGGAAACCTCTCGTTATCTATGGGTCCAATGAAGATCCCAGAAGCGCCTAAAAATACTGCATTACGTTGAAAATGCTGTGATACACATCGGAAATATAGATCACGCCGACCGGTCTGTCGCCGTCCAGGACAGGCAGGCGGCGGAATTTATTTTTAATCATCCTGTCCAGGATCACCATGACATGATCATCGGGGGCGGCGCACATCACGTTGGTGCTCATCAGCTGGCCGACTTTTTTCTGTTTGAGGGAATCGACCAGAAGCTTCAACTGCCCTTTCCACTGAAGCGTGCCCGCATCCACGCTCAAGTTGAGAAAATCCGGCCTGAGGTGGAAAAGAATATCGTACATGGAAATCACACCCACCATGCGTCCATAATCATCCACGACGATGAGACTGACGGTTTTATGGCCCGTCCTTCTGATTTTCCCATTCAAGATCATTCGGATCGCATCATCGATGGGCGCATCCTGATGGATACGGTCAAACGATGTCACCATTACATTTTTGGCATATAGACTCATGTCCACGTATTAGCTCCTTTGTGTCGTTCGGGCCCGGAACCAGTTCAAGCGTTACGCGTCGAACATCACATAAACGGAAGAACGCCAGGATATCAATCTCAATCAGTCCCATCAATCGTAGGAGTAGACCCGGTACTCCGTCGGCGCTCCCAAAACGGCATCGATCTTTCCCTCGATCTCCGCACGCTCTTTGTTGGCGAACCATCGTTCCCAGTCCTCGACCGATTTCCAGGTGCTGATGACCAGAAACTCGTAGGGATCGGCGATATTTCGCATGGTCTCCCCGGAGATGTAGCCGGCCTGACGAAAGGCCAACTGCCTTGCCTCGGCCAGCAACGGGCCCAACTGGGGCAACAGATCGGCTTCCATGCCACCGTACAACCGGGGCATTTTCCTGAACATGAGGACGCGTATCGACATTTTTCCCTCCACTTTGATGATCCGGGGTCACAATTGCTGATGGCATGTACGGCAGTATACCAAATTATAGGTCGCTTGCAACGTTCGAGCGATATCCTTTCCAGATCCGGATCAGACCAGCAGGTTTTTCAAAGTCAGTAGCACACCGGCGGCCACGGCCGATCCAATGACACCGGCGACATTGGGTCCCATGGCAAACATCAGCAGCATGTTTTCGGGATCTTCCGCCATACCCATCTTCTGACTCACCCGGGCGGCCATGGGCACCGCCGAGACGCCTGCCGATCCGATCAAGGGGTTGACTTTGGTTCCGGGCAACAAATTCATCATCTTGGCCATCAGAACACCGGAGGCGGTCCCGATGCTGAACGCGATGACCCCCAAAAGCAAAATTCCCAGGGTTTCAAGGTTTAAAAAGTTCTCCGCCGAAAGCCGTGAACCGACACCTATCCCGAGAAAGATGGTGACGATATTGATCAGGGCGTTCTGGGTGGTTTTGGAGAGACGATCGACGACCCCGCACTCCCGCATGAGATTGCCGAACATGAAAAAGCCGATCAGTGGCACCGCGGACGGCAGCAGCAACATGCACAACCCGAGAGCGATCAAGGGAAACACAATCTTTTCCACCTTGCCCACATAGCGCAGCTGGGTCATGCGGATTTTACGCTCCGCGGAGCTGGTCAAGACCTTCATGATCGGCGGCTGGATGATGGGAACCAGTGCCATGTAAGAATAGGCCGCCACGGCAATGGCCCCCAGCAGATCGGGCGACAACTGGCTGGCCAGAAAGATGGCTGTCGGTCCATCGGCACCGCCGATGATGCCGATGGAAGCGGCGTCAAACAAATCGAAGTCAATGCCCGGAACAATCGCCGAGAGCGCGAGCGCTCCGATCAGCGTGCTGAAAATGCCGAACTGGGCCGCCGCCCCCAACAAGGCGGTTTTGGGGTTTGCGATCATGGGGCCGAAATCTGTCATGGCCCCCACGCCCATGAAGACCAGCAGGGGAAAGACGCCGGTTTTGATGCCGATTTCATAAATATAGTAGATGATCCCACCCGGTTCCGAAATACCGGCCAGGGGAACGTTGGCCAGAATGCATCCAAAACCCATGGGCACCAACAGCAGTGGCTCAAAGCGTTTGGCGATGGCCAGATAGAGCAGCAGAAGCCCCACCGCGACCATGATCAAACTGCCGATGCCTGCGGTCCATCCGCCCGCCTCCGGGAATAGGTATCCCCACAAACCGGTGGATTTGACAAACTCGGCTATCATGCTCCCGAGGGGCGCCAACTCACCTTGAGCGCCGGCGCCCGCCGAGGCCGCGGCCGCGGCCGGTGCGCCGAAGGCCAGAACGGCAGCGGGGAAAAACCAGCCAATGGCGAACTTTGTGTTGTCTTTCATCAGATCTCCTGAGCCTAACGAAACCATTCGGTCTAATGGAACTTCATTGGTTCTCGTCCGGATCTATGCAATCGTTGCGACCAACTGCTCTGGCTTGACCACCTGCCCCTTTTCCACCTCGATGGAGGCCACCGCCCCGTCACACGGCGCCACCACCGGAGTCTCCATCTTCATGGCCTCGAGAATGATCAAGGTGTCGCCCCGACGCACCCGCTCACCCACGGCGACAAAAATCTCCGACACGATGCCCTGCAGCTTGGCCTTGACGGCCACCGCGTCGGCCGCCTTGGCGGCCAGCGGCGCCGGCGTCACCGTTTGCACGGCACCGCTGGCCGCCTCCACCTTCACCTGGTAAGCCTTGCCGTCCACGGTGACCGTGTATTCGGTGGGCTGCTCGACTGCCGCTGGCGGCGGTGCCGCCGCGGCCGGCGCCGCCTCCTCCGATTTGGCGCTCACCTTGCGCACGTTGATGGGCTTGTGCCCCTTCAGAAAGTCGAGGCCTTTGTTGCCGCCCGGGGTTTGCAGGGCGCCGACGATAAAAATATTCTCCTCAGTGACCGGCAGTCCCTCTTTTTCGAGAATCGCCCTGGCCTTGGGAATGCCCGGCTCCAGTTCGTCCACCGGGTCACCTTTGAAGACTGGCTTGCCGAGCTGCGCTTCGGCAATCTTTACGATCTCCGGATCCGGCGGCACCGGTGTGCGGCCGAAGTACCCCAGCACCATCTTGCCGTAGCCGTCGGTAATTTTTTTCCACGGTCCCTGGGTGACATTGGCGTAGGCCTGCTGGAAATAGAACTGGGAAACCGGCGTTACCGATGTGCCGAAGCCGCCCCTCGCCACACACTCGGACATGGCCTCGATCACCTTGGAATAGAGGTGCAGGGTCCCGGTATCGCGCATCATCATTGTGTTGGCGGTCAGAGCGCCCCCCGGCATGGGGGAGAGAATCACTTCGGAGGAGACCTTTTGCGCCTCCGGGGGGAAAAAGTAGTCCTGAAGACACTCTTCCAGCACCCGGTTGGCCTCCATGATCTTCTTCACATCGATGTCCAGCGTATAATCGCTGCCTTTCAAGGCATGAGACAGAGAAAGCATGTCCGGCTGGCAGGTGCCGCCGGACAGGGGGGTGCGGGCCAGATCCACGCCGTCGCAACCGGCTTCGATGGCCGCCTTGTACTGGACGACGCCCACACCGGCCGTTTCATGGGTATGGGCCCAAATGATGGTATCTTTGCCTAAAAGTTCCCGGGCGGCCTTGATCGTATCGTAAAATTTGCGTGGATTGCTGGTTCCGGAAGCATCCTTGAAGCAGATGGAATCGTAGGGCAGGCCGCTGTCCAAGATCTCGCGCAAGGTATTGATATAAAACGGCACATCATGTGCCCCGCTGCAGCCCGGCGGAAGCTCCATCATCGTGATCGATACCTGGTGGTGCAAACCGGCGTTCTTGATGCATTCGCCCGAATAGATCAGGTTGCGCACATCGTTCAAGGCGTCGAAATTGCGAATGTGTGTCATGCCATGCTTTTTGAACATCCTGGCATGCAGGTCGATCATATCCCTGGGTTGGGCCGAAAGTGCCACCACGTTGATGCCCCGCGCCAGGGTTTGCAGCTTTATCTCCGGTCCGGCCGCCTCGCGAAAGCGATCCATCATGTCGAAGGCCGATTCGCCGCAGTACATGAAAAGGGCCTGGAAACGAGCTCCGCCGCCTGCCTCCATATGTTCGATACCGGCTTGCGCACCGGCTTGCACTGCAGGGATAAAATCATCCGTCAAGGCACGCGCACCGAAAACCGACTGAAATCCATCGCGCAGGGAAGTGTCCATAAACTGAATCTTTTTCATAATCGCTCCCTATTTTCCAGGAAAGGGTAATAGACAAAAACCCATGTCATTTGCACATTATCCGGCTGAACGCAGGCGGGATCGATGCGCTGCGACAGCGGCACCGATGACGGCAATCAACGTACCGTCGTCCTTTTTTGAAACGGAACGCATCCTCTTGTTCAGCTCGGCGGCTTCCTCGGCGGCCAGCTCCCTGGCGCTTCCTTCTGAAAGAAACCAGTAAGAAATCCAAACGAACATGATCAAAAGCAGCAGAAAGAAAAACACCACCGCCATTCCTAAAAGCGTCAGTTTGAGACCAGCAACAATCATATGCACTCCTGTGGCTTCCCCAAGCGATACGGGTGCCATGCCACCATCAGCGGTCAATTAGTGAAAATTTAAACACGGTAATGAAAAATGTTCTCCTAGCCGTTTGGACCGTATCAACTCTTGCACAAGCAGGCAATTCAGAAATGTATGATTTGAGTGTACGAAACTTTCTTACAAGGAAACCCGATGGCCCTATCCATATCCCAAGTCATCGAGCTCTGCATCGCTCATACCCAGAGCATGCGCCAGCTCATGGACGACGGTGATCGTTATCTCTTGCCGCAACTCTTCGGGGGTGGTGCAGACCTGTTCGAGGGGTTCCTGAAATAGGTAGATGGTGTCGGGATAGAGCGGTCGTTCGATCAGCGATCGTTCGGTCAACGGCACTTCCCAATAGAGACCGAAAAGTGTTTCCCCCGGAGAGACCCCCAGTTTTGAAGTCTTCTGCAATCATCCCGGGTGAATAGCTGTCGATGGCCGTGATACATTTTATATTGAACCGGATCCCTTCAAGCATATAATCGAGGGCGACTTTTCGGTAACAGGCCAGATCGTCGAAAATCAAACACGCGTGCGCATGAGAATGCCGCTCACCCTTTTTGAAAACCGATTCAGCGTCACGCATCATTTATCACTCCCTTACCCCTCCAACCCGACCTGGAAAGGCGATTCCCTTGCCAGCACCCCGGCGCACCTTGACAGACACATCTTATCGCGAAATGGACACTCCCTCACCACCAGGACCCACATTCGCCAGGCAGGAGTTCCAGAAGCTGGTTGCAAGACGAAATGGGTTTCATCGAAGGCGCCCCTTCCTGAACCCAGGGAGATGGATATTCAATTTACAGCGGACTCGACGCTATGGGTCTATCTGTGTTTGGGGGCTATTCAGATGGTCGTAGGTTGCCAAAAACTGCGGTTATTGGAAATTGAACAATGAAGATTTGCGTATAATTGGCGGCTAAATATCCCGATGGGGGCCGACCGAAAACAGGGGCAGGGCCATGGAAAGGCCCCGCCCTCGTTTTAATGTCGAAAAATCTATCGCATTGAGGGGACGTGCCCGGTCGCGACCCGCGCCGACTGTGCACCTTAACCCAGTCCGGCTGCTTTGGGAGCGAACATGATGATCGATGGAAAGAGCGAGAATATGAGAACGGCCAGCAGCATGAGCAGCAAAAACGGGATCACGCCTCGATAGATGTGCGCCAGGGTAACCTCCGGCGGCGCAATTCCCTTCAAGTAGAAGATGGTATAGGCAAACGGAGGGGTGAGAAACGAGGTCTGCAACACCACGATGTTCATCAAGGCGAACCAGATCGGATCGAATCCCAATTTAGCGGCGATGGGGGTAAAGAGCGGCACCACGATCATGACGATACCGATCCAGTCGAGAAAAGCACCCATGATGATGATCAGCCAAATGGTGATCAAAATACCCCACTTGCCGAAGGGCAAACCCAGCACCAGGCTTTCGACCACCCGTCCGCATCCCAGGCGCATGAAAACACTGGTAAAAAAGGAGGCCCCAATCACGACCATGTAAACCATCGCCGAGGTCGTCATGGTACGGATAGCGGCCTCTTTCAATACCCCCATCTTCAATGCCTTGTATGCGGCCGCCATGATCACTGCGGCAAAGGCACCGATAGCCGCGGCTTCGGTGGGCGCCGCCAAACCGAAGAAGATGGAACCCAGCACGGCCAGGATCAGCATACAGACGGGGAAAACGGAGGTCAGGAACATTCGCGTTTTCTGCCAGAGCGTCACCCTGATTTCACCGGGTGCGAGCGAGGGCCCCATGGACGGGGTGATAAAGCAGCGGACCGCGATGTAGACAACATACAGGCCGGCCAGCACCAGACCGGGAACGAAGGCCCCGATCAGCAGGGCACCCACCGACACGTTGGCCACCGGCGCATACACCAGAATCAATATACTGGGTGGAATGAGAATCCCCAGCGCCCCGCCGGCACAGATCGCCCCGGATGCCAGCGCCTTGTCGTACTTGTACTTCATCATGGCCGGCAGGGACATGATGCCCATGGTCACCACGGTGGCCCCCACCACACCCGTAGCCGCCGCAAATATGGTACAGCTCATGACGGTGGCGATGGCCAACCCGCCCTTGAGCTTGCCCAACAGGACGTACATGGTGTCATAGAGGCGCGTCGCAATGCCCGATCGCTCGATGATAATACCCATGAAGATGAACAACGGGATGGCGATGAGGATGTAGTCGGCGAAGATGACAAATAATCGGAGCATGAAGACATTGGCCACCTGGGGACCGATGGAAATCACGCCGAAGACCGTGGCGATGCCCGCAAGTGAGAGCCCGATGGGAAAACCCAGTAAAATGACCGCAATCAAGGAAGACAGCATCAATAGCGTGATCAGTTCTATGCTCATCGGAGTTCCTCTCCTGTTATCAGTACGTAAAGCTCCTTGAGAAACTCCACAACACCCTGCATCACCAGCATGGCAACGCCCGCGAAGATCCATATTTTGTAAAGATAGATGGGAGGCATGAAGCCGGTCATGGACCGCTCTTTCAACATCCAGGAGTTTTGCAGATGGGGGATCATCACCCTGAAGATGTTGAACCAGCAAAAAAAGAACAAAGTGACGATGAAGAACACCCTGAGCGCGGCATTGGCCCTTCTGGGCATCTTGATGGTGATCAGATCGACGCTGACATGACCGCCGATCTGCCAGGTGTAGGCCAGCCCCAAAACCAGAATCAGGCTGCAGATGAAGTAGGTGGCATCGAAACTCCACTGCGTCGGGGAGTCGAAGCCGTACCTGGCAATCACTTCATAGGTCAGGGTCGCGATCAGCAGAAAGATCAGAAAAGAGAATGTCTTGGCGATTTTTTCGTTGATGGTGTCGATTACCTTGATCAGTAATTTGAGTGCCGCCGTTTGGGTACCTCGCATTTGCAAAACGCTCTCGTCCATACTTGGCAAAATCCGGATTAGTCCTGTTGTATCGTCCTATGACGAATGCCTGCACGTCCATCCGGATTTCGCAGCAGGGGCGGGCTTAACGCCCGCCCTTGGGAATCATATTGAATCAACGGAAGATTAGATTAGAGATGAGGTTAGCATCTCTGTGTCTGGGTTAAAGGAAACCGAAAACAGCGCCACAGTAAAACTTTTGATGATGCGTTTTGTCTTCAATTGCGTTGCCCTCCTTTTTTTCGATGGGTTAACCCAGCGGAAATACCTATCCAAGGAATGAACAGGCCTGTGGAGACGGCACACGTCTTGTGTACCCAAAGCCCGAAACGGACGATGTAATGTTTAAGGCAACATACGGACCATCGCCTTGACAGCTGAAATCTCAAAAAATGGGGCGTAAGATAGGAAAATGTACATCATCCAGCTATGGGAACACGACCGGAACGCCCCAAAATGTTCTAAATGATCTACACTATGGGAGCATCGGCTGCATCTCCTTTAGGGCAGTATATATCTACTCATTATTATTACATTTTTACAATAGCTGTACTTATACCGGATTTCAGAAAGAGACATATGTATTGGTTGACATTTGCAATATGAACCGCTTTCATTTTTTATAACCTGCTGCACACACTTTAAAATGCCCCGTCTGTCCTGTATGTGCGACATGTTCCAATTCGGCTACACCTATTTTCAGTGAGCATTCACCCTTGCAGGAGATGGTGAGCCGACGGGGGGCATCACTCTTTCAGAGCCTTCTGGGCTTGTTTACGGGTCTCGTAGATGTGTGGTTTGACCTGCCGCTTTTCCAATGCTTCGCCCAGCTTCATGCGCAAAAACGCGCTGGTAGTGAAGCGTGTGGCCTTCGCATAATACTTGTCCATCAGGTATCGCACCATGGCCGTGTACTCTTCCACCAGGTCTGGCCGGATATAAAAATTGTCATAGTTGACGATGGTGTAGACTTTCTTGTGGAGCGGCGTGAGCATGGTTTCCACCAGCTGCCGGATTTCCTCTACATCCTGGCGCTGTTTGACGGACAAGGCCTCGAAGTTGACGAAAAATTGATTGGTGGCAGGATCGTAGCTCAGGCGACTGGCCAGGGGCAACACTACCATCTCTTCGCGCAATCCCATGGGTTCCTCGCGGAAAATGCGGGCATCCATGGTGCGCACATCGTCGGCCACCACCGGCATGAAATCCATTTGCGCCATAATATCTCGCTGTAGATCCACGCCCGGCGCGATTTCAGTCAACACCATGCCCCTTTCGGAAAGACGGAACACGCAACGCTCTGTAATGTAAACGGCCGTTTGCCCTTTTTGCACCGCGTATTGCCCGCTGTAGGTGCGATGCTCGACCTGTTCCAGGAATTTGCGGGACTTGCCTTCGCGCACAACGGTCAGCTGGCCGTCAGCTACCGAAACTGCAAGTCCGCCGGCCATAAAAGTGCCCACGAACACCACCTTTTTGGCGTTCTGGCTGATATTGATGAAGCCACCCGCACCGGCCAGCCGGGGGCCAAACTTGCTCACATTGAGATTGCCCTGGCGATCGGCCTGGGCCAGCCCAAGGAACGCCACGTCCAGCCCGCCGCCGTCATAGAAGTCGAACTGGCAGTTCTGAAAAATCAAGCTGGTGATATTGGTGCCGGCACCGAAATCCAGGCCCCCCGCCGGCACCCCGCCGATGATGCCCGGCTCGGCAGTCATGGTCAGCAGGTCCATGATACGTTCTTCGTTGGCCACCTCGGCAACCCCTTCGGGCATCCCGATGCCCAAATTGACGATGTCGTTGGCCTGCAACTCGAAGGCGGCCCGCCGGGCGATGATCTTGCGCTCGCCCATCTTCATTGGCGGCAGCGACTGCAGCGGAACCCGGATTTCACCGCTGAACGATGGGTTGTAGCGCGTACCGAAGGTCTGCCAGTGGCGCTCGGGCTCGGCGACCACCACGCAATCCACCAGGATGCCGGGGATGACCACCTCCCTGGCCCGCAAGGCGCCGTAATCGGCCACCCGCTCCACCTGAACGATGACGAACCCGCCTGAGTTTTTGGCTGCCTGGGCCATGGCCAGGCCGTCCAGGGTGAGCGCCTCCTTTTCCATGGTGATGTTGCCTTCCAGGTCCGCCGTGGTACCGCGAAGGATGGCCACATGAATGGGAAACGCCTTGTAGAACATCCATTCGCGACCGGCGAGGGATAGCTTTTCGACCAGGTCCTCGGTTGTCTTGGCGTTAAGCTTGCCCCCGCCGAAATCCGGGTCCACGAAAGTGCCAAGCCCCACGTGCGTCACGGTACCGGGTTTGCCGGCGGCGATATCCCGATAGAGGTGAGAGATGACCCCCTGGGGAAAATTATAGGCCTCGATGGTGCCGGCCACAGCCATCTGCTGCAACTTGGGCACGAGCCCCCAATGTCCGCCGATCACGCGTTTGACCATTCCGGAGTACCCCCAGTGGTTGAGGCCCCGCTCCTTGCCGTCACCCTGTCCGGCGGCATAGACGAAGGTCAGGTCGCGTGGTCCGCCGGATTCGAGAAAGCGCTCTTCCAGGCAGATGGCAATGTGTTCGGGAAATCCAGTGCCGACAAACCCGCTGGTGGCAATCGTATCTCCGTCGCGGATCAAATTGACCGCATCCTGGCCTGAAACCACCTTGCTCTTACCCGAAGGTTGAGTGGGGACATTCTTTAATATCGGATGGGTCGCTCCCGCTTGTCCGTTCTGCTTATCTGTATCCATGCCTGCATCTCCTTTTTTATCTTCAGCCGATAGGGATGGCGATATTCTCCCGTGGCCGTTCGAAGCCAAGCCAGGGAGAACACCAAGGGAAAAAACAAAACTTTTGGAACCACCCTTCAGCAAAAATGGTGCCCAACCGGATGGGGTCCAACTCGCGGCATCCGCTTTGCATGGCATACGGTCCTAGAATCCAAAAGCAGATCGTATATGCAGTCAGAATCAAGTACCGAAAAACAGAGGAGGCAACATGCTCGACATTCGCGATAAGGTGGCGGTCATTACCGGAGCGGCCGGTGGCATCGGAAAGGCGCTGGCCCGCACCTGGATTGAAAAAGGCGGCAAGGCGATATTGGCCGATGTGGCCCCGGACGCCCTTGAATGCACCCGGCAGGAACTCACATCCCTCGGCGGCCGCGTGGAGACCGTGATCTGCAACGTCACCGATGAAACCGATTGCGCCCGGCTGGCCGATACCGCAATCGCGGCCTTCGGCGGCATACACCTGGTGGCCCCCTTTGCCGGCATCATCCGCGACGGCTTGATGGTGACCACCGACCGGCAAACAGGCAAGGTCAGCGGCAAAATGAGCCTGGATCTCTTCAAGTCAGTGGTCGACATCAATCTGATCGGCGTCTTTCTCACGGTTAGGGAGTGCGCCGAGCGCATGATCAATCACGACTGCAAGGGACTGATCTGCGTCATTTCCTCGACCGGCTCCCTGGGCACCGCCGGGCAAATCAATTACGCCTCGACCAAAGCCGCCATGTCCGTGTTTCCCAAGGTGATCACCGCCGAATTTTTCCGTCGCGGTTTGGCGGACAAGATCCGCTGCGTGGCCGTGGCGCCGGGTTACGTGGGGACACCCATGGTCAAGGAAATGAATCAAAAGGCCCTGGAAAAAATTCTGAGTGATGTGCCCATCGGACGTCTGATCGATCCCGATGAAGTGGTTTCCTTGGTTCTGGAACTCTATCGCAACGAGGCGCTGGCCGGGGACGTCTATTTTATACATGGCGGCCTGCGGCTGGGTTCGCGCGGGTAAAACCTGGCGGGAGACATTTTCGACTGCAATTCTAACTGAATGTGATTCACCCTGAAGGCCTGCTTTCCAGGCGCTGCTCGAGATAAAAATTCGCATGGCAGCGGTTATAGCAGGCCCGGGTCTAATGAATGGCATCAGTTAGAATCGCTGCATTTGCGACAGTCAACTTGACCCATCGGCAAATTCGGGTATATCTATCAGACGATCAATTACTTCATCATTCAAACGACCGACGAAATCCATCGCGAACCAAATGATGACCGCAACCGCTGACCATACCGCCGGCCGCGAAAAGGCCCATAAAAATTCCGAAAGGCTTGCAATGGCCAGCTTGTTCCAGGATCCCTCTGCCGTGGGTCTCTTCCTGGATCAATTTCCCAACGGTGTGCTCATCACCGATCCAGAAGGCTACGTGGTCTTTATCAACCAACCGTATGCCCGCTTTTTAAAATTGGACCAAAAGGCACAGATCGGCCGCCATTGCACCGAGGTGATTGCCACCTCGCGTATGCACATTGTCGCCAAAACCGGAAAGGCCGAAATTAACGCCGCCATGATCATCAATGGTGAGAGTATCGTCGTGCAGCGCATTCCCATCGTCAAAAACGGCCGCATGCTAGCCGTTTTCGGCCTGGTGATGTTCCACTGCCTGCAGGACGTACACAACCTGGCTGACAAGCTCAAATTCCTGGAATCCAAAGTCGAAATCTACGAGAAAGAGCTGCGCTCCCTGCGCCAGACGCGTTACACCATAGACAGCATTATCGGGGCGAGCGACACGCATGAGCGACTGATTCGACTGGTGGACCGAGCGGCCGCGAACAACCTGACGGTCCTCATCACAGGCGAATCAGGCTGCGGCAAGGAACTCTTTGCCCAGGCCATACATAATGCGAGCGCCCGTCGCCTGAAACCCTTCGTGCGGATCAATGCATCGGCCATCCCCGCCGACCTGTTGGAATCGGAGCTGTTCGGATATGAAAAGGGGGCCTTCACCGGCGCCAAGGCCAGTGGCAAACCCGGCAAGTTTCATATGGCCCATCAAGGCACGCTGTTTCTGGATGAAATCGGAGATCTTCCGGAAAGTATGCAGCCCAAATTACTCAGGGCGTTGGAAGAGAAGGAGTTCGATATGGTCGGCGGTACGAAAACGATCAAGTCCGACTTTCGGCTGATCGCCGCCACAAACCGTGATTTGGAACGAATGGTGGAAGAGAACCGTTTCCGATCCGATCTTTACTACCGGCTCAATGTCTTCAATCTTTACATACCGCCATTGCGCGAACGGCCGGACGATGTCCTGCCTCAGGCCCGTTATTTCATCAAGGATCTGGCCGAAGAGTGGTCCATTCCATCCCCCGCCCTGGCCCCCGAGACGGAAAAAATCTTAAAATCGTATAACTGGCCGGGCAACAGCCGCGAACTGCGCCATATCCTGCAAAGAACCATGGTTACCTTGGAAGGTGATACGATTCTGCCCCACGACCTGCCGTTGCACTTGCTGAACAAAACCAACCCACCACATGCGCCGGCCATCTCTTCATTGAAAAAATCCATCAACGACGCGGAAAAAAGAGCGATCCAGGCCGCACTCAAGGCGTGCGGCAACAACAAGGCCCAAGCTGCAAAGATGCTCTGCATCCACAGAACCCTGCTTTATCGCAGAATGAAACATCTCGGCATCAGTAATTCTTAAGAGAACGAGGCATTCTGCTCACCCATGATGCAGACTGCCTCATCTCCCCTTTTGTTCACCGATCCTTACGCTAAGCAGTGGCACAGGACAACGCCGGAACAGCTTTTCGGCGGTCGAACCGAGCAGCACGCCGCTGAGGTTGGTCCGGCCCTTGGTTCCCATGACGACCAGATCGATTTGATGTTCGGCGATGGTTTCCAGAATCTGCTGGAAAGGGATACCCACTTTGATCACAAAATTGCATTTACTGCCGGGACCTCCGGCTTTCTTAAAAACGTCCTGCAGGGATTGAAGTCGCTCCGCCTCCAGATCGACGCGATACTGGGCGATGGAAATCGGGAAATTGTCATAATCCTGGGCAATCTTCTCGAGGGCCGTCCCCATCGAATCCAGATCCCGCTGATTGATGACATTGACCAGAAACAGCTCCGCGCCCGTGCTGGCGGCCAAGCCGAAGGCCGCGTCCAGCACGACATCGGTGTATTCTGACAGATCGCATGCGGCCAATATTCTTTTATAATCTTTCATCTTCCCTCCTTATTGATGCTACGGAATCATGGTATCGCAACAAATTCAAAAAGACGCTCGAACACGAGCTGCCGCAATGCCTGATTTTCGTTCACCAGCTGGTGTTTGGCACCATCGACCATTTCAATCTCCAGACCGACAATTTTCGTTTTCAGGAATTCGAGATTGTATTTCCAATCGACAACGTCATCATCGGTACCCTGTATCACCAAAACCGGCTGAGTGACGGCAGCGTATCGTTGGATCCTTCGGTTCCAGTGACGCAGGGCGTCGAGAAACCGGATCGACACCCGGTCAACCTGCAACGGATCGTTGCGGGTAAATTCGAGAAATGGTTCGTCCGATGAATTTCTGCGATGCATCCTCGGCAAGGAATCGGTAAACGGCTTGACCAGGTGATACCCGATGGTGGAGAGGTGCCAGTGCGCGTGGCGGACGAGGGGCGCAAGAAAGACGATCTTATCGAAAACAAGCGGAGGATCATGATGCAGGTATTCATAGGCCGCGGCGCAACCCGTGCTGTGCGCGGCCAGGTAAAATGGCTTGGGGAGATGTTTGGCGTAGGTACAGATAAAGTCCCTTAAAATCGATGCATATTCAGAAAAATCACCGACGGCGCCCCTCTCTCCGGAAGACAGGCCGTGACCGGGAAGATCGAACAGGGCAACGGCGAAATGCTTCTCCAGGCACGCTGTAATCAGATTTTTCAAGGTGGCGGAATGATCAAAATACCCATGCAGCAAAAAAAATGTTCCCATCGGACGTGACGGGAGAAATACCTGGCCGGCGATCGCCATTTCATTAGACTTGTACTGGCCGATGGAGTGGCGAACATTGCCGCCATCGAGCCCGTAGAATTTTCGATAGGCACGTATCTCCGGCGATGATAGAGCTGCCCGGGCCAGATCGAGCGGGGGCAATCGGGCGCCGATGGTTTCCATGTTCAGCATGTCTCCATCGGTGTACAGCGGTTTTTCATTCGCAACGCAGGACACGGCAGTGGACAGAAAAAGTCCCACTATCGTCGCGAAGAGAATCCGACATCCTCGCGCCCATCGGTTCATGGGCACCGACATATTCTTCACCATTTCAGGGGATAACGTTGGCGAAATTCAGGCCCTTGTGTTTGAGCACGTTGTATAGCCGCAGAGATTCTATCTGAATGCCATTCATCAAATCCGGCCCGGGTGGGTCAGGTGGCCGATGCCACACGCCAAGCTGTCAAGTGCCGGTAACATGCACGGCGGGCGGCCCAGAAACTCCCCCGGCCTGCGCCGGGGTCAAACAGTATGGCCCCTTATCCGCCGTATGCATTGAATTGGCTCTAAGACCGCAGGCTCGCGCGGCTTTGGCCACCTGCCCCACCCTGGCCTTTCATAACCATTGCCATGCGAATTTTTTTCAAACACCTTCTGGAATGCATGCATGTCAAGTTGAATCACATTCAGTTAGAACTGCTGATACAACCATGTCTCCCCTATGCTGTCTACAAGGGCTTCTGCTAACCTCTCGATCTTATGCGAATATCTTGGCGGCAAGATCGATGTCTTCCGGCGAGAAGATAAAAAGACATTTTTCCTTTGGTGACGACACCGAACCATAAACATAGTTGATGTTGATACCCGCTTCGCCGAATTTGGCTGTCACCTCGGCCAGCGCGCCTGGCTGGTTGGACAGTTCCAACGCGATCACCGGAAGCATGTCGAACAGGTAGTCGTTGCGGCTGAGCAGGTCAATGGCCGCATTGATTCTTCCGTCGGCCGGAAGCATCCGAATGAGTGCGAATTCGGCAGAATCCTTGCGCATGGAGTTGTAGCTAGCCGCCGAAGCGATACGATTGAGGGATTTGCCCCGGGCCTTGAACAACTCCTGCACATAACTGGATGCGTCCTGAATGGTGATGGCGTCGATATTGATGTCTGCCTCGGCGAAAAGAGCGGTGAGCTTGGCCAACTCGCCGGGCGCGTTTTTAAGAAAAAGGGAGATTTCGGTTCTGATCATGACTTTATGTCCTCTTCGATAAAAGAGCCGTTATGGTCCTGGATTAAAGGTAGTATACGGTATCCATCATGGGCGTCAACTGCCATGCTCCCCGAAAATGTCGGCCGCCCGATAGTTGGCCGGCGTAGTTTCAAGGCGACCGCTTGTCCTTGAGGAGGTGGTTGCTGATGACCACCCGCTGAATTTCCGAGGTGCCCTCATAGATCGTGAAGACGCGGGCATCCCGGTAATAGCGTTCGACATCGTAATCCTTGGTAAATCCGTATCCCCCGTGAATCTGGATAGCCTTGCCGGTGACCCGGTTGACCATTTCGGAAGCGAAGAGCTTGGCCATGGAGGCCTGTCGCGTGAAGCGGGCCTTCTGATCTTTCATGGCCGCGGCCGACATGGTCAGCTGCCGGGCGGCTTCGAGCTCGGTGGCCATATCTGCGATCATCCAGCGCAGGCCCTGGAACTTGACGATTTTCTGGCCGAACTGGGAGCGCTCCTTGGCATAGCGGATGGCGGCGTCGAGGGCGGCCTGGGCCACACCGATGGACTGGGCTGCAATGCCGATGCGGCCGCTGTCCAGGGCGGTCATGGCCAGTTTGAAACCGTCGCCTTCCTGTCCCAGCAGATTTTCGGCCGGCACCCGGCAGTTGTCGAAGATCAGATCGGTGGTGTCGGAGGCCCGCAGTCCCATTTTGTCCTCCATGTGGCCGACCTTGAACCCCGGCAGGCCCTTTTCGAGAATGAAGGCGCTGATGCCCCGATGACGCTGGGCATCGTCGGTTTTGGCTGTGACGATGACCAGGTGGGAGTTTTTGCCGGTGGTGGTGAACCGTTTGGTCCCGTTAATAATATAAAAATCCCCGTCCCGAATGGCCGTCGTCGTCTGGCTGACAGGATCGGAGCCCGCTTCCGGCTCGGTCAGGCCGAAAGCGCCGATCATCTTGCCGGCGGTCAGCTTCGTCAGATACTTCTTTTTCTGTTCTTCGGTACCGAAATGCAAAATGCTTTCGCAGACAATGGAGTTGTGGACCGACATGACTACCGCCGTGGAGGCGCAGGAGTAAGCGATCTCGGACAGCGCCAGCACATAACTGATAGTGTCGGCGCCTTCGCCGCCGTACTCGGGTGGCACCATCATGCCGAGAAGACCCAATTTGGCCATCTGTTTGAGATTGTCGGCCGGGAACTCTTTTGTGCGGTCGCGCTCCGCCGCATTTGGAGCCACTACTTTGCGCGAAAATTCCCGTACCATGGATTGGATCATCAACTGTTCGTCGGTTAAGCGAAAAAGCATGTCATCCTCCCCTGGGACCCTCTCTGTCGCAGATTTACCCGATAGCCGGAAGGCCGCGTCAGAAGGTCCCTACCGGCTTTGGCCGCCGTGATTTCCCGAACCATGGAACGGTCAGGGGCCGTAGATCACCACCAGCATCTCCGCTCGACTGTCGCCGATGTTGCGCATGCGGTGCCGGATGCCGGAATTGAAGTGCAACGAATCGCCTTCCTCAAGGAGGTTGCTGTGATCGCCCACGGCGATTTCGACGGACCCTTTCAGCACATAGACGAATTCTTCCCCCTCGTGCTGATACCCAACCCCCTCGTGATCCTTGAGCGGTTCGATAGCCACCTTGAAGGCCTTGAGGTGCTTGTTCTCCGCCCCCGGTGTCAGGGTGGTATAAGCGTAGTTGTCGGTACGCTTGGTATAGGCCTTTACCCGATCATGAACGCTTGCGGCCTGCTCGCGTAAAAAGTAAGTGGAGTCGATCTCCAGGGCACGGGCGATCTGCAGCAGAGCACCCACCGGTGGGATTGTCTTTCCCGCTTCGATTTTTTTAAGATAATCGATGGAAAACCCGGTATCGTTGGCCATTGCATCCAGGGTGATCTTCTTCTTGGTGCGCACATGCTTGATCTTACTGCCCACCGTTTCTTTGCTGTTTTGTTTCTTCTGTGGCATGCCATCTCCTTTTCCGATGCGTCGCGCCGCCGCCGGGAGCGATTGCGGCACCTACATGTTACGGCGATACTTGCCGCCCACCTCGTAGAGCGCACCGGTGATCTGCCCCAACGAGCAGGTTTTGACGGCTTCCATGAGCTCTGCAAAGATATTGCCGTTGGAAAGCGCCGCCTCCTGGAGCCGCTCCAGGGCCTGCGCGGCCTTGGCGGCATGGCGGGCCTGGAAGGCGGCCAGCCGGTCGAGCTGGGACTGCTTCTCTTCCTCTGTGGCCCGGGCCAGCTCTACCGTCTCTGAAAGCTCGCCGTCGCGCGCATCCGGATCCCGGAAGGTGTTGACGCCGATGATCGGGAAGTCCCCCGTGTGTTTAAGGGTCTCGTAGTAGATGGACTCCTCCTGAATCTGGCCGCGCTGGTAGCCGGTTTCCATTGCGCCCAGCACCCCGCCGCGCTCGGTGATGCGGTCGAACTCCATCAAGACCGCCTCTTCGACCAGATCGGTGAGTTCGTCCACGATGAAACTGCCTTGGAGCGGATTTTCGTTTTTGGCCAGCCCCCACTCACGATTGATGATCATTTGGATGGCCAGGGCCCGCCGAACCGATTCCTTGGACGGCGTCGTAATGGCCTCGTCGAAGGCATTGGTGTGCAAACTGTTGCAGTTATCGTAGACGGCGCACAAGGCCTGGAGTGTAGTGCGGATGTCGTTGAACTGGATGTCCTGGCTGTGCAGGGATCGCCCCGAAGTTTGAATGTGGTACTTGAGCATCTGCGAGCGTGCGGAGGCGCCGTACTTCTCACGCAGGGCCACTGACCAGATGCGGCGCGCCACTCGGCCGATCACGGTGTATTCCGGATCCATACCGTTGGAAAAGAAGAAAGAGAGGTTGGGCCCGAAATGGTCGAGGGGCATCCCCCGGGACAGGTAGTATTCAAGGTAGGTGAAACCATTGGAAAGTGTAAAGGCCAGCTGGGAGATCGGGTTGGCGCCGGCCTCTGCGATGTGGTACCCGGAAATGGAGACCGAGTAGAAATTGCGCACATTGTTCTCGATGAAATATTCCTGGATGTCGCCCATCATCTTGAGTGCGAAATCGATGGAAAAGATGCAGGTGTTTTGTCCCTGATCCTCCTTGAGGATGTCGGCCTGAACCGTGCCTCGAACGTTGGTCAGCACCTCGGAGCGAATTTTTTGATACATTTCCTGCGATGGTTCCTTGCCCTCAGTCTCACGGTAGCGGTCCACCTGCTGGTCGATGGCGGTGTTCAGGAACATGGCCAGGATGATGGGGGCCGGGCCGTTGATGGTCATGGAAACCGAAGTCGAGGGGGCGCACAAATCGAATCCACTGTAGAGGACCTTCACGTCGTCCAGGGTGCACACGCTCACCCCGGAGGTCCCCACCTTTCCGTAGATGTCCGGCCGCAGGTCCGGGTCGTAGCCATAGAGGGTGACCGAGTCGAATGCCGTAGACAACCGTTTGGCCTCGCTTTCGGCCGACAGGAGCTTGAAACGGCGGTTGGTGCGGGCCGGGTCGCCTTCGCCGGCAAACATGCGGGTCGGATCCTCCCCTACCCGTTTCAGGGGGAACACGCCTGCGGTATACGGAAAATAGCCCGGCAGATTTTCACGCCGCAGCCAGCGATAGGTCTCCCCCGGGTCAGTGAACTGCGGCAGGGCGATCTTGGGGATCTTCTTGCGGCTGAGCGACTCGGTATAAAGCGGCACCCGGATCTCGCGGTCGCGAACCTGGTAAACCAGTTCGTCCTTCTGGTAGGCCTGTTTTGTCTCCTGCCAGCGCTTCACCAGTTCGATGGTCTCCGGCGCAAGGGCCTGGCGTGCTTCGGCGGCGGCGGCCTTCAGACGAGCCATCAGGGCATCTCGGGTTTCAGCCGGTTCTGCTTCGGCCAAGGCCCGGGCGGCCTCATCCAGATGCCAGACGCGGCGCAGAGCCTCGGCCTGCTCCTGGGTGCGCACGTGATAGTCGCGCACGGTTTCGGCAATCTCCGCCAGATAGCGGGTTCGCTCGGGCGGAATGATGATCGTTTTGGAGGAGGAAGATTTTGCCTGCGGACGGGGCAGACTGGATTTGAGCGCCACGCCGGTCTTCTCCCGAATGGTATCCAAGAGGCCGTGGTAGAGAGCGGTTACGCCGTCGTCGTTGAACTTGGAGGCGATCGTACCGTAGACCGGCATCTCCTCGGAGTCCTTGTCGAAGGCCATGCGGTTGCGCTGCACCTGCTTGCGCACGTCGCGGACCGCATCTTCTCCGCCGCGTTTTTCGAACTTGTTCACCACGACGATGTCGGCATAGTCGAGCATGTCGATTTTTTCGAGCTGGGAGGCGGCGCCGAACTCGGCCGTCATGACATAGACGGAGATGTCCACCAGATCGACGATGAGAGAATCGCCCTGGCCGATACCGGCGGTTTCGGCGATGATCAGATCGAACCCCGCGGCCTTGGCGACCTTCAAAATGTCCTCGAGCGCCTCGGGCACTTCGGTGTGGGATCGGCGTGTGGCCAGGGAACGCATATAGACCCGCCGATTGCCGATGGCGTTCATGCGGATGCGGTCGCCCAGGAGGGCGCCTCCAGTCTTGCGCCGCGAGGGGTCGGCGCTGATGATGGCCACGCGGACATCTTTGAGGTCCAGGAGCATGCGCTGAATGAGTTCGTCGGTTAGAGAAGACTTCCCGGAGCCGCCCGTGCCCGTGATGCCGATTACCGGGATACGCCGCTCGGGCAAATGCGTCTTCAATTCGGCCCGCAGCTTGGCAAGGTGCCCGTTCTCCATGGCTTTGACTTGCTCAATGGTGGTGATCAGGTTGGCGACCATGAGCTTGTTGTCGGGGGTGAGTCGGCTGAGATCGGGCACCTGACCGGCAACCCGCGGAAAGTCCATTGTCTGCACCATGTGATTGATTATGCCCTGCAGGCCCCAGCGGGCCCCGTCTTCGGGAGAGTATATCTTGGCCACCCCGTAGGCTTCCAACTCCTTGATCTCTTCGGGCACGATCACCCCGCCGCCGCCACCGAAGACCTTCACGTGCGGTGCCTCGGCCTCCTTGAGCAGGTCGACCATGTACTTGAAGTACTCCATGTGGCCGCCCTGGTAGCTGGATACGGCAATCCCCTGTACGTCTTCCTCCACAGCGGCGTCGACGATTTCCTGCACGGACCGGTTGTGCCCGAGATGGATAACTTCGACCCCAGTGCTCTGAAGGATACGGCGAAAAATATTGATGGATGCGTCATGCCCGTCGAAAAGCGATGTCGCCGTCACGACGCGGACGCTGTTGCGGGGTTGGTAGACTTCGGCTGTCATAAACCCTCCTCTTTGCATTTTTTTTGGGTGCCGGCATGAAATTGATTCGGCAGCCACCCGTATTCCGGCCCATGAGCCGTTTGTTTTTATTGGCCATGTCGGCCAGCTTGCGGTTCAAATACCATGATGCAGGGTCCCCACCTCCTGATTGAACTGCCGATCATCGCCCGGGTATGGGGCCGAAGCCGGCATCGGCCAGGAACGGCTCTTCGGTATGGCACATATTGAGTATGACCGCCGTCTGATGCCGGATGTAATCCTCGATGGTGTAATGACGCCCCAGAAACCAGCGTCGGAAAGTCCACATGTGCCCCAGGACGGTGATGTTGTGAGCTATGAGGTCCATGGCGGCCTCCGATAGCAGCGGGATGCTCCCGGAAGCCATCAACTGGGCGAGGGGCCGGATAAAAAAGCCGGTGATGCGCACCTCACTTTCCAGTACCAATCGACGCCACTTCTGCGGTAGTGACTGGGTTTCCTGATAGATCAGCAGGATGTGGTCGCTCATACGGTTGCAAACCAGAAAGTACTCCCGGACGACCTCGGCCAGTGGATTGCCGTGCCCGGAGGCCCGTTCGAGGGCGTCCGCCATGCCATGTTCCATTTCGGCATGAATGGCATCGCAGACCAGATAGAGGATATCCTCTTTCGAGGAGACATACTCATAAAGCGTGCCGATAGAGACATTTGCGGCTTGGGCAATCTGGCGGGTGGTGGATTTGTGGAAGCCGTTTTCGATAAAGAGCTTGACAGCCGCATCCACGATCTGACGTCGCCGGCGCTGAACCAGGTCCGGGTTCTTGACCAGGGTCGGAATATGTCGTGCAGGCTGTCGTGGAGGTGTGCCCATGTAGATTGCCTTTTCATTGTGACGATCAATCTGAACGAGCGCTCAGTCAGAAATACGTCCAGATCTCGTCGGTGTCAAGAAAATTTTTTAAGGAAGGGGAAAATGAAGTTAAGCGTTCTATAAGTCGCTCAAATGAGAACTAAAAAGTATTGTACCAACTGGGATGACTATTATAGAACAAAAAAGTGGCAAGACTAGGCGTGGAACGGTATCTCTTCTGTCCTCCGCGTCAGGCAACAGAGCTGGCATTTTCCGACGATCATTGGAGGTTGGGGCATGGACCCGACATATCTGGACATTTTACACCGAACGAATCCCTTCGAGATTCTGCCCGCGGAGGTGCTCTCGTCGGTGGCGGATGCCATGCAGACCCACGACTACCCCGCCGGACATTACATCTTCCGTCAGGGCGAGACCAGCAAGGACCGCCTCTTCATCGTGGTGGAAGGCCTGGTGGAAATTCTTATCGCCGGGGAGGACGGTCAGGCCTCGGTCGTGGGCATGCGCCGCCGATACGACTTTTTCGGCGAGACCGTGGTGCTGTCCCGGCAGCGTTATCCCGGATCGGCCCGAACGCGCGAAAAGACGCGGTGCATCTCCCTCGGCCGCAGGGAATTGGAATCCCTGATCTACCGATTTCCTGAATTCTCTGGTTTTTTCAATACCTTGCTGGCCGAGCGGATGCGGCTCATCTACGAAGGATGGGCGGCCGATCAACCCCGTGAATCCACCCCCGCTTCGGGCGGCCTCCTTTTCAGCCGTCAGGTGGGGGACATTATGTCAAGCCCGCCGGTGACTTGTCGTCGAGCGGACCGCCTGGACACGGCGGCGGCCACGCTGGCCGAGCAAAACGAAGGCGCCCTGGTCGTTCTGGATGCGGCTGGCCGACCGGCCGGATTCCTGTCGGCCCGGGATGTGCTGCGGCACGGTGTCTTGCGCCGGGCCGGCGGCCTAAGGGAGATTCCGGTTGAGGCGGCCATGGATTGCCGCATGGAGACGATCGTCCCCTCGGCGTCGGTAGCCCACGCGCTGGCGCGCATGACCCGGCGCGGGGTTCGGCGACTGCTGGTGGTGGAGCGGGACGTACCCATCGGGGTGGTCAGCCGCACCGACCTGGTGAAGCTTTACAGTGCCGGGGCTCTCATGCTGGTCGAGAAAATCCAGGAGCAGATGTCGCTGGAAGGGCTGGCCAGCGTCGGCCGGGAGGCCGATGAAATGCTGCCCGCCCTCCTGGGGGAAAATGCCGGCGTGCCCGAGGTGCTCAGTATCATGGCCTCCCTTTACGAACGGTTGACGCGGCAGGTCCTGCAGCTTTGCGAAGACCGGTTGCGGCGCGAAGGCTGGGGATTGCCTCCGGTGGATTACTGCTGGATCAACATGGGCAGCGCCGCACGCCGGGAACAGGTGTTCCGAACGGACCAGGACAATGCCTTGATCTACGATACACCGCCGCCCGAAAAGGCTGAAGCGGCCGCCGGCTATTTCGCACGCCTGGCCGAAACGGGCGTCGAGGCCTTAGCCGCTTGCGGCTTTGCGCTGTGCCCCGGCGGTGTCATGGCCAGCAATGCCAGCTGGCGCCGCTCACTGGTCGAATGGATCCGGGCGGTGGATGGCTGGGTGGCCTCACCCGATCCGGAAGACACCCGCATCTTGACGATTCTGCTCGATTTCCAGGTCGTCTGGGGCCGCGAAGATCTCGGTCACCAGGTGCGCGATCGCATCTTCGCCGCCTTCGAGGCCTCCGGCAGCGCCAGCCACCTGCTGGTCAGGGACGACCGCCAGTCCGCTCCCCCGGTCTCCTTCCTGGGGACGATCGCTACCGAAAAGCGAGGCCCCCAAAAGAACAAGCTGAACCTCAAGACCGCCGGCCTGGTGCACCTCGTCAACGGGCTGCGCGTGTTGGCCGTAAACCACCGGGTCAGAGAGGCCTCCTCCCTCGAGCGCCTCGCACGCCTCGCGGCACAGGGCGCCCTGTCCATGGAGGACGCCGCTTTTTTCCGCACCTGCTTCGAAACCTTGATGCTCTTTATGATCCGGGCCGACCTGGAAAGCATCCGGCGGGGGGGCCGCCCCGATCATTATCTGGATCCCGAGTCCCTTTCCCGCAAAGAGCAATCCCTGCTAAAAGACGCCCTTTATGGCGGCGCCCGCATGCAGAAGCTGGTGGGCAAACGCTACGGGATGTCCTGGCTGAACTTCTTCTCATAAACAAAGGGCTGGCGGTCCGGTGCCACCCTTCACGAAAGGCGACATGAATCTTCTGCAAGCTTACCGCAACCTGCCCATCCGACATAAACTCCTCTATACCTATTCCGCGGCCTTTGCCCTGATCGTCGTCCTCAGCGGACTGGTGGCATTCTCCATCCTGCGCAAAACCGTGGAAGCCAATATCGAGAGCGAACTGAAAAATTCCACCTCGGCCATCCTGAACATGGTACGCACCTCGGTTTCCGCCTCCATTAAAAACCATCTTCGGGCCGTTGCCGAAAAAAACCGCGAGATCGTATCGTATTTCTATGACCGCTACCGCCAGGGGCTGATGACCGAGACCGAGGCCAAAGCCATGGCGGAAGCGGTCCTGCTGACCCAGAAGATCGGCACCACCGGCTATATCGCCTGCGTCGACAGTGCCGGCACCATGGTGATCCATCCCCAGCCCGCCTGGGTAGGTGTGGATATTTCAGACCAGGCCTTTGTCAAGGAGATGATCGCCAATAAGGAAGGGTATCTGGAATACGAGTGGCAGAATCCGGGCGATGACCGGCCGCGGCCCAAGGCTCTCTATATGACCTATTTCGAGCCCTGGGACTGGATCATCGACGCATCCTCCTACCGTGACGAATTCCATACCCTGGTGAATGTCAACGATTTCCGCGAGAGCGTGCTGGGCATGCGCTTCGGCCGCACCGGCTACTCCTTCGTAACCGACAGCCGAGGCAATATCGTGATCCATCCCCAACTACAGGGCATCAACATCTTCCGGGACGACAGTTTTCCCCACGAGCCGCTGCGCCAGATGCTGACCCAAAAGAACGGCAAGATCATCTATGACTGGCAAAACCCCGGTGAACAGCGGCCGCGCCGCAAACTCGTCATCTTCAATGCGATTCCCGAGTACGACTGGATCGTGGCCAGCTCTAGCTACTTGGACGAATTTTACAGGCCGCTGAACACGTTGAACCGGGTGATCCTGTTCTCGGCCCTCGCTTCGCTGCTTCTGGTGCTGCCCATGTCGTTCTTGATCGGATTGTCCATCACCAATCCGTTGCGCGACTTGGTGGATCGGCTGGAAAGGGGAGCCGAGGGGGATTTTTCGGTGCGCGTGCACCAGCCTTCCCGGGATGAAATCGGACAGCTGGCCGATTACTTCAACCATTTCATGGAACGATTGGAAATCTACAGTCGCAATCTGGAATCGGAAATCTCCGAACGCCGCCAGGCCGAAGAAGCGCTGCGTATCAGCGAGGGACGCTACCGGTCGGTCATGGAGGCTGCGCCGGATCCCATCATCGTTTACGACATGAAGGGACGTGTGACTTACATGAACGCGGCCTTCACGCGGGTGTTCGGGTGGACGCAGGAAGAGTGCCTGGGCCGAAAAATGGATCATTTCGTCCCCTCCGACACCTGGGAGGAAACCCGGCGGGGATTGGCCTTGATCGCCGCCGGCAAGATGCTCTCCAGTGTCGAAACCCGACGTCTCACCAAGGCCGGAAAGGTCATCCATGTTAGCGTCCGGGGGGCTGTCTACCGCGATCTGGACGGTCAGCTGGCGGGCAGCGTCATCATCCACCGGGATGTCTCCGAGCTGAAACGGATGGAAAAGCAGCTCATGGAAATCGGGGATCGGGAGCGGCAGAAGATCGGTCAGGATCTGCACGACGACCTGTGCCCCCACCTGATCGGCATCGAGGGCCTGGCCAAGGTGCTCTGTACCAAGCTGGCCAGGTCTCGCACCGAGGTCTTGCCGCTGGCCGAGCAGATCACCGACCTGATCCGGGAAGCCACCACCAAGAGCCGGGGCCTGGCCCGGGGGCTGTGCCCGGTCTATTTGGTGGATCGCGGCCTGGTTTTCGCATTGCGCGAACTGGCCATGAAAACCGAATCCTTTTTCGGCGCCCACTGCCGGTTCAGCGCCGACCCCGGTGCCGGTACCCCGGACAATACGACCGCCACCCAGCTTTTCTATATCGCCCAGGAGGCCGTGAACAATGCCATCCGCCATGGCAAAGCCCGCAATATCAACATCCAGCTCCAGCAAAAGAGCGACCGTATTGTGTTGACGGTCGATGACGACGGCTGCGGCATGGAAGAGGTCCGTGAATCCGGGGGCATGGGTTTGCAGATCATGGATTTTCGTGCCAAAATGGTTAGTGGTAATCTGAAAATCCGATCCCAAAAGGGAGAGGGAACTCTCGTTCAGGTGGTGCTGGCTCCACCGATCGATGAGCCGCTGAACGACAGCGCCCACCGGGAGGACGTGTCACGATGACGGAGCTCAAAAAACAGATTCTGGTGGTGGAAGACCATCCCATTTTCCGGCTCGGGTTGCGGGAACTGATCAATCAGGAGCCCGACATGATTGTCTGTGGCGAGGCCAAGGATGCCCACACCGCCTGGCATGCCGTCCAGACGCTGCACCCGGACCTGGTCATTGCCGACATCACCCTCGAGGATGGCGACGGCATCGAATTCACCAAACAGATCAAGCGCCACTACCGGGACCTGCCGGTGCTGATCCTCTCCATGCACGATGAATTGCTCTACGCCGAGCGCGCCCTGCGGGCCGGGGCGCGAGGCTACATCATGAAGCAGGAAGCCATGGAATCCGTGGTGACCGCGGCCCGCAAGGTGCTGGCCGGCAAGATCTACCTGAACGAGCGCATGAACGACCATATTCTCGCCAACCTTGCCGTGTCGCGCCAGGATCGGGAACTCGCGCCCATGGAGCGGCTCACCGACCGTGAATTGGAGGTCTTCAGTCTCATCGGACAGGGGTTGAACACCCGCGATATCGCCTCCCGTCTGAACATCAGTGTCAAGACCATCGGCACCTACCGTGAACGTATCAAAGTCAAACTGGGTCTGAAAAACGCCATCGAGCTGCTCCGCCACGCCGTCAGTTGGTCTCGGGGTGCCCGGGCCGATTCGGAGGAAACCGATTTGTAGGTGATCGACCTACCCCGCCTACGTAAAAGCCCTTCACCACCGTCGGCCATTGCGCCGACATCAAAATCAGACGCCAGCCGATTGTCAAACCATCTACCGTGCAGCTAAATCAATAAATAAAATTCAGTAAATTGCGTTGATTAATTTTATCTTGCCGATCGTGCCGCCCGGTGATGCCATCGTGGCTGCGGCCGGCATCAACCAGAGAAGGAGGCATGTCCAGCAATGAGCACTGCAGCCAAAATGAACATGACCGATTACGACAAGGAGTACAGCACTTTCCAGTGGGAGGTCCCCGAGTATTTCAATTTCGCCGGTGACGTGATCGACAAGTGGGCCGAAAATCCCGAAAAGCTGGCCATGCTGTGGGTCGACGACAATGGCAAGGAAGTACGCAGGACCTTTCGCGAACTGGCACTGGCTTCCAGGCGGCTGGCCAATCTCCTCACGGCCCAGGGCGTCAAACGAGACGATGTCGTCCTCGTGATCCTGCCGCGCAATATCGAATGGTGGGAAACCTTCACGGCCTGTATCCGCATGGGCGCCGTGGTGGCCCCGGGCACAACACAGTTGACCGCCAAGGATATCAAGTATCGCGCCAACACGGCCCAGGCGTCCTGCATTATCACCAACCCCGAGATCGCGGCCCGGTTCGATGAGGTCGCCAAGGAGTGCCCGTCGGTCAAAAGCCGCATCGTCATCACCAAACCCCGGGACGGCTGGCTATACTATACGGAGGCCGTCGACGGCGCTTCGGAGGTTTTCGAAACGGTGAATACCCGCAGCGAGGACAATTGCATCGTCTACTTTACCTCCGGCACCACCGGGTTCCCCAAGATGGCGTTGCACACCCATGCGTCCTATCCCATCGGCCACCGGGTGACCGGCAAGTACTGGCTCGACCTGCGGGAAGACGACATGCACTGGAACGTGAGCGACACCGGCTGGGCCAAGGCAGCCTGGAGCAGCTATTTCGGTCCCTGGAACATGGGGGCGGCCCAGTTCATCCACCACACCGACCGCTTCGACCCCAAAAAGACCCTCGAACTCCTCAGCAGCTACCCGGTCACCACCATGTGCGGTGCCCCCACCATCTACCGCATGCTGGTGCTCGAGGATCTGAGCCAGTACAAATTCCCCCATCTGCGCCATTGCGTGGGCGCCGGCGAACCCCTGAACCCCGAGATCATCGAGGTGTGGAAAAAGGCCACGGGCTGCACCATCCGCGACGGGTACGGTCAGACCGAAACCGTGTGCCTCTGCGGCAGTTTTCCCTGTCTGGAACCAAAATTCGGTTCAATGGGCAAGCCCATGCCGGGCATCGACCTGAAGGTCATCGACTTTGAAGGCAATATCCTGCCGCCCAACACCGAAGGCGATATCGCCGTGCGCGTGATCCCCCAACGTCCGGTGGGCCTGTTCAAGGAATACTGGAAAGAACCGAATCGCACGGAAGCCGCCTACCGCAACGGCTGGTACGTCACCGGCGATCGGGCCTACGTGGATGAAGACGGCTATTTCTGGTTTGTGGGTCGGGCCGACGATGTCATTCTGACCTCGGGCTACCGCATCGGCCCCTTCGAGGTGGAAAGCGCACTGATCGAACACCCTGCCGTGGCCGAGTCGGCCGTGGTTTCCAGCCCCGACGAGACACGCGGCGAAGTGGTCAAGGCTTTCGTCATCCTGGCCCCCGGGTACACCGGGAGCGACGCACTGGTCAAGGAACTCCAGGACCACGTCAAGAAGGTGACCGCGCCTTACAAATATCCACGCAAGATCGATTTTGTGACGGCCCTGCCCAAGACCGTAAGCGGCAAGATCCGCCGGATCGAACTGCGGAACAAAGAGTGGGGCAGAAAATAGATCCACCGGAAAAAAATCGGCCGGCACCGGATGTTCATCCCAGACCGATGCCGGCCGCAGTCAACCCCTTTAACGGCAAAGGAGCTCTATGAGATGAAGGAAAAACTTTACAAAAAAGAGATTTGGCTGACCGTCGTGTTTTCCGTTCTGCTGATCCTCATGGGCCATTCGGCAACGATTTTCAGGCTCTTCCCCGGCCTGCAGCAGGGCACCTTCTGGGGGTTTCCGACCCAGTACATTGTTCCCATCCTTCTCGGCTGGTTCGGCATGGCCGTAGTTTGCCTGGTCATGGCGATCGCTTGCAATCGCTTCGACGACGAGATGGAAGAGCATGCCGCTTCAGAAACCAAAAGATTGGAACGGGTGATTAACGAATAGGAGGAATTCAATGCCAGCTGAATACGCACTGAGCAATGTCTGGTTGGGAATCGGGGTTGTCATCGCCCTGTTCGCCATCTTCTATTACGTCGGCTGGTGGGCCAGCCGCAAAACCGCCAGCGATGCGGATTTCTACGCCGCCGGCTTCTCCATCGGCCCGGTGACCAACGGGTTGGGCATGGCCGCCACCTGGGCCAGCCTCGCCACTTTTCTGGGCGTCATCGCTCTGATCCAGAAGCTGCAGGTGCCGTTCGTCTACCTGTGGATCCAGTGGGCCATATCGATTCCGCTGCTGACCCTGCTTTACGGCACCAGCCTGCGGCGCATGAAGGCCTTCACGCCGGCGTCCTTTATCAGGGCACGCTACGGCAAACCCTCGACGGTGGTCATCGTCTGCTGGATGACCCTGATCATGGTCATGTACGCCCTGGGGCAGATGATCGGGCTGGGGCAGGCCTTCGAACTGCTGTTCGGCGTGCCCTACAACACCGGCCTGATCGTTGCGGGCGCCGCCACCGTTGGTTTTATCACCATGGGGGGCATGTACGGCGCTTCCTATAACGCAGCCTTTCAGATGGTGGTCATGACCATCGCCATGGTCGTGCCCATGGGCGCCATCATGAAGGCCATGGGCTCCTCGGGATGGTGGTTTCCGCCCCTGGCCTACGGCGACATGGCCCCCAGCATGCTCAAAATGATCCCGACCTTCTTCGACATGAAATACGACGTCCGGTGGTATTTCGCCCTGATCCCGGCCTTCACCCTGGGGCCCGTCGCGCTGCCCCACCTGGCCATGCGCGTGTTCACCTCCTCGAGCGTGAAAAGCGCCCGCTGGGCCGTGGTTTGGTTCGTCCTCTTCCTGGGCCTGCTGTTCTCAGGGACCTACACCGCCGGTTTCGCCGGGAACTTCTTCCGCGCCACCACCGACCGCATCATCGAGAAGCCGGACCAGACCTTGTTGATCCTGAACGTTTTCTACAATCCGGCCCTGGTGGCGGCCTTCGTCATGGGTGGCGCCCTGGCCGCCGGTCTTTCCACCATCGGCGGCAACCTGATGGCCATCGCCGGCCTGGTCGGCAACGACCTGCTGGGCATTGTCGCCCCGAACATGGAATCCCGCAAAAAGATCAAATGGGGTTACGTGGCGCTGGCCATGGGCGGCATCATAGCCATCCTGCTGGCCTTCAAACCGCCCAAGTTTCTGGTCACCAGCATCCTGTGGGCCTTCGGCCTGCTGGCCACCACGGCCACCCCTGCCATCCTGCTGGGCGTCTGGTGGAAAGAGGCCAACAAACTGGCCATGATCGTCTCCTCCACGATCTGCGGCATCCTCTACATCGTGATCTCGCCCCATGTCCTGCCCAATATCTGCGTGGGCAAAGGTCTGGTGGCAGCCCTGGGGATGTCCGGCGGGATGGTCACCGTACCGATGAGTTTCGCCATGTTCATCCTGCTCTCCATCGCTTTCAACCGGATTTCGGCGTTTTCGGCTTACGCGCCGACGCTGGAAGATAAGAAGGTTATCGACCGCATCCACGGCTGGGGAGAACACTACGAGGAGAGCCGTTACAATGGCATTACCTGGCCGCTGATCGCTTCGGTCGTCTGTATCGTGGTCATGATCTGGGGACTGCAACCTTGGAGTTGACGATGACGGTACCAAACGGCTATTGTTGTGCTATTATTGATTGTTGATTGATGAACGCTCCTGTGCCCTGCGTTCCACAGCAAAGGGGAGGTTCCGGCCTCCCCTTTGCCCTTTTCATGACCGCCGCAAACGTGGTGGTCTATATGGAGGAAAAAGCACCCATGTCCTATCTGGACGACATGAAGCGTCTCCTGCGGTTGGACGGCGGCGCCTATGCCGACATTATGAATCGGCAACGCTCCCTGCGCTACACAGTGATCAATGTCATGGTGCTGGGCCTGATCTACGGGGCCGCCTCACTCTATTTCAGCTCTGAGGTGCTGGCCCGCAGCGGGGTGTCCGATAGCCCTTACAACGCGATGCTGGTCGTCATGGTGGGCGTTTCGGTAGCCTTCCTGGTGCACGGTGCGGCGGCCCTGTTCATCTGGGTGTTCTGCCGGGCGCTGGGGGGATGCCCGCAATTCCTGCCGCCCTATCTCAATCTCGGCGCCGCCGCCATCGCGGCATGGCCTCTGGCGCCTTTCGCGGCCCGGCTCCAGGTGGCACCGAATGTATTGAGCGGGGCAGCGGCCCTGGTGGCCGCGGTCTACGCCCTGTCCGTGGGCTACACGGCGGTTCAGGCCGCCGCCGGCCTCTCCCGGGGCAAGATGTTGGTGTGCGCCATCGCCACCTTGATTTATGCCGGCTGTTTCCTTTACCTGTGGACCTGAAACCCCGCGCCTGATTCCGGCGCAAGGCCGACCGTATGCTTGACCACGCCTGCCATCCCTTTCATATCCTGGCGGACATTTCCCGGGCCGCCGAGACCGTCGACCCCATCGATGATCTGCTCCAGCGCATCCTCACCGCCGCGGTGGACCTCTTCCACGCCAAGGGGGGCACCCTTCGGGTTCTGCAACTGCCCTCGAACGAACTGCGCCTGCGGGCCTCGGTCGGCCTCAGTGCCGCCTATCTGAAAAAGGGTGCGGTGACGGTGCAGCAACCCCTCCGCCGCATCTATGCAGAAGGTCCGCTGGTCATCCACGATGTCCAAACGGACCCTCGCATGCAATATCCTGATGCCGCCGCGGCCGAAGGGGTGGCCGCGATCATCGAGATGCCCTTCCGGATTCTGCCCGACTGTCACATGGCCTTACGGCTTCATTTTGGAGGTCCCGTCGCGCCGACGGAAGAAGATCTGGGGTTCCTGACGATCCTGGGCCGGCAGGGCGCCCAGGCCATCCGCGACACCATGATCCCGGACCGCTACATCAAGACGTTCCGCAATGTCAGCCGGGCCATCCACGCCGGCAACGACACCGCCGCCATCCTGCAAGGCATCGTGAGCCAGATCACCGACCTGCTGTCGGCCGCGGGATGCATCTACTGGATCATCGATACCACCGGGCGGCGCATCGAAGCCAAGGTCAGCCACGGATTCGCCTTCCGCAGCCTGGCGGCGGTGGACTATGCCGCCCTGGTGAAAATCTTCGATCCCGCGCCGGGTCGCACCGTCATCATCGAAGATGCCCATGCGGACGAGCGGATTCCGGATCCGCAAGGACTCGGCAAGCAGCACATCCGCACGGTGGTGGGGCTCTGCTTTGAAATCGACGCCAACATCGTCGGCATTCTAGCGGTCTATTTCAGCGGTCCGCGCCGCCTCACCCCCCGTGACATGGATTTTCTCCAGGTGCTGGGCGAGCAGGGGGCCATTTCGCTGCTCCGGGCGCGGTGCTACGATGCGCGCATGCTGGATACCTTCCGCCAGACCGTTGAAGGATTGGTGATGGCCCTGGAGGCCAAGGATGCCGTGACCCACGGCCACTCCCTCAACGTCGGGATCTACGCCCGCCGCACCGCGCTGGGGATGGGACTCACGCCCCGGGAGGCGGATCTGCTCTACCACGCCGGACTGCTGCACGACATCGGCAAAATCGGCATGACCGACAAAATCCTGGCCCGGCTCGGACGGTTGACTCCTCGGGAAATGGGTCAGATCCGGCTCCATCCCGTGATAGGGGCGCGCATCCTGGAGCCCCTGCTGTTTCTCGACGAACTGGTGCCCATGATTCGGCACCACCACGAACACTACGACGGATCCGGCTATCCCGACGGCCTCAAGGGAGAAGCCATCCCCATCGGGGCGCGCATTCTGACCGCCTGCGACGCCCTGGAAACCATGATCGCCGGACGGCCGGGCATGCCCCGGCGCGCTGCCGAAGAAGCCCTGGCCGAACTGCAGCGCGGCGCCGGATCGCGTTTCGATCCTCAGGTGGTCCGTGCACTTTGCAGTATGCTGCAGGCCGGAGGAATTGGACCGGACAGCACGCACCCGGAGTCTCCCCTAACGGACACCACCAAGCGTTTCCCACTGGGGTTCTGAACGGCACTTGCCAGCCGGTGGAACGGGCCTACCCGGATCGCCGGTGATATTATGGAAGGGTGAATTCTTCTTAAGCATGCTGGTCTGAAAGAACATTTTCCGACAACGGCAGGAACACTGAGAAGATACTTCCCTGGCCTGGTATGCTTTTCACCGCGATGCAACCTCCGTGCGCTTTTGCAATGCCAAGTGCCACGGCCAATCCCAGTCCCCGACCGGTAAACTTGGTCGAAAAGAATGGATCGAAGATTTTTTCGATGGCGTCTTTCGCGATACCTGCCCCCCTATCCACCACTTCCAGGCAGGCATAACCGTCCGCCTCCGACAGAAACTCCACCGGCCAGCGATGGACGGCGGGAATTAGGGAGGCAGAAACCGTCCTGACGCTCACCGACACTGGATGGCTCTTTTGACCCGATGCCTCCACGGCGTTGATCAGAAGGTTGCTCAACAATTGGCGAAGTTGGTCCATGTTCGCATATATGATAGGACCCGGCTCTGGCAGATCGGCCTCCAGGACTGTATCTGCCGGCAGTTCGGTCAGCAGTTCCTGCAGTGATTTGCGGCAAATCTCGCAAAGGTCCTGAATCTCACGTTGGACCACAGTTTGACCGAGATAGGTCAACATCTTCTCGCCCAGTTTGGCGGCCCGGCGGGCTGCGAAAAATGCTTGCGCCAATTTTTCGGAATACTTCGCATCGGATGGTATTTCTTCGATTGCCATCTCCAGGTTCCCCATGACGGCCATGAGCAGGTTATTGTAGTGATGGGCGACGGCGCCCGCCATGATGCCCATCGCTTCAATTTTGTGCACTTGACGCAACCTGGCTTCAACTCGACGGCGCTCCTTTTCGGCCTGCAATTTGGCGGTAATGTCCCTTGCGGACCCCCTGACCCCGACCGGATGTCCATCCGCATCGCAAACGAGCGAATTTTTGTATTCGACAACGATGATGCGACCGTCATCGGTCATCAACCGTAAGTGTCCATCATCCTTTCTATTTTTTATAATCCTCTCCAGATAATGGCTGAAGCCTGGGCGATCATCTTCAGGTATCAGATCCCTGACGTTGGTTTTGTCCAAATCTTTGAGGCGACATACTTTTTTAAAAGATAAATTGGCCTCGCTGAAATTTCCCTCGAGATCATGAAAATAGAGAAAATCGGAAACATTTTCGAACAGGTCGCGATACCGCTCCTCGCTTCGCCGCAGCGCCTCGTGCATCTTGACGCGCTCCGTAACGTCACGCACGGCGGCCACACGCAGCACATCGCCTTCGAAATGGAAATCACGCGCCTCGAGTTCGGCGAAAAACAGTTCCCCGTTTTGTTTCACTCCCCTGACGACGTAAGGACGCGCATAGTTCTTGACGATGTTTTCCAAAACGATCTGCCGGTCATCCGGATGGACAGCGAACTCGAGAAAATTTTTACCGAGCAGATCTTCCCTTTGGCAACCGAGGAGTTTCGCCAGGGAGGCGTTCACGTCTTTGGCAATGCCGTTTTTGTGGATGATGATTCCTTCCATGGTCACGTCGGAAAGCAGACGGAAGCGTTCCTCGCTCGCCCTCAGTGCTTCTTCGGCCCGTTTTCGCTCGGTAATATCCTGGTGGGTGCCCTGCATGAGCAGCGGTTTGCCGTCATCCGTCCGGACACTGACTTTGCCTCGGTCGAGCACCCAGACCCAATGGCCCGCCTTGTGCCTCATACGGGCTTCACATTCATAATGATCCAACTCGCCGGCAAAATGCCTGGATAGCCGATCCCGACTGATTTGCGAATCCTCAGGATGGACAAGCCGTTCCCAGGTCTCTATGGATAATGGCGAAAGTTCTTCCAGGGTGTAACCCACCATTTGCGCCCAGCGCTCGTTGAAAACGACCTCGCCTGTCTGCGCATTCCATTCCCAGGTGCCAACGTTCGTTCCTTCTAATATGTTCTCCAGGCGCCGGCGATCCTCCTCCAGCGCCGCTTCGGCTTTCATGCGCTCCGTCAGGTCACGTCCGAAACAGACAAAGCGCCCTCCATTGAAATCAACCCACGTGACGGACATCTCAATGGGAAATAGACTGCCATCCTTGCGGCGGTGACGGGTTTTGAAAAGCTCGAAGCCATTGGAAACAATGCGCTGGACACGGTTTGCGGTTTGCTCGGGAGTTTCATCCGCCTCCAGGTCGCCGATACGAAGGCCCAGGATTTCGTTCCGCGCATAACCCGACATGCGGCAATACGCTTCATTGACCTCAACAATTGTGCCAGCGGTATCAACCACCCAGAATCCGTCAGCAGTGGTCTCAATAATGGTCTGCAGATATTGCTCACGGTCTGCGGGCACCCGTTTATAGTTGTTTTTATCTGTCAAATCATCACCGCCACCATCGGTGTATGAAAAAGGGTTCATGCGGAATGAGCGTCCTTCATGTGATAACAATGGACATCCATGTTTTTCAAAAGGCAGCACATCAATCAGAAAGACATATCGGATGTCTAAAAGTTTTTAGTATCACGAATTCGGTGCACACGGCTATCATTCAAACACAAAAAAAGGGATTACAGTGTCAATTCTGTATCCCCTTTAAATTTTTTGGTAAATTTTTTTACACAGGTTCTCGCACAGAATCATGCCAATTTGGACGCCCATAATCCTTCTTAATTCATCCGTTTCACCACCCAATTACCGGGGTACCCAACGCCCAGCCTTAGAAGCAACCCGAGTCATTTTTGGCTGTATCCATTGTTTAAGAGGGAAGCACTGTGACGCAACCAAAGCCTTTGGCGACCCAGTCGGGATTAATTGTCAACACACCACCTTCATTATTCCCTTTCCGCCAGCCATCTCTGACGGGCATCCATCACCCCTCCATATCCCTTGGCATCGTACGACCGTCAGATCGGTTTTTCAGTAAGCAGCAGGGCGCAAGAAAAGCGCACAGTTAAAGGAATCGGTGAAAAGCTTGCACTGTCTTCGGCCGATGTCGATTATCTGCCGCCCCCGCCGCCTCCTCCGGAACCTCCGCCACCGCCACCGCCACCGCCACCAGAGCCACCACCACCGGATCCTCCACCACCGGATCCTCCGGCCCCCGCTCCGGAACCACCGCCCATGCCGCCTTGGCCGGCATCACTGCCTTTGCGGCCGGTGCCGAATTGATCGGCCATCTGCTGTCGCGACATTTGGTGAGACTGTTCGGCCACCTGGTGGCGCATCTGCTCCATCTGCCTTTCCGTATATTGGTTTCTCAGGGCCTGGCAAACGGTGTCGGCCACATCATTGGAGCGGATACCCAGCCGGGCCATGGCGCGCACGGTCTGCATGGTCTGTAGGGCCAGCGCCTCGTTTTGAGCCTGGTTCTGCGTTTGCTGCTGTTGCCGGGTTTGCAGTTGGCTTTTCACCGCTTCCAACTCCGAAAATCTCATCCCCGCGGCCAAGCTGTCGGCCAGGGCGTGCGTCATCTGACCGATGTTCTTGGGATCCCTGGACAGCGATCTGGCCAACTGATCGGCTTGGGCGTAGCGACTACGCACAGCCTGCATGGCCGCGACGACCTCCTGAGGACTGGCTTTCTTGGCAATGCCTTCCAGTGCCTTGTTCATTACCGGTTCGGTGGGCAGTCCCGCCTTTGCGGCGTTGACGACTTCTTGCCGCGCCTGATTCATAATACGGCTCTCGTAGCGGTTTTGAAGCATTTGGGTCAGCATCTGCCGGGCTTTAGCCTCGGGCACACCGTAGGCGTTCATTTCCCGTGCCTGCTGCTCGATGCTTTGCATGGCCTGCTGAGAGAACCCCTGGTTTTCTTCGGCAATGGCCAACGTTGTGAAGCAGGACAACACCAAGGCAATGAGTAAATTTTTTTTCATACCGCCTCCTTCCAGAAGTAACTGATCGTATGCCATTAGAACTACCCTGAGGGGAAAAAGTTACATCTGTGGATCGAAAATGCAGTTTTCAAATCCGAAATCGTCTTTCTCGCGCAGTCGGCAGGAGGGCGTATAGATTTGTCCGTCCACAATGTAGAAATATCGAAACGGTGCAACGGCCGGCAAGGCGATGGTCCACCGTCCCTCCACTTCGGATACTTCATGGGTTTGGAATCTGTCCAGGCTGCAGGCCCAGTACACTTTGGAAGCACCCGGCTTGTCCAGGTACAGGGTCAACACATTTTCTTCGACCTCGTAGTAGTGCGCGGCACAGCCGCTCATGAGCAGCACGCAGCCAACCGTCAGCAACAATTGTCTCATATGCGTTCCTCCATGCGCAGAATGGAGTTTTCCCCGCCAAAATCATCTTTTTCACTGGCGAGCAGGGTGGGGTCCGCCATGCGGCGGTGGCCGTCGAGGATATAAACGAAGCGGTGCTCGCCCCAAGGGATGGCGAGGTTCAGCTCCCAGTAGCCGCTGTCACCGATGCGTCGCATGGCCAATCGTTGCCAGCCGGTGAATGAACCCGCCAGCTCCACCCGATCCGCTTCCGGCTCAAATAATACGAACCGCTTGCTGCCCTTCAACGCCTCAGGGCCGGCGGGATGGGTCGAAAACAGCAGCATCGCCGCGGCAAAGCCGGCCGCGACAAGGGCAATGGGTTTGAGCAGCCGAGATACGACGCGGCGCAACGGAGGATGCCAATTTTTTTCGAGGACTGGTTCGGCCGGGATCAGCGGCTCCCGAAGCAATTTTTCCTGTTCGAGCAGCGAAAGGGTAAGCGCGCAGAACTCGTTATCGGCGCGGACCCTTTCGACGAAGCGCCGCTTTTCGTCCAGATTCATCTCGTTATCGATGTACATGCTGGCAAGAAAATCCATCACTTGTCTCCATCGGCAAGGATCGACCGGAGTCTGAGGCGCGCCCGGTGGACCCTTATTTTCACGTTTCCCTCGCTGATGTCGAGGAGCTTGCCGATCGCTTTGTAGGAAAACGCTTCGGTCGCCACCAGGCTGATCAACTCCCGATCGAGTGGGTCGAGCCGTCGGATCGCGGCGAAAATCCGGTCGACCGCCTCCTTTGCGATACACCGGCATTCCGGGTCCAAGCCCGATGCCTCACTTTCACAATCTGCCGACGGCTCTTCTCGGTGCCTGCGAAGGGCATCCAAGGCAGCATTGCGGGCGATGGTAAACAGCAGGGGCCGGTTGTTGCCATTGCGCCCGTATCCGGCCAGGTAGCGCGTAAAGCTTTCCTGCATGAGATCCAGGGACAGCTGGGCGTCCCCGGTCAACCGCATCAGGTAGGCCATCAGTCGTACCTTGTTTTCAGTATAAAAGTGCTCGTATGTTTCCACGGAAATACTACCAAAAGCCGTATTCGAACATAAGTGGAGTGTATCCACCGGTCACCACGATGAAAAGGGCACACACGCCATTAGCAAAGGCAAACCGGAATCGATGCGTGCTTTCCATCTTTCCCTTTTTCAACGAGCATCTGCAAACTAAAAATGGTGGGGAGATGCGAACCTCCCCACCCGATCCGTTTCCCGTTCGTGTTCTGAAGGGAAGCAGGAGTCTATCATTTTTTCGGCGACCTAATAATCATCAGTCAACGTATTCAAAAAGGCGATCAAGTCGGCGATGTCTTCTTCTGACAATCCCAAGTCGCCGATCACCGTCCCATCAACTAAGTTTTCGGAAACATCCGGAGCCCCGAATCCACTTCTGTCGTTGATAAAGGAGACCATGTCATAAAGCGTCGGGAACCCGCCGTTGTGAGAATATGGCGCGGTCACGGCAATGTTGCGCAGGGTAGGAATCTTGAATTTTCCGTTCTGGCTTGTATCGCTAAGCTCTCCCCCAAGTCCCAGATCCGGTGAAGGGACAGCGGTATTGGCCGGCACGCCGATATTGGCATAGCCGTAGGTGGTGAACAGGGCCTCTGGCGCCGCGTAAATGGGCGTGGCGGAATGGCAGGAGGCACAATTGGTTTGGAAAAGCACATAGCCTCTGTTTTCGGCGTCCGTAAACTGCCCCGGTGCCACGTCGAATTTGGAGTTGAATTTGGTCACGTCCGCCGAACGCTCGTAAGCGGCCACGGCATCGGCGAAATTCACCCAAGCGACCTCTTGATCCGTAATCGGGCCATAGACCTTTTTCCACAATGGGTAGTAGGTCGATGCCTCGATGACGGTCATGATGGCATCGATGCTGGGCATGGCCATCTCCACCGGATTCAGCGGCGGCCCCTGGGCCTGCTCGGCCAGCGGGTCGCCCAAGGTTTCACCTGTGGCCCGTCCGTCCCAGAACATGCCGCCGAACCATTCCCCAGTCGTCTCATCCTTATAACGGATGGGGCTGAAGCCGGCATAGGCCGACGTGGGGGCATTGCGTCCACCCAGGCTCACCCCGTCCGATCCAAGGGAAACCACCTTGTCGTAGGGATGCAGAAAATTGGAGCGGTCGGCGAAACCGGCCAGGGGGTGGTGGCAGGTCTGACAGGATTGATTCTGATTGAGCGACAGGTTCTTGTCCTTGTAAAGGTGCATGCCCAGTTTTTCCAGATCGTTTGCCACCGTGGGTTTGCCAGCGGCATGTAGTAGAAATGCGCCAGATGTGATCAGCAAAATGGACAAGCAACCGACCTTAAATGATTTTTTCATGAATTGCCTCCTTTTCGCAAATGCTATGACTCGGTTCTGCAAATCATGTTCAGCGGAATGTTCACAACTTTCTTTCCGCTCGGCGGCACCATCAACGAAAGGTGCCGATATCAATGTTGCCGCAAGCAGCAGCCATCATCCGACGATCGATCAAAAGGAAGTTTCGCGCATATCCTGCCGGACAGACTGGCAAGAGGTTGGTATTGTCGTTGTACCTATAACGTTTGATTCAAAGGAAGGTTACACCGGCCGCTTGAACCTTTTCAGCGCGTGCATCAACTCAATCAGCTCTTTTTGGTGTGTTTTTATAAAGGGGCCATCATTTTGAACGGCAGCATCGTTTTGAGTACTCAGTTCGTTCTTGAAGGCACCTGCCGCCTTCAGTGGAATCGATTTCTTATAACGGGAGTCCACGTAACAAATGCGCGACCAATCACTCACAACAGTGAATGTCCGCGGCTGTCCACTCAATAGATCGTGGCCGAGCGAATAGTCCGCCGGAGGATTATTAACGCCCAGGCGGGCCAATATTGTGGGGGCAATATCCAGATGACTGGTCATCTGATCCGTCTGGTCTTGGCCGGTTCCTGGGATCCAAAGGATTAGAGGAACTCTGATTTGTTCTTCGACAAAGGACGACCCGTGCCCCCACCTGCCCTTTTCCATGAATTCTTCGCCATGGTCGCCGGTGATAATGACAATCGTCTTCTGTAAAAGATCTTCCTTTTCCAGGAATCCTAATATCCTGGCAAACTGGCTGTCGAGATGGTGGCACGAGTTGATATAACGATTTTTGATCGACTGAACATCTTGATCGAGATCCATGGTGACGTAATTGAAATCCTTGAGATAATCTTCCCGCAGAATGCTGTCCTCCGGAAAATAATACCTGGCGTGGGGCGACTCGAAAAACATAAAGGTCATGAAGGGGCGCGTTTGGTCGCGCTGCCGGATAAAGTTCAGAAGATCGGACACGTTATTTCGGTCTCTTTGCCAGCCCGGACCTTCATCGTTTTCATGCAGAAGATCACCTTCAATGGATGCAAAAATGGTTTTATCGAATTCCGGATAAGAAAATTTGGCACTTGTGTACATGCTCATCTGATAATTCTGCTGCCGTAGAACATCCATGAGAACCGGCCCGCGTCGGGCATTCAGGAAATCAAACCAGTAGGGCCCGTAAAGTCCGTAAAACATGGAAAACATGCCCATCCTGGTGGAGTTGCCGCCGCTGTAATGTTTGCGAAACAGGTGGGACTGCTGGGCGAATCGCCAGGATGCGGGGGTGATTTCGGGGTCAAGCATGTCCCAGCGCCAGGATTCGGCGACCAGCCAAACAATATTCATTGGCTGTTCGGGCGGTTGGATCTCCAGGCGCGATATGGGATAATTCAGTGCGCCCTTATCCGGGTCGCCTTCCGACAAATCTGGCTCACACTTGAGAAGGTGAAAGGGCACGTCTTTATGATGGTTTACAACCGCCTTTTTACCAATCCAATCCAAAACAGGCATAATTTCTCCATAACATTTTGTAATAACTTAGAAACTTACTTGTATATCAGAATGAAATTATTATCAAGGAATGCCATCCTTTGAGAGGCAATAAAATATAGATTAGGAAGTCTGAATACCTAAAAAAATTGATATATGGCTACTATTTGGCTACCAATAAAAAAAGGGCGTTCAGCCTCATAGCTGAAAACCCTTGTTTTTATTGGCGCGCCCGGCAGGATTCGAACCTGCGGCCTACGGATTCGAAGACAGGCCCTCTGAGTTTCCTAACCTCCTGATTTTATGATAACATATTGAAACCATTGGATATACATTTTCTACATTTTTGTAAATTTTCCATATTTTGGTCAATTTTGGAAACTTTTTCACACACAGATTCACACACAGAAAAACGCTTTTATCGCCCTACCCCACCTAAGACATCACCCATCTCACCACCCAATAAACGGCGTAGCCGACGCCCAGGCCAAGGGGCAACATGATTCATGACCGACACAGTGGCATCCCCTTGAACTCACAGGTATAGACGCCGACTGCAAGGATACCGGATAGGATGCCGATGATTTTGGGGCGCAGGGTGTTAACGCCTCTTTTGGCAGCAGTCATTAATAATTTCCAAAAACTCCTCAAGATCAAACGGTTTTTTCATAAATGCCGCTGCACCAAGCTTGCAAGCGATTGGCCTGACTTCTTCAGGTTGGTATCCAGTCATGACGACAACGGGAGGACCATCGCAAGATTTTACAAGGCTTGTAAACTCCAAACCATTTAAGCCGGGTTGATTGATCCCGGTAACGATACATTCAAAACCCTGCCATTGCCAGTCTGATAACCAAATGACATCCTCGGCGCCCATAGCGAGGGTCACTTCATATCCGTTCATTTCCAACCATTCTTTAAGTGCATCGCGAATGGCCTGCTCGTCATCGACTATGAGAATACGATACCTGTTCATGTCAACAACCTTAGCAATCTTTCAACCAGCCAGGTTACTGCCCTGCACTTCCTTAATCAACCCATCCTCCAGTCGATACTCGTTCATTACCTCGATCAGCACGCCGTGAGCGTATTTCGGATGTATCCAGATAAGTTGCAACTTCGAGTTGCTGCCGTCCTTGAGAAAATTATCGCCGTGCAGCTGCACCTTCTGCTCTTTAAGTTCTCGAAAGGTATCCTCAAGATGGCCCGTGGTAAAAGCAATGTGGTGAACGCCCTCTCCATGTTCAGCCAATCGCCGCGCGATAGCCGAATCGGCATTTACCGGCTGCAACAATTGGATATCGCAAGCATCTCCAGCTGCGGGAAAAAAGGCTGTCAGATAATGCTCATTCCCCATATGCCCTTCCTGCTTGACTACTTTCTCCTCGAGCATCTGCGGCGCCACCGCCTTTAAGATGCGGGTGTAATGTTCGATGGCCGTATCGATATCCTTTACCAGGATGCAGACGTGCGCAAACCGGTGTTTAGTTGCTGTGGGCATAGGTTTATCCTCTCAATATTATTTAAACCAAGCTTTTCGAAAATACCGTTTTCCGGCAAACACGGAGCGCAGGCCATGGCTGAAATCAACTTGAGCATTTTTCTTAATCGACGTGGCATTAAAATTGGATGATGCCGCGTTGAAGACCGACCGCTACGGCTTGCGCGCGATTCATGACGTTGAGCTTCTGTTTTATGTTGTTTGCATGGTAATCGACCACCCGCTTGCTGCACTTTAAAATAACGGAGATCTCCCAGGAGCTTTTTCCCTCCCTGATCCATCTCAGGACTTCAATTTCTCTTTGGGTGAGGCTTTGGATGGGCTTGTTCGTGGTGTCTAAAGCCCTTTTGAAGGCCTCCGCGTAAAAAGGGATGATATAGGATAAAACGGCTTTGGACCGGATGTCGGCATCCGCTTGCGGGCCGCCCAGGAAAAAGACGGTGCTGGTCATGGTGGAAGGATCGATGATGCCATGGGTCCACCCATCCCGCATGTTGAAGTCAATTGCCCGCACCGAGGCAGTATAGTCAAACCCATAGTCTCGGTTCAAACTCGCCCAGTTCACCGGTGACAGGTGGTTCAAAAATTCACACAAAACGGCATCGGTCAGCTGGAACTTCTTTTCAAAGTAAAGATCCATGTATCCGTCTGGATAACTCACATCCAGATACTCTATACGCGCTCCCGGATCGAGGAAGGCATCGGGGATTTTGGAAGGTGCACAGACCGCGTTTTCGAATCCAATGAGGCCTTTCAAATTCAGTACAAGCCTACTCAATTGGTCTTTGGTCTGGCATTTAAGAGACTGATGACTCAGCATCATCAGTTCGGTGCGATCTTTGGAGGACAGGTGTTTGAGCAGATCACTGTGCACCATCTTTGCCCCTTTCGTGTTTGAAGTGGGCAGATCAATGTGAGGCCGCTTTAAGATCGAATTGTGGTATCAGAATTGATTGGACAAAATTAGAATATGTTAATTTCAAAGCTCTGTAAATCCCCACCGGATATTTTTTATCTCATGGATACGACACGTTAAGATGGCACCTGTCATTTGTGACAGTTGACCTGAAAACATTTTTGATCAACATGTCAATGACAATAAGCCAGCCTTGTCACCCATTTTAAGAATTTAAAAATACAGCAAAAACGCTTTCTGGTGCCCCAACAATCAATTGAGGGATCATGGATGACAAACTGTTTCGCTGCAGGCTCAAAAGAGTCGCTCTTGTCGGTCCGATCAGCGGCCGAAGTTTTTTAGATAAATGGTATTTGCACCCGGAAAATTTGACGCGCCTCGGGGACTGCATCGGAATGCAGCTTGAGTGCGTCGAGCCAGAGGTTCGCGCGGGACGAATCAAAAGCGGCACCCTCTGCAAAGATATATGCACCGGCGCATACGTGCTATTCCTGATTGGCCCCCCGCAAAACAAATTTACCAGTCTCACTGAATTAAGTATCAGTGCCGGCGGGTATAAAATTTTAAATATCGTATGGATCTCAGAGTATTTCGAGCAAAAGCACCGAGCGGCGTTGAGTTGGCTCAATAGTACTAATTTAGAGGGAATCCTCTTTTTTGGAATTGAAATCGAACCGGACGATGCGGATGAGGACACGGATACGGAGGTGCTCGCTGAACAAGAAGAGCAAGTCGATTAATGTAGGATAGGCTGGTCTAAAATCGATCCATCAGCGCACTTAGCCGTAGCCTGTTCTTCCTTCCCCCGCCGTCAGAATCCACGCCGACATGATTCGCGGCCGAATTAGGCATAGACGCCGACTTCCGGGGTACCGGATATGATGCCGATGATTTTGGGGGGAACATGTGATTAAGTCATCTGGTTGTTCTTCCTCCCAACAACGCATCCAGGGCTTCGATGACAACACCTGTGACGGTATTGCCGTGTTCATCAGCGTATTTCTGCGCTCTTTCGATCAGCCGGCATGGAACATTGATAACGATTTGCTCGGTATCGCCTGAACATATGATCGGATCAGTTTTTTCTGGCATTTGGGGGCCCTAATTTTTCAGAGTTTCAATTCTCAGCATCACTAAGCCGGTTCATCAACGGCCCACCTGAGCGCCAGACCCAACAGGTATTTTCCATACTCTGTGAAATCATTTCTGGAGTTTTATATTTTCGATCCATCCCGCTAAAGATCCCCTGAAAAGCAGCCGGGGCCATAGCAGTCATCAACGCGACCAGATGAACGCATCCTTTAACGCCGCCGACCAGTTTCTTTACCTTTGATGTAAATCCGGAAACAATCCGCATCCCTTTTATAGGTTCAAGACAGTTGATCGTCTCGATGCAAAATTCATTCGGAAGCGTGGGCATCTCAACTTCGATATCCTCGATGATCAAATCGGGTCCCTTCACCTGCATCCGTATGATCATGTGGTGAATGGTTCCAGGCGGGAATAGTCTTCCGGTTGGACCATACGCATCTGCCAGACGACTGTCTTTTAAAACGCCTTCGACAACGAAGGTTTCCGATGTGCATTTGTAAGTGGCGACGTCTATTTGTCGGGTATGGATTTTCTGAAAGGTAGTCCTGTCAAAATTCATAATGTCATCCTTTGTCCCCAATTATCGGCATATAGTTTCATTTCAATGTCCATATTATTCACGACCGGCACAGGGGCGTCTCTTTGAATTTCCAGGCATAGATGCCGACTGCAAGAATGCCAGATATGATGCCGATGATTTTGGGGAGCATGTAAGAATACCTCGAAGAATATTGAAAATATTATAAATTCAAAATGTTATATATTTTTCCACCACCTGGCGAACATCGGAAAGACATCAGCGCCCTTTGGGATTTTTAACAGCGCATTGACATCCGCCAAGCTTCTTTTCAGCAATGATCTTTTCCAGTATCGTGGATTTTCCATTCTGGCCCAAATCCAACTCAATGTCTCTTTCCGTATAGTTGAAACAATAGCAAACAATGTCGGCCATCAACTCTTACCTCTGTTGTTCTAACGATCCACCCGCCGCTTCAACTCCGTTCCCGCTTTAAAAAACGGCAGCTTCTTTGGTTTGACAACGACCTTCTCACCCGATCTGGGATTGCGCCCGGCATATGAATCATATGTTTTGATGTGAAACGAGCACAATCCCCTGATTTCAACCCTGTCCCCCTTTTCGAGTGCCTTGGCCATTTCGCCGAAAAATATGTCGACACATTTGGTTGCTTCGGTCTTAGACAGGTTCTGGGAATCTTTCAGGGCCTGGATCAGTTCGAGTTTGTTCATTGTGTCTCCCTGGCAGCAGTGTGAGTTGAACGTTGTGTCGGCGGCGCTTGGCATTTATAAACGACTGGAGTAATCATCGTTTTTACTTATTGCATTCCATCATTAACACTTTGAAATTAATATACAATTAATTTTACTAACACTTGGATGTCAAGGTTTTTTAGGAAAGCAGGTCTTTATTTTCTGTTTTTGTAAACAACGAGCTTGAGTAACCCACCACCTTTTGATAATTAAATAAAGATGTTGCAAGCAATAGACTTCATCCAGTCCAACAATGCAAACCGGAGGGAGGCGTCCGCTATGTCGCCAAATCGTTCTGCAATCATCATGGTGCTGCTGATTGGATTCGTGTTTTTATTTGTCGGTTGTGGTTCCAATGATGTTGAAAAGGCCAAGGAGTTTATGGCCGCTGGAATGTACCCACAGGCAATCGAACTGCTTAATAAGCGAATTCAAGAAAAACCAAATGATGCGGAAGCACATTTTCAACTTGGAATTTGCCTGATCAACACAGGAAATTTACACGCTGCTGATGAACGCTTTGCAAGTGCCGTGAGGTTGAAACCCGATCTCGGATTTCAAATAGGTGGTGAATATAAAAATGCCGGTATGGAGACGCTGGAAAAGAACGATTTTTCGAACGCTCAAAATCTTTTTGATAAAGCTGTATCTTTTCAGCCGGATTTGAAGAACGAAATCGTCGAATTCTGCATATCAAAGGCAAAAACCTTGCTTGATAAGGGGACTACCCAGAATACAGATTCTAGTACCTCGGAAACCCAAGCCGAAAATGACCAGGAAAAATCCATCAACATTTTGGCTCTGGCTGGCCGCTTTGACAAAACTGTCACAACCGACCTGCTCCAGGAAACCTTCCTTTCTTACTACAGCCAGGAAAAACCGGAAACAAGGGCAAAAGCCATCCAGAAATTCAGCTACCTAATGTCTGCTGAAACTAAAAAGGCTCTGGAACCGAAACTAACCTGGCAGGTTATTCCCGGCTCAGAGATTGAGCTGGTGGGGAAAGGGATGGGGCCTAAGGACTACATAAAAGTAGATTTAAGTAAATGGTTTAATAAAAAAGGTCAGGCTGTACATATTGAAGCTTCGAAATTTGCCCTTTATAGAAACGGGGAATTTCATGAAGGCGTAATCAGCAAGGACTTCGTTTGGAATACAGAGCCTCAAGGACTTCCTATTGCGGTAAAAATACCAAAAGGAGTAAAAGGAAAAATAAATATAAAAAAATTAGTAAAAATATAACGAAAAAACTAAAATGAAGCATTCATTGATTGCTTCATTTTTTTTTTTGACTACCCAGAATACAGATTCTAGCACCTCTGAAACATAGCCCGGTGTCCCTTCCAAACCCACCGGGCCATATCCTCCCTATTTCCCAGAAAACGAACCACAGTTCGTTTCTCAGTTCAACATCCCCAATATATTCCCGCCAACCCTCGACAGCCGAAAACTTGATTCCGCTGCCAATCCATCCATCTGGGCGGCTCTGGTATACGTATTGACCACATGGAACATGGTCTCTCCTGCTTCCTGAGGCCATGCCCATTCGACCGCATCCTTTTCACCGCCATTCAAAGCAAACTGACGATTGAAGCTGGCCAGGGTCGATTCAGGATTATCCACTCGGGATTCCAAAGACAACCGGAACTGTTCCCGCTGGGCGCCCAATTCCAGCGACACCTTGTCCATTACGATGGGAAACTCACCTAAAATCTTGGTGCTCACATGCCGATAGGAGGCAGACACATCAGATTTCGCCACAAGACCATTAGTGCAGACCAGTCTCAACACAAATGCTGCAATGGATAATGATGCCAGACCTACTTCCGAATTAGATATCGATATGCCCGGTTTGAATTTGTCCCCGTTGATGTCAAATGCCTTGGCACCATCCGGGATGCTCAACGACATGAACTCTGTATCCAGATGACATTGAACCGGGGTCTCGGGTTTATATCCCAGGGAATCCAAACGCTCCATCACTTCGAAATTGTCCACGGGAATATACTTGGTGGTAAACACTGCTCGAACTTCCTGCCCATCGAACCGGAACAGCAGCTGGTCGTTTTTCTCATGCTTGATCCAGTGGTTCAAATTCATCGCCTGCACATCGGCAGGACATCGGGTCAAATACGGATATGGGATACCCAGACGATTGGATATAGATCGTTGTGCCACAGGTCTTAATGGATGGGGTTCTCCGGCAATGCGAACGATGTCCAGGTTATCAAACGATATGTCCGGCACGGCGATAGTCTGATCGAAACAGTTTACCGACATTGCATCCACGCGGTCGAACACTTTGCCAAGGGTGGTCAAATTGGGTTTCATACGATTCTCCTTTAAGGGTTGATTTCCGAAAGATGCGCCTTTCACCACCTGGCGCACTAAATTTTCCCTGACGACTCTACAGGGTGCGTATCCATGCAAGCGGACGGGTGGCTTCCGGGAAATTCGAATTTATTGATTGTCGGTGATGATTACCGGCTGGATTGGTTCTCGTTGATTTTACAATGGGTGGGATTGGATCTGCGGGGATTGATTTTCAATAGGTTTCCTTCTTTACGATCAAATTGATCACCATGACTATGATCCAGCTTGCATTTCTCATGCAGTTTGCTTCTCAACTTACGGGTCGTCATCTTTTCAAATGGGTAGGCCATAACGACACCTCCATCTATTCGGGCAGATCAGGCTCTCCCAGGTCAAACAGGCAGATCGATACGGGCATGGATATGGTTGGATAGAGCGAATCCACATCCTCTTTGACCATGCTCACGATATCGCCATAGGGACTTTTTTCACTTCGTTTGGCGGTCAGCATGAGGATTCCTGCTTCGATGTTGCCCTTGTCATAGCCGATCTGCAGGCGCATCAGACCCTCCAGGATGTATTCGTAAGCGCTAAAATGCCCATCGATGGCCACGCCGTGCTTGAATCCCTTGTATTGGTAACGGCGGCCGGCGATGATATTGAGGCATCCACTTTCACGCCATCCCATCTCATCCAAGGCAAGACGAAGCAGCTCTTTTCGATAAAGCGAGCCTTGCAGGGCGGTAAAGACATATTCCATGGTCATGGCCACATCTGACACCATGGCCTTTTGCTCAATGATCTTGTCTGCGTCTCTGAAATGAATCAGCTGAAAATCCACGATTGGACCTCCTTTTATATAAGGTGTGATATCGATAATGGGGTAACAACAGAACGGGTGCTGTAGCGGTTGTGCGGGTTTTTAAGCGGCGGATTTTTGCAGGTCGACGTCACGCTTGCCGAGCATTTCATCCAAAAACTGGGACTTTTTGGCTGGTTGCCCCAGATAGTTCAACGGGTAGGACACAAACAGCAGTTTCATGGCCCTTGAGATGGCGACAAAACATATGCGCCTTTCTTCTTCAAGGTTTCCTTTACCGCTTGGCATCAGTCCCTCAACCAGACCAATGACGAACACCACGGCAAACTCCAGACCCTTTGCCTTATGCACGGTCATTAAACTCACGCCCTCTTTGTCGTCACCCACTGTCTCGTCCGTGAAGCTGTCGGCATATTCGAGAAAGGCGGCAATGTTTGAATAACGGGCGGCCGCCAACTGGAGCTGATTGATGTTTGAGATTTTGATGTCATCGGGACTGGGGATATCTTCATCCACGATAAAGCGATCATAGTCCCAGATGATGCGAATTTTCTGTATGACCTGCACCGGTTCCAGAGATTCTGATTGCTCTATTAACGGGTCCATGAACGCTGCAAATTCTCTGATCAGCTTTCTCACATAGGGCACCGTGATAACCATCGATTTCAATCCCGCATACAGATGAATCCCCCGTTTTCGGCAGTATTCTTTCAATTGGTCCTTGACCTGGTTGCTCACATAGCGGACCGGCACATTGAGGATATTGAGCAAGGCCTCGTCTGCTTCATCGCTGTCCGGGGCATGGATCACCCGCAGATAGTCCAGTAAACACTTGACCTCGTAACGATCATAAAAGGTGCGCCCGCTTTGAATGTGATACGGGATCTTGTTTGACAGGAATGCTTCTTCCACATAGCGACTCTGGAAGTTTGCTCGATACAATACGGCAATGTCACTGTATTGATATCCGCGGCGCTCGATAAGATCCACGATTTCATTGACCACGCCCATGGCTTCGGTCTCTTCATTAGACGCTTCCAGCACAACGACATCATCTCCATCGGGATTGTCGGTCTTTAATTCCTTGTGGATCTGTTTGACGTTGTGACGGATCAGGTTTTGACAGGCGGCAAGGATCTGGGGCGTTGATCGATAATTTAAATCCAAAATGAACTGACGGGAGCCGGGAAACATCGATTGAAAGTTTAAGATGTTGCCAACGGATGCGCCGGTAAATGAATAAATCGCCTGATGATCATCGCCGGCCACCCAGAAACTTGAAGCGTCATCATTGCCCTCTTCCCGAATCAACAGCCGCAGCAACTCGAACTGCACCGGGTTGGTGTCCTGGAATTCATCGACGAGAATCGATTGAAAGCTGCCCTGATATTTCGCTCGTACTTCATCGTTATCCCGCAGCAGGAAGTAGGTTTCAAGGAGCAGGTCATCAAAATCGAGCAGCAGTTTGTGTTCCTTGGCTTCATCGTATGCCTGATAGATCTCGGCAATACGCATCATGGTCTTGTCGCCGGAAAAGAGCTCTTTGAACTCTACCGGATCGATGATGTTGTTTTTGGCCAAAGAGATTTCACGCAGCACGGTCCCAACGGTCAGATCCTTTACCTTCAAGCCTTTCATGACGTTTTTGATGAACACCAGCTGCTCTTTACCGGAGAGGATTTCAAAGACTTTGCCCTCGACTTTGAGCAGATGCAGGCAAAACGAATGGATGGTGGACAATCGGACCCGGGAGGACATCTCCCCTAATACAGGCACCAGGCGTGATCGCATTTCGTCGGCGGCGTTCCTGGTAAACGTCAATCCAAGGATATGCTCGGGAGCAATGCCATATTCGGTGACCAGTATGCCGATCCTTTCCATCATGGTGCGTGTCTTTCCCGATCCAGGCACTGCAATCACAGCAGCAATGCCCTCTTTAAACTGTGCCGCTTCCTGTTGTTTGGGATTTAATTCATCGCTCATGCTGCCTGATCCTCCTTTTCAAGGTTGCGAATCGTGTTGATGGCCATCTTGATGCGGAAGCGCTTGGCCACCAGCTCATTGATCCGGGAACTGGTCTTGTCCTCTCTGATAATCTTGGACAGGGCCTTCCCGTAATCCTTGTGAAGCTCTTGCAAGAAAGTGATGACCGCATCGGGTGGATGTCTACGGAGCAACAACTCCACATTGACGATCTGATAGACCCGATCACCATCCGACTGCATGAACGTTAAAAACGATTGAACGTCATTGATTGCTCGCTTGGTCATACTCTTCTCCTTCCAGATAGGCGTCACAGGCCTGTTTGTAGGCGCACCCCTTGCATTTCCAGCTGGTGTCATTGGGAACAAACACCCCCTTTGAGATCCCGTCCCAGACCTGAGCGGCCTTTTTGATCAGGCGCCGTTCGTCAAGCACCGTGCGGGTAGTCCAATACTGTTCGAACTTGGGCGTTTTGGTTTTGATCAGGGTGTCGAATCGCAGCAGGATCTCACGATTGCCGTATCCGTTTTGCTTGGCGGCGATCTGATACATGGTCAGCTGCTGGTTCTGATCGACCTCTGATGCAGAATAGGCCCGCCCGCTGGTTTTAAAATCCGTGATGATGATGGTGCCACAGCTGTCTTGTTCGACCAGATCCATGGCCCCGATGATGGGAATGTCGATACCCGGCAGATTGAAACTAAATGCCTCCTCGATGGCCAGAATCGTAAAGTCGTCATCGGGCAGTTTGGTATACCAGGCAGTCAGTAGATCTCTTCCATACATCAAAAGGGAGTTGTAATCGTTACCGTCCGCATACCGGATGTCATCCCGGCCCCTTGCCATATCCAACCAGGTGAACACGAAAAACTCATGCACGTCCTTTAACAACATCCGGTCCCCCATCATCTTGGCGCTGTAATATGCTTCAAGCACCCGATGAATGCAGGTGCCAAACTCCAGGGCATCGGATTTAAATTCCATAGGTAGTTTGTCGATGCGCCCGAATTTATACAGCAGCGAGCACTCCACATATTCGTTGATGCTCGATGCCGACAGGTGGGGCGTTTGCCGCAATTCACTTAAAACCATTTTAAGTCACCTCCATTAGGTTGATCCTAAAAGCGCAGTTGCTGCGTATTTGTTAAAATACAAAGGCGATAGGCATCCCGTTCAGTCGCTTTAGGATTTGCCTATCGCCTTTAAAATGGCATACGTTAAGGATCTGCTTTAATTCCCTTAGGCAGCAGTCTGCAGTTGCCGGATGAAGGCCGAGGCATCGCTGCTCGTTAGGTTGTCGAGCGTGACGCCATAGGATTCTTCAATCATGCACTCGATTTCCTCCACGCTGATCCCCCGGCGTCTGGACAGATTGAATATGGCACGGCGCTGCGCCTCGCTCATCCCGGCACGGGCAGGACTCTTTGCATCATCCTTTCGAACAGACTCTTTGGCGTCCTGGTTTTCCATGGCAGGTGCCACCGGCTCTGCGTCTGATTTCGGTTGGTCATCTTCAGGTGCACTCTTTCTCGGCGCCTTGGAAGGAGCCTTTTTCGCCGGTCTGGATTGCGCTTTAGGATGCTCATGGCTTCCCCCTTCGTTGATGGCTTCATTGATGTCGGCAAGCTCTTCCAATGCCGTCATGCCCACATTGGTATAGGACCGAAGCGCTCTTGCAATGGCACGGGTACTGGCCATCCTAAGCAGATGTTTCGATACCTTGCTGGAACAATTGGAGGGATTCGCGTCCCCGATGTCAGAATACGTCTCACCGAGTTTTGACATTACGGTTGCCCGGCACACAGCAAAATGGCCATTGTCCCCGGTGGGCATCTGAACGATTTCTACTTCGATACTCGATATGCCCTTTTGATGTCCCAGATCGAGCAGGCCGGGGTATTTGACAAATTCTTTCCCCTCGATCTTGGTGATCCAGCGTTCATCCAGCTTAGGAGCTTGCCGTTCCAGAAATGTGGCCCCTTCGACCTGCTTTTGGGGAATGGCGTTGTATACGGCAAGGATATGTTTGCATTTAAAGTCAGGTGACTTTTTCACATTGCGGGCATAGTCTCCGCAGGTGCAAGAATCTCCGGCATCGCTGATGATCACGTTGTATAAAATCTTGCCCTCGCTGCTTTCAACGAAGTATTGGCCGTCATCGCTTTGCAGCACTTTAAGTTGTTCCGCCTTCTGGTTTCTTTTCTGTATCTCTTTTGCCGTCATGCTTCCTCCGTTTCTCCGTGAGTATGATTTTGAGCCAGTCGAGCAGCTCAAGTCCAATTGCGATGATCAGTTCAGCGGTTCTTGTTTTCATCGCCCTCCTTGTGGTTCAGATGGGGACATCATCGGGTGGGTTGTCGCCAAATCCCCTGCCGTCTGTTTTGATAAACTCGATGGTATTTGCAATCAGCTGGATCGATGTGCGGGTGACGCCTTCATCGGTTTCCCATTTATTCTGGTCCAAGATGCCGACTACAGCGATGCGGGCGCCTTTGTGCAGATGACGCTCTGTGATTTCTGCCAGCTTTTGAAAGCAGGTGATCTTGATCCAGCCGGTCTTTTTTTTCGATGACCTGAAGGCCAGGTTGAATGTGGCTACCGGATCGCCCTCGCTCGAATAGAAAATCTCGGGGTCGGCGCCCAGGTTGCCGGTTAAAACACATGAATTGAGCATGGATTTGCCTCCTTGGTTGGGTTGATGGATTTGGTTGGGATTGGATTTGGTGGTCTATTGGGGATTAATATATATAGATAGGGGAGCGGTGGAGGGATAGAGGGGCGCAGTAAGGGGGGATTTGGGGGAAGGATTTTGCCGAGATATAAAAAGCGATAAAAAAAGAATGATATTATGTAGTTCTTGACATAGTTGAAAAATAAAAACAAAATGCAACTAATTATAATCTTACCACAATATTTGATGCTCAAAACCCTTTAACTTGAAACAAAAAGGGATCTCCATGCCACGCTTGACTGAACAAGAACAACAAGAAATCATCCGATTCATTGAAGCAGACAAACCACTGCCGGAAAAATATCGATTTCTGCTCTTTGCTGAGAAGCGCGAGGTTGAATTGATTTGGAATGGCAAGACCAACGAGGTTTGCAATATTGTGCTACCTTTTCAAACTATTGAACAGGTGGACGAACCAAGAGCCGAAAAGCCAGCAGATGCTGCTTTGCAAATGGGTTTATTCGATGAACGAGGACGACAACTTAAAGGATGGACCAACAAACTTATATGGGGTGACAATAAACTGATTTTGTCTTCCCTCAAAAACGGTCCAATGAGGGAAGAAATAGAAAAACAGGGCGGTTTAAAATTGATATACATCGACCCACCATTTGATGTGGGTGCGGATTTCTCTATGGATATCGAAATAGGTGGTGACACATTTACTAAAAAGCCGAACATTCTCGAAGAGATCGCATATAGAGATACTTGGGGAAAGGGTGCAGATTCCTTTATTGCAATGATTTACGAACGGTTAATTTTGATGAGAGATTTATTGGCAGAAAATGGAAGCATCATTGTACATTGTGATTGGCGTGTCAATAGCTACATGCGCTTGGTGTTGGATGAGGTATTTGGCACCACTCGTTATAGGAATGAAATCCGATGGAAACGACAGCCAGTGCGTGGTGCAAAAGCAACCAGCAATCAATATGCCCGTAACTCTGATGGCATTTTGTTTTACTCTAAGTCAGACAAATGGATTTGGAATGGTGCCTACAAAGATTATGATCAAAAGTTTATCGAGTCTAAATTCCGACCTGATAAAGATGGTCGTCTTTTTAGAGACTGTGATCTCGGGGATTACTCGGAGAAATCGATAAATGATTTTGAAAAGCAAGGGAAGATTTATATAACAAAATCAGGAAAAAAGAGATTGAAACGTTTTTTGGATGAAGAAAAAGGTGAATCTCTTGGCGATATGATTGTGCATATTCCGGAAGTTAATTCTATGGCGGTTGAGCGAACAGGATATGCAACTCAAAAACCTGAGTCTCTGATAGAGATTCTGATTAATGCTTCATCAAATGAAGGTGATTTGGTTGCCGATTTTTTTTGTGGTTCTGGGACTACTGCGGCGGTTGCTGAAAAATTGAGACGAAAATGGATTGTTAGCGATCTTGGAAAATTTGCCATTCATACCACACGAAAGCGTATGATCGGTGTCCAACGGCAATTGAAAGATGATGGGAAAAATTATCGTGCTTTTGAAATCCTCAATTTGGGAAAATATGAGCGACAACATTATATAGGCGTAAATCCGAATCTCCGAGAAGAACAACGCCAACAAAAAATCGCTGATAAAGAAGCTGCATTTGTTCAATTAATCCTGAGGGCATACAGAGCTGAAAAAGTGGAAAACTTTGAATGTTTTCACGGTAAGCGGGCAGGAAGACTCGTGGCAGTTGGTCCGGTTAATTTACCTGTTACACGTTTATATGTAGAAGAAATAATCCTTGAGTGCCGCAAAAAACACATCACTAAGGTGGATGTCCTGGGGTTCGAGTTCGAAATGGGCTTATTTCCCAACGTATTAGACGAAGCAAGATCTAAAGGTATCGACATCGCTCCTAAATACATACCTGCTGAAGTGTTCGACAAGCGTGCGGTAGAAAAAAATCAAGTGGTTTTCCATGACGTCGCGGCCATTGAAGTTAAACCCATTGTAAAGGATGGTAAGAAAGGAAAATCTGCAACGGTAGCTGTGAAGTTGACTGACTTTTCCGTCTTTTATTCTCAGGATTCGATAAAACATGCCGAGGAGACCTTAAAAAACAAAGGCAGTAAAATAGTTGTGGAAAAGGGGCAAATCGTAAAGGTCAACAAGGACGCCAAAGGAATAGTCACTCGTGAGGTTTTGACCCAAAGATGGACCGACTGGATCGATTATTGGGCGGTGGATTTTAATTTTGAGAGCAAACGTGAAATCATCCGAATTAACCGAAGTAAAGGCGTTCAGACGAAAATAGATGGAACAACAGAACCGGTGCAGCTTTCATTTGCTGATTATGAAGAGGTATGGACTGGTGAATACATCTTTGAAAATGAGTGGCAAAGCTTCCGGACCAAGAAGGATCGATCTTTAGAGCTGATTAGCGTCGCTCGGGAATGTCCTCCAGGACGACGCAAAATTGCCGTAAAGGTTGTCGACATCTTCGGTAATGATACGATGACGATCGTTGAGGTCAGTGTAGGAGGCAAAAAATAATGGGCTTGCATCCAGATTTTCCAACTTCCCCTCATGCCATTCTCGATCCTGATATTCGTTGGTTCCCGGCGGATGAATCAATGCGCGAAACGACAATGGATAAGCTCATACCACCGTTGGTAGCGCAGCTTCGCAAAAAGGTTAAAGAGTTCCGAGAGAGTGGTTATGTGGGAGCGACAGACACAACTCGGAGCTTGCTCAGTTGGTGGTTTGATACTCCGCATTTGTTGGAGAAATCGGACGGTATGATGTCCGAATTCCAATATTATTTTGCCCAGCGTGAGGCATTGGAAACCATTGTCTATCTGTATGATGTAGTAGGCGTTCAGGATAAGTTTGATTTAATGCGCTTTGATAGTTCCAATTCAGTTTCGGGAGGAATGTTTGATGAAACTTGGAAACGATTTGTGATCAAAATGGCCACGGGAAGCGGCAAAACCAAAGTCATGAGTCTTGTAATCACCTGGAGCTTTTTTAACCGACTTTATGAACCAGAATCAACGTTGTCACGCAACTTCCTGGTTATCGCCCCTAATATTATTGTGTTGGATCGCATTTATCATGATTTTCAGGGACTACGCATCTTTTTTGAAGACCCGGTGTTGCCGGAAAATGGTTTTGGTGGCCGCAACTGGCGCGATGATTTTCAACTTACCTTACACAAGCAGGATGAGGTTCGCGTCACCCGTCCAACAGGAAACATCTTTTTGACCAATATTCACCGGGTATACTCTGGGGATGATATTCCTCCCAGCCCCGATGATGAGAATATGATGGATTATTTTCTCGGCAAAAGACCAACGGGAGCGACCACAGATTCCAAAGTCGATCTGGGAATGATCGTACGAGATATCGATGAATTGATGGTTGTCAACGATGAGGCTCATCATGTTCATGATAAAAAACTCGCCTGGTTCAAATCAATCGAAGACATTCATAATCGTCTACTCCAAAAAGGAAGTGCACTTGCTTTGCAGGTGGATGTAACTGCTACCCCAAAACATAATAATGGCTCAATTTTTGTACAAACGATTGCCGATTATCCTCTGGTCGAAGCTATCTGGCAGAATGTTGTCAAACATCCCGTGTTACCCGATGCGCCGAGCAGAGCAAAACTCCATGAGAATCAGAGCGTAAAATACACTGAAAAATATGCAGATTATATCGACCTTGGGGTTATAGAGTGGCGAAAGGCATATGTTGAGCACGAAAAACTTGGAAAAAAAGCCATCTTATTCGTGATGACTGATGATACACGCAATTGTGATGATGTTGACGAATATTTGCAGGGACGTTACCCCGAGCTTAAAGGGGCAGTGCTGGTGATCCACACTAAGAATAACGGTGAAATTTCAGAGGTAGCCACTGGTAAAGCAAAGGAGGACTTGGAAAGACTCCGTGAACAGGCAAATAAAATTGACGATCTGGATAGCCCCTACAAGGCCATTGTCTCGGTATTGATGCTCAAAGAAGGATGGGATGTCAAAAATGTCACAACCATTGTTGGTCTGCGTGCCTATTCTGCAAAAAGCAACATTTTGCCGGAACAGACTCTCGGTCGAGGACTCCGAAAAATGTATCCGGGAGGACTGGAGGAACAAGTCAGCGTGATTGGCACCGATGCGTTCATGGACTTTGTCGAATCTATCCAAGCTGAAGGTGTTGAATTGGAACGAAAGGCGATGGGCGAAGGCACAAAACCTAAAACGCCTTTAGTCATAGAAGTTGATAAAGAAAGCATGGATAAGGATATCGATACTCTTGATATCGAACTACCTGTTTTATCGCCACGAATCTATCGAGAATATAAAAACTTGGCGGATCTTGCACCAGAAAGATTTTCTTTTCAACCGGTGTCTTATCTGAAATTCAGTGAGGAGGAACAAAGGGAAATAGTCTTCAAGGACATCACAACCAAGGAAATCACACATACAACAATATTGGATTGTGCCGGTGTGGGTGACTACCGGAGTGTAGTTGGTTATTTTGCTCAAACCATAATGAAGGAATTGCGTCTATTTAGCGGTTACGATGTCTTATATAGTAAAATCAAGACGTTTGTTCGTGATTTTTTATTTGCTCATCCCGTCGATTTGGAAAACGGCAATACTTTACGAAATTTGTCAGAATTGGTATCCACAAAAACTGTTATCGAAACCTTCAAAAAGGCGATCAATGATCTCACGGTTAAGGATAAAGGTGATGCGGAAATACGGGATACTATCAAACTTCGGAGAACCCGCCCTTTCGTTGTCAAAGATCAAGGTTACCTGATACCGAAAAAGTCTGTTTTTAATCGAGTGATCGGCGACAGTCAGTTTGAGCTTGAATTCGCCGGCTTTCTTGAGAATTGTCCCGATGTAGTCTCCCATGCAAAGAACTATTTTGCAGTGCATTTCAAACTCGATTATGTGAACGCAGATGGTGACATTTCTAACTACTATCCAGATTTTTTCGTAAAGATGGCTAACAATCGTGTCATAATAGTCGAGACCAAGGGTCAAGAAGACCTGGATGTTCCTAAAAAAATGGACCGTCTAAAGCAGTGGTGTGGTGACATTAATCGTGTCCAGTCTGACATTGCCTACGATTTTGTTTTTGTAGATCAGGAGAGCTTTAAAAAGTATAATCCACAAAACTTTGGTGAACTAATGGATGGTTTCAGGGATTATAAAGAAAGCTGAACGTATAAACAAAAATAAGGTTGTATTGGTATTAAAGCATCCAAAAATAATTAGGAAAGATAGTTAATATGAACAAAGACAAAGATGTGATTCAACATATTAAAGAAGAAGATAATGACTCTTATTCTGATGATAGTCTTTTTCAAATAAGGTCGTGGGGCGCTGATCTTTCATTTCGAGAGTTGATTCAGAGATATGTAGATGAAGAACTCTTGAAACCTGAATTACAGAGGCAGTATGTCTGGGACCGAATAGAGGCATCAAGGTTTATTGATTCGATACTTTTAGGTTTGCCAGTTCCAAGTATATTTTTGGCACAGACCCAAGATGAAAAGTTACTCATTATAGATGGTTACCAGCGTATAATGTCGGTTTATGATTATGTTAGAGGAATATTTTCCAGAGATGGAAAAATTTTTAGACTATCAAGATCTGATAAAATTCACAAGAACTGGAGAGGTCAGGCATTTTCAGAACTCGGTGGAACAGAACAGCGACGCATTAGAAATACTACAATTCATGCGATTCTTTTTGTCCAACAAGAACCTAAGGAAGATGACACAAGTTTATTTCAAATATTTGAACGAATTAACACTTCTGGACGTACATTGTTACCGCAAGAAATCCGCAACTGTGTGGCTCAGGGGGAGCTAAATAAACTGTTATTCGAGCTAAATAAAATCCCAGAATGGCGGAAATTATTTGGTTTGCCAGAGCCAGATACGAGAATGAGGGACATGGAGTATATATTGAGATTCTTCGCATTAACGTCTAAAAAATATCGCGAAGATACTAAAGATAAAATTTCATTAAAAAGATTTTTAGATATTTATATGAAAGAAAATGCGAATCCTCCTGAATTTACTTTAATAGAATATAGAGAAAGATTCGCTGAAAGTATTTTGATGATAGAAGAGTTGTTTGGGAGATCGGCATTCCATAATATTTCTCCTTCAGATCCAACAAAATTTGTTCAAAAATTTAGCCCAACAATATACGACTCCATTCTATTAGCTGCCAATTTTGCTCTTCAAAATGGTAACTATTCAACTCCTCATGATCCACAAAAAAAGAGACGTGAATTGCTAAATGATCCAGAATATCGCACGGCAATAAGCAAGGAAACAATGACAAAATCGGCAATAAATGTGCGAATTTCAAAAGCATGTGAATACTTGTTTGGAATAGTTTATGAATAATATAACTATTAAGCAGGAACTTGATAGTTGTTATGCTGAATTAACGCATGTGAAAATTATAATTGATGGATTGGGTTTAACAAGCAGCATCGTCCCATATCTAACGAAGTTTGCTATTATTCGCGCATGTGGTTCCATCGAACTATCGTTTAAAAATTTAATTGCAGATTTTTGTTCATATCGTGGTAAAAGGCAGGTTAAACGTTTTCTTGCACGTCGAATTCGCAATGGACCAGCAAATCCATCCTACGATAATATTTGCCGATTTTTATATGATTTCGATGAAGATTGGAAAAATCAGTTTAAATCTAAAATCTCGTCAAACCCTGACAAATCAATTCTTTTAACGTCTTTACAATCTTTAGTTGATGCACGGAATGATTTTGCACATGGAGGCAGTCCTACTGCCACAATTGGGGATATACTAAAATATTTTGATCACTCAAGAAAAATTATAGAAATCATGGATGCTGTAGTATCTTGAATTAGGATCTCAATATTAACCAATAATCAACACAACTTAAAAAATTGTATTGTATTTGAAAAATTCTATGCAATTTTGTTATATTGGTCACCAATTCCAGGTGTTTTCGGAGGTATCTGTGGATCTTCAGTAAATGGTTTATCAGGAATACCTGGATAATCACCATGGTCCATTAAATTAGGTTTTTGTGGACGACTTTTATTCCTTTTGTTTTTGCCTTTTTCATTATTTAAAGATGTAGTTTCAATCATGTTTTTACCTTTTTCAGAAGTAGAAAACATCAAAATGGCCTCTTCCACCGTCATGCCTACAGGAATTTCTTTTTCAACGATGGTTTCATGCAGCGTCATGCATATAGGAATTTCTTTGTTAAGGTTGGTAGTGCATATCTCCTCTAATTTTTTGAACGTTACTTGATTGCCTTTTTTTTCTAAACTCTTTGTAGTTTGGTTATATTCACCAGTATCGAATTTTAATCCATCGATATTTTGATAAATTTTATCTGTTAAAACTTCTGATTCGTATTTATAGTCATTCATAGAGTTTTTTAGTTTTTCAGCCTCACTTATCTGATCTTCCGATTGTTTTCCAGCCTTTTTTTGTTCATTTATGTTTCTATTCCTGTCGGTGATAATTCCTTCATTTAAGAAATTTTTATTTTCTATTAAATTGGGAATAACCTTTAAATTTTTTTCAATTTGTTTGCGTGAATCAATTAATTTTGAAAAATAACAAGTAAAAACTTCTTTGCCATAATTAGAAACAAAATAATTTGCAATTTGTGATGAATCGAAGATAATGAAACTCATATTTAAATCTTTATTGAATACTTTTGTTTTAAAAGCATAATTGTAATAAACATTATCAGTTGTTCTTTTTAAGATTTTATCGATCCGGGTATTTTTACCAACGATTCTTAATTGTTTATCCATCAAAAAAGTGAAAGATTTATTAATCAAATGGCCAATAACTTCGGATACAATACTTTCAATAAAATTAGAAAAGAATTTGTTGGCATCCATATCTTCTGGAATTAGATATAGATGCAACTTACATTGTAAATCTGGATGGGAAGATATATATTTTGCTCTATATTCAGGTTTAACTTTAAATAATTTTGAATAAGCTTTTTCCATTATATCTTTTGATTCAAGTAAATTTTTCTTAGTTATATATATTGAAGCAGAAGTCGCTGACAATATCAATTCTAATGATGTAGCTGTAACTGGTAAAACCATCAATGCAGGCAAGGCTCCAAATTGAAAAATAGCAATAGTTGTTTGAATTCCATTAAAGAAATCTAATGATTGATCATAAAGTTCAACACACATATTTTTATAATTATTAAATTCTTCATCACTAAAGTAAAATTCAATATATTTTGGATCTATTTTAATTGATTTTAGAATTTTTGAATTGTTTCCTGTGTTTAATTTATCATTTTTAATTTTATCAATAATTTTTATGTTTTCACCATTTTCTGATAATGGAATATTGAAAGTATTAATTATCCTGGTTTTATCTAAAGAATCGATTTTTTTAACACCTTCGTCAAAATGAGATAATATATTAGAATTATTGCTTTTGGCGGTATTAAGTATTTCATTGACAACAGTTTGTTCTTTATTACTGAGATTTGAATATTTTGAATGTTCAGATTCCTTAATTAAATATTGCAACCTTTCTATTTTGTGACTCTTATCAATAAATTTTCTATATTTCATCAATGATTTATTTATTACTAATTTAGTAAGTTTGATTGTATCCTCATCATTTTTTCCTTTTATTTTATATTCATTTACAACATAGCGAACAAAGTATGGAAAATAATTTAATACAGCTTCTTCATTATTAGGAATTCCATATAGATCCAATAGAATGTTTGATATTTCTGAATTATTGATATCTGTATACCTATTGAAATAATTATGAATATCCTGATCGATTCTAATATCCCCTATATCTCCATCTTTCGGCATTGAAAAATTAAAGGATTCATAATTAATTGTTTGATTACTACCATATTCAATCTTTTGATATTTAATAGATAATGGTTTCTTTTTCTTTTTTGCCTTTTTTTCAGGTCGTTGAGGAATGCTATGATCCCTCACTTCACCATCTCCGAGAAGATAAGGATTGGTAATAAAGGAAAAACCAGGGGAGGCAACAAAAACCAACAAAATAACCATGCTGATCATTTTTGTATAATTTTTTTTCATTTTTTCACCTCCTGGAAATAAAGGAGATATAAACAAAAAATATGCCAACCCTTCTTTTTTATGTTTTTCAAAAATATAAAAATTGTCGAATTATACATTATTTCAATAAATTATAAATAAACTTCAAAAATATTTTTATATGTTTTTATTTGTTCATACGGAATATGTGTACTTTAAAGTGAAAAAAGTGAACATCCATGTCTTCCAAAAATGAACCACACCAATTAGAAAGGCATATCTGATGTCCACGAGCTCGCAACAAAGTATCAAGTCCACCCCACCATAATTGAAAACTGGAAACGGAAGTTTCTCAATGGTGGAGTCTAACTGTTAGACAAAGGGCTGAGAATGTACATACACGGTGTTGCGGATACGCATTTCCCTTCAACCCCAATTTTTTAGAACATTCAAAAGCGCACCTAATATCCGGAGATCCCGGATCCACAACGGCATGTCTTTTCATATGTGAGCGCTTTTAACGGGGGATGCAAATCAAACGGTCCAAAAAAAATCCTGGTGTTGACCATGCAAGGAGTCTATCTCGATGGCCAACACCAGGACCTATTCAAAAGCATCATAAATTCTTTTTCGGGGTGGGCAGTCAATCCGTTCTTTTAATGAAATTTCCAAAATTTGGAAATTTTTTGAATGTTAACTGGTTTCGGGGTATCATCCATCAGTGCCGGTTTTTTTAAGCACTTCCTCTGTCTGTTCTGTGGTTCCCACAACCGCGGTGATTATTTTTTCGCATTTCGCTAATTCCAGTGTCAGCGCCTTGATCGTCTCTTCGATTCTTATCTTCCGTTTTTCGGCACGGTCCTTGTATTTCATTTTCTCTTTATCCGCCATCGCTTTGATAGAATCAGGTTCTGGCCAGTCCGTTTCTGATTTGCCTTTGATGCCCGCTATTTTTTTACCAAGGTCTTGAATTGACGTGCCATTTTTGGCAATTTCTTTTATGAGTCCAAGTTTTGCTGTCTCCCACTCATCCTTTGTATTTAGATAGGTAAGGTAAATTTTATGAGACAGGTTCAATTTGGCATAATCCGCATCGCCTTCAAACACTTTATCATCAACAGCTAAGTTCACAGCATTGTAAAACCAGGATTTGGATGGGGCATTTCCTATTTTTTCAAGCCCTTCTATCATTGCATTGAGGGATTTTCCTTTTACCTTCTGCCCCTTTTTCGCTTTTTCGTAATTGTTGCCATAAAATTTTTCAATCAGATAATGACCGACTTGGATGCTGTTTTTATGATTGGCGGCTATGAACTCTTTCACCTTCGCGGTGGTTTCCTGGACGAGATCCTCATCTGCATTTTCCTCTGGGATGTCGACCGTCTCACATCCAACAAATTCGGCTATCGCCTTGGCCACCTTGATGCCAGTCTTTACTGTAAACCATTTTTCTCTAACGTCCGCTTTTCCAAACCCCAGTTGAACAGACTGCACACCAGGGAACTTAGTGCTATTGAGGTTGAAATATTGATTCATCACTTCGGGACTGGCGCCACGGAAATCTGGTGATTCCTGGTGTGTCTCTGCACTTAAGAGCCCATTTTGGATCATCAGTTGAACGAGTTGGTTTGCTTTATCGGCGTTCATCGATAAACCGTTGCCAGCGCCCTGACCGTATCCGACCAGACATTTTGCATTATTGTAACCCCATTTTTTTGACTCCGCGGACAATGCTTCATCTTCGATTCCGTAAATCAAAAACACATGGGCATTGGCTGGATCGGTAATCCATTTTTTGATTGTAGAGATGAATTTGGGATGCTTTTTGGCGTGCTTGATATGATTAAGGTCAGCATCCCGTTTCTTGATGTCAGCATCACCATATTTTCCATCGCTGGTTTTTGGGGGACAAGTAAACGCCTCATTGATAATGGCATGACAACCAAGTCGCTTCTGAATCGCCCGAGTCAATCTGGCCGTCGTGGTTTGATCGGCGCCTTTGCAATTTGGAGCAATGAGAATAATGTTAGCGTTGATTTCTCCTGTCGTAATTTCGATGTCTTTACTGGCTTTGGGCATTATGCCTCCTTTGAAGTTGAAAGTTTTATTCGATTCCCAATCGCGAAAAAGAGTATGGACTCTTTGATTATCGCCCATTTTGCTCGGCACATTACCAATTTTTTGAAACATGGATGCTCAAAAATGCTTGATGTTGGGTAAAACTGTGACAGAAGTGTTTTTAGTTGGTAGGAATATCAGGAGGTGAATCAATACAACCTATTGTGAATGTGTTATGCACACACTTCAAAAATTCGCGGGTCCTGCGTGAAACCGTTTTTCTTTTTCAAAACGAAAAATTGAGTCTGCCGAGAAGCGCCCCTCAAATCCACAGATCGCAGAACGGAACCGGGTTGTTTTTTCATGTCTGAGCGCTTTTGAATTTTCATATCGGCAGAAATTCAGGTGGGGCATCAAACTTATTTTCAATTGCCTTAATCAACTCTTTCTCGTTTGCCAGTCCTTTTCGGTCCGCAGCAAAATATGCCTCTTTACCAATCTCTTCCCAATCATTAGGAAATCTTTCATTTTTTACTGTCCCTGACACCTTAAAAAAATAATCGAGTCCACGTCCTTTTATTTTTCCTGCTTTAGTATGCATATCAAAAGCGCGATCAGGTATCGTTGCTTTTTCACTGGGAATAGATAGATGGTTGTCAATAGTTTCTTTATACTCTCCATGGGTGAAGTCCAAGTCACGGATTAGCAGCGCTACACTTCCTGTTAAGGTCAGCAAATTTTGATGTTTTTCATAGGCGTTACTCCAACTGTTAATCAAGTCGCCGTTTCGTATGGAACCCTTATCACGTATCGTCTTCAAAAGTGTCTTTCTATCCCCAAAAAATTTATCAACAAGGACTGCATAATACAGTGCCGAGCGTTCATCTTTTTTTTCTGATGCTTTTGTAAATAGATTAAAATAATCATATCTACCTTTTTTAAATTCCTCTTTTTGATAGATATCAAATAGGGTTTTGAAGGTCATCATAGGGAGCAGTCGACTTTTATAGGCAATCGCTTCTGCAGTTACTGCTTGATCGATTATAGCACATAATTTTTCAGCTTCTTTGACATTCTGATTGGTTGTTCCATAATGCTTCATCAGCTGATTGTATTCATCGAAACGGTCCTCTATATAACCAACCATGGTTGGATCTGCTAACCCAATATCCTCTGCAGCTATAATCCTCAATTGACCCCAAACTGTATGTGGGACACCCATGTTGATTAGTTTTCGGGCAAAATATCTTGCATCGTTTACCTCACACCACCTAATCGCTTTCTGAATGGCGCTTATAAGTTCATAGAGCTTGTTTGTATCAACCATTTTCAGGGTCCTTTGCATCAGCAACGATCTTTGAGATTGTATCCATTTAATCTATTCAATAATTTTATTCGCAATTAATGCCATCACAATCTAAAACGTTAGGATGTTTGGATCTCTGTATTTACTATGTAATAGATCCATTTGATCGCGAAAAAATTCTTCTCTGTTTCCGATAAGATGACCCAATTCTGTAGCAAATTGGAAAAATCCGCTTCCGGGCATTTTCGTATCATCACGGACCGCAACAGCACTTAGCATACCTTTATCCTCTTCCATTGAAGTTTTTGAAATTTCACCGAGGATTTCATGTAGCAATGGATCTGTTGGGGAAAGTGGAAAGGCGGTAATTTTTCGACACAACGATCCATATGATATTGTTTTTTTCATTGCTGCATGATGAATCAATATCTCTTTTACCTCGTTTAATAACTTTTGCCTTTTTTGAGGCGTAATCGTATTGTTTGTCATGTTTTAATCACCGATGATTTGAGGTTAAACAGTCCGTGATAATTAACTCATCCAACAAAATCAGAGAGATTTAGCAACGTCGTCCCATATTTTGTGCAATCGACGTTTTTGTTGATCCATCATCAAGAAGATCAGCGATTTCCTCGCGACACTCATCAAATTATCTCTATTATTGGCCATTTCCCCGCTAACTTGACATCCTTTTTTCCTATGCGTTCTTAAGGTTTCAGTCACTCGCTTGCTAATGGGGTCTCTTTCTATTTCACCAAAGATTAAAAAAACTATTACCATGACTTATGATTGAGTCGACCGGTTCAGTTCCCATCATCCTTTGATCTCATAGGTGTGGATCCCTTTTGTCATTAAGTTGATATGCAAAATAATTTTAGGTTCACTGGCCGACCAACCACAAAGATCGACCAGTGCCCCATTGTATCCATCAATTCCTATCCAGCACCTCTTCCAACAACTCGACCGTATACCAGCTGTGACCGCAACCACCATCTTCCTCCAGATGAATGATTTTTCGTCTCTTTCCTGGAACTCCATTGATGACTACCTGTGAATAGTTTTGAAGCGCCTTGGTCAATACGACTGCTCGGCACTGTGGACAATATTTCATACCCATAACCTGTTTCTCCTTTAAAATGGATGCCCCCCATCACGGAATGCATCCCAATATGAATTAGAACGTTATCAACCCATCGAAATTAAAAGCTCTACAAAATTTTCTGGGCAAACCCTCACCCAAAAATTCATCAAAATCATCGCTTTTCTGATTCTTTAGCGATTCATCTGTGATTTTTAATACCTGATCGTGCGATTTTACGCTTAACACCTTAACAGCTTCTCCCTGCTTGATCGGAATATCATCACCACAAAACGGGATTTCGATATGGCTTTCAATCCCAGCTGGCGCCTGATCATCACCATGACCGGCGTCTAACTGCAGATCATATGCAGCATAAAACTCACCGCCTCGATTCCATCTTGGATCGCCGGTTAGCTGATATGGGGATGGCAAACTCTTATTTCCAGTGACACACAAATATGCTTTCCCCGAACGCTTTGCTTTTTCCAGCATGTTTTCATCTTCAAACATTTCACCGAGCTCATCGCACCAGCGCAATGCACCTTTATCTACTTGCTGTTTGGTCCACTGGGATATTGCGGCAACCGACACTCCAGTTTTTTCAGACAGCGCCCGAGGCGTGATCATATCCTCGCTTTCAATGATACGAATCCTGCCATCGGTATGACGCTTTACCTCTCCGAGACTTTCTGCAAATGATTCTTCGAGCAGCTGATACGCAATGGCATAGTCCGAATAGTCGGCAATAAACCGTCCCTGCTCGTCTCTGTGGCGTTGTTTCTGATAAAGCAATGTCATGGTCCTGATCCCGGACATCACCCGCTTAAACGACCGTCTTGCCGATAGGGGCAATGATCCATTTCGACTGACAAATGATGCGATATCGGATGCAAACGGGATCACCACGTCCGCCGAAACCAAACTGTCATGAAAGTGCTGGTATGCCCGCAGGATCTTATCGTCCACTCTGGTTTGGGTCCCGCTCACCGTCTGTGCTGTTTTCTCGATGATGTCTCTGGTCTGCATGGTCGATGTGTTGGGATGGACGGTGATCATGCGATCATCGAGCTGATCTTCAAGCTTCCCCCTGATGGTGGTGGTCACCAACGATGTCGGTCCGGCAATCTGTTTGATCACGGCAACCGGTCTTTTGTTCTTGTATCCCGTGGTTTGATATTTCAAGCATCCTTCCGATACGAGTGTGCGAATGGCATAGGCAAGTTCATTGTCTTTGCGACCATTGGACTCCAGTGTGAGCGCCTCTGCCAGAATCAACGCCTTATGCTTTAATCCGCCTTCTATCGAATACAGGCTCTTTTCCGAACCGCTTGAAATCAGGTGACAGGCACGCTCTGAATACAGCTTCAAGCAACTGAAAAGGGGAAAGGATTTGCCGGCGCCGTAATGACCGCTGTTTTTTATGGCCAGGGCATCTGATCCCGCACTTCCCAAGGGCAAGACTCTGCTGTCGATCACCAATTGATACAGACCGATGTTTTTTCGTTCATTGATGACGCCCAGTTGGTTGACGATATCGATCTTGTTTTTGAATAACAGGGGATCATTTGCAATTTGATCCGCGGCATCGATGATTTCAGGGTCCTCGGGTGCGCATTGAATTGCATTTTCATTATCACCGGAATCACTCCCATTGATCTCTTTAATCGCCTCATCGATCAACATGGCCACCGACTTGATGGATGCCGCATGGGTTCGCTTTTTAATCAGTTTGATAAAATGATCTCGGAGACCGGGATTGCACTCGATCAAATGCGGGGCGATATCGTGTTTGATCGATTCTACGGCGGCCGGGAATTGCTCTGGCAATTGATCGATCAGGATATCGAGCTCAGATGTTTCAGGTTGTTGATTATCGTTCATTGGCCAACTCCTTTTCCGCATCGCTCAATTTTTCCTCGATCAACTTGCGAATATACTTCGATACCGTAATTTCCTCCTGGTCGGTAATCTCAACCAACCGCTGATAGTTTTCATCCGAGAGCATCACTCCGACATTGCGCGTGTAGATTTTTTTCCTCATGGTTTACCACCTCCTGTGAATTTGATTTGTATTCAATTTATATTTTGTTCCGAAAAATTTTAAAGTCGTCCCGAATTTTTTGCCGGTTGGAATCTCAAATCCACAACAGGTATCTGCACGGATCACATGCGAGATCAGTTGATGTCCTTATGAAAATTCCGGAAGTTGCCGATACAACTCGAGAACAAACTTCAAAGGCGGGGACGCACCGTCTTGAGGACCCTGCGCAAGGTTCTCGGAAATGCCCATTTCACTGTGGTTGCAAGTCAGGATCAGGTTTTCCCCAACCATAACGACCTGATCCTGACTTGGCCTCCTTGGGGAATGTAATCGTTATGGGGGATGCAGCAATGCCAATAAAATCCAAACGCAGTATCATCACCAATCGCCAGTTGAATTTCACACTGTCGCCTGTGGATATGCACAATCCAACACAGAAACAGATGCCCCACAGTCTATCGAACTATACCATCGATGGGACGTGGAACCATCACCAGTCAATTGTTCTGGACATCATTTTACACATGATTTTTAAGGGATATTATTCAAAATACTCAAATATTCCCAAATCCTGGCGGTCAAATGACGCTATCGAAGTAAACCAAAGATTCAACGGTATGATTTTCACTCCAATTGCGATGGCATATCTGAGCAAAAATCCAATCAAAGCATTTTCCATCCAAGAAGGTCATGATGTCGAGAAAATTGAGAGAGATGCGTATGCAAAGCAATTTGACGACGAATATAAGAAACCGACCTTTGAAGAGCATTTTCAGGATTTTTTGAATAGGAATTACAAATATCAGCAATTTTTAGGAAATATGGCCCAAACGGAATCCGCCTTTAACAGCGACATCCAATATTCCTTTAGCAAATTGGATTTTTTTAAAAACTATCCCGTGCTTGAACGTTATAAGGATAAATTCTTTGAGCATGCTCAAAAAATTGCCGAAACGAAATTTAAGATGAACTACAAGGTCAAATGCATCACCAAGGCACCCCAATTTAATAAAAAGGGAATAAGGATTGATAAGGGCGAAATGGTGGACGCAGTGTATGTGATGGACCATTTTGAGCAGATTTTTTCCATGGATTTGAAAGATGATCATTTGCTGTTACACTTTAAATCGCCGCTGGGGAAAATGATCATTCACAACACTTTGGTATTGGATACCGACTGGCCCCCCGATGAAGTGCTTGATTTGGGGAAAAACGCCTATTTCCTTTACAAACGTTTTATATTGAATAAGGTGGCCGGGAAAAACGCCTCTTCTCAAATAAATTTGTGGTTCGAAGAGATCAAGACCTTCCTGGATTTGAGCTGGAGCAACAACAGCGGGGTCTATTCTATTATCAAACTGGCATTTAATGAGATGAAACAAAAGGGGTTGATCCAGGATTTCAGCTCGACTAAATATGCCAAGCAACGACTCTACAGGGTGATCTTAGAGACGCCCCAAAAAAAGCGCAAAAAAAGCAAAACTCCGGCGCCGGAAGCAGTTGAAACCACTTGAATTATCAGCGTCATGACAGAAAATAACGCGTATGATTTATGTAAATTCGCATATAAAATTGAAAATAACGCGTATTATTTTAAAAATAACGCGTATGTTTTATTCTGAAAGATATTGATATTGTTGAATTATTTTTTCTATAAATATGTAAATATTTAAAAAGAGTTTGTCAACTCTCTTCTTCCAAAAATCCTTTCCAAGGACTGCCCCCTTCGGGGCGTCCTTTGCAAGGATCGCTGAGGCAGTCGTCTAAGCAATTATTCTCATAATTTCAAAAAAATTTCAGCAAGATAAATATCCATAAATATCAAAAATCTTGTCCTTGATGAGCATCGATACAAATCCTCACGACATCAAAGGCGAACGTCGAGAAATGTCCTCTATTTCAAATGCAGTTAACAGCATAGCCAAACTCCTCTCATACGTCCTACATTCAACTGCCCGCTTCAGGGCCTCCCGACAAATAGCTAACCTACGTATGCCCCACATCCTTGGTTGAGGGCAAAACTTCAGACGCGACTTCATTTTCGGCAAATCCTCCATTTCAGCTGTCAATACATGATAGTCGGCAAGCTCAGTTTTCATGACAGTGTCCATGATCGCGTCAAACTTAGACAGTATGCGGCATCAGTATACTAAGGCGCGGGAGCCCCGTCAGGGCTGGCAAGCGCTTGACAGCTGATCATAGCGGTAGTATTAATACGCGCATGAAGTAAAGGGCGCATTTGCAGCGCCAAGCGACATCAATCAGACACAGGGTCCCGAACCCCGATCATGTTAAGGCCACCGCGACAGTGCACCGGCCAACCCACCCCAATTACCCGCAACACCGATTTAGTTACAGGTCATAACTGACCGAATTTAAAAGATGTTACCTCTGGACCCGGGAAGGACAGAGGTCATCATGACAGATTCCATTGACAATCCCGGCGGTCACGATATTTTGACACCCGAGGAGGTCGCCCTATACCTGCGCAAAAGCCCCAGCTGGGTTTACAAGCACTGGCAGGCGTTGGGCGGCAGGAAACTCGGAGGTTCTCTGCTCTTCCCCAGAAAGGAGGACCTCTATGAGCGTTTATTCGGTAAAGGCAAAGGGGTGGAGATACGACTTCACCCTGAACGGGACCAGGCACACAAGGGGCTGGTTCAAGCGGAAACAGGACGCCGTGAAGGCGGCCACATTGAAAAAGGAGGAGTTAAAAAACCCGGTGCCAGTGATCGAGGCACCAGAGACGCCAATCGACATGGCATTCTTGGATCTGGTCAATAGTCGTCTGGATTATGTGAAGGCGTATAACTCCGAACGGCATTACACTGACCATCTTTATCTGGCCAAGCGATGGGTCAAGGAATGGGGAAAACGGAAATGCCGTGAAATTACCCCGACGATGATCCAGAACTACCTGCTAAAACGATTCAGGCAGACGTCAGGATACACGGCAAATAAGGAGCTACGCTACATTCGCGCCGTGTTCAATTTTGCGATGCATCCGACGAGGGACTGGATGGATTTCAACCCGACCCGTGGTATCGAGTTTTTCCCAGTGGAGAAACGGATAAAATATGTCCCGCCCAAGAAAGATGTGCTCAGGGTCATCCTGGCAGCTGATCCGGATACCCAGGATTACCTTTGGACCATTGCTCTAACCATGGGGCGCATGGGTGAGGTAAACCGCCTGACATGGCAAGACGTCAATTTTGACGCCCGCTGTGTGACCCTTTATACAAGGAAGAAAAAGGGCGGACATTTAACACCCCGAAGCGTTCCGATGACCGGCAAGCTTTTTGAAGTGCTGGTCAGGCGGTTTGAAAATCGGGATGCGGAAAAACCTTGGGTCTTTTGGCATCGCTACTGGAGTCGGAAAAATGACTGTTGGATAGAAGGGCCGTATGCGGAGCGGAAGAAAATCATGAATACGCTCTGCGAAAAAGCGGACGTGAAGTATTTCCGTTACCATGCATTACGTCATTATGGCGCTTCGATGCTTGACTCTGCCAAAGTCCCGATCGGATCGATTCAGCGCATTCTTGGCCACGAAAATCGTGCAACAACCGAGATCTATTTACACTCCGTTGGCGAGGGCGAACGTCAGGCGATGGACATTCTGGATGATGGTTTCCGAAATTTTTCACACACGGATTCACACACATAAAAAAAGGGATCACAGCACTAAGTCTGTAACCCCTTGATTTATTTGGCACGCCCGGCCCGATTCGAACGGGCGACCTACGGATTCGAAGTCCGGTGCTCTATCCAGCTGAGCTACGGGCGCGCAAACGATAAGACCATTGCGGCGGGATGCGGCAATGGTCCATTTTTTCAGATGGGGTGAGTGATGGGACTTGAACCCACGACCACTTGGGCCACAACCAAGTGCTCTACCAACTGAGCTACACCCACCATAAGAAAGTGCATCTTGTTATCAAAAAGGCAGTGGCAGTGCAAGAAAAATATCTAAGAGGCGACCTTTCCATCTTCAGGTGCAGCAAGGACCGACATTCGGATGATCGATCGAGCGGCTTTGCGGGACAATATTGGCACCTCCATTGTTTTTTGACTGAAATTCAGCTATATGCGACATATTGACGTTCTTGACGAAGTCCACATCATGCGGAGGAACCTATGAGAAACCGTTACATGAGGCTATTTTTGGCGATTGTGGTGGCATTCGGGGCGGCGGGTTGCGGCTACAACTCGCTTCAGGCGACCGAAGAGGAGGTGTTCAAGGCGTGGGGCAATGTGGAAGCCAATCTGCAGCGTCGGGCCGATCTGATTCCGAACCTCGTGGAGACGGTCAAAGGCTACGCGGCTCATGAACGGGAAACCCTGGAGGCTGTGGTCGAGGCGCGGGCCAAGGCAACCAGCGTGCAACTGGCTCCCAAGGATCTGAGTAATGCCCAGGCCATGCAGGAGATGCTGCAGGCCCAGGGGGGATTGTCGTCGGCCTTGTCGCGCCTGATGGTGGTGGTGGAACGCTACCCGGACCTGAAGGCCAATCAGAATTTCATCGATCTGCAAAATCAACTGGAAGGTACCGAAAACCGGATTAACGTGGCCCGTCAGCGCTACAACGACGCGGTGCAGGCCTTTAATACCATGGTGCGAAAACTGCCCTACAGCCTGACCAACAGCTTGCTGCTGCACCTGGAGCGCAAGGAGTATTTCAAGGCCGAGGGCGGGGCCGAAAAGGCGCCCACGGTAAAATTCTAGCCAACGCACAAGGATTTGGTCATTTCATGCAGCAAAGCAGAGACGGCATCGAACCGGCGCGTATCGGTCAGCGGATACTGATCGTAATGGCGGTGTTGACCGCCCTGGCCGCATTGTTTATCGGTGTCCAGCAATTATGGGCGCTGGAGGTACCCCGGCTTCAAGGCCGGGTGAACGACTACGCCAACATGATCGGCAGCGCCACGCAACAGCAGTTGGAAGCCATGCTGGCCGATTTGGAGCGTTCCGACGGCACCCAGATCGTGGTGCTGACGATTCCGGAGTTGCAGGGCGATGCGCTTGAGGACTTTTCCATCCGCGTGGCCGAAAAATGGGGCATCGGGCAAAAGGCCAATGACAACGGCGCCATTTTATTGATCTCCAAAAACGACCGTAAAATCCGCATCGAGGTGGGCTACGGCCTGGAGGGACGGCTGACGGATCTGATGGCGGGCCGCATCATTCGCAATGTGATCGCCCCGCAATTCAAAATGGGCCGTTTCGATCAGGGGATCATGGACGGCGTATCGGCCATGGTGGGCACGGTCAAGGGGGAATACGAGGCACCGGCTTCGGAGCGCCGGCCCGGGAAAAACGGGCCGGGCTCATCGGGCCTGGTGGGGTTGATCGTCCTGTTCATGTTGCTGAATGTTTTGGGACGGGTGAATCGTTGGGTCGGCGCAGGCTTGGGTGGCGTGCTGGCACCCATCGCCGGCGCCTTATTGTTCGGCGCAGGCGCGTTGGCCATCCTGGCATTGATTCCCATCGGTGTGTTGGGTGGATTTTTACTCGGTACCTTCGGAGCGCCGCTATCCTTTGGCCACACCCTTCCTTCCTCGCGTCGCGGCACCCATTGGGGCGGCGGCGGCTTTGGCGGTTTTTCGGGAGGCGGCGGCTTCGGTGGTTTTTCCGGCGGTGGCGGCGGCTTCGGCGGCGGCGGCGCTTCGGGCGGATGGTAGATAGGGACGGGTGTTTCTGAACGGGTACGGAGTCGGGCATGACAAATCTTGCCAAACGGTTTTTGACCGATGAGGAGAAAATCAAGATCGATGCCGCGGTAAAAGCGGCCGAAGCCAAGACCTCGGGCGAAATCGTTTGCCTGGTCGAATCGGCGAGTTATCGCTACCCCATGGCCAACGTGATCGGCGCAGCGGTCCTCGCGTTGCCTCTGGCCCTGATACTCACCCCGCTTATCGGCGGATGGCTCTGGATCGGCCCCTATAACATGTGGCTCTTTTTGGGCCTGTTCGGGCTCGCCTTTACGGGCGCCTATATTATCGTCGACCATAGTACACCGCTGAAGCGCGCTTTTGTCTCGAAAAGGGAGATCGAGGAGGAGGTCGAAGAAGCGGCCATCACCAGCTTTTTCAAGCACGGTCTGTATCGCACCAAAAATGCTAACGGCATCCTGCTTTTTATTTCGGTTTTCGAGCACAAGGTCTGGGTGTTGGCCGATCACGGGATCCACACCCGGGTGCCGGCCGGCCAGTGGGATGCCATTGTGGATCGGGTGATCGCCGGCATTCGCAATCAACGAGCGGCGGTCGCTATCTGCGAGGCTGTCGATACAATAGGTGCCATTCTCAGCCAACATTTCCCCGTCGATCCCGATGACGCCAACGAACTCAAAAACCTCATCGTTACGGACCAGTAGGAGGCGCCACCCGGTCGGTAGACGGTAGACCCGAATCCATGCAGACAAAACCGGATTTGATCCTGCCACCCTTGATCTTATCGCTTTGCAGCAATTCTAATCGGATGGCAGCAGTTATGACAGGCGAGGATAGAGCAGGTGGCCAGGGCCACCTGCTCTATCCTCGCCGGGTTAATGAATAGCATTCAGTAAGGGTCCCTGACCTCTTCGATCCCGCCTTGAAAACAGGCCATGGCTCTGATAAGATTTAATCTCTTTTACGTGGGCCCAAACGACACGCGCCAAGCCCTTAGCCCGAACCATCGGAGGCAAGGATGATCAAATCCAGAGCACTGGAAGTTAATCTGGCCCGCACCCAGGTGGATGTGGCCATCGATCCGAAGTATGCCAGCCTGCAAGCCGTCATGGCGGATTATTACGGTCTGCTCAAAGGTTTAAACACGTTTCTCAAAGAAGTATCCCACCCTTATAAGAACTGGCAATACATCGTCGGCGGTGCACGTGGTTACGCGTTGGATTACTTCCATTTGATGCGCATGCACCCCATGGGGGTCGAAGCGGCCGAGCGGCTGCTGGAGATTTTTCTGGATGGTTTGACAAATTCAACTACCCAAGCCGTTAAAGTGGATGCCGCTGACAATCTCCTGCTTTTTCTCCAAAGGATCATCAAGTCCGCGGAGAGCGAATGGAAGCGGTTCGAACCTCTGGTTCAGTATTATTTTAAAAAAATCCAAAACCTTCCGGACGACCTGTTTCATCTTTTCGTGCGAAGCTATTTCCCGCTGAAACGGCTGGCCGAAAACCTCACGGCCGATGCGCCCAAAGCCGAAAGTCAGATGGTGGCGGCGGCCAGCCGGCTGATCTTGCGCTGTCTGATGGCCGGTTACGACTACTGGCTGGCTCAAAAGGGACCGATGCATTGGTTCGTGGCCGAAATCGGAACGGACCTGCCGTGCATGAAGCGCCTGCTAGACATTTTTCACCCGGTTCGACACGAAACCCTCGCAGCGCAGCGGGAAAAAGCTGTCCAAATCGCCGAAACCCGGGACTTGGCCGCGACCGAAGTGCTCCGGGACCTGTGCCGGCTCGACGATTTCATCGACATTTTGAAGACCTACCGCAAGATTCCCCAGCAACTGCTCGAGGCGGGCGGCGCGGCATACGGCAACCAATGGAAGGTGCTGTTTCTATTTCACAGCATGAATATCGAGGGGCTGGCGCTGCTCCATGAAGACACCCTGCGCGATATCAACCGCACCCTCGATCAGCTGATCAGCACGCAAAGCAGCCACTACACCGACAACCTGATCCGAAGGACATTCTCCATCCTAAAAATCAGCGCGCAAAGCTACCCGACCACGGCATTGAGCTGCGTGCTCAACATGGGCAAGGCCATCTTCCGGACCGACGATGACGAGCTGATCGCCATGTTCATCGATGGGGTGATCGATCTCGGATTCCAGGCTCCCCAGATCAAGGGCGTCGGTAACGACTGGCAGATCCAGGTGAACAATGCCCACCTTGAAAACATTCGTACCTGGCTGGAGCTGATCGAGTTGCAACCCAAGAAGGCGACCCGCCTGATGAGCAATCTGATCATTCACCTGGCCGTCAGCGGCGTCTTCATTCGCGATACGGATCTGTTCGGCCGCGATATCACCCGTCTGCTCAACAGCGATATCGGACCGATCTACAACCTGACCAAGCAACTGGCCCGCCTTTTTCCAGTTTACTTCAACGACATCGGCGCCGAGGGCGAGTTGCGCGACATCTCCACCCGCATCGACGAGCTTTGCCATCGGCGGGATCCTCTGATCCACTTCCTGCGCAAGCAAAGCCATGTGGAAAGCAGCAACCGCGTGCTCAACCTCATGGAGGCGGTGCTTCATTTCTGGACGACCCGCGACAAGACAGCGCTGGGTCCGTTCCTGCCACCCGATATTTATGCCCAGATCGACACCAACGGTCCTCACATCCGGGGCGTTCACCGCATCTTGAGCTATCTGGCCCAATCGGGCCTGCAGATCGACAGCCAACTTCTGCTCAAGAGGGCATCGGAGCTCAAAACGATCGTGGGTAAGGTCGACAAGGTGACGGACACCGATCGCGAGCGCATCCTGCTCCTCGCTGAATTCTACAAGCAGTTGAACAACAAGTACAATCTGGATTTCAAAAGCCTCAAGAGCCTCGTCAATCAAATGCCCCAGGAATCTTTTCCCCGCCTGGACATGCTCAAAAAAGCGTTGGATGAGCCTGGTCTCAACGACCGCATCTCAGGCCTGCTCGACTACCTCATGGTCCTGCGGTCCATCATCCTGATGGCCGAAACCTACGAGGCGAGGGAAGACATTTACAAGAAGCGTCACTTTACCGTGGACATTCCCTCCATGTATGGCAGTTATCGCGAGCTGAAATTCGACGCCATGGGGTTGACCCTGCGCATCGAGGCCCTGGTCAACGCGCTGTTCGAGGAGTTGGTCAACACCATTGATTTGAGTTTTATCACCAAATCCACCTGCCATCAGATCTACAAACGGTTGAAGCTGTTCGACCGGGCACTGAAAATCGATGGGATCGCATCGGCCGAACTGGAGCGCGAATTGGACCTGCTCAGCCACTCCCTGGAGATCCGCGGGTTCAGCTTCACCCAGTACCTGGATATCTTCAAGGGGTTTGCCCAGGCAGTGAAAAACGTGATCAATGACTATTTCAACAACATCCACGGGGAGCATCTGACCAAGATCCTGGATTCGATGCCCCAGACCTGCTTGTTGGAGAAATTCAAACCCATCAGCTTGTCCGGAGAAGTGGATCTGGAAAACGTGTGTCACCGCACCTCGGAAATCTTCTTCCGCGATCGCCTGGCCACATCATTGGGCTTGCAGCAGCTCGATCTCTTTCTCAGTCGCATCCTGAACACTTTGTTTCATCAATCCAACAAACTGCCGAAAGAAAAATTGCGCCTGCTGCTCAACTACGACCCGGAACGGGCCATTACCTCTTTATCGGCTCCCAATCGCCTGGCCACGGATATCATCAACCTGGGCAACAAAGGCTACAACCTCGTTAAACTGATCAATTTCCACCTGCCGGTGCCGCCAGGGTTCATCATCACCACCGAAGTATTTCGCTGCCGGGAAATCATCGAAACCTTCCCACCGGCCAAAGACAATTTCCATGACCAGGTAACGCAACACATTCGTGATCTGGAAAAAATCACCGGTAAACGTTTTGGATATCCGCGAAATCCCCTACTGATTTCAGTGCGCAGCGGCTCGTCCATTTCACAGCCCGGCATGATGGATACCTTCCTGAATGTGGGCATGAACGAAGAGATCGCCGAGGGACTGGCCGTCAAAAGCCAAAACCCCTGGTTCGCCTGGGACAACTACCGACGCTTCCTGCAGTGCTACGGTATGGGGGTTGGACTGCAACGCGACGACTTCGACGCCATCATCAGTGACCATAAAAAACATTTGGGGATCCCCTTGAAGAAGGAATTCAGCGGGGAACACATGAAACAGGTGGCGCTGAATTACAAGCGGCGCATTTTGGACGAAGGCTATACGATTCCCGACGACCCCATGGAACAGTTGCATTTGACCATCCGCTCCGTGATGGACTCCTGGGAGTCGGAAAAGGCCAAGACATACCGGCAGATCATGGGGATATCCGACGATTGGGGGACGGCCATCACGGTCCAGGCCATGGTCTTCGGCAACGTCTCCCAGCGCTCCGGCTCAGGCGTAATCTTTACCCACAACCCCCGTTGGTCCAGCGAACGGCTGAGCCTGTGGGGTGACTTTACCGTTGAAAACCAGGGTGAGGACGTGGTGGCCGGATTGGTCAAGACCCTGCCCATTTCGATCAAGCAACAGGAGGCCGAGCTGCGCGAGACCGATATCACCCTGGAGACGCACTTTCCCGAAATCTATCAGACCATGCTGAGCTGGGCGCAGGAGCTGATCTTTAAAAGAGGGTGGAGCCCCCAAGAGATGGAATTTACCTTCGAAAGCCAGGACACCCGGGACCTTTACCTGCTGCAAACGCGCGACATGGCCATTCGAGAACGCAAGCGCGTACTGGCTTTCGATCTGCAAGGCAAGGAAACCGACCTCTACCTGGGCCATGGCATCGGTGTCAGCGCCGGCGCCATGAGCGGCCGGCTCGTCTTCGGTTTGGACGAGGTCGAATACTGGCGGGCCAAGGAGCCCCAAACCGCGTTGATCCTGGTACGCGGTGATACGGTGCCGGATGACATCAAGGAGATCTTTGCCGCCGATGGGGTTCTCACGGCCCGTGGTGGGGTGACCTCCCATGCCGCGGTCGTGGCCCACCGCCTGGGAAAGACATGCGTGGTCGGCTGCGGCGGCATGCTTTGCGACGAGCGAAAGCGGTTGGTCCGCTTCACGAACCACGAGTTGTCATCAGGGGACTACATCAGCATTGATGGCCGCGAGGGATCGGTTTACCTCGGCTGTTTGAAAATCAAGGAGGCCTGAAACCGTTTTAAGGGTGTCCATCCAGAAACGGACCAATTGGGTCGAGATCAAGGCATGCGGAAAATTTTGCCTCAGTCAGGTATCGTGATTAACAGGCGTCGTAGGGGTGGCCTTTATCTCCGCCCGACCACGCCAAGGGGGAAAAAATGAAAGAACAAGAGGGTTACAGCAGGATCGGGGGACTCGGTATCAACGGCTTCGGCCGGATCGGCAAACTGAGCTTGTGGCATCATATCGGGCGCAAGTATTTCAATGAGATCGTGGTCAACATCGGACGACAAGCCGGCACCGGCCTAGCGGACATCGCCCACTACCTCGAACGGGACTCCACTTATGGCGCCCTGCATGCCTACCTGCATGGCTACAACGCCAAGCCGGTCGTGGAAGAGCTCAACGAAAGCGAAGGCAGCATGCGGGTGGACGGCGTCAAGGTTCGTTTTTTGCGGGACGTCCGCAACCCCGGGGCCATCGATTGGCAAAGCCATCATATCCGCCTGGTGGTCGACACGACCGGACAGTTTCTCGACCCGACGTTGCCTCCCGACAGCGCCAAGGGCTCGTTGCGGGGCCATCTGGCCGCCGGCGCCCAAAAGGTCATTGCATCCGCGCCGTTTAAAATCAAAGCCAAAGCGACTCCCATGCCCGAAGATGCGATCACCACCGTCATGGGCGTCAACGGCAATGACTATGATCCCAGGCGCCATCGGCTGATATCCAATGCCTCGTGCACCACGACCTGCCTGGCCCACATGTTCAAACCCTTGCTGGATGCCTTCGGCGCCCAGAGGATATTGTCGGCTTCCATGGCCACGATCCACGCCGCCACCGGCTCACAGGAAGTGCTCGATCGCCTGCCCAAAGCGGGAAAAACCGATCTGCGAAAAAATCGCAGCATCATGAACAACATCATTCTGACCACCACCGGCGCGGCCGCCGCCCTGGGTCTGGTGATCCCTGAAATGAAAGGCATCGGGTTCATCGCGGAATCCGTGCGCGTGCCGACCAGCTCGGGGTCGCTGATTATCCTCGTGCTGAGCATCCAGGAAGAGCCTGACACCCGCAGCGTAACGCGGGAAGCCATCAATGCCGTTTATGCCCGGGCCGCGGCGGAAGATCCCAACAACTATCTCTACTTTACCGAGGAGCAGAACGTTTCGGTGGATATCATCGGCACCCCGCGGGCGGCTGCGATCATCGAAGCACACGAAACCCATACCCGTACCGCCGAATTGACTATCGACCTGAGGAAGGTGCCCGGTATCCCGTCGACCCTGCTTTCGGCAATGGAAAGCACGATCGTTCGGCCGCAGGTGACCCAGGCCGTCATCTATGGATGGTACGACAATGAAATGGGCAGTTATGTGAACATGCTGGGCGATCGCACAGTATCCGTCGCCGAACAGATGTAGGAAAACTGTTTCAAGCTTGCCGGTCGATCCGGACCAGGTATCGCCCCACCGCATCGGTCAGGCGGACGAAATCGGCCACAGTAAGTGTCTCCGCCCGCCGTTGGGGATCGATGGCGGACTCCGTCAGCACCGCCACGGCACCGGCACCACCCAGGGGCAGCAGGCCGCCGGCCAGCGCATTGCGAAGCGTCTTGCGGCGCTGGCCGAAGGCGGCCTGGACCACGCGCACCATCAAGCCTTCATCGCTCACCTGAGGTTCGATGCAGGTTTTGAAATCGATTTGAAGCACCGTGGAACCCACTTTGGGTTTGGGGTAAAACATTTCAGCCTTGATTTCCCGCAACACCTTCATTTCGGCACAATACTGCAAAAGAACCGAAAGACGGCCGTAGGTCCGGTTGCCGGGGCCGGCACAGAGCCGATCGGCCAACTCCTTCTGAAACATCAGCACGGCACGGCGCACCGCACGGCGCTCTGTGATCAGTTTCACCATCACTTGTGAGGAGATGTTGTAAGGCAGGTTGCCAATGACGACGAAAGCCTGGCCCTCCTGCTCCGCCAGGCGGTTTAAATCCAGTGTGAGGATGTTGGTCTCCATGACCTGGACGTGTTGCAGACCATGAGCCAGCAATTCGGCTTGCAGCAGAGGGACCAGCTGGCGATCCTTTTCCACTGCGATGACGCGCCGGGCCCGACGCGCGGCGGGTATGGTCACGGCCCCCAGCCCGGCACCGATTTCCAGAACAAGGTCCTGGTGCCCGATGGCAGCCAGGTGCACGATATTCTCGGCCAGGGTCGGTTCTCTGAGAAAGTTCTGGCCCAGCTCCTTGCGGGCACGCAGGTTCCATGCTTTCAAGATCGTTTGGGGCGATGTCATGGCGCCATCATTCCTTTCTTGACAGACCGGCAGCTCTAACACACGGCCAGGGGGAATTCAATCTTGCCTTTTCCTTGACTTTTGGCCCCCGATTCATTAGCTATTCAAGCACATCGCCAATAGTTACAAAAACTTATCATGACATGTAACACGACAACCACATCGCGGAGTAAACGATGGCCAAAAAGAAAGGAAAATCGGTCAGCTTCGATGCCATGGTCAAATTCTTCATGAGCACCTACAACATCCCCACCAAAAGGGACGTGGAAGCCCTGATGGTTCGCCTGGATCGCATCGAACGTTCGATTGCCACCTTGAATGCCAGCAAGGGCCGCCGGGATAACAGCAGCAAATCGGACGGCAGCCAAACCGTTGCCACGGCATCCGATCTGGTCCTGGAAGTGATCAAGCGCTATCCGGATGGCGTCGACTATGCCGAAATCAAGCGGCAAACCGCCTACGGCGAAAAAAAACTGCGCAACATCCTCTTTCGTCTTCACAAGCTCGGCAAGATCCGTCGGGTCAGCCGGGGTGTCTATGCCCAGGCGTGACGCCTGCTTCCAATGTCAACCCGTTTACCACTTAAAGGTGTGCCATGTCCCCAGCCCCCGAGGCCAACTTCAAAGATCCCAACAATCGTGATCTGACCACCGGTCAGATCATCCATGGTTATCGCATTTTGCGCATGACGCAGCTCAGGGAGATCGATGCCGTGCTCTACCGGCTGGAACATCTGGCCACGGGCTCCCGCCATGTGCATCTGAGCAATGGCGACATGGAAAACACCTTCGGTGTCACGTTTAAAACGGTCCCCACCGATTCCACCGGCGTGGCCCATATTCTTGAACATACCGTCCTTTGCGGGTCGAAGAAATACCCGGTACGCGATCCTTTTTTCTCCATGCTGAAAAGAAGCCTGAGCACATTCATGAACGCCTTCACGTCCTCGGACTGGACCATGTATCCCTTCTCCACCCAGAACCGCAAGGATTACTACAACCTCATGGACGTCTACCTGGACGCGGCTTTCTTTCCCAATCTCGACACCTTGAGCTTCAAGCAGGAAGGACACCGGGTGGAGTTCGACCAGGGGGACACGAAAGGTAACAATGAAAAGCTCGTTTATAAGGGTGTGGTCTACAACGAAATGAAGGGCGCCATGTCCTCGCCCGACCAGGTCATGGGCCGATCCCTGCTCAACGCGCTTTATCCGGAGACGACCTACAGCAACAACTCGGGGGGCGATCCAGCCGTCATTCCCCGGCTGACCCACGAGCAACTGGTGGCGTTCCACAAGCGCCATTACCACCCCAGCAACGCCTATTTTTATACGTATGGCAGCCTGCCGCTGGCCGATCACCTGGCTTTCATCGAGCAGAAAGTCATGCGCCGCTTCGAGCGCATCGATCCGCAAACAGATGTTCCCGCCCAACCGCGCTGGAAAGATGCGCGCACGGCCCGCTACACCTACCCGCTGGCCGCCGGCGAGGATCCGGCCAACCGTTGCCAGATCTGCCTGGCCTGGCTGACCAGCGACATCTGCGACACTTTCGAGGTACTGGTGCTTTCGGTGCTCGAACAGGTCCTGCTGGGCAATGCGGCTTCGCCGTTGCGCAAGGCGTTGATGGACTCGGGGCTAGGCACGGCTTTGAGCGATGGCAGCGGCTACGACGCCGACAACAAGGATACCCTGTTTGCCTGCGGCCTGAAAAATGCGGCCGAAGATGCCGGAGAGGCCATCGAAAAAATCATCTTCGACGTAATCACCGAACTGGCCGACCAAGGGATCGATCCCGAATCCATCGCATCAGCCATTCACCAGATCGAGTTTCATCGCAAGGAAGTGACCAATACCCCTTATCCTTACGGCATCAAGCTCATGCTCATGGTGATCGGGAGTTGGTTGCACGGTGGAGATCCGGAACGCATTCTTCAGCTCGATGCCGACTTCGACCGCCTGCACCGGGAAATCGCGGCTGGAAAATTTCTGGAAGAACGCATCAGAACCTATTTCATCGACAATCCCCACCGCGTTCGTCTCTCTCTCGTGCCCGATCAACAACAGGCCCAACAGGAAGAACTGCGGGTCCAGCAGGAGCTGGCTGAAAAATTGGCCCGGCTGGACGCGGCCGAGCGGGCTCAGGTTCGACAAGATGCCATCGAACTCAAAAAACGCCAGGAAGCCCAGGAAGATGCCTCCTGCCTCCCTACCCTCGCCCTGGCCGATGTGCCGCCGGAAGTCCAATCCTTTTCGCCCACGGAAACGGCATCTGACCTGCCCCTTTGGAGTTATGCACTGCCGACCTCGGGGATTTACTATCTGAACGCCGCCGCAGGGGCGGCCCCCATCTCCAGGGACCTGCTGCCGTGGGTGCCCTTCTTTTGCTATGCCTTTTCCAAAATCGGCACACGGCGCCATGACTACGCTCAGATGGCGCGTCGCATCGACGCGGCCACCGGCGGCGTGGGGCTCAGCTCTCAAGCTCGCGTTCTATATGGTCATTCGGGAAGCTGCCTGCCGCTGCTGCAGCTGTCGGCCAAATGTCTTACCCGCAATATCGATCCCATGTACGGCATCGTCGAAGAGTTGATCGGAGAGGTGGATTTCGGAAATTTGAAACGATTGAAACAACTCCTCGGCGAATACCGGTCGGCATTGGAAACCATGATTGTCCAGAACGGGCACCGGCTGGCCATCAGCCTCTCATCCAAAACCTTCGGACCCGCGAGCGCGCTTTCCGAGATGTGGCACGGCATCGATCAACTCAAAACCATCCGCAGCTTCGAAGAACCATCGGATGAGGGGCGGCTGGAGGCGTTGTCCGCTCGATTGATGGACATTTCCAAGCAGATGTTTTCAAAGGACAACTTCATCATGGCGGCCATCGGCGAAAACGAGTCGGTGGCGGCCGCGCGCAGGCGCACCGACAACAGTCCGGTGCTGTCCCGATTCAAGCGGGAACCTTTGGATGCAACATTTCCGCTGTTGAATCTGGCCGTCGATGCCCCAGACCCGTACGAAGGATGGAGCACCTCCACGGCCGTCGCGTTTGTGGCGCAAACCACAACCGCCGTGGATTTTCGCCATCCCGACGCTCCCGCTCTGTCGGTCCTCAGCAAAATCCTGCGGTCCCTTTATCTGCATCGCGAAATCCGGGAAAAGGGCGGCGCTTATGGCGGGTTTGCCGTTTATAACCCGGAAAACGGCCTGTTCAGCATGGCCTCCTATAGAGACCCTCACATCGTCCAAACGTTGAAAGTGTATGCCGGCGCAGTGGATTTTATGCAATCGGCCCCCATCCAGGAGGCCGACATCCACGAGGCGATTTTACAGGTCTGTTCGGAAATCGACAAACCCGACCCCCCTGGACCCGGTGCCCGCAAGGCGTTTTTCCGCTGGATCGTCGGGCTTACCGACGAAGATCGCCGATCCTACAAGGCCAACCTGATGTCGGTCTCGCTGGAAGCGGTGCGCACGGTAGCGGCCAAGTATCTCGCCCCGGGAAAAACCCAGGTGGGTATTGCCGTGATCGGCGGTCGGGAACATCTGGAAGCAGCGAACGGCCAACTCGGGCAAAAACCGTTGGCGCTTTATGCCATTTAGTTCAAATGTTTTGGATCTCTCACGGTGCCCGAAGACGATGGTTGACCGGGTTGATGGTCCTGGCTAGGCGGTGCGTCTTTGCGTGTCAACTGACATGCATCCCGCACTCAGGTCGACACCCCCAGCTTGGGCAGGATATAGGCCTGTAACAGGTACCAGGCGCCTATGAATGCGATAATAATCAGAATTTCTTTCATGACAAGAATCTCCTTGGCCGTGCACTTCTACGCCGACGGCCAGTTGTCCTCATACAATTCAAAACCCCTATACTAATACGGAAAAAGTGCGGGTCAAGGCTATCCCCGCGCTCGAAGAGCCGCCGAATCGATCTCGTATTTCTTGATTTTATAATGAATGGCGCGCCGGCTGATGCCCAAGAGCTTGGCGGCCTCTTTTTGAACGCCGCCGGCCTGTTTGAGAGCTCTGACGATAGCATTGCGTTCGTTGTCTTCGAGGGAAAAAGAGGAGTCGGTCGGGGTTTCAGAGACGGACATGGCCGGCAGACCCGACAGGTGCATGTCTTCGGGGCGCAACACATTGCCGTGGCACAGGACAATGCCGGCTTCGATGGCATTTTTCAGTTCGCGGACATTTCCCGGCCAGGGATAGGTACACATGTATTCGAGCGTTTCCGGCGGCAGCTTAACCGGCCGCATGCCGTTCTGGCTGGCATAGTTTTGCACGAAATGCTGTGTCAAGATGGGAATATCATCTTTTCTTTCGCGCAATGGGGGGATCTGCAGCGTCACGACTCGCAAACGGTAATAGAGGTCCTCGCGAAAACGTCCTTGCTTGATGTCCTCGACCAGATCTGAATTGGTGGCCGCAAGAACACGGCAGTCCACGGCATTCTCCTTCAGGTCGCCGATACGGCGTATCTTGCGGTCCTCCAGAAAACGCAGCAGGCGCACCTGCATCTCGGGGGAGATGTTGCCGATCTCATCGAGAAAAAGTGTCCCCTTGTCGGCGGTGTCGATGAGCCCCCGCTTGTCGTTGACCGCATGAGTAAATGCGCCGCGCACATGACCGAAAAGTTCGCTTTCAAGCAGCCCGGCCGGTGTGCTGCCACAATCGACCACCACGAACGGCTGTTTGTTTCTGGCACTGAGGTGGTGGATCAAGCGCGCGATCCGCTCCTTGCCGGCCCCGCTTTCGCCCAGAATCAACACATTGACGTCACTCAGGGCCACCTTCTGCACCAGCTGGTAGAGTGCTTTCATTTTTGCACTGGCCGCGGCGTGCATGTCGCTGACCAGGCCTTCATCGCCCCCCTCGGGAGCAAAACCCGGGCTTTCATCCAACACCTTACGCAGCTTGAACACCAATTCGCGGCCATCGAATGGCTTGGCCAGATAGTCGACGGCACCGGCCTTGACGGCCTTTACGGCGTCGGGAATCGTGCCGTAGGCGGTAAGAAAAATGATTGGCAACCCCGGATGAAGCGTTCGGGCCTTGTCCAGCACTTCCATACCGCTCATGCCGGGCATCTTCATATCCGAAATCATCAGATCGATCTTATTGTCCTTTAACAAGCGCAGCGCGTCCTGCCCGTTTCCGGCCTTCAAAATCTGGAAACCGGACGCCTGCAACCGGGCTTCCAAAACCTGCAGGACATTCAAGTCATCGTCGACAATCAAAATCTTGGAATGGGAATCTTGTATTAGGTTGGCCATATCAACCATCCTTGAACCCCAACAAGTGGGTTTATTAGTATGTAATTATAGGACCCAAAGGTACGAATGAGCGCCGGTGTCGCAGGGTGATCGTGTCAATCGGCTGATGGAATGGCGTTTTTCTTTTTTTGAATCTTCTGATCAATGGTTTCGAAGGCTTTGATCTGCTGCTTTAATCTCATGATCTCTTTTTCAAGCGACTCTATCTTTTTCTCCCGGTTGGATGATTTTTGCTGCTCATCGCTCAACCGCTGTTTCATTTTCTGAAGCTCCCTGTTGGCCTCTACCACCAGCCAACGGGGAACCATCTGTCCCGCTTCACCATCGGACGCATCAGCCGCGACCAGAGGAAGGTGCGAAAAAATCATCTTATCTTGAATTACGGGTGCAAGCAACCGCGGACTTTCGCGATACGGCCCATTGTCTTTGTTGGCACACTGCACCCATGCATTCCAAAGAGCCAATGCATCATGATAGGCTTGCGGGTCATCTGCCGTCATCAATCGAGAACAAGCCAAACCGTAGAGCGCCATTCGTGCGACGCCCGGATCGTTGGTCTTTTCGCGGATGGCATCAAACGCCTGGGCCGCTTCGCCGTACTTGGCCGACAGGTAAACGGCCACGGCGTCATCGTATTTTTTCAACTCAACGGGTGACGGCCCGACTTCCAGCGTCGGTCGCGACTGCCCGGGCATACGGCAACCGGGAACCCCCGCCATCATACAAACCGCCAGAACTAACAAAACAACCAGAAACCTGGTCTTCAGCACCAGAAGCGACCGGCAAGTATTCTGTTTGGGCTCAACGACCCTCGACAAAACCAAGGAATTCAAAACAACCCCTTTTCATCCCATAGCCACAAACGGTGCCAACGCAATTTCATGTGGCTGACGTTTTGTACATCATGTCCCTGATGGAGTGCAACACATAACCTTTCCGGCATGCTCCAAGCCCGTTCTCGAAAAGACTTACTAGCTGGATTTACTTAAAAAAGACGATACCGCAGACTTAGCTTGGCGCTCTTTTGGCCGCATCGCGATCGCATCCGCCGAAACCACAGGCAATGTAAAACTAAAAGTGGTCCCTTTTCCCACCTGGCTCTCCACCCAGATCGTGCCCCCATGGGCTTCCACGATATTTTTGGTAATACTGAGCCCCAATCCGACACCGTCGAGATGGTCGCGGACCTTTGCGGATCGATAAAACTTGTTGAACAGTTTGGATTGGTCTTCCTCCAGAATGCCCGGACCGGTGTCTACCACCTTGAAGGTCAAGCGGTTGTGTTTGTCCAGCGCACCGACCCTGACCCGGATTTCGGCCTTGGGATCCGAAAATTTTATGGCGTTGCCTATTAAATTCAGAAAGACCTGTTGCAGGTATTGGGCGTCTCCCAATACATCGGGAGTTTCAGGTGCGATCTCGGATGTGACCCCGATATTTTTGGCCTCGGCCGTCGGCCGCAGGCTGTCGATGCTGGCCGTGACAAGGGCATAGACGTCCACGGGTTCACTGCTCAATTTCAAGGCCCCCGGCTCCAGCCGCGAAGCCTGCATGAGATGGTTGAGCAGGTCGCAAATCCGACCGATTTCAGTGCCCGCAATTTCGAGAAATTTCCTTTGCCTGTCGTTGATCGGCCCCATCACCTCTTCTTCAATCATGTTCACAGATTCACGAATGGAGGTCAGCGGCGTCCGGATTTCATGGCTCAACATAGAAATAAAGTCGGATCGCAATTGTTCTTCCTGACGCAACCGGTCCGCCATTTCATTGAACGCCGATGCCAATTCCCCCAATTCATCCTTGGAATGAATTTTGAGCGGCTCGCTTTGTCGCTCCTTCGAAATAGAACGGATGCCCCGCATCAGTTCTTTCAACGGCCGAATCATCGAATAGGCCAGGTAAACAACCCCCAACAACCCGACCAGACTCGATATCCCCAATCCAATCAAAGCATTATGAACTGAGCTGACCCCTCTCCGATTTAGATCGCGCGTGGCGTTCTCGACCTCAGATTGATTGTCGAGCCGGGCCATGGATATTTTCTGGATCCAGGTATTGATCACTTTTTCGGGGATCCAAATTTCCTCGAGAGCCACTTCGCCGCTACTGTTGGCGGTGCCGTTCAGTCTGGGATATTTCCGGTATGCCTCATAAACATCCTTCCAATGCGAGGAAACGGCGTCGCCCTGGCTATCCAACGCAAGAATTCTGATCAGGCTCGCTTCAAACTCATTTCTGGCGTTTGTAAAAAAGCCGAGATAGTCCTCTTTGCGCAGCAGGTGATACTTTTTTTCATTCTCCTCCATGCTGAGCAGATTTTCCAGCATGCGTTTTGAATAGTCCGAAATTGCATAATTTTTACTGACGATGCGCTCCGATATCTGTACAACCTGCTGGAAATTTATGTAAAGAACCAAAATCGTAGCGTAAAAAATGGATACGATGGCAAAAAACCAGATCAACAATTTGCCGGTGATGCCGTAGCTGGGGTCCATGATAGGTATCTATGCCTATTAATTAACAATTTTTTGTTACCGGTGTGACTGACCGTCACTCTAGCAAAAATCTTAAGGCAAATCAATTTGACAGTAGAGCACGGACGAAAATGTAACCTCGCGGGAAAGTTTGAGCACGGTCGAATCGTCCTGCGGGCCAACGAGTATGCAACTAACTGAATCTTATATGAATTATTCTATTTTGAACCGGCATGCATCTTGCTGGTTCTTGAAATACAACCGTAAACGGACTTTTCATCACGCAGAGGTTTGGTACCATGCAAAATGAAAACAACCTATCCCTTTTTGGTGACAGGCGCCTTCATCTGGAAAGGCGTCGGTTTGATTACTCGAATCATATTCCGGAAAGGCGATCCGGAATGGAAAGGCGCGATACGGTCGCTACACCCCGTGCGTCGAAACCTGGAAAACTCCCGGCCGCCTACCAGGTGGACAGGCGGGATCATTATGCATTCTATTGACGATCTCGCCGAAAACGAATGCCCCTCCTGGCGGTGACATCTGCCTCCAACACCATTCACCCAAGTGGCTGCAGCCGACGAATGGAAGTCCGAAGCATGGATATTAAATTGACGACGGCTCGTTGCAATACTTGACTTGACGCCCCTAAAAAGGCTACAAGACTCCCCGATTCACGAAGGTCCCCCCCGCGATCATTCTCACCTCTTAAAGAAGGATGATTATGCTGCGATTAGGCTCTCCGGCATCCGAATCCCGCGAAATGGATTTGGATGATATCTTTTTTGCGCGTTTGAAGCTGATGATCATCATGGCCAAGGCCTATCTCAATGGCTGCCCAATGGGTGAGTACCGCCGAAAATCCATGATAGACAATGCCGACCATGTCGAAGCGGAATCCATCGATATCGGTGGCCTGGTTGATGGGCTGCCTCTGAAGCAAAAAGTGTCCGGAAATTCAATTTACGATCATCTTTTCTATCAGCGCGTCAAGTTGTTGGCCGTTATGGTAAAAGCCGCGGCCAAAGGTTTCCCAATGGGAGAGCATCGCAAGTCAGCGATGGAGGAAAATATCGACACGATCTGCCAAACGCTTATGTTCAGCAGCGGCGCCGAAGATATCGCTTTTTTGAAGGTGGCTTAACGTGGCGGCCGAAATTTCCCCCACACATCGACAAATTCTGATCATCGACGATGATCAATTTGTCCGCGATTTTGCGGTCAATACGATCGAATTCTGCACCAACAGCAAGGTCTTGACGTTCGAAAGCGGATTCCGAGCCTGGCATCATCTGCAAAACAACGCCAACGGCGCGATCATCGTCATCGCAGACGCCAACATCCCGGATATGAGTGGTTTGGAGTTGCTCGAACAGCTAAAAAAACTGCGGCCTGATGCGACCTTCATCATCACGTCGAGCAATCCAGATCACGAACAGACGGCTTATCTCATGGGCGCCAATGCATTCGTCTCCAAGCCCTTCGATGTCAATGACCTGTTGACGGTCATTCAAGAGCTGATTCTGAATCCTCTGCCTCCCTCGAACCTGACCGAAACACCCGCCTGAACCCGCCATTTTTGAATGTGAGGAGAAAGCGGACCGAACCCGGGTAACCTCACCGCTTGACCGCAAAATCCTTGATCAACTGTTTGACCTGTTTCTTCTGACGAATACTTAAACGATCGAATTTCACGGAACGTCGTTTGACACGTTGATTCGGAAAGATGAGCTCCCCGGTCTCTGCATCACAAATGGTACGACAAGGAATGTGAAAGATGGTCGGCCGCCCATCCTGTATCAACGAAACATTGTGTGCTTTTTGCGTGGTGGGCTGCCCATTGTCTGTATAGTAAAATGAGAGGCCACCCATGCCGATATCATTGATCTGGTTCTTGCCGATGGATCCTGAACCGCCCAAAACCACACTGACCCCTTTTTTGACTTTGAACCGCCTTTTTCTGCGTATCTTCAAGGCCAACAGCCTTTTCATCAATGCTTCCATATTCAACACCTTTCAAGATGCGATGCATGCAAAATGGGTTTTTGAATTAAAATAAGGGCCTGCAGCAGGAGATCAAGTCGGAATAAAACGTACAGGAGGATAATCGGAAATCAGTGATCAACAAACTGGCCAAAATGTCTTCGCCTTGTTATCATTTGTCGTTTTCGGCATCAAGATGAAAAATATTAAAAGCGCTGTCAAAAGCCAAAAGGCCGGTGGTTGCGCGGTTACGGGGCCTGTGTTACATGATCATAAACCGGCCGATCGGCCAACATGAATGCGGGGGAAAGAGCGCCCAGTGGAAAAAACGAACCCAAACGATATCAACCCAGCCTCAACGGATCCTACAGATGATGCATCCGGTTCCGGTCGCATCGGCGGCCCCCTTCGACAGGTCATACAAACGACGGCGACCGAATCCATTATAAACGCGATTCCATGGCAGGAGATCTTTGATGCAATAAACGATGCCATCTGCGTTCTGGATCCACATCACCGCATCATCAAATGCAATCAGGCCATGTGCCGTCTTCTGAAGACGACCGAATCCCGGATCGTGGGAAGGCCGTGCTGGGAAGCGATTCACGGCACCGATCGGATGCTGGCGGATTGTCCGTGTCGGCGCTCGGCCGCCAGTCGCGGGCGCGAATCGCTCAACTTGAAATTCGATCAACGCTGGTTCGAGGTGTCGGTGGCGCCAAGCTTCGATGAAGAAGGTCAGGTCCAACGCTATGTTCATGTTATGAGGGATGTGTCCCATCTGGCTCACGAGGAGCTTGCACTGCGTGAAACCCGCCAGACCCTTTTGACCGTCCTTGACAGTATCGACGCAATTATCTACGCGACCGATCTGGAAACCCACGTCCCCATCTTCATGAATCGCCATATGCGCGACATCGTCAATGACGATCTGAACAACCAGCCTTGCTGGAAGGCGTTCTACCATCGCAATGAACCGTGTGCGCACTGCCGTGATCTGCAACTCCTCGACGCACAAGGCAACCCCACCGACCTGCACGTCTGCGAAGCGATGAACGATGAGGGAACCCGCTGGTTCCTGCATCACGACCGCGCCATCAAATGGGTCAACGGCCGCTGGGTGCGCCTGCACGTCGCCACCGACATCAGTGCGGTCAAATTCCTGGAACAGGAACGAAGGCAAACCGAAGCCCGACTGCGGCAAGCTCAAAAAATGGAAGCCATTGGGGTTCTGGCCGGCGGTATCGCCCATGACTTCAACAATATTCTATCCGCGATCCTGGGTTTTTCGGAGCTTGCCCTGGACGATGCCAACCGGGGGCAATCCAATCCCGCCTTCATCGGACAAGTGCTTCGCGCCGGGGAGAGGGCGCGTGAGCTGGTGCAGCAAATACTTACGTTCAGCCGCCAGACCGAATCCGAGGCCAAACCAATCCAAGTGAAACCGATCCTCAAGGAAGCCCTTAAATTGCTGCGTGCTTCGCTCCCTTCCACCATCGAAATCGAAAGCGCCATTCAATGCGATGCGGTGGTCCAGGCCGACCCCATTCAAATCCATCAGGTCGTCATGAATCTATGCACCAATGCCAGCCACGCCATGCGTCAATGTGGCGGCCGGCTCAAGGTCTCCCTGAGAGAGGAGGCGTTGTCTGGCGAAGAAGCCAAAAAATACCCGGGTCTGCAAGCGGGTCGCTATTTGAAAATGGTGGTGGCCGACACGGGACATGGCATTGATCCCAAAAATTTGGAGAAAATCTTCGACCCCTATTTCACCACCAAGGAAAAAGGGGAAGGCACAGGCATGGGGCTGGCGGTTGTACAAGGCATCGTCCATGCATGCGGCGGCGCAGTCGGCGTGGCGAGCGCGCCCGAGAAGGGGACGATCTTCACCATTTTTCTTCCGATCATCCAACAGGCCTCCCCCGTCCACATGTCCCATGAAGACCTCGTACCGTTTGGTCGGGAACACATCCTGTTCGTCGACGACGAGGCCCCCCTGGCCGAACTGGGCAAGGAGATGCTCGAACGATTGGGCTACCGGATGACGGTCAATACCAGCAGCGCAAAAGCGCTCTACCTTTTCGAACAGCAACCCGATGCATACGACATGGTGATTACGGACATGACCATGCCCGGCATGACCGGGGACCTGCTGGCTGAACGGATATTGGCCCTGCGCCCGGATATCCCCGTCATCGTCTGCACCGGCTACAGCGAAAAGGTGACCCAGGAGATGATCGATCGCCTGGGCATCCGGGCCCTGATTCGCAAGCCCCTGGTCCGCAGCGACCTGGGCCGTGCAGTGCGGCAAGTTCTCGATGGCGACCGGCCGGCACCGATCATCTGATCGAGCAGCCGGCCGACATGCCATCGGTTTGCAATACACGTCCAATCCCGAAGCTTTTTTTCTCTTAACCAAGATCATTTTCCGGACCGGACACTTGCGCTTCTTCGAAGGTGTGCATCTCGGTGGCGATCCGTGATGCCGCCGCCAGAATCGAGAGTCCGAACGCAGCGCCGGTCCCTTCACCCAGTCGCATGCCCAAATCGATCATGGGTTCGAGTCCCATCTCGTCCAACATCAAACGATGACCTTCCACGGCCGACTGGTGCCCGGAGAAGAGATAATGTTTTACTTCCGGATGAAAGCCGCACGCCAGCAGAGCCGCCGCAGTCGAAATGAACCCATCGACCACAACCGGCACCCGATGCGCGCAAGCGCCCAAAATAACCCCGGCGATGCCGCCGATCTCATACCCACCGACCTTGGCCAATAAATCTATTGGATCGGAGGGATCGGGACGATTGACCTCCAGCGCCCGGGCCACGACTTGGACTTTGTGATCAAGGGCCGCGTCGTCGATGCCGGTGCCCCGGTTCACAACCTGCCTTGGCGACACGGCAAGCATTGCCGCCGCGATGGCCGACGATGGCGTTGTATTGGCAATCCCCATATCTCCGGTGCCCACGGCATCCAAACCCCGCTCTTTTTCTTCAAGGAAGACCTGGATTCCAGTTTCCAGGGATCGCACGGCCTCCTCCCGGGTCATGGCCGGCCCATCAAAAATATCCCGCGTTCCGGAACCGACCCTGCGGGAAACGAATCGGACCCCACCGCTCTCGTCCATATCTATGTTCAAGACCGGTCCGGCTACGCCTATATCGACCACAGTCAACCGGGCGCCCACATGACGGGTCAACACGTTGATGGCCGCACCGCCGCGAGCGAAGTTAACCACCATCTCGCGTGTCACCTCCTGAGGAAACTTGCTCACCCCGCGAGCCGCCACGCCGTGGTCGCCGGCCATGGTGATGACCCCCAGGTCGCGAACGGCGGGTCTTGGCCGCCCGGCTACCCCGGCCATTTTAATGGCAAATTCATGCAGCCGACCGAGACTTTCCGGTGGCAAGGCCAGGCGGGCCTGATGATCCCTGGCCGCTGCCATGGCGTTAAGGTCCAATGGCCCGATGGCTTGAACGGTCTGTTCCAGCATAAAACCTCCTTGTCGCCAAATTTTAACAGAAGCGCATGCGCGATAAGCAATTTCCCGTCAAGCGCCCCGCGTATCGGCCGGGGCCATAAAAAAACCCCAAGCCAATATGACTATCAGCCTGGGGATTTACCGTCTCCACCAAGAATTCAAAGATATTCGGCAGGTCTTCTGACTCGCGGATCAATCTACTTCCCGCACCTTCCCGCACCGCTTCGTTCCTCAATTGGCGGTACAGTGGTATTGCAGCGGGTTTCGTCCTCGCTCACAGCGGCGGGTCCGTGCCGGATTTGCACCGGCTTCCCTCTTCCGGCCCTGTTGGGCCACCGGATATCGACTTCTTACTCGACGAGCCTCTAACATGTGAAAAGAAAAGCTGTCAATCGCGAATCGCGCCCGAATTTGCAAGCAAGACCTCAAGAAATATTTCAAGAAAGGCATCGGCCGATGACCTGGTTCTTAAAATCGATGATTTCATTGAAACCATTAAAAAAAGCAGCACCGCCAGCCAACTCCATTGAGGAATCGCCATGTCCGAATCAAACCGTTTCAGGAAAGTCTTCAACACATCTTTTTTAACGATACTATCGATCATGCTCTGCGCCGGTCCGGTTACGGCAGACCCCAATGCAGAGATGGAAGCCAGGGTGAAAGCGTGGGCCATCGAGTGTCAGTCGGAAATCAAGACACAATTCGAATACCTGGTCACCAGTGGGAAGCTGACCATGGCTCAAATGTTCGATACGTTCTACATACCGATCCCCAACACCGCGCCGCAAAAATTCCAAACGCAGTATGACAGACTTTGTGATACGGTCCTGCAAACGATACTGGACAAATATCTGGCTAAAGACCCAAAATTGCTCTTCGTCGTAGCCGTCGACCGAAACGGCTATTTGCCGACCCACAACAGCAAATCTCAAGACCGATCCAAGCGGGTTTTTAACGATCGTACCGGCCTTGCGGCCGCTCGCAACACGCAGCCCTTTCTCTTGCAGAAATACAATCGCGATACGGGCGAAACAATTTACGACCTATCCGTACCGATTCACGTTCACACCAAACACTGGGGGGCCGTGCGATTCGGCTATGCGCCATAGTAAACCCAACTTCCATCTCCGGGAATATGCTCACTTCACACATCATGTCACAGGGGAGAAAGCGCCATGATCAAATTCATTTCCGAACGGGTCGCGGTAAAGGTTACGTTGTATGTCAACCTTCTGCTTTTAGTCGTAATGGGGGCTGGAGCGGCCTATATGATCATCAGTCAAGGTGCCGCGCTGGAGGCACAATTGCTGGAAAGAGGCAAAACCGAGTCGATGACGGGCGCAAAAATGACCGGCGTCTTGATCGAGGAGGCCATCGATAACGGCGTTTTTACAATCAGGGATGCCTTTGACATGGCTTATGAAAAGATACCAGGTTTTAATCCACCCAAATTTCATACAAAATACGACTTTTACCGCGATAAGGCCCTGTTGGGTGTCGAGGACGAATTTCTCAAGGACAACAGCGTCATCTATGCGGTGGCGGCGGATGTCAACGGCTATGTTCCCACTCACAACACGCGATACAACCAGCCGCCCACCGGAGATCCGGAAAAAGATCTGATCCTCAACCGGACCAAGCGGATATTCAGCGACAAGGTAGGGCTTGCCGCCGCACAAAATCTCAATCTCGGTTTTCTGCAAGTCTACAGCCGCGACACAGGAGAGACCATGTGGGATATTTCCTCGCCCATCATGGTTAAAGGCAAGCACTGGGGAGGATTCCGAATCGGCTATTCGCTTGAAAAAATCAATGCCGCGAAATTCCGCATGATGATCTCGACGCTTTTGATTATGGGCGCAATTTTTCTCGTATCATTTATCCTGGTTTTTATCACCGTACAACGATCCTTGCTGCCCATCAAAGAGCTGACCGATACATCCATTCGTTTAGTGGAAGGGCAAATCAATCAGAAAATCGCCGTTAAAGGCAATGACGAAATCGGAAAACTGGCCGACGCACTGGAACGACTTCGCTTCAGTCTCAAAACGGCCATGGATCGGCTTTCGCGAAAATAAGCGCAGCACCGACGCATCCCCGGCATTTCTGGACATCACCATAGCCGCGATAACACCGCCTCATGGATGTCCGGATCAGTCCTGCTATAATATATGGTTGTTGTGAACGGGCGCTAAAGAGTCTCATCGACAAGCAGCTTCTTGATTGCCGTCGACAGCTGATCCAAGCTGAAGGGCTTCTGCAGGAAACCCTGACAGCCTTGATCCAGGACCGCCTGGATGTTTTCGTTCACGCTGTAGCCGCTACACAACAAAACTTTTAAATCCGGCTTTATTTTTTTTAAGCGCGCGTAAAGTTCTCCACCACTCATACCGGGCATCACCATGTCGATGATAACCGCATCCAAGGCATTCAATTCATGTGAATATTTGTCCAGAACCTCCTCGCCGCTGGTAGCGCCTACTGCAACATATCCCAAGCCGGAGAGAAGGGCGATGCTGGACTCCAAAATGATTTCTTCGTCATCCACGACCAAAATCGTACCGTGCCCTTTTTGAACCGAAGGAGACACCTGGCCATTCACTGCGGGGATTGCATCGACCGCAGGCAGATAGATGGTGAAGGTGCTACCGACACCCACTTGAGAAACGAAATCGATAAAGCCATTGTGCGCTTTGACGATGCCATAACACGAGGCCAAACCGAGGCCGGTGCCTTTACTTTTTTTGGTAGTAAAAAAGGGTTCAAAAATAGTATCCATGTGCTCGGTCAAAATGCCGGACCCTGTATCCGCGCAGCTCAACCTCACATAGTTACCTGAGGGAATATTATGAAACCGCCCTTTTATTGTTTCGGAGGTCACATTGGCCGTGGAAATGGTAAATACTCCACCGTTCGGCATGGCATCGGTAGCATTCGCATAAAGATTCCACAATACCTGCTCGATCTGGCTCCGGTCCGCCTCCACGGTACCTAAGTCGGAATCGAGCAGCAGTTTGACAACGACCTCCTTTTTGGTCGCAGCAAAGGTTTCCGAAATCTCTTGAACCATATCGTTCAGGTCGGTGGGTTTGATCTCATAATTACCCCCTCGTGCATAACTGAGCAATTGGCGGTTCATTTTGGCGGCGTTATCCACGATGTGTTCAATTTTTGAAATACGTTCCAAGACCTTTCCATGTCCCTGAACGGCCATTTTGATCAGGCTGATATTGCCCAGGATGCCACCCAGCCAATTGTTGAAATTGTGGGCGATGCCACCGGCCAAAGTACCGATGGATTCCATCTTCTGCGCCCGCTGCAATTTATACTCGAGTTCCTTACGCTCCATTTCCAACTTCAAACGATCCCGTGCGTCGCGCAAAAAACCGCGATAGCCGGTCGGCTGAGCGTTCTGGTCGACTATCAAGGAGATGGAAATATCCACAGGCAATACTTCTCCTTTGTCTGTGGCCAGATCGAGTTGCGCAAAACGCACTGGGTCCTTGGAATCCAGGATCTGCTTCAGCAATCGCTCCAATTCGGCGATCGAACCGGGCCTGAAGAAGTGTTCAAACCCATTTGTGCCCAGTTCCCCTGAAGCCAAACCGACAAACTCCTCGAACGCTTTGTTGGCAAACAGAAGTTGTCTGTTCAGGTCGATTTCAAAATATCCCTCTTCAATGCTCTCCAGCGTTTGCCGGTATCGATCCTCGCTTTGCTTCAGGCGCTGAAAAGATCGCGCGTTATTGATACCGATGGCGATGTGCGAGGCAATCCCCTCGAGCAAATTGACATCGCTCTTTTTCAATGGCGCTTTGGAATTCACATTATCCACCGCCAGGATGCCGACCGCTTTGTCCTTGTAAATGATCGGAATGCACAAGAGCGAGCGCACGCCGAATGTCTTCAACAGATTCCTGCTCCTGGCCGATAATGAATCCGCCATTTCATTTGCATCGGAAATCGTCAAATTCTTTTTATCCAAAAATGACCTGACAAAAAAACCCCTGGAATCCGGGTTGTCCAAAGTAAACGTTGTTTTTTCGAGATAGGTTTGCTCCACCTCGGAATATCCATATCCTGCCTTATAGACCAGCCGCGTTTCCGCTTCGTCGGCCAGCAGGATCAACCCTCGATCGAAACCGAGTCGATGGCACATCAGGTCGGCCAGCTTGTGCATCAGATTGTCGACATCGAGAATTTCAGCCGTGGCTTGCCCGATCTCCTGGATCAGCAAAGAATTATTATAACTGGTATGCGCCATCTCGATGCGCTCTTCTGCGGCCTGTCGGCTGTGCTCCACGATTTTTTCAAGCTCTTTAATTTTGGTACGGGTATAGACGATCTCCAACGCGATATTCAGACAGATGAAAAAAGTACCGAGAAATAGAAAAGAGCCGGCCGGCAGAAAGATGTAAAACAGCGCCAGTAGAATCAATGAGGCGATCAGTGCGTAGTTGCGCCACAATTTTATCTTGAGCGACCTCGGATCAACCCATGAGACAAGATAGTGGCACGCCTCGTCGCCCTTATGAAAACAGGATGGATGTTCGATATGGCCATAAGCATTGGTGAACAACTTCGGCAGGGCTTCGATGCTGCCCATGCGGTTCTCACACTGAAAGGGCTTTTCATCGACATCGGGTTTGGGCGTGGAAACAATTTCGATTTTACCAGGGGCCAACCGTTTCGCCTTGACGGTTGCTCCCTTTGTGAACAGAGGAAATATTTTCGCCATGGAGAGCAGGGCGGTCTCGGTATTCAAGAGTCCGATCACATAGTGTTGAAACGAGGCCATGCCGGCGGATGAAGCGCTGAATCGGCCCGCTTTGCGGGCGATATCCTCGTCACCCGATTTTTCGGCAATGATTTGATAGAACCGATCCGCTTGTTCCTGGGTGAACCAATGAGCGGTGTCCGCCAACTCCTCTGGCGTGATACCGGCATAGTCAAGAACCTCCCGGCCGTTGACATCGGGATGGGCCATACGCAAGTAATCGATATAGCTTTGAAATATGCGACTGTTATATAGCGGACGGGAATTTTCCATTTTCCGTGAGGCCAACATTCAAGATCCTGATAAATTTATTATACACTCCGGTCGTATTCCGCGCTCATCTTTTTCAACCCTACCTATCCTCATAAATCATGACAATAACAAAAAACTCAAACCCGAATCTTTCTTTTCAAGTTTCATTCGACTGGACCGATAACGATACAATAGCAGGGAGTTGAATCGGTTACCCTGGAAACTGGTATAGGCACGACAACATATCGATTATAGGCCCTTATATGGCGAGCATCGCAGTCGATGAATTGGAACCTGGCATGGTATTGAGCGAGGATGTACTCGATATCAACACCCGCCTATTGCTATCCAGGGGCCAGAAAATCGTCTCGAAACACATCCGTGTTCTCAAAATCTGGGGCGTGAACGAAGTCAATATTGTTGGCAGCGTTAAACACAAAACCTGTGAATTACCGGTTGAGGATCCTGAAAAACGCCAGCAGGTGCAACATGCCGTCGACGCCGTATTCAAGCATCTGGACCTCAATCACAAGATCATCAGAGAAATTTATCAATCCTCCGTGGCCCATCGATTAGGGGGTGCAGACACCCCATCTCCAACCCCGATTCATCTGAAAACACATGCCCAGGCGATGCCAGGCAGGCCAAAGGATATCGGAGGATACATCCGGAAAATCGATGAAAAACTGCCGGAGGCGCCGGTTATCGTACAAGAACTCAACGACGTCATTGCAGACGAGCTTTCCACATCGAACGATGTGGCCCGCGTCGTCAACAAAAGCCCCAGCTTGTCGGCTGTTCTTCTTAGAATTGTCAATTCCGCGTTCTATGGGTTTCCATCCAAAATCGATCGCATATCCAGAGCCGTGACGATCATCGGCACCAAACAAATTTCCGGGATTGCGTTAGGCATCTGTGTCATGAATGCATTTAAGGACATCCCCCGGGAATTTTTAGATGTGCGGGACTTCACCCGTCACAGCCTGGCATGCGGCATCGTGGCCCGTATTCTGGCCGCCCTGAAAAATATAAAGGATACGGAACAGTTGTTCGTGTCTGGGTTGCTGCACGACATTGGCAAACTGATCGTATTTAAATACTACCCTGACCATGCCCGCGAAGCGATCTATTCGGCCCGCTCATCAGATCGCTGTCTTTACCAAGCCGAAAGGGAGATCCTCGGACTGAACCATACCCACATCGGACGTCATCTGATCAGGAAATGGCGGTTGCCGGACGAGTTGGAGGCCAACATCGTCCACCACCACACACCGGCCAAGTCACAGGATCCTATCAAGGCCGGCATTATCCAGCTGGCCGATCTCTTGGTTCACGGAACAGGTATCGGTAACAGCGGAGAGCTGTCGATCCCCTGTTTCGATTATTCCGTGCTCGACGGGATTGGAATTTCGGCCTGCACCATACCTGCGTTGATTCGCCAGGCCACCCTTCAACTGGCCCCCCTCAAGACGGTATTCGAAAGCTGAGAGCGATGCTGGACGCGACTCATATCCATGAGAGCCAAATCAGACATGCAAATGGGGATGAAAGAGGCCGCCAGTTCATCCATCACGCCATTGAACTGGCCCTGTCCCTGGGAGATTTTCAAAAGGAAGTCAGCGGCCAGTGCTCGGCCCAGATGGTGGTGGAAATAGCGCTGGAGCGGATCGAACGGCTGATCGAATTCGAAACCCGTGCCCTCTATCTGGTCGACGAGGACACCTCTGACCTGAAGTTGGCGTCCTGCTCACCCATCGATACAGAAAAAAGCATTGAAACCGAATTAAATTACCTGATCGAAAATGGCAGCGTGGCTTGGGCGATCCGCGAACGGCGAGGCATTGCACTGTTTTCAAACCACAGTAACCGGCACCTTTTTCTGCACGTGCTGTCCACCTGCTCCCGAATCAGAGGGTTGTTCGTCGGCGTATTTCCGGAAAAGGATGGACAGCTGCCGGACACATCAATGGAAATGTTGTCGATCATCCTTCGCAATGCCGCCAATTCCATTGAAAGCTTAGAATATTCCAGCATACTGACACAGCAGAAACGCGAACTGGAAGCAATGATCGAGGAAAAAACCCAGCGCCTGGTCATGTATGAAAAACAAATCCTGCAAACTCAAAACATGGAGGCAATCGCCAAGCTGGCCGGCGGAATTGCCCACCAGTTCAACAATGCTTTGACTTCATTGATCGGTTATCTTGATCTGGCATCCATGAGTATCGACAAGGAATCCAAAATCGCAGGCTACATCGAACGCATTCATCCGGTGGCCGAACGCATGCGCTATTTAACCAACAATCTCCTGGCGTATGCTCAGGGCGGCAAGTCCATGACCCGTATCGTAACGCTCAAAGAGCTTTTTCAAGACACCCAGCCCGCGATTCAACGGATGATGAAAAAAATGGTGACTTTTTCACTCGAATTGGCGGATGAATCGATTTCGGTGCGAGTGGATACCATACAACTGCGCATGGTCATTCTGGCCGTCGTTGAAAATGCCGTCGAGGCCATCTCCGCAGCGGGCATCATAACCGCTCGCGGCTTCAGCGTGGACGGCAGCCAAATCGACGATGGCGACCATTGCGGCTCTTTCCTGTGCCTTGAAATTGAAGACACTGGGCGAGGCATGGACGAAGAAACGATGCGCCGTATTTTCGAACCCTTCTTTTCCACCAAATTTGAAGGGCGAGGCCTCAGCATGGCGGCAGTCTTCGGCATCATCAAAAACCACAATGGGTGGATCAACGTAGACTCGAAGCCCGGAACGGGCACTCGCGTGAAGATCTACCTCCCGATGGCGGCCAATTGATGACCCAGTGAAAAGTACCAGCACCTCCTTTTGGCTGTCAATAAATGCCCTTGAAAACATTGCCATATGATCATCTTGGGGTCATGGTGGGGTCATGTTGACTCGCTATATTGTCACCGAAGCTGATCAAGAAAGCCAAACCGTTCTGCTTCCTCCTACCTACAGGGGCAGGATCCAGATCATGGATCCTGCCCCCTCCTTTGCTGGAAAACAGCGTCTGCCACCTTCAATGTGTTTAATACGATCAAAAAAGACCTTTCAACGCGCTTAATTACTGGATGAGATCGTGACGATCATTGAATTGATTAACGCCAATAGTGAAGTGCGCCATGCTGCATACCGATGGCCACACGAATTATATAGCAGCGAGTTTTCTATTGCCGACACAACCATCGGGCGGAGTGGGAAGACTGCTGTATTTATGACGCAGTTTGTCAATTCCCTGCCGAAAATCGAGGATTGCATCCTAGAAGCATCAATCCTTCGTAAGGCGTACGATCCCTTACGAAAGTGTCATCCCAGCATAACTCCCTTTAGTTACGCCGATTATCCGCCCCCCCATTTTTCCCCCTAAAATTTCTGTCTTTTTATTGTGGTGGCGTTTTTTTTGCATAGAATGCTATGTAAATTCTAATCTGGCAACATAGGCTGGTTTCATTTTCTAAATGAAAGGCGATCGGTATGTACTTCTGGGTTTTCTATTCGATTCTGTTCATTCCATTCCTGAGTCTTAATATCGCTTTATACGCAATAGAGGGATCCCAAATCGGCATCTTCGGGGCAGCAATGGTTGCGATTCTAAATGTCATACCCACCAAGCTCGCCCTCTGGATACGCGAAAATGGCCGATTGTTTGGCACCAGAAACTACAAACAGTACTTTCAGCGCAAAAGAAGTGAACGGTTCGGCGATTCCATCATGAAGGCGCGCAATCTTATAGCCAATGGGCATTATATCAGAAGGGGTTAAGTTTTTCGAACAGTGTCCCGAACAAGAACCGACACGGCACCCCCTTTCCGATACAGTCCCGGCTCTGTCGAATTCATACCGAGCTGTGTGAAGCATTCCTGCCGGAGTTTTGAACCGTTTTCGCCCATCATGGATGCCGGATAGCTGATCGATCTGATGAAAGACTCACCCACCCTGGAGTATTGCCAGCAACCGGGTCCATGACCGCATCCAATTTATCAGTTGAAGAAGCACTGAAGTGTCTCATTTTGACCGTCTATGTCTGTCTGCTGTGTGAATTGGGTGTGTAACATCCAGAATCGATCAAAAATGACGGTATTCGCTAAATCGAGTAGAGGGAGGCCTTGCGGCCTCCCCCCCTCACACCACCGGTTATACGTGATGCGTACCAGGCGGTTTCTTTTAGCGGGTTAACCACAAATACCCGTTGGTCAGGTTGATCACTCCAGCTTTTTCGAACCATTGGATGGGTATGGCCTCATTGGCCTGAGAAGTACCTGACATCCGCCACAATCATTTACCGGATAGCACCACCAGCCAGTATTGCCACTCCGGAACGCCTTGCGCCATCTGAAAATCCGCGATCGGTTTTGTTCGCTTGCGTTGCTTGAGGCGATAGCACCGCAGCTTTCGCCGTAACCACTCGTCCAGTTGCCTTAAGTGATTCCGGCAACGGGCATAGCGAAAATACGTCACCCAGCCGGTCAGGTACCCGTTGAGCTCGCAAATGACCGTCTCCATGTGCACTGCCCGGTTGCGCCGGGTGATCGATTGCATGACCCATTCTCCGGCTTGCTTCGACCGCACATTGATGTTGCAATCATCGGCGTAACGGCAGAACCGTTGAGCGCCTTTCCAACTCCTTGTAGTTAGCCCAGATCAAGTGGCCCGATGTATATATTTGTAAAAATGTGGTCACAACGCCTATGCGATGGTTAAGACCGGAAATCAAGTGCTGGTAGATTTAATGCTTTTTGTGCTAGGAAAGGTTCATGTTTCAGGTCTTGAAAATATAAAGGTTTCCATCCAATGGCACAGAAACACAATGACATTTTCGAGCTAATCGCCAAAACCCTCTCAGATAGACACATTAAAACCATGCCTGGGATCAGGACCGTATCCACACCTGCGGCCGTATTGGTGCCAATCTTTCTTAAAAATGGCGAGGTCACGGTGCTTTTTACAAAAAGAGCGTCACATGTCAGGTATCACGGCGGTCATGTGTCGTTTCCCGGCGGTGTTGTCGACGGGGCAGATCCAAGTCCTGAGTATACGG